>Ga0302325_10000028_pt1 | contig 388920 bp, 345 predicted proteins | sample Palsa_T0_2_FD_201948 | JGI IMG/M metagenome (GOLD analysis project Ga0302325, IMG submission 201948) | Peat permafrost microbial communities from Stordalen Mire near Abisko, Sweden - Palsa_T0_2 | ecosystem: Environmental > Terrestrial > Soil > Palsa > Peat permafrost | place: Sweden: Abisko...
GGCGTATAGCGCTGCCGCCCAGTTCAACGCGCTCCCCGCTCACTCATCATCGTCAGAATATAGGGACAGAAGGGCCATGAAACATTCCAATTTATTCTCTCTCGGTATCATCGGTGCGCTGGCCGCCGGCGCGCAGTCCGCTCCTGCTGCTCAGCCACCGGATTCGGTGACGAGCGACGGCGGCGGTAACACGGCGATGGGTAGTTATGCGCTGTACGACCTTGGGACGACGACGAACGACAACACCGCGGCCGGTGAGCAGGCGCTCGAGGTAAACACGACCGGTAGCTACAACACCGCCCTCGGGTATCAGTCGCTCGCGAGCAACGTGAGCGGCGACTCCAACACGGCCACCGGGGTATTCTCGCTGGTATTTAACACGACGGGAGCAGAGAACTCGGTCTTCGGCACGAATGCCATGTTCACCAACACGACCGGCAGTGACAATGCTGCCTTCGGGTACGGCGCGCTCTACTCTAACTCGACGGGCAGCAGTAACACCGCGGTTGGAGGTTTCGCGCTCTATAACACGACGGCGTCGGATAACACCGCCTTCGGGTATTCCGCGTTGAATACCAACACCACCGGAACCGGCAACACCGCCGCGGGCTACTTCGCGCTCGTGGCGAATTCCACCGGCAGTTACAATTCCGCTTTTGGCTTCGACGCGCTCGTTAGCGCCACGACGGGAGGCTATACGACGGCAGTGGGTTCCTACGCGCTCGCGGCCAATACGACCGGCGGCTATGACACGGCCTTCGGCTCGTATGCGCTGAATTTTAATACCAGCGGCACCGGCAATACCGCCTTCGGTTATGCCGCACTGCGGTCGACCACGACGGGCAACTCTAATATCGGCTTTGGGTATCAATCACTGTACTTGGATTCTACGGGCTCGAACAATATTGCGATGGGCTATAAGTCCGCGTCCAACGTCAGTACCGGGAGCAATCTCATCGAGATCGGCAACCAGGGTTCGTCCAGCGACACCAACCTGATCCGCATTGGCACGCAGGGCACGCAGACCAGTACCTACATCGCCGGAATCTCCGACGCCCAGGTGACCGGCGCTGCGGTCTATGTGACATCCACCGGGCAACTCGGCGTGCTCGCCTCCTCGGAGCGCTACAAGACGGCGATCGAGTCGCTGGGCGTGAACAGCGACAAGCTGCAGCAGCTGCGGCCGGTCAGCTTTCATCTGAAGAGCGACCCCAAGGGGACCGTGCAATACGGCCTGATCGCGGAAGAAGTGGATCAAGTCTATCCGGAACTCGTCATCCGCGATGAGGCGGGGAAAATCCAGGGCGTGCGCTATGACGAACTTGCGCCGATGCTGCTCAACGAAGTGCAGAAGCAGGCCGCCGAGATTCGCGCCCTGAAGCAACAACAGCAAGATCAACTCGCGGCGCAATCTGCCAGGTTGCAGGATCTGCAGCGGCAGATGGCTGAAGTGCTCGCGAAGGTTGAGCCGAAGGGCGGTCTAGTCGCCCAGCGCTGAGGCAATTCACCGGTACAGGCCGCCTGCCCGCGGGCGGCCTGTATTTCGCATTCCTCGCCGACGTCGGCCCAAAAAGGGCATTGAAGACGTCCGGCGGACCCCCATATGGTCACTTCCGGCGCTTTCAGCACGCTCCCCGCGGGGGTGCTAAAATGCGCCATCGACGAACGGCAGAGGACATCACTATGGCTAATTTTCCGAGCAACAATGCGGCCTTCCCCGGCACTGGGGTCGATAGCCGCGCTACCTTCATAACGCGCACCTACACGCACGTGGTGGGCGGCATTCTCGGCTTCATCCTCGTGGAACTGGGGCTGTTCGAATCCGGTCTGGCGCTGCAGATCGCGCACTTCATGTTGGGATTCAACTGGCTGCTCATTCTGGGCGCCTTCATGCTGACCAGCTGGCTGGCGACGCGCACCGCGCAAACCAGCAGCTCGATCGGTATGCAGTATTTTTCCTACGCCATCTACGTGGTGGCACAGGCCATCATCTTCGTGCCGCTGCTGTACATCGCGAATTTAAAGGCCCCGGGAACCATCGATAGCGCCGTGCTGGTGACCGCGCTGGGAGCGGGCGGGCTCATGTTCGTCGCTCATCGCACCCGCAAGGATTTCTCCTTCCTGCGCGCGATATTGATGTGGGGCGGCGTGCTCGCGCTGATCGCCATCATCGGCGGCGTGGTCTTTGGATTTCAGATGGGGACCTGGTTCTCGGTGTTGATGATCGGCTTCGCCGGCGCAGCGGTTCTCTACGATACGTCGAACATCATTCTTCATTATCCGGAAGACCGCTATGTCTCGGCGGCGATGCAGCTGTTCGCATCGATTGCCCTGATGTTCTGGTATGTGTTGCGCCTCATGATGGGCAGCCGCAGCTAACCGAGTCCTCAAGTCAGCAGCATCTCCGCGCCCATGTAGGGGCCGAGAGCGGACGGTATCTGAACGCTGCCGTCCGCCTGCTGACAGTTCTCCAGGATCGCCACCAACGTTCGCCCGACGGCGAGGCCTGAACCGTTCAGGGTGTGCACCGGTTCCGGCCTGCCGGTGGCCGGATTTCGCCAGCGGGCTTGCATGCGGCGCGCCTGATACGACTCAAAATTACTGCAGGACGAGATCTCGCGATAGCGCCGCTGTGAGGGCAGCCAGACCTCGATATCATAGGTCTTGGCACTCGCAGCGCCGACGTCGCCGGCGCACAGCGCAACCACGCGGTAAGGCAATTCCAACGCCTTGAGTACGGCCTCGGCATGGCCGGTGAGCTCCTCGAGCGCCGCGTAGGACTGCTCGGGGCGCACGATCTGCACCAATTCCACTTTCTCGAATTGATGCTGCCGAATCATGCCGCGGGTGTCTTTGCCGGCGGCGCCCGCCTCCGAGCGAAAGCAAGGAGTGTGCGCGACATACTTGCGCGGCAGCGCGCCGGCATCGAGGATCTGGTCCCGCACCAGATTCGTCACCGGCACTTCCGCCGTCGGTATCAAATAGAATCCCGGATCGCCGCGCACCGCGAACAGATCCTGCTCGAATTTCGGCAGCTGGCCGGTTCCCTGAAGCGCCGCGGCATGCACCAGGTACGGCACATACGCTTCGCGATAGCCGTGCTCTCGCACGTGCAGATCGAGCATGAACTGAATGAGAGCGCGGTGCAGCTTCGCCAGCGGGCCGGTCATCACCACGAACCGCGCTCCGGATATGCGCCCTGCCGCCTCAAAATCCATGCCTATGCGCTCGCCGATCGCCACATGATCCTTGGGCTCGAAGGAGAACTGCTTGGGGACTCCCCAGCGCCGGATCTCCACATTGGCAGTCTCATCGCTTCCCGCGGGCACGCTGGCATGCAGAATATTGGGCAATTCCAGTTGCAGGCTGGAAAATTCAGCTTGGATCCGCTCGAGTTTCGTCTCGATCTCCTGCAACTTTCCCACCAACGATTCGCCCACCGCGAGCAACGCGGCTGAATCCTGGCCTTGAGACTTTGCCTGTCCCACGGCTTTGGCATTGGCATTGCGCTCCGCGCGCAGCCGATCGGCCTCGATCTGCACCGCCTTGCGCTGCTCCTCCAAGGCGGCGATCCTCGCGACATCGAGAGTAAATCCGCGCCGCGCGAATTCGGCCGCCACCCTTGGCAAATCGCTGCGCAGCAGCTTGGGATCGATCACGATGAGTTCCTCAATGGGGCACGGCTCCGCCGGGTCGCCAGCGCTTCGCCGATCCTGATCTCCAGCCCGCGCGGCGCGGGCACGTAGTAGCGCCGCTCCGGCATGCCTTCCGGGAAATAGCGCTCGCCTGCGGCATAGGCGTCCGGTTCGTCGTGCGCATAGCGATAGCCCTTGCCATAGCCGATGTCCTTCATCAGCCGCGTCGGGGCGTTGCGCAAATGCAGCGGCACTTCGAGGGATCCTAAGCTGCTGGCATCCTCTTTGGCCGCGTTGAATGCCGTATACACCGCATTACTCTTGGCGGCGCAGGCCATGAACACCACCGCCTGGGCAATGGCGAGCTCGCCTTCCGGGCTGCCCAAACGCTCATACACGGCGCACGCTTCCAAACATAAGGTCAGGGCCCGCGGATCCGCATTGCCGATGTCCTCGCTCGCCATGCGCAGCGCGCGGCGCGCGATATACAAGGGATCGCAGCCTCCCGCCAGCATCCGGCACAGCCAATACAGAGCCGCATCCGGATCGCTGCCGCGCACCGATTTGTGCAGGGCGGATATCTGGTCGTAGAAATTCTCTCCGCCCTTGTCGAAACGCACATAGGTGCTGCCGATCACCGCGCGGGTGGTGTCCAGGTCGAGCCGGTGCCCGGCACCGTCCGCAACGCCCAAGTCAGCCGCGGTTTCCAATAAATTCAGCATGCGCCGTGCGTCGCCGTCGGCGGCTGCCAGAAGCAATTCGCGAGCGCTCGGTTCGAGCTTGAGCTTGAGCCGTCCCAAACCGCGTTCCTCGTCCGAGAGCGCTCGATCGAGCAGCTTGCTCAAATCGTCCGCCGTGAGGGGTTTCAGAACGTAAACCCTCGCCCGCGACAACAACGCATTGTTCACCTCGAACGACGGATTCTCCGTGGTCGCGCCGATGAAGATCAGCGTGCCGTCCTCGACATAGGGCAAAAAGGTATCTTGCTGGGATTTATTGAAGCGATGCACCTCATCGAGGAACAGCACCGTGTCGCGGGTGCCGCGCAGGCTGCGCGCGCGCTCGACGATGGCGCGAATGTCCTTGATGCCGGCCAGCACCGCCGAGAGAGCGATGAACTCCGCGCGGGCGCCGGTTGCCGCCAAGCGCGCGAGCGTTGTTTTACCCGTGCCCGGGGGCCCCCACAAAATCATCGAGTGCGGCCGGCCGGACTCGAGTGCTCGGCGCAGCGGCGCCCCCTCCCCCAACAAATGGGATTGCCCGACGTACTCGTCGAGCGACTGCGGACGCAGCCGGTCGGCCAGCGGCCGGTAGGTACCGTCCCCGGCCGTAGTCACTGCGTGCGCCCGATCACATCCACTCCCGGCGGCGGCGAGAAGGAGAACAGGTCCGGCGCGAAGGTGGGGTTGCGCGTCGGATGGGTGAAGGTCAGCTGCGTAATTTGATTGAGCTTGTCCGCGAGAAACATGGATGCCAATTCGCCGTTTTTGTCGAATCCGATTCGCACCAGTTGGAAATCCGTGCCCGGATGTTTCGGAATGAGCTGGAACCATTGCAATCCGCCGCTCGCCGGCAGCGCCTTGATATCGAACTCGCTGCTCACCGAACCGCCGCCGGACAACAGTGCGGCCGGCGTGCTGGCGAGCGTGGTATCCATGTCGCGCACATTGGCCTGCGCCAGATCCTTGTCGTAGAACCAGATCTGTTTCCCGTCAGCCAATACCAATTGCTCCGAGGGCTCTGAGTAATCCCAGCGAAACTTTCCCGGTCGCTGCAGATAAAACTTGCCGGCGGCGCTGCGCACCACTTTGCCGTTGCCGTCATCGATGGTTTGCTGGAAATCCGCTGACCAGGCCGAGAGCCGTGCCATGTATTTCTCGACATCGCTCGCCGGCGATGCGGCGGCGAGGGCGGCGCAGGCCAAGCCGCTGCAGAACACCAGAATGCTCGCCGCAAATCTGTATCGCGTCACGGAACTCATTCCTCCGGCGGCGCGGCGCCATAGATTTCGCGCGCTCCATTCGACTGCAGCGGACCGACCAATCCCGCCGCCTCCATGGCCTCCACCAGCCGCGCCGCGCGGTTGTAGCCGATCTTGAGCCGGCGCTGCACACCGGAAATGGAGGCCTTACGCGTCTCCGTGACGATGCGCACCGCCTCGTCGTACAGCGGATCCGCCTCGGCGTCGACGAGGCCGCCCTCGGCACCCTCCTCGTCATCGGCCGGAAAACCTGGAATCGGGTTGGAGGGGCCTTCGATAATCTCATCGATGTAGACCGGCGGCGAGGCCGCCTTGAGGCCGGCAACCACCCGATGCACCTCTTGATCCGATACGAAGGCGCCGTGCACGCGCGTCGGAATGGACGTGCCCGGCGGCAAATACAACATGTCGCCGTGGCCCAATAGGGATTCGGCGCCGCTTTGATCGAGAATGGTGCGCGAATCCACTTTGGCCGAGACCTGGAATGCGATGCGGGTCGGTATGTTCGCCTTGATGAGTCCGGTGATCACGTCCACCGACGGCCGCTGCGTCGCCAAAATCAGGTGAATGCCCGCGGCCCGCGCCTTCTGCGCGAGGCGCGCAATGAGCTCTTCCACTTTTTTGCCGACGATCATCATGAGGTCGGCCAATTCGTCGATGATCACCACGATGAACGGCAGCGTCGTGAGATCCGGCACGTCCTCCGCGACGACGCCCGGCACGCCCTGCAGGATCTTTTGCATGCGGATCGGGTCTTTGATCGGCTTGCCGTCGTCGGCGGCGTCCTTCACCTTGCGATTGAAGCCGCCGATATTGCGCACGCCGAGAGCCGACATCAGCTGATAGCGCCGCTCCATCTCGGCGACGCACCAGCGCAAGGCGTTGGCCGCCTGCTTCATGTCGGTCACGACCGGCGACAGCAGATGCGGAATCCCTTCGTAGACCGATAGCTCCAGCATTTTCGGATCGATCATGATCATGCGGACATGTTCGGGAGTCGCCTTGTAGATCAGGCTCAACACCATCGCATTGATCCCGACGGACTTGCCGGACCCCGTGGTGCCGGCAATCAAGAGGTGCGGCATGCGCGCGAGATCGGCAACCACCGGCACGCCGCCGATATCCTTGCCGAGCGCCAGAGCCAGAGGCGATGTCACCTCATCATAGGGTTTGGATTTGATGATCTCGCCGAGCGTGACGATCTCGCGCTTCTCGTTCGGTATCTCCAAGCCGACCACCGACTTGCCCGGAATGATTTCCACGACCCGCACGCTGATGGCCGAAAGAGCGCGCGCCAGATCCTTGGCGAGATTGCTGATCTGGCTGACCTTGACGCCGGGCGCCGGCCGCAGCTCGAACCGCGTGATGACCGGTCCCGGCTGAACGGCGACCACCTCGGCTTCCACGCCGAAGTCGCGGAGTTTGAGTTCCACCAGCCGCGACATGGCCTCGAGCGCCTCGTCGGAATAGGACTGTTCGCGCGGCCCCGCCTCATCGAGCAGCGACAGTGCCGGCAATTCACTGGATTTTGGCGCGTCGAAGAGCGGCACCTGGCGTTCGCGCTCGACGCGCTCGCTCTTCTCCGGCACCGGCGCCGGCGCTTCGATGCGCGGCGGGACACGGGTGGCGACCTTCTTCTGCTCTTCGCGCACCACCTCTTGGCGCGCCTGCTTGCGTTGTTGCCCGAAGGCAAGCTCGCGCCGCTGATCGAGCTTTTCGCGCGCCCAGTCGATGCTCTGCAAAACCCAGGCGCCGATCTTGTCCATGATTTCGAACCAAGAGACGCCTAAGAACAGCGCCACGCCGGCGAGCCAGGCCCCGAGCAGCAGCAAGGTCGCTCCAAGAAAGCTCAAACCGCGGGCGGCGCCTGAACCCACCAGTTCGCCGAGTACGCCGCCGGCGCTATTCGGCAGCCCCGTACCGTCCCAGTGCAGCGTCGCAAGACCGCAGCTTGTGGCCAAAGTCAGAGCGAAGCCTGCCGCGCGCAACCAGGTGTTGAGGCGCGACCGCGTTTCCGGCAGCAATTGCTGCCGGTGGACCAGCCAGCCGGCATACGCCAGCATGACGGGGAATAAATAGGCCGGGCGGCCGAACAACAAGAGGAAGAAACCGGCGAGCCAGGAGCCGACCGGCCCGATCCAATTGCTCACCGGACCGGGCTCGCCGGTATCCACGAAGCCGGCATCACGGGCGTTATAGGTCAGCAGCGCGAGCAACAAGAGCAATGCCAGCGCACACAGAATAAACAGTGTGCCCTCGCGCAAGGATCGCGCGACCGCGGCGGAGAGCCTGGCGTTCTGTTTCGGTTTCTTCAGGGCGGCGGCGTCAGTCAATTCTAGACCTTTAATGATATTTAGTTCTTAACTGGTTGAATATTATGTAATAGTAACTGAGTCTACGGCTGCGTACCAACACCTGCGGCGGTACTCAAAACGGGTTCGTTTGGCTGGCTGACGCCCCCGGATTTACTTACCATGAGCCGGCAGCGCCAAACATCAGCCGGCGGCGCTCGTTAAGCGGCGAGGCGTTGAGAAGAGAGGGCGAATTATACATGAGCGTTGTCAGGCACAGTCCACTCCTCATCTTAGGGTCGGGTCCCGCGGGTTACGCGGCCGCCGTCTATGCGGCCCGCGCCAATCGTACGCCGCTCTTGATCACCGGCCTCGAGCAGGGAGGCCAGCTGATGACGACCACCGATGTCGACAATTGGCCCGGCGACGTGGAGCACCTTCAAGGACCCGCCTTGATGGACCGCATGCGCCGGCACGCGGAACGTTTCAACACGCAGATCGTATTCGACCACATCAACCGGGTCGAGTTGCAGCGTCCATTTCGCCTGCACGGCGATAACGGCGAATATACCTGCGATGCGCTGATCGTCGCGACCGGAGCCTCGGCCAAGTATTTGGGCTTGCCTTCGGAGGAAGCGTTTCGCGGCAAAGGAGTTTCCGCGTGCGCGACCTGCGACGGGTTCTTCTACCGCGGCAAGCGGGTCGCGGTGGTAGGCGGCGGCAATACCGCGGTGGAAGAGGCGCTGTATCTCACCAACATCGCCTCGCATGTCACGCTCGTGCATCGGCGCGACAAGCTGCGAGCCGAGAAAATCTTGCAGGATCGGTTATTTGCGCTGGAAATCTCCGGCAAGGTCAGCATCGTCTGGAATCACGCCGTCGATGAAATCTTGGGCGATGAAACCGGCGTCACCGGGGTGCGCCTGCGTGCCCTGCACGGCAATGCGCTGTGCGATCTCAAACTCGACGGCGTGTTCATTGCGGTCGGCCACCAACCCAATACGCAATTATTCGAGAAGCAACTCGAGATGCGCGGCGGCTATATCGTGGTCAAGGGAGGCAGCGACGGTGATGCCACCGCCACCAGCGTTGCCGGCGTGTTCGCCGCGGGCGATGTGGCCGACCACGTCTATCGGCAGGCGGTCACTTCGGCCGGCACCGGCTGCATGGCGGCGCTCGATGCCGATAAGTACCTCGAACGAATCGAAGCCGAACTGCACCTCAAACCGCGCGCCGCCCACGCGTGACAGCGGCGCGCGCGCGATTTCTCAACAGCATTGCCGATATCGACGCGGCCGGTTGGAATGCGCTCGTGGGCAGCGCACCGGCGGCGGGCCAGCCGTTCCTGCGCCATGAATTCCTCTCGGCGCTGGAGGAATCCGGCTGTACCACGCCGCGCACCGGTTGGGCGCCGCAGCATCTGGTGATCGAGGACTCGCGCGGCCGCGCGCAGGGCGCCATGCCCTTGTTCCGCAAGTCGCATTCCAGGGGCGAATTCGTGTTCGACTTCTCCTGGGCGAGTGCCTACACCCAGCACGGATTGAAGTACTACCCGAAACTCCTCTCGGCAGTCCCGTTCACGCCGGTGGGCGGGGCGCGTCTGTTGGTGAATCCGGCCGCCGAGCCTAAATCCATGAGCCGCATGCTGATCGAAACGGTACGCGCCTACGCAAACTCGGAGAGACTCTCTTCCTGGCATATCCTGTTTCCCACCGACCATGACCTCGAGACTCTGGACCAAGCAGGACTCATTCTGCGCCGCGACTGCCAATTTCATTGGTTCAATCGCGGCTATGAGTCCTTCGACGCGTTCCTCGCCACCTTCACCGCTGAAAAGCGCAAAAAAGCCAAGCGCGAACGGCGCCGGGTCGCCGAGGCGGGAATTGAATTCGACACGCGCTTGGGCGGCGAGATGTCGGATTCGGAATGGCGCACCGTCTATGAATTCTATGCGGATACCTTTTATCGGCACGGCCACGAGCCTTACCTCAATTTGAAATTCTTCAAGCTGATCGCCGCGAGCATGCCCGAGCAGCTCATGCTCAAGGTGGCGCGCCAAGGCTCACAGGCCATCGCGGTGGCGATATTTTTCGTCGGCGAAGATGCCTTATTCGGGCGCTACTGGGGGGCAGGCGGCAATTATCATAGCCTGCACTTCGAGACCTGCTACTACCAGGGCATCGAGTACTGCATCGAGAAGAAACTGCAACGTTTCGAACCGGGTACGCAGGGCGAGCATAAGGTGCCGCGCGGCTTCGTGCCGACGCGCACCGCTTCAGCACACTACATCGCCGATGAGCGCTTTGCCGCGGCCATCCGCGATTTTGCGGCGCGCGAGGCCCGCGGCGTCGACAGTTACGCGGCCGCTGTGAATGAACATGTGCCCTATCACCGGGCGCCGGATGAGGAGTTGCAGCTCTGAGCCGGCTCGTTTGGCTGGGCGAGCACGTCGATCCGGACTGGTTCCCGCCGGTGAACCAGGCGCTGCACGAGCCGCCGGGACTCTTGGCAGCCGGCGGCGATTTGAAGCCCGCGAGGCTGCTGGCCGCCTATGAGCAGGGAGTTTTTCCCTGGTATTCGGCGCAGCAGCCGATTCTGTGGTGGTCGCCGGATCCGCGCATGGTGTTGTTTCCGGAGGAATTTAACGTCTCCCGGAGCCTCGCCAAAACGCTGCGCAACGGCCGCTACAGCACGCGGCTGGACCAGGCCTTTGGCGCCACCATCCGCGCCTGCGCCGCGCCGCGCCGCGCAGGGCCCGATACCTGGCTCAATGGCGAAATGATCGACTCTTACGAGGAGCTGCACTACCTCGGATTTGGCCACTCAATTGAAACCTACCTCGCCGATAAGCTGGTCGGCGGTCTTTACGGTATCCAGCTGGGCAGGATTTTCTTCGGCGAATCGATGTTCAGCCTGGAGCGCGATGCGTCCAAAGTGGCTCTGGCCCGGCTGGTCGAAGAGTGCCGCGCACGCCACATCGAAGTCATCGATTGTCAGGTGGCCAGCGCGCACTTGGCGAGCTTAGGTGCCCGCGAGGTCTCGCGCGATGAGTTCCTGGCGTTGTTGCGCCGCTACGCCCGGCGCGCACCCTGCGGCAGCTGGGCCGAAAAAAGTTCGTAAAATTGCATTAACAGGGTGCTTTATGCACAATGCGCGCGGCTTACCGTATCCCCGCGCACAATAAGGACGCATGTCAAAAGAAGAGGCAATTCAATTCGAGGGCGAGGTCGTGGAGACCCTGCCCAACACGACGTTTCGCGTCAAACTCAAGACCGGCCACGTGGTGACCGCTCACATCTCCGGCAAGATGCGTAAAAACTACATTCGCATCCTGACCGGAGATCAGGTCACGGTCGAAATGACGCCCTATGACCTCACCAAGGGCCGCATCGTCTATCGCGGCCGGTAATGCTGAGCTTGCGCTTCGCGCAACTAACCTAACTACTACTCAACAGCGCCGCCACGTCCGCCGCGCGCGTCTCGAGCTTCAGCTTCTCGCCGTCCTCGCTCACGGTCACTTCCACATGTCCGCCGTTGACCAGTTTGCCGAACAGCAACTCTTCGGCGAGCGGCCGCTTGATGTGCTCCTGAATGAGCCTGGCCATCGGCCTTGCGCCCATCTTCGGATCATAGCCGCGCTTGGCGATCCAACGGCGCGCGGGCTCGTCCACCGAGATCGAGACGCGTTTCTGTTCGAGCTGGGCTTCCGCCTCGATCAAGAGCTTGTCGACCACCCGCTCGATCGTATCCTGATCGAGGCTGCCGAACTGAATGACGGCATCCAAGCGGTTGCGGAATTCCGGCGAGAACAGGCGCCGAATGGCCTCCATGCCGTCCGATGCGGTATCTGACTGAGTAAAGCCGATGCTCGGCCGGCTCATTTCGAAGGCTCCCGCGTTGGTGGTCATGACGATGATCACATGGCGAAAGTCCGCCTTGCGCCCATTGTTGTCGGTGAGCGTGCCGTGATCCATGACCTGCAGCAGGAGATTGAACACGTCCGGATGAGCCTTTTCGATCTCATCGAGCAACAGCACGCAGTGCGGATGCTTGGCAATGGCCTCGGTCAGGAGGCCGCCCTGATCGAAACCCACATAGCCCGGCGGCGCGCCGATGAGGCGTGAAACGGTATGCCGCTCCATGTACTCCGACATGTCGAATCGTACGAATTCCACGCCCATGGCGATGGCGAGCTGCCGTGTCACTTCGGTCTTGCCGACGCCGGTTGGACCTGAGAACAAGAAGGAGCCCACGGGCTTGCGCTGGTCGCCGAGCCCTGAGCGCGACATCTTGATGGCGGCCGACAACGCTTCGATCGCCTTGTCCTGGCCGAATATGGTGAGCTTGAGATTGCGCTCCAAGTTCTTGAGCACGTCCCGGTCGGACACCGACACGCTCTTCGGCGGGATGCGCGCGATCCTCGCCACGACATTTTCAATCTGCGTCACAGTCACCGAGGCTTCACGATTCGCCACCGGCTTCAAGCGCAGATTCGCTCCCGCCTCGTCCACCACATCGATGGCCTTGTCGGGCATGTGCCGATCGTTGATGTGGCGTGCCGCGAGCTCGGCCGCGGCACGCAGCGCATCATCCTCGTACTTGATGCCGTGATGCTCTTCGTAGCGGGATTTGAGCCCGCGTAAGATATCGACCGTGTCCTGGACCGAAGGCTCGGTGATGTCGATTTTCTGAAAGCGCCGCGCGAGGGCATGATCCTTCTCGAAAATCCCGCGATATTCATTGTACGTGGTCGAACCGATGCAGCGCAGCTCGCCATTGTTGAGAGCCGGCTTGATCAGATTGGAGGCGTCCATCACGCCGCCGGACGCCGCACCGGCACCGATCACCGTATGGATCTCATCGATGAAAAGAATGGCACCCGGCTGCTTCTTGACCTCGGCCAGGACCGCTTTTAAGCGTTTTTCGAAATCGCCGCGATACTTCGTGCCGGCGACCAAGGAGCCCATGTCCAAGGAATAGATCGTGGCGTCAAGCAGCACGTCGGGAACCTGGTTCTCGACGATCATGCGCGCCAAGCCCTCGGCGATCGCGGTCTTGCCGACGCCGGCTTCGCCGACATACAGCGGATTGTTCTTGCGCCGGCGGCACAGGATCTCGATGGTGCGCTCGACCTCGAGTCTGCGGCCGATCAAGGGGTCGATTTTGCCCTTGCGAGCGGCCTCGTTGAGGTTGGTCGCGTATTTCTCCAAGGCGCTGCCGCCGCCGTCCCCGTCGCGCTCCGCATCGCCGGAAGCGCCGCCATCCTCGCGCTCGCTGCGCTCCTCCCCGCCTGCTTTGGACAGGCCGTGCGCAATGAAATTGACCACGTCCAGCCGCGACACGTCCTGCATGCTCAAGAGATAGGCCGCATGCGACTGCTTTTCGCTGAATATCGCGACCAACACGTTGGCCACGGTGACTTCCTTCTTGCCGCTCGATTGCACGTGGAAGACCGCTCGCTGCAGGACCCGCTGGAAACCGAGCGTCGGCTGCACGTCGCGGTCCTCGCCGGTCGGCAATCGCGGCGTGGTTTGCTCGATGAATTGCTTGAGCTCGGTCTTGAGCTTCGCGGTATCGGCGCCGCACGACTTCAGGATTTCGCGTACCTTGGGCGTATCCAAAATCGCCAGCAGCAGATGCTCGACCGTCATGAATTCGTGGCGCGCCTCGCGCGCGCCGGCGAAGGCATCGTTCAAGCAGAATTCGAGTTCTTGACTTAGCACTGGTTACGCCTCTTCTAGCGTTGCCATCAGCGGATGCTGATGTTGTCGCGCATATGCGATCACTTGAGCCACCTTGGTCTCCGCGATTTCATAAGTAAAGACCCCGCACACTCCTTTGCCCTTGGTATGGACCTCCAGCATAACCCGGGTTGCCTTGGTGCGGTCCATCGCAAAGAATCGCTGCAGAATATCAACCACGAACTCCATGGGGGTATAGTCGTCATTTATGAGCACGACTTGATAGAGGGGCGGACGCTTGAGCTTGGGCGCCGCTTCCTCGGCGACCAAACCTGTTCCTTCGCGACCGCGTTCAATTTCACTCATGAACAAATAGTTATAGGGTGCACTTTCGAGCTTTACAAGCGGTGTAAGCAAATCCATCGACAATTGGCCAGTGTCGCCAAACAGTGTCACTTTACTTTAACAAGTAAAAACAAATGCTTGAGCGGGCTACCCGGTAGCCCTATGATTATCTCACTTAGGCGTCCCCAAAAGGTGTGCGGTAAGCCCGTGCGCCGAACATTCCCGACACATTTGAGAGCAACGCGCACACTGTTTACATGCTTGATACGCGCAACGTTGATTGGCTGTCCCGCTTGCAAGGCAACGGCCCCAAACTGGTATCGCGCGTGCTCGCCGCGCTCATTGCCGTGGAATTGGCGCGCATTGCCATCTCGCTGCTGAGTGGGCCGGTAAAATCCCCGCAGCCCGTCGTCGCCCGGAGCGTCCAAACTCGCCCGCACGCGGCCGCGGACGTCCAAACCGTGGTCTCGGCTCATCTGTTCGGCGTCGCAACCGCCGACCCGGCCGCGCAGGACCCGGACCATCCGCCGCTGAGCAGCGCCAATCTGGTGTTGGCCGGCACCATTGCAACCCAGGATCCCAAGCATGGCATCGCCATCATCAGCGACGGTGGCCCATCGAAAGTGTTTTCGGTGGGCGACAAGGTCACGGGAGCGTCGCTGTACTCGGTCTATCTGGACCACGTGATCTTGGATCGCGGCGGGACCTTGGAGACCTTGGTGCTGCCGCGGCTGCTCCCGGGCAACAGGTCGGCGACCCGCAGAATTGGCGCCGACCCGCGCACGGTGGCGGCCGTCGACAACATCCGGCGCATGGTGCAGCAGGACCCGGGCCTCTTGGATCAGGTCATGCGTACCGTCGCTTCCTATGACAATGGCGCGGGTAAGCTGCGCGGCTTTCGCGCCTATCCGGGCCGAAATCGCGCCATATTCAATAAGCTCGGTTTGAAGCCTGGAGACTTGGTCACGGCAATAAACGGCCAAGCGCTTGATGATCCGCAGCGCAGCCAAGAGGTTTTCAATACGATTCAATCTTCGGACCACGTGACCGTAACCATAGAACGGGGCGGCCAGAAGGAGGATATCAGTCTGAACATTGCCCAAGTTGCGGCGGACGCCGGCAAGGATTTGGAGACCGATTCAAGCTCCGGCGGCGCGGCGGCATCGCCCAATAGCGCGACTGCTCCCGGTACGTCTCCAGGCGCGCCCTCGCCCGGAGCACTCCCGCCCGGCGCAACTCTTCCTGGCGTTCCCGGTGGCCCGCCGGGCGGCATCGCCGGTCCGGGTGCCGCCAACCCTCCCGGGGCCGGCGGTTCAGGCGTTCCCGGCGCTGCGGGCGGCGGGTCGCAAGGGACCCCCGACCCACCACAATGAGAATCTAAACGAATGCCGCGCCCACAGGTCGAACGCCACGCACGCTTCGAGAGCGCTCCATCCACGGGTACCCCATGATGCCGAAGTTATTTCATCCGCAACGCCTAAACCGCACAGCTCAAGTCTGCGCGCTTTCGGTGTTGCTGGTGTCGGTCTGTCTGGCGCAACCGCCATCGATACGTCCAAGGCCCCAGCAGCCGCCGCAGGAAGGCGCGACCATCACCCCGAATTACAAAGACGCTGACTTAAGCCAGATTATCCAGGCCGTCAGTGAAGTGACGGGCAAGAACTTCATCATCGACCCGCGCGTCAACGCCAAAGTCACGATGCTGTCGGCGACGCCGATGTCGCCGGCAGCCTTCTACGAAGCGTTTCTGTCGGTGCTGCAGGTCTATGGTTATGTGGCGGTGCCCGCGGGCAAAGTCATCAAGATCGTCCCGAATACCGATGCGCGGCAGCTGCCTTCCATCGATCTGCCGAACGATGTCAGCTCGACCTCGGATGAAATCGTCACTCAAATCATCAGCATGAAGAACATCAGCGCGGCGCAGCTGGTACCGATATTGCGGCCGTTGATGCCGCAGCAGGGGCATCTGGCGGCCTATTCCGCCGGAAACATGCTGATCATCTCGGATCGCGCCAGCAACGTCAGCCGCATCATGCGGATCATCGAGCGCATGGATGAAAGCGGCGATGAGCCGATCGACGTCATTCCGCTGCACAATGCCAGCGCCACCGAATTGGTGCGCACCATCAACCAGTTGAATCAAGGGGCCGGCGCGGCCGATACCGGCGCGCCCGTCAAGGTCGTTGCCGACGAGCGCACCAACAGCGTACTGATCAGCGGTGAGAAGTCGCTCAAGCTCAAGACCAAAGCCTTGGTGCTGAGCTTGGATACGCCGCGGGCCGGCGGCGCCGGCGATACCGAAGTGCGTTATCTCCTGTATGCCGATGCCGAAAAATTGGCGGACAAGCTCAAGGGACAGGCCACCGCCACGGCGAAGGCGCAGGGCGGCCCCGTGGCGACTCCCGGGCCATCGTCCTCCGGCGGCTCCAATGTGGAAGCCAGCGTCACGATCTGGGCTGACGTTCCCACCAACGCGCTCATCATGACGGCGCCGCCGAAGGTCATGAAAAACCTGATGGCCGTGATCGATAAGCTCGATATCCGCCGCGCGCAGGTCGAAGTCGAGGCGCTGATCGTCGAGGTGGCCGTCAACAAGAGTGCGAATCTCGGGGTGCAGTGGCTCCTCGACGGGGGCAATTCCTACGGCTATGGCGTGACCAATCTGCCCGGCAGCGGCACCAGCATCGTCGATTTGGCGGCGGCGGCCTTGGGCGGCGTGAGCGGCCTCACCAGCAGCGCCGCGACCAGCGCGACTTCGACGACCGGTACAACCGGCGCCACGGCGGCCTCGAGCCTCTCCTCGGCCATTCCGAACGGCGCCACCTTTGCCATCGGCAAATACAATTCAAATACGGGTAAGGGTTTCGCTGCCGTGGTTCAGGCGCTGCGCAGCGACGGCACGAGCAACATCATCTCGACGCCGCGGGTGATCACCATGAACAACGAGGAAGCCGAGGTGAAGGTGACCCAGGAAATCCCGTTGGTCACCGGTCAATACACGAGCTCGACCGCGAGCGTGAACGGCACCACCAGCCCCTTCGAGACGATTCAGCGCGAAGAGGTCGGCACGATCCTCAAGGTCACGCCCCACATCAGCGAAGGCGATACGATTCAGCTCAAGATCGAACAGGAAGACTCCTCGCCGGGTGCGAAGCTGCAAGATTCGGCCGACATATCGACCAACAAGCGCTCCATCAAGACGACGATTCTCATCGAGGACGGCGGCATCATCGTGCTCGGCGGATTGATGCAGGACACCGTCACCGAGAGCGAGGACCGGGTTCCGGTGTTGGGCGCCATCCCCCTCCTCGGCAACCTGTTCAAATCGCGCAGCGGTTCGCGCCAGAAGAGCAATCTGTTGGTATTTCTGCGCCCCAAAATTCTTCGGGATCAGAATGCAACCGAGGCCACGAGCTCAGGGAAATACAACGAGATTCGTGACGAAGAGCGCAATCTGCACAAGGGCAAGATCACCCTGCTGCCCGGTGAGAAGCAGCCGGCGATACCGCCCATGCCGCCAACCCAGGTGCGGCCGGCGCCGTTGCCCTCGCCGACTGGGAGCGGAACGACGGTCGCCCCGGCGCCTCTACCGGCACCGAGCCCGCAGCCGGCCCCGGCCCCTTACGTGGCTCCTACGCCGCAGCCTGCGCCGCCGACGGCGCAGCCGGCCCCGGCACCGCAGCCTGCGCCGCCGACCGCCCTGCCGGCCCCGGCTCCGCAGCCGGCGGTTGGTCCGCAGCCTCTGACCACGCCGCCATGAGCGCCGAACTGCAAGAAACGCCGGCGCCGCGCAAGCTGTCGTTTCCGTTCGCCAAGCGCCACGGCGTCCTGGTGCGCGGTGTTTCCGCCGACTTCGCCGATACGGTATGCCGCCCGGGCGTCACGCCGCAGGCTTTGGCCGAGGTGCGCCGCTTCGTCGGGGTGCCCTTGAAGCTCGAGCGCGTCTCGGTCGAGACCTTCGATTCGATGTTGCGCATCGCGTATGAAGCGGGTTCCGGCGCCGCCATGCAGATGTTGGAGGGCTTGGACGACAATACCGATCTCGCCCACCTGGCCGAGGACATTCCCGAGTCGTCCGACCTGCTCGAGAGCGACGACGAAGCGCCCATCATCCGCTTGATCAACGCCCTATTGACGCAAGCGGTGAAGGAAAACGCCTCGGACATTCACATCGAGCCCTATGAGAATCGTTTGGTCATCCGCTTTCGCGTCGACGGTGTCCTGCGCGAGGTCTTGCAAACCAAGCGCGCCGTGGCGCCGCTCGTGGTGTCGCGCATCAAGGTCATGTCCAAACTCGACATCTCGGAGCGCCGCCTGCCGCAGGACGGCAGAATTTCGCTGCGCATCGCCGGCCGCGCAGTCGACGTGCGGGTATCCACACTGCCCTCCGGGCACGGCGAGCGCGTGGTGCTGCGCTTGCTCGACAAGCAGGCCGGGCGGATCGAACTCACCTCTCTAGGGATGGACCCCCGCACTCAGGAGGTGATGGATGACATCATCCACAAGCCTCACGGCATCATCTTGGTGACCGGACCGACGGGCTCCGGCAAGACCACCACCCTGTATGCATCGCTCGAGCGCATCAACGACAACACCCGCAATGTCATGACGGTCGAGGATCCCATCGAGTACTACATCGACGGTATCGGCCAGACCCAAGTGAACACCAAAGTCGAAATGACCTTTGCGCGCGGTCTGCGGGCCATCCTGCGGCAAGATCCGGACGTGGTCATGGTCGGCGAAATCCGCGACCTGGAAACCGCTCAGATCGCCGTGCAGGCGAGCTTGACCGGACACCTCGTGCTGTCGACCTTGCATACCAATACCGCGGTCGGCGCGGTCACACGCCTGCGCGACATGGGCATCGAACCGTTCCTGCTGTCGTCCAGTTTGATCGGCGTGCTGGCGCAACGCCTGGTGCGGGTCTTGAATCCGACCACCAAGGAACCGTTCATGGCCGGCGAATACGAACGCCGGCTGCTGAATTTAGACCCCCGCGGCGAACCGGTCGGACTGTTCCGCCCCAGCAGTGAGCCCGGCACGGGCTATCGCGGACGCACCGGCATCTACGAACTCATCGCGGTCGATGACCATATGCGCACCATGATCCACGACGGCTCCTCCGAGCAGGAATTGGAGCGCTATGCGCGCACTTCGAGTCCCGGCATTCGCGACGACGGCCGCAGAAAAGTCATGGCGGGCGAAACGACCTTGGAAGAAGTGCTGCGCGTTACCCGTGAGGATTAGGATCACCTAATGGGCGCGTTCGAATACATCGCGCTCGATGCCAATGGGCGGGAACGCAAGGGACTGATCGAAGGCGATACGCCGAAGCATGTGCGGCAGCTGCTGCGCGACAAGCAGCTGTTGCCGATGGAGATCCAAGAGGCCGCCGCGCGCGAGCTGAAGCAGAGCCGCGCACGCGGCTTCATGCGCCGCGGCCTCTCGACGCTCGATTTGGCGCTGCTGACCCGGCAGCTCGCGACGCTGCTGCGCTCCGGCTTGCCGCTGGAGGAATCCCTGCAAGCGGTCGCCGAGCAGACCGAGAAGCCGCGCGTCCAGAGAATCATACTGGGCGTGCGCGGCAAGGTGGTCGAAGGCCACCCATTGGCGGAGGGCCTGCGGGATTTCCCGCAAGCTTTTCCGGAAATCTATCGGGCGACCGTGTCCGCCGGCGAACAGTCGGGCAAGCTCGATTCCGTGCTCGAACGGCTCTCGGATTACACCGAATCCCGGCAAGTGATGGGCCAACAGGTCAGCAACGCGCTGGTTTACCCCATCGTGCTCATGGTTCTGTCGTTCGCCATCGTCTCCTTTCTATTGGCGTATGTCGTGCCGCAAGTGGTCGCGGTCTTCGAGTCGGGCCATCAGGAACTGCCGATCGCCACCCGCATCTTGATCGGCACGAGCGACTTCATCCGTCATTATTGGTTCTACGCGCTGATCCTCATCGCGGCGGTCACGTGGGGGTTCTTGCGCTGGCTCAAAGCCCCGGAGTCGCGCCTGCGCTTCGATCGATTCCTGCTGCGGGTGCCCATCGTGGGCAAGCTCATCCGCGGCCTGAATACCGCGCGATTTTCCCGTACTTTCAGCATCCTGACCGCGAGCGCGGTGCCGGTGCTCGAGGCTTTGCGGATTTCGGCCGAAGTGGTGAACAATCTCCCCATGAAAAGAGCGGTCGATGAAGCGGCGCTGCGCGTGCGCGAAGGAGCGCCGATCGGCAAGTCGCTGGCGGCGCGCAAGCTCTTTCCGCCCATGATGATCCACCTGATCAGCAGCGGCGAGAGCAGCGGCGAGCTGGAGAAGATGCTCGAGCGTGCGGCGACGAATCAGGAGCGGGAAATGGATGGGCTGCTCTCCAACATGACCAACCTCTTGGGCCCGTTCATGGTCGTGTTCATGGGCGCGATCGTCATGTTCATCGTTATCGCGCTATTGCTGCCGATTTTTCAACTCAACGATCTTGTTAAATAGGACAGTGTGCGCCAGGGTATTGCGCCTGAGGCGCCTTTCCGTTTATAACCCGCGTGCTTCCCCAGTGAACCCACACTAATCTTCGGTAGCATGAGCGAAAAACCCGAATCGGACGAGTTCGAGGAAGAAGACGCGGAGGACACCGCTCCGGTTGACGATGTCGACGTCGATCACATTATGCGCGACGTCGAGTCGCAGCGTCGGCGGGCGCCCAAGGGAGCCGAACCGGCGTGGCGGCGCTTGGAGCGGGTCATGGAAGAGCGGCGCACCGCGGAATTGCTCAGCGACTTCGACGACTATGAGATCGGCGACGCGGAGCAAAGCGATTCGGACGCGGCACCGGGGGACAAGGCCAGCCGGAAGAAACGGAAAACCCGCTGAGCGGGCTCTCTACCGACCCTGCCGCGGCGCGAATGATCACCATCTTCTCCGAAGAGCATGTCCGGCGAAATGCCCAAACCGAGCTGTATGGCGGCCAATTGGTCCGCCCGCACGAGTGCCCCGAGCGTGCCCAAATGGTGCTCGATCGGGTTAAATCGGTCGGCTTGGGCGATGTCACCGCGCCTTCACGCTTCGAATTGCCGCCGATTTTGCGGGTGCACGATGCGCAGTTCGTTGAATTCTTGAGCAACGCCTGGGCCGATTGGGTCGCCGCCGGCCATAAGGGCGAGGCCATCCCCGACAATTGGCCGGCGCGCCGCATGACACAACGCTGCCCCGGCAGCATTTCGGGAAAACTCGGCTACTACGCCATGGCCGCCGAAACCTCGATCAGCGAAGGGTCATGGGAGGCCGCGCGGGCGGCGGCGGATGTAGCGCTGACGGCGGCAACGTTGCTTCACCGCGGCGCGAGTTCGGCGTTCGCCCTATGCCGGCCTCCAGGGCATCACGCGGCGCGGGATTTGTACGGCGGCTACTGCTTCCTCAATAACGCGGCCATCGCCGCTCAATTCCTCTGCGATCAAGGCGCCGCGCGCATCGCCATTCTGGACGTCGACTTCCATCACGGAAATGGCACCCAGGACATTTTCTACGACCGGGCCGATGTGCTGTATGTGTCTCTGCACGGCGATCCCGTCGACGCCTTCCCCTACTTTTCCGGCTACGCCGACGAGACGGGTATCGGTGCAGGACTGGGCTTTAACTTGAATTTGCCCCTGCCCCGGGCTACCGAGTTCCCGACGTGGGCCGCGGCGCTGGCCACGGCGCTCGGCCGTATTCGCAAATTCTCCCCCGACGCACTCGTCGTCTCGCTGGGAGTCGACACCTATATCGAAGACCCCATCAGCTTCTTTCGGCTCCATTCGGCGGACTTCGGAACTTATGGTCGGATGATCGCCGGCTGCAAGCTGCCCACGATGTTCGTCTTCGAAGGGGGCTACGCGGTAGCCGACGTCGGCGTGAACGCGGTGAACGTTCTTACGGGTTTCGAGGACGCCTAAGCCGGAATCCGCACCGGAAGGTGGCTGAACCCGCGCACAAAGGAGGAGCGGACCCGCGTCGGCTCGCCCACGACCTCGATCTTCTCAAAGCGCCGGAGGAGTTCCTCCCACAGGATCTTCAACTGCAGTTCAGCCAGCCGGTTGCCGACGCAGCGATGAATGCCGAAACCAAAGGACAGGTGCTGGCGCGGACGCTCACGGTCGACGATGAAGCGGTTCGGCTCGGGAATCGCGGAGTCATCACGATTGCCCGAGAGGTACCACATCGCGAGCTTATCGCCCTTTTTTATTTGCTTGCCGCCCAATTCCGAATCAACCAGGGCGGTGCGCCGCATATAGGCGAGCGGCGTCTGCCAGCGGATGATTTCGGGCACGAGGCTTTCCACCAGCGCAGGGTTGGCGCGCAGCTTGGCCATCTCCTGCGGATGCTCGTGCAAGGCCAGCAGGCCGCCGGTCATTGAATTGCGCGTGGTGTCGTTGCCGCCGACGATCAGCAGCACCAGATTCCCCATGAACTCGGCGGCACCCATGTTTCGCGTCGCCGGACCATGCGCGAGCATCGAGATCAGGTCGGTGCGGGGCGGCGCGTTGATGCGCTCGTTCCACAGCCGGGTGAAATATCCCAGCATCTTGCGCAATTCGGCCATGCGCACCTCGGGTTCGGGCGCGTCCGGATTGGTCAGCTTGTTGGCGGTCGAAATATCGGACCAGTGCGTCAGCAAGCGGCGGTCTTCCAACGGGAAGTCAAAGAGGGTCGCCAGCATGTACGTGGTGAGCTCGATCGATACCTTGTCGACCCAGTTGAAGGTTTCATTGCGCGGCAGGCCGTCGAGCAGCTTGCCGGTGCGCTCGCGTATCAGATCCTTCCAGTTGTTGAGGTTCGCAGGCGCCACAATCGGGTTTACCGCCTTGCGCTGTTCGTCATGCTTGGGCGGGTCCATCGCAATGAACATCGCCAGCTTCTGCTCATCGCCGGGCGGGAAGTCCATCAACGTGATCCCGCCTTCCGATGAAAAGATGCTGTGGCTGGTTTCAACCCGCATGATGTCCTGGTAGCGCGTCACCGACCAATAGCTATCGATGCCCGGAATCGGACTGTTCGAGCGGTGCACCGGATCTTCGCGGCGCAGACGCTCGAAAACATGCCCCACGGTATCGTCGACGAAATATTGCGGATCGGCGGGATTGAGTCCCGCGAGGGGCAGCACCGCCACGCGAGCGCGGGCGTCGGCTTGAATCACGGTCGATTGCAGTGAGCTAGCAAGATTCACGAAGCGTCTCCTAAGATCATGCGGTTGATTCAATGCTGAGCTTCGGGCAGTCCGACAATGAGACCATTGAGCTCGTCAGTCAAAGTGATCTGGCATGCGAGGCGCGAGCTGTCGCGCAGCTCCGGCACCAAGTTGAGCATGTCCTCTTCGCCCGCCGTGCGCATTCCCACCCGCTCGGCCCATTCTGGGTCAACGTAGACGTGGCAGGTCGCGCAGGCACAATTACCCCCGCAGTCTCCATCGATGCCGGGGACGCCGTTGTCCGTGGCGGCGCGCATCAGAGTCGTGCCTTCGGGCACTTCGACCGTATGTACCGCGCCTTCGAACCCTATAAACGTGATTTTGGGCATGCAAGACCTTGGATGAGTGCAATGGCCGAAAAAAGGCACTGACCGGTTGGCAGATCTCAGTGGTTCGCAGTATCTCATTAGACTGCGGCACCGCGCGACCCTCGACATCTGCGCTACCGAATGCTAGGTTTCCGCCTCAAAACAGCCAAGAAAACTCCGTCAGGGAGGCTCCATGTTGAATGCCGCGGCGATCGCCGGTCTCAGAGAGCAGCTGCGTGGACCCCTGCTCACACCCGGGGCGCCCGCCTACGACGCCACACGGAAAGTCTTCAACGGGATGATCGACAAGCACCCCGCATTGATTGCGCAATGCACCGCCTCGAGCGATGTGGTGGCCTGCGTCAATTTCGCCCGCGATCACGATGTGCTGTTGTCGATGCGCGGCGGCGGCCACAATTTCGCCGGTAAAGCGGTCTGCGAAGGCGGCTTGATGCTGGACTTCACTCTGATGAAGGGCATCACCGTCGACCCGGCCCGTCGGGTGGCGCGTGCTCAAGCCGGACTCACGCTCGGCGAATTCGATCGCGCGACCCAAAAACACGGACTCGCCACGACCCTTGGGGTCGCCACGACCACGGGAATCTCCGGCCTCACACTCGGCGGAGGCTATGGCTATCTCGCCGGCAAGTACGGACTCGCCTGCGACAATCTCACGTGGGCTGAGATCGTGACCGCGGACGGCAAGATTCGCGAGTGCAGCGCCGAGGAAAATCCCGATCTTTTTTGGGGTCTGCGCGGCGCGGGCGCGAATTTCGGGGTCGTCACGGAGCTCAAGTACACGCTCCACCCGCTGAGCACGGTGCTGGGCGGCGTGATCTTCTATCCGCTGAGCAGCGAGGCGTTTCGTTTCTATGATGAGTTCGCGCGCAACGCCCCCGATGAACTGACCCTGCTGGGAGCGGCGATGACCGGTCCGAACGGAGCGCCGGCTTTTGCCGCTGTCGTGTGCTACTGCGGGGACCCGGCCGTGGGAGAAAAGCTGCTGAAACCCTTGCGCACCTTTGGAACCCCGATCGCCGACCTGATCCAACAGCGGCCTTACCTCGAGATACAAGCGCTATTCGATCCGATCAATCCGCCGGGACTGCGCTACTACAACAAGGCGCATAACATTTCCAAGATTGACGAGGGTGCAATCGACACCGTATTTCGCCACATGGCCGAAGCACCCAATGCAACCAGCAACATCGCCCTGCAGCAGCTGCACGGCGCGGCCGGGCGCGTGCCGGCGGGCGATACCGCGTTCCCGCACCGGTATGACCATCATGTGGCCTGGATCACAACCATCTGCCACGACCCGGTGGACGATGCCCGGCTGATCGGTTGGGCGCGCGGCTTCTGGGAAGCGCTGAAACCGTTTGTGGACCGAGCGGTGTATGTGAACGCTCTCGAAGATGCCCTCGAAGAAGGCGAGCGGCCCGTTCGGGAGGCCTATGGCGCGAACTACGAAAGGCTGCGGGCGCTTAAGCGAAAATACGATCCGTCGAACCTATTCAGCCAAAACTCAAACATCAAGCCGACTTAAGCCCGTGATGGGAACCGTGTTGCATATCTTGATGAAGGGACCGGATTGATCTCTTGACGCGAGGGACGCGGGAGAGCGATATATAAAGCTAATCGGCCACTGCTCCCTGCAGGACGTCCGGAGAAAGCAGACCTCGCTTGAGAGCCGGTCGGATCGGCGGAGGTACTCCTCCAAGCCGTGACTCCTCCAAGCCGTGAGACTTGGCGGTTGTCCACCGATGCCGCGCCCCCGCGCTGTAGCAGTTTTTTTTTGCAATGGGTACCGGTCGGCAGGTGACGGTGCCGACGAGCTGAGCGGTGAGCCTTCGGCTCAGTGAAAATTCCGCGACCCGACCGTGAGGTCGCCGAGCAGCGCCGAAAGATCGGTCAGGCGCTGCGCGATGACGTGCAGCACATCGCCTTCGCGTTGCAGTTTGCCGCGCACCTCGAGCAGGCGCGATTCGAGCAAGGCCTCGCGCTGCGCGGCCGCCACCCGCTCCCAAACGATCAGATTCACATAACCCAGCTCATCTTCCATGGTGACGAAGGTCACGCCGCCGGCGCTGCCCGGCCGCTGCCGCGTAATGACCAGGCCTGCCGTCGTGACCCATTCGCCATTGGGCCGATCCCAGAGTTCCTGCGTGGGAACGATGCCGCGCTTCGAAAGCTGTTCCCGCAGCAGCGCCACGGGATGTCGCCGCAGCGTCAACCCGGTACTCGCATAATCGGCGACGATGTCGTGACTTTCCTGCGGCGCGCGCAGCAGCGGAATGCCCTCCTGGATCGCCGTTTCCGCGGGCAATATGGGCAGCGCACGCTCCACTCCGCTCACTTGCCATACCGCGCGATGCCGATGTCCGGCAAGCTCCGCGAGCGCATCGCTGGCGGCGAGCGCCTCGAGATCGCGGCGGTCGAGCGCCGCGCGTTCAGCGAGGTCGGCCACATGCGTAAAGGGGGACGCGGCACGCGCCTCGAGCAGCCGCATCGCCCCCTCGTGCGATAAATGCTTCACCAATCGCAGACCCAAACGCAGTGCCGGGCGCGAATCCTCCTGCCGCTCGAGCGTGCAGTCCCATCCGCTGGTCGCGACCGCGATCGGGCGCACCGCCACGCCGTGCGCGCGCGCATCGCGCACCAATTGCGCCGGCGCGTAAAAGCCCATCGGCTGACTGTTGATGAGGGCTGCGCAAAATGCGGCCGGTTGGTAATGCTTCAGCCACGCGGAGGTGTAGACGAGCAGCGCGAAGCTTGCCGCGTGGGAGTTGTGGACAACGAAATGGTTGGCCAAAAAGTTGTGGTCGCCTTCGATCTGCAAATCGTAAGTTTCTCGATTCCCGGCTGCTTCGATTTCCACAATTCTGTCCCAGTGGACAAGCGCTCCCGGCACCGGCATGGCACGCGCCGTTGCGATCGTGTCGCCCACTTTGAGCTTTCCCAGCTGCAGCCAACCCGTCATGGTCATGAAGGGGTGTTCAGCCGTCGCGGTGATCTCATGGCCAAGAGCCGTACGTAGACGCAAGACGGGTTTCATGCCGCTTTGCAACACGCGTAGCACTTTGCGCTTCCTCAAACGTAGTTCACCATCGCACGCCAGCGTGCTGTCGAGGCGCTCCTGCCCGTCGATGACCTCATCAATGGTTAACCATCTTCCCGTGTCGGCATTCACGACACGCGTCTCGCCAACGACGCATTCCGGAAATCCATATTCTCCGAATCCCAGGATCTGATTGAAGATCTGGTGCGCGAAGCTCTCCGGATAGCCTCGCTCACGCATGCCATCGATCAATTGACGCTGGAAAGGCTCCAAGCCTCCCTTGCGCTTCCAGGCCGCCATGGCGCGGCGCAGCCGGTCTGCCTCGCCGGGCGTGAAGCCGGCCGCGACGATCGCCAACTGCATGACCTGTTCCTGGAAAATGGGCACCCCGAGCGTACGCTTGAGCACCGCCTCGACGGCTGCGCTCGGATAACTCACCGGCTCCTCCTGGTTGCGGCGGCGCAGATAGGGATGAACCATTTCGCCCTGAATGGGGCCCGGCCGCACGATCGCCACTTCGATGACGAGGTCATAGAAATTGCGCGGCCGCAGGCGCGGCAGCATGGCCATCTGAGCCCGCGATTCGATTTGAAAGACGCCGGTGGTGTCCGCTCGGCAAATCATGTCGTACACCGACTTGTCCTCGCTCGGCACCGTCGCGAGATCGAGTTCACCCGTCACACCTGACGAACCGCCGAAGTCGTTGACCAGGCGAAATGCGCGGCGTATCGCGCTCAGCATCCCGAGCCCGAGCACATCCACTTTGAGCAATCCCAGCGCATCCAGATCGTCTTTGTCCCACTCGATGACCGTGCGTTCGGGCATCGCCGCGTTCTCGATGGGCACCAACTCGTCCAAGCGGCCGCGGGCAATCACGAAACCGCCCACGTGCTGCGACAGATGGCGTGGAAAACCCAGGATTTCCGCCGTCAGCGTCATGAGGCGCTGCGTGCGCGGATCGCGCGGATCGAATCCTGAGGCGCGGATGCGCTCGGGATCGATTCGTTGTCCATCCCACCATTGCATGCCGCGCGCGAGCCGATCGACTTCATTGAGATCGTATCCCATGGCTTTGCCGACATCCCGCAAGGCGCTGCGCGGGCGATAACAGATGACGGTGGCCGCCAGCGCCGCGCGGTCGCGGCCATATTTGCGGTAAATATATTGGATCACTTCCTCGCGCCGCTCATGCTCGAAATCCACGTCGATGTCGGGCGGCTCGTTGCGTTCTTTGGAAATGAAGCGCTCGAACAGCATCGCCATGCGCGAGGGATCCACTTCAGTGATCTGCAGGCAATAGCAGACCACGGAGTTGGCGGCCGAGCCCCGGCCCTGGCAGAGGATTTTCTGCGAGCGGGCGTACTCGACGACATCGTGCACGGTGAGAAAGAACGGCTCGAACTTGAGTTCGGTGATGAGGCGCAACTCGTGCTCGATCGATTCGCGCACGGCGGGAGGCACTCCGGCCGGCCAGCGCTTCGCGCTGCCCCGCTCGGTGAGAGCTCGCAGGTGGCTCGCCGGTGTTTCGCCCGCGGGCACGATCTCCTCGGGATATTCATAGCGCAGCTCATCGAGCTTGAACGTACAGCGCTCGGCGATTTCGAGCGTTTGCGCAAGCAGCGGGGCGGGATAAAGCTCCTGCAAACGCCGCCCGGGCCGCATGCAGCGCTCGCCATTCGGAAATAGCCTCACCCCCGCGGCATTGAGCGGAGTATTCAAGCGAATCGCCGTCAGCACGTCCTGCAAGGCGCGGCGGCTGCGCCGGTGCATGTGCACGTCGCCGGCGGCGACCTGCGGCAGCTGGAGCGATTTTCCCAGCCTCTCGAGCAGTGCCAAGCGGCGCGTATCGAAGCCGCCGGTCAAGAGTTCGACGCCTATCCATAAGCGTCCGGCGAAGCGCTCGCGCAGCCAGCGGCCGTCCCGGTCATGCGCCGGCAGCGGCACCCGGCCGGCACGCGGCAGCCAAATGATCAAACATCCATCGAGCGCGTTATCGAGATCCCTGCGCTCGAGCGCGTAGCTGCCTTTGGCGCTGGCGCGCCGTGCCCGCGTGATCAAACGGCTCAAAGCGCCGTAACTGGCCCGATCGGTTGCCAGCGCCACGAGCTTGAGTTCATCGACGCAGTTGAGTTCCGCGCCGATAATCAGCGGCAATTCGCACTGCTTGGCGGCGACATGGGCGCGTACCACGCCCGCGAGCGAGCATTCATCTGTCAACGCCAGCGCCCGATAGCCCAAGCACTTGGCCTGTGCGACCAACTCCTCAGGCTGCGAAGCTCCGCGCAAAAACGAGAAATTGCTCAAGGCGTGCAATTCGGCGTACATGAGCCGGCAGCCTCAAGCGAACACGCCGTGCAAATACCAGCACTTGGAGCGGCGTTCCTGAAAAACCCAGCGGCGCGCGCCGCCCGCTTGGCGCGCGATGTAGTAGTCGCGTGCAATGCCCTTGCCGTCCCACCAGCCGCTCTCGATACGTTCAGGACCTTCCTCGAGAATCAAATCACCCTGCTGCAGCTGGCGCACTTCCGGCGCGGAGAGCCTGGCGGGCTCGTCCAGCAGCCACACGGGCCGCGGCATAGTCTGCGCGGCCGTCCCCGGGCAAGCGCCGGCACGCGCGGCGTCCAATCGTAGTTCGCGGACCCGCTGCCAAGCTGCTTCGGGCCGGTGCTCCGCAATCGAGCAGATCCCGTAAACCGCCTCCTCGCCGAGCCGCGCGCGCAAGCGTTCCACCAATTGCGGCACGCTCACGCGGCCGCCGGCGCTGCCCCGCTGCGCGAAGACGCCGAGCGATTCGGCCGAGAGCGGCTGCAGAGGACCCGACAGGAGTTCCATGCTGAGGGCCGGCGCTGCGAGCTCGAGCCGGGACAGCCGTTCGGCCACTACGTCCGTCAAGCGGCGCGGTTCACTCGTGATGCTCGCCAACCCCACGCGAATCCGGGTGACAGGCCGCGCGCGGTGCCGCAGCCTCAATTCGAGGGCCTGTACGCCCGCCTGCCGTGCGCGCAAGAATTGCGCGCAGCGTCCGATCACCGGCTCGAGCGCCTTCTGCAGATACACGACGGTTTCGATCTCCATCTCGAAATCGCAGCGCTCGCGAAAACGTTCACGCGGCACGAACGCCCTGCGGGGTGCGGCTTGCCGAGCCCGCGCGATATCGAGATCGAGCACCGCGGCCGGGCTCAAGCGCCGCGTCACACCGGCGCGCGGCAGGCGCAGCAACTCACCCACGCGGGTGACGCCCATGGCGCGCAAGGTGTACAGCCATTCGGCATCCCAGGAAGTACATGTCAGGGGCAGCTCCGCGAGTTCACCCGTCAGCGAACCGGGATCTTCGATCAGCACCCGCTTGCCGGCGCGCGCACACCACAGCGCCGCCAGAGTCGAGGGCGCCGTGGCGCTGTGGGCCTTGAGATGTAGGCGGCTCCAGGCGGCATCGATGCCGGCATGCAATTGCTCGAGTGAGCCGAACAATTTCACGCTGCCTTTGATCTCCAACAACAAGGCGTTGGGCATTTCAATACTGACCCAGGAGGTGAATTGCTGCGCATGCAGGCAAAGACGCTGCAGCACGGCGGCTGATTGTTCCGCCTCGCGGAGTTCCGGAAACACCGCCGCATACCACAGGTGTTTAGCGCGCGGCCGGGCGGCGGCCTTAAGGGTCGGCGGCGAAGCTGCTAGCGGCGCGAGCGTGGGAGCGCGCGCGGGCGTGGAAGCGGGCGTGAGCGCAGGTGCGGGTGTGGGCGCAGGTGCGGGTGTGAGAGCGGGTGCGAGTCGTCGGGCTGTGGCATCGGCTGCAGCAAATAAATCCGCCGTAGCTGATTTCACCGCACGCGATTTCATCACACACGCTCTATGGGACCCGGCTGCCCGCCTTGCACCTTGAGGAGTTCGAGACGCGGCTCATGTTCACCCTGAGTCAGCAGCAAGCGTAAGGTGGCGGGTGAGGACTCGAACCGATGCTGCTCTGGACGAAACAGTACGCCGAGCGCACCGCCCGCCTCGGCCGCCAGTTTCAAGCGCCGCAGCCAGCGATCATCGGTGCCTTTGAGCCACAGCAGCACAGCCGCGCAGACCCCGGAACTCAACGCCTGCTCAGCGGCCCACAAGGCTTCCATCGCGGTGGTAGGCCGCACCACCAATAAACGGCCCAATTCAATTCCCTGCTGCGCTAAAGCCGGCGCATAGGGTTCATGAGGTGGTGCAATCCAGACTATCCAGGGCGCCTCGCCGTCGAGCCTGCGCTGACATTCCACCAAGGCCGGCAAGAACAGTTGGACTTCGCCAAGACCGGCTGCATCCAGCAGCACTTCGACGAGCGACGCCGTCGGCCACCCGCCACCCGGCAAGCGCGCGTCGAGCGCGCTTCGACCGGTGGACCAAACCGGACGAGAGGCAGCGGCCGAGGCGTCTTTTAACTTCCAGACACGCGCATCGGCCAAAATGTCCGCGAGCGCCACCGCCGAATAAACTGGGGCTTCACGCGGCATCCACGTCTTTACCGCGACGAAGCACCCCGACCACCACCCCTTCGATAATCATGGGCTGTTCTTTGAGATTGATACGAATGGGTTCGAAATCGGTATTTTCCGGCAGCAGCCACACAATCGTGCCTTCTTGCCGGTAGCGTTTGACGGTGACTTCGTTTTCCAGGCGCGCGACCACAATTTGACGGTTGCGTACTTCGGGAGTGCGGTGCACGGCCACCAGGTCGCCATGCAAGATCCCGGCGTTTTTCATACTCATGCCCTGCACTTTCAAGAGATAGTGCGGTTGCGGCTGGAATAATTGCGGATCGATTTGATAACGCGTTTCGATATGCTCTTCGGCCAAAATCGGGCGGCCGGCGGCGACTCGGCCGATGAGCGGCAGACCCAATTGTTCGCGCAGAATATCTTTGAGCTGGATGCCGCGCGAAGCGCCGGGGATCAGATCGATGACGCCCTTGCGCTGCAGAGCTCGCAGGTGTTCCTCGGCCGCGTTGGGCGACTTGAAGCCGAGGGTGCGCGCGATTTCCGCACGGGTGGGCGGCATGCCGTTTTCGGCAATGGCGTCTTGAATGAGTCTGAGAATCTGGGTTTGACGAGGCGTAAGGTCTGACATGCATCACCTGTATATGTAGCCAGTGACTGGTATTATATACAGTCTACGCGCACTGGCAAGTGAAGCTGCGGCACGTTAATTTGCCGGATCCTAAAAGCCCGTCAAGCGGCCTCATTTTCCAAGGAAATCATGACCGAACCAAAAGCGGATAAACCTTCGGATCGCGCGCTCGGCATGGACCGTCCGATTACACGCCGCGATTTTTTGAACGGCGTGGCCTTGGGCACCGCCGTGGTGGCCTCCGGACCGCTCCTGGCGGCCACGGGACCCTATGCCGCCTCCGGCACGGCGACGGCCTCCGCCGCGGCAGCGCCCGGCTCGGCGACGGCGCCCGCCGCGGCCCAAGACGCCTTCGGTTATTACCCGCCGCTCCTCACCGGCATGCGGGGCAGTCACTTAGGTTCGTTCGAAGATGCCCATGCCCTGCGCGACGGCCGGCCCTCGCCCCCGCCCGCCGAGACCGGCGAGGAATACGCTCTGATCGTCGTCGGCGGCGGCATCAGCGGACTCGCCGCCGCGCACTTCTACCGCGCGCACACGTCGGCCGCCAGCCGCATCCTCATTCTCGATAACCACGATGATTTCGGCGGCCATGCCAAGCGCAACGAATTCAATTTGGATGGCCATCTCAATCTGATGAACGGCGGCACCTTGGAAATCGACAGCCCGCGGCCCTACGGTCCGGTCGCGGCGGGATTGCTGAAAACCTTAGGTGCAGACGTCGAGAAGCTCGCCAAATCGACTCAGCACCTGCATTTCTACGAAGGGCTTGGATTGCACGAAGGCATCTTCTTCGATCAGGAAACCTTCGGCGCCGACAAACTGGTCGTCAGCAAGGGCGCGCTTAGCGTCGCGCAAACGCTGGCGCTCGCGCCGCTCTCGGCTCAGGCGCGCTCGCAAATCGTCGAACTCGAAACTGCGCAGATCGATTACCTGCCGGGTCTTTCGTCCGCCGATAAGAAGCAGCAATTGTCGCGAATCAGTTACGAAGCGTTCTTGCGCGACGTCGTGCACGCCGATCCGGCGGTACTCAAGTTCTATCACGGCCGCACCATGGGCGAGTGGGGCGTGGGGACCGATGCAGTATCCGCCCTCGACTGCTGGGGCTTCGGCGGCCTGCCTGGATTTGCCGGAATGAAACTCGCCAAAGGCTCCATCCCGCGCATGGGTTTTACGCCGTCAGGTTATGAGGACACGGGCGGTTCATATCGCTTGCACTTTCCCGACGGCAACGCAACGATTGCGCGCCTGTTGGTGCGGAACCTCATTCCGCGGGCGTTTCCCGCCCGCACCGTGCCGGGCCGCAGCGCCGAGGATATCGTCACCGCGCGCGTCGACTATGCGGCGCTCGATGTCCGCGATACACCGCTGCGCCTGCGGTTGAACAGCACCGTCATTCGCGCGCGTCATCTCGGGGATCCGCAATCGGCGCGCCAGGTGGAGGTGACGTATATGCGCGCCGGCCGCGCCTACACGGCGCGTGCGCGCGGCGCCGTCTTGGCGGGCTACAACATGATGATTCCCTACTTGTGCCCGGAATTGCCGCAGGTACAAAAGGACGCGCTGCACAGCCTGGTCAAGACCCCGTTGGTCTACACCAGCGTCGCGCTGCGGCCGAACGATCCCATTCTCGTGCACATGGTGCGCACCCCCTGCAAAGCCGGCTTGCCGGAACACGAACAAAATCGCGCCGGGCGCGCCGAACTTCTCGGCACGACATTCGAAACCTTCGAACGCAACATCCGCGATCAGTTGGGCCGCGCGCTTGAGGACGGCGGCTTCGACCCCGCGCGCGACATCACTGCCATTACGGTGAATCGGTGGCCGCATGGCTACGCTCCGGAGTACAACCCGCTGTTCGATCCCGAGCTTCCCGAAGCAGAGCAGCCGCATGTCGTCGGCCGCGCGCAGTTCGGCCGGATCACCATCGCCAACTCCGACGCCGGCGGCGGTGCGTACACCGATTCGGCCATCAATCAAGGGCACCGCGCCGTCATGGAATTGCTGAAGAGCGCCTCAGGGTAAGGCATAATCCGCGAAGTACCGGCTGTAAAACTTACATTCTTTGAGCAATTCTTAACGGCGATTTAATTTGCATGGCGAAACTACGGGAATTTAGTCGGCAACTGCCGACAAAACGCGCATTTCAGTTGCAATCGACGCGGGAATTTGGCTTTATGTGCGACTGTGTTGCAACGCATGAGCCCGATTGTGCGACTTAGGCTCGCGTGGGACAGCACTTCGGACTTTCCGAAACCAATCGAATTAACAACCCTAGGGGAATATTCTATGAATTTGACCACCACACTTAAGGCATCAATCGCCGCGGCCTGCCTTATCGCTTTCGCAGGTTGCACGGACCTGAAGCCGATTCAAGCTCAGATCGATGATCTGAAATCACAGGTGAGCAAGCTGCAGAGCGACACGGCGAAGGCCGCGAGCGACGCCGCTGCTGCCAACAGCGCTGCTGCGAGTGCCGCATCGGCTGCCTCGGGTGCGCAGAGCACGGCGAACCAGGCATTGTCGCTGGCTCAACAGAATGCGACGGCCATTGAAGCGATCAACGAGAAGATCGATCGCATGTTCAAGAAGTCCGTGTCGAAGTAATCGAGCAATCGATGAGCATGTGAACGCCGCGGTACCTACCGCGGCGTTTTTTTTACGGCCGGGTGTTACTCCGCAGACGGCGAGATCCTTGCAGACGCAACGCATTCGACACGACCGACAAGGAACTCAAGCTCATCGCGACTGCGGCGATCATCGGTGAGAGCAGCCAACCGGTGAGGGGGTAAAACACGCCCGCCGCGAGCGGCACGCCGAGTGCGTTATAGAGGAATGCGAAACCGAGGTTCTGCTTCATGTTGGCCACCGTTTCCTGGGAAATAACCCGGGCGACGGCAATGCCGCGAAGATCCCCTTTGACGAGCGTCACTTGGGCGCTGTCCATCGCGACGTCCGTTCCGGTGCCCATCGCGACACCGACATCGGCCTGCGCGAGTGCCGGTGCGTCGTTGATGCCATCGCCGGCGACGGCAACAATGCGGCCTTCCTGTTGGAGTCTTTGCACCAGCGCGAGCTTGTCGGCCGGCTTCACCTCGCCGTGGACTTCGTCGATACCGAGCAAGGCGGCCACTGCGTTGGCAGTCGCAAGCCCATCTCCCGTCGCCATGATGACGTGCACTCCGGAAGCCTTGAGCCCGGCAAGCGCCTCGGCGGTCGTCGCCTTGATCGGGTCTGAGACTGCGATCAAACCGGCCGGCTCCCCGTCAATCGCCAAGAACATGACACTGGCGCCCTGTGTCCGCAGCGTTTCGGCTTGGGCGCTCAAGGCCTGCACAGCTACCTTCAACTGAGTCATGAGGGCGAGATTGCCGAGCGCTACGGCCTTGCCGCGGACCGTGGCACGTACCCCGCTGCCGGCGCTCGACTCGAATTCTGTTGCCTCGTCGAGGACCAGTCCTCGAGCGCGCGCGGCATGCACGATTGCCGCGGCCAGTGGATGCTCGCTGCCCTGATCAACGCTTCCGGCCCATTGCAGGACCGCATCTTCGGTGAACCCAGCAAGCGCCACGGCACGATTAAAGGCGGGCTTGCCCTCCGTTAGCGTACCGGTCTTATCCACGACGAGCGTGTCCACCCGACGCAGGTTTTCAATGGCCGCGGCGTTCCGAAATAACACACCCTGAGTGGCTGCTCTGCCGCTCGCGACCATGATCGACATGGGCGTGGCTAGACCTAGCGCGCAGGGGCAGGCGATGATCAGTACTGCAACGGCGTTGATGAGGCCGTGCGCCCAGCTCGGATCGGGCCCGAACACACCCCACACGACGAGCGTCGTTAGCGAGACCGCAACCACCGCCGGCACGAAGAAGCGCGCAATCCGGTCCGCCATGCGCTGCATCGGCGCGCGCGATTTCTGCGCCTGGACCACCATTGCCACGATGTTGGCGAGCACGGTTCGCGAGCCGACTTTTTCGGCACGCATCACCAGCGCCCCAGTGGTATTCACCGTCGCGCCGATCAACTTATTGCCGGCAACTTTGCTCACGGGCAGGGGCTCTCCGGTCAGCATCGATTCATCGACGGCGCTGCTGCCTTGCGTCACGACACCATCCACCGGCACTTTTTCGCCGGGACGAACACGCAACTGATCGCCGATATGCACTTGGGTGAGCGCAACGTCCTCCTCGCCGCCGTCAGCCTTGATGCGGCGCGCAGTCTTCGGCGCAAGGCCGAGCAATGATTTGATGGCGGCGGAAGTCTTCGATCGCGCGCGAAGTTCGAAAACTTGGCCGAGCAAGGTGAGCGAAATGATGGTTGCGGCGGCCTCGAAATACACAGCCACTCGACCCATGACGACAAACGAGGCCGGGAACACGCCGGGCGCAATGGTAGCGACGACGCTGTAGCTAAACGCCGCAAAAGTGCCCAAGCCGATCAGCGTCCACATGTTGGGACTGAAGTGGATCAGGGATTGCGCGGCGCGTTCGAAGAACGGCTTGCCGGCCCACAGCACGATGGGAAGCGTCAGCGCCAATTCGATCCAGCTCAACCGTCGCAGCGGAATCCAGGAGATATGCTCTCCGGCCATTGCGAGGGCCGCGACGATGAGGGTCAGCGGTAGGGTCCAGACAAAACGGCGGCGAAAGTCCGAGAGCTCCGGATTCTCGGCATCATCGAGCGTCGGCAGTTCTGGCTCCAGGACCATGCCGCATACCGGGCAATTGCCGGGATGATCCTGCCGCACTGTTGGGTGCATCGGGCAGGTGTAGATTGTGCCGGCGACGAGGGATGGGTCCGCAGCGGGCGGCGCCTCGTGGCAACAATCCGATTCTCGCCCCGGGTTCACCGCAGTTCGCTAGCGCACCGACTGCGTCGGTCGCGCCGCGCTCAGCTCCGCAGCGGCCGTACCCGGCGCGATCCAGCGGTCGATCGAAATTCGCGTCGGTGTGCCGTTGGCCTCTTGGAACACGCGCTCCGCAGTATCCCAATCGATGATGACGCGGCGCTCCGCGGTGGCCGCCACGATGCTGCGGGTCAGCCCGGTCAGATCTTCGATGTCTTTCGGATCCACGCCGTCGAGCGGATGGTGCACCTCGAGATACAGCACGCCGTCGACCCAACCGGTCTTGATGCGCTGATTGACGATACGCACCGTCATTCCCACCGGAACTTCACCGAATAGAAACTCGATGTCTTCCGGATAAAGCCGAATGCAGCCATGGGTGATCTGCATGCCCACACCCACCGGCTTGTTGGTGCCGTGAATCAGATAGGAGCCGCCGGGAATCCCCAAACGCAACGCGTATTCACCCAATGGATTGTCCGGCCCGGGCGGAATCGATTCCGGAAGAATGTCGCCATCATCCTTAAGATGGGTTTCACGCACCGACTTGGGCGGATACCACGTCGGCTTTTTTTCCTTCTTGACGACGGTGGTGACCCCGAGCGGGGTCTTCCAGTCCATCTTGCCGACGCTGATGGGATCGGTCTCGACGACTCGATTGCCGGATTGATCAGCCCGGAAAAAATACAATCGCCCGTCCGGCAGATTGACGACGATGCCGCTGCGCGGAACGGCGGGCAGCAGGTGCTGCATCGGCAGGTGAACCAGGGTGCCGGCGCCCGGCAGCCAGGTATCGACGCCCGGATTGGCGGCGATGATTTCATCGAAACCCAGATGATGGTGCCGGGCAATGTCCGGCAGCGTATCTTCATGCTCAGCCGTGGTCTGACCGGGCTCGCCGATCAGATCTTGGTCGGCGCCCAACGGAAAAATTTCCGCATGGGCGGCGGCAGCCATCAAGCCCAAAAGCCAAAACCACCAGGTGCGTTGCATCGAGATTAAATCACCGCGTCAATAGCGAATGAGCGCCGACCCCCAGGTAAATCCGCCGCCGAAGGCCTCCAGCAGCAACAGTTGGCCGCGCCGCACGCGGCCGTCCCGGACCGCCGTATCGAGGGCCAAAGGCACCGAGGCGGCGGAGGTGTTGCCGTGATCGTTGATCGTCACGATAACCCGTTCCATCGGCAAGCGCAGCCGCTTTGCGATCGCCTCGATGATCCGAATGTTGGCCTGATGCGGGATCAGCCAGTCGAGCTGCTCGATGGCTATATTGTGGGCGCTCAAGGTCTCGGTGACCAATTGACCCAAGGTGTTGACGGCCACTTTGTACACTTCGTTGCCCTTCATCTGCACCCCGGCCTTGCCCTCGCGCACCAATTTGAAGCCCTTGGAAACTCCGTCCGGGTACAGCAATAGATCCTTGTAGCGGCCGTCCGAGTGCAGCCGCGTGCTGATGATTCCCGGTTCGCTTGCCGGCTGCAGCACCACCGCGCCCGCACCGTCGGCGAATAGAACGCAGGTGCCGCGGTCGTTCCAATCGACGATCCGCGTGAGTGTTTCTGCTCCTACCACGAGCGCGCATTTCGATTCACCCAAGCGCACGAACTTGTCGGCGACGCTCAAGGCATAGACGAAACCGGTGCAAGCCGCCTCCAAACTGAATGCGGGGCAGCCGTGGTGGATTCCGAGGCGGTCCTGCAGCAATGTACCGACATTCGGAAACACGAGATCCGGCGTGGTCGTTCCGACGCAGATCAGGTCGATGTCCGCGCCGGTTACTTGCGCCGCAGCCATGGCGCGCCGCGCCGCGTATTCCGCGAGATCGGTGGTGGTTTCACCTTCCGCCGCCACGTGGCGGCGTTCAATGCCGGTCCTCGATACGATCCACTCATCGCTGGTGTCGACCAGCAATTCCAGATCCGCGTTGGTCAGTATTTTCTCCGGCAAGTAGCTGCCGGTGCCGGCGATGCGTGAGTACATTGCGATCCTTCAGACCTGACGTGCGGCGCCCAACCGCTGCGCGATTCTCGCCGTTACCCCGCTTCTCGCTTCCAGCACCGCGACCTCGATGGCGCGTTGAAAACCGAACAGATCGGCGCCGCCGTGGCTTTTGATGACGATGCCGTTCAATCCGACCATGGTAGCTCCATTGTATCGTCTGGGATCCAAGCGATTTCGCAATGCCTTGAGACTAGGTCCCGCCGCGAGCGCACCCAATTTGCGCGCCGGGTTGCGCGTGAACTCCTCGCGCAGCGTGTCGGCGATCAGGCGCGCCGCTCCCTCCATGGTCTTCAGAGCGACGTTGCCGGTAAAGCCGTCGGTGACGACCACGTCCACTTTGTCGGAAAAAATGTCGTGTCCCTCGACGAAACCGACATAGTTGAGGTCGCTCGCCGCCAGCAAGTTATGCGCGGCCTGCACGGTCTCATTTCCCTTGATCTCTTCCTCGCCGATGTTGAGCAAGCCGACGCGCGGTCTCTCGTGAGCACCCTCGAGGTCGGCTGCCAACACCGACCCCATCACCGCGAACTGGCACAACTGCTCCGGGGTGCAGGAGGCATTCGCGCCGAGATCGAGCATGTAGGTATGGCCGCCACGCGAGGGGATCATGGAGACGATGGCCGGCCGTTCCACGCCGGGCAGCATCTTGAGTACGAAGTGGGCCATCGCCATGAGAGCTCCGGTATTGCCGGCGCTCACGCAGGCGTTCGCTTCGTGGGCTTTCACGAGATCGAGCGCACGGCGCATCGAAGAGTCTTTCTTGCGGCGCAACGCCTCGCGCGGATGATCGGTCATTTCGACCACTTGGGCCGCGAACAGGCAATCCAAGTTGCCGGGTTTCGCACCTGACCCGCCCACGGTAAGCCGCAGCTGCCGTTCCAGATCCGCCTGTCGTCCGATCAGGGAGAAGCGCACGTCGGGAAACTCGCGCGCCACCGCCAGAGCCGCGGGCACAGAGACCGATGGACCACAATCGCCGCTCATGGCGTCGATGGCAATATGGAGCAGCGCCGACACGGGGTGCGTCTGGTGGGATCGAGCGGCGAGCGGGTCGCCGGCAGGACGTCGAGGCTTATTCTTCAGCCGCTGCCGCGTCCGCCTTGGTCTCCAGCACCTTGCGGCCGCGGTAAAACCCTTCCCGCGAGATGCGATGCCGTGAGTGAGTCTCGCCGCTCTTGGCGTCGATCGACACCGCGGGTAGCGCGAGGGCGGAATGGGATCGATGCATGCCGCGCTTCGAAGGGGTTTTTCTGCTTTTTTGAACTGCCATGGGTACTGTGTCCTAATCTAAGTTCTCTTCAACAAATCCTGCAGCGCGCTGAACGGCCGCCGCATTTCGCCCGAGGCCTCGGTCACCGCGGCGCTTTCCAACAAAGGCGCTTTGCCGGCGCCCGCCCGCCCCGTGGCCGACTTCGCAAACGCAAAGCTCGCCCGCACCGTGCCCGCGGACTCCGCCAGCAAATCCTGTACCCGCGGCAATTCGCTCAAGGCAAACTCGCGTCGCAGCACCGCGGCATCCTCCGCCAGACGCGCGCAATCAACGAGGTCAGGCAAGCCGGCTGCCATGGGCCGCGTATAATAGTGCCCGGTTCCACCCCTGTCAAAATTGGATCAGGTGCAAGTCGTTGTTTTTGAAGTCCCAGCCAGCGCTTGTTTTGGCTTCCACTTCGAACTATCGGCGGGCGCTGCTGGCTCGGGTGTGCGGCTCTTTTCAATGCCAAGCTCCGGGCGTCGACGAAACTCGCTTGGATCAGGAGTCGGGGCTCTCCCTGGTCGGCCGGCTGGCCCTCGCCAAGGCCCGGGCGGTGGCGGCCCAGCACGCCGAAGCCTGGGTCATCGGCTCCGATCAAGCCGCCGTCCTGATGGATGGCGCAGAGGAGCTGGCCATCCTCGGCAAACCGGGGACGGCGGCTCGGTGCATCGAGCAACTGCGCAACTGCTCGGGTCATCGGGTGGTCTTTCTCACGGCGGTCGCGGTCGTGCGCCACCGCGATGCTTCCGTCCATCAGTTCGTCGATACCACCCGCGTGCAGTTCCGTGCGCTCGATGAGGCCACGATCGAGCGCTATGTCGCGCGGGAGTCGCCCCTCGACTGCGCCGGCGGGTTCAAGAGCGAGGGCCTCGGAATCAGCCTGTGCGAATCCATCGATAGCGCCGATCCAAGCGCGCTCATCGGGCTGCCCTTGATTGAGCTGTGCGCGGTGCTGCGCCGCGTCGGATTTGAACTGCCGTAAGGCCGGGCTGCCGTAGACCCAAGCGGGAAATCTCGAGCCGGCTAATGCCGCACGGCTCTCTTCGAGGGCTTGCGTACCGCCGATTTGCCAGCCGCGGGCTTGCGCTCCGCCGACTTGCGCTTCATGGGAGTGATCGCATCGAGCACCGCCGCGAGCTCCGCGGGCAGCGGCGCACTGACATGGAACGGCACGCCGGATCCAGGCCAATCGAATGCGATGGACTGCGCATGCAGGAAGGTGCGCTTCAACCCGTGACGCTTGAGTTCGGCATTTCGCTCGCGATCGCCATATTTGTCATCGCCCAACAGAGGGTGACCCGCGAATGCGGCATGCACGCGTATTTGGTGGGTGCGCCCCGTCGGGATGTCCACTTCCATGAGTGTCGCGAGACTGCCGAAGAACTGGACCGGTTTGAACACGCTGACCGAATCCTTACCCGCCTCCGCCACCCGGACATGCCTTTCGCCGTGCTGGCGATTATCGGTGGCCAGCGGCGCGTCGATCCGTTTGGTACCGAGCTGCCAACTGCCCGACACCAGGCCGAGATAGGTCTTGTGCATGCCCGAATTTCGGATCAACGCATGCAGCGAGACCAGGGTCGCCCGATCGCGCGCGACAGCCAGGCAACCGCTGGTATCGCGATCGAGACGGTGAACGAGCTCCAGGGTCTCGCGCGGCCGCGATGCCCGCAGCGCCTCGATGATTCCGTAGCTCATGCCGCTGCCGCCATGCACGGCGACACCGGCCGGTTTATCGATCACCAGGAGATGCTTGTCCTGAAAGATCACGGCCCGCTCGATCAACTCCTGAAGACTGCTCGAGGGCCTGCCGGGTTCGTCGCCGCTTTCGATCCGCACCGGCGGCAAGCGCACTTCGTCGCCCTCGGCGATGCGATATTCCGCATCCACTCGCTTGCGATTGACGCGCACTTCGCCCTTGCGCAACAGGCGGTAGACACGGCTGCGGGGCACGGTTTTGAAATGCCGCATGAGAAAATTGTCGATTCTCTGACCTGCTTCTTCGGCCGTAATGGCGCGCAAAACGACGGGGCTCTTGGCTACATGCAGGCGTACGGGATCGGCAATTTCAGCTTTCATGATCGGCATCATACGTCATGCGCTCATCTAAGGTATTGATTACATTGACCCTGATGACGAGTTGTGCTAGTATTGCAAAACCGTGTCAGGCGCCGGACCGTCTTTAGTGAAGGACGGCGTCTCTTGAACCCTTACTTGGGTAAGGCAAGTTGACACCGGTTTTCGTGGCCCCCCATCCGATGGGGAGTCGCATATTAGTTGGTTCTGGATTTCCAGACCATCGCTCGGCCGATGAGACAGACGCAAGAGAGCCCTAGCTTAAGCTTCGGCGTCTGACAAGCGGTTAACCGAGAACAAGGCCCCGGGCTTGCCGTATACATATTGGCAGAATTGGGTTGAATTGATGCCGGTCGCGTGGCTCGCGTTCGGTGTTTCCCTATTCGTTGCTGCGACCATGGTCGTCGCGGCCCCGGCTTCTATTCTCAAGATCTCCTCGGCCCCCACCACATTAGTTGGGCCAAATGAAAAGAATGCTCGTCAACGCAGTTCAAGAAGAAGAACTGCGAGTCGCACTCGTCGACGGTCAGAAACTCTACGACTTATCGATTGAGATACCTTCCCGGGAACAGAAAAAATCCAACATCTATAAGGGCCGAATCACTCGGGTAGAACCGAGTCTCGAAGCGGCTTTTGTCGAATATGGCGCGCAGCGCCACGGCTTTTTGCCTCTCAAAGAGGTCTCCAAGGAATACTTCCGTTCGCAACCCGCGAATGGGGGCCGCCTCAATATCAAAGATCTCCTGCAAGAAGGCCAAGAGCTGATCGTGCAGGTCGAGAAGGAGGAGCGCGGCAACAAGGGTGCTGCGCTCACCACCTTCATCAGTCTCGCGGGGCGCTTTTTGGTGCTCATGCCGAACAACCCGCGCGCCGGCGGCGTGTCGCGCCGCATCGAAGGCGAGGACCGCGACCAGATGCGCGAGGCGATGAACGGCTTGCAGATTCCGGACGGCATGGGCGCCATCGTTCGCACCGCGGGGGTCGGCCGCTCGACCGAAGAGCTGCAGTGGGATTTGAACAATCTGAAGACCGCCTGGGATGCGATCGTACAGGCGAATGACGGCCGGCCCGCGCCGTTTCTCATCTTCCAGGAAAGCGATGCCGTTACCCGCGGCCTGCGCGACTACTTCTCGGACGATGTCGGCGAATGTTTGATCGACCAGCCTGAAGCCTTCCAGAAGGCCCAGGAATACATGCAGCGGTTCATGCCGCCGGATGCGCAGCGCAAGCTCAAGCTCTACCAGGACCCGGTGCCGCTGTTCACGCGCTACCAGATCGAGAGCCAAATCGAGTCGGCGTATTCGCACAAGGTGACCCTGCCGTCGGGCGGCAGTTTGGTCATTGATCACACCGAAGCGCTGGTTTCGATCGATATCAACTCGGCCCGCAGCACGCGCGGCGGCGATATCGAAGCGACCGCGCGCAATACCAACCTCGAGGCCGCCGAGGAGATCGCGCGGCAGCTGCGCCTGAGGGACATCGGCGGACTGATCGTCATCGACTTCATCGACATGGAGTCCCAGACCAATCAGCGCGCCGTGGAAGACATGCTGCGCGATGCGGTCAAAATGGATCGCGCGCGCATCCAGTTGGGAAGGCTGTCTCGCTTCGGCCTGCTCGAGCTGTCGCGCCAGCGCTTGAGGCCTGCCCTCTCCGAAACTACGCACATCAACTGCCCGCGCTGCAGCGGCATGGGCACCATCCGCGGCGTCGAGTCCATGTCGTTGGCGCTGCTGCGCCTGATCGGCGAGGAGGCCCGCAAGGAGCGCACCGGCCGGGTCATTGCGCAAGTGCCGGTGGACGTCGCCACGTACTTGATCAACGAAAAGCGCGACTGGCTCAATCAAATTGAATCGCGCGACAGAGTATCGCTGGTCATCGTGCCGAATCCGCATTTGCAGACCCCCGCCTACAGCCTGCGCAGAATTCGCGACGACGAGAAGGAATTGCCGGAAAACAGCACGGTCAGCTATCAAATCGCGGATCAGCCGATCCTGGATGATTCCAATATCGGCAACCGCGACAAGAAGCCGCAAACCGAGGCGCCGCTGGTGCCGAGCATACTGCCGACCTCGGCCTCGCCCATCGTGCCGATGCCGACTCCCGAGGCGCCAGAACCTGCGCCGGCTCCGATCGCGGCGGCGGCTGCGCAAGAAGGCGTGTTGGTACGCCTTTGGAGATGGCTGTTCGGCACACGCCCCGCCGGCAGCGCGGCCCCTGCACCGGCGGCAGCGCCGCCGGCGCGCGATCGGCAGCCGCAGCGCGACGCGCGTCCGGATCGGTACCGCAGTGGCGGAGATCGAGACCGCGATCGGGACCGCAACCGCAATCGCGACGTGCGGCGCGACGGTCCGCGCGATCCCCGGCGCGACGGCCGGCCGCGCGGCGACAACCGCGATGCGGGGCCGCGCCGAAGCGAAGGCGGAGCACCGCCGGATCGCAATGCGGTCCGCAACGACGCACCGCGTAATGACGGTCCGCGTAATGACGGTCCCCGCAATGACGGACCCCGGAACGACGCCCCGCGCCCCGATCAAGCCGCGCGCGTCGAAACAACTCGCTCCGAGCAGGCGCCGCGTGCAGACGCCGCGCGCATCGAGGGCAGCCCGCCGCCAAACCGCGGCGGCGAGCCGCCGCAGCGAGCCGATCGCGAACCGGGAGGCGATCGCCCGGAACGCAGCGGACGCAGCCGGCGGCGCCGCGGCCGCGGCCGTGGCCGCGATGGCGGGGAAAGCAGCGGCAACGGTCAATCGCAGTCCGCGAACGGCCAGGAACCCGCGGGCTTCAACGGCAACCGCGGCGATGCGCCGCGCCCGGATTTCGCACCCCCGGCGAATTCGCCTGCGAATTCGTCCCCGAGCGCCCCGGACAGCGCCTCGTTCGCGTCCCCGGCGCCGCCGGCGATGTCGGAGTCACCGCCGCCCTACCGCGATGCAGCCCCGGCTCCGGCCCCGACTCCGGCTCCGGCCCTGGCCTCGGCGGCTCGGCCTGAACCGCCGCCCCCGCCCCGGCCGGTCGAGGCTGTTCCGCCTGCTGCCGGAAGCGACAATAAATACGTCGTGTGGTCGTCCGCGCCGACCGAAGCGCCGCGCAGCGGCCCGGACGAGCGTTAGAGCCGAACGGACGGGCTCGAGCCGAGAGGACGAGCCCTAGCCGGATCTCAAGGCCCTAGGCGGCCAGCCTGCGCAGGCGCAGATTCAGGCACAGGCTGACGATCAGCAGTGCGGCCGCGAGGCCGCGCAGCATCGCGATGGCCGCACCGCCAACGGGTAAGGCCGCGCTGTGGACGGACTCGGGACGTCTCATGAGGAAAAAGGCACCCGTCAGGGCCGCGGCCGTCAGCACATAGGCGGCCACCCAGGCGCGCCGCTCGCCGGCGCGCAGCCGCCGCGGTGGGGCTGCAGCGGTGACGCCGCGGCCGGGGCGGAGGCCATACCCCAAGATGGCGACGACCACGACCAGTCCGAGCAGCGAACTCGCATCCTGAAGCAGCCGAACCCCTCCCATATGATGGCCGCCGATCCCGACGATCAGCTCATCGAGCGCCGGCATCATTCGCACGCCGCGTGCCCCCTCGTGGGTGAAGGCATCCCACACCAAGTGCGTTACCGCACCGGCCAGCACGCCGCAAGCGGCCATGAGCCATTGCCGCGGATTGGCGAAATCGGCGGGCGCGGCTGATTCACGCCAGCGGCAGTACGCTCCATCGGGCAACAGCTCCACCAAGGGGATTTTCATCAGCCGTTGAAAGATCCAATAAGTGGCCAAGCCGACCGGCAGGCAAAAGATCGCCAAACCGAGGACGCTGTGCGTTTCGAAGCGCGCCGGCCGCAGGGGCATGAACCATCCAAAATCGGGAACCATGCTGCCAATGACCGTGGCGGACAGCAGCCGCCACCGCGCGAGCGGACGCGAAAATGGCAGGACGGCGGCGGGGTGCGAAAGTGTAAATGCCATTGGCGGCCTTGGTTGTCATCCAATCGTCATATTTCAGAACTATAAGTTGTGGGCTTCGACCACCCCTATATCGAGAACAACGTATGGCCAGTGTAGATGTAATCACTACGGGACCGGTGGCCTCCCCGCTGATCGGGCACAAATCGAATCCCTGGTTCAACATCATCGCCGGCGTCGTCGTCATCGCGGGCATCATATACGCGGGCTATCACCTGGCGGATGATTTGTCGGTGGTCCGGAGCACCGCGGTGTTTCCCTACGTCTTGCTGGGCATTGCACTCCTCATTGCATTGGGATTCGAATTCGTCAACGGCTTCCACGACACCGCCAATGCGGTGGCGACCGTCATTTATACGCACTCCTTGCCGCCCAATTTTGCCGTCGTCTGGTCGGGTACCTTCAATTTCTTGGGCGTCTTGGTGTCGAGCGGCGCGGTGGCATTCGGCATCGTATCGCTGCTGCCGGTCGAGCTGATTCTCCAGGTCGGCAGCGGCGCCGGTTTCGCCATGGTGTTCGCCCTACTGATCGCGGCGATTCTGTGGAATCTCGGCACTTGGTATTTTGGTCTGCCCTCCTCGAGCTCGCACACGCTGATCGGTTCGATCATGGGCGTCGGTCTCATGAACCAGCTGATGGCGGCGAGCGGCAGCGGCACCAGCGGAGTCGATTGGGGACAGGCGACCAAGATCGGCGAGTCTCTGCTGTTTTCCCCGCTGATCGGTTTCAGCGCCGCCGCGCTCCTGATGCTGATCGCCAAAGCGCTGATACCGGTGCCCTCGCTGTTCAAGGAACCCAAAGGCAATAAGCCGCCGCCTTTCTTGATCCGGGCGCTCTTGGTGCTGACCTGCACGGGCGTGAGCTTTGCGCACGGCTCGAATGACGGCCAAAAAGGCATGGGTCTCATCATGTTGATCCTCATCGGCACGGTACCGGCGGCCTACGCGCTGAACCGCACCATGAACGACGAGGACGGCGTGAAATTCGTGGCCGCTTCGGTGCAGGCGCAGGCCGCTCTGCATCGCTACGGCAGCGGAGAAGCGCCGGCCGACGCGCACGCCGGCGCGATCGAGATCGTACGCAGCCGCTCGATCAGTCCGCAATCCCTGCCGGCGCTCACCGCGCTGTCCGCAACGATCGCAGAGCAGGTCAGCGAATACGGCTCGCTCGCCAAGGTGCCTGCCGGCGCCATGGTCAACATCCGCAATAACATGTATCTCGAGAGCGAGGGCCTGCGCTTGTTGGACAAGTCGAAAGCCATCCAGGTTTCGCAGGCCGACAAGCTGACCCTCGCTGACTACAGAAAGCAGCTCGACAAATCGACCAAGTTCATTCCGAACTGGGTCAAGGTCGCCGTGGCGATCGCCTTGGGACTCGGAACCATGATCGGCTGGAGACGTATCGTCGTGACGGTGGGCGAACGCATCGGCAAAACGCACCTGACCTATGCGCAGGGCGCGTCGGCGGAACTCGTTGCCATGGTAACCATCGGCGCGGCCGACATGTTCGGATTGCCGGTCAGCACCACGCATGTCTTATCGTCGGGCGTGGCCGGTACCATGGTCGCCAATCGGTCGGGTCTGCAGTGGGCGACGGTTCGCAACCTGCTGATGGCTTGGGTCCTCACGCTGCCCGTGTCGATCGCGCTGGCCGGCGGCCTGTACTGGCTGCTACGGACTCTTCTTTAAATCAGCGATCAGGCCGCGTGACGCCAAGGTGATGAGATCGAGCACGTGCTCGAAATCATCCCGGTCCCCGCCGTATGGATCGGGGACCTCGCGGCTGCCGGCGTGCTCGGCATAATCCAAGAACAGCCGTAACTCAGCTTTCGACGTCTTCGGCTTCTGCGCCTGGAGCGCGCGCAAATTGTCATTGTCCATGGCCAGGATGCGGTCAAACCGCGCGAAGTCGGCCGGGACGACTTGGCGCGCGCGCAGGCCGCTCAAATCGATGCCGCGCCGCATCGCGGCGCGTTGCGAGCGTGGATCCGGCGCCGCGCCGGCGTGGTAATTGCCGGTCCCCGCGGAGTCGATCTCGACTTTGAGCTGCGGCGCCTCGCTCGCCAACAGATACTTAAGCACGCCCTCCGCGGTGGGACTGCGGCAGATATTGCCGAGGCAGACGAACAGAATTTTCACCGGGTCCCCAAGCTCGCGCGCACGCGCTCGAGATCCTGCGGCGTATCGACACCGCCGGGCGGCGCTACGGTCAGCGCCATCAAGTGAATGCTCATGCCGTGTTCCAAGGCGCGCAATTGCTCGAGTTTCTCCGTCGTTTCGAGCATCGTCGGCGGCCAGGCGGCGAATTGCAGCAGGCTCTTCACCCGATAGGCATAGATGCCGACGTGCCGCCAGGCACCCGCGCATGCCGTGGGCTGCCCTCCCGCGGCCTGCTCGCGCGGCCACGGAACCGGGGCGCGGCTGAAATACAGCGCCTGCTCCTCGAGTCCGCGAATCGCCTTGACGCAGCTCGGGTCGAGAAACTCCGCGAGCGTGAGCAGCGGCGCGACGGCCGTCGCGATGCCGATGAGCGGCCGGCGGCTCAAGGCCGCGGCGACATCGCTCACCACGGCAGGCGGCATCAGGGGCTCATCGCCCTGCAGATTCACGATGATGTCGTGGGCCTGAAGGCCGCGCGTGCGCACCACCTCGGCGATGCGATCGGTCCCGGACGCGTGCTCGCGCGCCGTCATCGCGACGTCCGCTCCAAAACCATGGGCGGCCTTTTGAATGCGCGCATCGTCGGTCGCCACGATGACCGATGCGGCGCCGCTGGCGCGCGCGCATTCCCACACCCATTGAATCAAGGGCCGCCCGCCGATATCGAGCAGCGGCTTGCCCGGCAGACGGGAGGCGGCGAAGCGCGCCGGTATCACCACATGGAACACGGGACTCAAGGCGCGCTAGCGATTCAGCAACGGATCATCCGCGCTCAACACGCGCGCTTCTTCCGGCAACATCAGCGGGATTCCGTCGCGCACGGCGTAGGCCAGCCGGTCGGGACGGCAAATGAGCTCGAGAGTGCCGGCGCTGCCTGCGGTGGAGAGCGGCCCCTTGCATAGCGGGCACACCAACAACTCGAGTAGGCGCTTATCCATCGATGATTCCTCGCGACGGTGGTTCGCGTTTTGCCAGACATTGCGTCACGATGCCGAGCAGTGTAGTCGATTCGCCGGCATCGAAATACGCGCTCACCGGCACATACCAATGCCGCTCATCGGTCAGGGCTTGGCATTTTACGGCATCCTTCTCGGTCATGAGCACCGGCTTGTCGTCGGCGAAGACGATGTCCTCACGCCGGATGCGGGCGTGGTCGGCCAACGGGTGCCCGATGACTTCGATGCCCTGCGCCCGCAGCATATTGAAAAACCGTTCAGGATTGCCGATCCCGGCAATGGCGTGCACCGTGCCGCCGGCGAACTTCTGCAGCGGCCGCACGCGGCCTCCCGCGGCGGCCACTGCGTTTTTTGCCTCGAGCCGCATGCTGAGGGCGCCCTCGAGCATGGCCCGGCCGCCATTGACCACGACGGCATCGGCCAGACCTAAGCGCGAGCGCGTTTCACGCAGCGGTCCAGCGGGCAGCAGCCAACCGTTGCCGAAGCGGCGGTCCCCATCGATGACGACCACCTCGCAATCGCGCGCGAGCGCGTAGTGCTGCAAGCCATCATCGCTCACGATCACATCGCAGCCCGCGCCCACCAGCAGCTGCGCCGCTGCCGGCCGATCGCGGCCGACCGCGACCGGTGCGCCGGTGCGCCGCGCCAGCAGCAGGGGCTCATCGCCGACCACCGCCGGATCATCCGATGGCTCGATCAACTGCACGGTTCTGATCGAGCCGCCGTAGCCTCGGGTGACGACCCCGGGCTTGTAGCCGCGCTCGCCGAGGCGCGCCACCAGCCAACATACCAGCGGAGTCTTGCCGGTCCCGCCGACGCTCAAGTTTCCGACGATCACCACCGGACGGGACAGGCGCGTCGCTTTACGCAGGCGTTTGGCGTATACGAAGCGCCGCGAACCGGACACGGCGCCGTAGGCGAACGACAACGGCAGCATCCACCACGGCGGCGTAGCAGGCTGGTACCAGATGCGATTGAGCCAGGATTGAACCGACATAGACCGCGTTTTAAGCGTTGAACTGCATCCCATGCAGCGCGGCATACAGGCCGCCGCGCGCCAGTAATTCTCGGTGGTTGCCCATTTCGACAATGCATCCCTGATCGAGGACGATGATGCGGTCGGCGCCTTCGACGGTCGACAAGCGGTGTGCGATCACCAGCGTGGTGCGGCCCTGCATCAGCACCGCGAGTTCCTGCTGCACACGCCGCTCGGACTCATTGTCGAGCGCCGCGGTGGCTTCGTCGAGTATCAGCACCGGTGCGTCCTTGAGCAGGGCGCGCGCGATGGAGATGCGCTGCCGCTGACCGCCGGAGAGATTCTGACCACGATCGGAGAGCACCGTCTCGAATCCGTTCGGTTGCTGCGCGACGAACTCGAGCACGTTGGCGGCGCGCGCCGCCTCCTCGAGCTGCGCGCTGGTCTTGTCGATCGCATTGAAGGCGATATTGTTGCGGATGGTGTCGTTGAACAAAACGACATCCTGGCTGACCAAGCTCACCTGCGAGCGCAAATTGGTCAGGCGGTACTCGCGCACATCGACGCCGTCCAACAGCACCGACCCCTGCTGAACATCGTAAAAGCGCGGCACCAGGCTGACGAGCGTCGTTTTGCCGCTGCCCGATCGGCCGACGATGGCCACCGTTTCACCGGGCTGCACGCGAAAGCTCACATCGTGCAGTACGCCGCCGGTATCGCTCGCGTAGTGGAAGGACACATTGCGGAATTCGATCTCGCCGCGCGCGCGTGCGATGCTCAAAGTCCCGCCGCTGCCCTCGGTCGGCTGGTCCAACAGCTCAAACACGCTTTGCCCCGCGGCGATGCCCTGCTGCAGCGGCCCGCTCATGTTGACGAGGCTTCGCAAGGGCGACGGGATTTGCATCAACGCGGCCAGAAAAGCCAAGAATTGGTCCACTTGCATGTTGTGCGCAAACACTTGCCGGATCGCCACGTACAGCACGCTCGCGAGCGCGATCGAAGCAATGCATTGCACCACCGGATTGCTCACGGATTTGGCGCGCGCCAATTTCATATTCGAGGAGCGATTCTGTTCGTTGACCTGTTCGAAACGCTCGACCTGGTGATCCTCGGCGTTGAAGATCTTGATCAAGCGATGCGCGTCGATCGCCTCCTTGGCGACGCGCGTGATATCGCCCATCGAGTTCTGGATGCGCTCGCTGTAGCGGCGGAAGCTGCGGTTGGCAATTTGCATCAGCCACGCGATGAAGGGCGCCGCGGCGATGCAGAACAGCGCCAGGCGCCAGTTCATGTAGAACATATAGACCAGCAAGCCGATGATGCTCAAGGTATCGCCGATCAGCGAAATCGATGCGCTGGTCGCCGCGGCCGCCACCAACTCGATATTATTGGTGAGCTTGGAGAGGAGGTGTCCGGATTGCTGCCGGTCGAGAAATGCGGTGGGCAGACGCAAATAGTGCGCAAACACGTCGCGCCGCAGGCCCTTGACGACCTGGCGGCCGACCCAGCTCGGATAGAAGTTGGCCACGTAGTCGCCGATGCCGCGCAGCGTGAACAACACCACGACGGCCAAGGGTACTTGCCAGAGGATTTGCGGATCTCGTTTGACGAATGCGCCGCTCACAAACTCCTTGACGAGGTAGGCGAGCCCAATGTTCGTCGCGGCGAACAGGGCCATGCCGAGCACCCCGATCATGAACACGCCGATATACGGCCGGGCGTAGCGCAGCAGACGCCCGTAGATCGACCAGGAACTGTTATCGGCTATCTTCGGTACGCTCGTGGTCGCGGCGGAAATCGCGCTCAAGGCGACGGCTCCTGGTGCACGGTTGCGATGTTGAGCTGAGCAAAGCCGAGCCGGCCGGCGACATCCATCGCGGTCACCACGGCCTGGTGCGTGGAGCGGGCATCCGCGCGAATCGTGATCGGGCCGCGGTCGGTGCCCGCCTCTTTCAGCAGGGCCGCGCGCAAGGTGTCGGGACTGGCATTGATCAGCGTGCGCTCATTGACCCGGTAGCCGCCGTCTGCCGTTACGGTGATCACCAAGGGATCATGGGATCCGCGCGGCATCGGCACCTCGCTCGCCTGCGGCAACTGGACTTTGAGGCGCCCCTCCTGCTGGAAAGTGGTCGATACCATGAAGAAGATCAGCAGCACCAGCAGCACGTCGATGAAATTGATCAGGTTGATCTCGGGATCTTCCCGATGGCGCGGACGCAGGTTCACGGTCGGTCCGGAGCGAGATCGCCACGCGCGTCCAGGGCATCGACCAGCTTCATGGCTTCCTTTTCCATGCGAATGACCAGGCGCTCGACCTTGCCGCGCAGAAAACGATACGCGATCAGAGAGGGAATCGCGACCGTGAGCCCCGCCGCGGTCGTGATCAGCGCCTCGCCGATGCCTCCGGACAGGGTCCTCGGGTCGCCGAGTCCGTTGGCGGTGATGGCGTTGAACGCATGAATGATTCCCGCCACGGTTCCGAGCAGTCCCAACAGCGGCGCCACCGCCGCGATGGTGCCGAGGGTGTTGAGAAAGCGCTCCAGTTCGTGCACCACGTGCCGGCCGCCATCCTCCAACCGCTCGACCATCAAGGCCCGCGGCCGATTGCGATTCACAAGACCGATGGCCAGGAGCTTGCCGAGCGGCGAGTTCTGCTCCAGGGCGAGCACCAGTTTGTCGCTGAGCTGATCCGCTTCGATCCAATTCCAGACCTTTTGCGACAGATCACGCGGGATGACCCGGCTGCTTTGCAAAGTCCACAGGCGCTCCAAGATGATGGCCACCGAGGCGATCGAGCATAAAATAATCGGCCACATGAAGCCGCCGCCGGCGCGGATAATCTCCCACATTGTGTCCTCATTTCGTGAGTCTTGGATCTGCGGGCATGATACTTGAGCGACAACGGTTGAGATACCGTGATTGAATGGGCCTGCGTCACTGTTTCGCGCGTTGGGGGCCGAATCCGCTCAAGGGGGCGCAGCGCCGTGTTCGAGCAGGATTCCCTCGGTTAGCGTCAATACTCGATCGAGGCGCGCCGCCAAGCGCTCATCGTGGGTCACGATGACGAGACTGGTGCCGAGCTCGCGATTCAGTTCGAGCATCAGTTCGAACACATGCCGGGCGTTGACGCCATCGAGGTTTCCCGTCGGTTCGTCGGCCAGCACCAATTGCGGCCGGGTGACGAGCGCGCGGGCCACGGCGGCGCGCTGGCGTTCGCCGCCGGAAAGCTGCGAGGGGCGGTGTTCGAGCCGTTCGGATAATCCCACCCGCGACAGGATAGCCGCCGCCTGTTGCCTCGCGGCCTTTGGGTTCAAGCGTCTCACCAACAAGGGCATCGCAACATTTTCAAGCGCGGTGAATTCCGGCAGCAGGTGGTGGAACTGATAGACGAAGCCCACCGCGCGGTTGCGCAGGCGGCCGCGCTCGGTGTCGCTCAACTGGTTCATGGCGAAGCCGGCGATCCCGACCGTGCCGCGGGTGGGCAGATCGAGCCCGCCGAGCAGCTGCAACAGCGTGGTTTTGCCGGAACCCGATGCTCCGACGATGGCGACCCGCTCGCCGGCGCGTACGCTGATCGAAGCGCCGCGCAACACTTGCAGCGTCACGCCGCCCTGGACGAAATCCTTGGCGAGATCCGCGCCTTCGAGCACTACACTGTTCGAGTTCGACATACGTAGGTGAGATCCTCAATCGTTGCGCAGAGATTCCGCCGGCAATAATCGCGCGGCTCGCCAGGCGGGATATACCGTCGAGATGCAAGCGAGAACGAATGCGACGCCGCAAATCCGCAGCACGTCCGACAGCCGCACGTGCGCCGGCAGGTCGCTCATGAAATAGACGCGCGCATCCAGAAACTTGAATCCCACGATGCTCTCGAGTCCGCGCACCAGTTCTTGCAAGTTGACCGCGATGAGCACGCCGAGTATGACGCCGGCTGCAATGCCGAGCATGCCGATCAAGCTGCCCTGCACGATGAATACCGACAAAATACTGCGCGGCGATGAGCCGAAGGTGCGCAGGATGGCGATATCGCGGCGCTTGTCCTTCACCACCATCACCATGGTGGACACGATATTGAAGGCCGCGACGGCGACGACCAGCGACAGGATGACGAAAAGCATCCGCTTGGTGATCTCGATGGAGCGAAAGAAATTCACGTGCTGGTTGGTCCAGTCGTCCACGACATAGCCGCCGCCGAGCGCCACCGCCGCGGCGCGCACGATGCGTGGCGCGGCGTACAGATCCGCGACATTGAGGCGAATGCCGGTGATCTCGTCGCCCATGCGTAAAAGCTTGGCAGCGTCTTGCATGGCGACCAGCGCGATGCGCCGGTCGTATTCGTACATGCCGACCGACACGATGCCATCCACTTGGAATGCCCGCATGCGGGGCAGTACGCCGACCGGCGTGACATCGCCCTGCGCCACCATCAGGACCACCCGGTCTCCGACGTGTGCGTTCAAGCTTTCCGCCAAGGCATCGCCCAGGATCACGCGGTACTTTCCCGGAGTGAGGTCGCTCAAGTGACCTGAGAGCAGATGCGGCCCTAAGTCGGCGACGCGGCTCTCGGCGTCCGGCGATATGCCGCGCACCAGCACCCCGGCCGACTTGTCGCCGCGGGTCATCATCGCCTGCTCCTCGATATAGGGTGCGGCGGCGATGACGCCGGGAAACTTCGCGACTCGATCGATTTGCGGGCGCCAATCCGCAATGCTGCCCTCGAGACCGGAAATGGTGGCATGCGCCGTGAGGCTCAAGATGCGCGTGCGCAGCTCCTCTTCGAAGCCGTTCATGACCGAGAGGACGACGATGAGCACCGCGACTCCGAGAGCGAGCCCCAGAATGGCGATGCTCGCGATCAGCGACACGACGCCGCGCTTGGGAGAGGCGCGCAGATACCGAAGCCCCAGGAACCCTTCGTACCAATGCTTCATTATTCGTATCGCAGCGCTTCGGCGGGTTGAGTGTTCGCCGCCTGCCACGAGGGATAAATCGTCGCGACAAACGTCAGCAGCATGGCGGCGAGCCCAATGCGGATGACATCGCCGGCGTGCGGTTCGCTCGGCAATCCCGAGATGTAGTAAACGTCGGGGTCATCCATGATATGAAATCCCAGGGTGTGTTCGAGGAACGGCACCACGACGTCGATGTTGAGCGCCAGCGTGAGACCCAATGCCACGCCGATCGCCGTGCCGAGCCAACCGATCAGCACTCCTTGAGTCATGAACACGGCAAGCACTCCGCGCGGGGTCATCCCGAGCGTTCGCAAGATCGCGATGTCGGTGCGTTTGTCGCTCACGACCATCACCAGGGTAGCCACGATGTTGAACACCGCCACCGCCACGATCAGCATCAGGATCAGCCCCATCATGGTCTTTTCGATGCGAATGGCGCGAAAATAGGCTTCATTCTCCTGGGTCCAATCGCGCACCTCGAGACCGGGCGGCAGCCGCGCAGCGGCGCGGCGCGCCCACTCCGGCGCCTTCAGCACGTCGCTGAACTTGAGCCGGATGCCGGCCGGGCCCGTCATTCCGCGAAAAGCCTCTGCATCTTGAAGATCGATGAGCGCCAGCACACTGTCGTGCTCCTGCAATCCCACCTCGAAGATCCCGACGACTTGGAACTCTTGCAATCGCGGCACGATGCCGCCGCTCGACCCCGTGCTGCCGGGTGTCATGACGGTGACGCTATCGCCCACGCCCACTTGCAGCTGATAGGCCAGCATGCGGCCGAGGACAATGCGGTTCATCCCGGGCTTGAGGTCGCTTAAGTTTCCCTCGCGCATGGCCTCGCCGATGGTCGAAACCTGCGTCTCGAGCGTAGGATCGATGCCGCGCACCACCGCGCCGCCCATCGCGGGCGGGTGGCTCAGCATCGCGTCGGTATCCAGGAAGGGCGCCGCGCCGGTGAGTCCCGGGGCACCCTTGAGCTCATCGAGCCGCGCGCGCCAATCGGGAATTGCTGCACCGCGAGCGGTGAGCGTCGCGTGCGCCGACAGGCTGAGCAAGCGGTCGCGGAGCTCCGTGGCAAAGCCATTCATGACCGAGAGCACCGTGATGAGCGCAAGCACGCCGAGCGCGACCCCTAGCAGCGATACCCAGGTGATGAAGGAGACGAAGAAGCTATGCTCGCGCGCCAGGGAATACCGCAGGCCCACGAAGACTGGAACGGGCTGAAACATGCGCCGCGATTAAACCACAGCCGATGGGGCATCGGGTGGCTTCTGCAGGGGCCCTGGAGGGCCGCGACAAGGGGCTTCAGAGTGCCGCAACGAGGGGCCCTCGAGTGCCCCAACAAATGGCAACATAATCAGAGTGTTAAATAGGTCCACTATTGCCGCTTTGCGGCGGTGGTATAGTTTGAAATCAGATAGATGCCCCCGTTGGGTAACAATTGAGGTGTACCGTGGACTATCGAACCCTGCTTGTTGCCGCCGTTTTCGCCTTGGGTTCCAGCGGACTGGTTGAGATCAGCCAGGCCGACATGGTTGCCGTCGACAATGGCATTGCCGTTAAAGATTCCGATGTGACCACCCCCGCGCGCGGCATGACCATGGACCAGGTGGCAAGCAAGTTCGGCGCCCCTGTGACCAAAGTAGCCGCCGTCGGCAAGCCGCCGATCTCGCGCTGGGAATACCCCGGCTTCGTCGTCTATTTTGAGCATGAACACGTGATTCACAGCGTCGTCGGGCAGGCGCCCGCGCCAGACACTGCCCCGGCGCCGGAGGCTGCCCCCGCGGCCGCAGCGCCTCCGGCAAACTAGATCGCGTAATATCCTAGGTTCTTGATCGTAAGCTCACCGCGACTCGTTCGCGGCGGGCGTTTTTTGTTGTTATTTATTTAAAGATGCCGCCCCTACTCGACCCTGTATTACCCGCCGCCGATTCGCCTGTCATCAAGTGGGGAAAGCTGTACGGCGCGGCCGCGGCGCTCGCCATCGCCGAGGCGGCGGCCAAGGCCGCGGGGCCGATCATCGTCATCACCCAAAACTCCCGCGACGCGGAGGCGCTCAGCGAGGAGATCGGCTTTTTTGCAGGCGTGAGCCTTGAGGTCCGGGTTTTCCCGGATCTCGAGACTCTACCCTACGACGGCTTCTCGGCGCACCCTGATATCACCTCTGCGCGTCTTGCGACTCTGGCCGAGCTGCCGCGCGCCCGCAAAGGCGTATGGCTGGTCGCGGTCGACACGCTGCTGCAGCGCCTGGCACCGCGCAGCTACGTCGAAGCCTATTCCTTGAAGGTCCACGTCGGCGAGACCTTGGATTTGGACGGCCTGCGCGCCCGATTGACGCTGGCCGGCTACGCCGCCGTAACGCAGGTGGTGGCCCACGGCGAATTTGCGGTGCGCGGCTCCCTGCTCGACGTGTTCCCCATGGGCTCGGACACCCCCTTCCGCATCGATATGCTGGACCAGGATGTCGACAGCATCCGGCATTTCGATCCCGATTCGCAGCGCTCCGGCGACAAGTTGGAACGGATCCAGTTGCTGCCCGCGCGCGAGACCCCCTTGAACCCCGATGCCGTGCGCGAATTTCGCCGCCGCTACCGCTTGCGTTTTCCCGGAGATCTCACGGAACAGGCGATTTACCGTGACGTCAGCGCGGGAATCGCGCCCGGCGGCCTCGAGTACTTTCTGCCGCTGTTCTTCGAGCGCACATCGCATTTATTCGAATACCTGCCGCCGGCGAGCATTTTGATCGACATGCACGACGCCGCGGGCTCGGCCGAAAGTCTCTGGAACGGTATTGTCGAACGGCACGAGCAATTGCGTCATGACCGTCATCGGCCGATTTTAGACCCTGCGGAACTGTACCTGCCGCCCGAGGAGTTCCGCGCACAGTTCGCCGCCGGGCGGAAGGTTCTGCTGCACGCCTTCGAATGGCCTCCGGAAACTCAAGGGCCGGTGCAGAATTTTGCGAGCGTAGCGCCGTCCGCGGTGCGCATCGATCCGCGTGCCAAACAGCCGGCGGCGCAGCTCGAGGCGCATCTGGCCGCGAGCGATGCCCGGGTGCTGCTCGCCGCCGAGTCGGCGGGCCGCCGCGAACTGCTGCTGGAACTGCTGCGCGGCCGCGGCATTCAGGCCAAGATCTTCGACAACTTCGCAAGCTTCGTGGCGAGCGACCTCAAGCTCGGCGTGACCGTGTCGGCGGCCGTATCGGGCCTGCGCCTCGAATCCCCCGCACTCGAGATCCTCACCGAAGCGCAGCTGTTCGGCGACCGCGCGCGGCAGGAGCGCAGACGGCGGCGCGCCGAGCGGGATCCGGCGAAAATACTCAAGGAACTATCGGACCTTCGTATCGGCGCGCCGGTGGTGCACGAATCCTACGGCGTGGGGCGCTACGCCGGACTCAAGACCATGGACGTCGCGGGCTACAGCGGCGAGTTTCTGGTGCTCGAGTACGCCGAAGGGGACAAGCTCTATGTCCCGGTGCAGGCGCTGCATCTGGTGTCGCGCTACACCGGGGCGCCGGCCGAGACCGCGCCGCTGCACAAACTCGGCGGCGACCAGTGGCAGAAGGCACGCCGCAAAGCCGCGCAGCGCATCCGCGACGTGGCCGCCGAGCTCCTCGATCTGTACTCGCGCAGGGCGGCGCGCGAAGGCACCTCGATGCTCGCGGGCGAAGCGGAATACCGGGCCTTTCAAGCGGGTTTTCGCTTCGAAGAGACGGCCGACCAGGCCGCCGCCATCGAACAGGTGCTTACGGACTTGAAGTCGGGCAAACCGATGGACCGCGTCATTTGCGGCGACGTCGGTTTCGGCAAAACCGAAGTGGCGCTGCGCGCTGCGTTCGTGGCCGTTCAAGCGGGCAAACAAACGGCCGTCTTGGTGCCGACCACCCTGCTCGCCCAGCAGCATTACACCACTTTTAGCGATCGATTCGCGGACTGGCCGGTGCGCGTCGAAAGTCTGTCGCGGTTTCGCACCCAAAAGGAAGCCGCCGCGGTCATCGGCGGCATCGCCGCCGGCACGGTGGATATCGTCATCGCCACGCAACGATTGTTGCAAGGCAAGGTGCGCTTCAAGGATCTCGGCCTCGTGGTCATCGACGAAGAGCACCGCTTCGGCGTGCGCGACAAGGAAAAACTCAAGGCGTTGCGCGCCGAAGTCGATGTCCTGACGCTGACGGCGACGCCGATTCCTCGCACCCTCAACATGGCGATGGGCGGACTGCGCGATCTGTCGCTGATCACCACGCCGCCCGCCGAGCGCCTCGCGGTCAAGACTTTCGTGTTGCAATGGAACGAAACCGTGGTGCGCGAGGCGCTATTGCGCGAAATTCGCCGCGGCGGGCAGATCTATTTCGTCCACAACACCATCGAGACCATCGAAAAGACCGCGCAGGCGGTGCGCAAGCTCGTGCCGGAGGCGAATGTCGCGGTGGGTCATGGCCAGATGCGCGAGCGCGAACTCGAGCAGCTGATGCTCGATTTTTACCACCGCCGCTTCAACGTGCTCGTCTGCACGACGATCATCGAGAGCGGCATCGACGTACCCACGGCGAACACCATCATCATCGATCGCGCCGATCGGTTTGGCTTGGCGCAAATTCACCAGCTGCGGGGACGCGTCGGGCGCTCGCACCACCGGGCTTACGCGTACCTGATCACGCCGCCGCGTCAGGCGATGACCGCCGATGCGGTCAAACGGCTCGAGGCGCTGGAATCCTTGGAAGAGCTGGGTGCGGGCTTCACGCTGGCCACCCACGACCTCGAGATCCGCGGTGCCGGCGAGCTGCTCGGCGATGAGCAAAGCGGCCAGATCGAGGAAATCGGCTACAACCTCTACATGGAGCTGTTGGAACGGGCCGTCGCCGCGCTCAAATCCGGAAAACATGCGGATCTGGAAAGACCCTTGGACGCCGGACCGGAAGTGGAGCTGCACCTGCCGGCGCTGATTCCGGAGGACTATGTTCCGGACGTGCACCTGCGGCTCGTGCTCTACAAGCGGATCGCGAGCACCCAATCGCGCGAAGAGCTCGACGAATTGAAGGTCGAATTGATCGATCGCTTCGGACCGATGCCGCAGTACGCGCAGTCGCTGTTTCGAGCGACGCAGATCAAATTGCGGGCCGCCGAGCTCGGCATCCGCAAGATCGATGCCGGCAGCACCGGCGGCTACGTCATTTTCGACGAGGACAACAAAATCGACGCGCAGCGGGTCCTCAAGCTGATCCAGGGCCGCCCCAAGGACTACCGCCTCGACGGCCCCCTGAAGCTCAAGTTCACGCACGATGCGCGCACCGAGGAGAACCTGTTCATGCGCATCGAAATGCTGGTCGAATTGCTGTCCTAAGACCGCTACTGCAGGGCGCCCAAGAAATCTCCCTTGCCCACTTCGACGCCGTTGTGGCGCAACAGCGCATACACCATGCTGCAATGGAAATAAAAGTTCGGCAGCACGAAGTCGGCGAGATAGTTAAGGCCCGTGAATTTCCACGCGCCGTTCGGAAACTTGATTTCAATGGCGCGGGTGTCCGCGTCCTTGAGCTGATTGGCGCTGATGCTCTTGAGAAAATCCAGGGTCTTGGCAATGCGCTGCTTGAGGTCGGCCAAGGTGACTTCGTTGTCCTCGTGCTTCGGGATCTCGACGCCGGCGAGACGTCCGGCGGCTCCCTTGGCGGTATCGCAGGCGATCTGCACTTGGCGCGAGAGCGGATGCATATCCGGGTATAGGCGCGCCTGAACGAGCACGATCGAATCGAATTTTTTGGCCGCAGCATGCGCGGCGGCCTTGTCGAGTAGCGCCGACAAGTTGGTCAAGCCGCGGGACAGCGCCGGAATGGAAAAATCATAGACGGATATCGACATGTTGAGTGCTCCCCGTTCGTAGGATCCAGCCAGGGGCGCTACTGTAGCGATGGATTTGAACGCCCGCTAGTGATAAAAACGGCAGATGCTGCCGTTCTCCGAAGCCTGCGAGCGCAACAAGGACCCGATCCTCGCGGTACTGCGCCGCTGCTTCGCGGACCGGACGCACGTGCTGGAAATCGGCAGCGGCACCGGCCAGCATGCGGTGCATTTCGTCGGTCACTTGACCCACCTCACCTGGCAGCCGACCGAGCAACTGCGCTATTTGCCGGACCTCGCCGCGCGCGTGCAACTCGAGGGGAGCCCGAATTTGAGGCCCCCCACCGTTCTCGATGTACGCCAGAGTGTCTGGCCCCTACGCTCGGTGGATGCGGTTTTCACCGCGAACACGCTGCACATCATGTCGTGGCCCGAGGTAATCGCCATGTATCACGGGATCGGCGGCGTCTTGGCGCCCGGCGGAGTGCTCTGCGTCTACGGTCCGTTTCGCTACCAAGGCCGCTACACCTCGGAGAGCAACCGCGAATTCGACCGTACATTGCAGGAGCGCGACCCTCAATCGGGGCTGCGCGACGTCGAGGCGGTGAGCTTGCTGGCCGGAGAGTACGGCATGCGGCTCATGGCCGATCATGACTTGCCCGCGTTCAACCGGCTCTTGGTGTTCGCCAAGGAGCCGGCTTAACGCGGGCCAAGGTTTCGATCAAATTTCCGAATAGCGGCTTGGGGCTACGGTGCGACCACGATGTCGTCGTGCACCGAGATGACGCCGTCGGTGTTCTTGGTAAGCTCCACCGCGAGGTCTCTCGCATCCTTGGTCGGTGCCTTACCGCTGAGCCATACGATGCCTTGCGCATCGGTATCCACTTTGATGTCGGTTAGAGTGGACACGTGCTTCGCCGCGAGCTTGGATTTTACCTTCGCGGTAATGACCGAGTCCTTCACGTACATGCCGGGATGCGCCGAGTCTTGATCCGCCATGGCAACCGGCAGATAGGCTGCCCCTACGGCTATTAGACCGGCCAATATCAATTTCTTCTTCATGTTGTCTCCTGAACGGTTACTGGGTTGTTAATGGGTTAGCTGGCCGCGCGCGGGGTGTACGAGAACTTCTGGCCCGCGACCGCGGCCTGGTACATGAGTCCGCCCTTCGCAACTGTGAACACCGCTAAGCCTTTGTAGTACTGACCCTGCGTCCTGGCGTTCTTGTCGCCGCCGCTCGCACCCGAATCCTCGCCGGTGGTCCCCGCGCTCGCGCCGGCGGCCGCGGTGATCGCAATCACACTGACGTCCGCGCCGAACTCAAAGTGGCCCGATTCGAACTCGTCAAGAGCACGCTGGTCCTGAAAGAATATGATCTCGCTGTAGGCCTTGCCGCCGGCTTGAAATCCGACGCTCACCTGCGCCACGGATGTGTCGCCCACCCGCTGGCCGTGGAGATAGACGCGGCCCTTGCCGCCCGCACCGCCCACCACAAATGCGCCCTCACCCACGGTGGGGAATACCGCGTAGGCGTAGCTATTGTTGAAGTAAGCGGCGCTCTGGCCGGCGTTCTGGAACAGCGCAACGGTGTCCGCGTACTTCGGATTGTGGGGCGCCGCTTGTGCTGTCGCCATGACCAGGCCCAAGGCCGCCGTCGTCGTTAATGCGCGTCGTAGTGTTTTCATATGACAGTCTTTTTTCCATGGTTACAATATTGGGTCGAACGATAGGCCGCGGCCCGCGCCGGGTCTGTAGGAGGCGATGCCTACCTACGCGGAGAGGATTCCCACAAAGGGCGTCCGGGAGCCTCCTGAGCATTATTCCGCGAGATTTCGCGCCGCGAACTCCCAATTGGCGAGCTTCTCGATCAGGGCCTTGACGTAATCCGCGCGCTTGTTCTGATAATCGAGATAATACGCATGCTCCCAAACATCGATGGTCAGAAGCGGTTTCAAGCCGCGCGTCATCGGCGTATCCGCGTTATCCGTCTTCACGATCTTGAGCTTGTCGCCCTCCAGCACCAGCCAAACCCAGCCGCTGCCGAATTCGGCGACGGCCGCATTGGTCAGTTCCTTCTTGCAGTCCTCGACGCTGCCGAAGGCGGCTTGCATCTTGTTCGCGAGCGCGGCCGGCGGTTCGCCGCCGCCCTTGGGTTTAAGGCTTTGCCAATAAAAATTATGGTTCCAGACTTGCGCCGCATTGTGGAAAATCACGGCTCGGTCGGGCTTTCCGGCGGTCGCTCTGACGATCTTGTCGAGCGGCATGGCGGCGAGCTCCGTACCCGCGATGAGCTTGTTCGCGGTCTCGACGTAGGTCTTGTGGTGCTTGCTGTAATGAAAGCTGATGGTCTTCGCGGAGATCACGGGCTCGAGCGCATTTTCATCATACGGTAGCGCGGGAAGACTCAAAGGCGCGAATGAGGTTGCTGAGGTTGCTGCGGTTGCTGCGGTTGCTGCGGTTGCCATGGAAGCTCCTGACGTCACGGTGGGGAACTACAACCGTAGCGCGCGGCCGGCCGGCGCAGCACCCTCCGGCACCGCGATGCCTTGTAGGCGCCCGCCGACGAGCGGCTCGACTCGCGCAGAGGTTTGCGCGAAGCTATCGTTATGAACACCGCCAATCTACGAGCCGCCGCGCTCAACGCCCTATTGACCATCGTCATCGCAGAGCCCTGCCATTCGCAGCAGCGGCAAATTTATCCGGCTCCGGAACAGGCCTCGGCCGATATCGCCGCTGCCCTAAAAGGTGCCGCGGCCGAGCACCGGCGCGTGATCCTCGATTTTGGCGGCGACTGGTGTACGGACTGCCAAGTCCTTGATATTTACTTTCACGATTCGGCCAATAAGCCGGTATTGGAAGCGAATTTCATTCTGGTGCACATCAATATCGGCCATAAGGACCAGAACCTGGATATCGCCGGCCGCTATCAAATACCTTTGGATAAGGGCGTGCCCGCCCTCGCGGTGCTCAATATGCGCGGCAAAGTGCTGTATAGCCAAAAAAGCGGGGAATTCGAACCCATGCGCCACATGGAATCGAGCGCGGTTACGCAATTTCTCACGCAGTGGAAACCCCCGGCGCCCGCCGCGCAACCGCACAGTCGCGTCAGCCGATCAGCACCTTGAGACGCTGAGTGCGCGTGCCCGCGGTGATTTCGGCCGCACGTCGCAACAGGTCCTGCGCCTCGCTCGGGGCCAGCGCGCGGCTGAACAGAAACCCCTGCGCCTCGTGGCAGGCGTGTTCCTGCAGGAAGAGCAGCTGCGGAAAGCTCTCGACTCCTTCGGCCGTCACGTTGATCCGCAACGAGCGCGACATCGCGATGATGGCGGCCGCGATGGCGCGGTCGTCGCTGCATTCAGTGAGACTGGTCATGAATGACTGGTCTATCTTCAGGCGATCGACCGCAAAATTGCGCAATCGGCCGAAACTCGAATAGCCGGTGCCGAAGTCATCGATCGCCAGCAGCACTCCGAGTTCCTTCAGCTCCGCCAACGCCTGCTCCGCCCAGATCTCGTCCTTCATCACGACCGACTCGGTGATCTCGAGCTCCAACGTCGATGGAACTATCCCGGTCTCCTGAATGATCGAGGCCACCGCGGCCGGAAACTCCTTGAGCGCGAACTGCTGTCCCGACACGTTCACGGCCATGCGGATCAGCGGCAGGCCCTCGTCGCACCAGGCTTTGGCCTGGCGGCAAGCCGTGCGCAGCACCCAATCGCCGATCGGCAGAATCAGTCCGGTCTCCTCCGCGATCGGGATGAACTCCAACGGCGCAACCTGTCCCAACTCATCGTTGGTCCAGCGCAGCAGCGCCTCCATTCCCGAGACGACTCCCGTGCTCACATCGAATTGCGGCTGGTAATGCACCGCGAATTCGCCGCGCTCCAGGGCGCCGCGCAACTTGGCCTCGATGGTGAAGCGGCGCAGCGCCGCATCGTTCATGGCAGCGGCGAAATACGCGTGCATGCCCGGGCCTTTGCGTTTCGCGAAATACATGGCGAGATCCGCATTGCGGAGCAGCGTGTCGACGTCCGTGCCGTCCGACGGGTAAAGAGCGATGCCGATACTCGGCGTGATCACCACGGTGTGCAGCGCGAGGCGCATCGGCTGCTGCAACTCGGCGATGAGCCGCGCCGCGACCGAGGCGGCATCCTCGGCTTGACGCAGACCCGGCAGGATGACAATGAATTCATCGCCGCCCAAGCGCGCGATGTGATTCGAGCGCGGGCTCGGATTCGAATCGGCGTCGGCATTGACGTCCGCGCGCAAGGAATGCCGCATGCGCGACGCCACCAGGCACAAAAGTTCATCGCCGACCGCGTGCCCGAGCGTGTCGTTGACTCTCTTGAAGTTGTCGAGATCGAGATATAGGACCGCGAGCATCCGCTTGTGTTTTTCCGCCGCCGTGAGCGCGCTTGCCAGCCGCGTGCGCGATTGTTCGCGGTTCGGCAAACCGGTCAGCGCATCGAAATAGGCGAGTTTCACGATGCGGTGTTCGGCGCGCCATTTGCCCGCCAGCGAAATGGTCATCTGGCGAATCTCGTGCGGGTGGAACGGCTTTTGCAAATACGAGAGCTTTTCCTCCGGCGGCACGATCGCCCCCATTTCGGCCGGATCGACGTCGGAATATGCCGTGCACATGACGATTTCAATGGCGGGGTCGAGTTCGCGGATGCGCGCCGCGGCCCATACGCCATCGGGTCCGGGCGGCATCCGCATGTCGAGAAAGGCGACCGCGAACGGCTCATCCGCGGCGATCGCATCGCGCACGGCGGCGACCGCGGCCTCTGCTCCGTCGCAGAAAACCGGCACGAAGACGGTATTGCGCGACGACAGTTTCTTCACCGCTTGATCTACCACAGGCTTGGTAAAGAGCCGGTCGCGCAAATTGCGGAACACGGCGGTTTCACCGCTCATATCGGCCTCGAGCAGGATCTGGCGATACGCGTCGCGCACATCGGCCTCGTCATCGGCGACGAGCACCCGGATTGCCATTCGCTTGCTGTCTGTCACGGGATCTACCTCAACGTTTTTCATGTATCAAGTTTCGCGAATCGCCAACGGCACCATCAAATGCATCGAAGCACCCAGGCCCGGTCCTTCGCTCGCGGCCCAGATGCGTCCACCGAGCGCCGCAATCGCATTGGCGCACCAATGCAGGCCGATGCCGTAGTTGGTGTCGCGGGACTTGGTGGAAAAACCCCGGTCGAAAACCCGCTCGAGGTTATCTTTGGGTATGCCGACGCCGTTGTCCTTGCAATGCAAATGCAATTGCTCGCCGGCGGGTTCGCGGATGATTTCCGCCGCCACGCGCAGCACGCCCGTGTCCCGGCCGGCATCGCGCACCGCGTCCGCGGCATTGATGATGAGATTTTGCAGGACCAGCCGCAGCACCGTCCGTGCCACGCGCACCACGCCGACCCTGCCGAGCGATTCATCGGCGTCGACCACCAGTCTCTGCCGGCACGCATCCGGGACGATTTCCAGCGTTTGCGAGACGAGTTCGGGAAGCCGCACCGCCTCGACCACGTGATCGTTGTAAGTCGAGCGCATCAGTTCGGACAGCGCCGTTTGCACGATCAGCGCTTGACGCTGAATGACCGCCACGTCGGCCCGCGCATCCTTGACGATCATCGCCATCTCATGAGAGCCGAGGCGCAAGAACTCCTGAAGATCGGCGTGGCGCACCGAGCCCGCGGTTTCGCCCGAGAGTTCCCTGCTGGCGAGCTCCAGATCTGCCGTCGGGGCTTCGCACAGGCGCTCTTCCAGCTTGGCCAAGCGCACGCCCAGCGGCGTCATGGCATTGCCCAAGTTGTGCAGCACGCCTTTGGCAAGCTCGGCGAAGCCGGCTTGAAAAGACTGGTCGACCAGGTCACGGCGGGTATCCGCGACATGCTCCACCATGCGATCGAACTCGCGCGCAAGTCTCGAGACTTCGTCGCGGCCGGGAAGGTGCAGCCGTACCGTGAGATCGCTTCCCTGGCCGATTGCCACCGCATGGCGCGTGACCCGCGCCAGCGGCCGGAGCACCACTCGGTTGAGAATGAGCACCACCAGGATCAATCCGGCGATCGCGGCGCCGATGAGGTAGGCCGAGGCGTAGGTCACTGCGGCGTGACCGCGCTCCGTGATCTTGCGCGGAACCTCGACGCGCAGGCTCGTCAGCGGTCTCCCATAGACGTCGTTCAGCGAACGATAGACCTGGGTTTGTCCGTCGGCTTCGACCACCTCGTCGCCGTGACCGGCGGCCCTGTCCTGCACCAGCGACAGGGCGGCTTGAGCACGCGAGCCGAGACGATGAACTTCTTTGGGGGTCAATAACCGCCCCATGATCACCATGCCGAGCGGCGTCCCGCCGCCGCTGCCGTCGAGCACGGGCGCGGACGCGATCATCATGATGCCGTGATTGGTTTGGATCAAACCGCGCGCGGGTTTTCCGTCGGCCAGATTCTGCCGCCACGGAAAATCATCGGGCAGCGCGCGACGATCCGCGAAATCGATATCCAAGCTCGTGCCAGCTTCCAAATCGCGGGAGCTGGACAGCACCAGATTGCCATGCGGATCGGCGATCAGCAGCGAATTGACTTGCAGCTGCTTCAAGGCGACAGGAGTGATATTGGCATTCAGAAACTCGGCAGTCGGACTTTGCACGAAATGGTAGACATCGGACCAGTTGCCCCAGTCGGCGGCCGTGACCTCGAGCCCATCGAGGGTCATATCCAGCGCATAATTGATGCGCTTCATCGACGTCTTCGCGTCATCGCGCTCGAGTTCGGCGAAACTCGGCATCAAAACCGCCTCTTGAACGGCGATCTCGAGAACCACCAAGACCACGAACAGCAGCGCGAGCAGCGAGAGCATTTTCGTGCGGATATTCATACTCACCTTGGTATCAGAATCCGCGCGCGAGCGCTGCATCGCGGCGCTACTTTGAGAGCGTGCGCCCAAGGGCAAATTGCCAGGTGTTGAACGCCATCACACTACCCCCCTGGCCAAAGCATCGGCCGGTGCGTTGTAGTTAGTTCCGAAGCGTTTTATCGGAACGGGTCATGGCAACGAGACGGGAGTTTCTTATGTTAAATTCAGCGGGCAGATCCCGCCGAAATAACGCTCAAAAGCGCAGCGACAGACAGCTGAGTCCGCCGTCCATTTTGCGGAACTCCGACATGTCGAGGAATATCGGACGGAAGCCGATGTCGCAAACTGCGGCGGCGGTACGCGGGTACCCCGCCGCCATCAGGACCGCGTCGTTGATGCGCACGCAATTCGCGGCATAGGACTCATCGCGCGGCACCGTGATCAGGCGCCGGCCGCGAAGACCGCTCCACGACTTGAGGCTTTCGGGAAGATCCGCGGCCAGCACCCATGCGCCGTCGCCGAGATAGGCGACACCGGTCTTCAAATGCAACAGCGCCGGCGCCGCGCGAATGTCGACGAGGCCGGCGGTGTAGTTCATGTGACGCAAATGTTCCGCGAGTTGCTCTGCGCCTGACTCGTTGGTGCGCGCCGACACGCCGATGAGGAAGTGACCGTCCACCTCGCAGACATCGCCGCCATCGACCGTGCCCGGCGCCGCGATTCGCTGCACATGCGCGTAAAATTCCCGCAGCGGCACAGCGACGCTGTCGACTTCACCGCCGCGGCTCGGGGCGCCCGGCCTCGTGATGATGGCGCCGCGGCCGCTCACGATCGCCGTATCCTCGACGAAGGGGCCGTCCGGATAGGCGGGATCCGGTTCGAGATAGGTGAGGTGCAGGCCGCAGGTTTGCAGTGCTTCGCAGTAAGCCGCATGCTGCGCGAGGGCCTTTTCAAAGTCCGGCGGGCCCTCGCCGGCTGCCGATAATCCGCCGGCAAAATTGCGGGCGGGACGGCGGACGATGGCGCGGGTGAATTGCATGGCGCGCCCGCTCAAGCTGCCCGGTTGCGCCCGGCCTTTTTCGCGAGCTTCAATTGCAGCTGGGATTTTTCGACCAATACCGTCGGTTGGTCTTCGTTGCCGGGCACGGCGGCGCAGACACCGACGCTCACGCTGACGTAGCGCAGTACCCCTGAGCGCGGATGGTGGATGCGCAGTTCCCGCACCCTTTCGGCCATCAGTTGTCCGAGCTGCAGCGCCTGCTCCAAGACTAAGCCGGGCGCAAACGCGATCAGGTTGCCACCATCGATGCGCGCGGTCACATCGCTCGAACGGCGTAAACAGCCCGACACGCAATGAGCGACGCGGCGAATGGTCGAGTCTCCGGCCGCGCGGCCGAAGGTGGCGTTGTAGAGATCGAGCGCATCGATATCGATGGCGAACAAGGCGATGCTGCGATGTTCGCGCTGCGCGATGGCCCAGTCGCGCTTCAATAGCTCTTGCAAGTACGGCAGCGTGAACAATCCCGTCAAACGGTCATCGCGAACGGCGACGCCCGTGGGTTGATGCGCGCCGCTCAACGAATCGCGAGTCAGCTTCGGGTCGATTCGCAGCCGTTCGCCGGCGTCACGGTGATGTCCGGCGAAATGCGTCACGCGGCCTTCGCTGTCGAGCAGCGGCAGAATGGTCATCTCGTTCCAAAACAGAGTTCCGTCCTTGCGGTAGTTGCGCAGCAGCACGCGGCAGGACTCGCCGAGCCGCAGCGCTTCGCGCAAGCGGTGGCGGCCATCCTGTTCACGGTCATCGGCCTGCAGCAGGCGCAGGTTTCGGCCCAATAGGTCGGCGGCGGCGTAGCCGGTCAGCGACTCGAAGCCGGGGTTGACGTAGATAACCGGGCGATCCGGATGCTGCGCATCGACCAGCACCACCCCCTCGGGCGAGGTGTCGAGCAGGCGGCGATAAAAATCCGCGTCAATGCCGGTCATGAGCTGCCTCGGTCAATACCAGAGGAGGGGCGACCGATAGGTTCGCGATTCTCGTCACCGTCTCCTGCCAGTGCGCGTTGCCGGCAAGCCCGCTCGGCGCTTCGCCACGTGCTCGCATGCGCACGAGCCTCGCCTGCGACGCCGGCGTCGCGGCCTCAGGATCGAAACTCTCGAGCACCGCGCGCACCGCCGCCCGATCGTTGCAAATGGGCAGCACGTCGCAGCCCGCGGCGAAGGCCAGCCCCGCGCGTTTGACCGTGTCGCCGAAGGCGGCGGCGCCGGCCATGCTGAGGTCATCGGCAAAGACGCAGCCGTGAAAGCCCAGCGTCCCGCGCAGGATATCGGTGATCCAGCGGTGCGACAGGCTGGCCGGGAATTGATCGACGGCCGGATACACCACGTGAGCCGCCAAGATGCCCGGCAGCTGGTTTTCGATGAGCAGGCGGTAGGGCCTAAGATCCGGCTCCATGTCGACGAATTCGCGCCGGTCCACCGGCAGCGCGAAGTGGGAATCCGCGATCACGGCGCCGTGACCGGGAAAGTGCTTGGCAATCGCCGCCATGCCCGCCTCGCGCATGCCCGCGAGGTAGGCCGCCGCCAGTGACGCCACGGCGTCGGGATCCTGGTGAAAGGCGCGGTCGCCGATGACCTCGCTGAGACCGTATTCGAGGTCGATGCAGGGGGCAAAGCTGAAGTCGACGCCCACGGCCCGGAGCTCCGCCGCCATCAGCCATCCGACCGAGCGGGCGAGGCTCAACGCCTCGCGCCGGTCCTGGTCGAATCGCCTGCCGATCAGGCGGGCAGCGGGCAGCCGGGTAAATCCCTCCCGGAAGCGCTGTACGCGGCCGCCTTCGTGGTCGACGGCGATCAGCAGCTGTGGCGTGCGCAAGGCCCGAATCGCAGCGGTAAGCGCCGCGACCTGCTGCGGATTTTGGTAGTTGCGGGTGAACAGGATCACGCTGCCGACCAGCGGATGGCGCAGCACCTCGACATCCTCCGGGGTCAATTGGGTGCCCGCGACATCGACCATGAGCGGCCCCAAGCTCATGTGGCTCTCTCGAACACCGCGATCGACTCGACGTGCGTCGTGTGCGGAAACATGTCCATGACCCCCGCGCCGATGAGCTGGAACCCTTGGGCTTGCGCCAAGATGCCGGCATCACGCGCCAAACTCCCCGGATGGCAGGAAATATACACGACTCGACGGGGCCGCCAGTGTGCCATGCGTTCCATGATTTCACTCGCGCCGGCGCGCGGCGGATCGAGAAGCACCAGATCATAGGGGCTCGCCGCCCACGGCCCGAACGCTCCCGGGTCGAAAAGATCGGCCGTGAAGAATTCCGCATTGGCGGCGCCGTTGCGCCGGGCATTGGCCGCGGCCTTGGCAGTCAGCGCCGCGTCGCCCTCGACGCCCACCACCCGGCGCGCGCGGCGTCCGAGCGGCAAGGTGAAATTGCCCAGGCCGCAGAAAAGATCCAATACCGTGTCGTCCGGAGTGGGTTCGAGCAGGTCCATCGCCGCGGCCACCATGGCGGTATTGACGTCGCGATTGACCTGGATGAAATCGGCGGGACCAAACTCGAGCGTGATGCGTCCGCCATCGACCGTATAAGTCAGCGGCTTGCCGCCCGGCGCCAGCGGCCGAATCGTCTCGAGGCCGCCCGTTTGCAGGTAAATCTGCACCTCGTGCCGCGCCGCAAATTGCTCGAATTTCACCAGATCGTCCGCGCTCGGAGCCTCCATCACCCGAAACACCAGCGCCGCGGTCTCATCCCCGGCGGCCAACTCGACTTGGGGCAGCTTCTCGCGCAGCGTCAGGGTCTCGACCAGTGCGGCCAACTGCTGCGGCAAGTCGGCGAACCGTTCGAGCAATATTTCGCAGCGGCGAATGTCCGCGATGTAGGGTTTGTCGCGCTCGCGAAAACCGGCGAGGACCCGGCCCTTTTTGTGGACGTACTTCACACCGAGCCGGGCGCGGCGACGGTACGCAAAGTCCGGGCCGGTGAGCGGCGGGAACACGCGCTGCGGCCGCACGCGGCCGATGCGTTCGAGATTGTCGAGCAACTGACGTTGCTTGGCGGCCAGCTGCGCGGCGGGCGCCAGATGCTGCAAGGAGCAGCCGCCGCAGACTCCAAAATGCGCGCAGCGCGGGACCACCCGATCCGGCGATGCCGTAAGTACCTCGACCAACCCCGCCTCATCCATTTGACGGCGCCGCTTCAGCACGCGAAAGCGCACCCGCTCGCCCGGCAGGGCCCCTTCGATGAACACCGCCTTGCCGCCGCTTCGGGCGATGCCGCGGCCGTCGTGGGCAAGATCCACGATGTCCGCTTCCTCAACCTCGCCCGGCTGCTCTCGCCGCTTCAAATCACGGGCCACGCGGCCGCGAACTCTTTGAAATGCGCGGCGGGCGAATCATCCAGCAATTTGCGGACGCGCGCCGTCTCATGGGCGTGTTCGGCCGCGCTCAAGTGCCCGCGCAGCAGTTCGAAGCGCAGATAGATCAAATAAGTGTTGAGCGCGTCGGTTTCGCAGTAGTCGCGGATGCGCTTGAGTCCGCCCTCGAGGAATACCCCCCAGACCTCCGCGCCGTGCATGCCGAGTTTTCCCGGCAGTCCGAGCAGGCTGGCGACATCCTGCAGGCTGGCGCGGCCGCGTCCTTGAAATCCCGACAAAATATCCATGAGGTCCATGTGCCGCCAGTGAAACCTGCTCAAGTAATTGCTGTAGCGGAAGCTCGAATCGCTGTCGCCGGTTTCCCAGTAGCGTGCCGCTGTGACGCTGTGCAACAGGCTGCGGTAATGCAGTACCGGCAGGTCGAAGCCGGCGCCGTTCCAAGACACCAAATCCGGCGTGTACTTGTCCAAACCGTCGAAGAAACGCTCGATCAGGTCCTTCTCCGTGGAACTCTCCTCCCCCAGGCTCCACACTTTCAGCGAATCGCGCGAGCGCATCACCACGGAGATCGCCACCACGCGATGCTGTTCATGCGAGAGAAAATCACTGCCTGTTTCCTGGCGGCGCTTGCTGAACATGATCTGTCCGACTTGCTGATCGGACAGATCTTTCAGGCCGTAGAGGCGCCGCCCGAGTTCGGTATCGGGAACGGTCTCGATGTCGAAAACCAGCGTATTCATCGCGCGCGCGTCATTGCTGCGCGTCGGCCGCCCGGCGCATCAACACCGCAACCGCCACCACCAATCCGGCCTCATCCGTCAGCGTCACATGGCCTTCGCCGATGCCGAGACCGTCGCGGACCTTGGCCCCCCGCGGCGAATAGACCACTTCGGGCCTGCCCCAGGCGTTCTGCACGATGCCGACATCGCGGATCCACACGCCATGCGCAAAGCCCGTGCCCATGCCTTTGACGATGGCCTCCTTGGCCGCAAAGCGCATGGCGAGAAAACGCACCGGGCGCGCCGTGCGCTCGAGTTGCGCGCGCTCCTCCGGCATCAAGAGGTGGGAGACGAAGCGCTCGCCGTGCTTCTCGTAGACGCGCTCGATGCGATCGATCTTGAGCACATCGATGCCGATGCCGTAAATCATCGCGCCGCGAGCATCAGCTCTTTCATGTCGCGCACCGCCTTCGGCAGGCCGTCGAATAATGCGCGCGCGATGATGGCATGGCCGATATTCAATTCGGCGATTTCCGTGATCGCGGCGATGGCTTGGACGTTGTGATAATGAAGGCCGTGGCCCGCGTTCACCGTCAATCCGACCGAAGCGGCGAGCTTCGCAGCCGCGCGCACCCGTTCGAATTCGCGTGCCTGAGCCCCGCCCGACGCGTTGGCGTAGGTGCCGGTATGCAGTTCGATGACCGGCGCGCCGACCCGCTGCGCCGCCTCGATTTGCGATGCATCCGGATCGATGAACAGCGAGACTCGAATTCCCGACCCGCCGAGCGCTTGGCAGGCGTCGCTGAGCCGGCTCATCTGCCCCGCGACGTCAAGGCCTCCTTCCGTGGTAATTTCCTGGCGCGATTCGGGCACTAGGCAGCAGTCCTGCGGCAGTACGCCCTGCGCAATCCGAATCATTTCCTCGGTCACCGCCATTTCCAGATTCATCCGGGTCTTCAGGAGCTGGCGCATCAGCGTCACGTCACGGTCCTGGATGTGCCGCCGATCTTCGCGCAGATGCAGGGTGATGCTGTCGGCGCCGGACTGCTCGGCCGTGAGCGCGGCATGGATGGGGTCCGGATATTGAACCCGCCGCGCCTGGCGCAGCGTCGCCACGTGATCGATATTCACTCCCAAGCCGATGCCGATCGACACCGGTGCGGCGCTCACGGCTGTTCCCGCGGGTCCGGCAACAGTGGAGGAATCGGTTCGCGCCGCCGCATCGCCAGCATCACTTCGCGTGATTTCAACGTGCGCCCGTCGAGGCAGGCGTCGAGTGCGGTCCGCAGCACGCGCTTCGCATCGCGCAACGAGCGCGCATCCGCAAAGATCTCGGCGTCAAGATCCGCCAAGGACCGGCCGTAGATCGCGCCCGGAGCCTCGGCCACGCAAGGCTGCGGACCGCGTTCCGCGGCGAATCGATAGTAGCTATCGGGTTCAACCAGCCGGCCCGCGGCCGTGCGCGTGAGCTCGAGTCCATATCCTAGATCATCCAGCAAACGCTTCTCGAAGCGGCGTAGAGTGGCCTCCTCGCCCTCCCCGGCGCACAGCGCCGCGACGCACGAGGCATAGGAGTAGAAAATCTCCGGATGCGGATCGCAACGCTCGGTCAGCTTCAGCAGCAGCTCGTTCAAGTAAAAGCCGCTCATCAGCCGCTCTTTGCCCAACATGGTGAGGCTGCCGTCGATCTCCGCCGCGGTCAGCTGGCACGCCTCGCTGCGGCCTACCCAGGAAATGAGCAGCCGCTGGAAGGGCCGCAATATCCCCTTCAAGGCGGCTTTCGGGCCGTTTGCCCCGCGGGCAAACAGGGTGAGCCGCCCGTGCTCGCTGGTGAAAACTTCAATGATGCGGCTGGTATCGCGGTAGGGATATTGATGCAGCACGTAAGCCGGTGCCAGCCAGACGCGCCGCCCGGATGGCCGGCCCACGTTCTTCACAGCGTGTCGTACCCAAATTGGCGCAGCGCCATTTCGCTGTCCGCCCAGTTTTCCTTGACCTTGACCCAGAGCTCGAGATGCACCGAGCGCTGCCACAGGTCGTTGAGTTCGATGCGGGCGAGGCGCCCGATTTCCTTGAGCCGCTCGCCGCCCTGGCCGATCACGATGGCCTTTTGTCCGGCGCGTTCGACCCAGATTACCGCATTGATCACGATCCGGCCGTCTTCATCGGCGAAGCGTTCGATTTGCACGTTGATGCCGTACGGCAGCTCTTCACGCAGCTTCAGCGTCAGCTTCTCGCGCACGATCTCCGCGGCATGAAACGGCTCGTCCCGATCCGTGAGCACATCGGATGCGAACAGCGGCGGCGCCACCGGCAGGCGGGCGCCGACCGCATCGACCAAGCGGTCCAGGTTATCGCTGTCGAGGGCCGATATCGGCACCACGCCGGAGGCGGGAACACGCTCGGTCATTTCCTCGAGAAACGGCAGCAATTGCTCCTTCGGATAGACTCGGTCCACCTTGTTCACCACCAAGAACAGCGGCTGCTTCAAGCCGCGCACCCGCTCCCACACCCACACATCCTCGTCGGTGAAACGCATGGCTTCGATCACGAACAGGATGACATCCGCGTCCTGTGAGGATGAAATGGCCACCCGATTCATGTACTGATTCATCACCCGGCGCGTGGACTCATGCAGTCCGGGCGTGTCGACCAGCACGAGCTGCGCCTCGGGGCGATTCACGACGCCCAAGATCCGATGCCGGGTGGTTTGCGGTTTGGCGGTGACGATCGAGACCTTGCGGCCGACGAGCGCGTTAACCAGCGTCGATTTACCGACGTTGGGACGGCCGACGATGGCGACCATGCCGGCGCGAAATGAGGAAGCGCTCACAGTTCGGTGCCGCCCCGGGATCTCAACATTTCGGCCGGCAGCTGATCCAACAGCTTACGGGCCGCCAATTGCTCGGCGCGGCGCCGGCTGCCGCCCTCGCCCACCGCTACCAGTGCGAAGGTGGGTACTTCGCAAGTGACGGTGAACGACAGCGCGTGCGGATCGCCCGCTACCGCAGTCACGGTGTAGACCGGCAATGCCAGGCCATGGCCCTGCAAGGCCTCCTGCAAACGGGTCTTCGAATCCTTCAGCTCTTCGGCTGCCGGCAATTCGGCAATGCGGGGTCCGACCATGCGATTGACCACCGCCGCAGCCGCGTCAAACCCGGAATCCAGAAAAATGGCGCCCAAAATCGCCTCCAATGCGTCCGCCAGTATCGATGCCCGGCGAAATCCGCCGGATTTCAGTTCTCCCGTCCCGAGCTTCAAGTGCTCGCCCAAGCCGAGCTCGCCCGCGATCAAGGCCAAGGTGTCGCCGCTGACCAGAGTCGCCCGCCACCGCGACAGCACGCCTTCATCGGCGTTCGGATGCGCATCGTATAGCAACCGCGCCACACTGCAATTGAGAATTGAATCGCCCAGGAACTCGAGCCGTTCATTGTGTCCGCCGCCGGCGCTGCGGTGGGTCAGAGCGGCGTGGCAAAGTTCCGGCCTCGAAAAGACATAGCCGAACGCGCGTTCGACCCAACCGATGAGCTCATCCGGCTGACGCGTAGGGCTCACTGCACCTTCACGGTCTTGTCGAAGTGCATCGTCAGCGACAGGTTCGAAATGTACGGGGACGAATCATCATACGCCACGTGCATGGTCACGCCGCCCTCATCCTTCTCGATATCCACATCCTTGGCCTCGACGGAATTGATGTCTTCAATCTGCCAGTGCTTCTCGAGCGAACGGCGCATGCCGCCGATCTCAGGGTTCTCGGTTTTGAATTCCGACGCCGTCGCTTCCATGCTGCGGGCCACCTTCATGTAATTGAGGTATAACGGCGCCACACGAATGCCGCCGTACAGGATTACCCCGACCAAACCGAGGACGAAGAGCATCCCGATCATTGTCATACCTTGCTGACGCTGCCGCATAGATTCCTCCCTAATGGGCTGCTTATTGAATCGCATTACCGATCCGATTCCAGAGAGGTCCGTCACGAGTATCAAGATTAAGCCAGATTCGCACGGCTTTACCGACCAAATTCTGCTCCGGCACGAACCCCGGAGCCTCCGGATCGTCCTGCCAACGGCTGTCTTTACTGTTATTGCGGTTGTCCCCCATGAAGAAATAGTGCCCCGCGGGGACCACCCATTCACCGGCGGTGACGCCCTGGCGGGCAAACATGATGAGATGCCGTTTGGCTCCCAGCTGCTCGTAGGCCGTCGGTGCGTCCTCATAGTTCGGTAGATTCTGCTTCGGCCCGGTGTAGGTCGGGCCCGGCTCCTGCTTCATAGGGACGTCATTCACATACAGCTGATCGCGCTCATCCACGCGAATGCGGTCGCCCGGCAGGCCGACCAGCCGCTTGATGTAGTTGATCTTCGGGTTCGGCGGCAGCCGGAACACGATCACATCGCCGCGCTGCGGCGTGCCGGTGGCTACCAACAACGTATTGGTCACGGGCAGGCGCAGCCCATAGGAGAACTTGCTGACGAAGATGAAATCACCATCGAACAGGGTGGGCATCATGGAATCGGAAGGGATGCGGAACGGCTCGAAAATGAAGGAACGGATCACCAGCACCAGAATGATGACCGGGAAGAAAGAGCGCGCATATTCGACCGCGATGGGTTCGCGCACCCGCTCGATGGGGGTGCCCGCAGCCGCGGCGGCGGCGGTGCGGCGGCGCGCGAAAAAAGCCCGGTCCAGAGCCCAAATAACGCCCGAGAGAGCGCCTACGACGACCAGCATGAGGCTGAAATCCACCGCCTCGTAGCGGAACAGGCGCCACAGCATGGCGAGCGCGAGCGCTATCAAGGCATACCCCGCGATGCGCGGCAGCGGGGGTTCGTGCACCGCGGTTGCCTTAGGATCGCGCCGCGGCCGGAAGTACCAGCCGTCCACCAAGATCACCAGCACGCAGGCCAAGCTTGCGCATAAGAGGCCTACGAATAGGCTGTCACCATCACTCACGAAAAACCCCCAACATGTGCAATTCCTAAAGGACTGAGCGGACCAGTCAAGTCGTCTTTTTGCCGACTTGCAGCACGGCCAGAAATGCCTCTTGCGGTATCTCGACCTGGCCGACTTGTTTCATGCGTTTCTTGCCGGCCTTTTGCTTCTCGAGCAGTTTGCGCTTGCGCGAGATGTCGCCGCCGTAGCATTTGGCGAGAACGTTCTTGCGCATCGCCTTGACGCTCGCGCGGGCGATGATGTGGCTGCCGATCGCGGCCTGCACGGCCACCTCGAACATCTGGCGCGGGATCAGCTCTTGCATCTTGTCGACCAATTCCCGGCCGCGATTGTACGAATTGTCCCGATGCACGATGAGCGACAGCGCATCGACCGGCTCGCCGTTGATCAGCACATCGAGCTTCACCAGCGGCGCCGCCTGGAAATGGCTGAATTCGTAGTCAAAGGAGGCATAGCCGCGGCTCGCCGATTTCAGCCGATCGAAGAAATCGAGCACGACTTCGGCGAGCGGCAATTGATACTGCAGCGACACCTGACTGCCCAAGAACAGCATTTTTTTCTGCTCGCCGCGCTTCTCGCTGCACAATCCCAGCACCGCGCCCACGTGATCCGGCGGCACCAGGATATTGGCCGTGATGATGGGCTCGCGCAGTTCGGCGATCCGATCCTGCGGCGGCAGCTTGGTCGGATTGTCCACGTTGATCACCGAGCCGTCGGTCAACAGCACCTCGTAGATGACCGTCGGCGCGCTGGTGATCAGCTGGAGGTCGTATTCGCGCTCGAGCCGCTCTTGCACGATATCCATGTGCAGCAATCCCAAAAAGCCGCAACGGAATCCGAAACCGAGCGCCGTGGACACCTCGGGCTCGAAATGCAGCGCCGAATCGTTCAACTTGAGCTTCTTCAAGGCATCGCGGAACTGTTCGTAGTCGTCCGAGCTCACCGGGAACATCCCCGCGAACACGCGCGGCTGAACCTGTTTGAAGCCCGCCAACGGCTCCTTGGCCGGATTGGCCTCGAGCGTGATGGTGTCGCCCACCGGTGCGCCGTCGATCTCCCTGATCCCCGCAACGACGAAACCGACCTCGCCGGTATTGAGCGAGTCGCGGGTCACCGGCTTCGGCGCAAAGCGGCCCAGTTTGTCGACCACATGGCTGCGGCCGGTCGACATGACGCGGATTTTAGCGCCTGAATGCAATGCACCATTCATGACCCGCACCAAGGAGACGACGCCGACATAATTATCGAACCAGGAGTCGATGATCAGCGCCTGCAAGGGTCCCTCCGGATCGCCCTGCGGAGGCGGAATGCGCTTGATCAACTGCTCCAAGAGCTCGGGGACTCCCTGCCCCGTTTTGGCGCTGACCAGCGCGGCATCATCGGCCGGGATGCCGATGATTTCTTCGATTTCGTGAATCACCTTGGCAGGATCGGCGGAGGGCAGGTCGATTTTGTTGATGACCGGCAGCACCTCGAGGCCCTGTTCCAAGGCGGTATAGCAGTTCGCGACGCTTTGCGCCTCGACGCCTTGAGCCGCGTCCACCACCAACAGGGCCCCTTCGCAGGCCGCCAACGAGCGTGATACCTCGTAGGAAAAATCCACATGACCGGGCGTATCGATGAAATTGAGCTGGTACACCTCGCCGCTCTGCGACTTGAAGCCGAGCGTCACGCTTTGCGCTTTGATGGTAATTCCCCGCTCACGTTCGAGGTCCATCGTGTCCAACACCTGCGCCTGCATTTCTCGAGCATCGAGACCGCCGCACTCCTGAATGAAGCGATCGGCCAAAGTCGATTTACCGTGGTCAACATGAGCAATTATGGAAAAGTTGCGGATATTCTTCATCAAGGGCTTAGGTTTAAGGCGAAACCCCCGATTATACCGGTCAACGGTGGTCAACGGTGGTACGCGAGGGCCTTATATACCTCGGCCACGTCCAAGCGGCCGTGGCAAACCAGTTCTCCGGCGAACAACAGGACCGGAATCTTGTGTCCGTAGCGCATGCGCGCCGACTCGTCGGCATCGACATCGAGCACATCGATCGGATACTCGTGCGCCGCCGGCACGGCGGCGAGTTCGGCCAGCAGTTCCTCGCACAAGCCGCAGCCCGGACGCGAGTACAGGACAAAACGCAGGCTGGCGCGCGGATCTTTCAGAGGCGGATCGGTCAGGGACGCGGTCGATCGGCGCCGAAAGACTTCACCGAATGCGCGATGAATTCCACGGTCTCCGCCGGAACTTCGCCGACCGCCGTCACCTGATGGCCTTGCACCACGGTGGAGAATGCGAATCCCGATCCAACCCGCGCCAGCCCCTGCATCGGCGCTTCGGATTGCGCGTTCGGCTTCTCCACCTCGGCGGAATTGTCGGCGCGCGGAGCCTCGACGAATACCGACACCGTGGCGAGCCCATCGGAGTAGACCAAGTGCGTGGCCGGCTCGGTCGCGCCGCCCAAGGTTTGCGCGCCCGAGACGGTCAGGTGAAACCCCGGAGGCAGCTCACTCGCCCGGTACGCGGAGAGCGCCGGCGAGGCGCTATCGCGCGACGGGCCCTGCCGCACCCAGCGCATGCCCTCGGTATGCACCGCGGGCGTCAAGGCGCTGTCCGGAATGTTCTCCGGCATGTCGAGACGCGCGAATAAAATCTGCTCGATCACCTGGCCGTGCGCATCGCACAGCTGGGTTTTCAGCGGCATCGCGGTGGTCTCATCGAGCCATAGGCGATAGCCGAATCTGAATTGGTCTTTGGGATTGACCGCGATGACGCGCGCGGCGCGTCCCAGCACGTGCGTAGGCGGCAACGATTCGATGCGGTAGAACTCGTTCACGTCGGAGCCGAACTGCGGCAGCGAGCCCAGGAACGGGCCGTGATCCTGGCGCGGCTCGACCAACACCGTGTGCTGATCGGGCAGATAGCAAGTCAGTTCGTCGTTGTTGCGGACGAACTCGCGGCCCGAGCCATCGAGCGACAGCAGCCGTTCGGTGACGCGGCCGGCTCTCACGCGGTGCACGATGCGCATGGTTTCCACGCGGCCATCGCTCAAGTGAAAGAAGGTGCCGTCGTAGTTGCGCGTCGCCAGCGCGGTATTCATTTTCTCGAGCCATTCGCGGGGATCATCGGCGCCGCGCGAGCGCTGCGCGAGCGCCAACGTCAAAGTCGCGGCCACGGCGCAGGGTACCAACCAGTTGGCGCGATAAGGCAACGGCATCCTCATGGAGCGATGGGTGCGTCCTGAGACAGCGGGTGTGGTGCGGAGCTTTTGACCGCGGCGTCCTTGACCGCCGCGCCGTCATTCGTCGCCGGCCCCTGCTCCTCGGCATCCGCAAGCAGCCCGGACAGCACATTGCTTTGTCCCAGTCCGGAGGAGTACTTGCTGTGCGCAAATACATAGTTGGTGAGCCGGGCCTGCGGCAAAACGCCGGGTACGGCCGGCGATGCAGCGGGAACCGTGTAGGAAATCGCCTCTTTGGGGTGAGCTGCCCCGACGTTTTGCGCCGTGACCGGCGATACCCCATGCAGCGTCGGTGCGATGGCCCGCTGTTGCAAAGCAACGACCGCCACCACGGCGACGCTCGCGGCGACGGCCGCTCCGGCAAAAGTCCGTCCCCAGCGCGCCGGGCCCCTGGGTGCGGCCGTGAAGTTCACCGCCGCAGGTTCGCCATCGATGGCGGAGTTCACGCGAGCCGCGAAGTTGCGGCTCACGGGCACCCGGCTTGCACCGCGCAGCGACTCGCCTATCAAGGCGAAGCGTCCGAAGCTCTCGCGCAGCTCCGCATCGCGCGTCAGGCGCTTCAGCAAGAGTTCGGTCTCTGAGCTCGGCAGTTCACCATCGAGAAACGCCGAAACCTGTTCACGAATTTGTTCGCTCATGTGTCCTCGGGCCGACCCAGGCCGCCCTCGAAAATGGGTCTTAGTTTCTTGTCAATCGCCTCGCGCGCGCGAAAGATCCGCGAGCGCACCGTACCTACCGGGCAATCCATCGTCTGTGCGATGTCTTCGTAGCTCAATCCCTCGAGTTCCCGCAGCACGATGGCGGTCCGCAGGTCCTCGGGTAAATTCTCGATGGCGCGGTTCACCGTGTCGCGGATTTCATCGGTGAGCAGCAAGGCTTCGGGGGTTTCGGACTCGGCCAGACGCCCGTGCAAGTCGTACTGTTCGGGATCTTGCAAATCGAGGTCGTAGTCCATGGGGCGGCGCTTGGTGGCGACCAGGGCGTTCTTCGCGGTGTTGATGGCGATCCGGTACAGCCAGGTGTAAAAGGCGCTATCGCCGCGAAACGACTGCAGGGCACGGTACGCTTTGACAAACGCTTCCTGTGCAATATCCTCAGCCTCGGTTGCATCGTGCACGTATCGCATGATCAGCTTCAGCACCTTGTGCTGGTAACGCAGGACCAACAAATCGAAAGCCGCCCGTTCGCCGCGCTGGACCCGTTCGACCAGCTTGAGGTCGCTCTCTTCGATACTCATTCGAGGACCCAAACCGGCGAGCCCGCAAGCCAGCCTGCGGCGATAGACCGCCTGCCCGAGGAAAAGTTCGACAGTTCCCGTAATACCACTACTGCAAGCGTGACGTTGCGCACAAGCCTCGATTCTAACAGCCGTGCTCAGCGGCCCGACCGATGGTCGACTGAACTTAAGGTGATTTGCTCGATGAGGGACGACAATAACGCCGTCGGCGGCCGCTCCTGTCCCAGGCAATAGGCGTAAATCAGAGTGTCTTGCGACTCGAGCAGCTCCTGGAAGGCCGCCTGGTGCGCGGCGGGTGCGTCGCTGAACCGCTCCTCGACGTAGCGGGTCAACAGGATGTCGAGCTCTTTCATGCCGCGCCGGCAGCGCCAGCGCAACTTCCCCAGCCGCTGCGATTCGATCGCGGTCATTATCTCGGGCGCTCAATAGCGGCGATGCGCCAGAATCTGCTTGATTTCGCTGATGGCCTTGGCCGGATTGAGATCCTTGGGGCAGGCCTCGGTACAGTTCATGATGGTGTGGCACCGATACAGCCGGAAGGGATCTTCCAGGCTGTCGAGCCGTTCGCCGCTCGCCTCGTCCCGGCTGTCGACGATCCAGCGGTAGGCCGCCAGCAGCGCCGCCGGTCCCAAATAGCGGTCGCTGTTCCACCAATAACTGGGACAGCTGGTCGAGCAGCAGGCGCACAGAATGCACGCCGACGGCCGGTCCACCCTCTCCTGATCCTCTTTCGACTGCAGCCTTTCACGGTCCGGGGGTGCGGGCGTGCGCGTCTGCAGCCAGGGTTTGATCGACGCGTACTGGGCATAAAAATTGGTGAGGTCCGGTACCAGATCCTTGACCACCGGCAGGTGCGGCAAGGGATATACCTTGATATCGCGCTTGACGTCGGCGCAGGCGCTGATGCAGGCCAGGCCGTTCTTGCCGTCGATATTCATGGCGCAGGAGCCGCAAATGCCCTCGCGGCAGGAGCGGCGGAAGCTCAAGGTGGGGTCGATCTCGTTTTTGATCTTGATCAGGGCATCCAAGACCATCGGGCCGCAGCTGTCCATGTCGATTTCATAACTGTCGAGCCGTGGATTCTCCGCGGTGTCGGGGTCGAAGCGGTAAATCTTGAATACGCGCACGTTCTTGGCGCCCGTGGGCGCTTTGAAGATCCGTCCGTCCTTGCGCACCTTGGATAGCGCGGGAAGCGCAGGCTCAGCCATCGATCGTGCTCCTGTATATCATCGCCGGACGCCCCTAATAGGTGCGTGCCTTGGGGGGAATCGACTCGACGTCATCGGTCAGGGTATTCAAGTGCACCGCCCGATAGTCGAACCTGGAGGCCCCCTTCTCGTCCACCCAGCACAGCGTGTGCTTGAGCCAGTTCTGGTCATCTCGATTCGGAAAATCCTCGCGCGCCTGGGCGCCGCGGCTTTCCTTGCGATTTTCGGCCGAATGCATGGTCGCCACCGCCTGTCCCAGGAGATTATCGAGCTCCAAGGTCTCGATGAGATCCGTATTCCACGTCATGGACCGGTCGGTGACCTGCACGTCGCCGAATGAATCGAACACCTGGGCCAGCTTGCGCTTGCCGTCATTCAACGTTTCGCCGGTGCGAAATACCGCCGCATCGGCCTGCATGATGCGCTGCATATCCAAGCGGATATCGGCGGTGCGGCGCGAACCCTTGGCATGGCGCAAGCGGTCCAAACGCGCGAGCGCAGCTTCGGTAGAGTCGGGTTTCAGGGCGCGGTGCGGAGCGCCGGGTTTGACCGCGCGCGCGCAATGCCGTGCCGCCTCGCGGCCGAAAACCACGAGATCGAGCAGCGAGTTCGAGCCCAGCCGGTTCGCGCCGTGGACCGATACGCAGGCGGCTTCGCCGACGGACATCAGTCCCGGCACCGGTATTTCGCTGCCGTTGTGCCGGGAAACGGCCTCGCCTTGAACGTTGCAAGGGATCCCGCCCATGTTGTAGTGCACCGTGGGCAGCACCGGGATGGGATCTTTGTTGACGTCGACGTTGGCGAAGATTCTGGCGGTTTCGGCAATTCCCGGCAGCCGTTCCTTGATGACCGCGGGACCCAAGTGCTCGAGGTGCAGATCGATGTGGTCCTTGAGCAGGCCCACACCGCGCCCCTCGCGAATTTCGATGGTCATGGAGCGGCTGACCACGTCGCGCGATGCCAAGTCCTTGGCGTTCGGCGCATAGCGCTCCATGAAGCGCTCGCCGGTCGAGTTCGTGAGATATCCGCCCTCGCCGCGCGAGCCCTCGGTAATGAGACAGCCGGCCCCGTAGATGCCGGTCGGATGGAATTGCACGAATTCCATGTCCTCGAGGGGTAAGCCGGCGCGCAGCACCATCCCGCCGCCGTCACCGGTGCAGGTATGAGCCGAGGTACAGGAGAACCAGGCGCGGCCATAACCGCCGGTCGCCAAAATGACTTGATGGGCGCGAAAGCGATGCAGCGTGCCATCGGCCATGTCGAGGGCGATGACGCCGCGGCACTCGCCATTTTCCATAATCAGGTCGAGCGCGAAGTATTCGATGAAGAAACTCGCATCGTGCTTAAGGGCCTGCTGATATAGCGTATGCAGCATCGCATGGCCGGTGCGGTCCGCCGCCGCGCAAGTGCGCTGCGCGATTCCTTTGCCGAAGTGCGTGGTCATGCCGCCGAACGGGCGCTGGTAGATGCGCCCGTCATCGGTGCGTGAAAACGGCACGCCATAGTGTTCGAGTTCGATGACGGCGGCCGGCGCTTCCTTGCACATGAATTCGATGGCGTCCTGATCGCCGAGCCAATCAGATCCCTTCACCGTGTCATACATGTGCCAGCGCCAGTCGTCCTCGCCCATGTTGCCAAGCGCCGCCGAAATTCCGCCTTGCGCCGCGACCGTATGGCTGCGCGTCGGGAACACCTTGGTCAGACAGGCGGTGGTGAGACCCGCCTCGGCCAAGCCGAAGGTGGCGCGCAAACCCGCCCCACCGGCCCCGACGACCACCACATCGTAGGTATGGTCGATGAACTTGTATTCGCTCATAGCCCTCTTAAGATCCGAGCGCGACTCGCAAGATCGCCAATATCGCCGCCCCGCCGAACAAGACATACAGGAACTTGAGCAGCAGCAGCGAGAAGAGCTTCCTACCGCCGCTGTGCACGTAATCCTCGATCACCACCGTGGTGCCGAGATAGGAGTGATAGGTGAGCACGGCGACCAGCAGCACTGCCAACAAGGCGCTCCAAGGAAGCCGCAGCCAGGCGCGCACTGTTCCGTAATCGAGATCCGGAAGTTCCAGCAACGAGACGAAGAACCAGAGAGTGAGCGGAATCAGCGCAACCGCGCTCACCCTTTGCGCCCACCAGTGCCCGGTGCCGTCTTTGGCCGACCCCATTCCAAGCACCCGACCCAAGGGACTCTGCAGGCTCATAGGCGTGCTGCATGCCACAGCAGCAGCCAAACGGCGAGCGTCAAGCCGAGCGCGCCCAAGACCGCGAACCAGCCGCTCGCATGCCGAGACGTGCGCTCGAATCCTACGCCCACGTCCCAGAACAGATGCCGTATGCCGTTCAGTAAATGGAACAAAAATGCGAAGGTCCAGCCGATGAGCAAGACCACCCCTACAGGTCCCGCGAAGAGCTGCGCCGCCGCCTGGTAGCTCTCTTCACCGCCCGCCAAGGAGATCAGCCAGTAGCTCAAGGCGATCAAGCCGAACGCGAGTGCAATACCGGTCGCGCGGTGCAAAATCGACAGGGTATTGCCAATCTGCCAACGATAAATTCGGATATGCGGCGAAAGCGGCCGGAAAGGTGCAGGCATGGTGTTTAGATGACTTCAGCGGCGAGTGGGCGGCTCTGGGTCAAAAATCAATGCAGCGGCCCCTAAGCTCCCAATCGCCGTAGCGGGTGGGCTCCGGCCCCGGGCGCCCGCCCACTTCGCGCGTTGCAGCGGCCGGCGCGGAGGGTGTCTCCGGTGCCTCGGACTCGGGCTGTATCGGTACCGGCGGATCTTCTTTATTCGGCGTCACAGTCAAAGTTTGCCAGAAAACGGGGGTGGATAACCACGCCGAAGACCCTGATTTCGGCAATTACTTGTGCACTGCAGGGGTTGACAGTGCCGGTCGAGTACCCCTCTCATAGCTACATGAGCAGCGCCCCGATGCGTGACGGCAGCGATGACGAGATACCCGCCGGCGAGCCTACGCCTGCATCGGGCCGGCTGCCGCACATCGGTCTGTTGCGCTTTGCCGGCCCCGATGCCCAGCGCTTTTTGCAAGGCCAGGTTTCCAACGATACCAGCCGCTTGAGCGGCGGCGCGGTACTGCTGGCGGCGTATTCCACCGCCCAGGGGCGCGTTACGGCGGTGTTGCACCTGCTGCCGCATTCGAGCGGCGTCATCGCGCTCCTGCCGCGCGAACTATTGCCGTCGACGATGCAGCGGCTGCGCAAATTCGTGCTGCGCGCCAAAGTCGATATTCAAGACGTGAGCGAGCAATTCTCGGTGGTCGGGTGGCACCGCGCGGCCGACCCTGACGCCGGGGCTCTGCACGCCGCCGGCATCGGCACTCCCGATCCGGCCGGCGGCTACGCGGAGCGGAACGGTATCGGAATCGGCCGCGTCGGCCAGGATTCAAGCCGCTATTGGCTGATCGGTCCTACGGCCTCGCTCGCGGAGCGCGGACTCGAGGGCGGCGGCGCGCGGATTGAGCACGACTGGCGCCTCGCCGACATCCGCGGCGGCTTGCCGCAGGTGTATGCGCAGACTTCTGAATTGTTCGTCGCGCAAATGCTGAATTTGGATCTGATCGACGGCATCAGCTTCACCAAGGGCTGTTTCACGGGCCAAGAAATCATTGCGCGAACGCAGCACTTGGGACGCATCAAGCGGCGCATGTTTCGCCTGCGGCTGCCGCCCGGAACTTGGGAGATCGGCCAGGCGCTCAAGCTTCATGATGGGCGCACGGGGCGTTTGACCGAACTCGCGAGCCACGGGGCAACTTTCGAGGCCCTCGCGGTACTCACTCTCGAGGCAGGCGCGCCGGAAGCCGAGGTGTCGTCGGGCGACGAGGTCGCGGCGGTCGAGTTGCCGCTGCCCTACCGGCAAGTGCCGGCCACGTAGCCAGAAACCGTGTGGGCACTCGCTGGTCTCGGCGATCTTGTTCTGCTATTTCGCCGTGGTCGTATTCTTGCACGGCTATCGCGAGTTCGTTTAAGCGGAGGTCCCTATGTGTCGCCATCTCCTGATTGTCGCGGCGTTGATTCTCTCGGTCGAACTTACGGCATGCGGCGGCGGTTCATCCGGTGCTCCCCTCACCATCGCGCCCCAGCCTACCGCTCCCTCGATCACCGTGCAGCCGGCGGCGCAAAGCGTCTCCGTGGGCCAGAGCGCGACGTTTTCGGTGACCGCCTCCGGCACCGCTCCATTGGCCTATCAGTGGCAGAAGAACGGCTCTGCCATCTCAGGCGCCACCGCGGCGAGCTATACCACGCCGACGACGACGAGCGCCGACAACGGTGCCACGTTTACCGTGACAGTGAGCAACGCCGGCGGCAGCGTGAGCAGCGCCGGCGCGAAGCTCACCGTCACCGCCGCGACGCCGCCGCCGGCCGGGACCGATGTGCTCACGTACAAGAACGATCTGAATCGCAGCGGTCAGAACCTTAACGAGTCGACTCTCACCCCGGCGAACGTGGCTGCCGCGACGTTTGGTCTGCTGCGCAACTTGCCGGTGGACGGCAAAGTCGACGCGCAGCCTCTGTATATCTCGCAACTCAGCGTTGCGGGAGTTCTGCACAGCGTCGTGTTCGCAGCCACCGAGCATGATTCGGTGTATGCCTTCGATGCGGATACAGGAGCGGTATTGTGGAAGGTATCGCTGCTCGGGAGCGGCGAAACGACCAGCGATACGCACGGTTGCGGGCAAGTGGTTCCCGAAATCGGCATCACCGCGACGCCGGTCATCGACCGCGGCGCGGGCGCGCACGGCACCTTGTATGTGGTTGCGATGTCGAAGGATGGCGGCGGCGTCTATCATCAACGCCTGCATGCGCTCGACCTGACTTCGGGGGCGGAAGAACTGAGCGGGCCTACGGATGTGGCGGCGACCTATCCCACGGCCGGCGGCGGCAGCACGACATTCAGCCCCGGCCAGTACGAAGAACGGGCGGCTCTGTTGCTGCTGAACGGCACGGTCTATACCACGTGGACCTCGCATTGCGACCAGCAGCCCTACACCGGATGGATAATCGCCTATGCCGAGGCCACTCTCGCCCGCGGCGCGGTGCTCAATGTCGCGCCGAACAGCGGCGGTGCGGGGCCCGCGATCTGGATGAGCGGAGGCGGGCCCGCGGCCGATGCAGCGGGCAACATCTATTTGCTGACCGCGAATGGCGTGTTCGAGACCACTCTCGATGCGCAGGGTTTTCCCAATGCACAGGACTACGGCAACTCCTTTCTGAAAATCTCCACCAGCGGCGGCACTTTGAGCGTTGCGGATTACTTCACCATGTCGAACGAAGTGGCCGAATCGGCGTCCGACACGGACTTAGGCTCAGGGGGCGCGATGCTGCTGCCGGATTTTAACGATGCGTCCAACACCGTCCGGCATCTCATGATCGGCGCCGGCAAGGACGGCAATCTCGACGTGGTCGATCGCGATTCGATGGGTAAGTTCAGCGCATCCGCCAATAACATCTGGCAGCAGCTGAGTTCAGTCCTGCCGGGCGGAATCTGGTCCACGCCCGCGTACTTCAATGGCTCTGTGTACTACGGCGATGTGGGCAGCACGCTCAAAGCATTCGCCGTGGCGAGCGCGAAATTGTCGGCTTCACCGCAATCGCAAACCGCCACTCAATTCGCCTATCCGGGCACCGCGCCCTCGGTCTCGGCGAACGGCACGTCGAACGCGATTTTATGGGCGCATGAGAACGTCAATCCCGCCGTGCTGCACGCCTACGATGCAACCAACCTCGCGCATGAGCTGTATAACAGCAATCAAGCCGCCAACAATCGAGATCAGTTTGGCGCCGGCAATAAGTACATCACGCCGACGGTTGCCGACGGCAAGGTCTTCGTGGGCACCACCGCCGGAGTCGCTGTATTCGGCCTGCTGTAGCAGAAAGGCCCGGCGCGCCGGTCAAAGATCGATGATTTCGATCGCCTGCGCATGCAGCGGCCGGCCGAAGAATGTACTGCCGACTCGCGCGAAGCGTTCTCTCCCGTCCGTGGCGAGCCACGTGACTTGGGAGCGGGCCGCGCGCCCGGAGGCGGCAGATCCTTTGAGTACCGCCGCGGCGGCCGCAGCCGCGGCAGCCGCTGCAACGGCCGCGGCAGGTTCGACGATTCTGACGTGAGCCGGTAAAGCCGAACGGATCGCCGCAGCCAGGATCGGGAAATGAGTGCAGCCCAGCAGCAGCGTATCGGGAGCGTCCGGCACCCTGAATAGAGGCTCCAAGTAGCGGCGGGCCACGGCCTCGGCGACCGCGCCGCCGGTCCATCCCTCCTCCGCCAGTGCGACGAACATGGAGCAAGCGCACGCCGTGATGCGCGCCGCCGGCCGGAGCCGTTGGATGGCCGTCTGATAGGCGCCGCCGCTGATCGTGCCTTCCGTGCCAATGACCGCGATGTGCTGCGAGTTGGATGCCGCCACGGCCGCTGCCGCGCCGGGCTCGATGACGCCGATAATGGGCAGCGAGGGGTATCGCTGCGTCAAGGCGCCCAAGGCGGAGGCTGAAGCGGTATTGCAGGCCACCACCAAGCTGCCGATGCCGCGCGCCACCAAGGCCGCTGCGCATTGCAGGGAGTAGCGCACCACGGTTTCCGCACTCTTCGTGCCGTAGGGCAGGCGCGCGGTGTCGCCTAAGTAGATGAAATCCTCCGCCGGCAGCGCCGCAACCAGCGCGCGCAGCACCGTCAAGCCGCCGACCCCGGAATCGAACACGCCGATGGGACTCCCGCGGGAGTCGCCGGCGGCGGAGGCGCCGAGCATCAGAATTCAGGCCGCATGTGCGGAAACAGCAAGACGTCGCGAATCGAGGCGGCGTTCGTGAACAGCATCACCAAGCGGTCGACCCCCAATCCTAAGCCGGCGGCGGGCGGCATGCCGTATTCGAGCGCGCGCACATAATCTGCATCGTAGTACATGGCTTCCTCGTCGCCCGCTTCCTTGCGCTCGACCTGCTCCCTGAAGCGCTGCGCTTGATCCTCAGCGTCGTTCAGTTCCGAGAACCCGTTGGCGAACTCGCGTCCGCCGACGAAGAACTCCCAGCGATCGGTGATGAAGGGATCCTTATCATTGCGCCGCGACAGCGGCGAGACCTCGGCCGGATACCCGTAGGCGAAGGTGGGCTGCACCAAGGTGTGTTCGCCGGTTCTCTCGAAGATCTCGATCTGCAGTTTCCCCGGACCGTCGCCGGGCTTGTGCGGGATCTTCATGTTGTCGCAGAAGCGGCGCAGGTACGTGGCATCCCGCACCGACATCGGATCCAGGTCGGGGTTGTTCGCCAAAATGATCTCCTCGATGCTCTGCCGCGCAAAGCTCTTCGATAGATCGAATTCCGTGCCCTGGTAGGTGATCTTGCGCGAACCGTGCAAGGTGTCGGCCAGTCCCTGGAACAGCGTTTCAATGAGCTCCATGAGATCGCCGTAATCGGCATACGCCTGGTACAGCTCGAGCATGGTGAATTCGGGGTTGTGCTGAGTCGAGACGCCCTCGTTGCGGAAATTCCTGTTGATTTCATAAACGCGTTCGAAGCCGCCCACCGTCAGGCGCTTCAGGTACAGCTCCGGAGCGATGCGCAAGTACATGTCGAGATCGAGGGCGTTGTGATGCGTCTTGAAGGGCCGCGCCGCCGCACCGCCCGGAATGGGGTGCAGCATCGGGGTTTCCACTTCGAGGAACCCGCGCGCATCGAGAAATGCGCGCAGGTAGCGCACGATGGTCGAGCGCGTTTCGAACACCCGGCGGCTTTCTTCGTTCATGATCAGATCGACATAGCGGCGCCGATAGCGCAGCTCCGTGTCGGCGATGCCATGGAATTTATCCGGCAGCGGCCGCAGCGACTTGGTGAGCAGCACCAGCCGCTCCACGCGCAGCGACAGCTCGCCCGTCCTGGTGCGGAACAAGGTCCCCTCGGCGCCGATCACGTCGCCCACATCCCAGGTCTTGAAATCATCGTACACGGCGCCCAAGGATTGCTGCTGCAGGAACAGCTGGATCGCGCCGCTCGAATCCTCGAGCTTGGCGAAACTTGCCTTGCCCATGACGCGCTTGGCGCGCATCCGGCCCGCGACGCTGACGCGAATTGCCTCCGCATCCAGGAGCTCCGCGCTCTTCTCGCCGTAGGCCGTCATGAGATGACCGGCCAGGGCGCTGCGGCGAAAGTCGTTCGGAAAAGCATTGCCGCGCTCGCGCAGCTTGGCGAGTTTCGCGCGCCGCTCGGCAATCAAATGGTTCTCGTCGGGGTCCGTCATCAAAGTCCTTGCTTTAAGCTTGCCTGCATGAATTCGTCGAGCGCGCCGTCGAGAACCGCGGTGGTATTGCCGATTTCGACGCCGGTGCGCAGGTCCTTGATGCGGGATTGGTCCAGCACGTAGCTGCGGATCTGATTGCCCCAACTCACGTCGGACTTCGAATCTTCGAGCACCTTGGCCGCCGCATTGCGCTTGTTGAACTCGAGTTCGTAGAGCTTTGCCTTGAGCATCTTCATGGCGGTGGAGCGGTTCTTGTGCTGGCTGCGCTCGCCCTGACAGGCGACGACGATGCCGCTCGGTATATGCGTGATGCGCACCGCGGATTCGGTTTTGTTCACGTGCTGGCCGCCGGCGCCGCTCGATCGGTAGACATCGGTGCGCAGGTCCGCAGGATTGATTTCAATATCGATGTCTTCGTCCACCTCGGGCGAGACGAACACGGAGGCAAACGAGGTGTGGCGGCGGTTTCCGGAATCGAAAGGCGATTTGCGCACCAGCCGATGCACGCCGGTTTCGGTGCGCAGCCAACCATAGGCATAGTCGCCCGTCATGCTGATGGTCGCGCCCTTGATGCCGGCCACTTCGCCGTCGCTTTGGTCGACGATTTCGGTCTTGATGCCGTGTCCGTCGGCCCACTTGAGATACATGCGCAGCAGCATGGCGGCCCAGTCCTGAGCTTCGGTGCCGCCGGCCCCGGCCTGGATGTCGAGAAAGGCATTATGCGAATCCATTTTGCCGGGGAACATGCGCGCGAACTCGAGCCGTTCCACGTCGCTTGCCAACGCCCGCGCATCCGCTTCGATCTCGTCGGCGGCGCGTGTATCGGCTTCCGCCGCGGCCACCTCCAAAAGCTCGCCGGCATCGCGCAAGCCGCGCGTCAGGCGATCCAGACCCTCGACCACCTGTTCGAGTTTGGCGCGCTCCCGGCCGAGTTCTTGGGCGCGCTCCGCGTTATCCCAGATTCCGGGCTGCTCGAGTTCGCGGTTTACTTCCTGCAGCCGCTCGTGCTGATTATCGTAATCAAAGATACCTCCTCAAAGAGTCTGTGCGCTCCTCGAGATCTTTGATGAATCGTTTGAGCTGATTGATTTCCATAGCGGATAATTTTAGCACACCGCACTAGCCAAGCTTTAAGTGCTGACAATTGAGCTGTACGCGCTCCATGCCGTTGTATTCATTTACCTCCAAACGATACGCGAGGCGCACCTCTGCGCCGGGCCGCAGCGCCGGATCCTCATCGGCGCCGCCGACGTAGCCGAAGGCAATCGCATCGAGCGCAGCGCCGCTTGCCGCGCTTCCCGTGCTTGCCGCGCGAAGCTGCAGCTTCAAATGCCGGTCGCCGACGATGCGGGTATCGGTGATCTTGAAGGCGCCGTCAAACAGAGGCTCGGGAAATCCCTGACCCCAAGGGCCCGCGCCGCGCAGCATGCGCGCGGTCTCCACGGTGAGTTCCGGAGCGGAGAGCTCGCCGTCGCTGTGGATGACGCCGGCGAGCGAGTCCAAGTCGCCGCGTGCGGCAATCTCAGCGGCGAAGGCGCTGCGAAATCTCTCGAAACTGCTCTCCTGCAAGGTCATGCCCGCGGCCATCGCGTGGCCGCCGAACTTGTCGATCAGTCCGGGATGGCGCGTGGCGATGCCGTCGAGCACATCGCGAATGTTGATTCCGGCCACCGAGCGCGCCGAACCGCGCAGCGTACCTTCTTCCGCGCGTGCAAAGGCGATCACCGGGCGGTGCAGCCGATCCTTGATTCTGCCTGCGACCAGCCCCACCACCCCCTGGTGCCAGGTGTCATCGAACAGACATAGGCCGAGCATCTCGCCGCCGGCCGTGTCGAAGCGCAGCGCAGCGGCCAGATCCTTGGCTTCGTGCTGCATTCGCTGCTCGATTTCGCGCCTCTCCTCATTGAGCTTGTTGAGTTCTGCGGCAAACCGCATCGCTTGCCCGGCGTCATCGGCGAGCAAACAGGCGATGCCGATACTCATGTCGGTGAGGCGGCCGGCGGCGTTCAAACGCGGCGCGACCACGAAACCCAAGTCAGCCGCGGTGATCTGATCGAGCCTGCGCCCGGCCAATTCGACCATGGCGCGAATTCCCGGTACGCAGCGGCCGGCGCGAATGCGCCGCAGTCCCTGGGCAACGAGCACCCGGTTATTGCGATCGAGGGGCACGAGATCCGCAACCGTCCCCAGGGCCACCAAGTCCAAAAGATCAGAGGCGCGGAAATCCGCCCGACCGAGCGCCCGGCCAAGCGCTGCCACGACATAGAACGCCACGCCGACTCCGGCCAACGCGGGACTCGCAAACATCGAATCCTCAAGATTGGGATTGACGATGACAGCGGCGCGCGGCAGGGCGGCGCCGGGCAGATGGTGATCCGTTATCAGCACCGGAATATTAAGCGCCCGCGCAGCCTCGACACCGCCGACGCTCGATATGCCGTTGTCGACCGTCACGATCAAGGAAGGCCGGCGAGCCGCGGCCAGCGCGACGATCTCGGGCGTCAAGCCGTAGCCGAAACGAAATCGATTGGGCACGAGAAAGTCCACCTGCGCGAAACCGAGCGCCCTCAAGGCCCGCACCAGGAGCGCGCTGCCCGTTGCGCCATCGGCATCGAAGTCGCCGATCACGAGGACTCTGCCCGCGGCCTGGTGCTCGGCCAGCAAACTCGCGGCTGCCTCGACACCCGCGAGTGAGCTCACGGGCAGCAGCCGATCGAGCGACAAGTCGAGATCCTCCTCGCACGAGATGCCGCGGGCCGCATAGACCCGCCGCAGCAGCGGATGCAGGTTGGCGCCTAAGGCTCCGGGCACGCCGGCGGGGCGCCGGCGGATCTCGGTCATGATCATCGAAGAGACTCCCACCAGGGATGCGGGCGGCGCCAAAACCGCCACTTGCCGCGGGCGCTCACGCTATAGCATCGATCGCCCGCCGACAAATCGAGACGCTTGAGCCGTCCCGATCGTAAGCCGGCAATCGCCGGAATCAGCCAACGCTGTTCGGCGCTGCGCCACGCCGCGGTACCCGGCCAATCCGCAATGACCACCACTCCGGGTCCCGCTACCGCGGGCACGCCCGCCGCCGCAGCGTCCGGCGCCGGATCCGGGGAACGCCCGGTCAAGGCCGAAAACAAGGGATCGCTTCCGCCCGTCCATCCGCGCACCGCCGGCAGCGGCGCATGCGCATCCCCGCCGCCCCAGAGCCACAGGCCGCTGATCGCGGTAGCGGCGCGCTCCCTGCGCTGCTCGTTGACCCGGTGGTCGAATAGCCACATCTCGATCTCGCTCATGAGCCCGCGCAGCCGCGGCGAATCCGCACCGCGCGGCAAAAACTCCCAAATGTCCCGGCCGAGAACCTCGTCGGGATCAGTGCTCGTCGCGTGGAGCGGCGCATCGAAGAGGCAGAGGAGCAGCGCTTCGCGGCCGCGGCGCAGGCGGATGCCGGCGCCGCTGAATACCCGATTGAAATCCTCCGCGAGGACATCAGCTTCCGCCGGCTCGAGAGTCAGTATGCCTTCGGGCGGCAGGCTGACGCTGCTCATGCCGGCAACGCAGTTGACCGGCGTCGCGATGAATACCCACGCTCCCGGCGCATCGACCGCATCGACCGCATCGACCGCATCGAGCGCCGCGGCGCGCAAGGCCGCGGTCGCAACCGCCGGCATCGCGGCGTCGGGCGCGATCACGCGAAACGCTTCGGCACGCCAATCCGCAACGGGTGCCGCGGCTCCGGCACGCGCCAGCCAGTGCTCGAGCAGCGGCGCACGCAGGAGTGCCGCCGGCCCGCGCCCGACAATCCGAAAATAGACGCTAGACACGCAACTGCTCGATGGGAAAATGCGTATCTTAATGCCATGCGCTTCACACGGGATTCAAGTTCGGGCATCAATCTGGTTCGCGCCTACGGCGCGGGCGAGATCAAAGTCAATGAGGAGGTGTATCGCGGCCCGGTGATCTTGAGCTCGTCGGTGGTCGTGCCGGGCCCCGCGATCGGCGGTGCGAATGAGCTGGCCGCTCCCCACGCTGCGGCGATCCTGGCGCTCAAACCGGAACTCGTGCTGCTCGGAACGGGCGCGCGGCAAACATTTCCGCCGAGCGTTTTTGGCGCTCAATTTCTACGTGCGGGGATCGGCTTCGAAGTCATGGACACGGGCGCGGCGTGCCGCACCTTCAACGTGCTCGTGGCGGAACAGCGGCAAGTGGTCGCGCTGTTGCTTCCTTAGCGAATAAAATGGCGGGGCGCTGACGACACGATTAATTTGTTATAGAGAATCATTCTATTTCTTCTTGATATTGTTGTCTTTTTTCTCTACAGAGTTCGAACCGTAGCGCCCCGCGAATGGACTTTCCTAACCCGCGCACAGTTAAACATACGCTCAGCGCGCCCGCAAGCTTCCATAAGCTTAAGTATTTACCATAATTATTACTTGAGTAATTAATCACTTATAAGAGATATCTATAAATTACTTCACGCCGATTAAGTAGGGCAGCGGATCCACCGGTTTGCCGTTGAGGCGAATCTCGAAGTACAGCGCCGCGACTTGATGCGGACCGGTCCCCATGTGCGCAATGACTTGGCCGCCCTCCACATCCTGCCCTTCGTGCACGAGCACTTCGCTATTGTGGGCATAGGCGGAAAGCACGCTGTCGCCGTGCTTGATGATGATCAGATTGCCGTAGCCGCGCAGGCCGTTGCCGATGTACACCACGCGACCGACACTCGCGGCGCGAATGTCCTGCCCGAGTTGGCCCAACATCAAAATACCGCCCCCCGGTACCGGCCGTGGCGCCGATGAGTGATCCGTGGGCCAGAGCCACTGAATCGATGCGCCGGGCAGTACGGTCGGCCCGGCCGGTGCGGTCGGCGCGGAGCCAGGCGGATTCTTATCGGCGGGCTTTGGCGGATTCACGCGCGGCGGATTTTGCGGGCGCGAGACTGGCGCGGCCGCGGAGCGCGTGGCACCGACCGGCTTGAGCAACAGTATCTGACCGACCGAGATGCGGTAATCGGAGCCGATATGATTCCAGCGCGCTAAGTCCCGGTAGTCGAGGTCGTGGCGCCACGCGATGCTGTACAGGGTGTCGCGCGGCTGGACCACATAGGACTCGGGTGCATACGTGTCGCTCCCTGCGCAGCCAAGACCCAACGCGCAGCTGAGCCCGATGACGCCGACCACTCGGGTGATGCGCACTTAATCTAGCGCTGCAATCCTGACAGCAAGGGAACGAAGCTCACGGCACCCAACAGTTCGCGCTGCATCTCTGATTCACCCTTGGTATAGCGGATGAGTTCCTGCCGTCCGTCCGGCCCGACCGGTGCGATCAGGCGGCCGCCGACACTGAGCTGCTCGAACAGCGCCGCGGGCACCGAGTGCGGAGCGGCCGTCAGCAGGATCCCGTCGAAGGGCGCGCGCGCCGCCCAGCCCACGTTGCCGTCATCGTGGCGGAAATGCACGTTGCGGATCTTGAGCTCACGCAGCGAACGCCGCGCCCGCCCCAACAGGCTCGCAATGCGCTCGATGGTGTAGATGTCGGCCACGAGCGGCGACAACACGGCGGTTTGATAGCCGCAGCCGGTGCCGATTTCGAGCACCTTGGGCGCGGGTCCCGCGGCGAGCAGCGCCTCGGTCATGCGTGCCACCACGTAGGGCTGCGAGATCGTCTGGCCGAAGCCGATCGGCAAGGCCGTGTCCTCGTACGCCCGAGTCGCGAGCGCCTCGTCCACGAATAGGTGCCGCGGCACATTGCGTATCCGATCGAGCACGCGCTGATCGGCGATGCCCTGCTCTTGCAGCCGCTGTACCAGCCGCTCCCGGGTCCGCGCCGACGTCATGCCGATACCGCTAAGGCGCGGGCCTTCCATGAAGCTACTCAAGCTTGAGCCAGCGCTCGAGCTCAGGCAGAGCTGCGTGGCGCGTCAGGTCGATTTGCAATGGGGTGATGGAGGCAAACCCCTCGGCAATGGCGTGAAAATCGGTGCCCGGGCCGGCATCTTGGCCGGCGCCCGCGGATCCCACCCAATAGACGCTGCGGCCGCGCGGATCCAAAGCGGCCACCACCGGTTTACTGCGGTGCCTGTTGCCGAGGCGGGTCACTTTGATGCCGCGCAATTCCCCTTCCGGCAGATCCGGGACGTTGACGTTGAGAATCACCGGCCCTTGCAGCGGCTCGGTCGCCATCCGCTCGATCAAGCTCGCGGCGACCTGTGCGGCACTGGTGAAGTTGCGCGGGCTGCCGGGCTCGACGCAGAGCGACACGGCGATCGCCGGCAAGCCGAGGAATCGCCCCTCGACGGCGGCCGCAACCGTCCCTGAGTACAGCGTGTCATCGCCCAAGTTCGCGCCGTCGTTGACCCCCGACACCACGATATCGTGTTCGAAGTCGAACAAGCCCGAGATCGCGAGATGCACGCAATCGGTCGGCGTGCCGTTGAGGTAGTAGCAATCGGTGTCGTAGCGCTCGGGCCGCACGGGTACGTCGAGGGTGAGCGAGTTGCTCGCGCCGCTGCGATTGCGATCGGGAGCGACGACCGTGACGGCGCCGAGTGGTTTCATTGCCCGCCTCAGTGCCTCCAGACCCAGCGCGCGATAGCCGTCGTCGTTAGAAAGAAGGATTTTCACAAGGTTAAACACACCTGCCCGGTGATGGCGGGTTGCGCCTTGCCGACTATACTGTAACGCTGCATACCCGGATAGCGGATCGAATCGTCACGCCATGGTAAAACAACGCTCCAAGGACACAGGCGCCGGCACTCCGGCCGATGACGATGCACTGACCTTTCGCGCCGCGGTACGCGATGTGAAGCCCTTGGTGCAGGCCGCGACACCCGCGGGACTCAAGACGCCGCGCGTGCATGCGCGGCGGCGCAGCGGCGCCGCGGCCGCGATGGCAGCCGCCGAGCCCGAGGAGACGATGCCGCTCATCGCGGCCGGCGGATCGGCAATCGAGGGCGCGGACGCGCTGTCGTTCCAGCGCCCCGGCGTCCGCAGCCAAGTACTGCGCCGCTTGCGCCGCGGTCTCATCCCCGTTGAAGATGAATTGGATTTGCACGGCCTGAATCAAGCCGCGGCGCGCGATCATCTCGCCGAGTTCATCGCAGCCAATCGCCAGGCCGGACATCGCTGCGTCAGAGTCATTCATGGCAAGGGCTACCGCTCCGGTGCGCGGGGCCCGATTCTGAAGATCGCCGTCGATTCGTGGCTGCGGCGCCATGGCGACGTGATGGCATTCACGTCGGCGCGCGCCATCGATGGCGGCACCGGCGCGGTCTACGTGCTGCTGCGCGCCTAGTAGCGGCGGCGCGCTTAGTAGCGGCTGGGCGCCTAGTAGCCGCGGCTCGCCCAGTGGCCGCGGCTCGCCCAGCTGCGGCTGCGCGCCTGGTAGAGATGCTGCGCGCTTGGCGAACCCTCGGCGGTCACTGTTCGTCCGATTCGAGCAGCGGTTCCGCGCCGAAATCGCATATTTCGCGCATGACCGCCGTGGCGAACTGGCCCCGGTCTAAACTGAAGCAAAACGTCAGCGTGCCCGCGTCGGCTTCGACGCTCAATTCGCGTACGGCACAGCGCAGCGCACGGCGCTCCTGGGTGAGTCCTTGGGCGGCGAGCAGCTCGGCAACGGCCCGATATTCTCCCGCCACCTCGAGTTCAATGTCGCGCGAATAACCCGAGGACTCGAGCTCGCCGCGGCCCCACAGCGGTCCTGAGGGGTGAATGTCAAAGCCCTGCAGGCGCCGGTGCAGTTCAGCGTCGACGGAGGAGACTCGAAAATGGCTGCCGCTGCCGTCGAGACTCGCGAGATCGCCGGGCTCGAGCGCCGACCAATTGGCGGCTTGCACGCGGCGCGCCAGCACGGCATTGAACAACAGGGCACGCGCCGCCGAGAGTGCAAATCCACGTTCGGTCCGCCCGCGCGGCGCGGCGCCGCTCTGCAGCCACTGCCCGACCCGGTCGAGATTGTAGCCGTCGCGGCCGAAGCGCTGCGGGCCGAAATAATTCGGCGCGCCGTGCGCGCGCAGCGCCGCGAGTTTCAAGTCCAATTCCTCGCGGGACCAAGCGACTTTGCGCAAGCGGATGCGGAAACGGTTGCCGGAGAGCGCGCCGCGCTTGAGTTTGCGCAGATTAGCCTGCACGTCGAGAACTCGGAACTCGCCGGTGCGAACGCCGCTCCAAAATTCAGCGGGCTGCGACCGGCCCGGCACGCTGAACCACTGCACGGTGACTGCGTGACGATCCTTGAGACCCGCGTAACCGACATCGCCGACGGCGACGCCGGCGAGGCGGGCTATCTCGGCGGCCACCCAGCGGGTATTGGCGGCACGCTTCTCCACCCGCAACAACCAGTGGGGGCCTTCGCCGGATGGGATGAAGGACAGCGCTTCCTCGACGTGAAAATCCTCGGGCTCCGCTTTCAACTCCACTTTGGAGAGCGGCGCGCCATGCGCGCGCGGCGGGGCGAGCGCGGCCCGCGTCCATGATTCGGCCCGCCTGCCGAGAGTGTTCACGGCGGCGCGGAACCCTCGAGAAGGACGGCGGCGAGCGCTGCAAGCCCCTCGCCTCTGCCGACGAATCCCAGCCGCTCGGTGGTGGTGGCTTTGATATTGATGCAAGCGGCCGGCACGCCCAAGTCAGCGGCGAGATTCGCCGCCATGGCGGCGCGGTGCGCGCCGATGCGCGGCGCCTCGGCGAGCACGGTGATGTCGGCGTTGACCAAACGCAAACCCGCGCCGCGCATGAGTTCGGCCACCGCGCGCAGGAAGACGCGGCTGTCGGCCCCTCGATACTTGGGATCGCTGTCCGGGAAATGTTGACCGATGTCGCCCGCGCCGAGCGCACCGAGCACGGCATCGCACAGCGCATGAATGACGACATCGCCGTCGGAGTGCGCCACCACGCCTCGCGGGTAGCCGATCCGCACGCCGCCGAGAACGACGCAATCGCCTGCGCCGAAGGCATGCACGTCGAATCCCTGACCTATGCGCATCTTGCCGGGCATTTAAGTTGTCTCCGCGTTTTTCAAGATTCCCGCGGCAAGGGCCAAATCCTCGGCGCGGGTCACTTTGATGTTGAATGGGGACCCTTGCACCAGCAGCGGCCGAAACCCCAGGCGCTCCATGGCTTGCGCCTCGTCGGTGACGGGCACACCCGCGCGCTGAGCTTCTAAGAGCGCCTCGTTAAGTTTCGCGAAGCCGAACACTTGCGGCGTCAAGGCGCGCCACAACCCCGTTCGATCCAGCGTCTCGCTCACCGCACCGTCGCGTTCGCGTTTCACGGTGTCGAAAATCGGCGAGCCGAGCACCGCGCCGCAGGCGCCGTCCCGGAGTGCATCGATCAAGTTGCGCACCTCGGCCGGCGTGAGACAGGGCCGCGCGGCGTCGTGCACCAGAACCCAATCATCCGGCGCCGCCCGCCCCGCGAGGGCCTTGAGGCCGTTCATCACGGACTGTTGGCGGCTGTCGCCGCCCTCCGCGGTGATCACACGCGCATCGTGGGCGACGCCGCGCAGCTTTGGCCAATGCGCATCGCCGGCACGCAACACGACGACCACGGCCTCGATGCTGGATTCGCCAAGCAGCGGCTTGAGCGACCACTCGAGTACGCTGGCACCTAAGAGCTGTGCATATTGCTTCGGTGTATTCGCTAAAGAGGCATCTGCAAATCGTTCACCGCGGCCCGCAGCAGGAACAACAGCGAAGACGCGGCGCGCTGCGGGCTTAAGGGTCACTGCGCGCGAGCGGTGGTGCCGCCCGCGGGCGCGGCTGGCGCGGGTGTCGCCGGCGTGACGATCTGATAGAAGGTTTCGGTGTTGCCCACCATGCCGAGCTCGCTGCGGGCGCGCTCTTCGAGCGCGGTGAGGCCGCCTTTGAGATCAGTGACTTCCGCGAACAATTGGCGGTTGCGTGCGCGCTGCTCTGAATTCGCGCCGGTCTGCGCGTCGACAGCCTCGCTCAAGCGCCAGATCTCTCGCATGCCCTGATCGGAAACCCACAAACGGTATTGCAGCAGCACTAGGCAAAAGCCCAGAATGATGGCGAAAATCCTCATGGGGACAGTAGCTTAGCATGAATTCTTAAGAAACTGGAACCGCCAATGCCGTCATGCCCGCAAATTTCACCCTGCCGCCGAGCTCGCCTTCGATGCGCAGCAGCTGGTTGTACTTGGCGATGCGATCCGAACGCGACATCGAGCCTGTTTTGATTTGGGTGGCGGTGGTCGCCACCGCGATATCCGCGATCGTGGCGTCTTCGGTCTCTCCGGAACGGTGCGAGATGATGGCGGCATACTTGGCCTTGGCCGCCATGTCGATGGCCGCAAGCGTTTCGGTCAGGGTGCCGATCTGATTTGGCTTGATGAGAATGGCGTTGGCGATTTTCTTGGCGATTCCCTCGGCAAAAATCTTGGTGTTGGTGACAAAGACGTCGTCGCCCACGAGCTGCACCTTGCGCCCGAGCTTCTGCGTGAGCAGCGCCCATCCATCCCAGTCGCCCTCGCTCATGCCGTCCTCGATGGTGACGATGGGATACTTCGCGACCAGCCCTGCCAGATAATCGGCGAATTCGCTGGCGCTGAATGTGCGGCCCTCGGATTCGAGCCGATACACGCCGTCGCTGTAGAACTCGGTGCTGGCGACATCGAGCCCGAGATAAATATCCTTGCCGGCGCGATATCCCGCCTTGTCGATGGCTTCGAGAATGGTGGTGAGCGCGGCTTCGTTCGACGGCAAATCGGGGGCGAAGCCACCCTCATCGCCGACCGCGGTGCTCTGGCCCTTGGCATGCAGCACCTTTTTCAGGGTGTGAAATACCTCCGCCCCGTAGCGCAGCGCCTCCGAGAAAGTCGGCGCGCCCATCGGCAGAATCATGAACTCCTGGATGTCGACGCTGTTATCCGCATGCGCGCCGCCATTGATGATGTTCATCATCGGCACCGGCATGGTGAGATCGCCGCCGCCGCCCAAGTGGCGGTACAGCGGCAATTTCCGGTCCCGCGCGGCGGCGTGCGCGGCGGCGAGCGACACGGCGAGCATGGCATTGGCGCCGAGTTTCGATTTGTTCTCGGTGCCGTCCGCTGCGATCAGCTGATCGTCGAGACCGCGCTGATCTTGCGCGTCGCGTCCCAGACTAAGCCCGCGAATCGTGCCATTGATGTGCGCGACCGCCTTGAGCACGCCCTTGCCCCCATAGCGTTTGGCATCGCCGTCGCGCAGTTCGACCGCTTCGCGCGAGCCGGTGGAGGCGCCGGAGGGCACCGCGGCGCGGCCGAGCACGCCCGATTCCAGCACCACGTCGGCCTCGACCGTGGGATTGCCGCGCGAATCGATGATTTCGCGGCCTTGCACAGCAACGATACGGCTCATAACAGCGATTCCTCGAAGGGTTTCTTTTTGACCGCGATATCCAAATCCACGAGCGTCGACAACAGGGACGCCATGCGGTCCAGGGGCCAGGCATTCGGTCCGTCCGACAGGGCTTTGGCGGGATCCGGGTGCGTCTCCATGAAGATGCCGGCGACGCCGGCGGCAACGGCCGCGCGCGCCAGCACCGGCACGAATTCACGCTGTCCGCCGGAAGCGTTCCCTTTGCCGCCCGGCAGCTGCACCGAGTGCGTGGCGTCGAACACCACGGGACAGCCCGTGGCGCGCATCACCGCCAAGGAGCGCATATCGGAGACGAGGTTGTTGTAGCCGAACGAGAATCCTCGTTCGCACACCATGATTTGCGAATTGCCGGTGGAGCGTGCCTTGTCGACCACGTTCTGCATTTCCCAGGGACTCAAGAACTGCCCTTTCTTGATGTTCACGGGCTTTTGCATAGAGGCGACGCTTACGATGAAATTCGTTTGGCGGCACAGAAACGCCGGCGTTTGCAGCACATCCACGACTTGGGCCACCTCGTCGAGCGGCGTGTCCTCATGCACGTCGGTGAGCACCGGCACGCCGATCTCTTTGCGCACCAGCGCAAGCGCCTTGAGCCCCGCCTCGATGCCGGGCCCGCGAAAGCTCGCGGCCGACGAACGGTTGGCCTTGTCGAATGAGGCCTTGAAAATGAACGGAATGCCGAGCGTCGCGGTCATATCGCGCAAGCGGCCGGCAACCTCGAGGACCAGCGCTTCGCTCTCGATCACGCAAGGCCCGGCAATCAAAAAGAACGGCCGATCGGCGCCGACCTCGAAAGAAACCAGCTTCATGCCGTGGCGCGCCCCGGCTGCAACGAGGCGCGATATTCGCGCGCCGCGCGCACGAACCCGGTGAACAAAGGATGCCCGTCGCGCGGGGTCGAAGTGAACTCGGGATGGAATTGACTCGCGACGAACCACGGGTGGGACTTGATTTCGATGAACTCGACCAGGCCGTCGGCCGAAAAGCCGGAGAAGGTCAGGCCTGCCGCCGCCAATTCATCGAGATAGTGATTGTTGAACTCGTAGCGATGCCGGTGCCGCTCGTAAATCGATTCCTTGCCGTACAGCGAATGCACCAAGGAACCGGGCTTCAAGCGCGCCTCCTGCGCACCCAAGCGCATGCTGCCGCCCAAGTCGGATTTTTCGTCCCGCACTTGCTGGCCGCGCGCCAGATCCTGCCACTCCGTGATCAAGGCGATCACCGGATGATGCGTCGCACGGTCGAATTCCGTGCTGTTGGCGCCTTTGAGCCCCAGCACGTTGCGCGCATATTCGATGATGGCAAGCTGCATCCCGAGGCAGATGCCGAGGTACGGAATGCGGTTCTCGCGCGCAAAGCGGATGGCTTGGATCTTGCCCTCGATGCCGCGGTCGCCGAAGCCGCCCGGCACCAAGATGGCGTCCATGTTCTGCAGCGCCTGAGGACCGGAACGCTCGATGTCCTGCGATTCGAAGTAATGGATGTTGACCCGCGTGCGCGTCTTGATGCCGCCGTGCATGAGAGACTCATTCAGCGAAATGTACGAGTCGCGGATCTGCACGTACTTGCCGACCATGCCGATATCGACGACGGCCTCGGGATTTTGCTTGGCCGCCACCACGGCGCGCCACTCCGCGAGATCCGTCGCCGGCACGTCCAGATGAAACTTGTCGACCACGATGTCGTCGAGGTCCTGCTCGTGCAGCAGCAGGGGAATCTTGTAGATGTCATCGGAGTCGACCGCGGAGATCACGGCGCGCTCCTCGACGTTGGTAAAGAGCGCGATCTTGCGGCGCTGCTCATCGGGCAGCGCCTGCAGGCAGCGGCACAGGAGGATATCCGGCTGAATGCCGATGCCGCGCAGTTCCTTGACCGAATGCTGCGTGGGTTTGGTCTTGATCTCGCCCGAGCCGCCGACGATCGGCACCAAGGTGAGATGCATGTACAAGACCTGGTTGCGCCCGAGCTCGACGCCCATTTGGCGGATGGCCTCGAGAAACGGCAGGGATTCGATGTCGCCCACCGTGCCGCCGATCTCCACCATGCAGACATCGGCGTTGCCCGCGCCCATGCGGATCCGGTACTTGATCTCATCGGTGATGTGCGGGATCACCTGCACCGTCGCGCCCAAGTAATCGCCGCGCCGCTCCTTGGCGATGACCCGTTCGTAAATGCGGCCGGTGGTGAAATTGCTGTTGCGGCCGGTGGTGGTGCGCACGAACCGCTCATAGTGCCCAAGATCCAAGTCAGCTTCCGTGCCGTCCGCGGTGACGAACACTTCGCCATGCTGAAACGGGCTCATGGTGCCGGGATCCACGTTGATATAGGGATCCAGTTTCACCATGCTGATCTTCAAGCCGCGCGCCTCGAGGATGGCCCCCAGCGAGGCGGATGCAATGCCCTTGCCGAGCGAGGAAACAACGCCGCCGGTGACGAAAACAAATCGAGTCATGATGGGTCACCGCCGATTAAATGATTGCCGGGCGCGAAGTTGAATTTCACGCTAGGCAGTCAAAGCCAATAGGGAATTACAGGAATTCGACGGGAGTTCAGGCTACCAGATTACGCCGCCTGCGACAAATCCCATGCGCCAGGAGCCTGTCTCCTAGACGAGGTTCGGCGCCTCGTCCCAGAGGCAGCCGAACCCCGGCTCTCCGGCGGCCACGCACCAGCGCGCGTCCTGCCACAGATCGCCGATGGCGATCAATGCGTCGCCCGCGTACAGCAAGGGCAGCGCATCGCGCATCCAGGGCAGAATACCGACGGACTGGCATAGGTGTTGTACGCTCTGCGTCTTCGCGCGTGGGCCGATTTTCAGTTCCTCGCCGCCGCGGCGCTGCCGCACGCTTAAAGTGCCGGGCAATCGGCTCGCATCCAAGCCGCCGGTTTGCGCTACCCAGCGCAGGCGCCCCAGCCCCTGACCCAATTCCAACGGCGCTCCCGAAACTGCGCACCACGCACGCTCGGCACCGAGCGCGGGCGGCGTCGCCGGCGTGAGAAACAGGCGCTCTCGATAGCGGCGCAGCGCATGCGGGCCCCAGACGATCGCCGGCAAGTGATCGGCCTCGGCCACGAACGCCTGCCGCAGCGCTTCGGCGAGACGCGCGGCCGGAGGCGGCCCGACCTCCGCGCTCGAGAGCCAGTGGCGCAGCGTGTTGATCTGCTCGCTTGCGGACAGGGCACGCAAGCCGCCTAAACGTAGAGCATCGCCGTCGCGCAAGCGCTGTACCTGGAAGGCTGCGGATTGCTCCAACAACTCCTGCGCCTCGGCGAGATGCCGAGCGGTTCGCGTGAGGGCCGTGGCCGCGCCGGGCCAGCGTTGCTCGATCAGCGGCCAGAGCTGCGAGCGCACGTAGGCGCGGTCAAAACGCAGGTCATGGTTCATCGGGTCATCAGCGGCTTCAATGCCCTGAGCTTGCGCAAATGCGGAAAGATCGCGTTGCGCGACGTTGAGCAGCGGCCGCAGATGCCTGCCTAAGCCTAAGGGCCGGCTTAAGGGCATGGCGGAGAGTCCCGGAAGGCCGGAGCCACGGAACAGCTGCAATAGCAGCGTCTCGGCTTGATCTTCCGCGTGATGAGCGGTCAACAGGCACTCGCCGGCTTTAAGCTCGAGCGCAAAAGCCCGGTAGCGCGCATCCCGCGCCGCCGCCTCGAGCGACGCACCGGCGGCAGTGTCGACTTGCACGGCGAGAATGGTGAGCGGAATGTTGAGTTGGGTGCAGAGCGCGGCGCCGGCCTCGCGAAAGGCGGCGGATGCGGCCTGCAAACCGTGATCGACATGCACCGCGCGCGCAGGCAGCGCGCGCAGCCGCGCCCCGGCGGGGAGCTGCCGCGCTTGCATGAGCGCGGCCGCAAGACAGGCGGAATCGGCGCCGCCGCTGACGGCAACCACCAACCCCGTGGCGTCGGGCGGCAGGTGCTCCTGCAGCACGGCACAGAGGTCAGCCGGGCCAAAGCTCATGGGAGACCTCGCGCCTAACTTGAAGGCTCCTAACCTTCGCGGAATACACCGAAGCCGCGCAGGCGGGCCTGGCGCGCATCCAGCAGCGTCGTTACGGGTTGATTGCAAAGCTCTGCCAAGTGCTTGACCATGCTTTGCTTCATGACTTCCGCCATGGCCTGCGGATCGCGATGTGCGGCGCCGTGCGGCTCTTTCAGCACCTCATCGACCAGACCCAATTTCTTCAGCCGTTCGGCGGTGCCGCCCATCGCGTCGGCTGAGATCTCTTTCTTGTCGGTGCTCTTCCAGAGAATCGAGGCACAGCTCTCGGGCGAGATCACCGAATAGGTGCTGAACTGCAGCATGACCAGCCGGTCGCATACGCCGATCGCGAGCGCACCGCCCGACCCGCCCTCCCCGATCACCATGGACAGCACGGGCGCCGCGAGATGCGACATCTCGAATAGGTTCCGGGCAATGGCTTCGCTCTGCCCGCGCTCCTCGGAGCCGATCCCGGGATACGCCCCCGGCGTGTCGATCAGGGTGATGACCGGGATGCGAAAGCGCTCGGCCGTGCGCATCAGACGCAGCGCCTTGCGATAGCCTTCCGGTTTCGGCATGCCGTAATTGCGCCGCACGCGCTCCTTGGTATCGCGGCCCTTCTGATGGCCGATCAGCATCACCGGGGCGCCCTCGAGACGCGCCAGGCCGCCGACGATGGCGAGATCGTCGCCGTACATGCGGTCGCCGTGCAATTCATGCCAATCGGTGAAGATCATCGAGACATAGTCAAGCGTGTAGGGCCGCTGCGGATGACGCGCCAATTGCGTGATCTGCCAGGGCGACAGGTTGGAGAAGATGCTGGTGGTCAACGCACGGCTCTTCGACTGCAGGCGTTTGACTTCCTCGGCGATGTTGACGCTCGCGTCGGAGGTCAGGAATTTGAGTTCCTCGATCTTCGCCTCCAGCTCCGCGATCGGTTGCTCAAATTCCAGAAAATTCATCGCCATGAAGAGGTTTCCTCGCCGCGAATGTCGTTCCGCGGACCATACACCAAATACCAGCCGTCCCGGCCGATGAGAGCCGATAGTTTATCGAGTAACTCGCGCGTTGGGCGCACCGACCAGGCATCCGCCAAATTGAGCTTCCCCGAGTACTCTGGCCGGTTGACCACCACGCTGACGCCGCACGGGCCCTTAAGGTAGGGCCGCAAGGTCTCCTCGAAGCGCGCCATGCCCTTCGGGCCATCGAATTCCTCCGGCCAGCGCAGCCAAAGCCGCCGCGCAAAGCGCTCGCGCGCGCGGTCGATGTCCATCAGGCTCTTCGCCTGCAAGCGCCAGGCTTCGATGAAATCATCAAACCGCAAGTTCCCCTCGACGATGAGTATGGCGTCTTTGACGATGATGTCGCGGTATTGCTGGAAGGTCTCTTCGAACAAGCTCACTTCGAGGCGGGCACTGCGGTCATCCAGTATCAGGGTGACGCGATTCGGCCTGCGGCGGATTTCGAGCACCAGACCGGCGACCGTGGCCGGCTTCGACTGACTCCAGGCGCGCTCTCCCACCGGCGCTGCAGGTCTCGGACCGCCCACGTCCACGAGCCGCGCGCTCACCAGGAATTTGAGGTCCGGCTCGTAAGGTGTGATGGGATGGCCGCTCAAAAACAGCCCGAGGGTCTCGCGTTCGCCGGCCAGCCGCTGCGCCTCGCTCCAATCGGCGACGACGCCATTCTCCGCCGCGCTCAAACCGAATAGATCCACCTGTCCGACGGAGAGCGCTCGCGAGCTTTGCTCGCCCAAGTGCATGGCGCGATCGAGGTCGGCGGTGAGCGTGGCTCGATTCGGACCGATGCGGTCGAGGCTTCCGGAACGGATCAGCGCTTCGAACACGCGCCGATTGACTCGCTGCAAATCGATGCGCCCGCAGAGATCCGGCAGCGTTTGGTAAGGTCCGCGGGCGTTGCGCTCCTCGATGATGGCCTGCACCGCGGCTTCGCCGACGCCCTTGATGGCGCCCATGCCGTAGCGAATGCCGCTGACGCCCGCGATGCGAAACGCGTACGCGGATTCATTCACGTCCGGCGGGTCGACGGTGAGGCCCATGCTCGCGCATTCATCGATCAGCGTCACGACCTTGTCGGTGCGGTCCATATCGGCCGACAGCACGGCCGCCATGAAGGCCGCCGGATAATGCGCCTTCAGCCACGCCGTTTGATACGACAGCACGGCGTAGGCGGCCGAATGCGATTTATTGAAGCCGTAGCCGGCAAATTTCTCCATCAAATCGAAGATGTGGGTCGCCTGCGCCTCGCGCACTCCGCGCGCCACGGCGCCGCTCACGAATACCGAGCGCTGCTTCGCCATTTCCTCGGCTTTCTTCTTGCCCATGGCCCGGCGCAGGAGGTCCGCGCCGCCCAGCGTGTAGCCGGCCAGGATTTGCGCGATTTGCATGACCTGCTCCTGGTACAGGATCACGCCGTAGGTCGCCTCGAGCACGGGCTTCAAATCAGGATGCAGGTAGTCGATGGTCGCGCCGCTGGTGTCATGCTTGCGCGCGATGAAATCCTCGACCATGCCGGACTGCAGCGGACCCGGCCGGAACAAGGCGACCAAGGCCACGATATCGCCGAAGCGATCGGGCTGCAGCCGGCGGATGAGGTCCTTCATGCCGCGCGATTCGAGCTGAAATACCGCCGTCGTCCTGCAGCTCTTGAGGAGCTGATAGGTGGCGGCATCGTCCATCGGCAGAGCGCTCATGACAAGGGCCGCTTCCCCGGCCCGCGCGCGCTCGGCGTTGATGTCGCGCACCGCCCAATCGATGATGGTGAGCGTACGCAACCCCAGAAAATCAAACTTGACGAGTCCGGCGGCCTCGACGTCGTCCTTGTCGAATTGAGTGACCGGCGTGGTGCTGCCCTCCTCGCAGTACAGCGGCGTGAAATCCGTGAGCACGGAGGGGGCGATGACGACGCCGCCGGCATGAGTGCCGGCGTTGCGCGCCAGGCCCTCGAGCGTGCGCGCCAGATCCACGAGTTCGCGCACCTCGGAATCGCCGTGGTACAGCCGCTTCAATTCCTCTTCCTGTTCGAGCGCGCCGTCGAGAGTAATGCCGATTTCGAAGGGAATCAGCTTCGCGATCTTGTCGACGTATCCATAGTTGTGGCCGAGCACCCGCCCGACGTCGCGCACCACCGCTTTGGCCGCGAGGGTTCCGTAGGTGATGATCTGCGATACGCGTTCGCGGCCATACTTGTTGGCGACGTATTCGATGACCTTGTCGCGGCCTTGCATGCAGAAATCGACGTCGAAATCCGGCATCGATACGCGCTCCGGATTCAAGAATCTCTCGAACAAAAGATCATGCTCGATCGGATCGAGATCGGTGATGCCGAGCACGAAGGCCACCAGGGAACCCGCGCCGGAGCCGCGCCCGGGCCCGACCGGGACGCCATGTTCGCGGGCCCAGCGGATGAAATCCGCGACGATCAAGAAGTACCCGGCAAAGCCCATGCTGCAGATGACGCCGAGTTCGAGTTCGAGACGCGCCGTATAGAGGTTCGCATCCCGCGATACGGCGGAGAGCGCCTGCGCTTCGGCGAGCCGCAGCAGAAGGCCGCGCGCCGATTCCTCGCGCAGATACCCTTCGGTGGTGCTGCCCACCGGCACCGGGTAGGCCGGCAGCATCGAGGAGCCCAAGGTGATCTCGAGCGAACAGCGTTTCGCGATCTCGACGGTATTCACCAAGAGTTCCGGCGCGTCGGCAAACAACGCCGCCATTTCCGCCGGGCTCTTGAGATATTGCTCCTCCGAGTAGCGCCGTGGACGGCTGGGGTCGGTGAGCTGCGCGCCATCATGAATGCACACCCGCGCCTCGTGCGCCTCGAACTCCGCGCGCTTCAAAAAGCGCACGTCGTTGGTGGCGACGGCCGGCACGCCGCGCTCGCGCGCGAGATCCATCACCGCCTCGCTGCAAGCCTGCTCGCCGCCGCGCCCGGTGCGCTGTACCTCGAGATAAAAGCGGTCGCCGCACAACGCCTGCCAGCGCGCGAGACTGCGCGCCGCTTCTTCGGGCTTGCCGCGGGTGAGCGCCTGCCCGATATCCCCGTCCTGTCCGCCCGACAAGACGATCAAACCCTTGAGCACGGCGGGTTCAAGCCAGCCGCGCTCCAGCATCGGCGCGCCGCGCTGCTGCCCCTCGAGATAGGAGCGCGTGACGAGTTGCGTCAGATGCCGGTAGCCGGCGAGATTCTGGCACAGGAAAACCAGGCGCGACGGCGGCGTGCGCTCCCCGGGCTCGCGAATCCAGACATCCACGCCGATCAGGGGTTTGACGCCCGCGGCTTGCGCTTCCTTATAGAACTTGACCATCGCGAACAGATTGCTCTGATCCGTGAGCGCGACCGCGGGCATGCCCGCCGCGGCCACCGCCGCCATCAATTCGGGCACGCGCACGATGCCGTCGAGCAGCGAGTACTCGGTATGCAGCCGCAAATGCACGAAGGGAGTCAAAGCTTTCAATGCTCCAAAAGCACGAGATCCAAATCGAGTTCGGAATCGAGGTCGTCGGTATCGAGTTCGGAGTCTAAGGCCAGCAGTGATTCGACCGGAGCGAAGCTGCGCCGGTGCAAGGGGCAGGGTCCATGTTCGACGAGAAGCCGCCGATGTTGCGGCGTAGCGTAGCCCTTGTGGCTTGCGAAACCATATTGAGGATAGATCGTATCCATTTGATCCATATATTGATCTCTGGCGGTCTTTGCCAGGATCGACGCGGCGCTGATGGCAGGTTCCGTGGCATCCCCGCCGACGATCGCATGCGCGGTGAGCTTAAGGCCCAAGCCCTCGAGACGCGGCAACCGGTTGCCGTCGACCAAGAGCCGGTGCGGGCACAAGTTCATGGCGAGCACCGCACGGCGCATCGCGAGAAACGTCGCATGCAAGATGTTGAGCGCGTCGATCTCAGCCGGATCCGCCCAGCCGATGCCGAAACAGAGCGCGCGCCTGCGGATCGTGCCGGAGAGCCGTGTGCGCGTCATGGCGCTCAAGACTTTCGAATCGGCGAGATCGGCAATCGGCCGGCCGGGACGCAGAATCACCGCGGCGGCGACCACCGGCCCCGCCAGCGGCCCGCGTCCGGCCTCATCGACTCCGGCGATGCGCATCTTCACGCCGAATCCGCCGCCGGCGGGCGCCGCGCCGCGAGGAGCGCCACGATGGCCTGCGCCGCGCGTGCGCTGGCGCCGCGCTTGAGCTCGACGTGAATAGCCATGAACTCCTGCTCCAAAATGGCACGCCGTCCGCTATCGTCCAGCCACGTCAAGAGCTCCGCTCCGATCGACTCGGGGACGATCTGTTCCTGAAAATACTCGCCGACGACGCGCCGATCCGCAAGTAGATTTGGTTGCGAGAAATACTTGGATTTCACCAGATTCAGACGGCGGATGATCCAGGCGGACATGGCGCCGAGACGGTACACCACCACCATCGGCCGCTTACAGAGCGCCGCCTCGAGGCTCGCGGTCCCGGAAGCGACCAACGCCACGTCGGCCGCGATCAGCGCCGTTTGCGCCTGACCCTCGAGAAGCTTTACCTCGACTTCCGGGGCGACGCGCCGCAGCACCTCGGCGAAGATCTGCCGGGTCGCCGCGCTCGCCATGGGCGCAATGAAGCGCAATTGCGGACGTTCCCGCGCGAGCCAGCGCGCCGTGGCGGCTAAGTCCCCTGCGAGACGCGCGACTTCGCCGCGCCGGCTGCCGGGCAGCAACGCCACCACCTGCGCATCGTCCGCAAGATTGAGCTCGGCCCGTGCCCGGCGGCGGTCGACCTCGAGCGGAATTGCATCCGCCAGCGGATGTCCGACAAATTCCGCGGCCACGCCCTGGCTGCCATAAAATCGCTTTTCGAACGGCAGGAGGCACAGCACCAGATCCACCGATCGGGCCATGCCGTGAACGCGGCTCTGCCGCCATGCCCACACCTGGGGACTCACGTACTGCACCGTCGGGATGCCGGCGGCGCGCAAGTCGCGTGCCAGCCTCAGATTGAATTCCGGAGCGTCGATGCCGACGAATACGTCGGGCTTGGCGGCGAGGAACTGACGCCGAACGCGCGCCCGCAGCTTGAGCAACCGCGGCAGATCGCGCAGCACCTCGAACAGGCCCATGACCGCGAGCGATTCGGCGGGCTCCCAGATTTCGCAGCCGGCGGCGTGCATTTTCGGTCCGGCGATCCCGAAGAACTGCGCGTCCGGCGCGAGCGGCAGCATAGCCTTGATCAGGGACGCGCCGAGCGTGTCGCCCGACGCTTCGCCCGCCACCAGTCCCACCCGCAGCGGCATGAGTAGCTGAGATCCCAAACTAACGCACGAGGCTGCGCGAGCTGCGTTTGATGAAATCGACGAACGGCCGGATTTCTTCCTGAGTTGCGGCCGCCGTCTCGAGTTGCTCGAGAGCCTCCTGCAATTTGAGCCCGGAACGGTACAGCACGCGATACGCGCGCCTGATGTTGCGGATTTGTGCTTCCGTGAACCCGCGGCGCTTCAGTCCTTCGGAATTCACGCTGTGCGGCACCGCCGGCCGGCCGACCGCCATGACATAGGGCGGCACGTCGCGGGTGACCGCCGCGTTATGCGCCAGAAAGCAATGCGCGCCCACCTTGGTGAATTGATGCACGGCCGACAGCCCGCCCATGATCACCCAGTCGCCGAGTTCGACGTGGCCGCCCAAGGTGGCGCAATTCGCGAGCACGATCTGGTTGCCGAGTTGGCAGTCGTGCGCGACATGCGAGTAGGCCATCAACAGATTGTCGTTGCCGATGCGCGTCACGCCCAACCCATGAGTGGTGCCGCGATTCACGGTCACGCATTCGCGAAACACATTGCGGTCGCCGATTTCGAGCCGCGTCGGCTCGCCCTTGTACTTTTTGTCCTGCGGCGCATCGCCGATCGAGGCGAACTGAAAAATCTTGTTGCCGGCGCCGATGCGCGTCGGGCCGTTGATCACCGCATGCGGTCCAATCCAGGTCCCGGCACCCACCACGACGTCCCGGCCGATGATGCTGAAGGGCCCGACCTGGACATCCGCCGCAATGTCCGCCTGCGGCGAGACCACGGCGCGCGCGTCGATCATCCCGCATCCCCCTGGACTTGGGACTTCTTTGCGGGCGCCACCTTGGTCTCCGGCGCCACCATGATTTCGGCCGACGCCACTTCGGCGCCGCCGACCAGCGCCAGGCAGTCGAATTTCCAGATCCCCTTGAAGGCGCGCTTCAGCGTCACCTGCAAGAGAATCTGATCGCCGGGCTCCACGGGTTTGCGGAACCGCGCATGGTCGATCGCGACGAAGTAGAAGCGCGTGTTGCGATCCGGCACGATACCGACGGTGATGAAGGCCAAGATGCCCGCGGCCTGCGCCAGCGCCTCGATGATCATGACGCCGGGCATCACCGGCCGGTCCGGGAAATGCCCTGGAAAAAACGGCTCGTTGAAGGTGACGTTCTTCAAGGCGTGGATGTACTGTCCGGCCTCGCAGGCGAGCACCCGATCCACCAGCAAGAAGGGATACCGATGCGGCAGCTGCCGCATGATCGCTTCGATATCCATCTTGAGGGGTTCCGTCATCATCGCTCCTTTTCGCTGAATCGCCGCAAGTGTGCCACCATGCGCCGCCACGCGCGGGTCGGCACGGTCGGCATACCGCTCGAATAACTGCCCGCCTCCCTGATCGAGGCGCTGACCAGGCTGCAGCCCGTGATCACGACATCGTCGGCAATCGTCAGGTGACCTGCAAATCCCACCATACCGCCGATCATGCAGCGCTTGCCGAGCGTGGTGCTGCCCGATATCCCAGTGCACGCGGCGATGGCCGTGTGCGCACCGATGGTGACGTTGTGCGCGACTTGGATCTGATTGTCCAGTTTCGCTCCCTCTTCGATCACCGTATCCTCGATGGCTCCGCGATCGACGGTGGTATTCGCGCCGATCTCCACGTCGTCGCCGATGCGGACGCTGCCGACTTGCGGCACTTTCACCCAGGTCCCGCCGTCCGCTGCGAAGCCGAAACCGTCGGCGCCGATCACCGCGCCCGCATGCAGGATGCAGCGCGCGCCGATCTCTACGCCCGGATAGAGGCTGACCCGCGCGATCAGCCGCGTGCCTGACCCTACCCGCGCGCCGCGCTGCACGATGCAGCCGGGACCGACCTCGGCGCGTTCGCCAATCTCAACGCCCTCCTCGATGACCGCGAGCGGACCCACGGCCGCCGACGCTGCAATGCGGGCGCCGCCCGACACCACGGCGCTCGGGTGAATTCCCGGCAGCAGCGGCGCCGGCGGATGAAACAGCGAGGCGATGCGCGCATACATCAAATAGGGATTGGCCGTGACAAGCGCGGCGACGGGGCAGCCGTCCGCTTCGGCGGGCACCAGCAAAACGGCGCTCGCGCGAGTTTCCTTGAGGCTCCTCTTGTAGTGCGAATTAGCCAGGAAGCTTAAAGCCCCCGCGCTTGCCTGCGACAGCGTCGCGACATGCGAGATCTTGAGCTCAGGCGCGCCGCGCAGCTCCAGGCCGAAGCGCACCGCCAACTCGCCCAGGCTGAATTCCTCTCGCACTTGCGCACATCCTCGTGCGAAGCCTTGAGGAGGCTATTTAGTGCTGCCGGTGGGTTTGGCCGGCGCCGTCGGGGTGGCCGGAGCTTGAGCGGGCAGGCTTGCCGGCTTGGTGGCGAGCACTGCCAACACATTGGCGGTGACGTCGTACGGCGTCTTCGCGTAGAACACCCCCTCACCTAACACCAGATCAAAACCCTGCGCGACCGCATAGCCTTGGATCTCATTGACGAGGTAGCGCTGCACCTTGCCGATTTCCTCGTTGCGGCGCGTCGAGGCGTCGTCTTGGAATTCGCCGGCCTTGCGCGAGAACTCGCGCTGCTGATCACGCAGGCTCTTTTCAGCTTTGGCGCGATCGGCTTCGGCCATCACCGCGCCTTCCTTCTGTAATTTCTCGTCCTTGGCCTTGAGATCATTCTGCATCGTCAGCAACTCGCGGCGCCGCGGCGCAAATTCATTCTCCAGGGCCTGCATCGCGGCCTTGGTCTGCGGCGCCTCTTCCAAAAGCTTCTGGAAATTGACCACACCCAATTTGATCTCTGCGCTCGCGGGGCCGCTCACGACGAGACCGCACAGGCAGAGAGCCACGAGCGGAATGCTGCGATTGAAAGTCAACATGTTGATTTTTAGGACCTCGAATAATTTTTTGGGTCAAAACGCCTGACCGATGGAAAACTGAAAACGCTCTGTCTCGTCGTTAAATCTCACCGTGTCGCCGGGGTACGCATTCAAGGGAATGCCGTACGAGAAGCGGAACAGACCCAGCGGGGCGAGCCACTGTACCGCGATTCCGGTCGATCTCTTCAGGTTATCATAACGGAAGTGGTAATTGACCGGCGTAATGTCGTCTTCGCCGAGGAATTTGACGGTATTCCCGGTGTAAAAGACGTTCCCCATGTCGTAGAACCAGCTCACCCGGGCCGCGCTTTTCCACTTATCCGGCACGGGAAACAACAGCTCCAAGCGGCTTATGACGCGAAAGTTGCCGCCAAAAGGGTTGCCGATGCCGATGTTGTCGCGCGGTCCCAAGGTGCTCTCGCGGAAGCCGCGTACGCTGTCCGGGCCGCCCGCGAAATAGTCGAGGTAGGGCGGCAGGAACGTGGTCTTGCCGAGCGCCGAGGCGTAATCGATGCTCGCGTTGTACGACAGCAGCCACTTGCCCCAGAGGGGAGCATACGTGAGGAATTGCAGGTTGGTGGCGTAGTAGCGGACTTCGCTCAATGGCAGGGCGTAGCGGCCCGACAGCGTCAGATGCAAGCCGCGGTCGGCGAACAGCGCGCGGTTGCGCGTATCGAGATTCCATCCGGCGCTGACTTCATAGGTGTAGAAATCCGTGCCGTAAACCGTGTAGGGACTGTCGAGCGAGTTGATCTGCCCATCGCCGTTGGTATCGTCGAGGTAGCGCGTAAAGGTATTGCCGTTGCCCTTCACCCAATCGATGGCTTGCTGCGCGCTGTAGCCCTGCGAGACCACCAGCTCGTTCTTGTTCGCGGAGGCTCCGACCTGCAGGTACTGGTATTCGGTGATGGGGTAGGACCAGTTCACCGCGCCGGTCAATTGCTTGGTCGAGAACTTCGATGCGGCCGCGACGAACTGCGTCACGTCGCGATATGTCAAAGAAGTGGTGCGCGCCACGCCGTCGATGGTGGTGTAGGGATCGGTGTGCGCGAACGTATAGGTCTTGCTGTACTTGCCGGCATTGATCTCGAGGGCGATGCGCTCGCCGCTGCCCATGAAATTGCTGTGCACGAAATTGCCGTTGAGGCTGAATTTCTGAGCTTCCGAATAGCCGATGCCGCCGCCGAATTGTCCCGGCAATCCTTCCTTGATGTTGTAGTCGACGTCCACGAGATCGGCGCTGCCCGCGACCGGCTTGGTTTCGAATTCCACTTTCTCGACGTAGGGCAGACGCTGCAGGCGCTCCTTGGACCGCTCGATCGCGGAGTTCGACAGCCAGCCGCCTTCGAGCTGGCGCATTTCACGGCGCAGCGTCTCGTCGTTGATCGCCGTGGTGTTGTTGAAATTGATGTGCCGCACGTAGACGCGGTTGCCGGGCTCGATGAAAAACGTCAGCGAAACGGTTTTCTTGTCGTTGTCGGGGGTGGGCACGGGATCGATCTTCGAGAAGGCGTAGCCGTCCGCGCCCAGCCTGTAGCTCATCAATTCCTGCGAGCTCGTGACCGCCTTGCGCGAGAAAATATCGCCCGGGTGGATCAGCAGGAGTTTGCGCAGCTGCGCCTCGGGGACCACCATGGTGCCGGCGAGCTTGATCTCCGATACCTTGAAAATGTCGCCCTCGTTGACGTTGATGGTAATGAACATGTCGGTTTTTTCAGGAGCAATCGTCACCTGCGTCGACTCGATCTGGAAGTTGGCATAGCCGCGATCCATATAATAGGAACGCAGTTTTTCCAAATCCCCGGTGAGTGATTCGCGCGAGTAGCGGTCGTCTTGCTTGTACCAGGAGAGCCAATTGGGCGTATGCAGCTCGAAGGTCTCGAGTACGTCCTTTTCCTTGAACTTGGTGTCGCCGACCAAGTTGATCATCTCGATCTTGGCGCGCTTGCCTTCCTTGATATCGACCACGATATCGACCTTGTTGCCCGGCAGATCGGTGATTTTGGTGTCGACGCGCACGGCGTACTTGCCGCGGCTGAAGTATTGGTCGGTGAGGTATTGCTTGACCTCGTCGAGCACCGACCGGTCGAAGGTCTTGCCCTGCGCCAAGCCCACGTTGCGCAGGCTCTTCTGCAGATCCTCGGTTTTGATGTCCTTGTTGCCCTTGATTTCGAACTTGGCGATGGAGGGCCGCTCGATCACCACCACCAGCAGCGTATTGCCGTCGCGCCGCAATTCCACGTCGCGGAAAAAACCGGTCGCGTAGAGCGCGCGCATCGCCTCGCCGATGCGCTGCTGATCGAGGTGATCGCCGATATTGACCGGCAGGTAATTGAATACCGTGCCCTCGGAGATGCGCTGCAGTCCTTCGACGCGGATGTCTCCGACGGTGAACGCGTCTTCCACGGCCTGCGCATGCAGGGGAACTCCCAGGGGCTGGATGGCGAGCGCCATCAAGCCTATCAGCCGAAAGTCAAGCCGCACGCGAGACCGACCGCATGCAATCTCGATGGGCAGCGCTTCCGATGCAGCGCCGCACCTGCGGCTCAAACTTGAGGTAGATCATGATTTCCCGTTAGTTCAAATGTCTGGAGATATCGTTATAGAACGCGACGCTCATCAAGAGGACCAGCAAGGCTATCCCGACCTGCTGACCGAAACTCTGGGCCCGCTCCGACAGCGGGCTCCCCTTGACGGCTTCCACCAATTGATAGACCACCTGACCGCCGTCCAGTAGCGGCACCGGCATCAAATTGAGCACGCCCAAACTCACGCTGATGATGGCCAAGAAGGAGATGAACGCCGCCGGTCCCAGGTAGGCGCTCATGCCCGCGAATTCCGCGATGCTGATGGGGCCCGAGATATTCTTCGCCGACACCTGGCCGGTGACGATGCGCCACAGCATCTCCACCGTGAGGTACGACATCTCCCAAGTCTTGCGCACGCCCGCGCCGATCGCCTCGAGCGGTCCGGCGCGGTGCGTCTCGACCAATCCCGGCGGCCACACCCTCGAAGTCTCGCGCGCGAGCGTGATCCCCAGCCGGCCGATGGCGCGGCCCTGATCCATGACCCGCGCCACCGGGGCTACGATGTTCAAGCGCGCGGCGCCGCGCTGCAAATCGATCGAAATCTCGCGGCCGGGAGAACCATTCACGACGCCGACGAAATCCGCACTGTTGGCGATCGGCTGGCCGTCCACCGCCAAGAGCTTGTCCCCCGCGCGCAATCCCGCGCGCCCTCCCGCACTGTCCGCCGGAACCGAGTCGACCACGACATCGGCATTCCAGGTGGCGAGATCGAAGCCGAGACCCGGCAAGAGCCGGCCGGGTTCGGTGAGCGGCCGCCGGTCCTCAGTGACGCGCAGGGTCACCGAGCGTTCGCCGCCGTCGCGGCGCACCTTGAGCGCAATCACCCCATCATCGGAGATTTGCTGCAACAGATCGATCTGCAGCTGCTCGGCGTCATCGACGGCGTGATCGCCGACACGGACGACTTCATCGCCGCGTTTCAGGCCCGCGAGCGCGGCGGGGCTGTCGAGCCGCACCGAACCCACCACGGGTTTGATGACCTCGGTGCCTGCCATCGCCAAAATCGCATACAGGAGCGATGCAAAGATGAGATTCATGGCGGGCCCCGCCAGCAGCACCGCGATGCGCTGCGCGATGGGCCTACGGGTGAAGGAGCGGTGCAGCTCCGCAGGATCGACGTCGCCTTCGCGTTCGTCGAGCAGCTTGACGTAGCCGCCCAACGGGATCGCCGCCACGCAATATTGAGTGCGGTCCGGGTCGCGTCCGACCCGCATCAGCAAGGGTTTGCCGAAGCCGATGCTGAAGCGCAAGACTTTGAAGCCGAGTTTCTTGGCGACCCAGTAATGACCGAATTCGTGGACCGCCACCAATATCCCGATCGCGGCCAAGAAGGCGGCGACAAACAACAGAATTTTCATGCAAGGGCTCCATGCACGGGCTCTATCAACGCGCTCGCCAAGCGCCGCGCTGCGGCGTCGGCGTCCAATACATCGCCCAAGACCTTGACGGGGCACGAAGCGAGGCGCTGCAGCACCTTGTCAATGACCGTGGCGATACCGGTAAAGTTCAAGCGCCCGTCAAGAAACGCCTGTACCGCGACCTCATTGGCCGCGTTCAGCAGCGCCGGAGCCGTACCGCCGGCGCGGCACGTCGCCCGCGCAAGTCCGAGACTGGGGAAGCGCACATGATCCGGCGGCTCGAAATCCAACCGCCCGATTTGACCCAGGTCGAGCGATTGTACACCGGAAACCACCCGCTCCGGCCACGCCAGCGCTTGAGCGATCGGCGTGCGCATGTCCGGAGCGCCAAGCTGCGCCAGCAGCGAGCCGTCGGCGTACTCGACCAATGAGTGCACCAGGCTTTGCGGATGAACCACGACCGAGACCTCTGACTCCGGCAGGCCGAACAGCAAGGTCGCCTCGATCACCTCGAGCCCTTTGTTCATGAGCGTGGCGGAATCGACGGAGATCTTGCGGCCCATTTTCCATTTCGGGTGATTGCAGGCTTCGTCGGGCGTGACGTGCTCGAGCCGCGCGACCTCCGTGGTGCGAAACGGTCCTCCGGAGGCGGTCAAGATCACGCGCACCACGCCGCGCGCCGCTTGACCCGGCAGGTAGCCGGCCGGCATGCATTGAAAAATGGCGTTGTGCTCGCTGTCGATGGGGATGAGTTCGGTCTTCGCCCGCCGCACCTCGTCCATCAGCAAGCTGCCCGCCATCACCAGAGATTCCTTGTTGGCGAGCAGCACGCGCTTACCCGCACGCACGGCGGCGAGGGTCGAGGGCAATCCCGCGGCACCCACGATGGCCGCCATCACGGCCTGCACATTGCCGCCGCTCACCGCCGCCGCGAGCGCCTCGGCGCCCGCTTCGACTCGGGTGGCTGAGCCTGATTCCTCGAGCGCGGCGCGCGCACGCGCCGCCGCATCGGCATCCACCATCACCACCGTGTCGGGCTGGAACTTTTTCGCCTGCTCGACCACGGTTTGCCAGCTGCCGTACGCCGCCAGCACCGCGACGCGGAAGCGCTCGGGATGCAGCGCGATGACGGCAAGGGTGCTGCGGCCGACGCTGCCGGTCGCCCCGAGGATCGCGATACCGAGCGGCCCGCTCATGCGATCACGCCGGAGCCGAATAATCCGAGCGCGTACAAAGGCGCCGCGGCCGTCACGCTATCGATGCGATCCAACATGCCGCCATGTCCGGGCAGCAACACGCCGCTGTCCTTGAGTCCCGCCGAGCGTTTGAACATGCTCTCGGTGAGGTCACCCACCACCGAGAAGATCCCGACGAGGCAGCCGAAGGCGATGCAGGGCGCCGCCGGAAGTCCAAAGCGCGCCGCTCCACCCCAGGCGACCAGCGCCACAATGAGGAGGCCGCCCGCGGCGCCTTCCCAGGTTTTGCCGGGACTCACGCGCGGCGCCAATTTATGCCGGCCGAAACCGCGCCCCGCGGTGTAGGCGCCGATATCCGCGCTGATCACGATCAGCACCAGCCACAGCACGATCTCCGGCCCGCGCACCGCTCCGTGGCCGGCGAGGTCGAGTCGCGCGAGCGCGACGAAAGAGGGCACCAGCACCGGCACGCCGCAGAGCAGCGCCAGCAGCGCCGGGTGGCGCTCCGGCGCCAGCAGCAGCCAGCCCAAGGCGATGACCCACCAAGCGCAGGCGGCGCCCAAGAGAATCTTGAGATGGTTGGGATCGCCGCTGCAACGCCAACCGAGCAGCAACAGGAGCGCCATCCCGCAGGCGTAGGCAAGCCGCGCCGGTGCGGCGCGCCAGGGGCCGAATCCGGCCCACTCCCAGGCGCCGTAAGTGAACACCACGCCGAACGCGAGCACGGTCCACTTGGGCTCGAGCAGGAACAGTCCCGTGAGCAACAGGCAGGCCAATATCACCGCCGTCAAGATGCGCAGCTTAAGCATCGGCTTTGGCCGCGACCTGTGCGGAGGTTCTGCCGAAGCGGCGCTCGCGCTCGGCGAAGAAGGCGAACGCTGCATCCAAGTGCGCCGTCGTGAATTCGGGCCACAGCACATCGGTGAAATACATCTCGGTGTACGCAAAATTCCACAGCAGGAAATTGCTGATGCGCCGTTCGCCGCCGGTGCGGATCAAGAGGTCAGGATCGGGCAGGCCGCCGAGCGCGAGGCGCGCCGCGATGTGCGCCTCGCCGATTTCCGAGGCCGCCAGCGCTCCTAAGGCCGCGTCGCCGGCGAGCGAGCGGCACGCCTGCGCGATGTCCCAGCGGCCGCCGTAGGCCACGGCGACCTTGAGCTTGAGTCCGGTGTTCGCTTCGGTCAGCGACTCGGCCTCGACCATGCGCTGCTTGAGTTCGGCGCCGAGGAGGTTGCGGTCGCCGATGAAATTGAGCTTCACCTGGTTGCGGTGCAGGTTCGCCACTTCACGCACCAGCGCGTCCAAAAACAGGGTCATGAGCATGCCGACTTCATCGGGCGGCCGGTGCCAATTCTCGCTGCTGAAGGCGAACAGCGTCAGGTACCCCAGCTTGCGCGCCGCGCACTCCTCGACCACGCGGCGCACCACCTTGATGCTGGCGCGGTGCCCGGCCGGCCGCGGCAGGCCGCGCGAACGGGCCCAGCGGCCGTTGCCGTCCATGATGATTGCGACATGTTGCGGCGTGTCGGCCATCGGATTTGACTTTAGGATGCGGGTCTTGCGCGGCTCAGACCTGCATCAATTCCTTTTCCTTGTCCGCCATCGCATGATCGATCTCTGCCACGTGCTTGTCGGTGAGTTTCTGGATGTCGTCCTGGGCGCGCCGATCGTCGTCCTGAGCGATCAGCTTCTCCTTGAGCATCTCCTTGAGTTCCGTCATCACTTCGCGCCGCACGCCGCGCACCGCCACGCGCGCGCCCTCCGCTTCGGAGCGCACGACTTTGGTGATATCGCGGCGCCGCTCTTCGGTGAGCGCGGGCATCGAGATGCGGATCAGCTGTCCGGCGGAATTCGGCGTGAGCCCGAGATCCGATTTCAATATCGCCTTTTCGATGATGGGCACCATGGCCTTTTCCCAGGGCGTCACGGTGAGCGTGCGCGCATCCTCGGTGGCGACGTTCGCCACTTGATTCAAAGGCATTTCCGAGCCGTAGTAGTCGACCTTGATGTGTTCAATCAGGCTGGTGTGCGCCCGGCCCGTGCGCAGCTTCTTCAATTGATCCTTGAACGTCGAGACGCATTTCTGCATGCGTTGGGTCGCGTCCTTCTTGATGTCTTCGAGCATAGGTCCCCCCTTTACGGCCCGGCGGAAACGACGGTGCCGACGTCTTCGCCTTGAACAATACGCACTAGATCCCCTGCATGAAACAGGTTGAATACCCGCAGCGGCAAGTTGTTTTCCCGGCACATCACGATCGCCGTCGCATCCATCACATTGAGACGATCGCTCAGAACTTTGTCGAAGGTCAAATGCGTGTAACGCACGGCGTTAGGATTCACCAGCGGATCCGAATCGTAGACGCCGTTGACCTTGGTCGCCTTCAGCAGGATATCCGCATTGATTTCGATGGCGCGAAGGCTCGCCGCGGTATCGGTGGTGAAGAAGGGATTGCCGGTGCCGGCGCCGAAAATAACCACGCGGCCCTTCTCCAAATGACGGATGGCGCGCCGCCGGATGTAGTCCTCACAGACCTCGTTGATGCGCAGGGCCGACATGACGCGGGCATAGGTGCCGAGACTCTCGAGCGCATCCTGCATCGCCAATGCGTTGATCACCGTGGCCAGCATGCCCATGTGGTCGGCGGTGACGCGGTCCATGCCGGCACGCGCCAGGCCCGCGCCGCGAAAGATGTTGCCGCCCCCGAGGACCACCGCGACCTGCACGCCCATCTGGGTGATATCCCGGATTTCACCGGCGATGCGCTTCAAGATCTTCGGATCGATGCCGTAATCCTCGCTCCCCAGCAAGGCCTCGCCGGACAACTTGACCAGGATTCTGCGGTAGCGGGCCGTGGACGTTGTATCGGTCATGATCTTGTACCCTACTATAAAAGACCCCGCGGGCGCGGGGTCTTCAGTTGCGTATGGCCTAGTGTTTCTTAGGGTCTTTGTCGTTAGGGCCTGCGTCGTGAGGGTCTTTGTCGGATGCCTTGACCTGGGCCATCACCGCGCTGAGGAAATCGTCCTGCTTCTTTTCAATCCCCGCGCCCACCTCGAAGCGTACGAATTGCACGACCTTGGCGCCGGCTTTCTTCAAGAGCTTCTCCACCGTGATGTCCTGGTCCTTGACGAACGGCTGGCCGGTGAGCGTGATCTCCCCCAGGTACTTGCGCAGCCGTCCCTCGACCATCTTGGCGATGATATCGGGCGGTTTCTTCTCGCCCTTGGTCTGCTCGCTCAGGATCTCGCGCTCCTTGTCGAGCACCGCCGCCGGCACTTCCGACGCATCCACATAGGCCGGGTTCGCAGCGGCGACATGCATCGCAAGATCGAGCGCCAAAGCCTCATCGCCGCCCGCGAGAGCCACCAGGCTGCCGATCCTCGAGCCGTGCACGTAAGCACCTAAAGCCCCGGGTGCGGTCACGCGCGCGAAGCGCCGCACGGCGATGTTCTCGCCGAGTTTCGCGATCAGCGCGCGGCGCCGCTCCTCCAGAGTTCCGGAGCCCTGCTTGAGCCCGAGCAAGGTCTCGAGGTCCCGCGGAGAGTGCGCCAGCACGGCGCGGGCCACGTCGCGCGCGAAAGCCTGGAATTCATCGCTGCGGGCGACGAAATCGGTTTCGGAATTGATTTCGACCAGCGCGGCATTGAGGCCCGAGCGCTCGATGAGGACGGTCCCTTCGGCGGCCACACGGGCGGCCTTCTTGTCGGCCTTGGCGAGACCGCTTTTGCGCATGAGTTCAGCGGCCGCATCCAGATCGCCCTTGGTCTCGACCAGAGCTTTCTTGCATTCCATCATGCCGGCGCCGGTGCGCTCGCGCAGCTGTTTGACTGTATCTGCCGTAATATTCATAGGTGTTTCAAAGCGGCCGCCGGCGGCCGATTTCCTCGCAATTGAACCAAGTAGGGACGCCGGGGCGCACCGGAGCGTCCCGTGCTGCGGCCCTCCGTATGCGCGCTGTTAAGCGCCACGCGCCGGGGTACGACGGCCCACCGGCCGGCGCCGCGGCGCGCTGGCGGGCCGCGTTTCGGCCGGCGGGGTGTCGGGAGCATCGACGTCGTCGACCTCCACTTCGTCGAGCTGAGCGACCACCGCCGCCGCTCCCGGAATGACCGTTACCGGTACTTTGCGGCGCGGAGGCGGCTTCTTGCCGCGTCCCGCCGAAGGCTGCGGACGGCGGCCGCCCGTGGCGCGCTTCTTCGGATTGCCCTCTTCGTCCAATTCGACGAATTCGTCCTCGCCCACCGGCACCTCCGGCAGCGAGGCCTTGCCTTCCAGCACGGATTCCGCGACTCCGCCCGCGTACAGGAGGATGGCGCGCATGGCGTCGTCATTGCCGGGAATGACGTAGTCGATGCCATCCGGCGAGCAATTCGTATCGACCACCGCGACCACCGGAATCCCGAGCTTGCGCGCCTCATGGATGGCGATTTCCTCGTGACCCACGTCGATCACGAACAACGCGTCGGGGAGCGCGGTCATATCGCGAATACCGCCGAGGCTGCGCAGCAACTTGTCCATTTCCCGGCGCAGCATCTGCGCCTCTTTCTTGCCGCGGCGTTCGAGCGAGCCGTTTTGCGCCATTTCATCGAGCTCATTCAGCCGTTTGATCGACTGGCGAATGGTCTTGAAATTGGTCAGCATGCCGCCGAGCCAGCGCTGATTCACATAGGGCATGCTGCAGCGCACGGCTTCCTTCTGAACCGCGTCGCGGGCGGAGCGCTTGGTACCGACGAACAGGACCTTGCCGCCCTCGGCCGCCACGCCCTTGATGAACGCCGCCGCCTGCGCATACAGCGGCTGAGTCTTCTCGAGGTTGATGATGTGAATCTTGTTGCGTTCGCCGAAAATGAACGGCGCCATCTTCGGGTTCCAGAAGCGAGTTTGATGCCCAAAATGGACGCCCGCTTCCAGCATTTGTCGCATTGACACGCTGGTCATAAAAACTCCTGGTCGGGTTGAGCCTCCGCGTATCCCAATCGGCAACCCGGGACCCCAGGACCGCAAATTTGAATAGGCGGATCCTGAAGTTGCACCGGGCACCCGGCCGATTGTGACGACACGCGTGCGGGGTTGTTAAAAATAGCCGCGCTTTATACCATGAACCCCTCCGGGAAACAAAGCTTAGGGCTTTTATGAATGTGACCATCAAGACGCCCGCCGAACAGGACAAAATGCGCGCCGCCGGGCGCCTGGCGGCGAGCGTTCTCGATATGATCGAACCGTTCGTTCAGCCGGGAGTCAGCACCGAGGAGCTGGACAAGCGCTGCCATGACTTCATCGTGGACGACCTGAAATCAGTGCCGGCCAACTTGAACTACCGCGGCTTCCCCAAGACCATATGCACCTCGATCAACCATGTGGTCTGCCATGGCATTCCGGGGGATAAGCGCCTGAAAAGCGGCGATATCATCAATATCGATGTCACCGTCATCCGCGACGGCTTCCATGGCGACACCAGCCGCATGTACTTGGTCGGCACGGCCACCGTGCTCGCCCGCCGCCTCACCGCGGCCTGCTTCGAGGCCATGTGGACCGGCATCCGCGTGGTCAAACCGGGCACGCGGCTGGGCGATATCGGCCACGCCATTCAGACCTATGCCGAAAGCAACAATTTCTCGGTGGTGCGCGAGTATTGCGGGCACGGCATCGGCCGCGTATACCACGAGGATCCGCAAGTGCTGCACTACGGCAAACCAGGGACCGGCCTCGAGCTCGTCACGGGCATGACCTTCACCATCGAACCCATGATCAACGCCGGACGCCGGGATGTGCGTCTCTTGCCCGACGGTTGGACCGTGGTGACCAAGGACCAGTCGCTCTCGGCGCAATGGGAACATACGATTTTGGTGACCGATACGGGGTACGAAGTACTCACCCTGGGTGCGAGCACCGCGCTGCCGGCTGCCGCCGCGGCGGCGTCTTGAGCGCCGGACCCAAGTTTCTCGAACCAAGCGCTGACTGGGCCTATTTGTCGGAAGTGCCCGAGGCACTCCGCAGCGGCCAATTTTCTCCCATCGTGTTTCGTCAGGTGCTGGATCACGGCAGCGAGCTCCTGAAGGAGCGCTTTGTCGCCGATGACGCCATCGAGGATCTGGTTCGCGACCGGGCCCGGCTGGTCGACATGGCGTTGCGCGCCGCCTGGGTGCGCCACGCCGGCAAGTTCGCGGAAGACCTGGCCCTGGTGGCGGTCGGCGGCTATGGGCGCGGCGAACTGCATCCGAGCTCGGACATCGACATCATGGTGCTGTTGCCGAAGAGCGATTCGGCCGATTGGCAATCCGATATCGAGAAATTCCTGACCTTTCTCTGGGATATCGGCCTCGAGGTGGGGCACAGCGTGCGCTCCATCGATGACTGTCAGCGCGAAAGCCTCGCCGACATCAGCGTCGCGACCACGCTGTTCGAGGCGCGTCTTTTGGCGGGGCCGGAATCCCTGTTTGCCGGCATGCGCCGCGCGCTGGCGTCCGACCGCTTGTGGTCGTCGCAGGATTTTTTCGAAGCCAAGGTCCGTGAGCAGGTCGAACGCCATCATCGATATTTCGACACGGCGTACAACCTGGAACCCAACGTCAAATCGAGCCCCGGGGGTTTGCGCGACATCCAGACCATCGGCTGGGTGGCGAAGCGGCACTTCGGCACCGACACGCTCGATGAGCTGGTGGGTCACGGTTTTTTGACGCGCGAGGAGCTGCGCAAGCTCAAGGCCGGCCAATCCTTCCTGTGGAAAGTGCGCTTCGGCCTGCACCTCTTGACCAACCGGCGCGAAGACCGGCTGCTGTTCGATTACCAGATCAAACTCGCAAAGCTGTTCGGCTACGAGGATGCGAGCTTCACGCTCGCGGTCGAACAGCTGATGCAGAAGTACTACCGCACGGTCATGGACGTGAGCTTGCTCAACGAAATGCTGCTGCAGCTGTTTCGCGAGGCGATCTTGACGCAAAGCGGACCGCCGGTGCCCATCAATGCCCGCTTCCAATACCGCAACGATTACCTGGAAGTGACGCACCCGGAGGTGTTCGCGCGCTATCCGTCGGCGCTCCTCGAGCTGTTCGTCTTGCTGCAGCAGAACCCCGCGCTCTCCGGCGTGCGCGCCGAAACGATCCGCTTGCTCGGCACCCACGTGTGGCTCATCGACGAGGAATTCCGGCAAAACCCGCGCCATCACCGGCTTTTCATGGAGATCCTGTGCGCGCCCGTGGGAGTCACGCACGAGCTGCGCCGCATGAATCTGTACGGCGTTCTCGGGCGCTATATTCCGTCCTTCGGGCGGGTCGTCGGGCGCATGCAGTACGACCTGTTCCACGCCTACACGGTGGACGCCCACACCCTGTTCGTGGTGAGCAATCTGCGGCGCTTCGCGATGCCGAAGTTCAACGACGAATTCCCCGCGTTGAGCCAAATCATGCAATCGCTGCCGCGCCAGGAACTTGCCTATCTCGCGGCGCTGTTCCACGACATCGCCAAGGGCCGCGGCGGCGATCACTCCGAATTGGGCGCCGTGGATGCGGAAGCGTTCTGCCTGGAACAGGGTCTCGGCCGCTATGAGGCGCGGTTGGTGGCCTGGCTGGTACGCAATCACCTGATCCTCTCCATCACCTCGCAGAAAAAAGATATCAGCGATCCGGACATCATTCACGATTTCGCGCGCCGCGTCGGCGATCAGGCGCATTTGGATTACTTGTATGTATTGACGGTCGCGGATGTGCGCGGCACCAATCCGAAGCTGTGGAATGCCTGGAAAGCGCGCTTGTTCGAGGAATTCTACGAACGCACCAAGCGCGCCCTGCGCCGCGGCCTCGAGACTCCGCTCGATCAAGATGAATTGATCCGCGAGACCCAGGAGAATGCGCGGGCGAAGATGCCCGCCATCCCGCAGGAGCAAATCACCCAGGTGTGGTCGCAATGGACCGAAGCGTATTTCCTGCGCTACACCCCCGAGGAGATCGCCTGGCAGACCGCCGTGCTCGCCGGCCGGCATCCCTATGATGACGCCCCGTTGGTCGCGATTCGCCAGCTGGCGGATCGCGGCGGCACCGCAGTGCTCACCTACACGCCGCATCGCCTGCACAGTTTCGCGCGCACCACCGCGGTGCTTGATCAAATGGGGCTCAATGTCGTCGACGCGCGGCTGATCACGAGCTCCAACGGCTTCAGCTTGGAGACCTATGTGGTGCTCGAGGACTCGGGCGCGGTGATCGCGGACACCGCCCGCATGGGCGAGATCGAGCGCGGGCTGTGGCGCAATCTCAAGCAGCCGGAGGATTCGCCGCTGACCGTGACGCGGCGCGCGCCGCGCCAAGTGCGCATGTTCTCGACGCCGACTCAGGTGAATTTCAGCTTGGACAGCCGCAATAACCGCACCATCCTCGAACTCATCGCCGCGGACCGCCCGGGCCTCTTGTCCGAGGTCGGCAAGGTCTTCAAGACGGAACGCATCGCCATCCACGGCGCGAAAATCATGACCGTCGGCGAACGCGCCGAGGACGTGTTCTACATCACCGACAACGACGGCCGCGTGCTCACGGATGAGGCGTGTCAGCGGGTGCAGGACTCCCTGGCGCGGGCCCTCGATCGGCGCGAGGTCGCCTCGCGGGTATGAACACGGACTTGTGCGAGCTCAAGGCCGTCATCGAGGCCGCCTACGAACTTCGCGCGAAGCTCACGCCCGCCGGCGTGTCGCGTGAAATCCGCGCCGCGGTCGAGAGCGCGCTTGGCCTGCTCGATACGGGATCCTTGCGGGTGGCGGAGAAGCGCGACGGCGGCTGGCAGGTCAACGAGTGGCTGAAGAAAGCCGTGCTGCTGTCGTTTCGCATCGCCGAGAACGCGCCGTCGCACTGCGGGGATTTGCGCTTCTATGACAAGGTGCCCTTGAAATTCGGCGGCTGGAGCGGGGCGCAATTCAGCGCGGCGGGGGTGCGGGTGGTGCCGCCGGCGACGGTGCGGCGCGGGGCCTACATAGCGCCGAATGCGGTGCTGATGCCAAGCTACGTCAACATCGGCGCTTATGTGGACTCCGGCACCATGGTCGATACCTGGGCCACCGTCGGGTCCTGCGCGCAGATCGGCAAGAACGTGCATCTGTCCGGCGGAGTCGGCATCGGCGGCGTGCTCGAGCCGCTGCAGGCGAGCCCCACCATCATCGAGGACGATTGCTTCATCGGCGCCCGCTCGGAAATCGTCGAGGGTGTGATCGTCGAAACCGGCGCGGTGGTCTCGATGGGCGTTTTCATCGGCCAAAGCACGCGCATCTACGACCGCGAACGCGATGAGATCCTCTACGGCCGCGTTCCCGCCGGAGCCGTGGTGGTGCCCGGCACGCTGCCTGCGCCCAACGGCAAGTATGCTCTCGCCTGCGCCGTCATCGTGAAGCGCGTGGACGCGCAAACCCGCGCCAAAACCTCGCTCAACGAACTGCTCCGGAACATCGATTAACCGCCGCCGCTCAGCCGAAGCGGCCGGTGATGTAATCCTCGGTGAGCTTGTTGCGCGGGTTGGTGAAGATCGCGCCCGTGGCTCCCACTTCGATCAAATTGCCCATGTGAAAAAACGCCGTGCGCTGCGACACCCGCGCGGCTTGCTGCATGTTGTGCGTCACGATGGTAATCGCGTAATTCGCGCGCAACTCGTCGATCAGGTCTTCGATCTTGGCGCCGGCGATCGGATCGAGCGCCGAGGTGGGCTCATCCATCAGAATGACTTCGGGATTGACCGCGATGGTGCGCGCGATGCACAGCCGCTGCTGCTGGCCACCGGAGAGGCCGGTGCCGGGCTGCGACAAGCGGTCTTTGACCTCGTCCCAGAGCCCCGCCCGCTGCAAACTCGTGGCGACGAGTTCATCCATGTCGGCGCGGCCTTTGACGAGACCATGAATGCGCGGACCGTACGCGACATTCGCATAGATCGAGTGCGGAAAAGGCGTGGGTTTTTGGAACACGATGCCGACCCGCGCGCGCAGTTGCGCGACGTCCTGTCCGCGGGCGTAGATATCCTGCCCGTCGAGCGTAATCACGCCGTCCACGCGCGCGCCGGCGATGGTGTCGTTCATGCGGTTGAGACAGCGCAGAAACGTCGATTTGCCGCACCCCGAGGGACCGATCATCGCCAGCACCTGATTGCGCCCGATATCGAGGCTGACGTCTTTCACGGCGTGCTTATCGCCGTAGTGCACATTCACCGCGCGCGCGGTCATGACGGCGTCATGGAGTGGATCGCCGACGGGCGCCGCGCCCGCGCCCTGCGGCGTCGATGCCGCGCCCGGTGCGGTGCGCAAGGATTCGTCCATGCCATTCATGAAGGACAACTTTTTGCTGGTTCAGAGCCCGGCTAGCCGAAGCGGCCGGTGATGTAATCGTCGGTCTTGCGATTCTTGGGAGCCGTGAAAATCTCACTGGAAGGCCCGATTTCCACGAGTTCGCCGAGATACATGAAGCCGGTGACGTTCGACACGCGCGCCGCCTGCTGCAAATTATGCGTGACCACCACGATGCAATATTTCTCGCGCAGCGCCTGCAAGGTCTCTTCCACTTTCAAGGTCGAGATCGGATCGAGCGCCGCCGTGGGTTCGTCGAGCAGCAGCACTTCCGGCTGCACGGCGATGGTGCGGGCGATGCAAAGACGCTGTTGCTGACCGCCCGAGAGACTGCGGCCGTCAGCATGCAATTTATCCTTGACCTCATCCCAGATCGCCGCATCTTTGAGCGCCGATTCGACCCGCACCTTAAGATCGGCGCCGTAAATGCCGCCGGCAAGCCGCAAGCCGAAGGCCACGTTATCGTAGACCGACATGGGAAACGGGGTCGGCTTTTGAAACACCATGCCGACCCGGTAGCGCAGGTCCGCCACATCCACCGCGGGTCCCAAGATATCGCGGCCGCCGATCAACACCTCGCCTTCCGCGCGCTGGTTCGGATAGAGCGCATACATTCGATTCAGCACGCGCAGCAGCGTCGACTTGCCGCAGCCCGATGGGCCGATGAATGCCGTGATCGAACGGTCCGCAAACGCGACATCGATGTTGTGCAGCGCTTGATGCTCGCCGTAGAAGAAGTTGAGCCTGCGAATTTCGATCTTAGGCGGCCCGGTATCGACCGACGCCTGCGGGATCACGGTCGGATACGGCCCGCGGGTCTTCAAGTGCTTGGGCAGTTTCAGCGACGGTATCATCTTCCCGACCCACCGTTCGATTGCAGCAGAGCGAGCAGTACCCTGGCGGAAATGCTCAGTATCAAGATAGCCGCGGTGATGATCAAGGCGCCCGCCCAGGCGAGATCCTGCCAGTCCTTGTAGGGGCTCAAAGCGAACTGGAAGATCACCACCGGCAAATTCGCCATCGGGGCATTCAAGTCGGTGCTCCAGAACTGATTATTGAGGGCGGTGAACAACAGCGGCGCGGTCTCGCCGCTGATGCGTGCAATCGCCAGCAGCAAACCGGTCACGATGCCGCTGCGGGCGGCGGGGTACAAAACGCTGAAAGTGGTTCGCCAAGGATACGCGCCCAACGCCGCGGAGGAATCCTTCATCCCGATCGGCACCAAATTGAGCATGTCTTCGGTGGTCCGCAAGGTCACCGGGATGGCGAGAACCGCAAGCGAAAGCGCTCCGGCGATCGCGGAGAAATGGCCCATGCGAACCACGATGATTTCATAGATGAAGAGCCCGATGATAATCGAAGGCGCACTCAGGAGCACATCGTTGATGAAGCGAACCACGGTGCTCAACCGCGAAGTGCGGCCGTATTCCGCGAGGTAGGTCCCGGCGAGCACGCCGATCGGCGAACCGACCAGAATACCGAGCAGCGTCATGGCGGCGCTGCCGTACAGCGCATTCAGGAGACCGCCTTGGCTGCCCGGAGGCGGCGTCATTTGCGTGAAGAGGTGCCACGACATGCCCGCGATCCCGCGCGAGATCAAGGTCCACAGGATCGCCGCCAAACATGCGAGTCCCGCCAGCGTCGCGAGCAAGGAGAGCGCCAGGAAGATGCCGTTTTTCACCTTGCGGAAAGTGCGGCGGCTCATATGGACGACAGGGCCCGGCGCTCGAGCCTGCGCAACATCGCCTGCGCGGCCGCGATCACCGTGAAGGTGATGAGAAACAGCAGCAACCCCAACGCAATCAGCGACGAGGTGTATAGATCGCCCACCGCCTCGGTGAATTCATTGGCGATCGCCGAGGAGATGGTGGTGCCGGGCGCCAGCAGCGACGATGAAATGCGGTGCGCATTGCCGATCACGAAGGTCACGGCCATGGTCTCGCCGAGCGCGCGCCCCAGACCCAACATGACGCCGCCCACGATGCCGACCCGAGAATGAGGCACGACCACATTCCAGATGACTTCCCAGGTCGTGGCGCCCAACCCATAGCCCGACTCCTTGAGCATGGGCGGAACGGTATCGAACACATCGCGCATGGTGGCCGCAATGAAAGGCAGCACCATGATGGCGAGCACGAATCCCGCGGTGAGAATGCCGATGCCGTAGGGCGGTCCCATGAACAGCTTGCCGATGGCGGGGATCGGACCCAAGTGCTCGATCAACCAGGGCTGCACATGACGCTGCAGCACCGGCGCAAGCACGAATAAGCCCCAGATGCCGAATATGATGGAGGGTACCGCCGCGAGCAGTTCGACGGCGACGCCGATGGGCCGCTTCAATAGAGGTGGACAGAGTTCGGTCAAAAAAAGCGCGATGCCGAAGCCCGCCGGAACCGCAATCGCCATGGCGATGAGCGAAGTCACCACCGTGCCGTAAATCGCCGCCAGCGCTCCGAACTGCTCGGTGACCGGATTCCAGACCTCGTGAGCGACGAAGGAAAATCCGAAATGCTTGAGAGCCGGCCAGGAACCGTGCAGCAGCGATAAGGCGACCCCGCCTAAGATCAGCAGCACCAGAATCGCCGCGGTCAGCGTGGCCGACCGGAAGATTCTTTCGTAGATCAATTGCTTGGCGGCGTGTCTCGGATCGATGATCGCCACGTGTCAGTTTCGCTCCCGCTACACTTATTTGCCGGTCCAAACCGGATGGCCCCCTGCGGTGATCTCCGCGGCCCAGGACTTTTTCACCTGCGCAATCAGCGGGCCAGGTAGCGGCACGTAATCTAGCTCAGACGCCATCGCGGCGCCATCCCGGAAGGCCCAGGCAAAGAACTTCAAGGCCTCGTTCACGGGCGCGGGATCCGCCGGCTGCTTGTAGACGAGAATGAAGCTCGCACCGGTGATGGGCCAACTCTTGGCGCCCGCCTGATCGGTGAGAATCAAAAAGTACGAATCCGCAGCGGCCCAATCGGCATTGGCGGCGGCCGCTTGGAACGATTCGGCGCTCGGCGCCACCACACCGCCCGCTTTGTTGGTGAGCAGGGTAAACGCCATCTTATTTTGTTTCGCGTAGGCATATTCGACATAGCCGATCGCGCCGTCGGTTTGAGCGGTCATGTTGGCCACCCCTTCGTTGCCCTTCGCACCGATGCCGAGCGGCCATTGCACCGAGGAATTGGCGCCGATGGTCGACTTGAATTTCGGGCTCTCCTTCGACAAGTAGTCGGAGAACAGAAAATTCGTGCCGGAGCCGTCCGACCGGTACACCGGCGCGATCGCCGTGCTCGGCAGCGTGAGCTTGGGATTCAGGCGCTTGATTTGCGGATCGTCCCACTTGGCGATATCGCCCATATAGATGGCCGCGACCGCGGCGCCGTCGAGATGCAGTTGACCGGGCGCCACTCCTTTGACATTCACCACCGGGACGACGCCGCCGATGATCATGGGAAATTGCAATAAGCCGGCGGCCTTCAATTCGTCGGGCTTCAGCGGCATGTCGGAGGCGCCGAAGGTCACGGTCTTCGCCTTGATCTGCTTGATGCCGCCGCCGGATCCGATCGATTGATAATTAAGACCGATACCGGTGAGCTTTTTGTACGCGTCCGCCCATTTCGCATAGACCGGGTACGGGAAGGTGGCGCCGGCGCCTGAAATATCGCCCGCCGCCGCGGCGGCGAGACTCACGCAGGCTAGAGCCCCGGCAATGGCAAAACGTCTGAGGATATTCATAGTGAGTTCAATCCTGGTTAAAAATCAATACTCGACCCTACATTATCAGCGTCCCACGTGTCTTTTTTGTGAAACCGCCGCAGGCGGGATCAGGCGTGATAATCGGCCGCGATGGTTTCGTCGCGAGGCGCTTGCCGCGCGCGCAGGCCGTTCAGAAGCGGCGTCAGCACGATGGCCACCGCCAGATTGAGAATGATGGTATAGAAGGCCGTATAGCCCGGGAAGGTGTAGCCGCCGAGCGCGAACGGGAACGTCGGCGTCAACTTGGTCGCGACCGCCATGGCGGTGCCGGCGAACGTTCCTGCCGCCCAGCCAAGCAGCAGCGCCCAATCATTGAACCATCGGGTATAAGCCCCCAGCATCACGGCGGGCAGCGTCTGGATGATCCAAATGCCGCCGAGCAACTGCAACTGGATCGCGTACTTGGTCGGCACGAACAAGATGAATACCAAGGCACCGAGCTTGACGATGAGCGACACCCACTTCGCCATCTGCGCTTCTTGTTTGTCGGTCGGATTGCGGTTGATGAATTCGCGGTGAATGTTGCGCGTGTAGAGGTTCGCCGCGGCGATCGACATGATGGCCGCCGGCACCAGCGCACCGATGCCGATCGCGGCAAAGGCCATGCCGACGAACCAGGAGGGGAAGCTGTGCAGGATGAGCGCGGGAACGGCGAAGTTGGCGCCGAATTGCTTGAATCCCGCTGCGTATTGCGGCAGCTCGGCGATTCCCGCGGCGATCACGAAGAAACCGACCAGGGCCAGGAGCCCCAGCATGAACGAATACGCCGGCAGCATGGCCGCGTTGCGGCGAATCGCCCGGCCGCTGCTCGCGGAGAGAATGGCGGTAAGCGAATGAGGATACAGAAACAGCGCGAGCGCCGAGCCCAAGGCCAAGGTGGCGTAGGCGCTGTACGCGCCGGTGCTATGTGCACCCGGCACCGCCAGCAACAGCTTCTGCGGCGGCACCGCCGCGAAAATTTTGCCGAAACCGCCGAGCTGGATGGGAATGATGATGATGATGGCGAAGGCCGTGATGTAGATGAGGACATCTTTGACGATCGCGATCGATGCCGGTGCGCGCAGTCCGCTCGAATAGGTAAACGCCGCCAGCACCACGAAGGCGACGATGAGCGGCAGATCGGCGGCCCAGCCCGTACCGGAAACGCCGAGCGCCCCGACCACGACCTGGATGCCGACCAGCTGCAAGGCGATGTACGGCATGGTGGCGACGATGCCGGTGACGGTGATTGCGAGCGCCAGCCAGCGGTTGCCGAAGCGGCCGCGCACGAAATCGCCCGCCGTGATGTAGCCGTGCTTTTGGCAGACGTGCCAGAGGCGGCGAAAAACCAGAAACAGCAAGGGATAGATGAGGATGGTGTACGGCACCGCGAAAAACGCCAGCGCGCCGGCGCCGAAGGCGAGCGCGGGAACCGCGATGAAGGTGTACGCCGTGTAGAGATCGCCGCCGACCAGAAACCAGGTGACCACGGTGCCGAAACGCCGGCCCCCGAGTCCCCATTCGTGCAGCAAATCAAGATCGCCCTTGCGCCAACGCGCGGCGGCGAACCCCAGCCACGTAATGAAGCCGAACAGCGCCAAGAAGACGCCGAGCGCAACCCAGTTTACATCTTCCACAACGGCCCCTTGCTAGTCACGGACCGCAAAATAGACCACCGCGGTGGTAACCGCGCTCACCAGAACCCAGAGCATCTGAAACCAATAGAAAAACGGAATTCCGAAAACCGTGGGTTCCGCGCGGTTGTAAAACGGCGGCCACAGGATGACGAGGAATTGCATGACGAAGAGCAGATACCACCAGCTCCACCCGCCGCGTTTTCTTTCTTCGGTATTCATGGCGACTATCCCCAGTCGGCTAGGGTCGGGAGCGACACTACCCGAACGCTTGGGATCCGTAAAGTCGGCGCCACGGCCGGAATGATCCGTGGCGCCGGTTGCGCAGTCCGCGCCGATTGATCAGCAGCGACTAGAACTTGAAGCGCACAGCGACGGTCGGATTGATAATGAGCAACATCACATGACTCAACAACAAGAAAGCGCATGTCGGATGCGCGCATCGATGCGCGCCGCGGCGTTGTGCATCTACCTGGCGGCGGTCCTGACGGGATGCGCTGCCTTCGTTAAGTGCGGGCTGCGCGAGTGCCCTGCGGACGCCAAGATCAGCGCCGAGGTGCGCTCTCTTTTTGCGCAGAGCCCCGCGCTCGAGGCTCCAAACCTGATCAGCGTGCAAACCGTCCACGGCGTGATTTACCTGCGGGGGCTGGTGTCCACGCCCTACCAGATCGCGGAGGCCGGCAGCCTCGCCGCGCGGGCGCGGGGCATGATCGACGTGCAGAATCTGCTGTCCATCGATAACTCCCGATAACCGGCCCCCGAAGGCCGCCACTGCGGTGAGAATTGCATCCCGTGTCATATAGTTGTAACAATCGTGGCCAATTATAGGACAGGCCAAGTGTGGGCTTAGCGCAACGATGCGCGAAGCAGAATTTTATTGAGCCCGGAACCAATCAAGCGCGAACGCATCTGAGCGGTGGTGTCCCTCTTACAAGGCGCCGAGCCGCGCCGCAAGATCCGATAAAGCTATAATGAAACGAGATCGTGTCGAGCACGTATTTTCTTGTTGCTTTAACACAACAACCGAATGAAAACCATTGGAGTCTAATGTGAGGAATTTGAACCTGATCATCGCCGGTTCGCTGTTGGCGGCGGCAAGCGCCGCGCAAGCGCAAACCACGACGCCGGCCGCCCCCCCGGCAGCGGCGGACGAAAGCCTGACCTGGCACGGCATTACACTCTACGGCATCGTGGACGTGGACCTGCAATATGAATCCCACGGCGCGCCCTTCAGCAGCTACTTCATCTCGGGCGGCTCGGACATCGTGCAGAAGAACAGCAACAACTCCGTGTCCGGCGTGACCTCGAACGGCATGAGCCAGTCGCGCGTCGGACTCCAAGGAAAAGAGCCGTTGCACTTCCTGGATTGGTCGGCCGTGTTCAAGCTCGAGACCTATTTCAATCCGGCGTCGGGCCAGATCACCGACGCCCTCAAATCGGTTACGCAAAACAACGGCCGCCCGCTCGACGCGCAGAGCACGAACATCGATTCGAGCATCGCCGGGCAGCCGTTCGAGCAAGCGTTCGTCGGCGTGAGCTCCCCCACCTGGGGAACGATCACGTTCGGCCGTCAAAACTCGACGCTCGCGGATCTCATCGCCAAATACGATCCGCAGCAGACCTCGTATGCCTTCTCGCTGCTCGGATTGTCCGGCACTCCGGCCGGAGGCGGCGACACGCAGGATCGGCGCCTCGACGGTTCGATCAAGTACGTCGGCAACTTCTTCGACATGGTGCATGCCGGCGCGATCTATAAAACCCAGGGTTCATCGGCGCAGAACTATGCCACCGGCGGCAGCGGCGAGGCGTTCTCCGGTTTTGAGGTGTCGCTCGGCGCGGAGTACGCGGGTGCGTCCGTCGACACCTTCTACACCAAGATGCGCGATGCGGTTTCGGTAGGTACCTTGAGCACCGAGCAACTGGCGACATTGCCGGCGTTGAACCTCTCTGCGACGAACTCGGTCTCCGGCACGATCTCGGACAATGCCTCCTACGGAGCTATGGCCTCGTACGCCCTCGCCCCGGTCCTCCCCTTGACCTTCTATGGCGGCTACCAGCACATCACCTACATGAATCCCTCGATCGACCTGGCTCCGGGATTTGACGATATCGGCGGATACGTGCTAGGTGCCGTCAGCAACACGGCCTACGCCAAGGGCGATAAGATCTTGCAGGTGTACTGGACGGGCGCCCGCTATGCCGTGACGCCGCAGTTCACCGCCGCGATCGCCTATTACGGGGAAAGGCAAACTGCCTACGCGACCGGCAAAGATGCAGGCTGTTCGAGTACGGTCAGCGGCGCGTGCAATGGAAACTTTCACGCGGCGTCCGTGTCGCTCGACTATCATTTCACCAAGCGCTTCGACTCTTATGCGGGCGCGATGTGGTCGAATGTGTCGCATGGACTTGCCTCCGGGTATCTGAATACCACCATGATCGATCCGACCATCGGCGTGCGGTTCTCTTTCTAGAGATCCCCACGCGCTTCTACGGCGCGGAGCTGGTCAAGGCGCGGCGGAACGCGGCAATGATCGCCGGCTGGGGCCGGCGGATGGGCGGAATGCTCTGGTAATTCTGCCAGCCGCCCCCGAGGCTTTTGTACAGCTGCGCGAACTCCTCGCCTTGCGCGACCTGGGCTCTGGCATATTCTTCCTGCAGATCATAGAACTGCCGTTCGGCATCGACCACGTTGAGGAAGTCCGTCAGACCGCGGTCGTAGCGCTCGGTCGCCAAATCGACGGCGCGCTGGCCGGCGATCATCGCATCGCCGAGATTCTTCAGGCGGTCCTGTTGCGCGCTATAGGCATCGAGAGCCGCATCGACCTCCTCGACGGCGCTCAAAATCGTTCTGCGGTATGCCGCCAAAGACGCATGCGCCTCGAGATGAGAAATATCGACCTCAGCGTCCAGGGCACCGAAGTCGAGCAGCGGCCATAAAGCGGCCGGACCGAACGACCAGATGTGCTTGCTGATATCCGGCGCCGTGCCCAACCCTTGAGCTTGCTCGCCGATGGCGCCGACCAGAGCCACCTGCGGGTACAAGGCGGCAGTGGCGACGCCGATGCGCGCCGTCGCCGCGGCCAGTCTGCGCTCGGCCTCTCCGACATCGGGGCGGCGCTTGAGGATGTCCAGCGGAACGCCCGGCGCGACCGGCGGCGGCATGGAGGGAATCAAAGCCGGCGTCGACAGCTCCTGAAGCATATTTTCCGGGTATTCGCCCACCAGCACGGCGAGCGCGTACTCGGCCGCGCTCGCCTGGGCTTGCAATGGCGCGATCTGCGCTTGAAATGTGTCGAGCTCGCGGGTTGCCAGGGCCACGTCGAGCTCATTGGTGATCCCGCGCTGATAGCGAATATTCACGATGCGCAGCGACTCGCGCAGCACATCGCTCGCTTGGCGCAGAACGCCGACCTCGGTTTGAAAACCCCGCAGATCCACATAGGCGCGCACCACATCGGCCACGACCGAGATGAGCACCCCATTGCGGGCCGCGGCGGCCGCCTGCATGTCGGCGCGCGCCGCCTCGAACTGCCGCCGATATTTTCCGAACACATCGAGTTCCCAGACCGCATCGAAACCGCCGATCTCGTTGATATGCTGAATTCCGCTGGTGTTGTCGGCCGACACCAGCGACTGCGCTGCGCGGCCGCGCATCAGGTCCGATCCCGTGCCTTTCGCGGCCGCGGCGCTTGCGTCCACTTCAGGCAGCGCATGCCCCAAGACCACGGCCTCGTAGGTGCGAGCCTGCTGCAGCCGGTTCAAGGCGATCTCCAGATCCAGATTCGAGCGGATCGCCCGTTCGACGAGCGAATCCAATTCCGGGTCATCGAGCGCTTTCCACCACACGGTAAGATCGGGTGCCGGGGTCTGCGCGGCCTTGCCCGAGGGAGAGGCGGAGGCCGGCGCCGCTGCCGCGAACTGGGCGGGCGCATCGGGCGGCGGGGTGTGATAGTTCGGGCCTGCGGCGCACCCGGCCACCCCGGCCACACCGGCGGCCAGTGCGAAGTGAATTGAGCGCAGTCTAGGTGCGGGCATTTTCAGCGCTTCGCGGCGAGCTGGGTTTTGTCGGCCGTGCCGTCGGTGTCGACCACCGTGACGGCCTGACCGGCGGCGATCTGGCTGCTGATGTTCAAGACCAGCCGATCCCCCGGCTGCACTCCGGAACTCAGCTCAACCATGCTGCCGTTGTCGCGCGCGATCGTGACATGCGCGAATTCGATTTTGCCCGCGGCATCGACCCGGGCAACTTGCGCGCCGCCGGAGCGAAACACCAGAGCGGCGGCCGGTACTTGCACCGAGCCCCGGGGCTCCAGCCTGAAGGCGACATTCACATACATCCCGGGGACGAGCGCGTGATTCGCGTTCGGCATGTCGACCTCGACTTTCATGGTGCGGGCTTGCGCATTCATGGACTCCGCTGAGCGCGCGACGCTTCCGGAGAAAACCCCACCCACGGCTCCCGTCGCACGTATCTCGGCGGGCACACCGGCCTTCATGAGATCGCCCGCGGCGTTCTGCGGCACATCCACAAAGATGCGCAGCGGATCGGTTTGCGCCATGCGATAGAGCGGTGTGGTCGTCGATGAACTGCCCGCGGTCACGAGATTTCCCACGTCGATTTTGCGTTCCGTGATGGTCCCGTCAAACGGCGCCTGCACCTGTTTGAACGCGGTCAATGCCTTGTACTGATCGACATGCGACTGATCGAGGGCCACCTGGGCGTCGGCCGCGTAGAGCCGGGCTCGGGCACTTTCATAGTCCGCTTTCTTCGCTTCCCGCTCCTGGTCGGATACCACGCCCTTGGGCGAATCGCGCCATCGCTCGTTGGTGGTCTTGCTGAACTCGGCTTCGGCCTGGCGCGCCTCAACCTGGGCCTGCGACGCTCTTAACTGCGCGCGCGCCGCCGACAACTGGGCGTCGAGTTCGGGCGTCTCGATGGTCGCGAGCACCTGGCCCTTCGCGACATGATCCCCGATATCGACCAACCACTTCGCGACATAGCCGCTGACCCGCGCATAGATCGTCGTTTCGTACCACGCGGCCGTCTGTCCCGGCAGCACCAGGTCCTGACCTTGGGCTGCGGGATGCGCGATCACCACATCGACCGGCGGGGGCTTCGCGTAGGCCGCGTCCCCGGCCCTGGCCACGGCGTGCTCGTCGAAGAGCCGGATGACGCCCACCACCAGGAAACCCAACACCAATACAGCCGCCGCAATGAGCACGCCTTTTTTCACGCGGCGGCCCGTATCGGGATCAAATTCCGTGGATACCGGGTCGTCTTCCGTCCGCGAGGTATCATCGGGAAGCTCATCGTGGCGCACGGTGGCGGCCGGAATGGGCAGCGGAGTGTCGTCGGGTTCATGCGGTTGCATTGGCTTTCCCTATCAAGTTCGGATCGCTCGCGCCGTGCGTCCGGCGGCGCAGCAACCGGTACATGGTGGGCACGAATATCAAAGTCGCGAAGGTGGCGAACAGCAAACCACCGATCACCGCGCGTCCCAGCGGCGCGTTTTGTTCCCCGCCCTCGCCGATCCCTAGAGCCATCGGCACCATGCCCAAGATCATGGCGCTCGCGGTCATCAACACCGGCCGCAGCCGCGTGTAGCCGGCCGTGGCCGCGGCGCGCAGTGGATCATCGCCCGCCTCCATCCGCTGATTCGCGAAACTCACCACCAAAATGCTGTTGGCGGTGGTGAGCCCGATGCACATCAGCGTGCCCATCAGTGCCGGCACGCTCATCGGCGTCTGCGTGAGAAACAGCATCCAGAGCACGCCGCCCAAGGCGAACGGAACCGCCATGAGCACGATGGCAGGATCCACCCAGCTCTGAAAATTCATGACGAGAAACAGATAGACCAGCACGATGGCCAGCGCGATACCGGTGAAGAGACCCGTATAACTCTCCTGCATGGTATCGACCTGCCCGCTCAAAGTTACCGAGATCGCCTTGGAGGGATCCGGCCGGTGCGCCGCCAACACCGCATCGATGTCATGCGCCGCCGCGTTCAAATCGCGCCCTTGAACATCGGCCTGTACGTCGAACACCGGGCGGATGTTCAGCTGCGAAACCACCATGGGAACCGTTTCGCGTCCGAACGAGGCCAGATTCATCAGCAGCTGATTCTGGTCCGCGCCGGTCCCCGAAGTCACCGGCATCGTTTGCAAATCCTGCGATGAGCCGATGGTGTAAGTCGGCACTTGCACCACCAAGGGATAGCTCACGCTGTTGCGCGGATCGACCCAAAAGTTGGGAGCGGTTTGCGCACTGGAATTCGTGGCCACCAGCACATTGTTGGCCGCCTCTTGCTGCGTGACGCCCTCTTCGGTTGCGAGCGCGCGGTCCATATCCACGGTGAGCGCGGGCGCGTTGGGAACCTGGAACACATGCGAATCCACGACCCCGGGCACCTTGGTGAGCGCGCGCGCAATTTCGGACGCCAGGGTAAACGCGGCCGCTTGATCCGGTCCGGAGATGCGCACGTCGATCGGTGCGGGTTGCCCGAAATTCAAAACTTGATCGACGATATCCGCCGGCTGAAAGAAAAACTGCAGCTCGGCGAATCGCGCCGGCAGCCGGCGGCGCAACATCGCCATGAGTTTCGCCGTGGGTGTGTGTTTCTTGGCGAGCGATATCAATATCTCGCCGTCCATCGGACCCACCGTGGCGGAGTCGCTGAGCGCGATATTGATGCCGCTGTACGGCAGGCCGATGTTATCGAGCATCACGTCGATCTGATCGTTGCCCACCAGGCGCCGAATCTCTGCTTCGACTTCGGCAAAATAGGCTTGCGTCTTTTCGATGCGCGTGCCGGCGGGCGCGCGTACGTGAAGCCGCATCTGCCCGGCATCCACCTGGGGAAAGAAGTCCCGCCCCAGCAAGGGGAACAGCCCCGCCGACACCACCATCAGCACGACGAACGCACCCACCGTCAAGGCGGACTGCGAGAGTGTCCAGGAGAGGATATTTCGATAGCCCTCGCGCGACTTTTCGAAGCCGCGCTCGAACGCCGCCTGGAATCTGACCAGCGGGTTGCTCGAAGGCCGGTGCTCTCCGACCTTCCTGTGGTGCGGATTCGCGTCGTACTCGTTCACCGAACGGCGCATCAGAAAACTGAACAGCACCGGGACCATGGTGAAGGACAGCGCCAGGCTCGCGAGCAGCGCTCCGATCACGGAGAGCGACAAGGGCGAGAACAGATATTTGGCGGTGCCCTGCAGCAGGAACACGGGAACGAATACGATGCAAATGCACAGGGTCGACAGGAAGGTGGGTACCGCCACCTCGCTCGCGCCGCTCACGATGGCCTGGTGCAGCGGCTCCTTCATAGCGACGTGCCGCTCGATATTCTCGATGACCACCGTGCCGTTGTCGACCAGAATGCCGATGGCCAGCGCAAATCCGCCGAGCGTCATGGTATTCAGCGTTTGACCGATGATCTCGATGAACAGCACCGCCGTGATGATCGACAGCGGAATCGCCGCGAGGATGATCAGGGACAAGCGTACGTTGCCCAAGAACAGGATGATGACGAGCGCGGTGAGCACCGCCGCCATGCACGCGCTCAAGACCACGCTGTGCAGCGCTGCTTTGACGAAGATGGACTGATCGAACAGCGCCTTGATCGACACGTCCGGCGGAAGCACCTTTTGGATGTCCTTGAGCGCCGCGCGCACCCCGTCGATCACGGCGAGCGTCGAGACGCCGCCGGTCTTGCGGATGGTCATGAGCGCTCCGGGAATGCCGTTGACCGAGACCGAGTTGGTCTGGACTTGAAAACCGTCGTGGACGTGCGCGACATCGCGCATGAATACGGTACGGCCGTCGACCGAGCGGATGGGAAACGCGTTGATCGCTTCGATGACGTCGGGCGAGTTGTTCATCGCCAGGGTGTAGTCGTTGTCGCCGATTTTCACGTCGCCCGCGGGCAGAATCACGTTCTGGCGCTGCAAGGCCGCGCTCACGTCGGTGGCGGATAGGCCGCGCGCCTGCAGCGCCCGCGAATCGAGATCCGCCATGATCACGCGCGGCTTGCCGCCGTAGGGATAGGGAACCTCGGCGCCGTGCACCACGGCCAGCGCCGGGCGAATGATGTTTTGGCCGAGGTCATTGAGCTTGGTATCGGGCAGCGACTTGCTCGAGAGGCTCAACTGGATGATGGGCACGTCGGTGGCCCCGTAACGCAGCACCAACGGCGGCGTGATATTGGGCGGCATGTATTTGAGAACGACCAGTGCGCTGCTCGCCAATTGCGAGACCGCGCGGGTCACATCGGCGCCCTCGTGCAGATAGATCTTCTCCACGCCGACGCCCTCATAGCTCACGGCCTCGATGCGCGAAATATCGTCGACCAAGGAAGCGAGCTGCCGCTCGTGCAGCGTCAATATCCGGTTCTGGATATCTTCAGCGCTCATGCCGTTGTAGGTCCAGACCACCGCCACCACCGGAATATCGATCTCCGGAAAAATGTCGATCGGCATCCGCAACGCCGCGCCAATCCCCATGAGGGTGACCAGAATCAGCACCGCCGCCACGGTATAGGGTCGTTTTAAGGCAAGCTCGACAACCGACATGCGGAGTCCTCTAGGACGGTTCGCGCACTGTAAATCAAGCAGGAAGGTGCGTCAGGAATCAAAAATCACCATTAAAGCCGACTTTAGTCACGTGTAGAAGGTGACCAAAGTCACTTTCTGCGGGAGGAATTTTCTTACAGCGCCGGCGCGGCATGCGAAGCTCATAGAGGGCGCGGCTGCTTTCTCGTCAGCAGCGCGAGTTCAATGCGCGTGTTGGCGTGCAGCTTCTCCATGATTCGGCTGACGTAATTCTTGACCGTGCCCTCGGCCAGAAACAGCGCATTCGCAATCTGCCGGTTGCTCATGCCCTCGGAGATGTGCCGGAGAATTTTCTCCTCCTTGTCGTTCAAGGGTTCGGTCGCGAACGCGGCGCTGCGCGGCGAGTTCTCGGGCGTCGCTGCCGGTGCCGGCGCGGGCGAAAGTGCCGGCGCGATCGCCGGTGCCGGCACGGGCGCCGCAGCGATCGGCACAAGACGCCGGAATTGATCCATGACTTTGCGCGCGATCTGGGGCGTCAGGCGCGATTCGCCGCGCCGGAGCGCACGAATCGTTTCGAGCAGTTCATCCTCCGCCGCGTCTTTCAGCAAGTAGGCCTGCGCTCCGGCGCGTACGGCTTCAAACACGGTTTCATCGTCATCGAGCGTCGTCAACACCAGCACCTGGGTGCCCGGCAGCGCTTGAGTGATTTCTCGAGTGGCGGCGACTCCCCCTTTGAGGGGCATGTGCAGATCCATCAGAATCACGTCGGGATGCAGCACTCGGGCAAGTTCCACGGCCTCGACGCCGTTGCAAGCCTGGCCCACCACCTCCATATCCGGCTCCATGGAGAGCAGCAGCGCGGAGCCGCGGCGCACCAGTTCCTGGTCTTCGGCGATGACAATTCGAATCACCGCGGTCCGCGTCGGATCACCGTCGGTCATGTGTACCTCTTGGCCGGCATCATGCGGCTGTCACAACGACGTTTGGAAGTGACTTTGGTCACTGATTACGTGGAGCCATGGACCACCCGGTTTCGATGATCGACCCCCGGTATAGCCTGGCTGCGCGCCTGATGTGGTTGATCATCGGGCTCGCGTTTACGGAGTGAACCCAATGAGCGGGTGTATCAGCGCGCGGATGCGCTGGAGGCAGAGATCCTCTGGGTTGCACTGCTGCTCGGAGCCGCCACCGCGTTTCTGGGAGCGTTGGGCACGCGGCGTCTCACGGGCCGGCTGCAGCGCCTGACGCTGTCGGTGGCGTCCGTCGGGCGAACCGAAGGGGCACGGATCGACGTGCCGGCCGGGCGCGACGAGGTGGCCCAGCTGGCCCGCGCCTTTGCGACAATCTTGGAGGCCCTGCAGCAGGAGCGCAGCGAACTCAAAGCCATGAGCCAAGAGCTCGAAAGGCGCGTTGCCGCCAGAACCCAAGAAGTGGAGCGGCTCGCCGAGGAGGCACGCTATGCGGCCATCGTGCGCGAGCGCTTGAAGATCGCTCGCGACCTGCACGATACGCTCGCGCATTCGATGATGGCCCTCTTGAGCGAGATTCGCTTTCTTCGTAGGCTGCAGACTCACGACCCGGCCGCGGTACCCCGCGAACTCGCGCGCGCCGAAGAAGTCGCTCATGAGGGTCTCAAGGAAGTCCGCGCCGCGATCACGCAGATGCGTGTCACCGCGGTGCGCGAGACCGGTCTAGGCCCCGCGCTGGCGAACGCCTTGAAGCTATTCATCGACCGCACGGGTTTGAGCGTCGAGTGCAGCGCTGAACCCCAAGCGGCCTTGTTTGGCGACGAACGCGCTGAGACCCTGTTGCAGATGGCCCAAGAGGCCTTGCGCAACGTGGAACGGCACGCCATGGCGACGCGGGTGAACGTCACGCTGCGAATCACCGGCGGCACTCACCTGGAACTCGAGATCGAAGACAACGGCGTTGGTTTCGATCCCGGTTCGCTCCCCGCGGGGCACTTCGGTCTGGTCGGACTGCGCGAGCAGGCTGCGCTCATCGGTGCTCTGCTTCGTATCGAGAGCAAGGCGCAGGAAGGCACCACGCTGTCGGTGTTGCTGCCCTTGTCGCCCGTCGGTTTTCGATGAGCCGTTGCGGCGAAGACGTCTAGGTCGGTGCGGGTTTGCGATCCTCGAGTATTTTGCGGATATCACTTGGGCTGAAGCGCGCGTCGTAGATCGAACGCGCATCGAGGGTGCGCGCCACCACGGTGGCCGTCACCACCGCGATCAGCAGCGGCAGTATGAAGGAGCGGTCGCGGCCGGTGAGTTCCATCACCAGCACCACGGCCGAAATGGGCCCGTGCGTGGTGGCCGCCAGCATCGCGGCCGCGCCCACGACGGCGTACAGACCCGGCGGCACACCGGGCCAGATCCAAGTCCAAGCCATTCCGAGGACGCCGCCCAAGAGCGCGCCCAATGCCAGCGACGGCGTGAACAATCCTCCGGGAACGCCGGTCCCCAGGCACATGACCGTCGATAAGGGCCGGAGCACGACCAGAGTCAGCAACAGCGCGGGAGCCACTTGATCGGCGAACGCCAGTTGCGTGATGTCCTTGCCGTTTCCCAAGAGCTGCGGAAACACAATGGACACGGCTCCCAGCAATCCGAGCGCAGCGACCGGGGCCACGAGACGGCGCCAACCCGTGGGCTTGTTGCGATCCGCCCAAGCGACGAATTTGACATAGCCGACGGAGAGGAGACCCATGATGGGGCCGGCCAGCAACGCCCAGCAGACCACCGACGCCGAGGTGGGAAAGGCGGGAATGTGATAGGTGGGCGCATTCGGTAGCGCGAGCCACGCGACCGCCGTGGCGATCGCCGAGGCCAGCAGTGCGGGCAAGATCAGCCTCAATGCGAGAACTCCGCGCAGCACCTCGAGCGCGAACAGGGCGCCTCCCAGGGGCACGCCGTACGCCGCCGCCATGCCGGCGCCGGCACCGCACGCCACCAGCAAGCGCCGCTGCTCATCGGACAGGCGTGCGCGCTCGGACAAGACATTGGCGATCACGGCTCCCGTCTGCTTCGGCGCTCCTTCGCGTCCCAGCGACGCGCCCATGGCGACGACGAGAATGGACAGCAACGCACTGCCGAGCGTGCGCAGCGCAGGCAGCCTGCCGGCGTGTAGCGCGATTGCCTCGGTGATGTCGATGCCGTTGCCGCTGGTCAGACGGCGCAGAATGATTTGCCCCGCTCCGGTCAAGAGGCCGGCGCCCAACAGCACCCCTATGTGCCTCCAAGGGCCGGCCTCACTTGCCGCGGTAAGTAAATCAGTCCCCGGCCACATGAAGTGCTGCACCGTATTGAGCAGCAATGTCAGGACCGCGGCTCCGATCCCCGCACCGACGCCCGTCAGCACCACGACGGCCCAGAATCGCGCCGCTCCGCGACTCACCAGTGTCGGCGGGATGCCGCTGTCGATGCCGTTCGGGAGAGCCATCGATTATCTTAACTTAAAGCCGCGCAACCGCTAAAGTCACGACATCGCCGATCACACCAAGGGGAAACAACGCGTGCGGCTCTATCGGACTCCGTCTTTTTCGTTGATCATCGCCTTCCTGCTGAGCGCTCCCGCCCCGCAGGCCTTCGCTCAAGATCCCTGCGGCGGATTCAAGTGGGACGTGAGCAAGGAGCGCGCGCTGTTCGCAACCTCCGAGCGGGCAACGCCCGCGGGCAAGGACGCGGCGGCGGCGCCCGGGGTCGAACCGAATCGCCTGTACCAGTTGCAGCTGCTGCCCCAAGCCCAAGTGGCCTTTTCGCTGCCGCCGGGCAAGAAGCAGTCCGCGGACGGAAGCTACGCGGGTCTTGCCGCGCTCAAAATCCCGAAGTCCGGCAGCTATCGCATTTCGCTCGACTCAGGCTTCTGGGTTGATGTCGTGGCGGGCGGCAAGCTGGTGCCGGCCAAGGATTACGAAGGACAGCATGAGTGCAATGCGCCGCATAAGATCGTCGAATTCGACCTCGATGATCAGACGCCGTTGCTGCTGCAGTTCAGCGGCGCGAGCCAAGCTGCCGTTCGATTGACGGTGACTCGAGTAATGGTGAGATAATGGCTGTCCTATGGCGGGCGCCCCACGAGTTCGATTCCGCGTCGATTTCGGCAGCCAATGCTCCGTGGGTGTCGGCAAGATAGAGCTGCTCGAGGGCATCGCGCGCTCAGGTTCGCTCTCGCAGGCCGCACGCGAGATGCGCATGAGCTACCGGCGCGCCTGGCTCCTGCTCGCGGACCTCAACTTGAGTTTCGATCAGCCGGTGGCGCAAACCAGCACCGGCGGGCGCGGCGGGGGCGGCGCCGTGCTGACGCCTTTCGGCGTCCGGCTGGTGGCTGGATATCGAAAGCTGGAATCCAGTTTGCAGCCGCTCGCGAATAGCTGCCTGCACGAGCTCGGCAGACAGGTCGCGGCGGCGCGTCCGAAGAGCGCGGTTCAGCCGGCTTCACTGCGCCGCAAGACCGCGCCCGTTGAACTGAATGCGCGCCGCGCGGTCATACCGAAAGGGTGACGAATGTCCATCCGAGGCGCAGGCGGCTATAGTAGGTTGGTCCATACATCGATTGGTGAGGTTATGAAAAATCGAACCCAGTTCCATAAAGTTACGGTTCTCGTCAGTGCTTGTCTGACAGCGCTGGTGCTGAGCAGCGGCGCTTTCGCCGAGGGCCACGGTGGTGGCGGCGGCGGCGGGCACGTCAGCGGCGGCGGTGGTGGACATGCGTTCGCCGGCGGCGGCCATGCCGGCGGCTACGGCGGTTACCGAGGTGGCTACGGATACGGCGGCTGGCGCGGCGGCTATGGTTGGCGCGGTGGCTACGGCGGTTGGGGTTGGGGGGGCTGGGGTTGGGGTGGCCTCGGACTCGGCCTGTACTTCGCTTCTCTGCCCTTGTACTACTCGACGTACTGGTGGGGCGGCGTTCCCTATTATTACGCCAACAACACCTATTACACGTATGACCCCAATGTGCGGCAGTATGAGACCGTCGCGCCGCCCGCCGGGTTGCAGTCCCAGGTCGGAGGCCCGGCAGCCACCACGGGTACTGACTTGATCGCTTACCCCAAGAACGGGCAGACCGCCGATCAGCAGGGCAAGGACAAATTTGAGTGCCACCAGTGGGCGGCGGGCCAGACCGGCTACGATCCCACCTTGGGCACACCGGCGGCTGCGCCCACCGACAAGCGCTCGGACTACATGCGAGCCCAGGCAGCCTGCTTGGAGGGACGCGGCTACGCCGTCGAATAGGCGCGGCGGCTAGGCACGCGGCCGGCTGAGCCGCGCGGCCGGCCGGGCATGGCCGGCTAAGCGCCCAGCAGCAGCAGTTCCAGCGTGCGCCGGTAGACGGCATGCAGCCGATCGACATCGGCCACGCGCACGCACTCATTCGCCTTATGGATGGTCGCATTGACCACGCCGAGTTCAATGACCTGGGCGCCTAAGGGCGCGATGAAGCGGCCATCCGAGGTCCCGCCCCCGGTCGACAGCTTCGGGGTGACTTGAAGTTCCTCTCGCACGGCGCGGGTAGCGGTCTGCGACAGTGTCCCCGGAGCGGTTAGGAACGGGTATCCGGAGATGAACCAGTCGAGCGTGTAGCGCACGCGATGCTCTTGCAAGATGCGCTCGACCGTCGCCTTGAGCGTATCGACCGTTTGCTCGGTCGAGAACCGCAAGTTGAAGCGCGCTTTCAATTCGCCCGGGATCACGTTGGGCGCACCCGTGCCCGCGGAGATGTTCGATACCTGGAACGTGGTGGGCTGGAAGTGCCGGTTGCCCTGATCCCAGGTTCGAGACGTGAGTTCCGCGAGCGCGGGCGCCAGGGCGTGGATCGGATTGTCCGCGAATTGCGGATAGGCCACGTGGCCTTGCACGCCATGCACCGTGAGCCGTCCGCTCAAACTGCCGCGGCGGCCGATCTTGATGGTGTCCCCGAGCGCGTTCTCGCTCGAAGGCTCGCCCACCAAGCACCAATCGATAGTCTCGTTGCGCTCGCGCAGCACCTCGACCACGCGCCGGGTACCGTCGACCGAAGGCCCTTCCTCATCGCTCGTGATCAAGAACGCGATGCTGCCGCGGTGCTTCGGATGCCGGGCCACGAATTCCTCGCAGGCGGTGACCATCGCGGCGAGACCGCTCTTCATGTCGGCGGCGCCGCGGCCGTACAAAACCCCGTCGCGGATCTCAGGCGAAAACGGATCGCTCAACCACTCCTCCAGCGGTCCGGGCGGCACCACATCGGTGTGTCCGGCGAAGCAGAAGAGAGGTCCCTCGCGCCCGCGCCTGGCCCAGAAGTTGTCGACCGGCCCGAAGCGCAGGTTTTCCACGCGAAAGCCGATCGCTCCCAAGCGGCGGGCCAAGAGCTCCTGACAACCGCCGTCGGTGGGACTCACCGATGCGCGCGACATGAGTTCGCAAGTCAACGCCAAGGTATCGGACATTAGAAGCGCAGTACCGGAGGGCGGCGCGGCAGATTGGCCCACAGTCCCCAAAAGCCCAAGCACACCGCGGCGATCAGCACCCAGGCCGGCATGGCGAGTCCCAAGAGGCGCCACTCGACCTTGGCGCATTCCCCGGAGCCCGTGAGCACTTTGACCAGCACATCGGTGAGCGGAAACACCTTGAGCATGAAGTCGAGCGAGGCGCCGCAGGCAGGGACGCTGCCCGGCGGCAGGCTCTGTATGTACAGCTGCCGCGCCGCTACCCCGATGGTGGCGAGCGCCGCGAGCAGCACCAGGCCGGCGTAAACCCGGCGCGGCCAGCCGACCGGATCATGCGCCGCCGCGATGGCAAAGATGAGTCCGATCGCGAATACGCCGACGCGCTGAAAGATGCACAGGGGACAGGGGTCCAAATGCAGCACGAACTGTGCGTAGTAGGCGTATGCCAACAAACCTGCGCACGCCAACGCCCCGAGGGAATTCGCCGCGCGTGCCGTCATCAGCGGCGCGCGATGGCCGCGTGCGCGGCGGCGTGCGCGGCGTCGATCTGCTTCGCAACATCCTCGAGCGAGGTGTGGCGGATGTCCTTGCCGTGCACCATGTAGATCACATACTCGCAAATGTTCTTGGCGTGATCGCCGATGCGCTCCAGAGCGCGGACGATCCACATGATTTCGAGAGCCCGGCGGATGGTGCGCGGGTCCTCCATCATGAAGGTGATGCACTGGCGCTGGATGGACTCGTATTCCTCGTCCACCATCTTGTCTTCTTGGGCGGTTTTGAGGGCCGCTTGCGAATCCATGCGCGCGAAGGCGTCGAGCGCGTCATGCACCATCTGAGCGACTTGCCTGCCCAAATGCTTGACCTCGCGGTACTTGTCCGCCGGCCGCTCCATGGTGGCGAGGCGCGAGGCGATATAGCCGATTTTTTCGCCTTCATCGCCGATTCGCTCGAGATCGGTGATGGTCTTGATGATGGCGACGATGACACGCAAGTCCCCCGCCGCGGGTGCGCGGATCGCGAGGATGCGGCTGCATTCCTCGTCGATCGACACTTCCATGCCGTTGACCTTGTAGTCGTCGGTCGCAACCGATTCGCCAAGGCGGCTATCGCCCTCCACCAGGGCGATGATCGCCTTGTGCAGCTGTTGCTCGACGAAACCGCCCATCTGCAGCACCTGGTTACGGACCTTTTCCAGGTCTTCGTTGAACCGTCGAGAGATGTGATGAGTAAGATCGGCGGTTTCCATGACTTTTACCTTGCAGCGAGCGGGGAGCAGTGAATCGAGAATCGCAAATACATCCGTGCGTTTACATCCGATTACGTCACACGTCAACAGATGCTGTGAGCGATCACGCGCTCGCCGCGGCGCGCACGCCCGAATGCCACACTCGCTGAGACGGGAAATGACAGGTAAACGTGCTGCCCTTGCCTTCCGTACTCTGCACATCGAGCCAGCCGCCATGACGCTGCAGGGCATGCTTGACGATGGCGAGCCCCAAGCCGGAACCTCCCTGACCCCGGGCGCGTCCCGCGTCCACTCGGTAAAAGCGCTCGGTGAGCCGCGGAATGTGTTCGGCCGGGATGCCGATGCCGCTGTCGATCACCGAGAAATAGGCGCCTTCGTCATCGCTCCACCAGCGCATGCGCACGGTGCCGTCGGTCTGCGTGTATTTGAGGCCGTTCACCAGTAAATTCGTGAACGCAGACTCGATTTCCTGGGCGGCGCCGTAGAGGCCGCAGTCGGATTCGAGATCGAGCTCTACATGGCGCGGCCGGTCGCTGTTCGCCAAGGCATCGCGATACAGGCGTTCCAACATCCGCGGCACATCGATCAAATCGCGCGGCGCTTCGCCATCGGTGGCTTCCAAGCGCGACAACTCCAACAGATCGGCGATGATGGCATTCATGCGCCGTGCCTGAGCGCGCATGTCCTTGATGGGGCCGTCCCACGCTGCGTCGATGGACGCATCCTCGGCCAAGGTATCCAAGTAGCCGGAAATTACCGTCAACGGGGTACGCAATTCATGCGACGCATTGGCGACGAAGTCTTTGCGCATGGCCTCCAAGCGCATTTGACGGGTGACGTCGCGCACCAACAGCAGCGATTGACCGGCGCCATACGGAACCACCTGCAACGCCAGGTACAGGTCAGCCTGCACGGGCGGACGGATGATCAAGGGCATCGCGAAATCATCGCCGTGCAGATAATGAACGAACTCCGGCGTGCGGATGAGATTGTCGACGCGCAAGCCGAGATCGACCGGGCGCTTGAGTCCGAGCAGGCGCGCGGCTTGGCGGTTGAACCACACGATCTCGTGCTGGCTGCTCAAGATGATGACGCCGTCGGGCAGCGCCGCGGTCGAGCGCCGCAGCTCGCGAAACAGCTGCACCAGGCGCTGTTTGTGAAACTGCTTGCGCCGATGCAGGCGCACCACTTGGCCGATGACATCGCCCCAGATGCCGCCGATGTTGGGCGGGTTCAACTGCGAACGCAGCCGCAGCCAGCGGTCGAAGCGGTACAAATTGAGGAGCTGCCAACCCAAATACAGGCACGCCGCGGCCAACAGCCAGAGCCATATGGGCCCGACCAGGAGACCCAGGATGAGACCCAATATCAAAATGCCCGCGAGCCGCGCGAGCGCGAAAGTCCACATCGCTGCCATGATCTTAAGAGTCGTCTCGCCTTAAGAGTCTCGTATGGAGAACCGGTAGCCGGCGCCGCGCACGGTTTGCACCAGCCCCTCCAACAAAAAGGGCTCGAGCGCCTTGCGCAATCGCCGGATGTGTACATCCACTGTACGCTCTTCCACGTAAGTATTGCCGCCCCACACCCGGTCGAGCAATTGGCCGCGGCTGAACACGCGCTCCGGATGCGTCATGAAGAAATGCAGCAGGCGGTATTCGGTGGGACCCAATGCGATTTCGCGCTCGCCCGCGCTCACCCGGTGGCTGGAATCATCGAGCTTCAGCCCCTGGACTTCGATGACGTCGGCGGCGCCCGCCGGCGCGGCGCGGCGCAGCACCGCCTGAATGCGCGCCAGCAGTTCGCGCGGCGAAAACGGCTTGGTGATGTAGTCGTCGGCGCCCCCTTCGAGGCCGCCGACCTTGTCCTGCTCCTCGGCTCGCGCCGTGAGCATGATGACCGGGATCTCCTCGGTGTCCTTGGCGCGCTTCAGCGATCGGGTCAGCTCCAGCCCGCTCATATCGGGCAGCATCCAATCGACCAGCATCAAATCCGGCCTCACATCGACGATACGCGCACGCGCCTCGCGGCAATCCTCGGCCTCTCCGACTTCGTAGCCCGCGCGCCGCAATCCGAATGCGATCATGTCCCGGATGGCCTTTTCGTCTTCGACAATGAGGATGCGCTTGGCTGTCATATGATCTGCTAGTCCCTTGATTCTCTTAGGCCCGCTATTACAGCCTTGGTATGTGACAGTTCGGTGACTCCAGGGCCGTGCTAGGACGCCTTACCGGTCGCGGCGGCGCCACGCGCGAGGGCGCGTTCGGCCTCGGTCAACGCGACTTTATCGCGCAGATATCGGGGCGTAAGGTCCGCGGGATCGATCCCTTCGCCGGCGAGGAGCCGCACGGCGCCAAGCCGCGCCATCGCGCGTGACTCAGGCAACGCGTGCGCGCTCACCCCCACGAGCCCCGGCAGCGCGGCGAGCTCCGGGTAGGCCGCGAAGCCGCGGCCGATGCCCTGGTACGGCCCGGCGCCCGGCGCTCTCACCAGAGCGGCCGGTCCCACTTTAAGCTCGCCGCAGGCGATGAGCGTGCGCGCCGCATCGGCGACGAAACTGCCCCAGTACACCTCGCCCATGCGCGCGTCGAGACAGGCGAGCACCTGGTGTGCACCGGCCTCCATCGCCTGCAGCGCCAGCGCCTCCAAGGTCGTGACCGGAATAACCGGCAGGCTCGCGCCGAAGGCGAGACCTTGCGCCACCGCCACACTGATCCTAACGCCCGTGAAGGCGCCCGGACCCACGCTCGCGGCGATGCCGTCGAGCATGGACAGCGGCAGCGCGGCTTCGGCCAACACCGCATGCACCATGCCGAGGATTTGTTCCGCATGCCCTCGCCCGACCTCGGCGAATCGTGAGATTACGCCCTCGTCCGTCAAGAGCGCCGCCGAACAAGCCTCGGTCGCGGTATCGAGCGCGAGCACTCTCACGCTAGATCGCTCGCGAGGCCGCCGGCGCCGCGTGCAACCGTCCCAGCCGCTCGGTGAGGAATGCCGCCGCCGTGAGGCCTTCGCTGATCACCGGGCTCGGCGGCAGGGACTCGAGGAACACGCGGCCGTAGGCCTTGGTCTTGAGCCTGGGATCGCCGAGCACGATCACGCCGAAGTCATCGAAATCGCGAATCAAGCGCCCCATGCCCTGCTTCAACGCCAGCACCGCCTGGGGCAGCTGATATTCGAAAAACGGGTTGCCGCCGCGGCGCCGAATTCCCTCGAGGCGCGCTTTGAGCAGCGGGTCATCGGGAGAGGCGAAGGGCAGCTTGTCGATGGCGACGATCGACAGCGCCTCGCCTTTCACGTCGACGCCTTCCCAGAAGCTGCCGGTGGCCAAGAGCACGGCATTGCCGAGCTGGCGAAATTGATGGAGCAGCGCTTCGCGCGGCGCCTGGCCTTGCACCAGCACCGGAAACGGCGGGTCGGGAAACCGCGCCTTGAGCGCGGCCACGCCTTCGGCCAATCCGCGATAACTGGTGTAGAGCAGGAACGCGCGGCCGCCGCTCGCCTCGATCAGCGGCGCGCAGGCAGCGATGAATTTTTGGGCGAAGCCCGGATGCTGCGGCTCCGGCATGCCGCGCGGCAGATAAATGAGTGCCTGGCTCCGATAGTCGAACGGGCTGTCGATCTTGAGCGTGCGTGCTTCCGGTAAACCGATGCGCGCCGCGAAGTGCGCGAAATCATCGCCGATCGCCAGCGTCGCCGACGTGAACACCCAGGCGCAAGGACGCGCCTCGACATATTCGCGCAGCCGGTCCGCGATCTCGAAAGGCGTAAATTGCAGCGACAGTCCGCCGGCGTTGGCTTCAACCCAGCGCAGCCCGGTCTCCTCCGGCAAGGCGCGCAACGCCGCAAGCGCTTCCGCCAGAGCGGCGGCGCGCCGCGCGCAGTTGGCGGTTCCGGCGCCCGCACCCAAACCCTCGAGCTCCGAAGCGATGCCGCCCAAGGCGGCTTCGAGCTCGGGCAACGCGTCGAGAAACGAATCCGGTAAATTGCCCCACTCGTAGCGTCCGGCGCCCCCGGGCAAAGCGGCGCGCAATTCCTCGAGCTGCGATTCGACGCCGCCGAGGGCGTCGGCAATCGCCGGCGCACGCACCGCCGCCGCGCTCATCTCGGCGGCAGCGTCGCGCAGCAGGATCTGCACCTGGCGAGCCGACCAGGTCTGTCCGAAGAATTGGGCTGCGATATCCGGCACCTGATGCGCCTCGTCCAAGATGACCGCCTCCGCGCCCGGCAAGAGATCGCCGAAGCCCTCGTCCTTGAGCGCCAAATCCGCGAGCAGCAAATGATGATTGACCACCACGATCTCGGCCGCCTGGGCCGCGCGCCGCGCGTCGTTCACATGGCAGCGCGAGAACTGCGGGCATTCCTGTCCCAGGCAATTTTCGCGGGTCGAGGTAATCATGGGCCACACCGGCGACTGTTCCGGCATATCGGTGAGCTCGGCTAAGTCGCCGGATTTGGTGATTGCGGCCCATCTCGACACGCGCGCCAGCATGCGCGCCGTGCCGCGCTCTTCGCGCAGCAGTGATCCTTGCTGAGCCGCGAGCTCCAGCCGATGCCGGCATAAATAATTGCCGCGGCCCTTGAGCAAGGCCACCTTCACCGGCAGCCCCAGGGCCTGCGCCAACTGCGGCACATCGCGCCGGAACAGTTGATCCTGCAGCGTGCGCGTACCGGTCGATATGATGACGCTGCGCCCGGACAGAAGCGCCGGCACGAGGTAGGCAAAAGTCTTGCCGGTGCCGGTGCCGGCCTCGACGATGAGCGGCTCGCCGCGTGCGAGTGCAAGGCCCACGGCCTTCGCCATGGCCGACTGTTCCGGCCGATAGGCATAGCCCGGAAGCGCGCGCGCGAGCGGCCCATCGGCACCGAAGACGTCTTTATAATCCGTATTGATAGTCGACACTCGCTGTACGATTGCCCGCCCACCGTGGACGAACGAAGGCTTAAGCCTACGACGTTTCGGCCGCGGCTATTTCACTACTGCGCGAAAACGCGCAAATGCAACCGAATTGCCTTTGAGGCTGTTCTTCAGCTGCCAGCGGATGTCGGTGTAATCCGCCGCGTCGGCCGGGCGCAGCTGTCCCGCCGGCCCCGCGACTTTCAGATTCTCGGGCCGATCGAAACTGCGGCCGCCATCGATGGAATAGCTCACCTCAGCGCCAGGGCCGACCGCGGAATCCGCCACGTAGCGCGTGTGCGCAGGGATGGCGTACGCCACGCTCGGCGCCGGCACGACGGCGGCACCGGTGTTGCGGATCCGGACCGTGTAGATCACCTGATCGCCCGGCACCACCCGATCGGCCGGGACCAGTTTGACGGCGTCGCGGCCATTTCGCGAAATTTTTGTCTCGACCTCCGCGATCACCGTGACCTTGATGGGGTCCGGCGCGATATCCCCGGCGAGACTTCGCGGGCTCGCCGCGAAGGCCATGCCAAGCGTCACCAAGGCCCCGGCCAAGTGCTTCGACCGCAGCGGTTTATGCATGGGTCTAACTTTAACATAACTGCACATAATCAACTGGTTATGTGGTATTCCTACGCTGAGATAAGAAGATTCATCGAGTGCCGGCGCAGCCTTCCGCGCGCAGCATCTCTAGGGGTTGGCGGGTGATCGGCCATCTGTCATCCTGCACAGTCTAGTTCAGCAGTCCTGAGGACTTCCCCATGGCCACGGCACCTCGACACGTTATGTCTCTCGCCTCCGTGAATCACGACGTCTCGGCCTGGGTCGATGAGGTCGCCCGGCTCACGCTGCCGGAGCGGGTTTATTGGTGCGACGGTAGCGACAGCGAGTATCAATCCTTGGAGCGCGAGCTGACCGCCAAGAAGGAACTGCTGCCGCTCAATCCGGAGAGCTTTCCCGGATGCTATCTCTACCGTTCGAATCCGTCGGATGTGGCGCGCGTCGAGCACGTCACCTATGTCTGCACCAAGAATCGCGAAGACGCGGGACCCAACAACCCGTGGATGTCGCCTGATCAGGCGCACGCCAAGATGGACGACTTGTTCTCTGGCTGCATGAAGGGGCGCACCCTCTATGTCGTTCCGTACTGCATGGGGCCCATCGACTCGCCGTTCTCACGCTGCGGCGTCGAAATCACCGACAGCGCCTACGTGGTGCTCAACATGAAGCTCATGACTCGCATGGGCCGCGCGGCGCTCGACCGCATCGCGCAGGACGGTACCTTCGTGAGGGGTCTGCATTCGACCGGAGACTTGAATCCGGATCGCCGCTTCATCATGCATTTCCCGGAGGAACTGTCCATCAAGAGTTTCGGCTCCGGCTACGGCGGCAACGCGCTGCTCGGTAAAAAGTGCCATGCCCTGCGCATTGCCAGCTGGCAGGCGCGCACCGAGGGCTGGCTCGCCGAACACATGCTGATCGTTGGTATCGAAAATCCGCAGGGCGAAATTCACTACCTGGCTTGCGCATTTCCCTCGGCCTGCGGCAAGACCAATCTCGCGATGCTGATCCCGCCGGCGAGCTACTCAGGCTGGAAGGTGTGGACGGTCGGTGAAGACATCGCCTGGCTGCATCCCGGCAAGGACGGCAGGCTGTACGCCATCAATCCCGAAGCTGGTTATTTCGGCGTAGTGCCCGGCACCAACTCCAAGACCAATCGCAACGCCTACGAGACGATTCGCCACGACACCATCTTCACCAATGTGGCTGTCACAGCCGACAATCAGCCGTGGTGGGAGGGACTCACCGAGGGCAAACCGGCGCTCGACTGGCAGGGGCGGCCCTATGATCCGGCCCGTGGGCCGGCCGCGCACCCGAATTCGAGGTTCACGGTGGCCGCCAAACAGAATCCCGCCTACTCGAAACTCGCGGACGCACCCGGCGGCGTGCCGATTTCGGCGATCGTGTTCGGCGGACGCCGCCGTTCGCTGGCACCTTTGGTGTATCAGGCGCGCAGCTGGCTGCACGGGGTGCTGGTGGGCGCTGGACTCGCCTCCGAAACGACCGCCGCGGCGACCGGCGCTGTCGGAGTCGTGCGCCGCGATCCCATGGCGATGAAGCCCTTCGCGGGCTACAACTTCGGGGACTACTGGGCGCATTGGATCGCGATCGGCGCCAAACTCAAATCCCCGCCGCCCATATTCCATGTGAATTGGTTTCGCCAGGATGCCGCCGGCAAGTATCTCTGGCCGGGGTTCAGCGAGAATTTGCGCGTATTGCGCTGGATGATCGACCGCTGCAAGGGTGTTGCGCAAGCGGCCGACACCGCTATCGGGCAGGTGCCGCGCACCGCCGACTTGGACACCCGGGGCCTCGACGTGGCGCCGGCGGCACTCGAGGAGTTGCTCGCCGTCTCACCGCCCCTGTGGCACGCGGAATTCGAAGGCATCGGCACGTATCTCGCCGAATTCGGCGAACGGGTCCCAGAGGCCTTGAGAACCGAGCTCAAGGCCGCGCTCAGCCGGGTCTCCGCCTCTTGAGGCCAGGAGCCTAGGCGCGGCGCTCACTCCTCGCAGATATAGCGGATCACCTGCGAGGAGTTGCTGTCCGGCGCCTTGCCGAGACCGATCAAACCCTCGCCGCGAATTTGCATGGAGTCGCGGCGTACGAAAGCTTCCTCGCCGTCTTTGCCGAGCACGAAGGTGCCGTTCGTGCTCTGATCGATCAGCATGAACTTGTTGCGGTTGAACTCCACCCGGGCGTGCAGGCGCGAGATCAAGTTGCCCTTGATGACGAGATCGTTCTCCTCGGCGCGGCCCATGGTGATATTCGCGCGGCCGTCCTGCACCAGCACCTCTTGTCCCTGGTAGCGCAAGCGCAGGCGCTGTGTTTTGTTGGTTTTTTCACGCGACGCGATGGCAATCGACGGCACCATGCTGGTGATGTCCTCGGTCTGCCAGAGCACCTCGAACAGCGCCACTTCGCTCGAGCGCCCTTTGAGCGTCGCGACGTCGATTTGCCGCACCGACGCACGCCACTCGCTCGACAGCTGCTCCACCATGGTGGCCGTGGTGATGATCTGGCCGGCCTTCGCCTGACTGGTCATGCGGTTGGCGGTGTGTACCGCGGAGCCGAAGATATCGCGATTTTCATGCACCACCGGACCGAAATTGCAGCCGATCCGGATAGCCACGATCTGCTCTTCGACTTTCAGCGCCGGATGCAAGACGATCTGCTTCTGCATTTGCGCGGCGGCATTCAAGGCGTCGTCCGCCGTCGGAAAGGTCGCCATGACCTCGTCGCCCATGGTTTTGATCACCGTGCCGTGATTCTGCTCGGTGGCGGTGCGCATCACATCGATACAGATGCCCACCATGTCGCGGGCGCGCAGATCCCCCAGCAATTCGTACAGCTTGGTGCTGCCGACCACGTCGGCAAATACGATCGCGAGTTCGACTTCGTTTCCCATTGTGCCGGTAAATTATACTTAACCTGGGAGTCGACGCTTGAACCGTTTAGGCGGCCAAACCCTGATTTAGTATGGGCAGTGCTGAAAACAGCGTTTCCGGCAACGCGTCCGGCCGCGCGGCGACTTCGGACAGAAACCGACGCCAGGCGCGAGCGCCCTCGCGCCCCACCATCAGGCCGTGCATGTGGCGCGTAATCGAGTGCAGGCGAACGCCTTGGCTTCGTTGCGCGTGCGCGTAGGACACGATGCGTTCGATGATCTGCCACGGCTGCGGAATGCTCCATGCCGGGTTCACGACCGCCCGCTCGAGCTCCGCCAGCAGGGCGGGCCGGTGATAGGCCGCACGGCCGAGCATCACGCCGTCAAGTCCCGCCGCGAGCGCTGCGGCGATGGCGCCGCAATCCGCCATGCCGCCGTTGAGCACCACCGGAAGCAGAGGCCGCTCGCGCTTCAGCCGGTATACATAGGCATATTTGAGGGGCGGAATTTCGCGGTTTTCCTTCGGGGTCAATCCACCGAGTATGGCGGCGCGCGCGTGCACGATGAGCGCATCCACTCCGGCGGCGGCGACCGCGTCGACGAAGCCCGCGAAAAATTCATAGTCGTCCCGCTCGTCGATGCCGATGCGGCACTTGACGGTCACCGGCAGGCGCGTCGCATCGCGCATGCGCAGCACGCACTCGGCCACCAATGCCGGGTCGAGCATCAGGCAGGCGCCGAAAGAGCCGCTCTTGACCCGATCGCTGGGACAACCCACGTTCAAATTGATTTCGGCGTAGCCGGCTGCGGCGCCGATGCGCGCCGCGGCCGCAAGCTCGTGGGGATTTGAGCCGCCCAGTTGCAGCGCCACGGGCCATTCATGCGGATCGTGCGCCAGCAGACGCTGCGCGTTGCCGCGCACGATGGCCGCCGACACGATCATCTCGGTGTACAACAAGGCATGCGGCGCGAACAGGCGGTGCAGGTACCGGCAGTGGCGATCGGTCCAGTCCATCATGGGGGCGACGGATAGCTTTCGCGAGATCGATTTAGTTTGTCTATCGGACATATTTCTCAAAACCTTCTCGCATAACGACGTTCGTCAGTATGTGGAAATATCCTCGGTGGCGACGCCCAAACGATTCGCGATTGCAGCGAGCGTGTGATGGTGCGGCTTCTTAACCTTGCCACGCTCAATTCGGGCGATCTCTTTGGCTGTCACCCCAGGAAAATCGCTCTGACGAATACCCTTCTGGAGGCGCAACCGCCGCAACGCGCCGCCAAGAGAGCGATCGGTTTCCAATTGACGCTTCTTCGCCCGCCGACGGTAGTCGTCATCGAATTCGTACAAAATGGCATCCGTGGCGGCCTCGTAATCACCCAGGCGGATAGTCTGCCCGAAGTCCGTAACTGCGACATCAAAATGATTGGGCCGCGGCCCCTCTGGTCGCTCGCGGAACCAGGAGAGCGGCACGACTAGCGGCTCGAGATTTCCGCGATACAGGATAACCGCGGCATCCTCGCGCGCCACTGCCGCACCGATGAATAGATCCGCTCGATCGGTCGAGCTCAGCACTTCAGCCAGTTCGCCGGTCGAAAGTAATCGAACACCTTCATCCACCGAAACGACATAGCGAAACAGTGCATGCATTAAACCACGCCGATCATCATCAGCTCGTTCCAGAGAGAGAAGCCGTTGATCGCCCATGGGGCGACGGGGAAGAGTACCGAGCAGCAACCGGATAGCCGCCAAGCTTGGAGCAATCCAAAGCGCTCGGAGCCCATGCCGGCTCAAGGCGGTGCGAATCTCCGATTCGGAGCGCAACCGATCGGCCCCGAGGCGGGTAAACATGCGGCTCGCATGACCGTGCGGCTCAATCAGAAGGAGAGGCTCACTCATCTCGAGATTTTCCCTTCCGCGTCTCCTGTCGCGCTGTTGAGGAGACGCGGTTCGATGGATACATGCGGTCCCATTCCTGCCGGAGTAAATTCAAGTTGGAGCGAACGGTGCCAATAACCTCCTCGGGCACGACCTTCGGACTGGGTTCCTTGTCGATAAACGCCTCCGTTCGAAGATCGAATCGCCACGCGCTCGTCTTGTACAAAACGGTGACATGCGGCGGCTCGAGTCGCTCGCGATCGCGAATCTTCGCCTTCCATCCACGAGTCGCCCATGGTTCGGGGAGCGTCAGCGCAAAGGGCATATGAATGTCTGGAGAGGACGGCCATGCATGGCAATATGTCCCTTTTTAGGGAATTTGTCCAGTAGGACATTTTGCACCGCGACGCAGTGATTTCGCCGCCTGTTCGGCCCACTTAGGACAGTGCGTTCTCAGGAAATCCGTCCCGCGTTGTACCGGTGGCTGCTCCACCATTTCAGTTTATCGGTCAATTCGCACTATTCGTCGGCTTCCATCCGCGCCGATAATGGTGTAGACCAATTATCTTTCCGCTGGAGGTGACATAAAGGTGACAAGCCCTTTTAGCCACGATCTAAGTGCCTGAATTGCCAAATGAAATGGACCTAGTCGGTCCAGTCCATCATCGGGGCGACCGACAGCTTTCGTGACATCAATTTATTTTGTCTTTCGCCCATCATTCATCAAAACCTGCGTGGGTTAGAAGTTCGATCGCGTCCGCCGGATCGACCGGAATCCTAGCATCATCTGACCGGAGGGTGATGAGACTGAGGTCAGCTCCGAGTCGCTACAGTATCATTTTTACGTAAAATGGCTAATAATAACTACGGTATATGGTCAGCCATTTTTACGGATTCTAAACATGCAGCGACAATCACCGATCGAGCAAGCCCGCCGTTGGTGGAAAGCGCACGCAGACGCCGGTCATTACGTGGTATCGCCCACTGCGGCGCCGTCAGCCGCAGTGGCCCGCGTTCTTCGGCAGGAGGGACTCGTCATGGATGTCGCGGGAAAGCGCGCGTGGATACTGACGTCCGAACGCCCGTTAGACCGGCGAGCGGTCTTCATCGCAAATTACTGGCCCGTTGTGGCCTTGGCTTTAGGGAGATATGAGCCGGCAGCGATAGCCGGACTCGGCGCCGTCAAGCTGCATCTCGAGGATTTCTCACCTCCCGAGGACTTGCCGGCCCATCAAAGCGCCAACCAAAGCGAATATGCGCTGCCGCTGGAATCAGGTTTCATCTTGCGTCTGCGTCCACGCGTCGTCCCGGCAGGAAGGCTCAACATCGTCGATGCGCCTGGCGGAGTCAAGATTCCTGTCTTGTCCCCTGCCGACGTCGTTTCTACACTGGACGAACGCGAGATCAACACCGGGATTGAGCCGATTTCCGCGTGGCTCAGACATCTTGTCATCCGTACACCGGACCTCGAAAGGGCTTCCACAGAGAATCCCCGAGCGGCTACCTTGCAACGGTTGGCAGACATGGCAGGCGCACTGAATAATGACCCCTTGGCACGACAGCTCGACGCCGCGGCGCGCCGCATCTCGGCCCGCCTCAGTCCGCCGTCCCGTACAGGCGTCGGCACACGCATTCAAATTCCACCGGTGCTGCAGCGTTCCCCCAGAGGAAGCGGCTCGCCCTGGTTGGATGAACAGGCGATGCGGCTTGCGCGTCAAGAAGCAGAAATCCAGGACCTGATCGGTGCGCAAGCCGAAACGCTTCCCACGTTCCCTTGGCGGGGGTTGCGAGCGAGCGCAGAACTGGTCAAGGCTTATGACGCCTATCACAGCACAACTATGGAGGGCTATCGCATCTCGCGCGAAATCTCCGATGCCATCGTACGTGGCGAGCCCCTGCCCGGCGGACCACAGGATCGCGAGACACTCCAAGCCGCGATGGCAATCCAAGGGTATTCCATCGCATTCAGCGAAGTGCTCGCGCGCGCTCAGAGGAAAGCCCCCGTCGACACTGACCTGATTCTGGATCTTTATGAGGCACTGTTTCGTCCGTCAGTGGATGCCGGCTTTACCGATTCGGCCGCATTGCGGGGCTGGCGACACTCCAGTGTGGGCCTGCGCGGCTGGCGTCACGTGCCACCCAATCCGAGAAAGATTCCGGATCTGATCGGCGGCCTCGAACAGTTCGCCGTTCGGAAGGATCTATCATCGATTGGGCGTGCCCTACTCGTTCACCTGGAGTTTGTCACGATTCACCCCTTCATGGATGGCAACGGCCGGCTGGCGAGGCTGCTCATGAATCACGTACTTCTCAGTGCCGGTCTGCCTTGGGTCACCATCCGCAGCGACGAGCGCGTGCCCTTCTTCAGAGCTATCGAGAGTGCACAAGTGGATAGCGATACGATACCGTTCATTCGGTTTGTATGGCACCTTATCCAGCAGTCAGCGATGGATCTGCAGCGCAAGCTAGGCCGGGGAAAGACTACTCGTAGAAAGTCACGTCGCCGGGCGGTATAGATAGTTGCACGACGCCGCGCCCTGCGCTCCGATCCTGACGGCACCGCCGCCTGCTTGGAGATTTTGTGACGCGTTGTTCGGACCGGGTCACGACTGCGGGCTAAGGTTCGAGTTACACTGCGGGCCTTGAAACTTAAGGTAATTCGCGCATGAAGCGAGAAACGATCGCAATCCACGGCGGCTTCGATTCGGACCCGGCCACCAAGGCCGTGGCGGTGCCGATCTATCAAACGGCGGCCTATTCCTTCGACAGCGCGGAACACGGCGCGGCGCTTTTCAACCTCGAGATCGAAGGCTACCGGTACTCGCGCATCAGCAATCCGACCACCGACATTCTGGAGCAGCGCGTCGCGGAGCTCGAAGGCGGCGTCGGCGCGCTCAGCGTGAGTTCCGGCCAGACCGCGCTTTACTACGCATCGCTCAATTTGACGGAAATGGGGCGCAACATCGTCTCGGTGCCGCAGCTTTACGGCACGACCTATACGTTGTTCGCGCACATTCTGCCGAAGCTCGGGGTTTCCGTGCGTTTCGCAAAATCGGACCGCGCCCAAGATCTCGAGGCCTTGATCGACGAGGATACCCGCGCCATCTTTTGCGAAACCGTCGGCAACCCGGCCGGCAACGTCTGCGATATCGAAGCGCTGGCGGCCGTCGCCCACCGCCATGCCATGCCGCTGATCGTGGACAACACCGTCCCGACTCCGATGCTGGTGCGTCCGTTCGAGTACGGCGCGGACATCGTCGTGCACTCTTTGACCAAGTTCATGGGCGGCCATGGCACGACGCTCGGCGGCATCGTCGTCGACGGCGGCCGTTTTTCCTGGACCAAGCACGCCGCCCGCTATCCGATGTTCACGGAGCCGGATGCCTCGTATCACGGATTGGTCTACACCGATCATTATGGAGCGGGCGCATTCATCGGCCGCTGCCGCAGCGTCTTTCAACGCACGGTGGGCGCGGTGCTTTCCCCCATGAGCGCGTTCCTCTTGCTCCAGGGCATCGAGACGGTCGCGCTGCGCGTCGAGCGGCATATCGAAAACGCCCGCAAAGTCGCCGAATTTCTGCGCCGTGACCCGCGCGTCGAAGCGGTCAATTACGCGGGATTTCCCGACAGCCCCTATCACGCGCTGGTGCAGAAATACTTGGGCGGCCGAGCCTGTTCGCTCATGACCTTCGATATCCGCGGCGGATTGCCGGCCGGGATGCGCTTCTACAATGCGCTGAAGCTGTTCAAGCGCCTGGTCAACTTAGGTGATGCGAAATCGCTGGCCTGCCATCCGGCCTCCACCACCCATCGGCAAATGTCGGCTGCGGAACAGCTCGCCGCGGGCGTGGGTCCCGGCAGTATTCGCTTGAGCGTCGGCATCGAGCATATCGACGACATCCTCGCGGATCTCGATCAGGCGCTCGGCGCGGCCGGTGCGCTCGCGGCGCCCGCGCCTCTCGCCGCGGCCGGTATTTGAGGCCGGAGCCTTAAGGGCGTGCACGAGAATTCGCTGCCTCCTCCCGTCGCGGCGCTGTTTCCGCAAGCCCAAGAACGCGCCCGCGTCGAAGCATGGCTGACGGCGGAGCTGCAGCGGGCGCTCCAGCGCATCCAGGCCGGCCCGGTCGCTCCGACCCTCGATATGGAGCGCTTCGGCCGGGAATTGCAGTCGCTTGATTTCGACGTACCGCGTCCGCTCGAGGAATTGCTGCGATGGACTCTCGAGCGCATGGAGCATGGGATCGTGCAGGCCGCGAACCCGCGCTATTTCGGTTTATTCAACCCGGGCGCATCCTTCCCGGCGCAATGCGCGGATCACATCGCGGGCCTCTTCAACCCGCAATTGGCAAGCTCAGCTTCCTCTCCGGTGCCCGTCGCGATCGAAAATCATGTCATCCGCGCGGTCGCGCGCCGCGCCAACTTGAGCGAGCAGACCACCGGTCATTTCGCGACCGGAGGATCGGAGGCCAACTTCACCTCCTTGATCTGCGCGCTGACCGCGGCGCATCCCGGATTTGCACGCGACGGGGTGCGCGCCTTCGGCGGACCGGCGAGGTTCTACACCTCGCGCGACTGCCACATCGCCTGGCTCAAGATCGCCCATCAAGCCGGCGTCGGGCGCGCTGCGCTGCGTCTCATCGACACCGACGGCTGCGGCCGGATGGATCCGCAGGCGCTGCTACGGGCGATTGCCGAGGACCGCGCCGCCGGTGCGGTTCCGGTGTTGGTGGTCGCGACCGCCGGAACCACGGGCGGCGGCATGATCGATCCCCTGCATGCCTGCGCCGACATCGCCAAGCAGGAACGGCTTTGGTATCACATCGATGCCGCCTGGGGCGGCGCCGCACTGGCCTCGGAGCGCATGCGCGCTCTCTTGTCCGGCATCGAGCGCGCCGACTCGATCACCATCGATGCCCATAAATGGCTCGCGACCACCATGGGCTGCGCGATGTTCATCACGCCTCACGGCCATTGGCTGTCGGAGGCCTTCCACGCATCCACGAGCTTCATGCCATCGAGCGTCGCGGCAGTCGACCCATATCTCAATAGCGTTCAATGGTCGCGCCGCTTTGTGGGACTGCGCCTGTTTCTGGCGCTCGGCGCGGCCGGTTGGGCCGGCATCGGCGCACATGTCGAGCGCAGCGTCGCGGTGATCGAGCGCATACGCCGGGAGCTGGTCGCATTAGGGTGGTCGGTGGCCAACGACTCCGCGCTCGCGGTGCTGGATGTCGTACCGCCGGGAAACCAAGACGTGCGGGCCTTGGTGCGGCGCGTGGTCGCCTCCGGCCGTGCGTGGGTGGCGCCGACCACGTTCGAGGGACGTGATGTAGTGCGCATTTGCGCGACCAGCGGCGAGGTAGCCGAGGAGGACGTGACGAAACTCGTGGCGGCGCTCAACGACCCCTGGATAATCGCCTAGCCGGCTGATTTCTTTTGCAGCGTCTTCTCGACCAGGGCTTCGATCGACGCGCAGGATTGAAAATTCTCGGGCGTGATGTCGGACTGCGGAATCGCGATATCGAACTCCAACTCGACGGCGAGCATCAGATTCACCATCTTCAAGGAGCTGACGCCGAGATCACTTAACTGCGTGGCGAGCGGAAACGGCTCCGGAAACGCCTTTCCGGGTCCAAGAATCTGCTTGACCAGCGCGATCAGTCGATCGCACACTCCAGTTGGCCGCGAATCCACGAGTAGTCTCCCGATTGATTGCGCGGATCATACCGTGTAGCGGAAGACCCGTGGAAGCATTACATATCGCCGTAAAATCGGCGTACTGCGTCACCAAGTTGGAAATGTTCCGTCGGTAGAATGCGGGCCGATATTGTCGATGTTTGAGTGATTCCAGCATAATCCCCGAGGTTCGCCGAGCGCTCCAATGATGATGACGGTACCGCCATGGAAGCCCAACGAATGCCCGATCAGGGCGTGCGTATTTTAAATCCCCGCGTCAAGGATTTGCCGGCGCGCGCGCGCGCGGCTGCCGATGCGGCGGCGAGCCACGCGGCGGCCGTCGATGCGCAAGCGCGCTTCCCGGCCGAGGCATTCGCCGAGATTCGCAGGCAGCGGCTGCTCGGAATCATGGTTCCGGAGGCTCTCGCCGGCGAAGGCGCCGATCTCTCCGAGATCGCCGATGTCTGTTTCACGCTCGGCCAAGCGTGCTCATCCACGGCGCTCATCTATGCCATGCATCAGATCAAGATGGCTTGCATCGTGCGCCACGCCAAAGGCGCGCCGGCGATCGAGCGGATTCTTCGCCTGGTCGCAAGCGACCAGTTGCTGCTCGCCTCCTCGACCACCGAGGGTCAGGCCGGCGGCAACGTGCGCTCCAGCGAGGCGGCGGTCGAGCACGACGGCGATCAGGTCACCCTCGAGCGCAAGGCCACCGTCATTTCCTACGCCATCGACGCGGACGGCATTGTGACCACCGCACGCCGCGCCGCCGACGCCGCCGGGTCTGATCAGGTGTTGTTGGTGCTCCTGAAGAAGGACTACACGCTCGAGCGGCTGCAGTCCTGGGACACGCTCGGGATGCGCGGCACGCGCAGCGAGGGATTCACCCTGCGCGCACGCGCAGCCGCGCAGCAGATACTGCCGGAACCGTACGAGAGAATTCACGCGCAGACCATGGTGCCCTACGCGCACTTGCTGTGGGGCTCGGTGTGGGCCGGAATCGCCGCCGCCGCAACCGCCAAGGCGCAGGCATTCGTGCGCAATGTGCTGCGTCAATCGGGCGGTCAAATGCCTCCCGGTGCGGCGCATTTCACGCAAGCGGTCTCCTCCCTGCGAACCTTGCGCGGCGTGCTGGCCGCGTCGCTGCAGAGCTACCGGGCCGTCATGTCGGACGAGAAAGCGATCGCCGCGCTGGAATTTCAGTCGACCATCACCCTGACCAAAGTCCAGGTATCCGAACTCGCGGCCGAAACCGTCCTCGCGGCACTGCGCGCGTGCGGACTATCGGGCTATCGGAACGACTCGGAGTTCAGTATCGGACGGCATCTGCGGGACATCCTGTCCGCGCCGCTCATGATCAATAACGATCGCATTCTCGCCAATCTCGCCATGACGTCGGTGATGACGCCGCTGCCGACTTCGATCAGTGGCTGAACCGTCCGCCGATCCGCTTGCGCACCTCGCCGCGGCGTTGTTTCGGCCGATGGGCGTCGAGGGCGTCTACGCGCGCTCCGCCCTGTATGTTCACATCGTCGATCGGCTCGAGGGATACATCTCGCGGCTGCGCGAGGCCGAGGCCGAGGTCATGCGATTTCCGCCGGTGATGAGCCGCAAGCAACTGGAAAAATCCGGCTACCTCAAGAGTTTTCCGAATCTTCTCGGCTGCGTCTGTGCCTTGCACGGCAGCGAGGCGTCGATTCGCGCGGCCGCCGATGTCTACGAGACGGGCGGCGATTGGACCCAAGCCTTGAGTTCCTCGGACCTGGTGCTGTCGCCCGCGGCGTGCTATCCGGTCTATCCGATTGCCGCGGCCCGCGGCCGGCTGCCCGCGGGCGGATGGCAATTCGACATCGAAGCCGAGGTCTTCCGCCATGAACCCTCCTTGAGTCTCGACCGGCTGCAATCGTTTCGCATGCGTGAATTCGTCAGAATCGGCTTGCCCCGGGAAATCGAGGAGTTTCGCGAGCGCTGGCTCAAGCGTGCGCCGGCGATCGCCGCGGACCTTGGGCTGCCGCATAGCATCGATGTGGCGAACGATCCGTTTTTCGGCCGCGTCGGCCAGCTGATGGCGGTGAGCCAGCGTCAACAGGCGCTGAAGTTCGAGCTCTTGATACCGTACTACCCCGGTGCGGCGCCCACCGCCTGCATGAGCTTCAACTATCACCGCGATTACTTCGGCCAAGTGTGGGGCATCCACGACGAGCAGGGCGAGACCGCACACACGAGTTGCGTCGCCTTCGGCATCGATCGCCTCGCGGTGGCGCTGTTTGCCGTCCATGGCCTCGATCTTCACCAATGGCCGGCGGTCACCCGACACGCATTGGCATTCTGACCCTTGCCTCTCGATCCGCGAGTCAAACGTTTCTTGGATGTGCTGGCGGCCGGAAATCCGCCGGATGCGCTTAAGACGAGCGTCGCAGAGCGCCGCGCGCAGCTCGAGGAACTCATGCAGTTGGCGGGCCCTTTGGTCCCCGTGGCTCGGAACGAAGACCGCAGCGTACCGGGCGCAGCCGGAACTATGGCGGTGCGGATTTACACGCCGCAGGGCGCTTCGGGGGCGACGCTGCCGGGCCTGGTGTATTTTCATGGCGGCGGCTTGGTCGCAGGTTCGATCGGCACGCACGACTCGATTGCGCGTGCCTTGGCGCACGCCGGCGCGTGCCGCGTGGTTTCGGTGGAGTACCGCCTGGCGCCCGAGCATCCCTGCCCCGCCGCGCTCGAGGACGCATTGGCGGCGGTGGGCTACATTGCCGCGCACGCCGAAGAATTCGGGATCGATGCGGCGCGGCTCGGAATCTGCGGCGATTCAGCGGGGGGAACACTGGCGGCGGCGTGCTGCCAGGCGGCCGCGCGCGGCGGCGGCCCGCGCCTCGCCCTGCTGCTGCTCATTTGTCCGATTCTCGACTACAGCCGCTCGAGCGCTTCGCGGCGCGAGTTCGCGCGCGGCTATCTCGTCGAGCAAGCCACGCTCGATCACGATCTTATGTACTACGCGCCGGGCATGGATCCCTCTGATCCGCGCATTTCACCGCTGCGCGCCGCCGACCTCGGCGGATTGCCGCCGACCCTGATTCACACGGCTGAATTCGATCCCGTACGCGACGAGGCCCTGGATTATTTTACGCGCCTGACCCACGCAGGATCGGCCGTGTCCTATACTTGTCACGCAGGTATGATCCACTTGTTTTACGGTTTGGGCGCGGTCATCCCGTATGCCCGCACCGCCTTCGAGCAGATAGGGGCCCAAATCCGGGAAGCCTTGGGGAGCTAGCGGGTGACGGAACGCGTCGTAGCAGAGCGCATGATCCGGGAATTGCATGTCGCGCGCGTTGCCGGCGACCTTGCGGGCATGTGCCGGCTGTTTGCGGACCAGGGGCGCTTCGAAATCGCGGGTGCGAGCGCCGACAAACCGATTGCGATCCGCGCCGAAGGGCTTGCCGAGTTTCGTCCGTGGCTTGCGATGATGACCAAGGTGTTCCGCTTGAGCGACTACACCCTGCTGTCGCTGGTGGTTGAATGGCCGCGGGCCTCGGCGCATTGGCGCACCAACATTTATTCCAAGGTGACCGGCGTCACCGTTGCGACCGAGCTCGTCGATCTGTTCGAATTCTCCGACGGGCGGATCCAGACCTACAGCGAGTTCTTCGTCCCTCGCTAGCGAGACCTCTCAGTGCCGCGCCCCGAGCGGGTCGGCCAAGACGCTGCGAAAAGTTAGAAGCCGAGCGTCAATTGTGATGAGGCAGGTCCCGGCGGACGGAACAACGACGTGTCGAGCTCATGGCGGCCGTCGGAGGAATCCAACCCGAGCTTGCGGGCCGCGAGTTCGAAGCGCGTGCGCAAGAGGTCCGCATAGGCGCCCGTGCCGCGCATGCGCACACCGAACTTCGCATCGTAGTCCTTGCCGCCGCGCGCTTGATTGATCAATGACATGACATGCGCTGCGCGGTCCGGATAGTGGTCCTGGAGCCATTCCCGAAAAAGTATTTTGACCTCATGCGGCAGGCGCAACAGGACGTAGCCGGCGAAGCTCGCGCCCGCCTCCCGGGCAGCCGCCAGAATATGTTCCATTTCATGGTCGGTAATCGCAGGGATCACGGGCGCGACCAGAACGCCGACGGGTATCCCCGCCTCCGCCAATTGCTTGATGACGCGCAGCCGCGCCTGCGGTGATGCGGTACGCGGCTCGAGCGTGCGTTTGATGTCGTCGGTGAGCGAGGTGATGCTGAGTACCACCGATGTCAACCGATCCTTGGCGAGGTCCGCAAGCAGATCGATGTCGCGCACGATGAGCGCGCTCTTCGTGACGATGCTCACCGGGTGGCGGCAGCGTGTGAGCACGGCCAGGATGCCGCGCGTGACTTCGAGCCGCTTTTCCAAGGGTTGATAGCCGTCGGTATTGATGCCGAGAGCGATGGGCTTGCACACGTATTTCGGCTTGCTGAGTTCTTCTTCGAGCAGCTTGACCGCGTCCGCCTTGTAGAAAAGCTTGGTTTCGAAATCGAGTCCCGGCGAGAGGCCGAGGAAGGAATGCGTCGGGCGCGCGAAACAGTACACGCATCCGTGACTGCATCCGCGGTAAGGATTGATCGATTGATCGAATCCGACATCCGGCGAATCGTTCGTCGTGATGATGCCGCGCGCACGATCGGGCAACACGGTCTCATTCAAGCTTGCGGGAGTTTCTTCCTGATACCAGCCATCATCCGCCTTCTCATGCGTCAATGCGTCGAACCGTCCGGCCGGATTCGACGCCGCGCCTCGACCTTTGAACGGTTGATGACCAATGAAGCTGCGTGCCATGGCCAAACTCTACGCGCCGCCGGGCCGGCCGTAAATCCAGTACCAGCGGGCGTGCACTACTGTATAAGCGCGGCAAGCTCGCGTGCGCGGGCGAGATCGTCGACGAGGTAGCCGCGTAGTTCACCCGACTTCTCGTCCGGCGCGCGCATGATCGCCGCGGGATGATAAGTGGCGATGATGCGAGACCCGAGGCGGTGCCGCAAAACCTGTCCGCGCGAGATCTCTATCGAGACTACTCCGCCGGTCAAAGCCCTGAGCGCGGTACCGCCGAGCGCAACGATGACTCGCGGCCGCACCTTCGCGATCTCTTCTTCCAGCCAAATGATGCAGGCCCTGATCTCGCCGGCTGCGGGCTTCTTGTGCAGACGCCGTTTGCCGCGCGGCTCCCACTTGAAATGTTTGACCGCGTTGGTGATGAAAAGATCGCCGCGCTCGAGCCCCGCGGCGGCAATGGCTGCATCCAACAAGCGCCCCGCCGGCCCGACAAAGGGATGTCCGCGCCGGTCTTCCTCATCGCCGGGTTGCTCTCCGACCAGCATGATGGGCGCGTGCCCTGCCCCTTCTCCCGCGACGGCTTGAGTTGCGTGCTTCCACAGATCGCAGCGGCGGCAAGTCTCGGCACTCTCGATCGCGTTGTTCATGCGTCCGATGCTACACAGCGGCCGCAAAACACGATGTAGGACATCGATGACAATCGTAGGACGGCGATGACAATCTGTTACGTAATCGACCGCCGTTACCGCCGCGGCGGATGCGGAGAGACTATTTATCGATGCGCCAGAATTTTCCGGCGACCACGGGCAGCGATGCCGTCACCGTGAATCCCGCTCCCGGCACGCTGGCAAGCGCGAGCGACCCGCCGAACGCCGCGGCGCGCTCGCGCATGCCGACCAATCCTAGGCCGCGGCGCGGCGCATTGAGATCGGCGCCCCGCCCATTGTCGGAGATCGTCAGTTCGATGCTCTCCTGCGCGACGCCGGCGCGTTTGCCGACAATGCGAATATCGATTCTCGAAGCCTCTGCGTGACGCGCAATATTAGTCATTGCCTCCTGTACCAGGCGGAACAATGCCAGGCTGCGGACCTCATCCAACGCCGCCAAATCGCAGGCGATCGACAAATCGATGGTTGCCCCGGCGAGGCGCTGGCGCCACTCGCCTACACAGTGCTCGAGCGCGGCGGCAACGCCCAAGTCATCGAAGGCCACCGGGCGCAATTGGCGGATGAGTCCGGCCACCACCGCATAGATGCGATCGATATTTTCGATCATGGCGCCCGCGACTGCGCGCGACGTTGCGGGCGCTTCGGGCGCGGCGGCTGCTACGGACGCTGCGGGCTCCGCGTGGTTCGCGTCGCGGATCGCCACCGCGTCGAGCTTGATGACGTTGAGATATTGACCGAGCTCATCGTGCAGATCGCGAGCCAGTGCTTTGCGCTCGTATTCCTGAATGTCGAGATATTGCTGCGCCAAGCGCTGGTTTTCGGCGAGCGCCTCGGCGAGCCGTGCCTCGGTGGCGCGGCGCAAGTCGAGTTCCCGGCGCGCTTCGAGATAGCGGCGTGTGGAGAACCAGATGAGAGAGATCGCGACCACCAACAGGATTCCGGGCAGCTCATCGACTTGCAGCCGCTCATGTTGGCGGGTCCAGCCGAGCAGCGCCTCGCTGACATCGAATTTCACGCAGACGAAGGCCGCGGCGGCGGCAATAGCGATGATCAGCGCCATATCGCGGCGCGCGGTATTCTTCGTGCGCATTCGAATCGATCATAGCATCCCGACTCGAGCTCGTGACTAGAGCGAAAGTTCGATCCTCGCGTGCCCGGGAGCCAGGACGGCGGTGGCAACATTGGCGCCGCTGCGCATCACGAAAATACCGCGGTGCGAAGGATCGATCGCAAAGAAGAGACCGTAATCCAAGGTGAGCTTGCGCGTCGATCGCGCGCAGGTCGCATCGAAGAACAAGCTCACGTACGTGCCGTCCGCATGCTCGTCGATCATTTGCCGAACGGGTTTGATCGAACAAGAGCTGCCGCCGGTGTCGAGGCTCGCACCGAGATGCAGGGCCTGGTAGGCCAGGCGTTCGATGGACGCCTGATGGCGCCGCACTTCGCCCCAGGTCAAGCGTCCGTCGCCGTCGTCATCGAGATGTAGCACGAAATCCAGATCGCGCAGGGCGATATCCCACTGGCCATGAATGAGGAGCTCGCGCGCATCGGTCCCGTCGACGCTGAGATTCAAGTAGGCATCGCTCGCCGAGTGGGCAGCGGCGTCGCGCGGTGCGATGGCCGGCAGCAAGATGGCCGATGCCAGCGCAGCCGCGGCCCAGCGCGCGGCTGCGAAAACAGCCCTCATGTCCCGCCCCCGGCCGTGGCCTTCAATTGCGCCCGCAAATCCTGCGCCAACGGCTCGATCATCGGATCTTCGAGCTTGGTGCGCTGTAAGAAATCCAGCACTTGGGCCGCCGCCTGCGGTTGCCGCGCCGCCTGCGCCGCCTCGAGCAGAACGCGCGCATCCCCCGGGGCGCGTTGCAGCTGCCAGTTGCGCTGCGCCAGATCCAAGGCCGTCAGCGGGTCGTGTTGCAGCTGCAATGCAAAGCGCGCCTGCTCGCGCCCGAAGTAGTCGCTGCCGCGAAGCCGCAGCGCTTCGAAGCGCGTGGCCATGATCCAGCGGTAGCGCTCGGCGTCAACGGCCTTGAGGGCGGATTGCGCCAGAGCAATCCGCAAGAAGGCGGTGTCCGATTGGCCGTGACCGTCCAGCAGTTGGAGCACTTCACTGGGGCGCCCGCGGTCGAGCAAGAAGTCGGCATACGCAACCAGCAAGAAATTATCCTGCGGCTGCAATTCGAGCGCGCGGCGGTAATGCGCCTCGGCGAGCGGCCAATCGCCCAATCGTTCCGCGGTCTCCGCGAGCAGACCTTGGATCCACGCCCGCAAGGCCGCCGGCTCCGTGGCGCCTGCGGACTCGGCCCGGCGCAGAAGTTCGAGGCTCTGGCGGGCCTGCCCGATATAGGAGCGCAAATTGCCGGTGCAGGCGAGGCCGAACTCGAGGCCCGCCTGGTTGGTCACTGCCGCGCAATCTCTGGCCGCCGACGGGTAGTCGCCTTGCACCATGTCGAGCGTCGCCAGGATCAACCACCCTTGAGCATTTCGCGGGTCCGCCGCGAATGCCCGCTGCAGCAGAGCGCGCGCCTCCCCGAATTGATGCCGGTACTGCAAGATGGTGGCTTGCCACACCAAGGCGGCGGCGGGCGGCGAGGCCGCGGCCATCCACGGCGCCAGCACGGCCTCGGCATAGCCGGCATAGTGCGCATCGCCGATTTGCCGGCTGTAATCGACGTCCGCCCGGGCCAACTCGATGGCGGCCGGCAGGCTGCGGGGCGCGGCCTCGAATTGCATCCGCAGGCGCTGCATGGCGGCCACCGCGGGATCTTTAGCCGACGGAACCTCCTGCAGGACATCGTCTTCATGAGCCGGGATATACGGCGCCTTGAAGGCGGCGGGAGCCGCGTCCTTAAGTGAATCGGCCGCCGCCGCAGCGTACGCGCCGGGCCCGAGGATCGAGATCAACACACTGAGCGCGCTCAAAAAACGCGCTCCGATCAAAAGTTGGTATGAAACCCGGCGTAGTGCGACCATACCTTAAGTATTCGTTCCATCCGCCGCAGCAGATGCGCCGGCGGGACGAATTTGCTGCATCCGATCAGCCCGTGATTTCGAACTATCCGCATGGCAGATTTTGTCTATGTTGCAAGGGCGCGTGATGGCGCCGTCTCACGTCCGGCCTTCTCGCCGGCGCAGTGGGTGCGGCTGACGGCGTTCTACGGCTTTATCGGCGCCCTGCATGCCTTGGGCTGGGGCCTCTACCTGCACTACGCCGGCCTGTTCCCGCAACTGGTGGGGCTCGGGTTCGTCGCGTATATGTTTGGACTGCGCCACGCCTTCGATGCGGACCATATCGCCGCGGTCGATGACACGGTGCGCCTCATGCTGCAGAAGGGTAAGGAGCCTGTGGGAGTCGGCTTCTTCTTCTCCCTGGGCCATTCCACCGTGGTGCTCGGCCTCGCGATCGCCATTGCATTTGCGGCGAGCGCCGTCAAAGTGCAGCTTCCCATGCTCAAGGATCTTGGGGCCGTGATCGGCACCGCCGTGTCGGGCACCTTCCTCTGGCTGATCGGCATTCTCAATTTGCTGGTGTTGCTGGATGTTTTGAAAATCTGGCAACGTGCCAAGAAAGGCACGCACAGTCACGCGCATCTCGAGTCGCTGCTGCAGAAACGCGGTCTGCTCAATCGCTTGTTCGGCGGCCGGCTCAAGCACTTGATGAACCACAGCTGGCAGATGTATCCGCTGGGTCTCTTGTTCGGCTTGGGATTCGATACGGCCTCGGAAGTGGGCCTGCTCGCCATGACCGCCGGCGCATCGGCCGGCAACTTGCCGTTGCCCGCGGTGCTGTGCCTGCCGATTCTGTTTGCGGCCGGCATGACGGTCATGGATACCACCGACGGCGTGCTCATGTGCAAAGCGTACAACTGGGCGTTTCTCAACCCCTTGCGCAAGATTTTCTATAACATCACCACGACCGGGCTATCCGTGGCCGTGGCGCTGCTGGTGGGCAGCATCGAACTCTCGCAGGTGTTGATCGGCCTGCTCGGCCTGCATGGATCCGTCTTCGATTTCATCGCGCGTCTGGACTTCGGCGTCTTGGGCTATCTCATCGTCGCCATGTTTCTGCTCGCGTGGGCTCTGTCGGTGGCGCTCTGGAGGTTCGGGCACATTGAGCAACGGTACGGCATGCAGGTTGGGCCGCATGCGCATGGCCACGTTCATGAAGGCGGTCTCGAACATTCGCATGATCACCAGCATCCGCCGGCGCCGTGAGGCGTGGTTTGCGCTGATCGCCGTCAGCGCGGCGCTCGCGCTCGGACCCTGCGCGAGCCGCGCCGACACGGTGGCGAGCCTGCTCGGCAATTTCACCATCAATCAATACTGCGGTCTCACGGTCGGCCGAGATTCGCTCAAGATTCACTACGCCGTGGTGTTTGGACAGCTCCCGGCGCTGCGCGAGTTGCACAATGCCGATACGGACGGCAACGGCGTCACCTCGCAGGCCGAACGCGATGCGTACGTGGGCCGGCTTGCGCCCGAACTTGCCGACGCTCTCGCCGTGCGGCTCGACGGAGCGTCGATCCCCTTGCGCGCAACGCATTGGAGCAGCAGCCTACCCACCGAACAAGGGGGCTTTTCGTTGCGTGTGGACGTCGATTTCAATGCGGTCTTGCCGGCCTCTGCCCCGGGCGCGCAACACCATCTGCAATTTGCCAATAACAATTATCCCGGGCGCATGGGGTGGCATGAAATCGTCGTGGCGCCGGCTCCCGATGTATCCGTCTATGACACCGATGCCTACGGCAGTTCAATAACCGGCGGCCTGACCGAAGCCCTGCAGGCATTGCCTGAGGCCGGCCCACTCGATGAGCGGTCCGTGCACATGACATTCGACGTCGGCAATATCCCAGCGGGAGCGGTGCCGCTGCTCGCCCGACCGGGAGCGATCGCCGTCCGGCCCGGCTCACCGCCGCCCTCAGCCGGTCTCAAGGAGAGCGGCTCGCAAGGGGGCTCCTGGATCGCACGCGAGACCAAGCATCTGGTCGATGCGATATCGGCCCCGCGGTTGCAACCGGGCATTGTGGCGCTGGCGCTATTGGGAGCGTTGCTGTTAGGCGCTGTACACGCGCTCTCACCCGGTCATGGCAAAACCATCGTCGGCGCCTACCTGATCGGATCGCGCGGTACGCCTCGGCACGCGGCGTTCTTGGGATTGACCGTGACGGTGACCCACACGGCGGGTGTTTTCATACTCGGGTTCGCAACGCTGTACGCGTCGCGGTTCATCGTGCCGGAGCGCTTGTTTCCGATATTGAGTTTGCTCTCGGCGCTGCTCATTTTGGGGATGGGCATCGTCCTCCTGGTGCAAAGAACGCGCAGCCTCCGCGTTCAACTCTCTGCGGCACAGCCCGGTGCGGCGCCGGTGTTCACCGCCGTGCCAGGGGCCGGCGCGGCCGCAGGCGCCGGTAAGCCACTGATCCTCGCGAAACGGCATGACATCGGTCTCGCGATGCACTCGCACGGCGGCGCCATGCATTCGCACCTGCCGCCGGGAGCGGCCGGCGGCGAGGTCTCTTGGCGCAGCTTATTGGCCTTGGGGGTGTCCGGCGGGCTCGTGCCCTGCCCTTCGGCCATGGTGCTGCTGCTCGCGGCGGTGGCACTCAACAAGACCGCCTATGGCATGTTGCTGGTGCTGGTATTCAGCGTCGGGCTCGCACTGACGCTCACCGCCGTGGGACTCATGTTTCTCTATGCCCGCAACCGCTTCGTGAGGCCGAGCTCAGAGGCTCGCTGGCGGCACTGGCTGCCGGTCATGAGCGCGGGCACGATCACCGTGCTCGGAGCCGCTCTGTGCGTCGGAGCACTGAAAGGCTTCGGCTCCGCGCCGTTTTGAGCATGGAACCGCGCCGGCGTCGCCAAGGAGGCCGCGGCAGACGTCTGGGCGGAAGCCAGATCGCCCAGCTTCCGTGGGCTGACGTGGTCAATCCCTATGCGCCCATGGAAATCCTCTCGGCGGATCAGATCGAGGCCATTCATCTCACCTCGCTGCGCATCCTCGAGGAATTGGGGATGGAAGTCATGTCCGCGAGGGCGCTTGCGCTGCTGGCTGCGGCGGGCGCGGAGGTCGACGCGGCGAACCGCCTAGTCCGCCTCGACCGCGGACTCATCGAGAAGGGCTTGCAGAGCGCGCCCGCGTCATTTGTCCTGACGCCGCGAAACCCGGCGAGGCGCGTGATCCTCGGCGGGAATCACCTCAACTTCGGACTCGTGGCCGGCCCCCCCAATGTGCATGATTGCGAGCGCGGCCGGCGCGCCGGGAACTATCGGGACTACTGCGACTTCATCCGCCTGGCGCAATACTTCAACGCCATCCACCTGATCGGCAATCAGGTGTGCGCCCCCATCGAGTTGCCCGCCAACTCCCGGCATCTCGATACCTATCGAGCCAATCTGGTTTTTTCCGACCGGGTGTATCACTGCACGGCCATCGGCGCCGGACGCGCGCGCGATGGAATCCAAATGATGGCGATTGCGCGCGGCCTGACGATGGCAGAGATCGCCGACAGTCCGGGCGTGATCACGATCATTTCCGTGAACAGTCCGCGGCGTTTCGATGAAGCCATGACCGAGGGCTTGATCGAAATGGCTCTGCACGGCCAGGCGGTGGTGATCACGCCGTTCACGCTGATGGGAGCCATGGCGCCGGTGTCGCTCGCGGCTGCGCTGGCGCAACAAAACGCGGAGGCCCTGTTCGGCGTGGTACTTGCGCAATTGGTGCGCCCCGGGACGCCGGTGATGTACGGCGCATTTACCTCCAATGTGGATATGCGCTCAGGCTCGCCCGCCTTCGGTACGCCGGAAAACGCCAAAGCCAACGTCGCCAGCGGGCAATTGGCGCGCCGCTACCGGCTGCCCTACCGGACCTCGAATGCCAGCGCCTCGAATGCCGCCGACGCCCAGGGAGTGTACGAGACCGAGATGTCGCTGTGGGGCGCGGTCTTGGGTCACGGCAATCTCATTTACCACGCCGCCGGCTGGCAGGAGGGCGGCCTTACCGCCTCATTCGAGAAGCTGGTGCTCGATGTGGAAATGCTGCAGTTGATGACCGAGTTCTTGAAACCCATCGTGGTCGATGAGGACGAACTCGGATTCGACGCGATCAGAAGAGTCCCGAGCGGCGGTCACTTCTTCGGCGAACCGCACACGCTCGAGCGCTACGAGCACGCCTTCTACCGGCCCCTCGTGTCGAATTGGCAGAACTACGAAAACTGGCAGCTCGGCGGCGGCAAAGACGCGACGATGCGCGCCACGGGGATCTGGAAACATGCGCTCCAGGAATACGAGGAGCCTCACATGGACCCCGCGGTTTGCGCCGAACTCGACGCCTATGTCGGCGAACGCCGCGCGGCGATCGGCAGCGGTGATCCTTAAGGCCGGCTTTGGATTACAATTCGGGTGCACGTGGATCGCTTACCGCGTCGAACGGCCACCCGCAGGAGACATCCCATGATATTGAGCAATGCCAGCGAACCAAGAAGCATCCGGCGATTGCAGCGCCGGCGGCCCCTGTTTTTTGCGGCGCTCATCTCATGGCTCGGCTACTGCGGCGGCACCGACGCGGCTGACGCGCCGCCGACCCCGTCCCAGGCGCAATTCGGCGGACAGTGCACCGAGGGGCTCTCCGAAGGTCAGCATGTGATGACCAACTGCAGCGTCAACTGGACCGACAAGGACGGCAAAGCCTATTGTTTCAGCAGCGCGCAGTCGAAAACATCGTTCTTGCAAAATCCAACGGAAAAACTGCAGCGGGCGCGCGAATTCGTCGCGGCCTCAAGCGTCGAGTCCACCGAAACGGCGATGCAGTCGTTCGCGGGCAGCGACGCGGAAGCGCTGGTTCGAGACACGATCGGCGCCAAAACCAAGGCAAACAACGGGGTGTTCCCGCTGGACGATGCGCTGAATGGCGCGCATCTCAAGCTGGTCTTCGACGACATCGACTTCACTCGAACGATCGACGGCTACGGATTCTTTCCCGACGTCAAATTCCATGACCAGGGCGATGCGCAAAAGAGATACCTCATCGATTTCTGGGTAATCCCCGTGGCGGGCGTGCTGCAGGTGCAAGAGATCCGCATTTACAAAGAGCCGTTCCAGTCCGACGGCAAGTGGACGACGATGGCCCGCCAGCCCGTTCCCTGGTGGTGGATTCCCGCTTCCGAGCATCCCGGGCATCTCGCGACGAAGCGCGGCTGGGAAGTGATGTCCGCGGTCGAGCGGGAGGCGACGGCGCAGAGCGCCAAGAATAACGGCGTATTCCTGCTGAAAGACGATAAGACCGGGCAAGAGCTCAAGCTGGAATTTGTCGATACCCATCAGCCGGTGCGGCAGCTCGACAATGACGGCCACTACTTCGCCTGTACCGATTTTCGCGTTGTCGGCAGCAAGAATGAAATCTACGACATCGATTTTTGGGTCAGCGACAAGGACGGCAATATGTCCGTGGATCAAATGAAGGTGCACAAGGTCCCGGAGCTCAAGGAGGGCCAGTGGATCCAGGTGCCGCGTTACGAATGGAAGGACCTAGGCGCCTCGCACGTCGTGCCGTAAGTGCGCCTCAGCCGGGCGCAGAATATTGCCCCGGACGTAGGGAAAGGAGTCAGTGGATTGCGGTTCGGCAATGTGGAAGCCCTGCGCAAAGCCAATCCCCAGCCGTCCCAATTCGGCGAGCACCTCCGCCGATTCCACCCGCTCGGCGATGGTTTGAATGCCCATGGCCCTGCCGACCTGGCTGATTGCCTCGACCATGCTGCGATCCACCGGATCGCGCGTCACGTTTTCGATGAACTGCCCGTCGATCTTCAGATAATCGACCGGCAAGGTTTTCAGGTACATGAAAGAGGATAGTCCGCTGCCGAAATCATCGAGCGCGAAATGGCAGCCGCGCGCTTTCAGTTCGCGCATGAAATAAACCACGTTGCCGAGATTCGCGATGGCCGCGGTCTCCGTGATCTCGAAGCACATGGCCCCCGGCGCGAGATCCCGGGCGCTCAATTCCGTGATCAGGTATTCGAGGAAGCGCTCATCGTTGAGCGAGGTCCCCGACAGGTTGACCGCGATGGTATAGGGCTTGACGCCGGAGCCGCTGCGATGCACCAGGTGATCGAGCGTCTGCCGCACCACCCACCGATCGATGGACGGCATGATGTTGTAGCGCTCCGCGGCGGGTATGAATTCGGCCGGCGTCACCAATGAACCGAACTCGTCGCGCAGCCGCAGCATGAGTTCGAAATGCTCGCGCCCGGTTGCCGTGGCGCCGATCGGCACGATGGGCTGATAGAACAACTCGAAGCGGCTTTCATCACAGGCGCGAGTCAGCTTCGACACCCAGTGCATCTCGCGGTGCCGCTCCGGCACATTGTTCGGCTTGTAGAGCTGCACCCGGTTGCGGCCCCGATCCTTGGCGGCGTAGCAGGCCACATCAGCCGCGCTCATCACGCTCGCGACGGTCGGCGTGTCGCCGGTGATTTCCACGATGCCGATGCTGACGCCGACCTCGAGCACGCCGTCCTGCCAGATGAATCGATAATCGCGAATGGCCTGACGCAAGGTTTCGGCCACGCGCAGCGCCTGATCGAGCGCGCAGCTCTCGAGAAGGATGCCGAACTCATCGCCGCCCAATCGCGCCAGGGTGTCGCCGCTGCGCACCCGTGACTGCAGCACGCCGGTGATTTGCTTGAGCAGTTGATCGCCGGCGGGATGACCGCAGGTATCGTTGACGAGTTTGAACTGATCCAAGTCGAGATACAGCAGCGCCTGGCGGCAATCCGCGTCCTGCCGCACGCTCTCGACCGCCTTGGTGAGCCGATTTTCGAACTCACGGCGGTTGATGAGCCCGGTGAGAGCATCGTGGCTGGCCTGATAATGCAGTGCTCGGTGCAGCCGGCGTTCCTTGCTGACATCGTGAAACACCATCACGGCGCCGATCAGATTGCCGGCCCGATCGCGAATGGGCGCCGCGGAGTCTTGGATCGCGATTTCCTGCCCGCGGCGGTTGACGAGCACGGTGTGTTCGGTCAGCCCGAGCAGCTGCCCTTCGCGCAGGCAGCGCATGACCGGGCTCTCGGCCGCCTCGCGCGTCAACTCGTCGATGACGGTCAATACGTTGCCGATCAGCTGCGACTCGGCCTCGCGGTTTTCCCATCCGGTCAAGCTCTCCGCCACCGGATTCATGTAGTCGATGCGCCCTTCGGAGTCGGTGGTGATCACCGCATCGCCGATCGACTGCAGCGTGACTTGAGCGCGCTCCTTGGCCTGGAACACGGCGGTTTCCGCCTTCTTGCGCTCGGTGATATCCGCGATAGTGCCCTCGAAACCGATGAGGCGGCCCTGCTTGTCGCGCACCGCCCGGCCGTTATCGACGACCACCAGCATGCTGCCGTCCTTGCGGCGCATCACGTACTCCTCGTTGCGCACTTCGCCGTCGCTCTCGATGCGCCGCACATAGGTTTCGCGGTCGCTTGGGTACCAGTACAGAGATCCTGCCGAGACCTGCTGCACCTCCTCGGCCGAGGAGTAACCCAACATTTGCACGAAGGCGGGGTTGACCACCAGCAACCGGCCGTCGCGCGTGGTGCGATACACGCCTTCCATCACGCTCTCGAACAGGCCGCGGAATTTTGCTTCGCTGTCGCGCAGTGCATCCTCGGCGCTGCGCCGCTCGATCGCAATGCCGGCGATCTGCGTCATGCGCGACATGAGTTCATGATCGCGGGACAACGGCACTCCCGGTTGCCGCTGATAGACGGCGAAGGTGCCGACTACCTTTCCATCCGAGGCGAGAATGGGCGCCGACCAGGCGGCGCGCAAGCCCGCGTGCTGCGCCGCCTCGCGGCGAAACTCCCATAGGGCATCGGTATCGATGTCGGCCACGGTGATCTGCCGCGAAAGATACACGGCGGCGGAGCACGAGCCGAAACGTATCCCGACCGGCGCCTGATCCATGGCGACGACGAAGCCGCGCGGCAGGCTCGGCGCCACACCGAAATTCAACACCTGCCGCTCTTGATCGAACAGATTGATCGCACAGAAGCCGCCTGCCATGACCCGCTCGATCACCTCGCAAATCGCCTCCAGCACAGAGGCGAGAGGAGCATTCGCCGCGATCTTCTCGAACACGCGGCGCTCGCCGGCGGCGATGGCCTCGCCGCGCTTGCGCTCGGCAATATCGGTGATGCTGGCGCGAATCAGGCGGCGGTTGGAGCTCGGCAGGCGCACGAAGCGCACCTCGCAGGGCAGGTTCTGACCCAGAGAATCGCAATGCACCCATTCGAACACCGGGGCGCCGCCGGCCAAGGCACCGTCGAGATAGCCGCGCGACACGCCAAACGAGAGGCTGCCGTCGGCTTGCCGGGGCGGGCTGATTTTGTCGGGACCGATCGCCAACAGCACGGCGCGATCCATTTTGAAGAAGCGGCAGGCGTTGTCATTGACATCGACGAACCTTTTCCTGTCGACGTCGAAGACCACGATCACTTCGGGGGCGTGCTCCACCAGCGTCCGGTAGCGAGCCTCGCTCTCACGCATGGAGAGCTCGGCCATGTGGCGCTCGGTGATGTCGCGGATGCACACGATGTAGCCGTCGCGCCGATTGAGGCTCGCCTTGCTGACCACGATTTCCACGGCGACGCGCGCGCCCTCCTTGGTAACGCCCCAGGCATGGTGCGCGGCGAGATCCACATGGGTATCGTCGTTCTTGGCGGCGAAGCGCTCGAGGAAGCCGAGCGGGCCGCTCCCGTCCATCTCAGGCAGCAAGAAATCCAGGGTGCGGCCGAAGATTTCCGGCAGCGAATAGCCGAAGATCCGCTCGCCCGTGGGATTGAATGTCTCGATGTGGCCCGTGTCGTCGACCGTGATGATGGCATCCTTGACGTTGTCGAGGATCGCCTGCAGATGCGATGCGGTCTCTTCGCGAATCTCACGGGTAAGCGCCTGTGCCTCGTCCGACATGAGCTGCATGGAGCGCACGATGCCGCGCCGCTCGGAGTCGATTCGATCGTAGTGCGCGCTCACGGTTTTGAGCAGCGTCGGCAAATCCAATTCGCCGCCGCGCCCCCGCGCGTCGTTCATCTGGCGTTCCAGCAGCCGATTCAAGCTCTCATGTGACGGCGAAGGCTCGCTGAGAATGGCGGCCGCGATGTCGCGTGACAAATCCCTGATCTCCCGCACTCAATCCGGCGCACCCGGGCACCTTAGACTGACTTGATGTTAGGGAGATCCCGCAACGGGGGCGTGACGTGCGTCTCGGTTCGTCCAATAATCGGTTAAATTATTCAGGACCCCAAATCGGCCGTTTCACGTTCGGAGCGCTTGCGGTCATTTTCGCGCAAACTGCGCTTTCGCAGGCGAATCGACGTCGGCGTGACCTCGATCAGTTCATCGTCATCGATGAACTCCATCGCCTGTTCCAGGGAAAACCTGATGGGAGGCGTCAGCACGACGTTTTCGTCCTTGCCGGCGGCGCGCATGTTGGTCAACTTCTTGCCCTTGAGCGGATTGACGACGAGATCGTTGTCGCGGTTGTTGAGGCCGATGATCATGCCCTCATAGACCTCCTCCCCCGGCCCGATACAGAGCCTGCCGCGCTCCTGCAAGCTGAACAGCGAATAGGCGAGGGCTACCCCCTGCCCGTTGGCCACCAGCACGCCCTGCGGGCGCTGGCCGAGTTCGCGCTGCACCACCGGCCCGTAGTGATCGAACACATGGTGCAACAGCCCCGTGCCGCGAGTCATGGTGCGGAATTCGGTCTGAAAGCCGATCAAGCCGCGCGACGGCACCATATAGTCGAGGCGCACTCGCCCGCGGCCATCGGCCTGCATATCCTTGAGCTCCGCACCCCGGCTGCCGAGCGCCGACATGATGTCGCCCTGCGCGTCGCTGTCCGCATCGACCGTCACCTGCTCGTAGGGTTCGTGCGCGGCACCGTCGATTTGCTTGATGACCACGCGCGGCCTCGATACCGCCATTTCATAGCCCTCGCGCCGCATGTTTTCCAGCAGCACGCCAAGATGCAGTTCGCCCCGGCCGAAAACCACGAATTTATCCGGGTCGGCGGTCGGCTCGACACGCAGCGCGACGTTGTGGATCGACTCGCGCTCCAGGCGCTCGCGGATCTGGCGGCTGGTGACAAATTTGCCTTCCCGGCCCAGGAACGGCGAGGTATTGACCTCGAAAGTCATGCTGATGGTCGGCTCGTCGACGGTGAGGCTCGGCAGCGGCTCGACCGTGACCGGATCGCACAAGGTGTCGGACACCTTGGGCTCGGCTATTCCCGCAAAGGCCACGATGTCGCCCGCCCCCGCCGACTCGACCTCGACCCGCGTCAGGCCATGAAAGCCCAGAATCTGCGAGATTCTTTCGGAGCGCTGGCTGCCGTCGCGGCTGACCACGGTCACCGCCATACCGCGCCGGATCGTGCCGCGCTTGATGCGGCCGATGCCGATGGCGCCGACATAGCTCGAGTAATCGAGCAACGTGACCTGCAGCTGCAGCGGACCATCCACATCCACGTCGGGCGGCGGGCAATGCTCGACGATGGTTTTGAACAGCGGCTGCATGTCGCCGTCCCGCACCGTCGATTCCAAACCCGCAAAGCCGCGCAGCGCCGATGCGTAGATCACGGGGAAATCCAGCTGCTCGTCGGTGGCTCCGAGCCGGTCGAACAAATCGAAGGTCTGATCGAGCACCCATCCCGGGCGCGCCTCGTCGCGATCGATCTTGTTGATGACGACGATGGGCCGCAGCCCATGTTTGAACGCCTTTTGGGTCACGAAGCGGGTCTGCGGCATGGGACCATCCACCGCATCCACCAGCAGCAGTACGCAGTCCACCATGGCGAGCACGCGCTCGACTTCGCCGCCGAAATCGGCATGGCCGGGCGTGTCGACGATGTTGATCCGGTAGTCGCCCCAAGTGATCGCCGTGTTCTTCGCGAGGATGGTGATGCCGCGCTCGCGCTCCAGCACGTTCGAGTCCATCACCCGCTCTTGCACGTCCTTGCGCGCATCGAGCGTACCGGACTGGCGCAGCAGCTGATCGACGAGGGTGGTCTTGCCATGATCGACGTGCGCGATGATGGCGATATTGCGGAGTTTCTGCGTCACAATGGTCCTTGAGGAAAACCGCCCATTATAGGGCCTAACCTAAGGACCTGTCTTGGGTTTCACTTTTTCGGCGGCGCGGCAGGCGCGGCCCCCGCCGGCGCCGGCGCCACGATGATGGGCACGGAAAAGATCCGAGAATCGGACAGTTCTTCGCGTTTCAAAGTGACATTGAGATTCAACAAAAGTACGCCCTCGGCCAGCGGCGTGAGCGTGATGCTGTGACGATAAACCTGATTCGCATCGAGGGCTGGGACTTCGATCTTCGAGTCCCCGTCCGCCACCTGCAGACCGTCCGCACTTGCGACCTCGATTCTGGCCGCGCCCGCGGCGACTTGCGGCACCAGCGCCAGGTCGATATCGAGCGGCTGACCCACGGTCGGCCGCTGTAATAAGTCAAACTTGATCGACACCGGCAATTGCGATTTGCCTTGGCTCGCCGCCTCGACCATGCCGGTCGTCATCTCCCCAGGCTTCGATGCGCGCGGGGCGGCTACCGGCGCATGAGCCTTTGCGGCGGTGTTCGGCTTCTGCGGTTGGCCCGAGTCGTGATGGCAGGCGATTAGAGCGGCGACCACCCACAGCATCAGAACTCTCGGCTTCATCATCCACCTATGATCCCGAAATACCGCGTCGATCACAACTCGAGCGGCGGTCCCTGCACGGCCGCGAGCTGATCTTCGAGAGCCCGGTAGTGCTCCTCCCAGTAGCGCGGCTCGGCAAACCAAGGGAAGGCCTTCGGGAATGCGGGGTCGTCCCAGCGCCGCGCCAACCACGCCGAGTAGTGAATCATGCGCAGCGCGCGCAAGGGCTCGATCAGCGCCAGTTCGCGCCGGTCGAAGGGCAGGAATTGCTCATAACCTTTCAGCAAATCGGTCAATTCCGTGCGCATTTCCTGCTGGCTGCCCGCGATGAGCATCCAGAGATCCTGAATCGCGGGGCCGGTCACGCAATCATCGAGATCGACAAAATGCGGCCCCAGATCGGTCCACAGGATATTGCCGCGGTGGCAGTCGCCCAAGATGCGCCCCTGACGCGCTCCGCGCCAACCGCCGGCTTGTGTTTCGACCTCCTCCAAGAGCTCTGCGGTGAGGTCCGCATACTTGTCGGCGAGATAATCCGGCATCCACTCGCCATCGAGCACGAAATCACGCGCCCTGCGCCCCAGGTCTTCGACACTCAAGCGTGCCCGTTCCTTGAATGCGCCGGCACGGCCCACCGCGTGAATTCGCCCCAAAAAGCGGCCCACCCACTCCCGTTCCACCAAGGTGCCAAGTTCCGGCCAGCGCCCGCCGCGGCGCGGGAACAGGGCGTAGCGAAAGCCGCGATGAAAATGCAGAGTGGCGCCCGCCGGGTTCAAGGGCGCGACCACCGGAATCTCCTGCGCCGCGAGTTCCGCCGCGAAGGCGTGCTCCTCGGCGATCGCAGCGTCGCTCCAGCGGGCGGGCCGATAGAACTTGGCGACCACGGGCTCGGCATCTTCGATGCCGATCTGGTAGACCCGATTCTCATAGCTGTTGAGCGCCAAGACGCGCCCGTCGCAGCGAAAGTTAAGGGTCTCCACCGCGTCCAACACGGCTTCCGGAGACAATTCAGAATAGGGTGCGTGCACGTTCACAATTTGAATTCTACAGGTACGATGGCGCCTCGCCGCTGCCGGAAGCCTTAAGCTAGAATGCCTGCCATGCGATTGCCCCGACCCAAATCACTCTCAGGCCTCATGTTGATCGGATTCACGATCGTGGCGGCGCCGCTGCTGTTCGCCATCGTGAACGCGGCCGTGCAGATGAATCGGCTATCGAATCGCAGCCAGCAATTGGTGGTGCATGGCATGCAGGGTACGCGCAACAACCAACGCATGTTCGAGGAGATCGGGGCGCTCGAGCGGACCGCGCGGCTCTATCAGATCATTGCCAACCCCGAGCTTTTGGATGTCTACACCCGCAACCACGAGCGGCTCGAGAGCACCATCAGTGAACTTCTCACGTTGCCGCTCGACTCGCAATCGCAGGCCGACGCGCATGCGCTGCAAGCGGATGCCGAGCATCTGTTGCTGGAGCTGCGCACCGCACCGCCGAACTCGGCGCGTTTGAAAGATCTGATCAATTCCTATCCGCAACTGGCGGAACTCGCGTCCAAGATATCGAATCGCGTGAGCGCACAAATAGACCGGGAATTGACCAGTCTGCAACTCGCGGCGCAGCTGGCCCAGCAGAACCTTTTTTGGCAGACGCTGCTGCTGGTACCCATGACCCTCGCCGTGGTCGGCGTTTTCACCTACCTGTTCGGGCGGCCCATTCGCGCCATCGACCGCGCGATCAGCGAACTCGGCCGCGGCACCTTCTCGAGGCCAATCGCCATCAATGGGCCGGCGGACTTGGAGCGGCTGGCGGCGCAATTGGAGTGGCTGCGGGTGCGGCTGCTGGATCTCGCTCAGGAAAAGAATCGATTCCTGAGACATATGTCGCATGAACTGAAGACGCCGTTGGCGAATATTCGCGAGGGCACCGAACTCCTGATGGACGGCGCAGTCGGTGAACTGCAGAGCGCCCAGAGAGAAGTAACCGCCATTTTGCGCGAGAACGGCATGAAGCTGCAGCGGCTCATCGAAAATCTCCTGTCTTTCAGCGCCTGGCAGGCGAAGAGCGTCGGCCTCGAGGTTTCCGAATTCAAGCTGCGGCCCTTGATCAAATCCGTCCTGGAGAATCAACAGCTCACCCTGGTCGCGCAGCGCGTACGGCTCGACGTGCAAGTGGAAGATCTCACGCCGCTCGCGGATCGCGGCAAGGTGCGCCTGATCCTGGATAATTTGCTGTCGAACGCCATCAAGTTCACACCGCGCGGCGGCACCATTTCGATCCATGCCCGCGGCGAACGCGAGCAACTCGTGCTCGATGTCATGGACAGCGGCCCGGGGATTCCCGCGGAAGAGCGCAACCGCATATTCGAAGCCTTCTATCAGGGCAAGACCCCCCAGGGCGGCCACGTCAAGGGGACGGGTATTGGGCTCTCGGTGGTGACGGAGTTCGTCAACGCGCACGGCGGCAGCATCGAAATCCTCGAAGCTTCGACCGGCGGCGCGCATTTTCGTGTGCGTCTACCCATGCGCCAGTCAGCGCCTGCTGCGCGTGAAAAGGCCCATGCGGCATAGTCGATTGCGCATTGCAGCATGCATCGTCGCGCTTGCCGGCATGGGCGGATGCGGCGTGCTCAATGGGGGCCTGTCCACTACCAAGGCGCCGCCGGCCGCCGTGCCGGAGGGCCAAACGGCCGATTTGGGGCCGATTGCCCCCTTGCTCGAGATGATGAGTGCGCTGCCGAAGGGTGATCCCGCGCAGCAGGCCGAACTGTTCCAGTCCGCCAAGGATGCCGCGGCACTCTCGCCCACCACGAGCAATCGGCTGAGGTATGCGCTGGCGCTGGCGACACCGGGTCATAGCGGGTCGGATCCCGTCGCCGCGCAGCGACAGTTGTCGGAACTATTAGCGAGGCCTGAGACTCTGTTAGCCGTCGAGCGCTTATTGGCGTTGGTAGAATTGCAAGAAGTCGATCAAAGGTTGGTCTTGCGGGCTGAGAACAAGCGCCTGCGGGACGAAGCGTCGCATGACGATAGTGATACGCATGATAAGTTGCTGGCGGTCAATCGCCGCCTGTCGGCGGAGTCGGACGAAAACGCGCGGTTGCGCAAGGCGTTGGACGAGGCGCGCGCCAAGCTCGATGCCGTCACGCATATCGAGCGATCCATCAACGATCGCGGCGCAAGCGTGTCGCACACGCCTTGAATGATGTCACTGGAGAAGCCGTATTGAACGCCAATTCGATTGCCGCCACCACACCCTTATCGTTCGGCCTGCAAACCGGCTCGCGAGAAAGCACCACTCAGCAGAAGCGCAAAGCGCGCATTTTGGTGGTGGACGACGACCCGGGATTGCTGCGCCTGCTGACCATCCGGCTGCGCGCGGAGAACTACGAAGTCGAGGCCGTTGAAAGCGCGGCCGCGGCATTGGCCGCCTGCGCGCGTTTCCGGCCGGACCTCGTCATCACGGATCTGCGCATGGATCAGATGGACGGTATCGGGCTGCTGAAGGAACTGCAAAGCCGTTGGCCGGGGCTTCGGGTGATCATTCTCACGGCGCACGGCACGATTCCGGACGCGGTGCACGCGACTCAGAGCGGTGCATTCGGCTTCCTCACCAAGCCGGTCGACAAGCAGGATCTATTGGATCACGTGCAGAAGGCGCTCAAAGTATCCGGCTTCGCGCACGTCGACGAGGATTGGCGCGCCAGCATCATCACCCGCAATCAGCTGATGGAAGACAAGTTGGCGCAGGCCAACATGGTAGCCGGCACCGACGCCCGCGTGCTCTTGACGGGCGAGAGCGGCACCGGCAAAGAGTTGCTGGCGCGCGCCATCCATGAAGCGAGCCCCCGCCGCAACAAGCCTTTCGCATCCATCAACTGCAGCGCCATGGCGGAGAACTTGCTGGAGTCGGAGCTGTTCGGCCATGAAAAGGGAGCTTTTCCCGGGGCGACCCGCTCGCAGAAGGGCCTGTTCGAGACCGCGGACGGCGGCACCTTATTGCTCGATGAAGTCGGCGACATGCCGATGCGCCTGCAGGTCAAGCTGCTGCGGGTGCTGCAGGAGAATCAGATTCGCGCCGTGGGCGGCGCGGAGGCGGTCTCGATCAACGTACGCATTATTTCCTCCACCCATCGGGACCTGCATCAGTTGATGGTCGGCGGCCAATTTCGCGAAGACCTTTATTATCGGCTGAACGTCGTGCACATCGAAATGCCGTCTTTGGGGCGCCGCCGCGAGGATATCCCGCTGCTGGTCGCGCATTTTCTCGAGCAGATCGCCAAAGAGAGCGGCCAGCGCAAGATTTACGCGCCGGAAGCGGTGGAGCTGCTCGCGACCGCCGAATGGCCCGGCAACATCCGGCAGCTCTACAACGTGGTGCGGCAAAATGTCGCCCTATCGCACGGCGCGATCATCACGGCGGAGTTGGTGCAGCAGTCCTTGGGCGGCAGTCCCACGCGTCTGCCGTCCTTCGACGAGGCGCGCGATGAATTCACGCGCAATTACCTGTCGCAGATCTTGCAAATCACCACCGGCAATGTAAGTCAGGCGGCGCGCCTCGCGAAACGCAACCGCACGGATTTTTACAAGCTGCTATCGCGGCACCAGTTGCTGCCGGACGACTTCAAGAAATCTTAAGCACGCGGCACCGCGCGGCGGTTGGAAGGCGCCCTTTAGGCGAAGAAGCTGCGAACGCTCGAGCTCACGTGCTCGAGCTGCGCCTCGCTCAATTCCGGATAGATGGGCAACGCCAGCGTTTCGGCCGCCGCCTGTTCGGAGTGCGGGAACTCGCCGGTTTTGTAGCCCAAGTAGGCGAAGCACGGCTGCAGATGCAGGGGTACCGGATAGTAGATCTCGGTTCCAATACGGCGTTCGGAGAGGAACGCCTTCAAGGCATCGCGGCTTTGCACGCGGACGATGTACTGATTGAAAATGTGCCGGCCATCCAAGCTCGCCTGCGGCGCCACGAGCTGCGGCCCCAAGGATGCCTGCGCAAACGCCTGGTTGTAGTAAGCGGCGTTGCGTTGCCGAGCCTGCGTCCAACCGTCCAGATACTTCAATTTGACGCGCAGCACCGCCGCCTGCAATTCATCGATACGGAAGTTGCCGCCGATGAGCGAATGGAAATACTTGGGTTTGCCGCCGTGCACGCGCAGCACGCGCATGCGTTCGGCGAGATCCGGATCGCCGGCGGTGCACAATCCGGCGTCGCCGAAGGCGCCGAGATTCTTGCTTGGAAAGAACGAAAAGCAGCCGATGTCGCCGATCGATCCCACCCGGATGCCGCCCTTGTATTCCGTGCCGATCGCCTGCGCGGCATCCTCGATGACGCGCAAATGATAGCGCCGCGCGATCTGCATCAAGGGCTCCATGTCGGCCGACTGCCCGTACAAGTGCACGGGCATGATGGCCTTGATCCGTCCCCCGGTAACACGGTTCTTAAGGCCGTCGCCGTCCGCCGCGCACGCCGCATCGATGAATGTCTGTACCGCCGCGGGCGACAAATTGAAGGTCTTGGGATCGATGTCGCAGAACGCCGGCCGCGCGCCGACCCGCGCGATGGTTCCCGCGGTCGCAAAAAATGTGAACGGCGTCGTGATCACCTCGTCGCCGGCGCCGACCTCGAGCGCCATCAGCGCCACGAGCAGCGCATCGGTGCCCGAGGACACCCCGATGCCATGAGACGCGCCGCAGTACTCGGCGATCTCCGTTTCGAGACCGCGCACATGCTCGCCCAGAATGAACTGTTGGCTGGCGCACACCCGTTCGATGACGGCCAAGGATTCCTCGCGAATTTGTGCGAACTGCGCCTTAAGATCGAGTAATGGAACATTTATCATGGCTGCCTAGAATACCATTGGGTGGTCAATTTGACCTTTGCGGAAGCAGATCACGCATGAACCGATGGAATTGGCGAATGATGCACGGGACAATGCGTGAGCTAAGCCTTCGCGACTGCTGCCTCGAGCCTCGATGACCCAACCGATCCTCTTCAAGCAAAGCTTTTTGATTGCGATATTGGCGGGGGTGCGGGCGGTGCTGCCCGCCGTGGTTGCCGTCGCCTCGCTGTACGCGATCATCCTCCTGTTCGGCCGAACTTTCGATTCCTCCTCTTCCATCATCGTCATCGTGGCCGTGGTATGTCTGGTGCTCGTGCAGCTGCCACGCGACCCGAGCGCGCAACTCACCTCGCCGCGCGTCTCGGCGGTGGTCGATGTCATCATCCGCTGGTTCCTGATGCTGGCGGTGCTGCTCGCCATCGCCTACCTCACCAAGTCGACCATGCGCGCATACCCCCGCCGTGTATTTCTTACATGGGCGGTGCTGACCCCGGTTGCGCTGATAATTGCGACGCTCGGCATGCAGGAACTCATGCGGCGCTTCATGCTGAGAGCATTCGAATTCCGCAGCACCATCTTCGCGGGCTACAACAACAGCAGCCTGGAACTCGCGCGGCGGCTGAAGAGCAATCCCTCCATGCGGCTCGAGGTGGCCGGCTTTTTCGATGACCGCAGCAGCGACCGGCTCGCCATGGAATCCGATTCGCGGCTGATCGGCCCGCTGAGCGACCTCGGCGACTACGTCAAGCAAAACAGAACGGAAGTCATTTTCATCGCCCTGCCCATTCGTCATTTGAAGCGGGTCATGAACCTCTTGGACGACCTGCGCGATACCACCGCCTCGATCTACTATGTGCCCGACATCTTCGTGTTCGACTTGATCCAAGCGCGCTCCGGCGAGATTCACGGAATTCCGGTCGTGGCCATGTGCGAAACACCGTTCTACGGTTACCGCGGAGTCGCCAAACGGCTGACCGACATCGTCCTCTCGGTGGTGATTCTATTGTTGCTCCTGCCGCTGCTCGCGCTGATCGCGGTGTTGGTGAAATTGACATCCCCCGGACCCGTCATCTTCAAGCAGCGCCGCTATGGTCTGGATGGCCGGGAAATCGCGGTCTACAAGTTCCGCACCATGAAGGTGACCGAAGATGGCGCGTACATACGCCAGGCGTCCAGGACCGATCATCGCATCACCCGCATCGGCGCCATCATGCGGCGCACATCGATCGACGAACTGCCTCAGCTCATCAACGTGCTGCAGGGGCGCATGAGCCTGGTGGGCCCCCGTCCGCACGCGGTTGCGCACAACGAGGAATATCGCAAGCTCATCAAGGGCTACATGGTCCGCCATAAAGTGCTGCCCGGCATCACCGGTCTTGCACAGGTCAATGGCTGCCGCGGCGAAACCTCCGAGCTCAAGGAAATGGAAGCGCGGGTGAACTACGATCTCGATTACCTGCGGCACTGGACACCGATGCTCGATATCAAGATCCTTCTTCTGACGATCGTGAAAGTGGTGCGCGACGACAAAGCCTACTAGGATAGTTCCCGCCGGGCGGCGGTCTCTGCGGGCGCCGCCAGGCACACGCCGGCGGATACGAAACCGTCATGAAATCGATACGAACATAGGACCGCCGGCGCAGCGCGCAGGGACGGATCCCGACCCTCGAAAAAGCCGATCGGCCGCGTCGCTTGTACCGTAAAGGTACCCTGCGGCTTCCCCCAGGCGAGCGGTGCGACGCACAGGTCGTGAAAATTCAGCCATTCGCCGACCAATGGATACTGGCATTTATAGAACGCCTCCTTCGCCGAGAAGATCAACGTCACGGCGGCTGCGTGATCCGCGCGCGGCAGAGTATCGAGCCACGCCAACTCAGCGGGCGTGCAGATCGTGGACCATAGTTCCGCCTTGGCGGCCCCGGCCACCTCGGTATCGACGCCGAGGGCCATCATGCGCGTGCGTTCGGCCACGACCGCGGCGCAGAGACCCGCCGTGTGCGTAATGCTTCCGGTCAGCGACGCCGGCCACAGCGGCTGGCGGTCGTGCGCAACTCGGACCGGGAAATTCGTGATGCCGAACTCCTTAAGAGCGCGCCGCGCACACAGGCGTCCCGCGGCGAACTCCTGAATGCGCTTCGGCACCGCGTTGGCCACGCCCGCGGCTTCCTCGGGCCACAGCAGCGACGCATCGCCCGGGGCGCGCAGCTCCGTCGCCACCACGCCTAAGGGGAACAAGCTCGCAAACGTTGCCGAAAGCACCGCCGGATTGGCGGCGGCCGAATCGGGCACACTTGAGAATTGCGGGTCGATCGGCAATTGCGCGAGTTTCCTTTGCTAAGGCAAGCCAGGAATGGCTAAGCTCACATGATGACATCGCTGTGGGAGTCTGTGGCAAATGCGAGCGTAGGCGGCCGAGGCGCCTTTCACGGCGCGGGCGGCTCCATCGCAACGCCTGAGCTCGCGGCGGCTTCGTGTCTGGGCGAAGCCTTAGAGGCGCTGCGGGGCCGCTCGGTACTGCTCACGCTACGCGAGCAATTGAGCACGGCCGTCGCGCTGCTCGAACTCGACGGGGTCGCACGCCGCTTGGTCCTGTGTACGCCCGACCTCACGCAGGAACAGCTCGCCCAAGTCGCCGCGATCGCGGAGACGGATGCGGTGCTATCGGACATCCCGCCTGAGAGTCCAAGGTCGTCGCCACCGGTGTACCTGATGCAGCCGCGCCCCGCCCCCGCGCCCATCGAGCGGCGAACCACCGCCGAGAGCGAATGGATTCTGTTGACCTCCGGGACCACCGGCAGCCCCAAACTCGTGGTTCATACCTTGGCGAGTCTCGCGGGAACGCTGCCCCGGCAGCCGCCGGGAGCCGGTTCGGTATGGAGCACGTTTTATGACATCCGCCGCTACGGCGGTCTGCAGATTTATCTACGCGCCGTACTTTCAGGCTCCCCGCTGGTGTTGTCTAGCCCTACCGAGTCGACCGCGGAGTTTCTGGCGCGCGCCGCGGCGCGCGGCGTCACCCACATTTCGGGCACGCCTTCGCATTGGCGGCGCGCTCTCATGAGCGGCGCGGCGCAGCTCCTGAACCCCGTCTACGTGCGGCTATCGGGCGAGGTCGCCGATCAGGTGGTGCTCGACCAGCTGCACGCAACCTATCCGAACGCACGTATCGGGCATGCCTTCGCATCCACCGAAGCCGGCGTCGCATTCGACGTCAATGATGGACGCGCCGGCTTCCCTGCCGATTTTCTCGCGGGCACGCACCAAGGCATCGCTATGAAAGTCGAGGACGGCACGCTGCGCATCCGCTCAGAGCGCACGGCGGCGCGCTATTTGGGCGCGGGGCCGAACGACCTGTCGGGGGGCGACGGCTATGTCGATACGGGAGATCTGGTGGAGCTGCAAGAGGGCCGCTATTATTTTCGCGGCCGCAAGGGCGGCGTGATCAATGTCGGCGGCCAGAAAGTCTACCCCGAAGAAGTCGAATGCGTGTTGAACGCCGATCCTCGGGTACGCATGTCGCTGGTGCGAGCGCGGCACAATGCCATCATGGGCGCCCTGGTCGTGGCGGACGTCGTACTTAAGGATTCGGAGAATTCCATGCCCGCGGCCGCCGCCGCCGAAGAAATCAAAAACGACCTCTTGAAAGCCTGCCGAAGTGCGCTGCCGGCGCACAAAGTGCCCGCGATGCTGCGTTTCGTCGCTGCGCTCGAACTTAACGCCGCAGGCAAGCTGGTGCGTCCCGGTGCTTAATGTCATCGTCACCGGCGGCACCCGCGGACTGGGTCTCGCGATGGCGAGTACTCTGGCGGGAGCCGGCTATCGCGTCATCGCGGTCGCCCGCGGCAACAGCGAGGAATTAAAGGCCGCGAGCCGGACCGCACTCGAGTCCGGGCGCGGATCGATCGAGTTTCGCCCGTTCGACCTCTCCGACCTCGAACAGATCGGACCCTTTGTTCGCGGACTGCGCGCGGAGTTCGGAGCGCTGTACGGGCTCGTCAATAATGCGGGATTGGGCTCAGCCCGTGTGCTTGGGACGATGCGTGACCAGGACATCGAGCGCGTCATCCGGCTCAACACCCTCTCCCCCATCCTGCTGACCAAGTACGTCGTACGCTCCATGATGACCGAGCGCAGCGGCCGCATCATCAACATCTCCTCGATCGTCGCCGCGACCGGCTACAGCGGTCTGTCGGTTTACAGCGCGACCAAGGCTTCGCTGGTCGGCTTCACACGCTCCCTGGCGCGCGAGATCGGAGAGCTCGGCATCACCGTGAATGCCATCGCACCCGGCTTCGTCGATACGGCCATGACGGAGGAGCTGTCCGAGTCGCATCGGGAACAGATTGCCCGGCGCAGCGCGTTGCGCCGCATGGCCGATGCCGTGGACGTGGCGCGCAGCGTCGAGTTCTTGCTCGGTGAAGGCGGCCGCAATATCACGGGTATCGTGCTCACCGTCGACGCCGGGAATACGGCGTGAAGCCCCGATCACCAGCGAATGCGGCCGGATAAAATCGCGCCGTGCCGGCTGCGATCGAGCGGCACGTAGGCTTTCGCGCGCGGGTCATCGACATACAGGGGGTCGCTCACCCGCGCCGGATCATAGCCCTCGCGCAGCAGTTCCTGTTTGCGCGGCTTGAACGTGCCGGTCGTCTCGAGCGCCGGGAGCAGCCGCAGAAACACCGGCCGCGCATAGCTCGGCAGGCGCGCGGCCACTTCGGCGCGAAATACCGTGAGATCGAATTCCCCGCCTACCACCAGCGCGGCCATACCCGCCCGCCCATCGGTGTCAGGCACGGTCACGCCGTACACCACGCCATCCCGCACATGGGGAGCCGCGGTCAATGCGCCTAGGACCTCCGCCGTCGACACGTTCTCGCCCTTCCAGCGGTAGGTCTCGCCGATGCGGTCGACGAAGTAGTAGAAGCCCGCGGCATCGCGCCGCATGAGATCTCCGGTGCGGTACCAGGCGTCCCCTGACTTGAACACATTGCGCAGCACCTTGCGCTGCGACGCCTCCGGATCGGCATAGCCTTCAAACCGCCCGGCGCGCGCATTCTCGTCGTGCGGAATCAGACCGACCGCCTCGCCGACCTCATCCACGGCGCAGTTCTCGCAAAAACCGCCGGCGTTGCGAGTGGGTTCGCCGCCCTCGACATCGAATCGCAGCAGCGCCACGGGCAGCCGATGCGCCAGAAATGACGGTATGCGGCCAATGGCTCCCGGCTGTCCCTCGCAGTTGTACAGCGAGAAGTTGCCTTCGGTGGAGGCGTAGTACTCGAGGATCCGCGGAATACGAAATCGGGATTTGAAGGACTCCCACACCTCCGGCCGCAAACCGTTGCCGCAGGCCAAGCGCAGCGAATGTTCACTTTCGAGCGGCTGGCGCGGCGCGTTCACGAGGTAGCGGCACAACTCGCCGATGTATTGGAACAGCGTACAGCGCTCGTCCCGCACGTCGCGCCAAAAATCTGAAGCCGAGAATCGCGCGCGGATCACGACGGCGCCGCCGGTGACGAGCAGCGCACCGACCGCAACGATGCCGCCGACACTGTGGTACAGCGGCAGGCAGTTGTACATCCGGTCTTGCGGCTGCGTATCCATCAACCCGGCAAACCACTGGCTCCAGCGCATCAAGCGGTAGTGGGTGACACGCGCCGCTTTCGGCAAGCCCGTCGTGCCGGAGGTATAGATGTAGAGCGCCGCGCCATCGAGCGTCGGCGCCGCGTACTCGGCCGCAGGCAATTCCTCCCCTGAGAGACGCCCGAGGACCGGCTCGAGCGCCGCGAAATCATACGCCGTGGCACCGTAGACCCAGGTGCCCAATTCGGCCCTGAAGCCGCTGCGCACGGCGTCGAGCCGCGCTGCGAGTTCACAACCGACCAGGACCAACCGCGGCGCCACGATGCGGATCGAATGCAGCAACGCGTCGGCCGCGAGATGGGTATTGAGGAGCGCGACCGTCACACCAATGCGCGTCAGACCGAGCCAGACGGCCACGTATTCGGCGGAGTTCGGCATGAGCAATGCCGCCACGTCCCCGGCGCGCAAGCCCTGCGACAGGCCCCAGCGTGCGTATTGGTTGCAGCGCGCCGACAACTGCGCGTAACTCAGCGAACCCTCGTTGGAAAGCAGCGCCGGAGCCGCTCCGTACCCCTGCGCCTGGCGGCCGATCAGCAGCGGCAGCGTCAGATTCAGATCCGTTTCGATGGCGGCGGTCCGCTGCAGCGCTCGGATCCACGCCTCGCGCGCAAATTTTGCATCGGCAGCGCCGGGTACGGTCATAGTTTCGAACGGTAGCACGCCCGCGAGTTATGCGGTTGCGGCGTGCCGCGCGACCCGCTTGGCGGCGAACCCGGCGCCGAAGGCGAACCGCAACAGAGGGCCGAAACTGTTCGCGGCGGCGGCACCAATAAAGTACAGGCCACGCACCGACGACTCAAAATGACGGCCGAGAATCGGTGTGTCGTTGACCTTATCGATGTGCGCTTGAAGCGACTCATGAATGAATCCCAATCGGGACACGGCAACCGAGTAACCGGTGGCCGCGATCACGTGATCGACCTCGATGCTTTTCTTCCCGCCGTGCTGGCTGATGGCAAGCCGTACTCCCGTTCCGGCGGCGTTTGCGCCTTCGATGGTTGCGCCGAGATGCATGGGCACGTGGCCGACAACGGCATCGCGGACGAACCAGCAAGGAGCCGGACCGAGATGACGCGCCACCGCGCGCAGCCTCAGAGACTGCGGCAGCGCGTGAAAAACCATGGGTGTGTCGCAACATAGGCGCGAACGCCAACCCGTCCCGAGACCCGAGCGCGGCGCTTTTATTCTTTCGACCAGGGGACGAGGCTCACGCGGTGCGTCATGGAATTGAATGACTTCACGGCGCGCGATGAGCTCTACGGCGACGCCCGCTTGCGTCAGCAGCGCGGCGCTATCCAGGGCGGAAGCACCGGCTCCCAGCACCGCCACTCGCCGGCCCTTGAATAGCGAAAGATCGCTGTGCTCGGAGCTGTGGCTCAAGATCGAGCGGGGCAGATCCACCAACTCCGGCGGCATATGTGCAAAGTTTACAATACCGGTGGCGACCACGACGTGCCGCGCGCGCACGATTTCGCCGGCGGCAGTGGTCAATTCAAAGCCTGGGGATCGCTCAACCACGGTACGGACTTCAACCTGTTCCAACTGGGGCACGTAGCGCCGCTGGAACTCGCGCCCGTACGCGATGAACGTTCCGATCGCGACGGGGAGGCCGATATCCGCATAGGCAACTCCCGTCTCTTTGCAATAGGTCTGGAGCGTGAACTCAGAATCCGGATCCCACAGGTTCGACGCGAAACCCTCCGACTTGAGGCGCATGCCGCGGGGCATGTGCTCGCTCCAAAAGCGCATGGGCTCGCCAAATATGCGAAAGGATTGCCCGGTTTTACGCAACTGTGCCGCCAGCGACAATCCGTACGGGCCGGCCCCAATGATGACGATGTCAACTGCAGCGAGAGTCAAACGTTTGCTCCAAGATACGCACGGGTCGCATTTCGGCGACTAACTAAGACTGAACCAGTGATATACCAACATGACTAACCCATACTGAATCAGCCGCCCGGGCATCGGAAGACGGCAATTGCCGGAAATGTGATTCGCGCCACAAATTATGGTAAATGACCGTGCCGCAACAGGTCCATCTAAGGCTTAATCGCATTTTGATGGCAGATTGAGTATGGAGAGATGAGTTTTTGAACAAACACCAACCCTCCGTCTTGATCGTCGCTGCCAAATGGTGGCCTCTGTCAGCACGACTCGCGGCGGCTCTGGTGCACCATCGCTGCCGGGTGAGCGCACTTTGCCCCACCGGGCATCCGCTGACCTATGTGTCCGGGCTCATCCGGCATGAGTGCTACGCAGGCACAGGTTCTTTGGCGAGCCTCAAGCGGGCGCTTCGCGCAGGGCGTCCCGATATCGTCGTTCCCTGCGATGACGGTGTGGTCGCGCAACTGCACACCCTTCACCAACAAGAACCGTCGCTGCGCGATTTGATCGAAAGGTCGTTGGGAGACCCGCAGAGCTTTCGCATCGTCAGCAGCCGCTACCAATTGTTGGCCACGGCCCTGGAACTCGGCATACCGGTACCGGAAACCAGGAAAGTGGCAAGCGCCGAAGATTTGGTGTCGTGGCACGAGAAAGTCGCTGCAGCCGGCGCGCTCAAGATCGACGGCGAATCGGGGGGCAACGGGGTGCGCATCTCGGGGTCCCTCGAGCAATCGCTCGCCGCGTGGCGCGAGCTTCGCGCGCCGCAGAGTCTTGCGACCGCGTGGAAACGGCTCGCCATCGACCGCGATCCGTTGGCGCTTTGGATGCGCAAGAGTTGCGCCGCGCGCGAGATCACCGTGCAGCGTCTGGTTCGCGGGCGCCCCTCCAATTCCATGATGGCGTGCCGCAACGGCGAAGTTGCGTCGCTGATGTCCGTGATGGTCCTCGCTGCGAGCGGACCGACCGGCGCCGCGACGATCATTCAACGGATCCAGGACGAGCGCATGGCCAAAGCCGCGAGGCTCTTGGCAAAGCATCTGCAATTGTCCGGTTTCTTCGGCTTGGACTTCATGACGGAGACCCACACCGGGATACCGTATCTCATTGAAATGAACCCGCGTTGCACGCAACTCGGACACTTGGAGTTTGCCGACCAGGGCAGTCTCGCGGGCGCGTTCGTCGCCGACTTGCGCGGCGAACTGCCGCCGCCGCCGGATCACCCGGTTCCGCTCGACACCATCGCCCTTTATCCTCAGGGCCTGTCGGCGCTGGATGCCACCGGCAGTCGATATAGGGAAAGCAGCTATCTCGATGTACCGTGGACAGAGCCGCGGCTGGTCAACGAACTGAAGTTGGATCCCTGGCCAGAGCGCCGCTGGGCAGCTCGGTTATACCACGCCATAACCCCCGTCGTGCGGCCCGCGCCCGTCGAGTATCAAAATGAGACCGCAGGTGTCGTGAAGATCCGGCTCCCCGCCGCTTAAGGCCGGTAAGTTCGCGCATTCACCCTACGGTTGCGCTAACCTGTCGAGCGCATGGAACTGATTCTCGAGACGCACGGGCTGGTCAAGGAATTCAAGGGGTTCGTCGCGGTGGACGGCGTGGCGCTCGCCGTTCGGCGGGGCGAAATCCACGCCCTGATCGGCCCGAACGGCGCCGGCAAGACGACCTTGTTCAATCTGCTCACCAAGTTCCTGCAGCCGACTTCCGGCACGATTTTCTTTCGCGGCGAGAACATTACCCGGGAGGCGCCCGCGGAGATCGCGCGCCGCGGCATCGCGCGTTCCTTCCAGATTTCGGCTGTTTTTCCGCATCTCTCGGTTCTCGAGAACGTGCGCGTGGCACTGCAGTTCAAGCTGGGCACTTCGTTTCATTTCTGGCGTTCCGAGAAGAGCCTGGCCCAACTCAATGATCGCGCCATGCAATTGCTGACCGAGGTGGGGCTCGGCGACTCTGCCCTCACGCTGACGGCGAATCTGGCCTACGGCAGCAAGCGCGCGCTGGAGCTTGCCACCACCGTGGCGCTCGAGCCGCAACTGATGCTGTTGGACGAGCCAACCCAGGGGATGGGGCATGCGGACGTCGCACGCGTCACGGCCCTGATCCAGAAAGTCTCGGCCGGCCGCACGGTGCTTCTGGTCGAGCATAACATGCGGGTGGTGTCGAACATCGCGGATACCATTTCCGTGCTACAGCGCGGCCGCCTGATCGCCTCAGGCCCCTACGCGGAGGTCTCACAGAACCCGCAGGTCATCGAAGCCTACATGGGGAGCTCCGCTACGGCGCTCTCGGGACCTGGGTGATGTCGCGCGAAATGCTGAAAATTGACTCTCTGAACGCGTGGTACGGCGAATCGCACATCCTGCATGGCGTCGAGTTTCGTGTTGAGGAGGGCGAAGTCGTCACGCTGCTGGGACGCAACGGGGCGGGACGTACCACCACGCTGCGTGCGATCATGGGCTTGGTTGGGGCCCGGAGCGGCTCGATTTTGATCGATGGGGTGGAGACTGTGGGAATGGCGTCGCACCGGATCGCGCGCCTCGGCCTCGGCTACTGCCCTGAGGAGCGCGGCATTTTCTCGACGCTGACCGCCCTCGAGAATCTGATGCTGCCGCCGCTGATCGATGGCGGCCGGGCGGTGCCCGTTGGGGAGATCTACGACATGTTTCCCAACCTGCGCGAGCGCGCGGCCAGTCCCGGCACCTGCCTATCGGGCGGCGAGCAGCAAATGCTCGCGGTCGCGCGCATTTTGCGCACCGGCGCACGCCTCCTGCTGCTGGACGAAATTTCAGAGGGTCTTGCACCGGTGATCGTGCAGAAGCTCGGCGACTTGATCCGCACGCTCAAATCCAAGGGCTTCACCGTGATCCTGGTCGAGCAGAATTTCCGCTTCGCCGCGCCGTTGGCCGATCGTTTCTATGTCATGGAGCGCGGCCGGATTCTGCAGCAGTTTGAGCGGTCGCAGCTCGCCTCGCAGACGGCGATGCTGCAAGAGTATTTGGGGATTTGATTGACAAAAACCTTAGGGGAATAAAATGAAGCTTGGATCTTTGACCGTCGCACTGTGCGCGATGCTCTGTACGTTAGGCTGGCCGGCGGTTGCCGCAGAGGACCAAATCACCCTCGGCGATATCGATGACCTGTCAGGGGTTTATGCGGATGTCCAGGGTCAGGGCGGCGTCGAGGCCATGCAGATGGCGATCGCCGACATGGGCGGCACGGTGCTCGGCAAGAAGATCGGGGTGCTCTCGGCCGACCATCAGAACAAGCCCGACATCGGTGCGTCGAAATTTCGCGAGTGGGCCGATCAGAACGGTCTCAACATGCTGATCGGCGGCTCGAACACCGGCGTCAACATTGCCATGGCCAAAGTCGCTGCCGCGAAAAAAGTGGTGTTCATCCCCATCGGCGCAGGGGGTGCCTCGCTCACCGGCGTCGACTGCACGCCCTATTCGATCCACTACGCGTATGACACCAACGCCTTGGCCAACGGCACCGCCAGTGTCATCGTCAAGAGCGGCGGCAAGACCTGGTTCTTCATCACCGCCGACTACGCCTTCGGCACGCAGCTTCAGGACGCAGCTACGCGGGTGGTGAGCGCCAATGGCGGCAAGGTCTTGGGTTCGGTCCGCGTTCCTTTGGGCACCACCGACTTCTCCTCCTTCCTGCTGCAGGCGCAGGCTTCGGGGGCGCAGGTGCTGGGGCTCGCCAATGCCGGCACCGACTTCTCGAACTCGCTCAAGGCTGCGGACGAATTCGGCATCACCAAGACGATGAAACCGGCAGCGCTGCTGGCTTTCTTGAGCGACATTCACAGCCTGACGCTGCAGACAGCCCAGGGACTCTATTTGACGACCTCCTGGTACTGGGATCTCAACGAAGAGACGCGCGCATTCGGCAAGCGCTTCTTCGCCAAGATGAAAAGGGAGCCGACGATGACTCAGGCCGCCTACTACTCGGCCACTCTGCAGTACCTGAAGGCGGTCAAGACCGTGGGATCGACCGATGCCGATAAGGTGATGACGGAGCTCAAAAAGGTCAAGATCGACGACATGTTCACCAAGAACGGCTATGTCCGGGCCGATGGTCTGATGGTTCACTCCATGTATGTCATGCAGGTCAAGACCCCGGCGGAGTCGAAGTATCCCTGGGATTATTACAAGCTGATCAAGGTCATGCCCGCCGAGGAGGCGTACGGGACGCAACCGGACTCGTCCTGCCCCCTGGTCAAGAAGTAGCTGACCGGCCGCCTGTGACCAGCGTCTTCGGTGTCCCGCTGCCGGTGATTCTCGGCCAGCTCACCTTGGGTCTGGTCAACGGATCGTTCTACGCCCTCTTGAGTCTTGGACTCGCGGTGATCTTTGGCCTGTTGCGCATCGTGAATTTCGCGCACGGCGCGTTCTATATGCTGGGCGCGTTCGCCGCATACATCGGGTTGCAGGCTTTCGGAATGAACTACTGGTTCGCGCTGGTCCTCGCGCCTCTCACCGTCGCGCTCCTCGGGATCATCATCGAGCGGCTGTTGCTGCGCCACTTGTATCGGCTCGACCCCCTCTATGGGCTGTTGTTGACCTTCGGAATCGCGCTGATTGCCGAGGGGATCATGCGCGATCGATTTGGCGCTTCGGGAAAGTCCTACCCGGTGCCGGCTCTCTTGCACGGCGTTTTCAATCTAGGGTTCATGGTGCTGCCAATCTACCGCGCGTGGGTGGTCGCCGCCTCATTGACCGTGTGCGCAGTGACTTGGTTGCTCATCGAACGCACCCGCTTGGGCGCGACGCTGCGCGCCGCGACCGAGAATGCCCGGCTGGTTCAGGCCTTCGGCATCAATGTTCCGCTGTTGGTGACGGCAACCTACGGCGCGGGCGTGGGGCTTGCTGCGCTGGCCGGCGTGCTCGCGGCGCCGGTCGTCCAGGTGAGTCCTTTGATGGGATCATCGCTCGTCATCGTGGTCTTCGCGGTGGTGGTCATTGGCGGCATGGGTTCGATCATGGGCGCCATCGTCACGGGTCTCGTGCTCGGGCTCATCGAAGGACTCACCAAAGTCATCTATCCGGAAGCCTCCAATATCGTCGTCTTCGTCATCATGGCGCTGGTTTTGATGTGGCGCCCCGCCGGACTGTTCGGCAAAGAATAACGGGATGCGCAGCAGCAAGGTCGCGTATCTGGTTCTGGTCGTCATGGCGCTGGCGGCACCGCTCCTCGGGTTGTATCCGGTATTTCTCATGAAGCTCTTGTGCTTCGCGATGTTTGCCTGCGCATTCAATCTTCTGCTGGGCTACTCGAAGATGCTGTCCTTCGGCCACGCGGCCTTTTTTGGATCTTCGGCCTACGTCACCGGATGGCTGACAACGGTTCATGGTTGGGGAACGATCGCGGGTACGCTCGGCGGAGTGGCGGCAGCGACGCTGCTCGGTTTGGTGATTGGGGCAATCGCGGTGCGGCGTCAGGGGATCTATTTCGCCATGATCACGCTGGCGCTGTCCCAGCTCGTGTTCTTCGTCTGCCTGCAAGCCAATTTCACGGGCGGCGAGAATGGCCTGCAGAGCATCCCGCGCGGCAGCTTGTTCGGAATCATCGATCTTGGCCGCGACACCACCATGTACTATGTGGTGCTGGCGGTCTTCGTCGCGGTCTATCTCTTCATTCGCCGCATCGTGAACTCGCCCTTCGGCCACGTACTTCAGGCGATCCGTGAGAACGAACCGCGCGCCATCTCCTTAGGGTATGCGGCCGAGCGCTACAAGCTCGTTGCCTTCGTGCTGTCGGCGAGTATTGCTGGTTTGGCGGGTTCCCTGAAGGCCCTGGTTCTGGGCTTCGCCACGCTCTCGGACGTCAGCCAGGCAACCTCCGGAGAGGTGATCTTGATGACTCTGCTCGGCGGCAGCGGCACCCTATTCGGGCCGGTCGTCGGCGCGAGCGTCGTTCTCACGCTGCAGGAGTATCTGTCCGATCACGTGGGCGCATGGGTGTCGGCAATCATCGGCGCGATCTTTGTGGTGTGTGTGATGGTCTTCCGTCGCGGCTTCGTCGGCGAGATCCAAGGGCGCTTCGCGCGCAGCCCGGTGGTGCGGCGCGGCGACGGATAGCGGCCGCAACCTGTTGTACACCGAGAGGATCAGCCATGAAGTTGCCGAAATTGACAAAGCCGAAGATGGACGCGGTCTACAACTATTTTTTCCCGCTATTCTGGGGCACCAAGGACAATGAGGCAGTGACCGCCTCGATCAAGGAGGCGGCGTCCAAGGTGGAGCCGGGGCTGCATTTCGCCGACAATTTTTTCACGTGGGGCCGCAACAATTCGATGTTTGACGATGGTGAATTCCTCACCGCCTGGCGCGCGAACGCCGAGACGGATCCGGATCGCGCGATCGTCTGGCGGCGCTACATTCTGGCTTGCGCCGGCTATCACTGCGCGCAGCTGGACGGCGATTTCGTCGAGTGTGGTGCTTACATGGGGGTCGGAATCAAGACGGTACTCGACTACCTCGGCGGCAGAGAATTCCCCAAGACATTTTGGGGCTATGATCTTTTCGAGCACGACGCAGCCATGTTGCATCACGCCATGCCGGAACACGGCTCCGAGCTCTACGAGAAGGTGACGGCGAAATTCGCGGGATACAACAATGTCAGGATCGTCAAGGGCGAGATTCCTGCCGTGTTCGCCAATGATTCGCCGGCGAAGATTGCGTATCTGCACATTGATTTGAACCAGGCGCCGGCGGAAATCGCAGTTTTGAATCATCTGTTCGATCGAGTTGTGCCGTCGGGCATGATCATACTCGACGATTACGAATGGTTCGCCTATCGCAGCCAGAAATTGGCCGAGGACCCATGGTTCGAAGAGCGTGGTTATCGCGTCATGCCGCTGCCGACGGGACAGGGACTGGTGATCAAGCGCTGACGCCGTCCCTGAGGCTTGCTACAGGTTTACCCGCGAATATCCCAGCAGCGTCATCACGCCCAAGATCGCATAGATCACTGCTGCCACGACGCGCACCACTTTCACGGGTATCCACTTCATCGCGCGGTCGGCGAACAGCACGGTAGGAACATTGACGATCATCATGCCGAGCGTGGTGCCGGCGACCACCGCAATCAGCGCGTCATACTTCGCCGCCAGGGCAAGCGCGATGATTTGAGTTTTATCGCCCATCTCCGCCAGGAAGAAGGTCACTGTGGTCAGCGCGAAAACACCGTAGCTGCCTTGAGTTTTTACATCCTCATCCAGCTTGTCGGGAATCAGCGCCCAAACCGCGACCGCCAGGAAGGAAATGCCCAGCACCCAGCGTAGGATATTGGGCGTGATGAGCGTGCCCACCCATTCGCCGACCGAACACGCGATCAGATGATTGACCAGCGTCGCCACAAAGATGCCGGCAATGATCGGTAAAGGTTTACGCAGGCGTGTGGCAAGAATCAGCGAAAGCAGCTGGGTCTTGTCGCCGAGTTCGCCCATGGCAACCGAGGCGGTCGAAACAAAAAAGGGATCCATATGAGCAGTATCGCTATTTTCCGACCGGAATGCCCGTTGGACAGAGTATGGTGCGTACCAGTGCCGTCAGGAGTCCAGTTCGCTTGAGTATCACCGCCATCGCGGCCCCCCGGCCTGACCCCGCTTCCGCCGCCGTGCGCTGGTACGTGCTGATCATCATGTGCTTGATCTACGCGATCAATATTGCGGACCGGTACGTCGTGTCGACGGTGCTCGAACCCATTCGCCTCGAATTACATTTGACCGACGCCGGCGTTGGATTTCTCACCGGCGTGCCGCTCGCGCTGTTCTACGTTGCGTTCGGGATTCCCATTTCATGGCTGGCTGACCGCTCCAACCGCCGGAACATCTTGGCGATTTCGCTGATCGTTTGGTCAGGCTTCACGGCATTCTGCGGCCTTTCGCGCAATTACTGGCAGTTTCTGGCAGGACGCATTGGCGTGGGGGTGGGTGAGGCGGGGGGCACCCCGCCTTGTAATGCGATTGTGGCCGATTATTTTCCGCCGGATCGCCGGCCAATGGCGCTCGGCGTGTTCGCACTCGGCGCCCCGATCGGCGCCTGGCTGGGAGCGGATCGCGCGGGCGCGGTTGCGCATGCATACGGCTGGCGCGCCGCATTATTGGCTCTGGGTGTACCCGGAATAATCATGGGCGTGCTGGTTTATCTCACGGTGCGGGAGCCGACGCGGGGAGGCCTCGACGCTTCCACCAGCGGCCGCAACGCTTCGGTATTGGAGACACTGCAGACCTTGTGGCGCCAACGCGCGGCTTTCCATGTGGTCATGGCGAGCGGCGTGTGTGCGCTCTGGGGTTGGGGTTTGATTTGGTGGACTCCCGCATATCTCATGCGCACCTATCAACTCGACGTGGGTGCGGCCGGTGCCGTGACCGGAAACGTGCACCTGGTGGGCGGAATCATCGCGACAGCGGGCACGGCGTGGTGGTTATCGCGCCCAGCCATGACCGACCCGCGGCACGTCGTGCGGCTTCTGGCGACGGGAGTTGGCCTCGCGACGATTCCGTCCTTCATCGCGTATTGGACCGATTCGCTGGCCGTGGCGAAAGCGATGTTCTGGCTTTTCATCCCGGCGATCTATTTCTATATCGGACCCTGCATGGGCCTTTTGCAAAATCTCGCGCCCTTCCGCATGCGCGCGATGTTTACCGCCTGGTCGCTGCTCGTCGGGAATGTGTTCAATCTGATTGTAGCGCCGCAGGCCGTCGGATTCATGAGCGACCGGTTTGCGGGTAGTCACGGCGCCGATGCCGCGTCGCTGCGTACGGCACTGCTGCTACTGGCGCCGACGGGGCTATGGGCCGTCTGGCATTTTGCGATGGCGACCAAGACCATCGTCGCGGACCAGGAGCGCGCCACCGGCTTGTCGATCGGGAGGTCACCATGAACAGGGTCTGCATCGCGGGACTGATTCTTTGCGGGTTCAGTTTCGCCGCCGGCGCCGGATCCGCCGGGATCAAGATACTCAACGACGATGCGTCCTATCCGGAAGGGCCCGTGTGGTATCACGGCAAACTGTACTACGTCGAGTATGGCCGCAATGCCATTACAGTCTGGGACGGCCGGACGAATAAGCGTTTCTGGTCCCAGCCTGGTTGCGGACAATCCGCGGTGGTCGCGACGAGCCGGGGAGAATTCCTGACCACGTGCTTTGACAACGGCACCATCGGACGCTTCGATGCCGTGGGACGGACGCTGCCCGCCTATGCGCACGACAAGGACGGGAACACATTTTCCGGTCCGAACGACTTCGCACCGGATGGCAGCGGCGGGATTTATTTCACGGCATCCGGAGACATGACTCACGGCCCAGTGACCGACGGCAAAGTCTTCTACATTGCGTCGGATGGAACGATTACCCAGAAAGCCACCGATTTCCACAACGCCAACGGCATCGCGGTATCCAAGGATGGTAAAACCCTCTACGTCGTCGAGACGGACGAGAACCGTCTGTTGCAATTCGACATCGGTTCCGATGGCTCGCTTTCCGGACGACGGGTATTCGTCAATCTCGACGATTTAACGGGGCATGTGGTGCACATTTGGCCGGACGGCGTCAAAATCGATTCACGCGGTGAGATTTACATCGGCCAAAGTCCGCGCGAGCTTCACGTTCCCCTGTCCGGCACGATCTTCGTCGTCGATTCGCAAGCGCACTTGCTACGGACGCTGGTGCTCCCGTCGCTGCAAGTGCCGAATCTCGCGTTCAGTCCGGACGAGAAAACGCTCTATGTAGCAGCGGTCGATGAACTCGACAAACCGTACCGAGGCAAGCTGTACTCGATTCCCAACAAGTAACGCACGGGCTCAGCGGGCGAGCCATCCGCCGTCGACGACCAGATTCGCGCCGGTCATGTAGGTTGCGAGATCGCTCGCCAGAAATACCGCGGCGTTCGCGATGTCCTCGGGTCGACCCAGGCGCGGCCAGGGGGTGCGGCGCCGCGCGTTTTCGAGCAGCGCCGGGTCCATGGGCAGCCCGGGCTGCCCGGTGACGATCTTGCCGGGCGATATGCAGTTGCAGACGATCAGCTGGTCCGCATAGTCGACTGCGATCTGCTTCGTCAAGTAGATCGCGCCCGCCTTGCTGACCCCATAGGGGGTGTCGCGCGGCGCCGTGACGATACCTTGCTGGGAGCCGAGATTGATCACCCGCCCGCGCACCTCGCGGAGCGGCTCCTGGGTGATCATTTGTTGAACGGCGCGTTTACAGCCGTTAAACATGCCCGTGAGATTCACAGCCAGCACCTCCGCCCACTGGGCCGCGCTGGTATCGAGCAAGGGGGTCCCCGAATAGATCGCGGCGTTGTTGACCATGACGTCGATCCGCCCGCAGCGAGCGACCGTCTTGCCGATCAAGGCGTCGATCTCGTCCCAGTGCGCAACGTTGGTGTGCTCGTACGACGCCTTTCCGCCGGCGCGAGCAATCCGCGCCAGAGTAGTCTCGCCACCCTCCTTGGGCTCCGGTACGATATCCGCGATGACTACCTCGGCACCCTCGGCCGCGAAACTCGTGGCAATCGCCCGGCCGATTCCTGAGCTCCCGCCCGTGACAATGGCGATTTTCCCGCCGAGTAGACCGTACATACGTGCTCGCTAGAATACCTCAAACGATCGAGCCCGACATTGCGCTGGCCGCCAGCCTTTTCGCGCAACTCAGCGCGGCGACTCGCAAGGGACGCGGCATCGTGCGCGACTCTTACGGCGATGGCGAGCAAGCCGCGCATGACCTGATGCAGAGAGCCGCCGAAGCGATGGATCTCGAAGTCTCGGTCGATGCAATCGGCAATTTGATGATGACGCTGCCGGGATCTGAGCGGGAGGCGCCGGGCATTCTCATCGGATCGCATCTCGACAGCGTGCCGCAGGGCGGCAATTTCGACGGCGCGGCCGGCGTCGTCGCCGGCCTTTGCGCGCTGTCGGGTCTGCGCCGGGCGGGCGTCGTTCCCCGCTTCGATGTCCGCGTCATGGGGATTCGCGGCGAAGAATCTTCGTGGTTCGACATCTCCTATATCGGCAGCGGCGGGGCCTTCGGATTGCTTGACCCCGGCTGCTTGGCAATCCCGCGCTCGGACGACGGCCGCAGCTTCGAAGCCGCGTTGCTCGCACGCGGCTTCGATCCAGGCGCTGTTCGCGAGCGGCGGCGCCTGCTCGACCCCGCCCGAATCCGCGCTTTCCTGGAGCTGCACATCGAGCAGGGTCCGACCTTGGTGGAAATGGGTCTGCCCGCTGCGGTCGTATCCGCCATTCGCGGCTGCCAGAGATTTCGCAATGCGCGCTGCTTCGGTCACTACGGTCACTCGGGCACGCTGTCGCGCGCCCATCGCCAGGATGCGGTCGCCGCGACCGTGGCGCTGCTGCACCACATGGAATCGGTCTGGATTCGATACGAACGAGCCGGCGCCGATCTCGTGTTCACCGCGGGCGAGCTGTCGACGGATCCTAAGCTGCATGCGCCGAGCAAAGTCGCGGGCGAAACCCGCTTCGTCCTCGATATTCGCAGTGCGTCGGATGCCACCATGCGCGAAGTGGTTGCAGAGGCGCGCGCTGCGGCCCGGCGCATCGGCGACGAATATCGCGTCCGCTTTGAACTCGGAGACACCAGCGACTCGCCCGCCGCGGTCATGGATACGAGGCTGCGCGCAGCGCTGATGGATGTACTCGAGCAACCCTTCGAAATGGCCAGCGGCGCCGGTCACGATGCTGCGGTCTTTGCCAAGGTCGGCATCCCGAGTGCGATGCTCTTCGTGCGCAACGACCATGGCAGCCATAATGCGCAGGAGAGCATGGAGCTCGAGGACTTCGCCGTGGCAACGCGCGCCTTGATTCAGCTGCTGGTCGAGTTCCCTTACTAACATGAGCTTGCTCCTCACCGGTGGCACCGGATTCGTCATGAGCGTGCTCGGCCGCCACTGGCTTGCGATACATCCCTCGTCCCGGCTCGTCGTGATCGATTCCGCGCCGTTGGATGCGCCGGCCCGGCGCTTTTTCTCGCCGGTCGCAGACCGGCTCGACGTCGTGGTCGCGGACGTGACGCGGCCGGAAACCTGGCGAGGAGCCCTCGCCCGCCACACCATCACGCATGTCGTGCATGGCGCAACGGTGACGCCGATATCGCGCGGCACGGCCACCGAGGCCAAGCGGGAGCCGGAAGCAGAGGACCCGGCACGCATCATCGATGTGAACGTCATGGGCACCGTAGCGATTCTCGATTGGGCGCGCACTCTTCCGGCCTTGAGGCGCTTCATCTATGTGAGCTCCGGGGCTGTCTACAAGAACCATGGCCCCGACCGTGCCGGCGAGCCGCTCCCCGAGGACGGCTATGTGATGCCGCGCCGGCTCTACGGTATTTCGAAACTGGCCTCCGAGTTGATCACGGAGCGGTACGGCGAACTATTCGGATTTTCGGCGGCGTCGGTGCGTCTGTCGTCGGTGTACGGCACGATGGACCGGGTGACGGCGAGCCGTAACTACCGGCATGTCCCGAACCGGATCGCCCATCTGGCGATCGAGGGCAAGCGGTGCGTGCGCGTGAACACGCTCGCTGCGGTCGGCGACTATATCCACTCCGAAGATGTCGCGAGCGGGATAGTTGCACTGTTGGATGCGCCGAGCTTGCGCTACGGCGCCTACAACATTGCCGCCGGTACCACGGCGACGATCGGGGAGCTGGTGGCGTGGGCGGCGGAAAAGGTGCCGGGTTTTCATGCCGAGATCACGCCTCCGGCCGAAGCGCACATCCTCCAAGACCCCAGCCTTTCCGGCGGGATGTGGGGTGCTTATGATATCTCGCGGATCATGTCTGACACGGGTTGGCGGCCTCGCCCCACGCGCGAGGCCCTGCACGCCTACATGGACTGGATCGCGGCGGAACCATGACTCCCGACGAACCCTATCCGCGCGATCTCGTTGGCTATGGCGGCCAGCCGCCGCACCCGCATTGGCCGGGAGACGCGAAAATCGCGGTCTCGATCGTGCTCAACGTCGAAGAAGGCGGAGAGAGCTGCGTTCTGCACGGCGACCTATTCTCGGAATCGGTTTTGACGGACGTGGGCGCCCTGCCGTTGCGGGACGCGCGTAACATGAACGTCGAATCGACATTCGAATACGGCTCTCGAGTGGGGTTTTGGGAGATCACGCGGCTGCTGCGTGAACGGCAGGTGCAGGCGACGATCTACGCGGTTGGCACGGCCCTCGAACGAAATCCCCAAGCGGCCGAGGCACTCGCGCGAAGCGGCCTCGAGATCGCCTGCCACGGTCAACGGTGGATCGATTACCAGTCGATTGCCGCAGCTGATGAACGGGACGATATCCTACGAAACATCGAAATCATTACACGCCTGACGGGCCGCAGGCCGGTCGGCTGGTACACGGGCAGGCCCAGCCCGAACACCCGGCGCTTGGTGGTCGACATAGGCGGCTTTCTGTATGACAGCGACGCTTACAACGACGACCTCCCCTATTGGACGCGTGTCGGCGGCCGCGCGCATCTCGTCCTACCGCACTCCTTCGACACCAACGACAGCCGCTTGCAGCGAGGCGGTGATTTCAGCACGGGCGAGGATTTTTTCGTGTATTGCCGGGATGCCTTCGACTGGCTGTATCGTCAGGGCGGCGAGGGCCGGCCGCGCATGATGACCATCAGCCTGCATGGACGCATTATCGGCCGCCCCGGCCGTATCGGCGCTTTGGTGCGCTTGCTCGATCACATCGAGCGGCACGATGCGGTCTGGCTGTGCAGCCGCGCGGACATCGCGCGCCATTGGATCGCACAGTACCCGGCGCCCGCTTAAAATCTATAACCCAATTTGATTCCCAGCACCCTCGGCCTCGTGATGGTCTCCGCCGGCACGAATTGATTGGTCGAGGTGAACGTGCTTTTGATCACATTGGTCAAGTTTTGGGCAAAGAGTTCCGTGGTCCAAGCGCCCTTCGCGGCGCCTAAGGATGCGTCAAATTGCGATATCGGCGGATTCTCGAATCTGAGCAACGTGGTGCTCACGTTCGAGCCCGAGGACAGCGTCGGGTTGGAGCTCGACTGGGTGAACGAATGCGCGGTATGCGTGGCGCCGGCTTGCACGAAGGCATTGTAAGAGTTCAGCGTCCACTGGTAGCGCATACGCACGTTGAACTCAAGGGGCGGCGAGTTTGCGCTCGGACCGCCGATGGGACCGTACGGATTGTCGACGTCGTAAATCGGCTGTCCGTATTCGGCCTTGCTCGCCTGATTTGCCAGCAACATGGGATTGTTCGCGACCAGGTATGGGGAGTTGGTCTGCTTGCTGGTGTTCCAGGAAGCCCCGCCCTGCGCGGTCAGGCCTTCGGTGAGCACGGCGACGAGCGAGGTCTCCACTCCGTGAATCCGGTAATTGGGTCCATTGGTACCGAAGCCGACGTTGCCGAGAACGCCCGGGTCGAAGAAGGCGACCTGCACGTTGTTCCACTGTTCCTGGTAAACAGCGCCGTTCCACTGCAGGCGGTGGTCGAAGAATTCGCTCTTCCAGCCGATCTCGTTGTTGGTGAGGTTGTCCGAGGCATACGCGAGCGGAGAGCAGTACTGCGCTATCCCCCGGGCGTCCGGGATGTAGCAGCCGGAGTTCCGGTTGAAGGCTCCCGGGCGAAAGCCCTGCGACCAGGTGTAGTAAGCGAGCACATCCGGCAGTATGTGCCATGTCACATTGCCGCGGCTCTTGAATCCCGTGTAGGTCGTATGGAGGTTTTCCCCGTCGATATTGGTTGCGGATCCGTAACACGGTCCGGGACCCGCCTCGTAACAGAAGAAGCTGCCGACGACGGCGCCCTTTTCGGTGTTGACGAAACGGTAGTAGCGCGTTCCAGCGGTGAAGGTCAGCACCTTCGGGATTAGGTCGAAATCCAGCGACGTGAAAAACGCCGTCTGTCGATATCCCCGCTTCACATCATTGAAGAAAGACGTGTTGTCGTTGCGCACCGCTGAGTCGTTGACGCTCGAGCCCGGCGGCGGACCAATATCGGTCAGGCATCCCACCGTCAGAGACACGGTACAGGGAGGCAGGGTCTTGTAGAGCCAGTTGAGCTGATCGTCAATCTGCAACTCCTCCCAGAACGCGCCGACGATGCCGCGCATGCGCCAGTCATCCGGAGTACTCAGTCGAAGCTCGTGGCTCTGATGCGTGTTGCGCTCGGTCTCGTTCCACGTGCTGCTCGGCGAAAAGCAGGCCGCCGCCAGGCCGTTCGCCGGCTCCGCGCCGTGGCACTGATAATAATCCGCATATTTTCCTCGCGCGTAATTCGTGTAGTCCTGAGTCTGAGTGATATCGCGCACGAGATAGGATCCTGCGTAGACAAGCTTGAGATCGGCGATGCGCCCGGTGACGGTTAAGGCAGTGTTCTCAAACTCATCCTTGTTGGAGGAAGGGTTGAACAAAGTGACCGACTGCGGGGGCAGTGGTACGCCCTCGGAGCTATTCGGCATCGTGTAGAAGACTCCTTTGGCGTCGATGGTCTGGTAGCTCTGGGCGAGGAGCACATTCCAATCCGCGTTGACGTCCCAAAGAGCCGACGCGCGTAGCCCCTCGTAGGTGACCGGATTTATGGCGTCGGCCACAAGGCCGTAGTTATTGATGACGGGGCTGCCGGGCGGGACCTGACATGGATCACCGGTACCCCCGCAGCCGGTCGGATAATTGGCATAGTGGATGCCAAGATCGGTTGGCTTGCGCGTGAAGGTGGACGCGACGTTGTTGATGTAGCCGCCCCGGCTGTCATCGTAAATGACTCCGCGGACCGCCAAGGTGTTCGCGATCAGGGGCAGATTGATGACCGCCGTGACATCGCTGTTGGGATCGCCGCCCGCGGTCGTGCCGTAGCCTGCGGTTACGCTGCCTTCTGTGACGTCGATCTTCGGCTTGTTGGTGATGTAGCGAATGACGCCGGCCTGGGCGCCCGCGCCGAACAGCGTTCCTTGGGGCCCTTCCAGGACTTCGACGCGCTCCAAATCCGCGGCGTAAACATCGAGGTTTCGGCCCGGTAGTTGGCCCGACTGGTCGTCCAGATAGATGGCCACGTTCGGAAAGCCGTTGATCGAACCTCCGGATTGGGTGCCTTGGTCGCCGACGCTCAAACCTCTCATGAAGATCTGGGATTGACCCGGCCCCGCGGACGATGCCGAGACATTGGGCAAATATCGGACGAAATCATCAAAATTCGTGACGTTCAATTGGTCCAGGGTCTCGCCGGTAAGAGCCTGGATGGCAATCGGCACGTTCTGGACATTTTCCGTGCGACGCTGTGCGGTCACAATAATTTCTTGAATTTGATCGGCGGCAGAGTTCGCATCGGTCGAATTCGCCGAAATTGCGTTACCGCACGCGCCCCCGCCCAGGATGGCGGCAATCGCATAAGACAACTTCGACGCTGGTGTCATGGCGCATCCCGTGTAATTGTTCGAACCCTTTCAGCAACGGCCGCGAGGCTTAGTCGCGGTATTTTTATCGGGGACGATCGACGCTCTGGTTTCTAAAGACCATCCATCAACAAAATCATCTATTATCATAAATTTTACTGGTGGGGAAGAAAATTGCGCGGCATACAACTGTTGACGATTCGTCTGCTTGCCGCTGCCATGCTCAGCGCTGCGGCGCTCGCGCCTGCCGCGAGCCGCGCCGAGCTTGCACCCCCGCCGAAAGTAACCGCTCCGCGTCTGTATGTCTTCGATTGTGGAACCCTGGTCTACAACAAGCCTGAGGATTTCAACCTCAATCGCGACGAGGTCAAGGACAGCAACATGGGTGTCACCTGTTACCTGGTGGTTCACCCGAGAGGCATGCTGATTTATGACACGGGGCTCAACGACCGGCTGGTCGGCAGGCCGCTCTACGAGAACGTGCTGGAGGGCTACGCGCAGGTCAAATTCAACACGCTGAGCGGACAGCTGGCCGACATCGGCGTGACGCCTGCCAATATCGACTTCCTCCTGCTTTCGCACTATCACTGGGATCACATCGGTAATGCCGGTGAATTCGCTGGCTCCACCTGGCTGGTCTACAAGGGTGACCGCGACCAAATGTTCAGCAAGACGGCGCGCGCTTATCGTTGGTTCGGCCAATATGCGGCGCTCGAGAACAGCAAGACCGTGCTGCTCAACGGCGATCACGACGTCTTCGGGGACGGTACGGTGGTCGTCATCGCGACGCCGGGGCATACAGAGGGGCATTGCTCATTGCTGGTGCGCCTTAAGAACACCGGACCCGTCCTACTCTCGGGCGACTTGTATCACTATGCGGAAGAGCGCGACCTCAAGCGCATGCCGGATTCTGAAAAGACTACCGGCACCGTCGAGTCGCGCCAGAAAGTCGAGGAGCTGTTGCGGCGGACCGGCGCGCAGCTTTGGATCGGTCACAGCATGGAGTTCTTTCGCACGGTGCGTAAGTCACCCGCGTGGTACGACTGATCTATAACCACAATTTGGATGGGACTCAACATGACATGCGGTGAGGCCGTGATGAAGTTGCTCGCGGCCTACGAGGTGGACACGGTGTTCGGCATGGCCGGGACGATGACCGTCGAGCTGTATCGCGGCATCGCACTCGCGGGGGTTCGCCACGTGCAGTGTCGCAACGAGCAAGGCGCCAGCCTCATGGCCGACGGCTACGCACGCGCGACCGGCAAGCCCGGCGTCTGCACGATCATTGCCGGCCCGGGCGTCACCAACGCGGCGACCGGCATCGCCCAGGCTTACTGCGATTCGCAACCCATGCTGGTGCTGTCAGGAGCGTGCGCCACGCTTAGCCAAGGGAAAGGCTGGGGAGCGGTCCATGAGCTCGCCGACCAGGCCGCGGTTACGGCCGGGTTCACCGCATTCAGCGCTATGGTCCGATATCCTGAGGAGGTGCCGGAGCTGATTGCTCGTGCCTATGCGGTGTTTCGCGGCAGCCGGCCTCGACCGGTTCATCTGTCGCTGCCTCGAGATGTGCTCCCAGAGACCGTCGACGATGATTGGAAGACCCGCCGCGCGCCGTCCTTGCCGATGCCCGATCCTGCAGCGATCGAGGAGGCCGCGGTTCGCCTCGCACAGGCGAAGCGCCCTCTGATTCTCGTCGGCGGCGGCGCGGCCGGCACGCGCGTAGCGCTGACCGCCATCGCCGAGCGCATCGGGGCTCCGGTTCTTTCCACCAACGCCGGCAAGGGGATTCTTGCGGAATCCCACCCCTTATCCCTGGGCTGCTCGATCTTGCAGACATCGAGCCAGCAGGCTCTAGCCGAGGCCGACGTGGTGCTGCTGGTGGGCTCGGAAGTCGGCCAGGGCGACCACTTTCTGCCGAAACTCGAGATTTCGGGCGATATCATTCGGATTGACATCGATCCCATGGAATTGACCTCGATGTATTCCGCGGCGGTGCCCATTCAAGCCGATGCCCGCGCCGCGTTGCTCGCCCTGTCGTCCGCCCTCACCCGCGGTGCACCGACGGCGCAGCGATCGCAGGGAGAGCTGCGGGTCCGGGAAATCCTCGCGCGCAATGCCGCGAGTATGACCGACGTTGAAAAGCTGCACGCGCGTGTATGGAAGACCGTGCGCTCAGTCCTCCCCCCCGACGCCATCGTGATGGGCGACGCCTCGCAGATTGTGTATTCCGGCAGTTTTGCAATGGCGATGGAAACGGAGCGTTGTTGGCACTATTCCGGTACTTATTGTGCCCTGGGCGTCGCTTTGCCGATGGCCATCGGCGCCAAGATCGGTGCGCCGCATCGGCCGGTGATCGCGGTGGCGGGCGACGGCGGAATCATGTTCACCATCAATGAACTCGCCACCGCGGCGGAAGAACGCCTCGCGCTTCCGGTCATCGTGTGGAACAACGATGCCCTGAAGGAGATCGTGGATCAGATGGACCGGCGGCAGATTCCGCGCATCGGCGTGGAGCCCACCAGCCCCGACTTCGTGCGCCTGGCGGAGAGCCTCGGTTGTCATGCCCGTCGCGCCGCAAGCGCCGAACATTTGGCGCAGTCGGTACGGGATGCGCTCGTCGCCGATCGCCCGACGCTGATCGAGGTGCGGCAGGACAGCCCGTGGCTGACGGCCTGACCCGAGAAATCGAACTCAGTCCGGATGCAGCGCGCGGGCACGCCGCACCAGGTTCTGATCGTTAATCTCGTCGCGCGGCCGGTAAGGCGCCTCAAGAAACTTCCTCTCCGCAGCATCGAGCCGCAGTTCCAACGCCTCGACGGCGACGTCAAGGTGCGCCGTTTTAGCGGCACCCACGATCGGAATGTTGTGGTTGGAACTGCCCAGGACCCAGGCCATCGCGACGTGCGCCCTGCTCACACCCCGACGCGCAGCGACCTCGCTCACGCGGCGCACGATCTCGCGGTCGATGTCATCGCCGTAGAATTCCTGATAGATGTCGTGGGTGGTCCGCGCGGTGGCCGCGTCGCGCGCGAGAAAGCCGCGCGCGAGCGGACTGAAGGTCGTGACCGCAATGCCCTGGTCCCGGCAATAGGGGAACATCTCCCGCTCTTCTTCGCGGTACAGCACGTTGTACTGGCACTGCATATTGACGAATGGCGTCCAGCCGTTCATCGCCGCCACGTGGTTCATCTTCGCGAACTGCCACGCATACATCGTCGAGGCGCCGAGATAACGCACCTTGCCGGCGCGGACCGTGTCGTGCAGCGCCTGCATCGTTTCCTCCACGGGCGTGTCCGCATCGAAAGCATGGATCACGTAGAGGTCGACGTAGTCGGTACCCATCCGCGCCAGCGAGCGGTCGATCGAGCTCGCGATGTGCTTGCGCGACAGGCCACGATCGTCCGGGTCGTCGCTCATCGGGTAGTAGACCTTGGTCGCGAGTACCAGCCGCTCGCGAGCGCTCATCTTGAGTAGGTTCCTGCCGACGACCTCCTCGTTGCGGCCGGTGGAATACCAGTCGGCCATGTCGAAGAAAGTGATGCCGAGTTCGAGAGCATGCCGCAGGATGGGAATCGACTCATCCTCGTCGAGCACCCAGCTCTTCCAGGCGGAGCTGCCCATCGACATCGTGCCGAGGCAGAGCTGCGGCACCGTGAGGCCCGTGAGCCCGAACCGGATGTATTGCATGCGAGACCAAAATGGCACACCGGCCGCCGCCCCGCAAGCAGGCGGCCGGTGCGAAGCAAGTCAGTTTAGCGGCGAGCGACCAGTTTATTCTCAGAGCGGAGCGCAGCGAGCGCCACCTGCAGCTGTTGCTGGAGGTCCTTCAGATCTTCTTGTGTCGCAAATTGTTTCTGCCGCTGTTTCAAGTCGCGGATTTCGGCAGCCTGCGCAGAATTGATTGCCTCCTGCGCTGCGATCCTCTGTTGCTGCTCCTGCATTTCATTCAGCAGCATCGGCGCGAGTTCCTCATAGCGTACCCCGCTGACCCGCCCGTCGGCGGCCCGGGTCACGAGCTCGGGATACACCTTCGCCACTTCCTCCGCGATCAGCCCGTATTGCACCGCACCTTCAGGGTCGGTCTTGAGCTTGAAGGTGACCGGGCGAAGCTCATGGAGCCGGTCGCTCGCAGATCCCATGGTCTGAACATCGGTCTTGTATCGCTCCGAAGAGGCGAGCACTCCGAGTTGTCCGCTGGAAGTGATGTACACCGCGCTGCCGGTGACCTTTGAGCTCTCGATGCCCGCGATATAGGCCGCCGTTTGCGTGCCCGACGTGCCGATGCGGATGATGCCGCTCTCCGTGGCCACGCCCACGTTGCTGATGTAGATGTCGTTGCTGCCGCTGGTCAGGCTGTTGCCCGCATGGTAGCCGACGGCCACGTTGTCGCTGCCGGTCTTGTTGTAGTACAGCGCTTCGCTGCCGATTCCGATGTTGCGAATGCCCGTCTGATTTTCGTACAGAGCGTAGGAACCCAACGCATCGTTGTCAGCGCCGGTCGTGTTGAAGTATAGCGTCCCAAAACCCACGGCGGCGTTGTTGGTGCCGGTCGTGTTGCTGTACAGCGATTTGTACGCTACGGCGGTGTTGTTGCCGCCTGTTGTATTCGAATACAGGGACGCGTAGCCGCTGGCCGTATTGTTATCGCCGGTCGTGTTGAAATACAGCGATTCGTATCCGGCCGCGACGTTGTCATTGCCCGTGGTGTTCGAGAAGAGCGAGCTGAAACCGGTGGCAGTGTTGTAGCTGCCGCTGGTATCTGAATACAGTGCGTCGTCACCGCTCGCGGTGTTGTGGCAGCCTGACTCGTCAAGATTGACGTGGAGCAACGCGTTGGTCCCCATCGCGGTGTTCGCCAGAGAATCGCTTGTCACCACATCGGGTGGCTGTTGAGCCAGCGCCGGAGTTGCCATCGCTGAAATAAGGCAGATCAACGCCGAGTAAGCCTTTGCCGAATGAATCATGTTTAGTCCTGCCTTTGAGCTGATATGGAGTGGGTTCATACGCTCCGCACTTGATACTTGTCAAAAACTGTCGCAATGAAGCGACGCCATCCGACGATAGCATGCACGTGAGTTCCTTATCAGCGCCGATCCGGCCGTCTCGATCAATGTTATGTAAAGCTACGGATATCGGTCTGCGGGGTCGCCCACGAAATGGCGTCCCTACCGGTAGACGAATTTAGTAACCCGTGTAAATAATACAAACACAGTAAGCCGCTGCGCGACGGCCAAGCCACTTCAGCTTACTCGACAAAAGGTTGCAGACGAATATTAATTGCCTGCCGCTGGCCGCCGAATCTTGTAGCTTGACTGGAGAAGCACCCAATCATCAGGCGCTTCGACTTCGACGACCCGAGATGACCGTTCGAGGATCTCCCGGTCCAGACGCGGCAATTCGAGTATTGCCCGTACGGTCCGGGCACACAAGCCTAGCCTTCCCCGTTTGACGTGCAAAGACTCCCCGTCTGCCAGCTAGCAGCGTTTATTTTTGCAAGTTGCCGAACCCTTCGAAGAGCCGTGCTAGCACTGACGGTAGCGCCGGGCTCGCTCGAGTTCAGTTCCCTTTCGAGAGCGCCGGTTACAAATTGCTTGAGAGTCTGGCCCCGGCTAGCGGCGGTAGCCTTGGCTCTCCGAAACAAAGTCTTGGACATCTCCAAGGTGGTTTTCGTGGTGCTCATGGGAGCTGTGCAACCGCGTCGACGCTCCACACAGGAATATGTTCAACCTCCACTAATTCACTCAAGTAGCGCGACGCAATCAGCGACTGCTATCATCGTCGCGGGATGCTGCATTCGAGCAAAGTTTGCCCGTATCCGCACATCGGTGACGATCCAAGAATAAAATTTCGATAGCAATAAAGCGGGGGATGGGATTGCAAAACCTGTCGCGAGGCATGCCTATCGGCTTCGGCGCGAGCGAAGATGCCGTGTTGAAGCATGCTTATCGCTCGTATAGCGAGTCGAGCGGCACGGTTTCATCTCTCCTACCGGAGAAAACCGACCTTTTGCGGCGGTACGATGCCCCCGGCATGGATCGTGCGGCCGCCATTTGCTATTGGGCACGCAGCGGTACGATTCTGTTAGGGAGTTTTCTCGACAGTCATCCTGACATTGTCATGCTGCCTGTACTGACCAGCGCACCTCTCTACCGCTTTTTCGATGAATATGGAAACCTATCGCTGTGGGAGAAATTGGTCGCGTTTCCAGAATACTCCGGATTCATGAGAACAAACGAAGGGGAGTTCGCGGTTAGCGCGCCCATAGTCGCCGCAGCGGACTATTTCGCGGCTGTGGAAGCCCTCTTCGCGTTGTACGGTGATGCGCCAGCGACGTGGCTCAATACGAGCCGGAGATTCTTTCAATTTGTACATGTGGCCTATGTTGTCGGGATTGGTCGGCAGTGCGACAACCCGCGGCCCTTGATGATCTACGCGCAACACTATGTGAACCAAGAACACGCCGAGCGATTCATTCGAGATTTTCCCAGCGGCCAATTCATCCATACGATCCGCGATCCGATTTCCGGAGTCGATACCTGGTTCGATAGGCAAACCTACTTGGAGATGAATGATCGCGGTAGGCTCGATGAAATGTGGACGCGTTATCTCGATCCTGCGGTGGCCACGATGAGCACTTTACTGACCTGGGACTGTCCACATCCTGGAATGGAAGCACGTTCGCGGGCCATTCGATTCGAAGACATGCATCTGGCACCGAAGGCAACCATGCGCGGCTTGGCGAACTGGCTTGGAGTTTCCTATCACCCTTGCCTGATCGAGAGCACCTGGAACGGCGCCCCTTGGGTCGTTGATGTCCACGGTGTGATATGTTGCGGCGCGAACCCCGCCAATGCGAAGCGCCGTTCAAAAAATCTGCGGATTTTGGATCGCCTTTTGATATTCGCCCTGTTTCACGAAAATTTCATTGCGTGGAACTATCCTAGTCCCGGCGCGATGCGTCGGCGGTGGATACGCATATGCACTGTGGTCTTGTTCTGGGTCATTCCGATGGGCATCGAATTGTCGACCGCTCGTCTAATACTGAAAAGACAGGCCCTCCCGGGTTTGCGTAAGGGTCGAGTCCGGTTTGCCTTCGTCGCACCTTTCTTTTTGCTGAAGCGCCGATTACGAATGATATATCTGCTTACAGTGCAATCACACGCGAGGACTCGGGGGCACAAGCGTTTGCTGCAGCCTCTTGGAATGAACGGTGTTGCAGAGGCAGTGGAAAGCGTAGGCAGCAGCTCAAGCGGCTGAGTGCCTCCAGCTTGACCCTAGTAGCAGAAGCTGGCCGCTATGCCACGGTATTGTCGTCGTCGCTGCCCGGGGCGTTGTGCGAGCCCGTGACGTAATGCCATCCGCCGATTACCACCTCGCCGCTTACCCCGGCTCCTCCGCTGCCAAAACCACCGACGTCTTGAGAATGGAACCAACTATCTGTACTCCAGAATCGTTTGGCGGCAGTGATCATTACCGGGCCCAACACCACACCCATGCCAAAGGTGATACTGCTCAAACGTCCCCATGAACCGTTGAGATCCCAAACCGAGAAACTCTTATCACACTTGATCGATGACCAGGGGCCGAAAGGGCCGAGTTGAGCCGGTATTACGGTTCCGCTCAAATTGCCGCCCGCGCCGACCCCGAACCCGTAGAACTTGAAGCGCGCGGTCAGGCCAGCCGTTGCGCTGTAGAAATCGAAGACATAGTCCCCTGCGGCGACTCCTGCGCCCCCCGCAAGGCTCAGAAGAAGGCAAACCTGCCAATCGCTGGCTTGTGTGTCTAACGGCATGATGGTCTCTCTTTTAATCCAGCCTCAACCCAAACTGCCCCGCCCAATGACAAACCTTCGATCGACTGATCGGCAACATCATAGGAAGAATAAACCACCTTTCTACGAAGCGCACTCTGTGTGGAAGCGCTCGTAGGAACGACGCCCAAGGTTCCGCGGGCACCCGACGGAACTGTCGCTGGTGCTCAGCTTATTGCGAGGAGCCGCTCGGATATCTCGCTGTATGACGCGTTAATCGACAGCTACCGCGCGGCTGGTCTACTGCCGACGGGGCCGAAAACTCATTCTGAAAAGCGAGCATCACGACCGCGAACTCGCCGTCCTCCACGCAGGTTGAGGTCGCACGTTTGACCGTACATTCGATGTGTTACTTCTGCTGTACGGCCACCTCGGCGATGGCCCTGGCATCTGCGCGCGCCGTCTTGTAGTCGGCTTCCGCCTGGTCCTTGCACGCCTTTTGAGCATCCCCGCTCTGCGATTCGCAAGTCGCCAGCGCCACTTTACGGTTGCCGTCGGCTTTTGCGACGGCCACATTGTAGGTTTGGTGTGCGGCGTCGTTGTTGAATTTTATTTCCTGGTCATTGACCTTCTCGTACGATTTATCCAGCGCGTTCTGCGCGCTTTCTTCGCTCTTCGTTACCTCGGTGTTCGCCTTCTGCTCGGCGTTGGCTACGTCTTTCGACACATCTTCCGGCGACTTCGACTTGTTGCAGCCGGATAGCGCCAGAGCAGCAACCACGAAAATCGGCATCAGATATTCACGCATGTAATTTCCTCTTGTTGTAGGTACGCGTTCTGGCCATGCATCGCATTACGATCATAACTCTTTGAATTAATGGCGTCCCCACGGGATTCTAACCCCGGTTACATCCGTGAAAGAGACATTCTTGTAAACCGACATAAACCGATGTAATCGACGAAGGGATATATTTGTATCGTTTTGACAGCACACGTCAATGGGAATTAATCACCGTAAACCGCGAAAGTTTCCCGAAGATACCCGACCTAACCGGGACACAAAACGGACACACGGAAATTTTAGTCAGGAGCTCGCCGGTGAAATCATTTCAAGCCATAGATCAAGTGTTTGGTCATGCCAACTCTGCCTGCTGAGCAAATACGGCCGCACCTCCTCGAAATAGCGTGCTCTCAGCGTCTGCGCACCCACGAGACCCGCTCGAGCAAGACGCAACACGTCCTCGCGGTCGCGATCGGCGTTGCGTTCCAATTTCGAGAGGGCGATGTCCGTCGGATCCAACGCGAGAAGGAGAAGCCGTTTCCAGGACTCGTCGGGAAACATCGGTTGAAGTCTGGTCGCGTAGTTACAGGGAGGCGTCGCGACGCCAACGTACTGTAGATATACACGATATTTTCGATGGAGTGCGGATCCCAAGCCAGCGAGCGCTTCCACATCGTCCTCGCGTGAGCGCGCGACCGCTGACAGGAAGTCGATGTCCGATGTCTCGCGCCCAATGCCATATTGTTGGGCCACCACAAACCCACCAAGGCAGTGAAGGTCGACGGCCCCCTGGAGCAGCTCATCAAGCGCTCGCAGGAACGACGCCCAAGGTTCCGCAGGCACCCGACGGGACTTAGCACTCGGGTTAGCTCGCATAGGACAGCTGGTCTACCGTCAGACCGGTCAAGAGATTCCAGTGCCGCGCGAGCGGCGAACGGTTTATCGCGAGCCAACGTCGCTCCGCGGGGGGCATTGACTCTCGGCAAAGCGTGTCTTCGCGAGCGAGACGCGAGTGCTCCAATTTCACCTCGACAGCCGACAATGGCTCGAGCGCTGAATGAAGTTTACCGCGCGTGACGGCAAGCTCCTTTGTCAGCCCGATAAGGAAACCCAAGCGGTTCTGAACGTCTTTGAGTTTTACTTGGTCCATGAGCCATGACCACCCGAGGTCCGGATAGGTCCCCAGCACCCACGGCAGAGCCTCGGTCATACGGACTTCGAGATCGCGCTGAATCAGCACCTGCAAGACCAGGGCGGCCGGATTGATCTTCTCCGCACGTATATGAGCGAAGTTGGGGTAACCAAGTCCGGAAAGCTGTCGAGCCACCCTCGAGGCGTTTGAAACCTCATCAGATATCGTAGTCTCGGGTACAGGTAAGCCGGTCGGGGGAAGACCATAGACCTTGGTCGCGAACCGCGCCAGTTCCGCAGTTATTGGGCGTTGGCCTCTCTCCAGCTGAGATAGATAAGGCTGCGAGAGCCTAAGGCGTTGGGCGGCGTTGACCTGCGAAAGCCGAGCTTGAACGCGACCCGCTTTGAATTGCTGATTCGTCATTGCTGCGATTCTGATGTGAGCATCATATTGCAATACTTGCAATATTTCAAGAGATCGCTTCATAGCGTTCTTAGATCACGTCCTCGACCCACTCCGATCGACCCCACAAGGTGGGGCAGGCGAAATCGGAATGCCCGGTCACGAGCGACCATTACACGCATCAGCAGCCGACTGGGGGACGGTTAGAATTCCTGTCCCGATAACACCCGTCTTATCCTTCGCTGTGGCCGTCGATAGTATATTTTTATCGCGCGACCATAGAATTCGTCTCGTCGAAACACGCATCGCGGGCCGTACATTCGATGTGTTACTTCTGCTGCACGGCTTAGCCCCTCGCAGTTGCCGACACCTCCAAGTTGCTGCCGACAGGCATCACCCATCCGTATTGCTCCGGCGTGGGCCCGAAGGATGCGCGACGCTCCAGCAAAGCGCATCTCCGCGATGCAGCAATTCTGTACTCAGGTATAGGAAGACCTGATGGCACCGAGCCGCCTTCACCGCACCTCAATCGTCGAGACTTACCCGAAACTTACCCGGCCCTCTGCGCGTTACCGGACCTGGATGCGCATGTCGCCCAGACCCTCGCCACCGACGGTCATCACGTCTCCCGCGGCCAGTGGCCCGACCCCCTCGGGAGTGCCGGTCAGCAGGATGTCGCCCGGGTGCAGCGTGTAGTGTCGGGAAGCGAACGCGATAAGATCCCTGATCCCCACCGTCATATGCCGCGTCGAGGACCGCTGCCGTTCCTGACCGTTGACGGAGAGCCAGAATGTCAGGTCATCGGGATCGGCTACCTCGTCGAGCGTGGTCAGCCAAGGGCCAAGGACCGCGAAGGTCTCGCCCGACTTGCGGAAGCTGCGTTCCTCGCTGCCCCTCACGGTCAGATCGAGCCCGAGCGCCAGTCCGGCGACATGCTCCAGCGCATTCTTCGGATCGATGTGCCGCCCCTGCCGCCCGATGACGACGGCCACCTCGACCTCGTGGTCGACGCGCCGGCCCGGCTCGGGCCAGGACAGGTGGATGCCCTCGGCCGGCCCGACCAGGGACGAGCATGCCTTGAGGAACAGGCCGTAGGTGTAAACGGGCTTGTCAACCGTGAGCATCTGCGCGCGATGAACGCCTTGATCGACTTCCGGATCCTTGGTGTCCTCCTCGACATGCCGGCGGTAATTGGCGGGGGCCGCCATGATCTTCGTCGGCGTCGACACCGGGCAGAACAGCTCAACGTCGGCAAGGGCCACTGGCTCCGCCGCGCGCCGCAGGCGGTTCATTTCCCCCCCCAGGCGACCGAGATTGCCGATCAGCCGATCCCCGGCGACCGGCGGCCATCGCTCCGCGTCGAGCCCGTCTAGCGCCGCAGTGACGTCATATACCCGGTCGCCTTCTATCAGACCCAGGCGGTTCGTATTGAAGCGGCATATCCTCATTGATCGGTTCCGGTGATGAGTAAGGCAGGGCGAAGCGGCTGGCGGCGACCGCGCTAGCCGACCGCCTCAATCTCCCACCACGCGCCGTTCAAATCGACGTCGGGCGGCAGGAAGGCGACCCGCACGACATGCTCGTCCATCGCGTTCGGCCGATCGATGCGCTGGACGAAGAGCGGGTCCTTCCCGGCCTCCGCATCGCTGATCGCGGTGATCAGAAGCCGGCGCAGCATGTGCAACGGCTTATCCGTCGCCCCCAGATTCTCTCGCGAACGATCCATGATCCGGCCTTGCGCCTCGACGGCCCAGAGGTCGTGATCGTAATAGTTCCGGCCCAAGCCGGTGAAGCTTCCGCGCGCCATGTCGCCGCGGTCTTGGAGATAGCGGTTTCCGGCGTTCCGTTTCGAGCGGTAATCGTCCGTCACCTCGCCGAACAGCCCCTCCGACAGCCAGGTCTTGTCCAGTTGCCCCTCGTATCGGTAGATCATCGTGTATTTCCAATGCCGCCCGTCGTCGATCGGCACGTGCCAGTGGACCTGATAGCCCAGATTCTCCGGCACCTCCCCTTTGGCGGGGCTGTCGATCGGCACGCCATCGAAAGAGGCTCCGTTCGGCATGAGGAAGTTGGTGATGCGCGCATAGACATTGTCGTCGATCTGGCGATAGGCGGTCGCCCGCAGGCCGAACGATGTCGGAGCGACCACGAAGCGGGGTGCCACGTCCGCCTTCATCAAGGTGTTCAGCGACGGCTTGATGGCCTGATCGTCCACCTCGAAGCGATGGAGGTAGGATATGTGCTGCGGATCGAAATTGCCTTCGTTGCCCTGAAGATAATTGCACTCGTGCAGGAGCTTCGTTACCCAGACTTGGCTGGCATTGCCAGTGAAGGCGGGGAAGGCCGGCAACTCCGGCAGCTCGCCACCGCCCATATAGGTGAAGATGATGCCGGCCCGCTCGACGCAGGGATAGGCGGTGAACTTGAGGTGACCCGTGTGGCGGCTGCCGCGGGGATCACCCGGCTGCTCCAGGCAGCGGCCCGAGCCCGCCATCAGCCAGCCATGATAGAGGCAGCGCAGGCCGCCGCCCTCCACCCGACCGTAGCTCAGATCGACCCCGCGATGCGGGCAGCGTCGATCGATGAGCTGCGGCTCGCGTTCCTCGTTCCTGAACATCACCAGATCCTCGCCGAGGAGGCGAACGGCGAGCGGCGCGTCGTGCCCCAGCTCCTCGGATAAGGCGGCCGGCTGCCAGTATCGACGCATCATCACGCCACAGGGCGTGCCCGCATCTGTTTCGACCAGCAGCTTGTTCTGTTCCTTAGACAGCATCGCAAATTCCAGTTCGCCTTAATTGATCGACGATCGCTTCGGCGTTCGCCGACTCGACCGCTGCCGACTTGACGCTCTGGCCGGCTCCACGTTCGAGATATCTGATGGCGCGCCCAACGCCGCGCCGCTCGTGAGGCACGTCCGCCGCGGCGAGCGCCGCCTCGATGCCGCCCAGTACGCCAAGCAGGGCAACGCTGTCGCAATCCCCCAGATGGCCGATCCGGAAAACGCGTCCCTTGAGCTTGCCCAGCCCGGTCCCGAGAGAGATGTTGAACTTGGCCAGAGCTACCTCGCGGAACCGGTCCGCGTCGTGCCCGTCAGGCAGGACGACCGCCGTCAGCACTGGGGAATGGGCGGTGGGATCGGCGCAGAGGATCTCGAAGCCCCACCCGAGAACCGCCTCGCGAGTAGCGGCGGCAAGCTTCAGATGCCGCTCGAAGACGGCGTCCAGCCCCTCGTCGAGCAGCATCGCAGTGGCTTCCCGTAGGCCGTAGAGGAGGTTTGTGGCCGGGGTATACGGGAAGAAGCCGGTGGCGTTCGATTCCAGCATGACGCTCCAGTCCCAGTAGGACCGGGGCAGGCGGTTGACGAGGGATGCGGCCAGCGCCTTCTCGGAGATCGCCAACAGTCCCAGGCCAGGTGGCAGCATCAGCCCCTTCTGCGAACAGCTTATCGTCACGTCGACGCCCCATTCGTCATGCCGCAACTCGACGCAGCCGAGCGACGAGATCGCGTCGACGAGCAGCAGCGCCGGGTGGGACGCGCGGTCGAGAACCTCCCGCACACCCCTGACGTCGCTGACCGCCCCCGTGGACGTCTCGTTGTGGACAATCATGACCGCCTTGATCTCGTGCCCGCGATCGGCGGTGAGAAGCTGCTCGATGCCGTCCAGATCGGCGCCGCGGCGCCAGTCCCCGGCGACATAGTCGACGACCACGCCCCATTTCTCGACCAGCTTCTTCCACAAGGACGAGAAATGCCCCGTCTCGGCCAGGACGACCCGGTCGCCGGGAGACAGGGTGTTCACCACCGCCGCCTCCCACGCGCCCGTTCCGGACGAGGGGAAGATCACCACCGGACCGCCCGTCTGGAAGATCCGCTTGGAACCGTCCAGCACCTTCATGGTCAGGCGCGCGAAGTCCGGGCCGCGATGATCGATGACCTGCCGGCCGATAGCCTCCCTGATCCGGTCCGGCACGGGGCTCGGCCCCGGGATCTGAAGCGTATGTCTTCTGGACAGCATGAAAGTCTCCACCTCGCCTTGTTATTGCTACGTCTTGAGGACGGCGTCCCCGCCGTAGAGGCCCATGTCCTCCCGGCGATCATGCTTGCCGCGGGCGACGACGTCGGCTGCCTGCTCGGCAGTATCGTAATGGGCCTCGATCTCCAGACGGTAGTCGTCTGGGTCGAGGAAGAACCACGACACGTTCTCCGGCTCCCGCACATGGCCGACGGGGCCTTCCACCTCGACCCCGCAGGACTTAATGTAGCTGATGCAGTCCTCCGCCTGCTCGGGGGCGACCTTGTATGCGAAGTGGATCGCGTGCGGGATCTCGGGCCGGGGCTCGCCTGACTTGCGCTGCAGAACCGACAGGCCGAGGTCGCCGACGTAGAGCTTGATCGCGGACACCTTCTCCGTGTCCGCGCGCCATTTCAGCTGCGCTCCCAGCACACGCTGATAGAATTCGGCCGTCCTGTCGAGATCCTCGACATCGAAGCCGCTGTGACTGAGCCCGGTGATCTTGTGCATCATATTCTCCTCGTCCTGCCGGTGAACGTTACTCCCAATAGGTGAAGGCGAAGGCCAGCCCTGTATTCGCCAAGGTGCGGGGCGCCTCGAAATAGTCGACGATCGTCATCTTCTCTTTCTCGAGAGCGCCGGCGGTCGCGATCCAGTTCCGGAGTTCGGAGGTTCCGATCTCCATCTTCTCCTCGGGCAGGCCGAGAAGCCCGTCCACGTCCTTGCTCCGCATCGCCTCAAGGAGCGCGGAGTCGAGCTCGGTCTCAAGAAGAAAGTGGCTGAGGCCGCCCGAGCAAATCACGGCGACGCGCAGGTCCTCGCCGTAGCTGTCGATCGCACGCCGAAGCGATTGCCCGAACTCGTAGCATCGCCTGATCGGCGCCTGATTGGGCGGGTAGAAGGTGTTGATGAGCAACGGGACGACCGGGATGTCCGCCTCCCGCGAAAGAAGGCGCTCGAAGACGAACATCGTGCCGTGCCCCATGCCCCGATCCTCGGGCATGGAGGCGCAGACGGCCAGGTCGATACCATCGCCAACCATCGCCCCCGTGATGTGCCGGGCGAATCTCTGATCCACGCGGTATTTTCGATCGAAGTCCTGATTCTTCGTATATTCGACGGCATATCTCGGCAGCGTCTTGAGGTCGCCTCGCGGCACCGACTTGAACGACTCCCCGGAATAGATCGCGAACATAGGGGTGTTCTCCGGCTGGAACATCTCCCGCTGATCGTTGCCCACGATCACGATCACGTCAGGCTTCGCGCCCGCCAGCTTCGCCGACAGCGCCTCGATCCCTGCCTGGGCCGACGCATAGTAGCCCCGCCACTTTTCGGGCGTGATCCTGTCCGCGACGTCCGCCGGTGCGGCGTTCAGCAACGCCTGGAAGTCGTATCTCGGATCATTCTCGTCCTTCTCCCGAAATACGTCCCACTTTTCCGGCGGGACTTCCGTCGGCGGTCCATGGGATGAACCAAGTCCAAGTATTACTTTAGCCATTATACCCTGTCGCAGAACGTGACTTAGAATTGTAGAGATTCCGCGCAGGCGAGCGATCACAGGGCTGGTCCGAATCGGCTAATCGACCGCCGAAATTCATGCGAATCCACGTCCAGGATATGCCGATCCCGTGGCGTTGAACCGATCCTTCCTGAAAGCGCCGCACGACACCCTGGACTATTGCCGCCATTCGTAAGTTGCTGCTGACCATATTCACTTCCTTAGAGGTGCAAGGTAAATGCTATCCCGTAGGTCAACGGTGCAGCTGGGTACGCCTTGGCGTTCAAATTGGTCGAAAGTCCCTCCACGAAATAGAGTCGGTTTAGTAGGTTCTGCCCATAGACTCGCACATCCCATCGCTTATCGGTTGATGACCAGCCAAGCGACCCATTCAGGAGGTCGACGGCCGGCTCTCGCAATACATTGTCAGCTTCCCAATAATATGAAGTCGTGTACGAATTCGCGACGGCAACATCGAACGCTCCGACCCGCGTCGGATAGGAATAATCTAGCGACACCAACCCGGTGAAAGCAGGTGTGTGAGTGGTTTCATTACCCGTCGCATCGACTATGGTGGACCCGGCTGGATTGAGGGTGCCAGTTCCAGGAATAAAGTAGGAGGGCGCATCGGTGAAGCTCGTGTAGCGACCGTGGGCGTAAGAGACGGAGGTCCGAAGCGTCAAACCTTCCACAAGACTAGCCGCGGTGTCCAAATCGAACCCGTAAATTTTCGCACTGGCGGCGTTGAGGAAATACGATATCGCGCCCGCAAACTCTGTCACCTGAATATTGGACCACTTGTCGTAGAATCCCGCCAGGTTAACCCTCACTCGATGATCGAGGAACTCGGACTTTACGCCTGTCTCGTAGGCATCGATTTGCTCGGGGTTTACGGCAGGGCGGGTAAATGAATCGGTACTGAATAGGCCGGTCTTATATCCCCGATTGTACGACGCGTATCCGAGGAGGTCCTGAGTGAAGTGATACGCAAGCGCCCCGCGCCAGGTCAATTTATCGTAGCCTGTGCTCTCCCCGTTTGAACCTAACGGCTTATCGCCTGCAATGGCAGGGATGATCTCGTAGCCGTCGATTGAGACTCGGTCCTTCGTGTATCTAAGGCCCGCAGTCAAATCGGTTTTCGGCGCAACTTCCACCGTCGTCTGGCCGAACGCCGCAATCGAACCGGCCTTCGTGCGCGCAAACGTGTTGATTTCCGGCGGGAAGTGATTTTCGAGAATTTCAATGGGATTAAATCCGTCAGAGCGCTCGAAATAGAACACTCCTCCAACCCATTTAACCGTTGATTGTTGCACCGACGCCAATCGTATTTCCTGTGACAGTTGATAACCCGGAGAGTTAAAAATGGCATAGACGATGGGTGCGCTCGTGGCGCCGTAATCGAAAGGCGCGTAATAGTGCGTTTGTCCGTAGGCCGAGATGCTTGTCAGGTCGGCCCACCCCAGTCCTTGTTCTACCTTCAACGATCCGCCGTATATCTCGGGCTGAGAATAGGAATATCTTCCTGGGACATCATACGGTCCAATAAATCGTTGCCCTGTGAGCGAAACGAAGCCGGGATAAGTGTAGGCATTGATGCCTGCTCCAGTCTTGGAAGTCTCGTAATTGGCTGAAAACGTGACCCGAGTGGAGTCAAGCGGGGTCCAAAGCCACTTATTGCGAAGCGCAATTTCGTGACTTGTGTACGCCTCATCACCCGTCAACACATACCGCCCCCACCCCTGCGACTGATCGCGATACAGCGCAGCAATGTTAACGGCAAGATTGTTTGCTACACCAATCGAACCATACAACTTGCTCTCATAGGTTCCGTAGTTGCCATAGCCCACGCTCAGATCCATCGTAGGGGTGGCTGACGGGTCCCGGGTTGTCACCTGAATGACTCCGCCTGTGGCGTTCCGCCCAAACAGAGTCCCTTGCGGTCCTTTATCAACTTCCACCTGGGTAATACTGTTGAACGAAAACAGCGTTGCCGTCGTTTCAGGGACGTAAACACCATCGACATATGTTGCCACAGAAGGCTCAGCCCCAGGCCCGGTCGCGCTCGTGCCGACGCCTCGAATGAACGGTAGTGCGAAACCGCTGCCGTTCGAAATCAACAATCCAGGCACCAGGGTTGGCAATGAGTTGGTGTCCATGATCCCAGCCTTCTCGAGCTCCACCGCGGTGACGGCAGTGACGGTGGTTGCTGAGTTTTGAAGATTCTCAGGACGACGCTCGGCGGTAACAATGACCTCCTCGAGTTGATCCTGTTGAGCCGTGGCAACGCACGGCACGATGAGTGCGAAGATTGCCAAGCATGCGATACAAGGAAGGTATCGCGGTGTGATCGACGCGTCGATCAACTCGACCTTCCGTCGAAAGAGCGATCCCGCGGTCGTCAGACGCATATCGTCCCAATGGATTCCGGTCGCCGGCACTGCCGACATACTCGAGGCTTTTCTTATAATCATAGCGACCCCCAATTGTGAAAAGACTTTCATATTGTTGTAACTGTACACTAGTCAGGAGTCTTCGCATAATTTTTTTGAGACGAGACTGCGAAGAGGCTAGGATTACGGTCGCTCCGATCGACAGCGCCACGCGCTTTTGTAACGCCGCTCTACATCCGGTCGTCGAGGAGCTGATCGACGCCGACTGCGGCGCCTAACTTAATATATGTTTTCTGTCGGCCGGGGGCCCGCAAGGGCGTTTCGAGATGACGTCGCGGCCCCCTCCCCCGCGCCCCAGTCCATCTCCTGCGGATAACAAGGTTTCAGCGGGATGCCCGACCGGCCGCGACGGCGTTGCGTCTGATCGCGAGCATCCTGAGAAACTCAAGAATGCTGAGGTGTCTTCGGAGCGAAGGGCTTCTCACCGCGAACACGCCTCTTAGCGTCGCCGTGCATTCCCATGCGTCGGGCTCCATTAGCGCTGACCGCTCTCGCCGTTCAGCGGCACCGAAAGAAGGTTAAGCTTCTCCGCGATCCAGTCACCCGCGATACCCGACCGATTCGAAAGAGTGATCTTGCCGTCGACGATCGGCGGTCGCTCGAAAACGTCGTCCGGCAACGTGGCGAAATAACTATCCTCGGCGGGCGACCAGGCGAAATCCCGGAACGCACCGTGAAAGTGAAGCGCGCTCAGCGCACCAAGCGCTCCTTCGGTTAGCGAGCCCGCGACGACTCGAGCGCCATGCTCACGGCAGGCTTCCATGATCGTCTTCGCTTGGCGGTAGCCGAGCCGAGAAACCTTGAGCGCCATTACAAGCGCTCCCTCTTCGAGCACGATCCTGGCGCTGCGAAGCGAATCGATGAAATTATCGACTACTATCGGCAACGCGCTCCGCCGGTACAGCTCCCGCCGCACCGAGCTACCCCGCAGGTCGCACGGATCCTCGAAGTTGACAACGCCGAGGTCGGCCAATCGGCCCGATACACGAATCGCTTCATCCAACGTATACCCCGAATTGGCATCGACTCGTATGAGAAGCCCGTCGCCGAACTCGTTCCTGATATCCTTCAAAAATTCACAGTCCGCTTTCTCGTCGGTGCCGATCTTGATCTTGAACGACCGGAATCCGTAAGACTCAACCTGCTTGGCGATCGTGGCAATTCGCTCCACTGCGGGCCCGCGCGCGATGAAACCCATCACTTCAACGTGGTCATTCCAACCGCCGAGATACTTCCACATCGGCAAGCCCGCGGCACGCGCCGCCAGGTCATGAAGCGTGATGTCGATCAAGGTCTTGGTGGCGGACCAGCCTGCGACGCGGTCGATCCTGTCCCAGATTTGCTCCGTCCGCAGCGGATCGAGTCCACGCAGCATGGGCACGTAGACTTCGTTCAGCTCGTGCGCCACCATTCGGGCGGTCATGCCCGCCCAGGCGGGATGCAGCTTCTTCTGGCCTAAACCGAAGACACCTTCGTCGGTTTCGATCCGCAAGGTGAGCATCTCGTTCGTCGCCTCGGTGACGTTGGACCATTTCACGATCCGTTCCAGTGGAATCGTAACGAGTCGAATATCAAAACCGGTGATCTTCATTCTTCGCCCTCATTGCCCCGGTAACCGAACCACTGCCGCGGCTGGATCGATCGCGTCGTAATCTACGAGAGAAATTCCCGTTCGCCTTCGTCCCTGACCGTGTTGCTCAATGAGCCCACTTGCTCGATCTCAACCACGACCTCGTCGCCATGCTTCATAAACAGCGGCGGTGTACGTTTTGCGCCAACACCACCAGGTGTGCCGGTAATGATCACGTCGCCGGGCGAAAGCAGTGTCCACTCCGAGATATAGGCAATCAATCGTTCGATGGAAAATATCATCTGTCCTAACGCGGCATCCTGTACGACCTGGCCGTTGAGCCGTGTCTGAATCCGCTGTGAGCCCAGCTCCGTGATTTCATCGGCGGTCACCAACGCCGGCCCAAAAGCGCCAGTGCCTGGAAAGTTTTTGCCTGGGGTGAACTGGTGTGTGTGATGCTGATAGTCGCGCACTGATGCATCGTTGTAACACGAATATCCCAGGATATGTCCGCGCGCGTCGCGCGGCTCGATGTAGCGGCCGGCGCGGCCGATGACGACCGCCAGTTCGCCCTCGTAATCAAACTGACTGGAACGATTGGGCTTGATCAGGGGTTGCAAATGTCCTGTCTGTGTGTCCGCAAAGCGCGTGAATATCGCTGGGTACTTGGCCTCAGGACGGCCTGTCTCGCGCCGATGATCTTCGTAGTTGAGGCCGACACACAAGATCTTCCCCGGCTGTCGGATGACGGGATCGAACACGATGTCATTCTCAGTATAGTCCGCAGGCGCTCCTTTCAGCTCGTTGGCGATACTCACGTACTGTCCGTTTGCTATGGCTAGTCCTAAGTCCCGGACCCCACCCCCTAGGCGTGCTCCCAAATCGACGACGCCGCCACGAACGAGTGCGCCGAAAGTCTTTCGACCACCGATGTTGAAGCTGACCAATCTCATCGATCCTACCTCCGCGTTAGGGCAACGTTGGCGTCAACGACTGATGGCGGCGATCGCCCGCCCCGAACCTAAATGATCAGCCCGATCGAGCCTTCTGCCCGCGACGTCGGATCCATCCGTGTCCTTCCATGTCTCGGCGAGCAAGCGCTCGATTGTGCCGATTGCTGACGCATTTTTGGACAACGGGATTGCAGCCGCCACGTAGCGATCAGGGCGCAATAGAAGAACATGGCGACGATAGGATGAAAAGGACGCTGCAAGGGCACCGCTCTCGTCCACGGCGGTCGCCACCGGCGGTTGGTTTCTCGCCGCCGAGCGCCCGAAAATGAGCAACCGCCGGCAAGCCAGCCTATCCCATAGGGGCAAGCCGAATAGTGCTTCGATATCCGCCACCTCTTCCTCATAGGCAAGCAGCGCAAAATTGTTTCCCAGCAAATCGTCGAGAAGGACGAGTGCGCCGTCGGTGCACTTCAGCGTTGCCTGGGGAAACATCCGGCCTACCAGAGTACGGCGCAACGGTCGCCGATCCGCGATCAGAAATCCACGCTTCACGCGGGGCTTCGGCTTGTACTTCATCTGCGCGACATAGTCCCGGGCCGGGGGATACAGCTGCAGCGCCCCAAAGATGCTCTCGTGAACCCATGCGGCGAATCGCGAACGAGGGGCCATGATGCGGCCCATGCGCAATGCGAGCTGAATCATCTGCCAGGCGTGACCTCGCCGTTCAATCTCATAGGTTTCGAGGAGTCGTATCCCCGCCCTGCCGCGCAGCACCGCTGCAAGCTTCCATGCGAGATTTTGCACGTCGCGTATGCCGCTATTCATCCCCTGTCCCGCGAATGGCGGCGTCAGATGCGCGGAATCTCCCGCGAGGAAAATGCGGCCCTCCTGCCAGCGAGGAGCAATTCGGGCATGAAAGGTGTAAACCGCTTTGCGTCGCAATATGCTACGCGGCAGCGCACCATGCGTGCCGAGAAGCCGCTCAATCATCGTCGGGTGCAGGACATCTTCGTCGCGTTCTCTGTCATGGATCTTGAACTCGTAGCGGCGGGTGAGCGACGGTCCTGGAAGCAGGATGCAAGGGCGGCGCGGATCGCAAAACACTTTGGTATGCATCGTCTCGTTGTCGCAATTCTCGAGGTCGATTATCAGCCAGCGCTCACTGAAGGTCGTTCCCTCGAGCGTGATACCCAAAGCCTTTCGCACCGTACTGCTTGCGCCATCGCAGCCGATCAAATAGTCGCACGAAACCCGATGGCCGGTACCATCGCTATCCACCAGCCCAACGTGGACAGCGGACGGGCCCTGAGTAATCGTCATCATCTCGCAGGAAAACCGGGACGTCACGATTGGGAACCGCCCCAAACCGTGCCGAAGTTGCCGTTCCAGGATGGGCTGCCGAAAGGCATTGCGCCGCGGATAACCGTAAGGCTGCCCCGTGGGTTCGACCTTCGCGAAGCAGTGGCCGTCAGCCGCGAAATAATGCGAACCGTAACCCGCCACCAATGCCCCCTGAATTTCCCCGATCAAGCCGACCGATTGCATCGTTCGAAGCGACTCATCGTCTATCGACACTGCTCGCGGCTCACAAACGGTCTCCGAATTGCGCTCGACGAGTAGCGTCTCGACGCCGAGAGTACCCAGCAAATTTGCAAGTGTGAGGCCCGCGGGTCCCGCGCCGACAACAACAACAGGATAGTGCTCCTTTATCATCAGGTGTGCTCAGCTTCGCAGCGGAGCGGGACCCCAAATATTGAGTGTTCGCTCCTCGTGAGGCCATACCTGTTCCGGACGATCGGGGGCGACGACATCCAGTTCCGCAGAAAGCTCCACCCAGTTGCCGTCCGGGTCATGAACAAAAATGAACAGGTTGTTGCCCGGTCCATGACGGCCAGGTCCCCATTGGATCCTAACGCGCCTGGCAGCAAAAGAGTCGGCCATGTCTTTGATGTCGTTCCAATCACGCATTTCGTAGCAGTGGTGATCGAGCCGGTCCTCTGCAGCCTTGAAAATAGCCACGCTGTGATGCTCGTGGTCACTGCGCAGAAAGCAGGACCGCAATCTCCCCTCCTCGTCGAGGACGCGATCGGATACCGTGAAACCTATCACGTCGGTGTAGAACGCCAATGTAGGTTCCATGTCCCGACACGCGAACACCACGTGTTGAAGCCGCGGCGCCTTGTCCGTCGTAGAAGTCGACAAAACTCGTGGTCGACCAAAAATCAGCAAGTTGCCGGCCGGATCTCGCAATCCAATCGCGCCGCTGTCGAGAGTTTCGGCTGACCGATCGTGCACAGCCGTCTCGTGTCGACTCAGCCGAGATAGAACGTCGTCGAGTGAACTCTCGTCGACCGCCCAAACGGCGGCCTGCAATGTCTTCGCAACGCCCGGGACGATCTCAATGCTTCGTCCGGCGCCTTCACACAGCCATCCGCAACCGCGTTGCTCAATTTTGAGCCCGAGATTGTCCTGGTAGAAATGAGCCAACTGAACGGGCTGCGGGGACGACAAACGAAGCTGGTGGAGTCGACCAAAAAAGACCGGTTTATCAGTTAATTTCGACACGATGGGTCTCCGGCTACCCTATATGCGCAGAACGCGACAGGCATTGCGGTATGCGATCTTTTCCTTGTCGTCAGCGCTGACCGGAAGGCGATTGAGGAAGTCGACGCCAACCTGATTCGACTCGTACGGCCAATCGACCGAGAACATCACTTTATCCGCGCCCAACATCTGCAAGGTACAGAGGAGTGCTGGTACGGAAAAATTGCCGCTCGTGGTGACCACGAGGTTTTCACGCAAGCATTCGGCCGGTGAACGCTTGAGGCCGCGCCACTGTGCGACATATCCCGTATGGTCGAGCAGACGATCCATCGCGAACGGCAACCCTTCACCGAGATGCCCGAGAATGAGTCTGAGCCGGGGGAACCTGTCGAACGCGCCCGAGAACAATATCCGCAGAAAATGAATGCTTGCATCGACCATGAAGCCCCAGGCGGGACGTGCGAGATCCTCGAACCCGGCGAAGTAGGACTGCATCAGCAACGGATGCGGCTGGTTCGGATGCAGATAGATCGGCACGTCAAGTGCCTGCGCGCGGTCGAAGATCGGCCAGTATTTTTCATGATCGAGAAAGCTGCCGCTGGCATGACTGTTGATCATTGCGCCTTTGAACCCAAGTTCATTGATCGTGCGGTCGAGTTCGTTCACCGCCGCGTCGGGCTCGGAGGTGGGGAGCGCCGCGAACGCCAAGAACCGCCCGGGCCAGGTATTTACGGCTGCGTGCATGCGGTCATTCGCATCTGCGGCAATTCGAATGGCCAAGTCCCCCTGGAACGCCTGGGCGCCGGATGAGGTGAGCGACAGCACCTGAAGATCGATCCCGGCAGCGTCCATGGCCGCAATCCGCCGGCCGCCGAGGTCGGCGAGTTCGGCTTGAATGTCGTGACCCAGATGCTTGCTGCGATCGCGGAACCAGCGCAGGCGAAGTTCGTTCGGCGGCATTTGGCTTGCGTACAGTGGAGTTTCAAAGTGGTCTTCCAGTGTGATGATGCGCACTAATGGGTTCTCTGCTGTATGAAGTTAAAGGTAAAGATTCACGATTCTCCTCCCCGGGAGTCTGGTACCAGCGTCAATACTTAGCGATTTTCGACTGCGACATTCGCCAGGCGACCCTCACGTTATGTGTACCACAATGTGAAAGATATTTCATAGTGAACCGGAGTGGTGCCCTTGTCAAGCAGCACAGGGATCGATATTTGACGGAGAAGTTTCCCCGGAGTAAAGTGAAAAATATTTCACAGTCCAACCACCAGTCGAGAATACGGCGGACCTTCTCGCCGGTCGCGGCTTTCCCGAGATTTCGCAGGGCCGGTTTGCCGTCACTGATCACGGTAACGATGGAGCCGGATCGCCAAGCTTGGGAGGCGAGCGCGGCCCCGATATTGGCCAGCGGCGCTGGCGATTAAACCGTGCTTATCCGGTTGTCACACCCACCTAGAGGATCTAAACAGGCATGACACAGCAATACACTTCGCTTCAGGATTTGGTGGACGCCAAGAGCGACCTGGTCGATTATTTATACAACGATACCAAGAGCCCCCATAGCCGCGACTCCGTCAAGACGCCGGTGCCGCCGGAATTCACAAACTGGCGCTCCGAGCAGAAGTCCTGGCGCGAGAGCGCGGTCCTGTTCGACCAGTCGCACCACATGCCGGAACTGTTCGTCAAAGGGCCGAACGCGCTCAGGTTGCTGACCCGCATTGGCGTGAACAGTCTCGCCAACCTCCAGCCCGGCGTGGCTAAGCAGTTCGTCGGATGCAACGAGCAGGGCCAGATGATCGGCGACTGCATCTTGCACGCGCTGGGCGATGACACATATCAGCTCATCAGCAGTATGCCGCTTCTCAACTGGGTGCAGTTCCAGGCCGAGACGGGCGGTTACGATGTCTCGCTGGTGCTCGATCCCCCGACGCCGAACAATCCGAACGCGCGCACCAACTTCCGCTACGAGGTGGACGGGCCCAATGCATGGGCCATCTTCGATGAGGTGGTGGAAGGCGGCGCCCCCGAAATCCCGTTCTTCCGCACGACATCGGTCAGGATCGCCGGAGTCGACGTGCTCGCGCTCCGCCATTCGATGTCCGGCCACAAGGGTGTCGAGCTGTCGGGCCCCAATGCCCACGGGCAAAAGGTGCACGCCGCGTTGCTGGACGCGGGCCAGAAGCACGGCCTGATGCAGGGCGGCACGCTGGCTTACTACAGCTCCACCTTCGAAAGCGGATGGTTGGGCTTCCCGATACCGGCGATCTACACCGGCGAGGCGACACGCGCCTATCGCGAATGGCTGCCGGGCGACGGCTGGGAGGCTAGGTTCCAGCTCGCCGGCAGCTTCCGCCCCGACAGCATCGAGGATTACTATGTCTCGCCATTTGCGCTCGGTTACGGCAAGATCATCAAGTTCGACCATGATTTCATCGGTCGCGAGGCGCTGGACGGGGTGGATCGCAGTCGCGAGCGGCGCAAGGTGACGCTCCACTGGAATGCCGACGACGTCAGCCGGGTCTTCGCCTCTCTCATGGAGCCGGACCTGCCCTTCAAATATATCCAGCTGCCGCTGGCCCATTACGGCTTCCAGCAGCGCGATGTCGTCCGCACCATCGGCGGAGACCTGGTGGGCCTGTCGGCGATGTGCGGCTACACCGGCAACGACAATGCGATGCTGAGCCTGGCGATGATCGACCCGGAGCATGCGGAATTCGGCACCGAACTGGTCCTGACCTGGGGAGAGCCGAACGGCGGCTCGCGCAAGCCCCATGTCGAGCGCCACCGGCAGGCCGAGATCAGGGTGACGGTCGCGCCGGCGCCCTACGCGAAGCCGGTGCGGGAGTGGAAGGGCGGATAGGCCGTTGCGGTAACGGAGGGGCGACCGCTCCTCCCGGATGGCCGGGAAGAGGTCAGTCGGCGGCGGCGGTTTCCGCGACGGCGCGGCTCAGGATCTGCTTGCGCATCAACAATCCCGCGCGATCGCTGCGCACTTCCTCGGGCTGCGGTTGGACGATCAACGCGATCATACGAAAATGTACAGCTGTGACCTAGAGTGCTTCGATCCGGGTGCTACGCGGCCAGGCGAACGGGATCTACAGCCGTTCAAACGCGCTCCGCGCAAGCAGGGGGTATGCCGAAGCGAATGGCAGCAATGCGTGTGCGGGACGAGGGCACTGCTTGGATCAGTATCATGCAGAGCGAACCCACCACGAGAAGCCCGGCAGGGACGAAGAATAAATGGTTGATGTTCCATCTGGCTCCGACCAATATGCCGCCGAGCAGCGGACTGAAAATCGCCGCCAGACGGCCTATTCCTATGATCAATCCCAGAGCCGTGCCGCGCACGGATGTTGGATACAGAGAAGTGATGAATGCATTATATGCACTTTGCACACCCATGCCGAAGCCGCCCACGATCACGGTGGTCATCAACAGGGGAAACGAAAACAGCGTGTGACCGATCAGGCCATAGCAAACTGCCCCTAGCAGCGATGCAAGCCCCAGTACCACGGGCGGCCAAATATTGTCCGACAGGCGGCCCCAAATCCACGCGCCGATCATTCCGCCCATGGGGAACATGCTACCGACCATAGCCGAACGGCTCGGCGACATACCCGCCATGTTGAACAACAATGGCGACCAGCTCACCACGAAATAACCCGACATCAAGGTGGCCCCGACAGCGATCGCCAGAATGAGCGTCATGACGCCACGGCCGTCGGCAAAAACATTGCGAATCGGTGCTTTGGGAATCTTTTCCTCGGAACTCACCCACTGCACATCGCCCACCGGTATCGAAGCGATCTTCACCATGATGCGGTCAATGTCTGCGGCCGGCCGACCCTGCAACACGAGCTGACGAACGGAGGGTGGCAGAAATGCCGCACATAGGCAGGCCAGGAGCAGCGCCGCTGCACCACCCAGTATGAAGATCGGCGCCCATCCCAGCATCGGGCCGAGGCTCGCGGCAGCCAAACTTGCGAGCACACCGCCCAACGGATACGCACTCGACACACACGTGATCAGAAATCGGCGGTTGCGAGCCGGCGCGTATTCGGCTGACAACGCGAGGGCGTTGATCAAAACGGCGCCAATGCCGATGCCCGTCAGCGCCTGCAGCACAAGGAGCGAGTTGTAGGTAGTGGCATACGCCTTGGCAATGGTCATGCAACCAAAAAGCGTCAATCCCGACAAAATCAAAATGCGACGCCCGAGTTTGTCGGCGAGGAGGCCGCCTCCGAACCCGGACAGCACCATTCCAAGGAGAGAAATCGAAATGAGCATTCCGAAGCGCGCGGGTTCGATATGCAGCGCATGCAAGACCAACGGCGCCGTGTTCGGCAGAATCAGCATGTCAAAACCGTCGACGGCCAACGCGAGGAAGCACAGCCCGATGGTGAGCAGTTGCGAACGGCCAAGCCTGGCATCGTCTATCAATTTTGCGACATCGAGTTGCTGTGCCATATCTGGTACTCGTCAGGGGTTGTTATTCAATTAGTACGGTTGCGTTTTCGAGAGCAGGTAGTCTAAAACCAGCTTATTGAAATTCTCTGGCATGTCGATTTGATGGCAATGCCCTCCGTCCAGCGTGAGGAGCTGCGATCCCGGTATCTGCTGCCGCAGTTGCTCGCCATAGTTCGGCTCCCGTAAATTGTCGTCACGCCCCGCCATGATCAGTACGGGGACGGAGACGCGGGAATAGTCGGGTGGCGCCGGGGCGAACGGCTTCTTGGGACGCACCGGAGCCTTGAAGCGCGGCGCGGCGGTGCATTCCCAGGCACCCGGCTCCAGGGAGGCATGATGGTGTCGTAAGATCATTGCCTCGTTGTCGCGCACGGCGGGATTGCGAAACAATGCCTGGTAAATTCTGCGCATGTGGTCCAACGAACCGTCGTAGTCGGTGAGCACGGAACGCGGGCCATTTTCCGGAATGAAGCCGCCGCCGCTGACCAGCACGGCGCGCCGAATTGGCCATCGGCCATCGTCGAGCGCGGCGACACTCGCGAGGGCCGTTCCACCCATGGAACTGCCGATGAAGTGGGCGCTGTCGATGCCGAGGTGACGGACCAACGCCGCAATGTGCTGGGTGCGCAATTCCCACATGCTCTCGAAAGAAAACAGCTTTTCACTCTTGCCGTATCCCAACCAATCGGGCGCGAACACGTGAAAATGCTCCGCCAACGCGTCGATGTTGAATTCCCAGGTGAACTCCGCGCACGCGCCGAACTCGCCGCTGTGCAGCAAGACGAGAGGGTCGCCCCTGCCCGCTTCGAGATAATGCGTGCGCTTGCCCTCGATCATGGCATAGCGACTCACCCATGATCTCGCCAAGCGAACTTCGCTGGTATTCATAGGCCGGCCGCTCCCAATGCCGAGGCCGATGCTGGCGTCATGTGAAGCTCGGATCCAGTTCGAACAGCGGTAGTGTCATCCCGGTGCCGGCGACATCGACGTACGCCACCTTGACACGCATACCAATGCGAAGATCCTTGGGCAGTGTGGCGAGGCGCGTGGGGAAGATCGGTCCTTCGTTCAACTCAACCAGGATCAATGCAAACGGACCGTCGGGCGCGTACACGGGATTGTTGAACCGGTGTGCCACGACCCAGGAGAAGATTGACCCCGCACCGCTGCTGGCTTTCCAGTGCATGTCGGAAAAGCTGATGTCATCGTGGTCCGGACATAGGGTCATCGGCCAGAATTGCCTGCCGCATTTGCCGCAGGTGTAAAGCAAAAACTGATGCAACTTGAGTCCATTCCAAAATGGCAGAATATCGTTGTCAAACGCATCGGGAACCACCAGATCATGCCAGTCCGCCCGCATGCTATGAGCCGCCCAGAACGGCGGTACCGTGAATGGAGCACATGCCGGGAACCAACATCTCGCCTCCGCAACCCGTATACATGCCGATGCGGGCGTCCTTGACTTGCCGCGCCCCGCCCTCGCCCCGCAATTGGCGAACGATCTCTGCAAGTCCGGTGAATTCAAACAACATGAAACCGGACAGCATTCCGCCACCCGTGTTGACAGGTATCGTGCCGCCGGGCGCCGTGTTACCCGCCGCAACGAATGGACCTCCCTGCCCTTTCGGACAAAATCCGTAATCTTCGAGCTGCATGATTACTTCGCCGGTGAAGCAATCATATAAATGGGCAACGTCGATGTCCTCGAGGGCCACCCCCGCCTGCGCAAAGGCCGCGTCTCGTGCGGTGGCCACATCGAAGGTGGTGTAGTTGGATTTGTCCCACCATTGCTTGCCCGATTGATCGCCGATTCCGAGGCCCAAGATCTCAACGGGCGGTCGGGCCAGATCCATGGCACGCTCCGTGCTGGTGACTACGATTGCCACCCCCGAATCACTTTCGAGACAACAATCGTATTGATGATAGGGTTCGACGATGAGCGGAGACTTTTGGTGGTCTTCGATGCTGAGTGGCTTGCCGTGGGATTGCGCCTCGGGATTGAGGTTCGCCCAGGCGCGTGCGGCAACCGCGACGGCACCCAGTTGCTCACTGGTCGTACCATATTCGTGCATATGACGGGTGGCGAAGAAACCGTGGATATTGCCGGCACTGACCGTCGCGGTGTAGCCCAAGAGGTCGGTGCCGAGGATCGAATTGCCGCGGCCCACCCGGCTGCGCGCGAGCGGCTTGGCGTCGAGCAATCCGCGCGAGTTGCTATACGCGGCATCGCCGGCCGCGATCACCACATAATCGGCTATTCCGAGTTCAATCGCGCGGGTTGCGGCCAACATGCCGGCGATCGACCCGATGGCGCCCCGGGCGACGGTGAAGTAAAAGTTCGCATTGAGTCCAAGCACTCGCGAAAATCCGTCGATCCATCCCCCGCCGCCGGGCATGCTGCCGGCCGATCCCGTCCCGTTGATCGCTCCGCCGATTTGGCTGCGCTTCAGGCCGGCATCCGCAATCGCGCGCCGCGCCGCTTCTGCCTGAAGCGTTCGTGCACTCATCCGCAGACCTTTGCCAGTCACTACGCCGAGACCACAGATTGCAAATTTGCCGCTTGAGCCACTCACAGGTGAAGTTCCTGTTGGGATACCGAAGGCGCGTTCAGCGGCACACGCAGCACAACGCGCGCATCGGCAGCGACCACACCGTCGGCGTTGGCGAAGGCGGGGTTGATGTCGATGGATTCCACGTCCGAGCGCTCGATCATGAGGGTTGACAACTTCACAAGGGCATCGACGATGGCCGAACGATTGACCGGGGCGCGGCCGCGCACTCCTTGAAGGACCTTCGCAGCCCGAATCCCGTCGAGCATCGAGTGTGCGTCTCTCGCCGACAGCGGAGCCACGCGAAGGATCATATCGGCCAGTGTTTCCACGAAAATTCCGCCCAGGCCGAACATGAGGACGGGGCCGAATTGTGCGTCACGATGGGCACCCAACACCAACTCCAGCCCCTCCGGCGCCATCGATTGAACCGACATACCCTCAAACTTCGCGCCCTGAATGGAATTCGTCACGCACTTGAAATGGTCAAATGCTGCGATTAACTCCTCATCGGTGCGGATGTTCAGGCGCACACCCCCTACATCGCTTTTGTGGGTAATCTGCGGCGATATGAGCTTCGCCGCCACGGGATACCCAACTTCTGCCGCAATGCAAACCGCTTCTGCTGCTGTGCTCGTCAGATGCGTGGGTACGGTGACCAGACCAGCGGCGTCAATGAGGCACTTCGACTCGACCTCATTCAATGTACGTCTAGATGAGGCTGTTTCCGGTGCAACCGGGCGTCCCATAGCTTGGACAGCAGGGCGCTCCCAGGCACGAATGCGCCGGCTGTACGTGGCCAACTTACCGAGTGCGGAAATCGCACGCGCAAATCCGGGCACAAACGGCAGAGAATACCGGATGAGCGCAGACTTCCATTCGGCATGGTAATGGTTCGAGGTGGGTGACAGTACGACAAACAGGCGATCCGGATGCGCGCGACGCGCGACGTCGAGTTCTGCCAGCCGATCGTTGAGGCCGCCGAGGCCGGTGTCGGTCGGTACGATGAATCGCGAGGCAATGATGTCCATATCGGGCTGACCGGCGAAGGCCGTCAGCGCCGCAGGATAAATGGCTCCCATGGCTGGATTTGTCCACAGGAGCCCGGTATCCAGCGGATTGGCGACACCAAGGAATCCTTGGAGGTGAGGCTTGATACTCATCGCCGTTTCCGCCTGGACCTCCGGAAGCTCCAATCCGCCGGCTTCGGCCAGGTCGCACACCAGCTCGCAGGACCCGCCGGATATCTCGATGACGCCGGCGCGTTCCAGTGGTCGCCGCCTGAGTATCGATCCAACATGCGAAAACACCGAAGCGAGATCCACGATCTCGTCAATGTCGCGAGCACGAACTGCCGCCTTCTGGTCGAGCAGTGCGCTCCATACCACATCATTCCCCGCCATCGCGCCGGTGTGTGTCAATGCTGACGCAGCGCCCTTGCTCGAGGATCCCAATTTGAGAACGATGACCGGTTTCGAGGATTCCGCGGCTTGGGTCAAGGCCGCGAGAAACAGCTCCGGTTCGCGAACGGTTTCGACGATGGCAACAATGACCTTGGTGTCGCTATCACGCACGTAGAAATCGATGATGGCTGCACAGCTGAGGTCCGCCTCGTTGCCCGACGATACAAAGTGACAAAAGCCGAGTCCACGGGCGTTTCCGTAATGCAAGAGCTCGTTCATCAGGCCGCCGCTTTGAGATACCACTGAGACACCACCAGTGATTGCCTCGCCCAAGCCGCGTCCCTGGTAGAGGGCGCAGCAGTGGCGGACCGATGCTGCGCCCATGCAGTTGGGTCCGACCAAGATGACGTCGTGAGCGCGCGCCAGATCGTGCAGTTGCTTCTGGAGGTGACTGCCTTCCTCGTCCGTCTCCGCAAAGTTGCCGCTCAGAACCACCACCGCTCTGGCACCTTGGGCGACGGCTTCGACGAACGCGGGGATCACGGCCTCGCGCCTGACCGCGATCACGGCACAGTCGATGCGCTTCGGTATGGCTGAGATCGATGGATAGGCAGGCACCTGGTGAACGATGGCGCGGTTGGGGTTTACGGGGAAGTAGTCGCCTGTGTAGCCCACGTCCTTCATGGCGCGGTAGGCGCCGAGCCCGAAATGGGAGGAATCCGACGCGCCCACAAACGCCATCGAGGAGAAGCCGAACAGCGGTGACAGATCGCGGGCGATCATTGCGATGCCGATGTCATCAAGCGTTCATGCGGGGAGAGGGCATGACGCTTCGCAGAGGCTGCAAAGGTGATGATGCGCTGCGCAGTCTCGCGGGGCTTTTCGATGTGAGGGAAATGTCCCGCTGCCGGGATGCTCTCAAATACCGCCTGAGGCAACGCGTTGCTGAGCTGCCGTCCGTAATCGACGGACGCAATACGATCATTTTCGCCCCACAGCACCAGCGCGTTGGAGTGGACCCGATGTAGATTCTGCTTGAGCCTCGGATCGTAAAGGCACGGCATCCAACCGTACCGCGCTGCTGCCTCACGATTTCGGGCGGACAATAATAGTTCGGCATCTGTCATGGTGCCGAATTCCCGCTTTCCGACGCCTGCATCGCTGAAGGCACGAGAAGCGAATTCCTGCTCCGACATGGAGAAGATATCCGCGATGTCTTCGTCCAAGGGCATGCCGAAATGCACCCCGGCGGAATCGATCAGCACGATGTTGGCGAGCCTGCTGCAGTCCTTGATGGCAATCGCCAGTGCAATCCAACCCCCCAGCGAAGCGCCTACGAGGAGCACATCCCGCGCGTCCCATTGCTCCAACAGGTCAAGATAAAAGTAGGACAGGTCATCCACCGACGTGATGTTGGCGGAAACTGCGGAGGCACCAAAGCCCGGGTGGCTAGGTGCGCACACCGAAAAGGATTCCGACAAGGCATCGATGAAGGGGTGCGATTTCCAAAGGCCCAGGTGCGGGTGCAGGAACATCAGCGAAGGGCCGCTGCCATGGCGCACCACTTCGATATTCAAGCCTCGCACACCAACAGTTTCGATTACCGGCTGCCCCATGAATAACTCCTACGCGACCTTATCGCACGACCTTTATAACTTGGGTCGGTGGTCTGGTATATGAAAAACGTTTCATTATTAGCCCGGATTGCGCCGCGTGTCAATCTCAAACATCCGCGTACTTGGCGTCCGCAGTTGCAGGGGCTATAGTGGATTTCCTGGCTGCGATGCGTTCAGCTCGGGTTTTCATGGACAACTCCGCCGTTACCACCACCAAAAAAATCGCCAAAGCTAGCAAACCGGGGAAGCCCACTTACCGGAATCAAGCCGCGCAGCGCGTTTTGCGGGTACTTGATGCATTTTCCGGCCGGTCTGCGCCAGTGGCAGCACCGGAACTGTGTAAAACCTTGAAAATGACCAAGAATATGGTGCATCGGGCGTTGACTCTGTTGGAGGCGGAGGGTTTGGTGATGCGCAATGAGACAGAACAACTGTACGAGCTCGGGCCACGGGCGCTCACATTTGAGAACGCGATTGCCCAAGAAAGCGATGACATCAATGATGTAGCGCGTCCCTACATGGAGATGCTCCATGACTTGACAGGCGAAAGCATCTTCCTAGGGATCATCGTTGGCCGCAACAGGGTCGTTATCGACAAGATCGAAGGTACGGGGCGACGCATTGCGCACAGCCAGCGCGGATTGGCCGTTCCGCTGCACGTCGGCAAACAATCCCGCGTACTTCTCGCATTTTTTCCTGACGCCGAAATTGAGGCCTATCTCCGCACCGCGCAGCCGTTGCGTGAGTTCAGCAACTTGTTCGTGGACGCTGCCCACGAGACCACCAAAGACGTGTGGCACGATATCCAGGTGGTCAGACAGCAGGGCTACATTGCATGGCACAATCCGCGTCAATGGGGGGGTGGGAGTTATATTTCCTTTCCTGTGTTGGACAGCGAAAACCGACCACATGCGGTAATTTCCGTAGGTGCCCCGATGGAGCGAATGTCCCCAGAGGACGTCGACAGATTGTTGCCTCAAATGCTACAAATGATGTCGAAATTACACATGCACACAAGATTGCTCGCGGCCCCCACGTACTTGCTTGGACCGTAGGCTGGCACATGACGTCTTCCGCACGACGGGCGTTGCGTATATTGGAGGTCGTGAACTCGTCGCTACGGCCGATGGGCGTGACGGCAATCGCAGAAGCTACGGAAACGCCTCCCGGCACGGCTTATCGGAGTCTCGATGCGCTCGAGCAGTGGGGCTTTGTTGAGCGCTACCGGGCTTCTACGCAGTATCAGATTGGTCCCGCAGCAAGCCGCTTGACGCGATCGTTGTATGCTCGATTCCAGATTCGCACGATTTGCATGCCGTATCTGCGACGACTGGCGTTCGTGGCCAGCGAAACCACCACACTGACCGTGCCGGTCGGATATTTCGGCGTGCGTGTGGCCGTCGTCGCGGGCACCCGTTCCGTAAGAACCTCGGCAAACATTGGTATCACAGGGTATCTCGACCAAGATATGGCCGGCCGCTCCATTCTGGCGTTTTACAGTGCCGCCCACATCGCCAAGTGTCGTGCGTTGTCCCCGGCGCGCCGAAAGAAGGACGTAGACGCGTCGCTTCGCGAGATCCGCAAAATCGGATTTGCAATGGATCCAGCCGGAGATGAACCGGACCGGGTCGGTGTCGCTCTTCCAATCCGGATTGACGGACAGGTGATTGGTGCGGTTTCTCTCAATGGACCCAACGCAGATAGCAAGAGCGGTCCTGACCCTTCGAACTTGCAGGTCTGGCATCAAATCATCGAGGAAATCGAGGTGCAGGTGTCTCAATTCCCGCTGGCAGCGCTCAATCCCTTCGCAACATTGCCACTTACGAAGGTCACCGCCGCACTGCAGCGTTATCACCCCCGCTAGGCTTCGACACCCCCAGTTGTGGGGCGCAGCAGCTTGACAGGCATCGCTGGGCACAGATAGTATCGCGGGTACTTAGTTGTAAAATGTATTTCACATACTGACCCCGGTAGGCGGTGAACCTGCAGGGGCAGACGATTTTCGTCTCTGGGAGCGGGCACAAAATGAGTCAGGCAAAACTCGTGGTTGCAATCGGCGGTACGCTCCGCGACGGATCATCGACGGAAGCCGGCATGCGTCGCGTTTTGTACTTTGCCGAACAGCAAGGTGCGCGGACTCGGATTTTCGCTGGTGCCACGCTTGAATTTCCGTTTTATATGCCCGGCAATCCGTCACGTACAGCGAACGCGGGATACCTGGTCGAATCATTACGCGCGGCCGACAGTATCATCATCGGATCGCCCGGTTACCACGGAGGCATCTCCGGACTCGTGAAGAACGCACTCGACTATGCTGAAGAGATGGCGCATGACAGCGTTCCTTATTTGACAGGCAGAGCAGTGGGTTGCGTGGCAAGCGGTAGTGGCTGGCAGGGCTGTAACTCAACGCTGCATGCACTGCGAAGCGTGGTCCACGCACTTCGAGGATGGCCTACGCCGCTGGGCATTGCATTCAATAGTGCCCCCGGAACCTTTGATGCCGGCGGAAACTGCACGATTCCGCAGTTGGATCAGCAGTTCGAGATCATGGCCGAACAATTGATGCGGTTTGGCTTCGAGTGGGCGGCCGCGCAGGCTTGATCTTTCCGCGTATGACCATTGAAGTGGACGGCCTTAAGCCGATTGTGTCGGCAAAATACTGCCTCCACTGCGGTAACCCGATGACGTTGCGCGTTCCACCGGGTGACAACATCCATCGAGCGGTGTGCGGGACTTGCGGATTCATCCATTATGAGAACCCCAAGCTATTGGCCGCCTGCATTCTGTTCTCCGGGGAAAAGGTTCTTTGGGTCAAGCGCGCAAAGGCTCCGAACGCGGGTTTGTGGGGCATGCCCGGCGGCTATGTCGAACTGGGTGAAACGGTGGAAGAAGCCGCTTCACGCGAATTATCGGAAGAGACCGGTGTGGTCATTTCCCCGGCCGAGCTATCCGTGTACGGCGTCGTGTCCATTCCCGAGATTAGTCAAGTATTCATCTCGCTGATTGCTCCCCTGCCGTCCATGAATTTTAAGGCAACCGAAGAAACGTTGGACGTTAAACTCGCCGGAATTTCCGACATCAGCCCAGCAGAATACGCATATCCGCCGGGAGCTGACCGTTGGATACAGCTCCTTTACGACCGCCTGCGGTCAGGAAATGCCACGAATATGCCTGCGATAATACGGACCGTGCGATCACCGCTTGCGTGACGCTGAGTTCGCCATAAAATCCTGACGGAAATCAGGGCGGCCGAACGCAGCGCGGTAAGGATCACGGCCACGAGGGAACCCCCCGGACGGACGCCAGCCTCGCGCGCCGCGGTACGTTATCTCGCGGCCATGGCGGCGCGGCCGTTCGCAATATTGCGAAAATGGTTGGACTTGGAGAGAGGCGAGATGTCGTTGGCGATCTCCGACCAGCTCTCGCCCTTGTCAAAGCTCGCGTAGACCTCACCATCGCTGGTGCCGATCATGAAGCCGTAGCCGCCGGGCCACTGCAGCATCGACGCCGCTTCGAAATTACCGGCAAAGCTGTTCGGCATCCCCTTGCTCAATTGATGCCAGCTACGCCCATAGTCCTGGCTGCGGATGATAGCGGGATTGGCGTTGCCGATCTGTCGCCAGACGCCCGGCGGCGAGCCGCCACCGACGACAAAGAGGGTATCGGCAACATCCGGATCGAAAAAGAGCTGATCGGGGTAGGCGACCCGCAATTTGGTGTCCGCAACACGTTCCCACTTCGCCCCCGCATCATGGCTGCGAAAGATCCCGTCGCCACCGTCAACGTAAATCTCGTCGGCATTGGTGGGATTGAAGACAATCCGGTGGACATCCTTATTGAGAATGCAGGCCTCGTCCTCGAACAGTAGCTCCCGAAATGTCGCGCCGCCATCCTCGCTCTTCAACAGCGCACCCTGCTCCACGCAAACGTACAGTGTTGCCGGGGTGCGCGGATCGGCCACTACATGCTTCACATGAGCGATATGCGGCGGCGCGGGGAAATTCCACTTCTCCCGTCCCGCAACTGCCGTCACCCCGGCCAGCTCTTCCCAATGATCGCCAAGATCGCTGCTCTTGAAGAGCCTGGCCGGTTCGGTACCCGCGTACAGTGTGACATTCTCTCCGCGCACGTCATAAGCCAGCGTGAAAATATGCGGAGACGCCAGACCACGGGTCACTGGTTCCCACGTCTGTCCTTCATCGCGGCTCCTGTACAAACCCGTGCCGTGGGTTCCAGCGAAGAGGGTGCCGCCGAGCGGCTCCATCATCAGCGATCCAACATGGTGTCCCTTCAACTTATGACGGGCAACGCGCCAGCTATCCCCTATAGCTGCCCGCCCCAGCTCGATCACCCCATCCAGGGTTGCAATGAAAACCGACAACGGCAGACCGTCCAGCAAATAGCTATTCACACCGTTGGGACTCAGACAGGCTTTACGCGTCATCAAACACTCCCCTGGAAGCCGGGCCGCCGCTCACCGCTTTGGACCCGTACTCCGCCTTTACAATGGAGAAACAAGATATCGTCGCATGACCGATGCACCGTCCACCGCTATCTTGCGCCGAACCAGCGCAATATCCGACCTGAAATCCACCTTGTGTCCCCGCTCGCTAATCATGCTGGGTCGCCGTTGGGCCGCGCCGCGGGGTCATGAATCACGCCGATGCCACACCGACCCTGGTCGAAGCCAGGCGGGCGGGCGCAGTTAGATCCTGAGGGGCGGGACTCTTCAGCGCCTTCAGGTGAGGCAGCACCTCACGGCCGAAGAGGGTGAGATTATCAACCGTATCCTCGTGTGACATGTCAGCCGCGTGACCCATCATCAGCAAGTTTCCGAACCCGCCGACACGCTCATAGAATTCGCTGATCTGGCTGGACACTTGATCGGGAGTGCCGACAAAGACGATGTTCGCGTCGATGAGTTCCTCGATCGATCCGGTGTGCGCGTCCACGATCTTTCCCGACGCGCCTGAAGTAATTCCCATCACCCGGGACCGGAATGTTTTGGCGGTTATCTCCGGGGTCATATAGCCGGGAGGATTCCTGAATTGAGGCGAAACCTGGGCGCTCGTTTCGAGATAGCGCATGAGTTTCTTCCCCCGCTCGATCGCCCGCTCTTGGGTATTCGCAACGGCCACCAGGCCCAGATAGGCCAAACGGTCCTCTCCGGCCGTCCCCAATCCGCTTTCTGAATAGACCTGGCGATACATGTCAAACATGTCGCGAGTCCCGGCGCCACTCAGGAACGTGGCGAACACATGTCCCTTCGATGCGATTTCGCGGATATTGCCCGGGCTGCGACCGCTGATCCAGACCGGCGGTAGCGGGCTTTGAAACACGGGGGGCCAGATGTTGATGTTGCGCTGTTGGAAATGCCTGCCGTTCCAGTTAAAGGGTCCGGTACGGGTGGCGAGCGCCTTGAGAATCAAGTCATGTGCTTCCCAAAACCGATCACCCATGCCAACGGCCGATCGCGTAGCCACCGGCACCTCATACGGTACGCCGCGAACGAAGCCGATTTCCAAGCGACCCCGGGATATGACGTCGATCATGGCGAGCTCCTCCGCAATCCGGACCGGATCGAGCCGATTCGCAATGGGATAGCCCAGGGTCAGGAGGCGGGCGCGCTTTGTCTGGCGAGCCAGTATTGCCAGGGTGACAGCAGCAATCGGCACTGCGCACGTCGCCGTTGAATGATGCTCGTTCACCATGATGTCGAATCCGAGCTCGTCGGCCAGCAACCATTCATCGAGGTATCGCCCATACAGGTCCGCCATCACGACCGGATCGCACTTTGAACTCGGGAGATTGATCCTAAGGGATGGCGCTTGGCGGTCCCATGCATTCGGATACGGCTGCTCGGTGAAGTAGAAAACTCTCATGTTTCAGTCCAGGTTGAGCGGTGAAATCTTTTTCACTTTACTCCCGGGAAACTTCTCCGTCAATGGCGAGCCATCGCATTGGCGATCCCTGTGCTGCTTGACAATGACACCACGTCCGGTGCAGTACGATGGCGCAAGCAGGGCCCGTAAGGGCAGCCGCTACTCTCCAAAGCGCACCAAATGGCACGTTCGGGTAAACACCCTGTTGACGCTGGAGTACTCACAGGAAAAGTGAAATGTCTTTTACTTAGCCTATTGTGGATTCCCGCTCGCGGGGGTAGTCTCAGTTCGCTGGTAGGAATTGAGACCGGGTCATCACGCGCACACGCGTGGCGGATCGAGATTTCAGTGGGGAGACCATCGACGTCAGGTCGGGTGCTCCGCGCAAAGACCGAAACACTTAACAACTTGCGGAGACACCACTGTGGCCAAAGCAAATTTCCGATCGCTTCAGAATCTGATCGACGAGAAGCCGGATTTGGTAAAGTACCTCTCAAATGAAACGCTGGCGCCCATGCGGGCGAGGACTGCATTACTCGCGGGTTTCGTTCCGCTAGAGTTCACCAACTGGCGCGACGAGCAACGCGCTTGGCGCGAAACAGCGGTATTGTGGGATCAAACCCATCACATGCCTGAGTTGTACGTCAAAGGCCCCGACGCTGCTCGCTTGCTCGGCCGGGTAAGCATTCAAAATCTCGGCAATTTCTCGCCTGACCGCGCCAAACAGTTCATTGCATGCACTCCGCGGGGACATGTTGTAGGTGACTGCATCGCATTTTGCCTGGCGCCCGACAGCTATGTACTCGTGAGTGGAATGCAAATTTTCAATTGGGTCCGTTACAACGCCGAGACCGGTGGCTATAACGTAACGCTCGAACTCGACAATGCGAGTGTTTTTAATGCAAAGGGCAGACGAACGAATTTCCGCTTCCAGCTGGAAGGACCCAATGCCGGCAAGATCTTCAATGAAATTGTTGATGGTGGGGCGCCCGAAATTGCTTTTTTCCGATGCGTCAGCCTGAAGATCGGCGGACACGATGTTCGGGTTCTGAGGCACGGCATGGCTGGTCACATGGGCGTCGAAATGTTCGGCCCATTCGACGAAATGGAAGCCGTGCGCTCTTTGATTGTCGCGGCAGGCAAGCGGCACGGACTCCTTCAGGGTGGGACGAAGGCGTACTTCACCACCCTCTTTGAGTCTGGTTGGCTTCCCTATCCCTTTCCAGGGATCTACACGGGTGAGGAATTGCGCCCCTATCGGGAGTGGCTCGCAGCGGACTCATTTGAATCAAATGTGCAGCTTGCCGGCAGCTTCCAGTCGTCAGACGTTGAAGATTACTATGTCACACCATGGGACTTGGGATTCGGTCACTTGTTGAAGTTCGATCATGACTTTATTGGACGCGAAGCGCTTGAGCGGATGAGCAAGCAGCCAAAGCGCAAAAAAATGACACTGGTCTGGAATCGAGACGATTTGGTCAAGGTCTTCACGTCGCAGTTCGGAAATGGACCCCGTTTTAAGGCGATGGAGTTTCCGAGCATTTATTTCGGGTGGCCTCAGCTAGACGCGGTCCGTGACTCGAGCGGCTCTTTGGCGGGAGTTTCCTTCCATTGCGGATACACTAGCAATGAAGGAGAAGTACTCTCCCTCGCAGCCATAAACGAGAGTCAAGCAATCCCCGGCAAGGAGCTGATCCTTACCTGGGGTGAGCCCAATGGCGGCTCCGCGAAACCCCAGGTAGAGCGGCACGAGCAGACGACGATTCGAGTCGTAGTTGCGCCGTGCCCATATCCGAAGTCCGTTCAGCAGATGCAAAAGGTGAGCATCAGCCGCTAATGGTTCTCGAACTAGACCGTAGCGCTAGTTTGGACCTGAGATCCCGCGCTACGAGAAAGGCGAGACCTACCCGTCGACCGCGAGATGATTCCGGTTCAAAGGTTGAGCTCACCAACATACGAGTAGTAGCACTCAAATCTGACGTGCAGGGGAACAGGCGTTCCGACGGAGGCTGGCGCGGTTACGCAAGAGTTGCAGCGGCATTGTTACTTCACAACACTAATCAGGAGGAATGACCTTGGGACATCCACTTGCAGCGGGGGCTCTCGATCAATTGTTTCGCAGCGCGAGGACCCCGAACGATTGGAAAGACTCGCCGGTCAGCGAGGAAACCGTGCGCTCGCTGTACGATCTCGTCAAATGGGGCCCCACGTCCGCCAATTCGTCCCCGGCGCGCTTTGTTTGGGTGAGCAGCGCAGAAGGCAAATCGCGCCTCGCCTCGCTCGCCATGGAAGCAAATCGTCCTAAGATCCGCGCGGCGCCTTTGACCGTGATCATCGGTCATGACTTGGACTTCCCGCACACCATGCCGAAATTATTTCCCGCCCGTGGCGAGATGATGCGTGGCTACTTTCAGCAGCCTGGGGTTGCGGAAGTGACGGCGATGCGAAATGGCAGCTTACAGGGTGCTTATTTGATCGTCGCGGCTCGCGCGCTTGGCTTGGACTGCGGTCCCATGTCCGGATTCGACAATGCGGAGGTGGATCGGGCGTTCTTTGGCGGCACGCGCATTCAGTCCAATTTCATCTGCTGCCTGGGCCATGGTAAGCCCGAGTCGGTGTTTCCCCGCAACCCGCGGTTGACTTTCGAGGAAGCGGGGCGGTTTGCTTAAGCGTTGGCCCGACTTTTGAGGTACGGGTGGGAATTATTAGCGTTTCAGTTCATAGCCGCGTAGCCGTCTTCGTTGCGCAATCAGGCCTGGGCGTGCATTTGGCTTACCGGGAAGATTCGCTGAAAAATAGGACTTTCGTACCACGCAGTCCAACTTAGGTCCTGCCTCGAAGCAATGCCATGAGCCGCTAATCGCGAGCGATCAGACGATGGGAGAGACGGAGGCGAGATTATTTCACGTCGCGCCTTCGGCAGGCTCACGCTGGCGGGTGCGGCGGTGCGATCCTCTCAGGCGCCGTTCCTGGAGCTTATAGGGCGGCTCTGGACTTGGGCGAAAGTTAGACGAAGCCTAGAAAAGTGGCGTCCCCACGGGGATTCGAACCCCGGTCGCATCCGTGAAAGGGATGTGTCCTAGGCCTCTAGACGATGGGGACGCAGGCCTGAAATCGAGCGATCGGATACATCAAAACTGGTGGAGCCAGGCGGGATCGAACCGCCGACCTCTTGCATGCCATGCAAGCGCTCTCCCAGCTGAGCTATGGCCCCTTCAACCTAAGATACTGTATTGTAAGACGAAAATTAACCTATTTTCACCAAATCCCAACGGAAAAAAGCGAACCTGTCCAGAAAAGAGGCCGCGAGAATATCAGGAACTCCGGCGTTTGTTTCGAGAAAATATTTACGCGGCGATTCTGCGCACAACCAGCTGTAATCACAGTATTAGATCCTCCGGAACACCCGCAGTAAACGGGCCCGAGTAAGCAGCCCGGCGGAAGTGCAGAACCTCGGTGCCGCTTCGATTGGGCCGACACTCACCTTTCGACTGAGCGGCGTGTCTGGGGTCAATGCAGGAGCCAGTAACGTACCCCTTGTTCGTCCAGGTACGCCTGCGCGCCGGCGCCCCGCAACATAGCCACCGTCGATAACAACCCTGCTTCAGTGCAACTACTCGCGGCCACGGTGATTGAGCGCGGTGATTCGGGGTCGGGCCAACCCGTAAGGGGATTCAAAATGTGGCCATACCGAATACCGTTTCTTAGCAAATAGCGACGCGAGTCGCCGCTCGTGGCGAGTGCGCCATATTCCAGATCAAGCAGCATCGTTGCCTCTCGTTCGGTATCCGGCCGCTCGATGCCCACCTGCCATGGACCGTGCGACGGAGGCCGATTGGCGCGCAAATCGCCGCCGAAATTGATGAGGAACGGGCTCCAGTCGCGCGCTGCAAGCAACTCGTACGCGCGATCAACAGCATATTCCTTACCGAGGCCGCCAAAATCCAATTCCATTCCCGTCGGCAGCATCAGGCGCGGCGGCCGCCATTGCAGCCTTTCGAAGCCCACCAGGAGCAGGAGCGGCTCGATTGCGGCGGCTTCGGGAATGCGGTCCGACCCATCGAACCTCCACACATGGCGCAGTACGCCGGAGGTGATGTCGAACAGACCCTCGCTCAGTTCGAAGCACTGGCTCGCAAATTCAATCAGCGATGCCGTCTCCGGGTCCACCGCGATAGTCTTCCCCCGATTTTCATGGATCCAAGTGGTGACACTGTCGTCCCGGTAGCGGCTGTACTTCTTCTCGACACGCCATGCTTCCTGCGCGGCGACCGTGCCTATACTCAAGGCAGCGTGCTCACTCATCAAAGGGAGTAGAACCTCGCACGGGCTGGCCATCGCGGTAAACTTGACCGCCAGGAGATTCTCGCCGCGCGCCTCGACGATTAACCCCTCATCAGGCATTCAGCTGCCTCCGCCGCGAGACCCTCGCGCAACCGTAGGTCAATACGCCTCAGAATCGCCACCCGATCTGAACCAGGACTGCCTTTAGGGCCGGATACAGGTCGAGCCCCTGCAAACCCGCAGGTACCGGCAGCCGCTCATTGAATGTCTGCTGGTAATACTCGGCACGGATGTTAATTTCGGATTCCGAGCGACTTCCGAGGCCCGGGAGCTTTTGCGCGTATTTCACGCCGTAGGTCAACGCATGGAACGCCCCGAGCCGAGAATCCGAGGATTCATCGCCGGTAGTCGGCCTTTCTGTGCTCAAGATGAACGGTATGTAAAAATCCGCGGCCGTTTGGCGATACCAGCGGATCGTGGGCTCGATATAGCGGTTGCGGTTGGAGAACGTCCAGCGCAAGTGCAGTTGGGCGGTATCCGAACGCACGCCCCAGTCATCGCTCATATAACGCAGCGACAATGCGGTCGATATTTGTGAGCTCCAGCCGACACGATTTTCCCAATAGGCGCTCTTACGAGTACGCTGATCGGGGCGGTTCTCATATTCGTAACCGGTCGTGCCGCCGGCGCTGTTGATGATCGAGGTGAATTTGTATGGGTCGCCCAAATATCCCTTGAACCGATCGAGCGAAATGTTGAACTCTGAAAGCCAGTTTCGTGTCATCACTTGCGTTACGCCAAGCAGTACCCCAACCCCGTCTTTAGTCTTTCCCCCCGTCTGCTTTTCGGCCAACTCATAATCACTCCCAGGGACTGGCGCACCGCCGATCGGATGGATCGAGTCGAACTCGTTGTCGACGCCGACCTCGAGCGTGGTATTTTTTTCGTTAAAATCGTGGGCGATCGAGGCGTTCACGGTCGCGGAGAAAAAATCGTCCTCCGCGGACAACTTGCCGCCGACATTTAGTTGATCCACGCGGGTAAATGGCACGGTCAAGTTCCCCCCCACCGCGATGCGGTCATCCTGATAGTCCGGATCGACAGGTAATTGGCCTGGCGCCGTCGTGTATTGGTGTTGCCGCTTTCCAGACGGCGACGCAAACGTCTGAGCCGAGCGGCTCGTTAATGCCCCATTGGGACTTGCGCCCGAGAGCGCATCGAATGTGACATTGAGGTTGACCGCCTGCCCGTCCGCGAAAACCTTCGCCACATCGACCACCGGCTCGATCGCCTGGATCCGGCCGTCCTCGTGATAGTACGCGAGTGCCGAATCGACCGACCAGTCCTCCAGTAGGCCGCTGTCGGCCGGGGCCACGTGAGCTTCTTGAGACCGTGCCGCACCGGCGCCGAGCAGCGCGCAGCTCGCGGCCATCAATCGCATCCGCGCGGTCCCCACCTTGGACGCCGGCAATATGGGCTTTAATTGCATCCGCAGCCCCCGCCGGCAAACGAACGGCCGCCCGAGGAAGCCTCTTTACTAAAGTACAAGTGATCATCGATGGCCGCATCAAGAGGATCGGAGTTGAGCTGCATGTCCTCGCGCGCGAGCACACCACGCTGCCAAGGTTTGACTCCAAGGGGGCTGCACCCGGCAATGATAACGGTAGCGGTAATTGTCAATAAAATACTCAAATGCCTCTTCATCATTCGCCCTCTCGAGGAATAGCTACTTCTCAGCCAACAGCTCACGCAATTGCGCCTCGTAAACTGGGCCGTCGGCCGGTAGAAAACCCACATGCGTAAATCGCACCACGCCATGGCGGTCGATCAATACGCTCGAGGGCATGCCGTGCACCTTATATAGCTCGGCCAGATCCCCTTTGGGATCGAAGCGCACCTCGAATGTGGGATGAAACTGAGTTAAGAATTTCTCCGCCTCGGCTCGGTTCGTGTCGAGATTGACAGCGACGACCGTCAACCCCTGATCCTGATAGCTGCTTTTCATCATCTGCATCCACGGAAATGACTGTCGGCACGGACCGCACCAGGATGCCCAAAAATCCAAATACACCACCCGGCCTCGGAACCCGGAAGGATCGAGCGGAGCGTTCGCCTGAGCGAAGGAGACCAACAGTAAGCAGACGCAAAGACCTCGATGCGTTGAGCGCCTCAAGACACTCGCCCCCTTTCCGTGCAGTCGGACAGCTCGTAACAACATCGTGAGTGACCCAACGCTTGCATAGCACTCATCGCCGCATTGACTTTGCGTTGCAAAGTAATAATACTTTGTTCCGCAAAGTCACCAATGTCAAGCAGGCGGAGGCGCACTGCTTTTTTTACACTCGCTACGGCTCGGTATGTCGAGCAGTGCAAAGGCCCACGCTCAATGCGCTCTAATTATTCGATCATTCGGTTACCGCGGAGCATGCAGAGTAGGCTTGAAGCAGGGATCCGCGCGCTTTTGAATTCGAAGGTTGGCCCGAGAATCGACTTCACGCGTCCCCTCGGAGAATGCGCTCTGCTACCCCCTGACTCTCTTTCGTGGCGCATCTTCAAGAACCCGATTGCGCTCTTGATTGGGGGATTGGCCGCCGTCATTCTCGAGTTGGCGGAACCGGCGGTGCGAACAGGCGTATGGGAGCATTCCTCTTTCCGTAAGGATCCGATGCGCCGCCTGCAGCGAACCGGGCTGGCAGCGATGGTAACGGTCTATGGCGCAAAAAGCGTCGCGGAGCCGATGATCGCTCGGGTCGTACAAATGCACGCCAAGGTTGCGGGGATAACGTCTTGCGGTGCGCCCTACTCTGCCAACGACCCCCGCCTGTTGAGCTGGGTGCAAGCGACCGCTTCATTCGGCTTTGCAGAAGCCTACAACCGCTATGTCAGACCGCTGAATCGGGATGAGTTCGATGCCCTCTACCGAGAGGGAGAACCGGCCTCAAAGCTCTACGGTGCGATCGAGGCGCCCTCGTCTAGCACTGAACTCCGCTCTCTCTTAGGCAGCATGCGAGGTCGCCTCAAGGCTTCCCCCATCATATTCGAGTTCTTGCAAGTCATGCACACCACCCCGGGATTTCCCAGACCGCTCTGCTGGATGCAAGGAATGCTGGTGCGCGCTGCCGTGGAGATAATCCCGGATTGGATACGCGAATGCGTCGGCCTGACTCACCAGTACGGACTCAGACCGGCAGAACGCTGGATCGTGGAGTTGGCAGGAGCGTTATCGGACAGGGTCGTGTTGTCGGAGAGCCCTGCGGCACAGTCGTGCCTACGGCTTGGGTTACCGACGGCGCATCTTTATGCGTAGTCGACCGTAAGAAGAGTCACCCACGGATGTTTATGCTGGCCATCATTGCCGCGCTGGGATTCGTCAGCCTAATCGCCGCATTGGGTTTCATCGTAGCGGCTATCCTCGCGCGACTCGCATGGCGGAGGCGCCGGTGGCCAAGCTCATCCTCCTCGAAGCCGCCGGCCACCGTCCTCAAGCCTCTATGCGGTGCGGAGCCCGGACTGTACGACAACCTTCGTTCGTTTTGCGCACAGGACTATCCGAACTTTGAGGTCATATTTGGCGTACGAGATGCAGCCGATCCTGCGTGCGCGATCGTCGCGCGGCTCATGGCAGAGTTTGCGTCGCTCCCAATCCGCCTCATCGTTGATCCGGAGCTCCACGGCAGCAATCGCAAGGTCAGCAACCTGATCAACATGCTCCGGTACGCGAATCACGAATGGTTGGTAATGGCGGACAGCGACGCCATCGTGGGTGTCGATTATTTGTCGACGATAACCACACCGTTGCGGGACCCCGACATCGGTCTCGTCACCTGTATCTACCACGCGATACCGACCGGCGGTGTCTGGTCCCGGGTAGGCGCCATGTACGTCAACGAGTGGTACATGCCCCTGGTCTTGCTCACCTGGCTATTCGGGTATCGGGGATACGTTTCGGGCCAGACGGTGTGCATTCGGCAAGCAACGCTTCGGGCAATAGGCGGGCTCGAAACCCTTGCGAATCACCTCGCCGAAGACCATCGGCTCGGTCAGCTGGTGCGCGGCCTGAACCTGAAAGTAGAGCTATCGCCTTATCCGCTCGACGGCGTGCACTACGAACGCGATCTTCAATCCATGACGACTCACGAACTCCGATGGATGCGTACGATTCGGGCCCTGCGACCGAGAAGTTTTCTCGGAGTGTTTCTGACTTTCAGCTTCCCTATGGCGATGCTCGGCATCGCATTCGTGGCGGCCTCCCCCACCCCGTTGCCGGTCGCGTGGGGTCTTTTCGCCGGATGCCTAATCGCCAGGATCGCGCTGCATGTTGCGCATCGCGCCGGAGGCAGCGGCAAAATCCTAGAAGATCTGTGGCTATTGCCGCTGAACGATCTTTTGATTTGCTGGGTCTGGCTGCGCAGCCTGTTCACGTCCCGAATTACTTGGTGCGACGACCAATTCGAGGTGGACACCGACGGCGTCATGCGCCCGTGGCCGTGAAGATCTCGTTCTACGTCGGCGGTCTTCTTGGCCTGGCTTTGCTGATCGGGATCGCCGTGCACTCCAACGTTTCAGCCATGGTTCACGTCTTGCAATTGGGTGGTTTCGCAGTACTTTGGGTCATCCCGTATCGCGCCTTTTTCTATCTCTTGTACGCGATCGGCTGGCTCGCGCTCCTACATCCCTACGAGGCTGCGAACCGGGTCGGACTCGGGTACTTTTTTTGGGCGACCGCAGTGCGCGACGCGGTGGACCGACTGCTACCGGTGGCGAGCGTGGGCGGCAGCTTGGTTGGCGTTCGGATTCTACGGTGGCGTGGCATTGCGGGCGCACCGGCGGCGGCGAGCGTGATCGTCGAGATCTTCCTGACATTGGTCGCGGTGTATCTTTTTACCGCCCTGGGATTGATGCTGCTCGCGCAGTATGGCACCCACAGTCATGAGTTCCGACGCGTGCTGACCGTGTTCCTGCTCAGCTTGCCGGTTCCGGTCATCGTGTTGGTGTTGCTGCGAAGCGGCTCAGTATTCGCCGGTCTGAAGTCGTTCCTTCTATCCATCGCCGGTGAGAGCATCGCGTCGAAGGGAGCGGCTTCCTTGGACCGGGAAATTCGCGCCTCCTTGCATCGTCCGCGCGGATTGCTGGTGGCAGGGGTACTGCAGCTGCTCGCGCTGTGCTCCGGCTCCCTCGAAATCTGGTTTGCACTCCGGCTCTTCGAGCATCCCATCGGCATCGGTGCCGCGCTGGTGCTCGAGAGCATGACCCAGGCCGTGCGGCATATCGGATTCATGATACCGGCGGGCCTAGGCGTTCAGGAAGGCGGCCTGATCATCGTCGGACATGCGATCGGGATCGACAGCAACACGGCCCTCGCAGTCGCGATGGTCAAGCGGATGCGGGAGGTGATTTGGGGGTTGCCTTTTCTTCTGTCGTGGCAATGGATCGAAGGGCGAAGACTGCGGAGAGTATAGAAATAATGTCGAGCGGTTGTTTAGACTCCGGGGGCAACGGCTGGCACGCGCGTTTGCAGAGGGGTTTCGGGTTCATGTCGATATTCAAGTATGCGTGAGCGATCCGCGCTCGAGGTTTTTCTCACATTTCTCAAGCTGGGCCTGACTTCGTTCGGTGGTCCTATCGCGCACATCGGCTATTTCCGCCAAGAGATCGTCGCGCGCCGCCGTTGGGTCGATGACACGACTTATACGGATCTCGTAGCGCTCTGTCAGTTTCTGCCGGGTCCAGCGAGTAGTCAGGTCGGATTTTCTCTCGGGTTGATTCGGGCTCGGTATTGGGGCGCTCTCGCGGCCTGGGCCGGCTTTACGCTCCCCTCGGCCGTCGTCATGACGGCATTCGCTTATGGCGCTGGCGAACTCAGAAGTCCCATCGGCTTAGACGTCTTGCACGGATTAAAGCTGGTAGCAGTCGCGATCGTCGCGCAAGCCGTGTGGGGGATGGCAGCCACGCTATGCCCGGACCGCCAGCGTGCGTCGATCGCTTGCGTCGCGGCCGTCATCATCCTATTTAGCAACTCCTCGATCGCTCAAATCAGCGTTATTCTCTTAGGCGGCGTCGTGGGCTTTTGGTTGTGTCGTGCTTCGACCCCGGCGGTAGAGCGACCGCTAGGGATACCGGTCTCGCGCCGCGTGGGCATCGTGGCTCTCGCGGCGTTCTTTGCACTGCTCACGGTACTTCCAGTCCTAGGCACACATTCGCAAGGGATCGAACTCTTCGACGCCTTCTACCGGTCGGGTGCCTTGGTATTTGGTGGCGGCCACGTCGTATTGCCATTATTGAACAAGGCATTTGTAACCCCTGGCTGGGTGAGTCAGGATTCCTTTCTTGCAGGTTACGGCGCCGCGCAGGCAGTGCCCGGGCCCTTGTTTTCGTTCGCGGCGTATCTTGGGGCTGTGGGCAATCCAGCACCACACGGAATCGCCGGCGCGGCACTCGGAATCGTCGGCATCTTCCTGCCCGGTATTCTGGTCCTCTTGGGTATGTTGCCGTTCTGGGATATCTTCCGGCAGCGCACGGGTGCGCAAGCGGTGATGCGAGGAATCAACGCGGCCGTCGTTGGGCTGCTTGGTGCGGCACTCTACAGCCTGTTGTGGGTCAACTCCGTTCGATCGCCCGGAGATTTTGTGCTCGCCCTCATGGGCTTCGTATTATTGACCGCATGGCGCGCCCCGCCGCTTCTTGTTGTCATCCTGGGCGCACTCGGTGGAATCGTATTGGCCTAAGGTCTAGCGGACCGGTTGAAGAGGAATCCGGTAAGCTTGTGCCGTGGGCTATTTGAGAACCGTCACCGCCAGACGCTATGTGACTCCGCTGCGAGAGGGCGGCTCGCTGCCGGCCATCATCGAAGCCGACGACGATGGCTTGTACGTGGTCAAGTTTCGCGGCGCCGGCCAGGGCCCCAAAGCCCTGATCGCCGAGTTGTTGGCAGGCGAGATCGGCCGGCTGGCGGGACTTCCGGTGCCGGAGATTGTCTTTATGCAGCTCCCCGCCGAGCTGGCTCGTACCGAACCCGATCCCGAAATTCAAAGCCTCATTCAAACGAGCGCCGGCTTGAATATTGCTTTGGATTATCTGCCCGGCTCAGTCACCTTCGATCCATTGATATTTGTACCCGATCCGCAATTGGCTTCAGCCATTGTCTGGTTCGATGCGTTCGTGTGCAACGTGGATCGGACGGCGCGCAACGTCAACATGCTAATCTGGCACCGCCGGCTCTGGCTCATCGATCACGGTGCGGCTCTGTATTTTCATCACGCATGGAAACATGGCGATGAACTTGCGGCAAAGCCATTCGTGTTGATCAAAGACCATGTATTGCTCAAGCATGCAAGCGCCCTCGCCGAAGTCGATGCGCGGATGGCGCCGCTGCTCACGGTCGACAAATTGTCGAGCATCGTTCAATTGATTCCCGATTCCTGGCTGGCCGACGAATCGGAATTCGCAGACAAAGTCGCACAGCGCGAGGCCTATCTGAATTATTTCACGCTCCGCATCCAGTCTTCTCAAGTCTTTGTACAGGAGGCCATTCGTGCCCGATCTTCGCACGTATGACTACGCGATTGTTCGAGTCGTACCGCGGGTCGAACGCGGCGAATTCGTGAACGCGGGAATTATTCTATCCTGCGATATCGAGCGGGTTTTAGAGTCGCGCATCGAGCTCGACGAGGCGGCCTTGCTGGCACTGGACGCGGGCGTGGACCTCGAAATCGTCCGCAGTACTTTGGCGGCCATTCCCGCAATCTGCGCGGGCGGCATAGACGCAGGCCCCATCGGCAAGCTGTCCCCGCGCGAGCGATTTCATTGGCTGGTGTCGCCAAAAAGCACGATCGTGCAGACCTCCCCGGTGCATACGGGCCAATGCAGCGACCTTCAGACGGCGCTCGAACATTTGATGAACCGAATGATCCGGCGGTGAAGGGAGACGATCGGCCGCGAGGATAACCGAGCTGTTTAGAGCACCGCCAATCCTGGACGGCGGGTGCGGCGAGTCAATCGAGATCGACTGCAAAGCGCTTGAGGTTGGCGAGCGAGCAGTGGCTCAAGGCGCCTTCATGCGTAGCGCGCAAGACCACGCGCGGCGCATGCCCCGCTTGCAGCGCTTCCTGCCAGCGAGGTGCGCACAAACACCAGCGATCACCGGGCTTCAGTCCCGGAAAGCCGAAGTCCGGGACCGCCGTCGAGAGATCATTGCCGCGGGCCTTCGAAAACTCAAGAAAGCCCGGGGTCATAACGGCGCACACGGTGTGGCTGCCGATATCTTCGCGGCTGGTATCGCAGCAGCCGTCGCGAAAGAAACCCGTCATCGGGCTCAAGGAGCAGACTTCGAGCCGATCGCCGAGCACGTTCTTCGGCTCGTTGCCCCGGCCGCCGCCCTTGCCGGCGTCATCTCTTAACATCGGGATTCTCTGCATGGTCGCTCCCTACGCACCCCATAACACTCTGGCCTTCGTCAGGCGCGACAAGGACTCGGTTTTGCCCAAAATGGCCAAGGTGGCATCGATGGGGGGCGACACTGTTCCACCGCAGACCGCCAGTCGGATGGGCTGGGCCAGTTTGCCGAGCGAGACCCCTTTAGCGGCAGCCAGACCATTGATGACCTCGTGGATTGCCGGCGCCGACCAGTTCGCGAGGTGGTCTAGGCCGCTCGATGCCTCTGCGAGCAGCGTCAATATCTCCGCAGTCACGTGCTTGCGGACGGCCTTTTCGTCGTAGACAGCGGGTGCCCGAAAGAAAAACAGACTATTGAGAGCCATTTCTCGCATCGTCTTGGCGCGTTCGCGCTGAGCGAGCACGATTTGCTCAAGTTGCGCATCATCATTGGCGTCAATCCCTTCGCGATTCAGCTGCCAACGCAGCACTGGCACGATGCGCGCTGCAGGAGCCCGCATCATGTGTTGTTGATTGAGCCAGGCGAGTTTTTCGGCATTGAAGGCCGAGGCCGACTTATTTACATCAGCAATATCGAACAATTGCACCATCTCTTCGATGGTGAAGAACTCTTGGTCACCGTGCGACCACCCCAAACGCGCCAGGTAATTGAGCACGGCCTCCGGCAAAAACCCCTCGTCACGATACTCAAGCACGCTGACCGCGCCGTGCCGCTTGGAGAGCTTGGTGCCATCGGCACCCAAGATCATAGGCAGATGCGCATAGACCGGCGGCCGTTGCCCCAATGCGAGCAGCATGTTCATTTGCCGCGGTGTGTTGTTCAAATGGTCGTCACCCCGAATGACATGCGTGATCCGCATGTCCATGTCGTCCACCACCACGCAGAAGTTATAGGTGGGCGTGCCATCGGAGCGCGCGATGATCAGATCATCGAGCTCTGAGTTCTGAAACACGACCCGGCCATGCACGACATCATCGACAATCACTTCCCCGCCGAGCGGATTCTTGAAGCGCACGACCGGTGCAACGCCCGGACGTGCGTCGGTACGGTCGCGCCACCGGCCGTCATATCTCGGCTTTTCGCCCCGGGCTGTCTGCGTAGCGCGCAGTTCCGCGAGTTCTTCCTTGGTGCAGTAGCAACGATAGGCATTACCGCTGCTGAGCAGCTCTTCGATGACATCTTTATAGCGGTCAAAGCGCTTGGTTTGATAAAAGGGGCCTTCATCATGCACGAGGCCCGCCCACTCCATGCCATCCAGAATCTGCTGGATCGCCGGCGCGGTAGAACGCTCCAAATCGGTGTCCTCGATGCGCAGCACGAACTGACCTGCGTGCCGGCGCGCATACAGCCAGCAGAACAAAGCGGTGCGCAATCCGCCGATATGCAGAAAACCTGTTGGGCTGGGGGCAAATCGGGTACGGACAGTCATGAGGCTCGAGTCGCGGAAAAATAAGGGCGAGAGTGTAGCAGAGGCCCCCAGAGACGCGCGGGCAGCCGCATTCAGTGCCGGCACTGTTTGTTTTAACGAGTTCCCAATGTCATACTTTGCTGCTTCCTTATGGGCGGTTAGCTCAGCGGTAGAGCACTGCTTTCACACGGCAGGGGTCACAGGTTCAATCCCTGTACCGCCCACCAAAGACACTTTGGACAGCGTCGCGGCAATTCTGCTGGCCGCTCTCAACGCGTTGGCAGCGATGGTGAGGCTGGGGTTGACCGCACCACTCCGCGGCATGAACGACGCGTCGACGACGTAGAAATTCTCCAAATCATGCGCACGGCAATCGCGATCGAGCACGCTGGTCGCAGGGTCGAGGCCGAATCGGCAGGTTCCGCAGGGGTGCCCATAATTCATTTCAAGCCGGGGCGACATGCGCAACATCCGCCAAGGCTTGACGCTGCGCCCGAACGCCTCACGTAGTGCATCGGCGCGCTGCCGCAGATCGTCCCCTATCGTGTACGTGAAATTTGCACCGTCAGGCTCAGTCGGGTCCAATACGATCCGGTTATCGGGACTCGGGTCGTCCTCGGTCATCGCCGCAAAAATGCTGGATGCGCCGAGGATCCGCGAACCGATGGCCGCGGGTACCTTGACCAGCAAACTCAACAGACGTTCGTTGCCGATACCGACGCGCCGCAGAGTGTCCTTGAGGTAGTTTCGAATTTGCGAAGTGCCGGCGTCGAACCCCAGGCTCTGGACATAACCTAACCGCTGCCCGTTGTGCACGTAAAAATCGCGCACCGATAGGGATTTTTTCTGCCGACCTTTGCGGCTGAAGCGGCGCGGTGCCCAGAGCGCTACCAGGTCCGAAGTATGGAACATCAAGTTACGCCCGACCTGATCGGACCGATTAGCGAGCCCCTGCGGCCAGAACGAATTGTTCGAACGCAGCAGAAGTTGCGGCGAATGCAGTGCCCCTGCTGCCAGTACGGTGACTCGGGCCCGCAACTTGAGCTCTGCTCCGCGATATAGCGCACGAACAGCGTGAACCTGGCGGTCGTCCGCGTCGAGACGCTGCACATCGCAGTGATCAAGGATAAAGCAGCGAGGTTGGCGCAGCGCAACGTCCAGGCAAGCGCTCCGGGCGTCGGACTTGCATTGACGCGGGCAGATTCTCCCGATGCATTCCTGGCAGTTCTCGTCATAGCGGATCCCGACGTTCAGGCGCTCGGGCTTTAATCCGTTGTCGCGCATCGCCTTCATCAACGCGCGATCCCATTCGCTGAATCGCGCCTCGCCTTCGGCATCGGAGGAGCGCACGATGCCATAGAGAGATTCGGCGCGGGCGTAGAACGGCAGGAATTCCTCGTAAGTAACAGGCCACGCAGCCACTTTCTGACTGGTGGTCTGCAGGGCTTCGAAGTCCGACGGCGCCATCCGCTCCAGCGCCGCCGCGTAAAAAATCGACGACCCGCCGATGGCGCAACCCACCGGCGCGTGAAAGCGGTCGCACCGGCCATCGGGCCGGCGTTGACTGACGACGTACGGCCACCAGCCATGCGCCTGTCTGATCTCCGGCGTCGGCGCATCGCCCGACGCAAGGTCTCGCTCGACACGGCCTCCCTTCTCGAGAAATAGCACGCTGAGTCCGCGCTCTGCCAGTGCATGTCCCACAGTGGCACCGCCAATCCCGGTACCGATCACGATGACGTCCCAGATTTGCTGCAAATCGGGAGGTTGCGCGTAATCGCCTGAATCGGTTCGCATCGACTCAATGTTGTCCATGATGGACTGGGTTATATCATTTCAAAGCTCGGTCGACCGCCGCGATCACCGGTGTTTCTGGATCCTGATCTACGGCACCGATTTGAAGTGCGGCGGGGTAAACGAAATGAATCGGCGTGCGTTCAATATTCACGAACAAGGACACGCGACACGGGTTACGCTGCAACGCACAAATCAGTTCCTGCAATGCGGCGACCGCCGCGCCGAGCAATGGTTCTGCAAATGGATCAAATGCATCCACCGAATACCCAAGCAAGAAATAGATGCAACGGCGCAACAAAGTGCTGATTGTGAGCGCAACTTGATGTTTTCTTTAACATAATGTTTTTTTCATTACGATGCACATGTTGCTGTAATACTGCTGTGATCTAGAATGTTGAAAAAGCAGCTAGGGGTTAGGGGTACGCGATGACCGAAGTCACGGGAAGAACAATAAGTTTGTCATCCGACGCTCTCGACGCTCTACCGCGGCAGCTTCACCAACAAAATGTCCCCACGACCTCATTGCTTTGCAACGGGTCAATTCAAAACAAAGCGGTCCGGTTCGGCAGTCTCGATCCCGCATACCTTACGCTGCTGAAGCGAAGCACTCTGCCGCTCGTCACTGTGTGCGTGCTTGCGGCTTGCATGCTGATCGGCGGTCAATCGGCTTCACTGCAATATTGTGGACTTGCGCTGGTCGCTTTCCTGATCTCCGCGCAGGTCTTAAGCCCGCTGGATTTGCGGAACCAGGAGAGCGCCACGGGGCGCACGCGCAAGGCGGCGGCGCGCATTTTTCTCGAATGGACCTGCGTCGCGGCGGTGCTGGTATTTCTATCATTTGCATTTAAGTTAACGCAGGTGTTTGCCCGAGATGTCATCCTCGGTTGGCTTTTGGCAACACCGGTCGCATTGCTGATTGTCGACTCGCTCAGTGCTCTGGTTGCCAAATGGCTCGCCCCGGACCGCTCAATCGCTCAACGCTACATCATCATTGGCGCCAACGATGTCGGTCTCGAACTCGCGCGCCGCATCGCGCAAAGTCACGGCGCAGGAAAATTTCTTGGATTCTTTGATTACCGCAGCGCCGGCCGGCTGAACACGGATCTCGACAACCCGGTCACGGGAAATTGCTCGGCCCACGATTTTGCCGAATTCGTGCGGGCGAACTCGATCACTCGAGTTTACTTGGCACTGCCGATGTCCCCTGCACCGCGTATCGAGGAACTCCTCAAGGAATTGCGGGACACAACGGCCTCCATTTATTTCGTGCCGAACCTCTTCGCATTTGACCTAGTGCAGGCCCGATGCGTCGAGATCAACGGCATGCCCGTGTTCTCAATTTGCGATTCACCCCTACATGGTATGAGCGGGTTTTGGAAACGCGCCTTCGATCTTCTTCTGGCGTGCGTGCTGCTGCTCTTAGGGTGGCCTGCACTGCTGGCGGTCGCCTTGGCCATCAAACTATCTTCGCCGGGACCGGTGCTATTCAAGCAACGTCGCTACGGCCTGAACGGCGAGGAAATCCTGGTCTACAAGTTTCGCAGCATGACGGTCTGCGAGGATGGTCCCGTCGTCGCTCAAGCGATCCAGAGCGATCGACGCGTCACCCGCTTGGGCGCGTTTCTGCGCCGAACCTCGTTCGATGAGTTGCCGCAAATCTTCAATGTACTTGAAGGCAAAATGAGTTTTGTCGGCCCCCGACCCCACGCGGTCGCGCACAACGAAGAGTTTCGCAAATTAATCAGCGGCTACATGATCAGGCACAAGGTGCGTCCCGGCATCACCGGCTGGGCCCAGGTCAATGGTCTGCGGGGTGAGACATCGACCGTGGAGATCATGCGGCGGCGCGTCCAGTATGACCTCGACTACCTCAAGAATTGGTCGCTCGCTTTGGACCTCAAGATCATCGCGCGCACGGCCGTGACGGTATTGCAGGGCCGAAACGCGTATTAGTTTTTCAACCGCGTTCGAACATTGCCGGTGCGGCGCTCTTTTTGCCGCCGATACGCAGCCGTCGTCCGAGAAAGCGGAATCCTCGCTTCGCAAACGCCAGCGGCCACGGTAGTGGTTGCCGGCAAAAGGCAACCTTGCGAATGTAGGTTTCAACGGTCCACTCAGCGCTCGCTCCCTTCGGAAAGAAGATGGTGTCCCCCGCGCTCAAGCGGTGCGCGCCACGGTCGTCTTTAATGACGACCCCGCCCTCGATCACGTAGATGGTCTCATCCTGATCGTAAAACCAATTGAACCTGCCCGCCGTGCAATCCCATATCAGTGAACAGGCGTTACCGTCTGCACTGCTCGACAACACCGCGTTGCGCGCGAGCGGATTACCTTCGAGGATCCAATCGGGATGAATCGGGCATGGATTCAGCGGAAGTTTTCCCACTTCGGTTTTGATCACGCTTTCGACTGGCATTCACGCCTCCTTCCAATGGCATAACGGCTCCGCGCGCCCGTCGATAGACCGGCACAGAGAATAAAACTCAAGATTCGCATCAATCAACGTACCGGGCCGCAGCAGCTAATTCTGTAAGCATTATGACATATCGCGTGGAAGACGAATCCCACGGGGACCTGCACACCCCTTAACCACGTGCAGCGGCCGCATGCGAATGGCGCGCGATTGCACTCTCGATTGCTCCCGCCGATATGCCTTGAGCACGCTCAATGTGAACTGTTTCACGTTAGCTCAAATCAGCAACGTTCGGGAACGGAGACAGTTTGGCACGTTTGCAATTGCGAATGATCATCCATGTGTCGACTCGTACGCGTCGACGTTATGTCTACTCATCCGCAAATCATGCGCGGCGGGTAGGCGCGACGGGCTATCAGGGGAAACGCATCATCACTTCAGTCGATCGAACTCGCCGCCTCGCACGCACCTCCGCTCCGAACATGCGTGCCGGCATAGAGATCCATCGCGACCGCAAGAGTTCATACCGTTCGTTGCTCTCGCACCTTGTGCGGTGGACGATCGGATTTGCAGTGGTTTCCGCTTTGGCGGCTTGCAATGAAAATTCTTTGACTCCCGGAAGTGGCTCGGACTCCGGCTCCGCTGAAGCGAAGCCCGTCATCACGCTGGAATTGAATCCCAGCAGTGTCGCGATGGGTCACTCGACGACTTTAAAATGGAATGCGACCTCTGCCCAAAGCTGCACCGCGTCCGGCGGCTGGAGCGGCGGCCAACCGACCAGCGGTACTCTATCCACGAGTCCTCTGACGTCGACCACCAGCTTTACGCTCACGTGCGTCGGAGCCGGCGGCTCGGTCACGCAGTCGGCACAAGCCATCGTCGCCGAGCCGGCGCCGTCGGTGACTTTGGCAGCTTCACCGACCACGATCGGCAGCTTCGGGACTTCGGTTCTGACGTGGAACGCGACCGACGCGGTGGAGTGCACGGCAAGCGGCGGTTGGCACGACTCGGTGCCGACCAGCGGCACCTGGTCGACCGGTAGCCTTTCCAACACTAGCGACTTCGCGGTGACCTGCACGGGTCCCGGCGGCTCCGCAACCCAGTCGGTAACCGTCACCGTGACTGCCCCGGCTCCCGCGGTGGCCCTGCAAGTCAATCCCAGTACTGTCAGCTCAGGCAACCCTGCGACCCTCACGTGGTCGGCCGCGAACGCCACATCGTGTTCCGCCTCGGGCGCATGGTCGGGCAGCAGACCGGTGAGTGGTTCGCAATCCACGGGGCCGATGACGGCCAATTCGACCTATACGTTGGTCTGCACGGGTTACGGAGCGAGCGCAGGTCAGTCAGCAACGGTTTCCGTGGCGCCGTCGGCACCGTCCGTCAGTCTTAGCGTCGGTCCCAGCACGATTACGAGCGGCACCAGCTCGACGCTGAGCTGGTCCGCCGCGAACGCCACATCGTGTTCCGCTTCGGGCGCCTGGTCGGGCAGCAAGCCGCTGAGCGGTTCGCAATCGACCGGGGTTCTCGCCGCCAATGCGACGTACATCTTGACCTGCACCGGTGCCGGGGGCAGCGCAGTGCAAACCGCAACGGTCACGGTGAAGTCACCGGCGCCCAGTATCATTTTCAGCGTGGGTCCGAGCGCGATCGCCAGCGGTAGCAATGCGACGTTGAACTGGTCCGCGATCAATGCGACTTCGTGCTCCGCTTCGGGTGCATGGTCCGGTAGCAAGCCGGTGAGCGGCTCGCAATCGACGGGCACCCTCACGGCCAGTGCGACGTATACCTTGAGTTGCAGCGGTGCCGGGGGCAGCGCAGCGCAGTCCGCAACGGTGACCGTGAGCGCGCATCCTGGCGCCACCGTGAGCTTCAGCGCCAGCCCGAGTACCATTGCGAGCGGTAGTGCAGCGACGCTGACCTGGTCGTCCACGAATGCCACCTCTTGCAGCGCGACTGGGGCCTGGTCGGGTGTCAAGCCCTTGAGCGGCTCCCAATCCACGGGTGCGCTCACGGCCAATGCGACTTACACGCTGGCCTGTAGCGGTACCGGCGGCAACGCGGCGCAGTCCGCGACGGTGTCCGTCACGCAGCCGGCGCCGACAATCAGTCTAACCGCGAGTCCTAGCACGATTGCGAGCGGCGCGAACTCAACGCTCACTTGGTCGTCCACGAATGCGACCTCGTGTACGGCTTCAGGTGCGTGGTCCGGAGCCTTGGCCGTGCGCGGTTCGTCGTCCACGGGCGCCCTCAAAACCGATGAGATCTATACGCTGACCTGCAGCGGGCCCGGCGGTAGTGCCGTGCAGTCCGCAGCGGTGTCGGTGACGCAGCCGGCTCCGACCGTGAGTTTTACGGCGAGCCCGAGCACGATCAAGAGCGGCAGCAGCTCCACTCTCACCTGGTCGGCCGCCAATGCAACCACCTGTACGGCCTCCGGTGCCTGGTCGGGCAGTAAGGCCGTGAGTGGCTCGCAAGCCACGGGTGCGCTCACGTCTGATGAAACCTATACGCTGACTTGCAGCGGCGCGGGCGGCAATGCGGTGCAGGAAGCAACCATCTCAGTGACCACGCCCGCGCCGTCGGTCACGATTTCCGCCAATCCGAGCACCGTCAAGAGCGGCGCCGTCTCGACGCTCACCTGGTCCTCGACGCACGCGACGTCCTGCACCGCCTCGGGCGGTTGGACGGGCAGTGAAGCAACCGGCGGTTCGTACAGCACCTCGGCCCTCGCAACGACCACGACGTTCGTCCTTGCGTGCACCGGGGCCGGCGGCTCTGCGTCTCAATCCACCACGGTGACGGTCGCGGCCGACGAGCCCAGCGTGGCACTCAGCGCCAGTCCGACCAGCGTATCCGCGGGTGGTAGCTCGACATTGACCTGGTCTTCGACCAACGCCACGGCCTGCACGGCATCGGGCGGATGGTCCGGAAGCCTCGCGACCGCCGGCTCACAATCTACGGGCGCGCTCAGCGCATCCACGACGTACACGCTGAGCTGCGCGGGTGCCGGTGGCTCGGCTGCACAGAGCGCGACCATTACCGTCACGCCCGCGACTACGAGCGGCACGGCGGCCCTATCGTGGGTGCCCCCCACCGCGAATACCGATGGCTCGACGGTGACTCCGTTGTCCGGATACACCATCTACTACGGCACCTCGGAGAATGCCCTGACTGAGTCCATTGCAGTGAGCGGCGCATCGACGACCAGTTACCCGGTCTCGGGTCTTGCCGCGGGTACCTGGTACTTCGCGGTGGCCGCTGACGCCGGCGACGGCACCCAGAGCGCGATGAGCAATGTGGGCTCGAAGACGATTGAGTGATGCAAATCAGCAACGTGCCTCCGGTCTCGATCACAGGTCCTTAAAAAAATACTCCTGACGCAGGCGACACAATTCGGGTTCCATCGCTGCATCGAAAGCACCTTCTCGGCGAGCGATCAGGTCTGCCCACGGATACTGCATCGACTCCGCCTGCCAGAACCGTATCAAATCGTCGACCTTCGCGACGACTTTCGCCGGATTCCCCATCACGACGCTGCCTGCGGGGACACTCTGTCGGACCACCGATCCCGCACCGATGATAGAGCCTTCACCGATCGTAGTGCCGCCCAGGACGATCGCGGACTCCCCCACGTATACATCATCTCTGATCACTATCGGCCCAATTCGGTCGATCCGTAAGCCATGCCGCTGATAGAGAACCTCGATGGAGCCATCGTGGCATATCAACGTGCAGCTCCCAAGACATACTCGATTACCAATCCATGTGTATGGGGGATCAACGAACTTTGTCGATGGCAAAATGCTGCAATCCGTCCCGAGATGATAGAGCCCGCCGTGACGTTGCAGATACGATGCCCATTCCCTGCCCCCCGGGCGATTCAATCGCTTATAGACGGATAGCGCCTTGTTGTGCTCCAAGGCAAGGTATCGGACGAACTTCCTGATCACGTCACTCCCCGTCCGGTCTTTGCACCGAGGATCTGCACCATGCTGCCGACGGTCTGGCCACGACGTCCCAACGCGGCAATCTCGCTGGCGGTAAATTTAACCCCGAAACGTTTCTCGACCGCGATGATGAGATTGATGTGTGCCATTGAATCCCATCCCTCGACGTCCGCGGCGGATGTCGATTCTGTGATGACGAGTTCATCGTCGTCAAAAACCCGTCGAAATACCTCTTCAAGCTCAGACTGCAGTGGGTTCATCGGATGGAATCTCCCGAATAAAGTGCTGATGTGGTTTCCACTGGTCGTCGACGCGAAGCTCCCAGTAGGAGTTTCCAGGCATTTCGCCATTAATCTGAATAAAACCAAGTGCTCGATAATGCTCCCTCACCAGGTCGTTTTTCGGCGTCGGAATGTACTCGCCTATCACGCGTTTCAATCCGCGCTGGCTCGCAGCGGCGACCACATTATTCAGAAGCAAGCGTTCGACTCCGCGCTTCAACACCCGGCAACTCATCAACCAGGTATCAATGATCAGCGCGTCCGCTTCAGTCCGCGCCAATAGCACGCTGATCAATCCATTGTCGCCGAATCGGTCCTTGAGGGAAATCGTTCGTGTAATCCAGGTCGGATTCGCCATCAGGTTGAGTACGTCGGCATTTGTGTAGCGTCGCGTCGTCAGATTGAATTGATTCGATCGATCAATGAGCTGCGCGGTGCGCTCAACAGTCGCAGCGACCACAGGCTCGATTCGCGCCACCATGTCGAGCGATTGCAGGAACGAATCTAAGTTCATGGCGGACGACTCGAGCGCTTGCCGCTTGGAATCGGACCGGTAGAACTCCGTCCGCTTCAAATCCTCCGTGCTGATGGTCAGCGTCTCAAAATAACGCTGCCGATCTAGCGCTCGAATATAGTACGCCGGATCGTCGGGCACCTCCGGGACCGCCACTTCCGGCCGCAATTGACGGACAATCGAACGCTCCGCCGGATTGTCATCAAAAAATACCAGGGAATTTAAGCCTATATTCAGTTGTGCAGCGATCCGAGCCAGATTTGTCGCCTTGTCGTCCCAGTTAGCGATGAAGCACGAGATATCGTCGAGGCGCAACACCATTTCCGGATGTTTCTCGAAAACCTCACGCGCGATCGCGTCGTTATTCTTGCTGCAAACCGCCAGAATGACCCCGCGCTCGCCTAGCGATTTCACATATCTTTGAAACGCCACAAAGGCTTCGCTCTCCGGATCTCCCTGTCCGAGCCGGATACCTCCTAACCCATCATCGCCGATCACGCCGCCCCACAACGTGTTGTCGAGATCGAGCACCAGGCACTTTCGCCCGACGCCAGATTGCGCGAGGATCAAAGAGGCGAGGCTATGCGCGTAGTCGACCAGATGTTCCGGCGAACAGGGAAGCTTGGCTTGATGAAAAAAACGATCATCACCCCAGTCCCAGCGACCCGAAGCGGCAGCAAGCTGATCAACATCGTGGATGGTAACCTCCGGCGGCGCATTGTCCTCTAGCGCGTGATTTACGAGAGAAATGAACCTGCCGAAGCCCGCCGGATGCCGTGCCTCGAGATTACCCATCACCCGCCAGGGAGGAGCTGCGAAGTTGCTCTGGATGACCTGACACTGCAGTTTTTCACGCGCGATGCGCCATAGGGAGGTCCACGTCGCGATTTCCGCGTCGACTTTGCGCTGCACCTCTTCCCGACTGTTATTCACCTCCGGCGTTGATTGCAGATCCCGCCAGGACGTAAAAATGAGAACAAGATCAGGTTGAAACTGATGGAGACCTGAGGTGGGATCAAGAAACTCTTGATTCAGGGTCCCGTAGTCAGACTCATAGAACTCTGCGGCTATTCGGCCCGCCTGCAAGTAGAGGTCGAGTAGATCCACCAGTTGGTGTGTCGTCATACTGCCGAGAACAGCGATCTTGGTCGTGCGGCCCGGAGGACGGGCACTCTTTATTTTCTTAAGTACCCGGTGCAAAGAAATGGCGGTGGTGTAGTCCAGCTCAGGGATCACGAGACGTGGAAACACCTCGGCTACTCGATCGACGTTTCCCGCCTTTAGCTCGGCCTTCAGCCAAGACAAGAGCTCATTGCCGGCGTTCTTATCCGAAGCCGCGCTGGCTAGGAAATTCTCGACGATGTCAGGGGATGTTGACATGCACAAATCTGTTGCGGCTCAACCGCAGCGACTCCCGGGTTCCGTCCGCATCAGACTAGTTTCAGCGGCGGCCGATCGCCAACGAGCCGCGATCGCCCTGCCGCAGCGATCAGCACCATCATCCGCAAGCGGCGCTTCAACAAAAAAAACGGCGCACCGAAAGCGAAGCCGAAACGACCCCTGCGCAGATTCGGGAGGGCCTGCAACTGCAGGACCACGCGCGCATTCTTCAGTTCCATCTTCATGGGGAGAATCCAGAATATGGCGATGATGCACAAGCGTATCCACAAACGATTAAGAGCTTTCGGGCTGGGGTAGTCCCACGCAATAAAATTGTTGTGGAGCAAAGCGAATAGTACCAAGCGATCGGTAAGTCCCAGATTCTTCCACCGACGCCGTGCATTGGCGGGATTCGGGCCGCACCAAGCAACCCCGCGGATCTGTACGACATACGGGGTGCCGTTCCACGTGCTCTCCAGCATCGAGGGACGATAGGGAATGTCTAGCCATGCTGCCAGTCGGCGCATCGTCGGCTCGAGTGCTAGATGCATGTCCTCGAAGCGGATAGCCCGCGACCGGGACTCCATTCCCCGGTGGCTTCTGTCCCACTCGCGCGCAACGAGGTCAAGGTTTGTCGCGACCGCAGGATCAAAGTAATGCACCGCCATTTCGGGGCGATACTTCTCGCCATACATCTCCATATCCAATTTCCGATCGAACCAGGAGTCAAGTCCGGAAATCGGATCGCGTATCGTATGGATGAATTGCCCATCTGGAAAATCTTCGATAAAGCGCTCGGCCAGTTCTTGGTCAAACCAATGTTGTGCGTAGACCATCAGCGGCCGCGGATTTTCGAGACGGCGTCCGACCGCGATGGCAAAAGCGACATATAGGAATTGGAAAAAACGCGGGCGGGCGTCCAGCCATGCCGCTGGCCGATCGCCATAGAGCTCATACAAAGCGTGGACGGATGCGTAATAATCTGCCGGGTCAATGGCGAAATCGCCGGTGGGGTTGTCTTTCTGAAAGAAATCGCCGTCGGAATTTCTTTCCAATCCACCGTCCGGATTGGTCTTCAATCCGGAAAACAACGGGTAGGCGACCAACTTCTCCCACACAGATAGAGACGAATACTTCTGAAAAAATGGGTAGATGTACGTGCTGGTGAGCATGGGCAAGATCACGATATCGGGATGATTATCGAGATAGCTGGCCGCGAGAAGGGAACCGCTGCCGCCGCAGTGGCAGATGGTCACGGCACGATTCATGCCGGACACATCATAATGCCGCCCGAATTCGACCTTCTCAGCGGTTAGCTCGCGAATGGCGCCGTATTCATCGCCATAGGAACGATAGGCGCGCTGTAGAACCTCGTCCGTGCTCGTCCCGAATCCAATCGGCATACGCAGCGCTGCGCTTCGCAAGTGTTCTCTTCCCGCAACCATATCGCATCCCACCGACCTTAGACCGTCAAAACCACAGCCCGTGTTTGTCCTAGCTCTTCGCTTTTTTCAGTTGTGCAAAATAGATCCGTGTTGTATAGGGTACTTTGATTTTTTCCGGTAGGCCTGCCAAATACTTCGAGATTTCAGCAATGATGCGATCGAATGTCGCATCACTTCCTGCCTGGCGCCTTAAAGTGGCGTGGGATTTCCAAGCCACGATGATGTCCGACTTCGGCATATCCCAATCAAAGGTGCCTTCGATCGACTTCGCTGCCGAAAAGTACCCAGTGGAATTGATGACGTTCGTGGGGTCTTCTCGTCTTAATCCGTAAGAATAGGCCGGGATGAATGATTTGATGATTGATTCAATTTTCTGCTGAATGGGATCATCGAGATTCCGATGATTCCACATGCAGGCAAACCAACCCTGCGGCAGCAGTATTCGTTTGACCTCTGATAAAGTGGCCTTTTGATCGACGACGTTGAACGAGCTACCGAAAAATGCCGCTTGGAAGCTGTTCGCTGGCAACCCCGTCGCCTCACCGGTCCCTACAGACCAAGTGACCGATTTACCTCGCGTATTTTTGATGCCGATTTCGCGCATTGCATCGTTGGGCTCGACTGACTTGACGGTGAGTCCGTGTTTCAGCAACTCCTTCGTAAGTTTCCCTGTACCCGCGCCGACTTCAGCGACAGGCTTTTGCGGGACGCAGCCCATGGCGGCCAGCAACTCTTTGATCGCATCGTAGGAATAGTCGGCCCTCTTATCATAGTGGGAGGCGTGCTCCGTGTAATCCCAGTTGACCTTTGGAGCGGTGTTGTCAGCCATTGATGTTCTCCCCGTAGTTCGATGTAGTTTGAATGTTGGTCAGTCAATTTGATCCGGTGAGAGCCTCTTCCAGCAGAAGCTCGCCCCCTCTGACCATGTTTTGGTAGAGTTCCACGTCTCCGGGATTGTCGATTTCACCCCATTGACCGTCGGTGCCGAAGGTCCCGATGGGTATTGTCTTTCCCGCAAGCAACCGGCGGAGCAATCCCGTCATATCGAGACGGTCGCGGGTCGCTGCTTCGAGCCCGTCAAGCAACGCTTCGACGGCGCTCCATGCGGTCGGCGTGAACTTGAGCAGTCCCATGTATTGCCCTCCGATGTCCTCGATCCGCCCCGTCTTACCTCCGATTTCGAGCAATTCCCCAGCCTCATCGATGCGGAAGGTCTCGGCATCCGCCAGCGGATCGTCGAAGCGCCGCGTCCAAAGGTCCCGCCATAAGCGGTCGTAGCTGATGACCAGCGGCCCGGGCGCATGGGCCAGACCCCGCACCAGCTCGCTTCGATAGAAAATATCGGCGTAACTGACGATGACCGGACCTGCGCGCAGCCAAGTGGCAGCGGCGGCGAGTGACATCACCATGTTGGTTTGCGACCATCGCGGATTGTCGAAATAGGCCAAGCCGGGAAAATTCAACATCTCGGCGCGATAGCCTCGGACGATTCCGATTTCTTCGACGCCGCCGCGCCGCAGTGCTGCTATTTGGCGGTCGAGCAGCGGCCTTCCCTCGAGTTCAACCAAGCATTTCGGGCGGTCGTCGCCCACCGAGCCCATGCGGCTGCCGCGGCCGGCGGCGAGGATCACGGCGCGCATTACGCCGCCTTGAAGACGTGACGGAACAGGGCGACGTCGTCGGCTGCGAAGGGGGTGTTTCGTTCCGGGTGCCACATGATGCCGGTGGTCGGTCGTGCCGTGTGGCGGATGGCCTTAACGACGCCGTCGGCGGCGACCGCCCAGACGTCGAGCGGCGGCCGTGACTCGCGGGCCGCAAAGCGATGATAGCTATTGACCTCCGTCGATTCGCCGTTGACCTGAATGACTTGACGTCGCGTCACATGGCCTTCGACGCGCTGCAGCGGTACTCCGCAGCGCTGCTGAATCAGCTGCATACCGCGGCACACCCCGAGCACCGGTAGCCCGCGTGACTCGGCTGCATCCAGCAGCGCATTCTCGGTGGCGTCGCGTTCCGGCGCATCGCCGCCGAGCGCAGCAAGATCATTACCCCCCGTCAATACCAGCCCAGCGAGGTCCGAACCGCCGCACAGGGCGAGGGCCACGTCAATGACATTGGGCAAGGGCAACGGCAACAGGCCGCACGCTGCGATGAATCGCGGCCACGCCTGATCCAGGCAATCGCGACGCTCGCCGTATTCCGGAATCACCGTGACACGTTGGGTGATCGCGACCTTTCTCATGCGATCAGCAAGACCTTCTGATTTGTGCAGTCCAGGCACAGCTTATGCGCGGCCCGCCAGCGATTGAACAGGATTTCGCCGGCGCCGATCACTGCCGGAATGCCGAGCTCACCGGCGCGAATCGCCATGTGAGAGTTGGCGCCGCCGAATTGAGTGACGAAGCCGCTGATGCCGCGCGTGAAGATCCAATCGAAACCCGGGTCCGCGCTCGGAACGAACAAGATGCGGCCCGCGAAGCTTTCCGGCGGGTCACTAACCGAGGCAACCGCGGCGGTGACGCTCTTACGCGTAATGAAGTTGGGTTGGCTCGGCGGCAAATGAAAGGCGAACACTTCGTTAGGCGCCGCAATGACCGGCGGCAGCACGAGATTGCGCGTGAGCGCATGCCGCTCTCTGCCGCGCGCGATACTATCGAGCAGTCTCTCCCGCACGGAACCGCTCTCGCTATAGAGCGTGCGGATGGCATCGTAGTCGAGGAAAGCGCAATCCTCGACCGATAGGCCATACTCCTCGCCCATCTCCCGAATCAGCGACAAGGCGTCGCTCAGACTGCGTGTAAACACGAATTTCGCATACTCACGCCCCTCGATGCCCGCCTTGATGAACTCGATCAGACTCAGGACGTCGATATCGAGCTGATGCTCTTTGAGCAGCTGCTCGATGCGCCGCAATTGCTCAATGGAGAGCGCGAAGCGTGGCTGTGCGGATGAGGCTGTACGGGCTCCCGTCCAGTCGAAATACAGGTCCGGTGCCTCGTCGTAGCGGGGCGAAAGAATGTCGTACGTGCCGGGTCGGAGGTGACCGTAGCGCGCCAAGAATTCCGCCTTGGTCCGGTGCGCGAAATCGTGTCCGATCCGTGACCCGACGGTGTCGACGCTCGCCATGAAGGTCGCGTGCTCCTCGGCATCGAGGACGCCGGCTGCGACGAAGGACTGCAGCAGTTGTACGGCAATGAATCCGGCGCGCGCCAGACCCGCAAAGGGCAGAGTTCCGTAGCGTTTACAGTCCTCGATCAGCCAATAGATGCGGCTGATTTTGTCGATCTTGGCGTCTCCGATCGCCGGCATCCGTTGCGCCAAGAGATCGATTTTCGCCCGGTCGCGCCGCCACAGCGCAGTCTCACCGTGGATGATGCGATTGGTCAGGCGCCGCAGCGCGCCCGACAATTCAGTGATATCCGCCTGCGAGAAGCCGTTCTCCGTCAGCCTGGTCAATCGTTGCGGCAAATCGAGCGTGTAGCACGAGAAAATGATCTCGAATTCGACCTTGTCGTGCAGCTGCGGCTCGGCAAGCAGCCGGTCGATGTAATAGTTCACGAGGCGCGCGGCCAGATCGCTTGGTACGTCGCGTGGGATGAACGAATTGAAGCTCACTCGCACGTCAATGTAAGGCAAGCCGTGAAAGCTCACCAACAGCGGGAAGCTGCGTAGATTCTGGTATCCGTAGTTATCGCGCTGGTACGCCCAGATCGCATCCGTGACGAGTTCGCGGTACAGCGACAAGGAGAGCGGCCAGGGCCGGAGGCCAATGATTTCCGCCGGGTTCCAATCCGGCATGACGCCGAATATCGAGCGGCTGCCGTGTAGAAAAGGATGCGGACGGCTGAGCAACTCGACCTTGCGTGCCACGTCGGCGAGCGCGCTGCTGACCTGCTCGTCAGTGACCGTTTCATGCCGCTCGATCGAGAGACGTCGCACCTGCAACAGGTAAATCTGCCCGTCGCCGTCGACTGCAAACTCCACGTCGATCGCATCACAGGCGAACAGCCCTTCAAGCTCGCTGACGAGGGCGATGACCGGCGCCAACGTCGGCGGGCACACATCGACCCGCGACTTGAGGCACAGAAAAGTCTCGAGATTATCCCCAACCCCGCCGGTCACGCGATCCGTGCGGCCCGACCGGTCGTCGTAATTGACGATATAGTAGGGGCCGCCGCCGCTCGGCGGGCGCGAGAAGGCCACCCCGGCCATGGCGACCCGTTCCAGCATGGGCTGCACGAACACTTGGTCGTTCGTGTTTTCGCCGTCCGCAAAAGAAGCGATGACCTGCTCGACCGCTTGCGCGATCTCCGCACTGCCAAGGACCCCCAACACCGAATCGTAGCGTCCGGCCTGGGAACTCATCGGGCCATCCTCGCCCAGCGCGCTGCTACGCACAATGACCGGCCGGGAGCTCCAGCGCTCGGCGGCAATGTCGGCAAGTATTCTGGCGCGATCGGCGCGCCATTCGTTCACCGAGAAGCGGACTTGCGGCAGGATCCGGGCCGTGCGCAGCCGCGGCGCCAGCGCTTCGAGCGTCTCGGCCTTTGTCCCAAACGATAGAACGCCGACCGCACGCGCGACGCGCACAGCGTCGCGCATGACACATTCCCTCCAAATGCGCTCGACCGCCGCGGCGCTGTCGAGTGACCCAAAGTTGTCCAGCGTCAGGTCGGGTGCCTCAGGCAGCTCCGCGACCACGTCAAGGCCCACGACGTCGCGCAAATCGCCTCGGTGCGCCGCCGCATAAATGCCCTTCGAGTCCCGACGCTGCAATTCGTCCATCGGCACCCGCAGGTAGATCTCTTGATAACCCGGGATATTTTCCCGATTCCAGCGGTGTACCTCATGGAATAGCGAAATGGTCGGGCAGACGACGTCTGTGCCCTGGCTGCACAGCATTCTGCACAAGCGCGCGTTGCGCATGGCCGATTTGCGCCGGTTGGCGGTGTTATGGCCCAGATCCTCCGCAATCACCTCGCGAAGGGCGTCGCCGTCCAGAAATATGGCCGAACGGCCGGCGGCCCGTAGGCGGCGCCAAAGTTCCTGTCCGACGGTTGTTTTACCCGCACCCGAAAGCCCGGTAATCCAGTACACCCGCCCGTTGGACACAGCCGCCTCGGCAACCGCCGAATCCGCGGCGTTGCTAGCCAACATGTCTCACCCGTCGATTGGTCCCATGTGAGCGGCTACCATTCTTCAACCTCAATTGGATATCCGCTACTGTACACAACGTCATTTATTTCCATTGCTATTTGTAACATAAGTGTGACATATCTACGTTATGCTCGTAAGGGCGGCTCTATTGGGATGCCCGAACCCGTCGGCGCGCCGCGGGATTGTTCATACCGAAAAACTCCTGATCCCCCAAGCGAACGGGATAGATTCCGAAAGAGTTAAAGCTCGGTTCTTTTAGAAAATCACCCGGGCGAAATCACCCGTGATGATTCTCGTACAGACTGACGAAGTCCCCAAACGTGACGGGAAATCTCACTTCATCGGCCACATCGAAAGGGTCGAAGCCGAGTGCCTCTTCCAGGCGCATCACGATCAGTGCGAAACTGAGTGAGTCAAGACCTGAGTCCAGAAGCTTCAGACCGTCGGACAACCGCGCTAGCTTTCGCTTTTGCTCACGCGCGACTTGTTCAAATTGCGCTATGACCGTAGATCGTACCGTCATCCTTGGGGCTCCCGAGTTCGTTGAAGATGCCGATTGTAAAGGCTTTGGCCGCAAAAATCGCTGGCGGCCTTCTTCCCGAGGGAGTTAAGGCTCTGCGTTTGTGACGAGTTACCGCCAGCACGCCGTGCTACATTCACTGTGTGCGTCGATGTCTGCTTCGTAGGCTCAAGAAATGGGATGTAGCACATTTCTTCGGGCCGCGCCGAACGTTATCCTTGCGTTTTGATGGAAAGCCGCATTATCTTGACAGCCCGGCGCGAATTCCCGCCCGGCACTGCAATTGATCCCGTCTGACCGACAATGATTACTGACCTCAAAGCGCTGGTTGTCGTTCTCGCAATCGCTGCTGTGATCTTCCGGCTAGCCAAACCGATTGCTCTGCGCTTTAGTTCCGAGCACGATTTCTCGCGCCGGCGCAAGGTGTGGTTCGTCTTGACGGTGGTGGCGTTCCTCAGCCCGAATTTCTGGCTATTCGCACTGGTAGCGATACCGATAATGACCTGGGCCGGCCGCAAGGATACAAACCCGGTCGCATTCTATTTACTCTTGCTGCATGTAATCCCAGACGTTCCGGTCAACATCCCTGCAATCGGAGTCAAGGAGTTGTTTGCGCTCAGCAACTACCGCTTGCTGTCCTTCTGCGTGCTCATTCCGACCGCTTGGCGACTGAGGCGATCCAATGCCGCGACAAAAAGCCGCGGAACAACGGCGGTGGACTACCTGCTTCTCGCGTTCGGCTTGCTGCAGATACTGATTTACGTCCCGGCGGATTTACCCAGCCATGTGCTGGTGCCGGATTCAGCGACCAACGTGCTGCGTCGCGCCTTTCTCTTTTTCGTTGATGTCTATGTCCTGTACTACGTCGTCAGCCGCACCTGCACGAACAAAGGTGCAATTGCCGAGGCGATGGCGACGTTCTGGCTTGCAAGCGCTGTGATGGCGCTGATCGCCGTTTTTGAATCAATGCGTCATTGGCTGCTGTATACAGACATTGTCATGAGTTGGGCAGACGCGCACCCGGGTTGGCACGTGGAAACTGCCTACAGCTTTATGCGGAGCGGCTCAGTTCGCGCCCAGGCATCCGCGGGTCACGCGCTGGCGCTCGGTTTTCTCCTCGCGATCGCCTTCGGCTTCTGGCTGTATCTTCGATCTCGACTGGAGTCGACCTGGTCGCGTATCGCGGGTGCGCTCGTATTATGGTTTGGACTGGTGGCAAGTTTCTCACGCGGGCCATGGATCGGAGCAGCCGCGATCTATTTCGCCTTCGCCGCTCTTGGCGCGCGCGCGTTCTCGCGCCTCTTCAAAGCAACCCTGATCGCAACGTTTGTCATCGGAGCGCTCAGCTTAACGCCGCCGGGAGAAAGACTCATCAATACACTGCCGTTCCTGGGAGGCACGGTAGACAGCGACTCGGTCCTCTATCGCCATCGGCTGGCCGAGCGATCATGGGAATTGATCCAACAGCATCCATTACTCGGTGATCCGCATGCCTACTTGCAAATGGAAGACTTGCGGCAGGGTGAGGGCATCATCGATCTCGTCAATACTTACGCCGAGATTGCACTGTTCTACGGTCTTATCGGACTATCGCTGTTTGTCGGATTTTTCCTGATTGCCCTCTTCAAGGCCTATCGGTTGGCGAAGACATATGCAAGAACCGACCCCGATGCGGCGCTGCTGGGACGCAGCCTGTTTGCCAGCATTCTAGGAGTCCTGTTGATGCTTGAGAATTCCAGTCTCACTGGGGCGCTTCCAATCCTGGTTTACGTGCTTATCGGTCTCGCAGGGGGCTATGCCCGTCTAGGCAGGTCCACAGAACGAAAAGCAACCCTCGAAACGCATCTGGCCGGCTCGCGGAAGCCGCGTTAGATGCCCCATTTTTGAAATATCGCGTCCTGAGGCACAGGCTTGCGCCGTTGATCTATTATCTATGGCCGCGGCGAAAAGGGAGTGCTGATGATGAAAGACGAGATCTACGAAATCGCATTCGTATCCAGCGCTGCGATCTCGGCTCACGCCGGGAACAGGCTGCTAATGGCATCGCGGACTTTCGATTGCATGAGGATATAGTCATGTCCGGCTTCGATGAGACGGCGCAGCGCACAGAAACTTCTCCTTCAATACCTGCGGCAGTAGCCGCCGCCAGGAGTGGACGCGATATTGCCGTGATTATTGTCAGCTATAAAACCGCAAAACTCGCTGTCGAGTGCCTTTGCTCGGTCGAAGCGGAACGCTCGGCCGAAGGACCATTGCACATCCGAGCGATAGTCGTTGACAACGCGTCCGGCGATTTACCCACAATTGCGGAGGCGATTGAGAGAAATCACTGGTCTTCTTGGGTCACAGTGGTTGCGACACCAGAAAACGGTGGGTTCGCGTATGGGAATAACGTGGGGTTCAAATGCGCATGTACTGAAGCCATTCCCGATTATGTTCTTCTGTTGAACCCGGATACGCAGGTTCGCCCAGGCGCCGTAGGTGCGCTTGTTGACTTTCTAGAAGCTCGGCCCGCGATCGGGATCGCCGGCAGCAGCTTCGAGAATTTAGATGGAAGTGATTGGCCGATTTCGTTCCGGTTTCCTTCGCTGCTCAGCGAATTGGAGGGTGGCCTTCAGTTCAGTCTTGCTACACGGCTGCTCCGTCGCTGGGTGGTGGCGCGTCCGATGTCTCGAATCAATCAGCCGGTCGATTGGATCTGCGGGGCATCGATGATGATTCGACCGGCAGTATTCGCCTCGGTCGGCGGCTTTGATGAAAACTACTTTCTCTATTTCGAGGAGACGGACTTCTGTCGGCGGGCCAAGCAGGCGGGCTTTGCTACGTGGTACGTTCCGACGAGTCGGGTCATGCACATCATGGGACAGAGCACGACAGTCACAGACGTAAAGAATGCCTTTAAGCGCCTGCCAACTTATTGGTTCGAGTCGCGGCGGCGTTACTTCGCAATGAGCTTCGGCATCGGACGTGCGGCGGCAATCGATATTGTCGCGATCCTGGCCTATTCGCTCGGCGCGCTGAAGCGCCGCATCCTGCGCCGCGCGCACGCGGAGGTACCTTATTTCATCCGCGATCTGATCCGTAACAGCATACTGTGGCCGCGAAACCGGAATATTGCTGCGGTCCGATTCAACGCTGTCGGCGCGCGGCAGTGACATTCGGTATCGTCGAGGACGGTTACCACTTTACAACGACCGACAGTTTGATAGAACCGTGAGCATAGCTATGGAAATTAAAGATTATTTCGAGCGCATCTATGTTATTCACCTACCGGAGCGTGTCGACAGATACACCGCCCTCGAGCGTGAGCTGCGGACGCTCGGGATCGATCTAAGAGGGGACAAGGTTCGAATTCCCCATGCGCCCCGGCCCACGGATGCCAACCAGTTTTCCTCACGCGCAGTCTATGGCAACTTCCTGAGTCATCTGGCGATATTGAAGGAGGCATGGGAAGAGGGTCTCGCCAACGTGCTGGTGTTGGAGGACGACGCGATATTCAGCCGTCGGATGGTGCGGAACCAGGCAGCGCTCGTCCAAACGTTGCAGGACCAACCCTGGGATTTATGCTTTTTCGGACATTCTTTGAAGCATGAACTGCGTGGCCACGCAAAAGGTCTCGTTCCGCATCGTGCGGGGTTTAAGTGGGCGCACTGCTATGGAGTCAATGCCAGGGTTCTTCCGAAACTCATTGACTACCTGGAAACCACGATGATCCTGCAGCCCGGTGATCCACGTGGAGCTCGTATGTATATAGATGGGGCATTCACATTGTTTCGAGAGCAGAATCCTCACGTCGTATCGTTGGTGAGCAATCCGGTGTTGTCGGTGCAGAAAGGCAGTCCGAGCAGTATTGCCGGGAAGGGCTGGTACCGGTCGTTTCGATTCATCAATCCAGTGATCAATTTGGCTCGCGCAGTTCGCGATCAATTCTGGCGTTTTACCGCCTGACGTCACATTTTGGCAAACAACTCATCACTCAAGATGCGTTCCAGCGCTGCTCGCGGGTCTCTCTTACTGAAGACATGGTCAGCGCTATCTATGGTATATACGCGGCAACGCTCGCCGAGACGCTTTATTGACGATCCGCCTTGAATCTTCAACAAATCAATCCCGGGCTCGCCGCGTGCGAACACAAATACCATGCGCACACCTCGTGCACCGATCTCCTCGAGTTCCCTACCTAGGTCACGCGGCAAACGAATACGCATGTACCGAGCCAGATCGCGAAACGTCGACTCCAATTTCAACAGGAAACGCTGGGCATAAATTTTCAGTATGTAGCGAACGTCTATCTGACCCGTCAATAGCCGCCGCCAAGTTGTAGGCGAAAACAACCGCGCGCGATACGCACGCGGCATGAACACCAACTCGGCCAACTGCATTTCGTTGATCGTCATTCCTTCTTTCCAGAAGAAAGTCGTGGGGTTAACCATCAATAGTCGATTCACGGGTACCGCCGAAACCGCCGCACGAAGTGCGTGATAGGCGCCGGAACAAAATCCGGATAGTGTGACGTCGCGAACCCCATATCGCGTGCGCATGAGCTCGATGCCCGCACGTATATCGTCGACTGCCGCGGGTGGAAACGCCTCATTGTCGGGTCGCCCGATCCGAGTGCCGCTGTCGCCGAGACCTGCCAGATCCATGCGTAGTACCACATATCCACGTCGTGCCCAGCGTCGCGCAAGTTCTACGTAGATGCCACTTGCACCGATGTGATAGTCCGCGCCCGCATTCACGAGAATGACGGCGCGTCGCCGCTTCTCACCCTCTCGTGGCTCGGTGACGATGCCGAACAATACGGCTTCGGAGCCGAAAAACACCGGGCGTTCGGCCAGAAATCCGTGATGTTCCGGCCCGTCGTCCGGCAACTTCAACACAGGCGGCGATGCAGCATCGGATTCACATGTGCGTCCAGCACCGCTCTCTAGAAGCGACGATGACGCGCGCATAGTCGACAACCAATCCTGCATTGCGGCGATCATTTCTTGGGGAATACTCGCAAGTTGCGGCGACGTCATGATCATCTCGACCATCCCCGGCAGAACGAGATACTTGGTACGAACTCCGAGGCCCGACAAAACCTCCGCCCAACTTCGCGCGGCGGGCATACTGTTGCCGTCTATCACGAGCATCTCTGGGACTGGGGGTGCGCCACGAGTGCTGAGATCGATCTGCGCTATTGCCGCAAGAGTTGTCGCCGAGAGTGTAAACCCGCTTACCTCCATTGGGCGTTCCTCGCCCGGCGACGTTTCGCCGATCGCACTGCGATCGGACGGGGCAGGCTCAACACCGATGGAACCGGCAAGACGCGTCGTGCGCAATTCACGCAGGTAACGCCGGCCGCTGACGACCGGACCGATGAGCGCGAGCGAGGTCACGGCCTTGCATTGACTGGCAGCCAGCGCGGCCAGCATCGCCCCGAACCGAATCCCAAGCAAGCACACACGCCCTACTCCCGTGCGCCGCTGCAACTCAAGCACTGCGGCAACTACGTCCTGGGACCAGAGCTGCAGCTGGTCTGCCTGAGGCTCTATCTCCGCAGAATCCCCAGTGCCCAAATAATCGAATCGCAAGGCAGGCACGCCGCGCGCCGCGGCCATTTCGGCAAAGGCCCGCACGCTTCGGTGCGAGCAGATCGCCTCATAGCCGAACGGCTTGCATATGACCAGACCGATGTCGGCGATGGCTCCTGGGGCAGGCCGATGGAGCCAACCGAAAAGCCTGTGTTCGCCGGAATCGAAATAAAGCGCCTCCGAAAAGCCGCTTCCTTCGGTGCCGACTCGCGGATCAGCGCCACAAGCCTCCGATCCACGATCAGACGACCTGAGATTCACCGAGGTGCCTCCGACTACATCCCATCATGTACAAACGACCGCACCCTCCGGGTTCCCACAATATGGTGAAGGCCAACCGACGCCAAAATGGTTAGTTCGCGTGAGCCAAAACGCCATAATCAAGAATTCTTTGAGTCAGCCGCGGCGGCGACGTTTTTCCCGCGTAGGCTATAATGCATCGGAGTTCGCACTAAACACAATGTCATACCGCTACATCTCCGGACGATTATCGGTTGTCGCGGCAGCCCCGATCGACCGGTTATTTCTTCGTTTGGCGATGCAATTACCCCAAACCGCGACTCGATTCTACGGACTTAGATGCACGTGAACCCAGGGAAAGAGCGGGATCAGCAACATCGCGCCGACTTGGGCGTCATCGCAATCGGCCGAAACGAAGGGTTGAGACTTCAACGTTGTCTTGAGTCGGTTCGTCACCTGGCTGCTGGAGTTGTCTACGTAGATTCGGGATCCAGCGACGGCTCTGTTGAGATGAGTCGTTCATTGGGGATCGAGGTCGTAGAGCTGGATTTGAGTGCACCGTTTACCGCCGCGCGCGCACGCAATGAGGGCTTTCGTCGGCTGTTTCGTCAGAATCCAACGCTGGAGTACGTTTTCTTTGTAGACGGGGATTGCGAGGTCGTACCCGGCTGGCTGGATAAGGCCGCACGGTTTCTGGATCAGCACTCGGACGTCGCCGTTGTTTGCGGCCGCCGACGCGAGAGGCACCCGGAGATGTCCATATACAATATGCTATGCGACATAGAATGGGATCTACCCCCAGGTGAAACCAAATTCTGCGGTGGAGATGCCTTGATGCGCACTTACGCCTTCCAGGAAGTTGAAGAATTTCGACCGGATTTGATTTGCGGGGAAGAGCCTGAGTTGTGCGTCCGCATGCGTCAGGCAGGTTGGCGTATCTGGCGATTGGCCGACGAGATGACACTGCACGACGCCGCACTGTACCGATTCAGTCAGTGGTGGAAGCGAATGATGCGGGGCGGATATGGTTTCGCTCAGGGTGTCGATCTGCATGGCGCTCCGCCGGAGAGGCATTGGGTATGGGAGTCGCGCTCGGCCTGGATGTGGGCGCTGTGGATTCCACTTACCACATTCGCTCTGACCTTCGTTTTCGGGTGGTCGGGTTTGCTTTTGCTGCTGGCCTACCCTCTGCAGGTCATCCGTCTTGCTTTGCTCGGCACGCGTTCCGTGCGCGAGAATTGGTGGCGAGCCGGGGCGCTCGTACTCTGCAAATTTCCTGAGATGCTGGGTCAAGCAAGGTTCCGACTTGATCAGTACCGGCACGCAAGATCGCCTTTGATCGAGTATAAATGACCATAAAGTTATATTTTTCAATTACATACGAATTTAAACTACGATGTGCCTGACTTGAAAATTGCGTATTTAATAAATCATTACCCCAAAGTCAGCCATAGCTTCATCCGACGAGAAATTCTTGCCTTGGAGAGACGGGGGATCGTGGTTCAAAGGATCGCGTTGCGTGGGTGGGACGGGCCCCTGCCTGACCAGGAAGATCGCGAGGAGCGCGAACGAACGTCGTACGTACTGCGGCGAGGCCCCTGGGCCCTGCTGGTTCCAACGTTGCGGGCTCTGTTGCGCTCACCGGCGCGCTTTTTCGCCGCGCTACGGCTTGCACTGAAAATGGGGCGCGATTCTGATCGCCCGCTACCGTATCACTTGATCTATTTGGCCGAGGCCTGTCGGATCGTGCCCTGGTTGTGCGCATTCGGCGCCTTACGGATTCATGCTCATTTTGGGACCAATTCGACGGAAGTCGCCATGCTTGCGCGTGCTCTGGGCGGCCCTCCCTATAGCTTTACCGCGCACGGGCCAGACGAATTCATGAAAGAGCTGGGTTTGAGCGAGAAGATTCATCGAGCCGCTTTTGTCATCGCCATCAGTTGCTTCGGTCGTAGCCAGCTCTATATGCGTTCTCAATATGCGGATTGGCCGAAAATCAAGATCGTCCACTGCGGTCTCGAGAACGCATTTTACGATGGCGATTGCGCTCCTTCTGGGTTCGCTTCGCGGCTTGTGTGTGTCGGGCGACTGAGCGAAGCGAAAGGTCAATTTTTGTTGCTCGAGGCGGCAGCACGCCTGGTGGCCAAAGGCATTAACTTCGAATTGGTGCTGGCCGGCGACGGCCCGATGCGGGATGAGCTCGAGCGTCTGATTGTAAAGTTCGGGCTGACTCATCAGATACGAATCACCGGTTGGATCAGTGGCGCTGAGGTCCGGGATGAAATCCTGGCCGCTCGCGCCCTCGTGTTACCTAGCTTCGCCGAGGGATTGCCGGTCGTAATCATGGAAGCAATGGCGCTGCGCCGGCCCGTGCTCGCCACTTATGTTGCGGGGATTCCGGAACTTGTGCTGCCCGGCGAAAACGGCTGGTTGTTCCCCGCCGGCTCTGTCGATGAGCTGGCGACCGCGATGGAGGACTGCCTGGCGAAATCGCCGGAGGATTTGCAAGCGATGGGCAATGCCGGTTACAACCGCGTCGTAGCACGCCATTCAATCGATACGGAGGCGGCCAAGCTGGCCGAGTTCTTCAGTGCGCGGCTTTAGCCGTCGCGGCTACGGATATCATCATGTTCGACAACATCCGTAGGGACTATCGAGCGCATGGCAGCGACTGGGGTGCACAGGGATTTTGGGCGATGGTAGTCTATCGGTTCGGCCGTTGGCGCTACACCATTCGACCAAAGCTGCTGCGCAAGGTTTTTTCCTTGCTGTACAGGATTTGGTACAAACTCATCCAAATCGTCACCGGAATCGAGCTGCCGTGCGAAGTGGAAATCGGCGAAAACTTCGTCATTGACCATTTCGGCGGAATCGTCGTCAGCGGATATGCGAAGTTCGGTGACAATTGCCGGTTACGTACGGGTGTGGTGGTTGGTCTGCAGCGGGTGGACGAGCCCGGCGCGCCGGTGATCGGCAATGACGTGGATATCGGGGTGGGCGCCAAGATCCTCGGTCATATCAAAGTAGGCAACCACGTCGTGATTGGGGCAAACGCGGTGGTCATTCGCGATGTGCCGGACAACTCTATCGCCGTCGGCGTTCCGGCCGTGATCAAGCCAAGACAGACCTGACAACTTGCCGCGGGTATCGCAACCACCGCTTGCAGCGTTGCTCGGGTAGGCTTAACGGTCCCGACGAAATTGCCGCGCGACGATCGGCGGCACGAGATCCCTTGCAAAGCCGCGTAGTCGTTGCCTCAAAGTCAGATTGAACTCCTTTTCGCCGCGCGCTCGAAAGACCGTCGAATGCGCTCCACTGACCTCTTCGGCGGGGCGACCGTTGCTGAAATAATAAAGGGCCAGCGACTTGCGCGTCATGCCTTCGGGGCATTGCAGCGGATCAGGATGCCCATGATACGTAAAATCCGTCGTGCCGAAAAGCATCACCCGATTGAACACCGGAAGTACCTTCGCCTTGCAGCCGCTCATGTCACGGTCCCACAATTCGAGATGACCGCCGTACTCTTCACGCCAATCCTTGTTCAAGTAAAGCAAAAGGTTCAGGCGCCGATCGAGTCCAAAGGCCTCATGCTTGTTAAAATCTGCGTGAACCGCCAGCTTGCCGCCACGCACAATCTGATGAAGACCCCCACCATCGAAACGCGGATCCGAAATTAGATTGTCGATTCCCGTGACGCTGCTCAAAAATTGCAAAAATGTAATGGAATTCAGATGATATAGCAGCAACCGGGTCGCCGATCCGAACGATGCTTCGGCGGCGGACGCAAGCTTGATCTCCTGAGCGTTGTCGAAGCTCTGCCAGCGGATTTCGCCGGGCTTAGGGAATTCTTCGAGCACGAGATCGAGAAGACTGGGGTCAAAAAAATTCTCGAAGACAATGTGCGGAAACGGCTTCGCGTTCAAATACGAAAAGCGAGCTGTTGTTGCCAGTTCACCCATCCGCGAGAGCGGCAGGAAGGAGTCCAGCGTCAAACCCTTGAGAGATTGCATTGCCCCACCAACAATTAACCCGCGTACCCCGGGAACCATAAATAGGATAGCAGAGTCGCAAACACCGCATACCGAGACCTCTCATGAAATCACTAATCTGTGCCGTGCATAGCGCACAGATCCCGTCAGTCCATCGTCGGCTGTGGCACGACCCGTCAAACCGAGGTAAGCTTCGACGACTCACTATTTGACGACATCCCGGCGCAGAAGATGCCAGCGCATACAACGCGGTGCTACGGCGAGATCTTTGACGACAAACGATGCAAATGGCACCGGTCAAGTGCCTGTCTTGGTCCGCAATACCTCGCTCTGACCGACTGGAACATCTAATGCTTAGGGCAGGAATTATCGGGTTGGGGAAAATGGGCTTGTCGCATCAGTCGATAGCCAATGCTCATCCAAATATACAACTAGCTGCGGTTTGCGATACATCGACTTATGTCCTCGATGTTTTGTCGAAGTACACGGGGGTCAAGACCTATTCGGATTACAAGAAGATGCTGGCCGAAGAGGCGCTCGATTGCGTTTTCGTCGCCACGCCGTCTCGATATCACGTCGAGGTCGTGACGGCCGCATTGGAGCGCAACCTACATGTCTTTTGCGAGAAACCCTTTGCGCTGAATCCGGCGGTCGGCTATCAGCTCGCGGACTTGGCCGAACGAAAGCAACTTGTCAACCAGGTAGGCTATCACTACCGTTTCGTTGCGGCGTTCAACGAAGCGAAACGCATACTGGATCAGAAACTCATCGGTGAGCCGCATCATATTCGCGCAGAAGCCTATGGGCCCGTAGTACTTCGACCCAAGGGCTCCACTTGGCGATCACAGAAAAGCGAAGGCGGCGGATGTCTGTTTGATTATGCATGCCATGCGATTGACCTGGTGAATTATCTCGTCGGGCGTCCGATCGCGGTTTCCGGGTCCGTGCTCAACAGTGTGTTCTCGAATGACGTCGATGATGAGATCTACTCTACGTTTCAGTTTACAAAAGGATTCTATGGTCAACTGGCGACCAATTGGAGCGATGAAAGCCTTCGCAAGATGTCGGTCAAGGTGAGCATTTGGGGTAGTAACGGCCGCATCAACGTGGACCGCCAGGAAGTCCAAATTTATCTTCGCGCACAACCTGAGTCCGTGGAGGGTTTTTCGCAAGGGTGGAATGTGCGCTACACAACCGAACTTACTCGTCCGGTTTGGTTTTATGTGCGTGGCGAGGAATATTCCGCGCAAATCGATCATTTCGTTCGGTGCATCGAGACCGCGACCACTCCGGTCAGTAACTTTCGCAGCGCAAGCGATACGTCCTTGGTGGCGGCCATGATGCGCGAGGATGCGGACAAACCGCGCACAGAAATCGTACCGTTCGTTGCTCAAGGTAATGGAGGTGCGGGCACGATCGGCTCTGATTCACTGCGTCCAAAGTCCTTTGTGCGTTCGGTGCTTGACCGAGTTTTTAGCCCCCGTCAGACCCCGAAATGAGCAAGCCCATGGATAGAGTGTTGTTCGGCGATAATCAGTTCTTCGGTGTGAATCACATGTCGGAGGAAAAAGCGCGCATGCAGGCGATGCGCTTTCAGGATATTGCGGCCGTTATCGAGGTGCTTGACGATGCCTATGCTGAAGGTATCAGGACCTTTATGTGCACGACGCACGAGCGCATTTCGGCGGTGTGCGATTATTACCGCGTCAATCGCGAGAAATACCCAGACTACAAATTCTATCCATGTCTGCCGTATGCACACAAATACGCCAATGCGGCCGCGGAACTGGGCGTACTAGGAGCGCTACGCAGTTTCCTGCCCCAAGAGAATCCCTTAGGCGCCTTGCTCAAGGGCGGGATGTCGTTAGCGCGCAAGGATATAGAAGGCCTCGCCACTCTGCTGATCGACGCCGAGATGAAAATGTTTGCCGGCCTGGATACGCCAATCATTTTTTTGCAGAACGTCGCGACCGACTTCTTGCTGGGGCTAGGGTTCGACGATGCCTTTAGAATATTCGCTGACTGTGTGCGTGAGCGCTACCAGGCGGAAGCGGGATTCATCACGATGAACGCACCCAAACTGCTGCAGAAGCTCGATAAAGTGGGGATTAAGAACCCGGTCATTTGCGCGAATATCAACAAGATTGGCTTTAGGATGTGCGGGGGCATGCAGGCTTACGAGGAGCTAATCGCCGAAGGGCGGTGCCGGCTCATTGCCATGTCGGTCTTCGCTAGCGGCGCGTTGCCGCCTCAGGAAGCGTTGGAGTACGTTTGTCGTCATCGGCAGATCGAGGCGATTGTCTTCGGCGCCTCCAGCCGGCGAAATATTGCGCAAACGAAGCAACTGATAGAGCGGCTAACGCCGCACTGACGCGTCGGGGATCTAGAAAATGCATCGGAAGGTGAGGCTTCTGAACGTTGACGTCGACGACATATCCATGGGCGAGCTTGTCGAGACGTTTCGCGACGGAGTCATGCTGACCCTGCATGTCGATTCGATCATGAAGCTGCAGAAGGACCCGGAGTTCTACGCCCTGCTGCCGAAATTTGACGTGATTACCTGCGATAGCCAGATTCTTACGATTGCGGCGCGGCTCCTGGGCACACCCCTGAAAGAACGCGTGTCGGGCTCCGATTACTTCCCGCTGTTCTATGCGCGGTACAAAAGCGACCCGTCGGTTACGGTATTCATTTGCGGAGGCGGTCCGGGCGTCGCTGAGATCGCGCGCCAGAAAGTGAACGCGAAAGTCGGCCGAGAGATGGTCGTCGGGACCAATGCGCCTTCCGGAGACTATGACCGACGCCCCGACGAAGTCGAACGCCTGATCGAGCAGATCAACGAATCGGGAGCGACAGTCCTCATGATCGGCCTCGGTGGCGGACGGCAGGAAAAGTTCATCTTCAAGTATCGGGAGCGCCTCCACCGTGTCAGGCTTTTCCTACCCCTCGGCGGTACCATCGACTACGAGGCCGAAGCCCTGCGCCGGCCACCTGCTTGGATAACGAACGCAGGCTTCGAATGGCTGTACCGCGTGGTGAGAGAACCGCGGCAACGTTGGCACCGCTACTTCGTGCATCAACCGCCGTTCCTTTACCTACTCGCCCGCCAGATGCTGGGGCGCTACAAAAATCCATTCGCCAACGCGACAAGCGACAACCGGTGAACCTGCCGAATATACTTGACATATTGGGGGCGTATGTCAACGGCAAGCCAATCGCCGGAAGGTCGGTATATGGAGACACGTTGCCAATCATCCGCACGTACAATTCAATACGTCGTATGTTATGTAGGATCGTCGCCGGAGCGAATGCTACCAATGCAGATGCGTTCGACTTAGGGCGGTTGGCACGACCCGCCAACGGCTCGCGTGCCCGGCCCGCGCGGCCACCCGAAATGGTCAACGATCAATTTCTTGATGCGGCTTAGAGGACTTCCAATGCGCTTGTACCGATCAAAATTTTCGAAAGGGTTTACTTCGCAACTGGTCGAGGCGAGTCCTTGTCGCGTGGTGGCCAATATCATCAGCCTCGCGAGCCTGATGGTGGCGCTTTCCGCCGCCGGCACCGCTCAAGCCGCCTCGGCCCTGAATGCGAATTCCCCGTTGGGTATGAACCTGAGCGGTATGAGCTACTACAATGCAGAGCAACCGTTCCTAAATATTTTCAGAACCTCCGGGGTTACGCAGGCGAATACATTAAATAAAGGCGGCGGTGGATTCTTCACGCATAGCAGGTCGCATTTTATTTGGGACACCAACGAGGAAGCTCACCTGCAGCTCGATGCCAATGGTTACCCAACTACCCTCACGGCTAGTTCGGCTGATCCTAACTCCCCGCAATCATTCGACTCGGCCGGCGTGTTGCTGTTGCGCACATTACCGAATGCGAATGCGGGTACAGGTCTACCGTATCTCGCCGGGCAATATGTCGTGGACTATGACGGACAAGGAACACTTGCCTTCGAACAGGATGCGGTCCTTGTAAGTGCCGCGCCGGGACACTACGTCTTCAATGTGCCTAAGCCGTCGGCTGCCGGCATCGCCGTGTTCATCACTTCGACAGATCCAAACCACACGGGCAACTATGTCCGGAACATTCGAATAGTGAAAGCGGAACAAGAAAGCCTGCTGCTCGCCGGCAATGTCTTCAGCCCGACATTCTTGGGCCTTATGCAAAACTTTCGGGTCTTACGGGCGATGCAATGGCTTCAGATCGACAATGCCGGCGGCTTGTTGACCAGTTGGTCGCAGCGTCCCCAGGTGACCGACGGCGGCTGGGGTGGTCCCAACGGCGTGCCCATTGAAGTCGTGCTGCAACTCTGCAATGCCATAGGCGCAGATTGTTGGCTGAACTTACCGCATATGGCCTCCGATGATTACATCACCCAGATGGCGACCTTGGCGCACGCCAATCTAGGCAGCAGCCAAAAAGTGTACGTCGAGTACAGCAACGAAGTGTGGAACTCCGGTTATGCGCAGTGGGGCTACGCTGAGGCCCAGGGCAAGGCGATGTGGCCGAACGGCGGTTCGGGGTTCAACGGCAACTGGTACGGAATGCGGGTTGCACAAACCTGTGATATTTGGAAGGGAGTTTGGGGCGCAGATGCCTCACGCGTCGTCTGCGTGATGGGCGCCCAAGCGGCCTGGGACCATACGGCAACGCTGGCGTTGAGCTGCCCGATGTGGACAGGTGCGGGCCACGCTCCATGCGCCAGCCACGGCATCGATGTCGTCGCCATCGCTCCGTATTTCGAGGTCAAAGGCGAACCCGCGTGGCTCTCAGCCTCCGACGGTGGACTATCCAGCCTGTTCGCAGCGATCAACAATACCGCTTTGCCCGAAATCTCGAGTTGGGAAGCCGCATATAAGAAGGCGCTTGCCCCCTATAACCTTCCCTTCATCACCTATGAGGGGGGCCAATCGTTGGAGGGAGAGCCAACATACCAAAACGGCTCCCCCATGGTTAATCTGTACGCTGCCGCGAACCGTGACCCGCGGATGGGCGCTGCATATACGACGATGTTGAATAACTGGAAGGCCAATGGCGGCCAGACTCTTGTCATCTACGCCGATATTTCTGGGCCCAGCAAGTTCGGCGAGTGGGGCGCGCTAGAGTCATTTATGGACACAGTGAACCCACTCAGCAAAGCGCCACCAAAATGGCAAGCGATCCAGAGTTTCATCTCCACCAATCGCTGTTGGTGGTCGGGCTGTGCGGGTGCAATCGGCACTTCCACCTCAACCCCCATGGCACCGACCCTGACTGTCAAATAAGGCGGATCCTGCCAAGATTGCGTGGCGCCCCGCCGGATTGCGTGATTCGAACCGCATAGGCAAGGAAACGGCAGCACGGTGTGGAGGCGAGTAACGATCGTCTAGCTCCGCGTCGCGGTCTCCGGACTGCTCGTCTCCTTCCCGCCGAGTTGATACGATCTGTCCATGCCTAGGTGTTTTGAACATGAGTCATGATGGCCCCGGCTAGCATGGGTGCTTCCGCTGAAGTCTTGGTACCGAAAATTGCCGGTTTGTGCAGTGCACCCAGTTCGCATTCAAAGACAAATTAGTGCGATTCCCTTTACGCCTAGGTAACCTCAAAGGCATACGCCTAGGTAACCTCAAAGGCATACGCCTAGGTAACCTCAAAGGCATACGCCTAGGTAACCTCAAAGGCGAATTATTCTCGTCAACGTTCACGTTCGGTGTGAGCGCAGTTATAAAACTCGGCAGCAGCCTGGTTCTCACCCGGCTGCTAAATCCGGCGGCTTACGGGATTGTCGGGATCCTGTTCTCGTTCCAATTCATGATCGAACTCATGTCCGACGTGGGAACTGTCGGTCTTTTGATCCGTCACCCGCGAGGCGACGAGGTCAGGTTCGTCCACACCGTATGGACTGTGAGATTAATTCGCTGCGTAATTAATTTCTGTCTAGGTTTTTTTGGCGCTCCTCTCATCGCGCATATCTACGCGCAACCAATATTGACGAGCGCCTGCAGAGCGCTCAGTTTCTGGTTCTTGATTGCGGGCGCCGAATCGCTGTCCTTCGTTCTGGCGCAGCGTGACCGGAGGGCAAGAATTAGCAACTATGCCGAGATGCTATCGGGTGCCGTGGCGACCGTCTTTGTGATTGGCATGGCCAGTGTTTTGAAGAATCACTTTGCACTCATTTATGGGGCATTGTTGCAGCGCTTTCTGCTCATGATCGCCAGTCATTTCTTTTATCGCAATATTGGCGTTGGAATCGCGTTTGATCGTGAGGCTCTGGCCGATCAATTTAAGTTTGCCCGCTTCGTACTGCCCTCGAGCTTGTTGACCATCGTCTTGTCACAGTTCGACAAATTGGTCCTCCTAAAGTTATTTAACCTGACATTGCTGGGAATTTACGGGCTTGCCGGAAACATGATCGGGCCCATTAACGGGGTAATTGCGCACAATGCGCGGGTCGTGTTGTACGCGCGCTGCGCCGAATATTTTAGGAGAGACAGCGCGACTGCTGGCTCGCGATATTACGGTGAAAATCATCGCCTATTGCTGGTAGGTGTGATGCTGCCAGCCATGGTAGCCGGATTCTCTCAATCTATTGTCACGATCCTTTATGACGCCCGATACACTATGGCGGGACCTATTCTGATGATTCTGGGGCTAGGTTCAATAGTCGCTTCCTTTCAAAATGCCTCGGAAAATCTGCTGCTCGCGTCTGGACGAACCCATACTACTCTGGTTGGTAATGTCATTCGACTCTGCACCATTCTCCCGGCCACGTTCCTTGGATACTATCTCTTCGGTTTTTATGGCTTTTTGTGGTTCAATCTAGCAGGGACACTACCTCTATTGATCTATTTTTATTATGAACAAAAGAAGCATGGCTTGCTAAACCTGACGAACGAACTAACACGATTCGGTGCCGCGTTGCTCGTATTTCTTATATGTTTGGGCGCCAGCCATTTACTTCTGGCACTGCTTCCAGCTGCCTGGTTGCATCGCGGTAGACGGTAAATTGGCGAGTCGTTCGTGCATTTTCTGTATCATTCGTGCAGACGTATTCGAACTGAGAATCGGCGTCGATTTGTCCGAGCGAGAGCTTTGAGGTGCTCAGCGCGGGTATGCAAACCGCGCTCTGGCGTCTCGGCGGCGTGCGGATCGAGCATCGCACCGACAACTTGATTGCCGGTCATGCTGTCGGCCGCGTATTCGAGGCGCCCAGAAGCCGTTGGCTCCGCTACTTTTTTCTCACCTCTTGTGCCGATTCTTAGATTCTTATGATAACCGTTCCTTAAGTAGGCGCCCTTTGATCCGAGAGCAATCATCGGGCATGTCCGCTCGCACAGGGGCGGTATTGGGCTCGCCGATCGTAAGCGGTTGTGGAGGGCTGACTTTGCCTAAATCGGCGTGAGGTCGATGGCAGATTCGTCTCGAAGACCTCGACGGTTTTGGCCTCAGACAATCTGGAGCGAGGATTGGTGCCGGAGCTGCATTTTTCACCTCGCGATGGATCGCCGTCCTACCGAGTTGTACATCGATCGCAGAGGATCTTGCTTCTGAGTATCAGAAAAAATAAAACTGATTTGCACGGAATTCCGACTGCATCAGAGGACCTTGAGTAAGACCCGATTGCCTGCCAGCCGCAAGCGCGCTTGAGAAGCGATCAGCAACATCATCTTCAATCGGCACTTTAGGAGAAAGAATGGCGCACGGCAGGCAAACCCGAGTCGGCCGCGGCGCAAGTTCGGCAATGCCTGGAGCCGTAGCATCCAGCGAGCAGTTGCCAATTCCAGTTTCATGGGAACAATCCATAACATAGCGAGGATGCAAAGGCGAATCCACCGTTGGCGCATAGCTTTCGGGCTGGGGTAGTTCCAAGCAATGAAGTTGTCGCGCAGCAATGCGTACATCAACAGGCGATCGGCAAGATCCAGATTATTCGACCGGCGCCGCGCATTGTCAGGATTTGAACCACACCAGGCGACGCCGCGGACCTTGACGACCCAGGGAGTGCCGTTCCACGTGCTCTCGATCAAACAGGGAACGTAGGGGATACCGAGCCAATCCGCCACCCTGCGCATCGTTGCCTCAGGTGCCAGATGCAGGTCTTCGAAGCGAATCGCGCGCGTACGCGCCTCCATCCCCCGATGGGCTCTGTCCCAGGTAAGGAGATCCCTGACCGCATCGAACCCCGGCGAAAAATAGTGCGGGTCGACATCCGTGGGATGACACCATACGGTGCGCAATTCCAACACCCGATCGAACCACGAGTCGAACGAAGAGATCGGGTCACGAATCGTGTGAATGAAGCGCGCGCTCGGAAAATCCTCGACGAAGCGCGTCGCCACTTCGTCGTCCGTACAATGTTGGGCATAAATCATCAGGGGCCGCGGATTTCCGCAACGGCGCCCCGTCGCGACGGCATACGCAACGTGCACGAGCTGGAAGAACCTTAAGCGTGAATCGAGCCAAGCGGCAGGTCGGTCACCATATATCGCGAATAGCGCGTGGACAGCCGCGTAATATTCAGCAGCAGCAATCGCGAAATCTCCCTTAAACAATGCGGCCTCAGAACTTTTGCGAAATTCGGAGTATTCAGGATAGGCCAGCAATTTCTCCCACACCGACAGTGACCGGTATTCGTAGAAACACAAGTAGATCGCTTCGCTCGCGAGCATCGGTAGGATCACAATGTCGTCGTGGCCGTCGAGGTAGCTTGCGAGTAGTAAGGATCCGCTACGTCCCCAGAAGCATATCGACACCGCAGTCTCCATTCCCGGGACATCATATTGCTGCAGGAGGTCGAGCTTTTCGGATTCGAGTGCTTGGATGGCACCTTCCGCGTCACGATAAGAACGAAAGGCGCGTTGAAGTATCGGGTCGGCGCTGCCGCCCATGCCGATCGGAATGCTGATCACTGGATTACGGTTATCCCACGCGCGAACCGGTTGACCTCCCAATTGTCGTTCATGCGCGCCTCGCCGCCCACGCGCGCGTGAGGTAGGTCGTGTCAATCCCAGTCACACCTGCCGTTCGCTCCGCGACGAAATCCAGGAACTTGTGGAAAAGTTCCTGACCCAACTGCACCTGCAGGTCGTTCACCGAGCGCCAAGCTCCAAGGTACTGGGCCGGCGTCTGACGTATGGAATGGCGACCCTCCAAATACAGTACATCAGTGAATTGCGCTTTCGCGCTCAGGAGGTCGGTCAACCGCTCGGTGAGACCGGAGCGGCCCGAGGACACGCGCCGGATGTCGGGCTTGAGTTTGGCTACTTGCGCCTCGATCTCCACGAGCAGCGGATTCACCTCGATGAGGCGTGGGTTCCAGAGAGCGACGAAAACGCCGCCCGGTCGAAGTATGCGGTGAAACTCTGCGCAGGCCTTGTCGAAATCAGCCCAGTGGAATGACGATGCCATGGTGACCAGATCGACAGAAGCGTCCGGCAACCCGGTTGCCTCGGCCGATCCTTTGCGCCATGCAACGCCCGACTCGCGCGAGGTTTCGATCCCCTGCCCGCGCATGTCGTCGTTGGGTTCCACCGCAACGACCGATTTCAAGCCCCGTGCGGCGAGTATACGCGACCAAATGCCGGTGCCGGCGCCGACGTCGGCGGCATCGACGATGGCGGAATCACGTCCTAAGAAGCCCAGGATTGCCGTGGCAACCTGCGGCGCATAGCCGGGTCGAAACTTCGCGTAATCACCCGCCAAGCCGGTAAAGTCTCCGAGTTTCATCATAGTTGACCGCTGGCGGCCCTCCGATTGAGTTATAGACATTTGCTAAAGAGCGAGCGTGCCGTCGCCCAACGAAATTACGCGGCTGTCACGCACTCCGGAACCACCGTTGTCCGTTTAGTGATCGCGATGATCTTCAGGCGATCAGCAAGACCATGCGTTTCATTCAGTCCAGTTGTAACATAAACGCTAAATTTCGGGTATAGCAACTCGTCGCGCTGTGGGCCCCATCCCAAATTTCCTCACTCGACACATACGGCCGAACCGCCGGCAACTGCAACTTTCGGGGACTGCCAAGAGACAGCGTCGGCGTCGATCGTGCGACATCCACGAAATCGGAATCAGTCCTCACATTCGCACGGAATATACAGCTCTCCTGGTGTTACATTACCCACTTTCCTGTTTTTGTCGCCAAGGGGGCGGGGCATTTACGGATCTACCCCAGCAGGACTCCAACCTCACGGAACCAGACAGGAAGATGACCGAGGAATTGCGCGAAAAAGACCAAGGCCGGCACTTCAAAGTCCTGGACGGCTGGCGCGGCCTTAGCATCCTCGCCGTGCTCGCCGCGCACCTGTTGCCACTGGGCCCTAACGTATGGGGGCTCAACGTCGCGGCCGGTGTGCTTGGCATGGCGCTGTTCTTTTGCCTGTCCGGCTTTCTCATTACGAATTTTCTGCTGCGCCATTCGAGCGTGGTGGACTTTCTCATTCGCCGGCTTTGCCGGATTCTACCGCTCGCGTGGCTAGCCCTGCCCGTGGGTCTTTGGCTCGCGCATGCGGGCACCGATACGTATCTGCCGAACTTCTTGTTCTACGCGAATTGGCCGCCCTTCTGGCTCACGCCTGTGACTGGGCACTTTTGGAGTCTCTGCGTGGAAATGCAGTTCTACGCAAGCATTGCGTTGCTCTTTACGCTCGGCGGCCGCCGCGCACTGATTTTGTTACCGCTCGCCTGCCTCGGCATCACGGCCCTGCGCATCCATGCGGGAGTATATGGTTCCATTGAGACGTACTATAGGATCGATGAGATCTTGAGCGGCGCAACGCTCGCGCTCCTATACAGTGGTCAGTTCGGGGAGCGCGCCAAGCGGGCCCTTGGCTTCGCGAATCCCTGGGTTACCGCGGTGCTCTTGCTTGCGTCTACCCACGATGCTGCGCGCTTCGTAGATTACGGGCGTCCCTACTTCGCTGCGGCACTGGTCGGCGCCTCACTTAGCAGACCGTCGTTCCCCTTTGCGGCCGTGCTGCGCGGACGTGTGCTCGCGTACATCGCCGAGATTTCATACGCGCTGTACATCGTGCACCCCATGCTCGCTGACACCTGGCTCGGAACCGGAGCGAAGTTCGTGAAGTACGCAAAGCGCCCGCTGCTGCTGCTCGCAATTATCGGCGTAGCACACGCCTCGACGTTTTACTACGAACACCGTTGGATTGCTTTCGGCAAGCGGCTCGCGAATAAATTCGTGGCGAGGCGTCGGGACGCAATAGAGCGGTCTGCGACATGATACGTCCTGCAGATTGAACCTGGCGATACGGTCTCATCGCGTCTCGCGACTGTTTTGAGGGGCCCGATCCCAGACATGGGATCCCGAGCGGCAAAAGCCGTTTGACATATGTGAGAACCCGAATATGCTTGATCTTGAGAGCGCGTCTCTACATGTGCGGCCATGAGACTCAGCCTCAACATTGTCTCAACTGCGGAAGGCATTGGACAATGTCGAAATCCAGATGTGCATGATTGCCGGCTATTCGCTGTCGAGGCCATAGCAGGAGATTTTGCGACGAGGCACTCGCTGCGGCTCAACAAAATTCGCGGATAGTGGCCGCGGCAATGTGCAATGCCCGTTCGCTGTTCAGCCAGAGTTGAGCGGCATCTAAATTGCGTAGGTGCCCAGTTTATATGACGGGTAGCGGCTAAACAGAGGAAACAAGCAAAATCATGCTGGCAGATACTGAACTCGCGCATGTTGTACGCACCAAGGCCGAAGCAATCGCCGAGGCCGTGGCGCAGGCGATGGAGAAAATGCCAAAGTGGCAAAGTGAATACAAAAAATACGTAGGTACACGATCTGAGTATCTTGCTCTCCAATTCCAGGTGTTTCCGGATTACGCCGCTGCATATTTCGAGCGCGGTGACGTAACATTTCGCCATCTATTTTTGGGAGAGCTAATCAAAGCGCTCTACGTCTCCGATGCCGACCCGAAGGTTGCAAACGAACAAACTAATCCGGTGCTTGCAGCGTTACAGTCGCTTGTTGAATCAGTGTTCGCCAACTCGCTTTCCCCGGAAGCGTGGACGCGCTTCGCGCGTTTCTTGGACGAAATCGCGCAGACGCTGAAAGCAACCGATCGCAAAATTCAGCGGGTACTGCTGGTCGGCGATTGTCTGTTTCTCGATATTGTGCCGTTCATCGTTGCAGACCTGATGGATGCGGGCATTCGACTGGTGCCGGAATACGCAACGTCTAAGAACCCCGCGCTGCTACGCGATGAATTGCGGACCCATAGCGCGAAAAAGATTGATCTGGTGTTTTTTAGCCCCTTCAGCTACGAATTCTCCCTTGAATACACTCAACTGCTGGATTGGAGGAACTCCCTGACAACGAAATCTGCTCTTAGTGAACTCGTGCAGCGCACCTGGGACGATACCCGCCGGACCATCGAAGTACTCGCCGATTTGTTCGACTGTCCGATTCATATTCACAATTCGGCTGCAGTGGTGCGGGAACAAAACTTGGCCAAACGTGTGGTCAAGGCAGGGGCTACCGCCCGAGTTCGCTCGTTTGCAAGGGACAAAATCAATGCTCTATTGTCTGCCTATATTCACGAAAGAAATGCAGAGAGCTTTCAGCACCTATTTCTTTTTGACGAACAACGCTCGATGGAAGCCGTCGGCGAGATCGAGGCTGGCTCGCTCTTTTACAAGACACCTCTGCACCACCCCGCCGTCCTGGGCAAACTTTTCAGCCGGCAGTATGTGGACTTGATCTATGTAAACGCGTGGCTGATCAAGAAGAAAGTCGTCGTGTGCGACCTCGATAATACGCTCTGGGAAGGAGTCATTGGTGAGGGAGCCGTGACGCATTACCACGACAGACAACTCATATTGAAGTCGCTCAAGTCAAAAGGGGTATTACTGGCGATCAACTCAAAAAACGATCCGACGAATGTCCACTGGCGAGCGGGCACGTTGACTGACGACGATTTCGTATGTGCGGCGGTTAGTTGGGAACCAAAAGTACACGGGATGCAGCGCATACAAAGCGCACTGAACCTTAAAATCAAGGACTATGTTTTTATCGATGACCGCGAGGACGAGCGCGAACTCATGAGTCTGGCTTACCCCGATACCTTATGTCTCGACGGCTCCGATGCCCGCACCTGGAGGCGCATGGCCCTGTGGGAACAGCTCCTCGAGGAGGACCACGACATGGACCGCACGCAGATGTACAAGGAGCGTGAGGCTCGCAAAGCGTTCATCCAAGACGATATCAGCTCACCCGAGGAACGCGCAGATTTGTTCCGGTCGCTGGAGTTACAGTTGACAATTCAGAGCGCCCAAGCCATTGACCTCAAGCGGATCACGGAACTCATCAATCGTACCAACCAGTTTAATTTGGAGGGCAGCCGTACCACATTCAGGGAGGTAAGCGCCTGGCACAAATCGCCCGATCATCTGATCTTGTTGGGACAGACGGGAGATCGCTTCGGAGACATGGGAACAACCTGTATCGCCGTGGTCGAGTGCAACGAATCCGAGATGCGCATTCTGCCGTTCGTGCTTAGCTGCCGAGTATTTGGATACGGCATCGAGCAGGTTGTGATGAATCGTCTCAAACAGATTGCACGACAAAAAGGTCTAGCTCGCATCATTGGCCGATACCAGGCAACACCTCAGAATGCGCCATGCAAGGATTTTCTGGCCGACAACGGCTTTGTTAACAAAGATGAACTTTGGTCGTTCGATGTCGCTGCGGGGCCAGAACTACCCGATCCTGTCTGGGTCAAGATCACTATTCTCTAGAGAGAACAGAGCCTTCTATTCCTCATGGTGCCGGCCCATCGCCGTCCCGCTTCGAGCGGACCCAATCCAATTGACGCGCCACGAGGAATTTGGCGTACACCGGTACTTTCCAAACTGCATATAGAAACGCCTGACCTAGATCATTCAGCGATGCGATGTGTCGTCCGAATCGTAGCCACGACAGCATCACCGCCAGCACAAAGAGAGCGGCGGCGCAACTCGCCATCACCAGCGGCACTGGTTCCCTTGTCAATGCGTAGAACAAGGCACTCAAGAACCAAACCGCCGACGTTACGAGCGTCAAGAGCGCAAGCGGCGGTACGCTAAGGTCCAAAGCCAACGTCAATAGTTTCAAATCCATCTTTAGGATGGAATCCAGCAGCAAGCGCGGCGCATCCTTAAGAATAACGGCGAGATGCCCATGTTCCCAACGCGTGCGCTGCGTCTGAATGCCTTCGCTCGACTCCGGAAATGTGCTCGTGACCAGCGCATAAGGGCAAAACATGGGTGGCGTCCCCGCCCGGGCAAGATCGACGCCAAGCTTTAGATCCTCAGCGATGTGGCCGGTCGCCAGGTTGGCCGCACTGATACAGACCCATGGGAACGCCATGCCGGTTCCCATCAATTGGCACGGCAGTCCGAGTCGATACAAACCGGAGGGTCGCACTTGATTTTTGACCATCAAGGCAAACGCCGCAATGCGAATTCGCGGACTCGCGTGTCTCGGGGCGTGCAATAGATACAGCGCCTGCACGGGCCGTTCCGTGCGAGTACACACGCGGGTCAATCGATCGATCGACCCCTCCGCAACCTGGCAATCGGCATCGACTACGATCACGATCTTTGGCGCATCGGCTTCCAGATGCCGTATGCCGAAATCAAGCGCGTAGCCCTTGCCTCGCCGACTTGAATCTGTCCGTTCGATCACCTCTGCGCCTGCTGCAGAGGCGAGCTTCGCTGTGTCGTCGGAGCAATTGTCCGCGATGACGATCAGTCGATCCGAAGCATTCAACTGAGGAAGGACAGAATGAAGCGTCGCCTCTATGATGGAAGCCTCATTGTGCGCAGGCATGATAATCGCGAGACGGCCCCGCTCGCCGGACTCCGGGGATCCTCCAAGCCGCTTCGTTACCGCGAGCAGGACCTCTGCACACAAGAAGGCCGCCGGCAGCAGCAGCAACAGAGCGGCGCCGCAAAGAACTATTTCTACTACCGTTATCACACTATTTGGTCCGCCACGATTCGTTCAGCACGCATGCCTTGATACTCTATCGTAAAGCAATCGACCGGCAGCAATTTACATTCACCGACGAGCCGACAGAAATTGACGTAAGCTGGGCCGCCGACTGAGGCCGACCCGCCCCATCCGAGAGCTGCATTCGCTAGAGACCTCTAGAGTCAAAATAGACCGGAACTGTTGTGACTAACCAGCGCATTCCCCCCGGACCCGCCGATGCTTACGACACGGATCGGGAACTGTTGGACTGGCTGCGTGAGAAATTCGATCAATTCGGCGACATCTACAGCGCCTCGGTCTATGGGACCCGCGTCTACGTAATCAGCGCTCCCGACTATGTCGAGCATGTGCTCCTTAAAAATTGGCAGCACTACAGCAAAGGTCAGGCGATCAAACGCATTGCTCTGCTGCTCGGCAAGGGTCTGATGGTGAGCGAGGGCGACTTTTGGATCAGTCAGCGGCGGATGATACAGCCGGCCTTTCACCGCAAGGTGATCGGCGCTCTGACCGGTATCATTTCGGAGGCCAATCGCGCGCTGCTCGCGGACTGGGAGCAGGCCGCTCAGAAAAATTCACCCGTCAATGTCACGCGCGATCTCAGCCGCATGGTGCTGAAAGTAGTGCTTGTCTCGATCTTTGGAGACGACTACGCAGAGGTTGCGCCGCATTTCAACATGCTCTCCGACCAACCGGAACGCAGCCTGGAATTCGCAGACGCCTTCAGGCCCTTGGCTGGCGCGGTGATTCGTCTGGCCGTGCAAAGACGCGCCGCGAACCGATCCTGCGCCGATATTCTCGGCATGCTGATGCTGGCCCGTGACCGGGAAGGCGGCCAAGTGATGCCGGACCGCCAATTGGCTAGGGAAATCATGACCCTGGTTGTCGCCGGCCACGAAACCACCGCGAGTGTCTTGAATTGGACCTGGTATCTGCTATCGCAGCATCCGGCGGCTGAGGAGAAGCTTAGCCGCGAACTCGATGGATTCCTTAAGAACGGCTTCCCGAGTCTGGATGAGTTGCCTAGATTTGCCTATACCCGGCAGGTTATCGAGGAGGCCATGCGCCTTTATCCGCCAGGTTGGCTGATGACCCGCAAGGCGCTCAAGGATGACTATCTCGGTGAGTATTTCGTACCGGCCGGCACTGAGATCTATATTGCGCCTTATTTGATTCAGCGGCACCCGGGTCTGTGGAAGCAGCCGAATCGCTTTGATCCCGACCGCTTCGCTCCCGAACAGTCACAGCACCGACACCCTCTCGCGATGCTGCCGTTCTCGGCGGGTCCGAGAAACTGCATCGGCGAATATTTTGCCCGCATCGAGATGCAGATCCATTTGATGATGATCGCCCCGCGGCTACGGCTGGGCTACGTGGAAACTCAGCCGCCCGAGTTGGTCGGCGGCGTGAATTTGCTCAGCAAGCAGGATTTCATCATGACCCCTGAGCTCAAAGGGTCGGCGGAAAAGACCCTCGCTACTTATATTCAATGAGACGAGATTGCATGCCTCTCAGCCGATAAAGTGTGAACTTCAATTGTCCGAGGCATTGAGGAAACTGGCATATGACCAGTGATACGGCCCGCCACCAATTCTGGCGCCGGGAATAGTGGCCGAGCAGAAAAAGTCGCAACACTCGCAGCGGAATGATCGTTAGCAGCAACAGCGCCCACCACCCGATCGCGAGGGGCAAGGTCATCAGCACGAGGGGAAAGCATAAACCCCACGCCCATATCCGGCGACTTTCCCGTCTACAAAACCACTCCGGCGGTCCCCCGTGCAAAGCGACGAGGCGCGCATACCCATATCCGGACCGCATCGCCCGCATCCACCACTGACCGAAGTGGTAAATGGCCGCATCATGCACGGTCATCTGCTCGTCCAAACACCATACCTTCCAACCTGAGTGGCGCAGACGGAAGCATAGTTCCGGTTCTTCCCCGCAAATCATATCGGGGCGAAAACCCTTCACTTGCTGGAAGGCATTTACCCGCATCAACGCATCGCCACCGCAGAATTTCGTTTCTCCCGCCGGTACTTTCCATTCCATGTCGATGAGCATGTTGTATATGGATCTGTCCGGATACTTTTCGGTTCGCGAGCCGCAAACGACCGCGACATCCCGGTGCTGGTCGAGAAATCGGGTTGCCGTGTCGAGCCAACCATCGACGACCTCGCAGTCTCCGTCGACAAAGAAAACATATTCCAGGGTCGGCTGATCCTCGAGCAATCGACGGCAACCGGCGTTTCTAGCGCGCGCCGCGGTAAATGGAGTGCTCATGTCGAGTTCGACCACGGAAACGCCCTGGGCGCGACTCATTGAGACCGATTCATCCTTGGAACCGGAATCGACGTAGACGATATGATTGGACTTTCCGCGAACCGAAGCGAGGCAACGGCGTAGCCGGTCTCCCTCGTTACGCCCGATGACAACGACGCCGAGAGTGCTTGCGCTGTCGCTCTCTAGCGACATGACTTTGCCAGGATCATTAGCCATCTTAGCGTGTTCGTCGCGGATTCAGAACCCGCTGAACGACACACTTGGCATCATCGCTTCGGTTCCCTTGAAGCGGGTTGGTCCCGCTCCGGCACCGCGAAAATCATCGTGGCCGAGCCATGCACTCGGTTCGGGCCCAATCCCCGACGAGACTTTGGCGGAATGCCGCGGGCTAGATTTTGGGCGAACAGCTCGTCACTCAGGATGCCTATGAGGATCGCTCGTGGTCCGGCTTGGCTAAAGATATGATCGGCGCGATTGATCACGTGGACCCGACACCACTCTCCCAGCCGTTTGACCGACGATCCGGCTTGGATCCGGAGCAGATCAATGCCGGCCTCGCCGCGCGCAAATGCGAACACCACCCGTACTCCCCGCGCCGCGAGTTCCTCGAGCTCCCATCCCGCGTCGCTCGGCAGGCGCCAACGGAAGTAGCGCGCCCAATCGCGTAACTCCGACTCCGCGGCAAGCAGCGGCCGCTGCATGTAGATTCGGAGTAATCGCCAAATATTCACCTGGCCCCGCAGAAGTCTTTTCCAGGCCGGTAATGAGAAAATCCGCTCGCGATGTCCGCGTGATCTCTTGACGACTTCCGCCACTTCCAAGGCGTGCAGATCCGTACCTTCCTTCCAAAAGAAATTCTCCAGATTAACCATCAATATGAGATTCACTGGTAACGCAGCGACGGCTGCGCGCAGCGCATGGTAGGCACCGGAGCAAAACCCACACAGCGTCAAATCGTCGATCCCATGGCGAACACGTAAGAACTCGATGGCGGCACGAATATCGTCAACGGCAGCAGGCGGAAACACCTCATTGTCCGGCCGGCCGGACCGGGTGCCGCTGTCGCCCAAGCCGCACAGATCCATCCGCAGCACGAAATATCCGCGCCTGGCCCAGCGTCTTGCGAGCGAGACGTATACCCGGTTAGGTCCCACGTGATAGGTCGCACCGGCATTCAGGAGAATGACGGCGCGTCGACGCATTTCTCCCGGACGCGGCTCGGTGAGGATGCCGAACACTGCGGGGTCTGCGCCGAGGAACACGGGGCGCTCGGTCAGCCGCGCGTCCATCGCCGGCTCATCGCCGGGCAATTCCAGAACGGTGGCAGATGCAAGCATCTCGCCGCTAAGCGATGGCGTCATACGGCCCTCGGCGATTGCCGGTGAATTTTCCGCCGTGCGGAGCAGCCAAGCGCGCGTCGCCGCCAACATCTCCACGGGAGGCTTGGCGTCGTGAGGCATCGTCATGATCATCTCGACCAGTCCCGGCAACGCCACATATTCAGTGCGAACCGGGGCCGCCGACAACGCGTCGGCCCATCCATGTGCCATCGGCATGCTGCTGCCATCGATGATGAGCATCTCTGCTACCGGCGGCGCATCCATTGTCGTCATGTCGACACGAGCCAGGGCTGCGAGGGTAGCTGCAGATAAGAAGAACCCGCTCGCTTCCATCGAGCCGTCGTTGACCGAGAGATCATCGGAGTTCAGGCCATTCGGCGAATCCGCGGATTCCAAGGCATGCAGCGCAGCCAGCCGTGTCGTGCGGAGTTCGCGCAGATAACGTCGACCGCTGATGATCGGCGCAATGAGAATCAGCCCGTTCACGGACTTGCACCGCGCGGCGGCTATCGTCGCTAGAAGTCCCCCAAGGCGAATCCCAAGTAGACACACCCGTTCGACGCCGGTGCGTCGCTGCAACTCGCCGATAGCCGCGAGCACGTTCTGCGACCAGACATCGATCTGGTCGGCCTGCGGGTCAATATCGGCAGAATCGCCGGCGCCTAAATAGTCGAATCGCAAGACAGGTATGCCGATTCCAGCAGCTGCCGCAGCGAAGGCGCGCAAGCTGTTGTGCGAGCAGATGGCCTCGAATCCAAATGGCTTACAGATGACGAGACCCGTGCCGCGAAGCATCGTGCCGGCAGGCCGGTGCAGCCAGCCGAATAACTGGTGGTCGCCGGACCCGAAGTAGAATGCCTCGCCTGGGTCAGAAATGTGACCGGAATCGGTCCTGTCCTTGAGATCTGCGCTCATATCCTGCGGGCACCCAATAAACAATGCCCCGTAGATTTCATCGAATCCAACCCCCGGCCGGCAGTAGTCAAATTTATAGTAAAAGCTTCATCTATAGGATAACCGTGTCTGGGCGTGGCGACACAGTGTAAGTTCACAGCGGAAGCATCTTTTTCACGCCATCCAATCCGGCGATGATCTTCTACAAAAGATTTTACTTATCAGGGCTATCTATGTGGAATTGCAGAAGAAATTTTTCCCTCATGCTCGCCGTTGCCGTGCTACTCTCCGCGTGCGGAAACGCAAATGAGGCATCCTCGACCCCCACGACCTCGCCCACGAGTTTCGCTACGGCCGGCAGTGCCACGTTGTCCTGGGTACCCCCGACGAAAAATACGGACGGCTCGGTGGTCACGCAACTCGCCGGCTATTATATTTATTATGGCACTCGCCCAACCGATCTGAACCAAGTCGTTCAGCTAAAAGATCCGCAGGTGACTAGCTACGAAGTGTCTCACCTGAGACCTGGAACCTATTACTTCTGCGTGGTGGCTTACACTGAATCGGGCGTAACAGGCAGTTCTTCGCCGCTGGTCTCCAAGATGATTCGTTGATCGGCAACCGCCGCCGACCCGCTCCAACTCTGCGAACGGCATCACCAAACGATCCAGGCTCGACTGCCAACTGACCACGCGACCGATACAATCCACTAATGACGCAGGCTTCAACCACCGCGACCCCAACTTTAGGGCTTAGGCTCGGCCTACCTGCGCGCCTCGGCATCCTTTGCGCGTTATTCTTCGCCGAGAAGATCTTCCTCAACGAATTCGTCGATTTCGACCGGGCGGATGCGGCGCGGGGTCTTGGCGCAGTCCTGCGAGTTTCGCAACACTGGGGCTTTCGATTCACAGTCGCTTTGATCGCGGCCGTCGTGCTGTTTGCCTATGTCCGCGGCGGCCCGAACCTCAAGGCAGCCGCGGCGTCCGTGCGGGCGGCGCCAATCCGAGTCGGCTGGACGCTCGGGCATTTCCTGTGTATCGGCGCTCTGGCGCCGCTGAGTTACCTACTGTATCGCTACACGGACAGTGACTTATCCTTTGCGACCGTCGTGGCGCTTTGGATCGTGGTCAGTGCTGCCGCAGCGCTCGCTGCCCTGTTGGCGATGGCGCCCGGACCGCTTTGGCTGGCTGTAGTGCGCTCATTGGGGGTGATCTGGTGGTACGCGACCGGCGCGGCTCTGCTCGGCACCGGCGCGATGCAGGCGGCTCAAATGCTCTGGACGCCGACGGCGGCGCTCACCTTCGATATGGTCAGGCGAGTGCTCACGCCGTTCATTCCCACGCTGACCGCCGACCCGGCCAACTTGGTAATCCGGACCGATCGCTTTGCCATACAGGTGGCCGAGGTGTGTTCGGGTCTGGAAGGCATGGGCCTGATGCTTGCCTTTTGTGTCGCGTGGCTCGTGTACTTCCGCCGGGAGTATTTTTTCCCGCGTGCCCTGTTGCTGATTCCCATCGGGATCTTCGTAATGTTTACCTTCAACGTCGTGCGCATATCGGCGCTGCTCCTGATCGGACATGCCGGTTACCCGGATGTCGCAATCTATGGATTTCATTCGCAGGCCGGTTGGATTGCGTTCAATGCGGCGGCGGGAGGCTTGGTTTTCTTCAGTAGGCGCAGCGCCTGGCTGAATCGTGGCGCTTCGCGATCCTCCGCTGCGGCGCCGAGCGACAATCCGACGGCCGCGTATCTCATGCCACTGCTCGCAATTCTGGCGGCCGGCATGGTGGCCCACGCGATGTCGGGTGGCTTCGAAACCTTCTACCCGCTACGCCTGATCGTTGGCGCCATCGTGCTCGGGATCTACGCTCGAAGGCTGACGACGCTCGATTGGCATTGGAGCTGGCGCGGCCCGGTCGTGGGTGCGTTGGTGTTTCTGCTCTGGATCTTCGCGGCACATTTTTTGATTCCCGCCGAGTCCATACCCATCAAACTCGACGCCCTGACTGCGGTAACGCGCGGCATCTGGATCGCAAGCCGGTTGGCGGCTTCCATCCTGACCGTGCCGATCGCCGAGGAGCTTGCCTATCGAGGTTATCTGATGCGCCGCATCGGCCACAGCGATTTCGACGCCGTGCCGTTCCAATCGATTCGTTGGCCCGCACTGTGCGCCGCGGCGATCGTCTTCGGCTTGATGCATGGCGCGCTGTGGCTGCCGGGTATCGCAGCCGGTCTGGCGTTCGGGTTAGTGACCGTGCACCGCGGCCGCATCGGCGAAGCCGTCGCCGCTCATGCGACCGCTAACGCACTAGTTGCCGTCGCGGTGTTGGGCTGGGATCAATGGCAGCTTTGGTAAATTTGCTGCAAATTAGAGTTCGGTCACACTTTTTATTTAACTTATTGAAATATACGTCGGCAAGTGGCGACACCACCTGGTAGCCTTCCTTTTACAAGGTCGCCGTTTATCACCGAGGTGTGTTTCGTGGTGAAGAAAATCGGTTTGGTAGTTTTATTGATCTCCTTCGCAAGCGTTGCGTCAGCCCGGCCATTTTCGCATTTACTCTGCCAGCCGGATTTCAGACAGGGCCAGCACACTAATTCCTGCGGAGTCGTTGGAGAACCCACGTCGACTCCAGAAATTGATCCGGCTTCCGCGATGGCCGGCTTGACGCTGTTGTTGGGTGGGCTCGCCGTATTGCGCGGGCGTCGTGCGGGAATTCCTACCGCTCAGTAGAACTGTTGGGATCCGCGCTATGGCGGTTCCGGCAACTCGAGCTGTTGCAACTCGGCGGCTGACCGCGGCCGGTAGCCTACCGTCAAGAAAACGGTATTTGAGCGATAGCCGGTGTTGCCCGTCGAGACCACATAAGAATTGTAGTCATAGCGTAGACGGACCTCCAGACTTCGTCCGTGCCGCCAAACCAGCGCGGCGCCGATCAACCCGTTGTTATATTCGGCACTGCCAACAGTATTGGCTCCCACCACTGGGGGAACGCCAACCAGCCCGGTCTCCGCAACGTTGGCATGCAGGTAATCAAATTTGTACAGGCGGCCAATGAGCTGGGCGCTGAACGATCGCGTCATTTGCCGTTGGATATTGAACTCGCCGCCGCCGGTGTTGAGGTCAAACTGCGGATTGCCGGGGTAGCGGTCCCTTTGCCATCGGGCGGTGATTGCCACCGTAGTACGATTGCGCTGGTATTGCCAACCCACCGAGGCGTAAGTGCTCACGTAGCTATCAGAGGTCAGCGGCGTCGGTGCGACGTTGATCATGTTGATGGCGCCGCCCTGTAGCGTGCTGAAGCTGCTGCTGGCATCGGTCAGCTCCCGCCCGGCCGTAAATGTCAGTCTGGCAGACGGGGAGAGCTTGCGCGTCAACTCCAACTTTCCGATACCGCCGGTGGTCGACTTACCTTGCTGGTCGACCGTCGTGGCGCCGAGATTCGCCGCGAGGTCGGTGCGCGCGCCGTGCGCTTCATAGCGTCCATAGACGGTGCTGCGGTCAAAATCGCTGTTCAATTCCGTATTCTGAAACATCACGCGCTCGCCGGCCCCGTTCAACGACACGCTGGAAGCGGACGATAGCTGCAGTCCCGCAGTCAGGGTGGCGAGTGCCCGGTTGCTGTTAAAAGGACTGTTTTCGTAATACGCCTCGGCATAGCGGGCGGTCGCATTGATGAACCCGGTGCCCCCCAAACGCAGATATAAATTGGGACCCGTGCTGACATAATTGACGTATTGAAGATTGGTGGGCGTCGCGGGTGTGAAGGCATCCACGGTCGCATCGCCGAAATCATCGCTCAACACCCAGGTCAGGCGTTCTGGGATGATTGCTAATTGCGCCTGCCCATCGAAGCGGCCGATCAATTCGTTACCATAGGCACCCTGCAGGTAATTAAGGTCGCTGAAATTACCTTTCGCGTTGACATCGAGCAGGCGGGTCTGTTCCTTGACCGTAAAATCGGCATCGGCGGTTGCGATGGTTTGGCTGATTTTATTCGTGGGGACCAGCGTGACGTTATCCGTTTCCCCAACGCCCGCATCGACGCCGTAGGTCAGCAGTGTCGCAGGGCCCGCCGCGTTGAGACCGAAGTTGCCGAATCCGCCAATACCCGGATCCATGCTGTTCGTAAAGACTTGGCTCTGCGCGGCGGTCGCCAGCAGGACGCTTGAAACGCCGGCGAGCGAGAGATGCCGAGCGCCGGTCTTACGTCTGATCGTCATCGGTCCCATACGTTTCGTATCCGTAGTACGCGTCCGCCAGCTCCAATTGGACTTGGTTCAAGACCACCCCGCCGGCTTGCTTGGGGTCGAGTAGTGCAATGGCGGCGTGGATCGCTTGTCGCGGCGTTTTCCCGGCGCGCACCACGAGAACCACTTGGCCGGCGACCTTCAGCAAGGCGCGCGCCTCATTGGTCACGAGCAACGGCGGCGAATCCAGCAACAGCACCCGCCGCGGGTTGCGTGTGCACAGACTGGTGACGATTTTTCTCATCCGGTTACTGCTCAACAGCTCCGCGGTACCCGCAACCGGCCTTCCCGCGGGTAGGATCGAGAAACCGCGCGTGGTCGTGGGGACGATGGCTGACTCGGCCTCCATATTCTCGTCCACCAGCGCATCCAATAGACCTGTTTGGTCCGCGAGGCCGAATAATCCACTGATGTGCCTTTTTGCCACATCGGCATCGATCAGCAACACCGACATGTCGCGTTCCAGGGCCATGCTGAACGCAAGATTGATACTGGTGAAAGTCTTGCCGTCGCCGGGCAGCGCGCTCGTGACCATGGTGACCCGCGGTTCGCCGACGGCGGCGTTCCCCGACAGAGCCTTGTCGATGAGAGGACGCTTGATCCGGCGGTACTGATCGGCAAACTGACGGTCTTTGTCGTGTTCCGGAAAATAGCCGAGCGCACGTAGGGCGGCATTGTCCACCGTGAGGTGTTTCGCAAGGCTCGCGGTATCCTCCAAGCGTTCGCCGGCGACGCCGGGCGCATGCACATGGGGCGAGCGGTCGACTGGGCGCGCCTTCGCTGCCGTTGCCTGCTGCTTCTTGAGCCGCGCGATGGTTTGTTCTACTAGGCTCACGTCTTGACCAAGGAATGAATGGCCTGGATAGAGAGCCTAGCCCCCGACCAGTTCAACGCCAGCACGGCCGCGAAGGCGGCCAGGAGGCAGGCGGTCGCCGCAGTAAAGCGCAATAGATGGTATATACGCTGCGCCCGCTGATGGGTGGGGAACGCGGCGCTGACCACGCCGAGGACGGGAAAGCTGGTCACTTCATTCATGCCCCGGACGGAACTCACGATCGGTTTTAGCATGTGAAGTCCATAGGCTATGGCCGCGCCCACCGCGAGCGCGGCCAGCCAAATCTCGGCGAGCAGCGCCGTGCGCTTGGGCCACACCGGCGCCGCGGCCGCCGTCGGCGGCAGCACGACTTCGAAGCGCACCGAGCCCGCACTGTCCGCCCGCTCGCCGAGACGCGCCTTCTGGTAGCTCTCGAGCAACGCCGTGTACTGCGCCTTGTTCACGTCGTAGTCGCGATTGAGCTGCTGATATTCCGCCTCGACCTGAGGCGCGCTATTGAGTCGCTGCCGCAGGTCGGCGACCGTAGTCTGGTGCTGCGCCAGTTGCTGGCGCAGGGCGGCGATCTCGACTTCCACCTTATTTAGTTCCAACTGCATGCTTTGGTACACCGGGTTATTGCCGGCACCGCTCGCAGCGACGGCGGCCGCATCGCCGCGCCGCAGGCTTTCCAATTCCGTCACCCGGCGCTTTTTCAGTTCCTCGAGGGTGGCACGCGTCGCGATCACATCCGGATGCTGGTCGGTGTACTTGAGCAGCAACTCATCGAGCTTTGCCTGAGTTTCCTGGATGCGGCTTAAAGTGTCGCCGCCGCCAACGCGTCCGCCCGGCAGGGATACCGAACCGCCCGCAGAAGATATCGCCTCATCGCTGTGCAGTTGCTTGGCGAGTTCCTCGCGGCGGCTCAGGGCGACCGACAGGTCGATCTCGGCCTTCTTGGCGTCATCCGTTTCCTTCTGCAGCTGCGCAAAATAGCCTCCCTGGTCGGTGGGCATCAGGCCGACGTTTTTCTTTTTGAACGTCGCGAGCTTATCCTCCGCGGCACTCAAGCGCTGCTCATAGTCCTTGATCTGGGTTTCGAGAAACTGCTGTGCATGTTCCGAACCCTCGCGCTTCCCGCCCAACGTCTGCTCCACGAAGGTATTGAGCAAGGTCCTGACTACGAACAGGCTGCGCGCGCGGCTGGCATCGATAAAGTGAAAGCCGTAGATGGTGCCGGCCGTGCTGCGTTCATCGCCCTGATTGCCCGCGTTGGACACCGTGAGGGCGATGCGGTCGCTGAAGTTATCCAGAATCTTGGCGCGCGCCCGCTCGTCGGTAACCGACTTCGACAATACGCCGGTCTCCGTGGCGATCTGTTCCAATTGCGGGCCTTCGAGCAATGACTGGCGCACGAAATTGATCTGCGCATCGACATTCTGGTCGGTGGTCAGTCCCTGCAGCGCCGGTTTCAGCGCCGTGCGGGTGTCGACGAACACGCGTGCATCGGCCGCGTACCGGTCCGGAAGCGCGAATACCACCGCCCAACCGATGAAGGCCACTACGAACGCGGCTGCCAACGCGAACCAGCGAAAACGCCAGGCACCGCGCACTTGATCGAAAATTTCATTGAGTTCCGGGGTCATCTCAGATCACTAGAATCGGGTTTCCGGCACGACCAACACGTCGCCGGGCTCGAGAGCGATGTTTTGCGTCAAGTCGCCCTTGTTGACCAGGGAGTCGAGCTTGACTTTGATCTCCTGCTTCTTGCCGTTCACGGTGCGCTCGATGCGCGCCCGATTTCCCGCGGCAAACTGGCTCAAGCCCTTCACGCTCAGCAACGCATCCAGGACCTTCATACCCTCGTGGTAAGGCAACGCTTGGGGCTCCTTGACCTGACCGATCACACTCACCTGGCTGTACACGGAGAGTGCCACCAAGACGACCACGTTGACCTTGGGCGATTTCACATATTTACTGAGCGAGGTCTCGATGTCGCGCGCCAGCTGAGACGGCGTCTTACCGACCGCGACCATGTCCTCCACCAACGGCGTGGAGATCTTTCCGTCCGGACGCACCGGCACCGTGACGGAGAGTTGCTCGTTCTCAAAGACGAACACATGCAGGCTATCGCCTGTGCCAATCCGATAATCAGGCGCAACCGCGGCAGGGGCCGGCGCGGCGGCCGCGGGAGCCGGCGCATCGGCTGCAGCCGCGGAGCTGAGAGTCGCCCAAGACCAGAGTCCCAGCGCCAACGGAATTAACAGGTTTCGCACAGAGTAATCTTACCTCGCCCGCCACTTGCGTTTCTGGTTAAAGCATGAAACACGGCCCGCGCCGCGGCCGGCGTGCGGCGGGAGCGTTTCCGATTATATGTAAGACCGTCCTGGATCGCCGACATATCCGTCACCAATTGCCGACATATTGCCCGGTTGGGATTTGCATATTGTAATTCGTACATGCTTTCAAAAAGACAGCCGGCGACGGCACATAACTGGGCGTTCTTATTCATCATCGCTGCGCTTTTGGGGGGATGTTCAAAAAATTCCGCCGATAGCGCATCAACCGCTGATTCCTCGAGCTCGGGGAGTACCGGTACGAGTACCAGCACGCCCCTGGCGATAACGGGGACTCCGCCGGGCAGCGTCGTCGCGGGCAGCAGCTACTCCTTTGAGCCTAGCGTGTCTCAATCGGGCGGTTCGGTCACCTTTTCGATCACGGGGCAACCGTCTTGGGCGACCTTCAATGACAGCACCGGTAAACTAAGCGGTACGCCCGCGGAGAGCGCAGTCGGCACGTCGGCAACGGTCACCATCACCGCGAGCGATGGCAGCAGTAAAGCGTCCGTGGGGCCGTTTACGATCACCGTCGTCGCAGCGACTACGGACACCCAAGGGGCCTTGACCTTGAGTTGGACGCCGCCCGACGAAAGCACCGCCGGGGGGCCGGTCCCTGAACTTGCCGGTTACTACATCTATTACGGAACCAGCGCCGATGCGTTGACGCAGTCGATCATGGTCTACGGAGGCGCGACAACATCCTACGTCATCGAGAGCCTGCCCTCAGGCACGTACTATTTTTCGGTGAGCACCTTGAGCGCGCAGGGAATCCAGAGCCCTCAGTCGGACGTCGTGAGCAGCACCATCTAGCACCTCGGTCGCGCGAAATTTCCGCTGCGCCGGCGCCATTCCTGGCCGGCGCTTCGTGCCCGAATGGGATCGCTGATACCATCTCCCGGTGAGCACGCGGAAGCCGCCGAGTCTGCCCCTGGATCGACCACTGCCCAACACCTACTGGGTGATACCCGGCCGTCTGCTGGCGGGCGAATACCCTGCCGGCGTCGCTGACCCCGAAGCACGCGAGCGCCTCGAGAAACTGCGCCTGGCCGGCATCGATTCCTATGTCGATTTGACCGAAGCGGGCGAGCTGCCCGAATACCGCCACCTGCTGCCCCCGGAAGCCGAATACCTGCGATCCGCCATTGCCGATACCGGGCTGCCCAACAACGTCTCGCAAACGAAACTGGTGCTGTCGACCATTCGCATCGCGCTGGCCCGGGGACGGGGAATGTATGTGCACTGTCGCGCCGGCATCGGCCGTACCGGACTTATCATCGGTTGCTTTCTGGCCGAAGAAGAAGGCAACGGCAAATCAGCCATCAAGCGGCTGAATCAACTGTGGCGGCAGAGCGCGCGCGCGGCAGCGTGGCCGCAGGTGCCGCAGACGGCGGAACAGGCCGACTACATTCGGCATTGGCTGAAGCTCTGAAAATGATCGTCGCTCCCCTCGACGCCGCTGCCGGCACCCCGAAGCTTCTCTCGGTCATCGTGCCGACATTCAACGAAGCCCCGAATATCGTCGAACTGCTGACCCGGCTTACGCGGCTCTTGGATGAGCCGTTCGGCGACCGTTACGAGATCATCGTGGTCGACGACGACAGTCCCGATCGAACTTGGGAGTTGGCCGAGAGGCTGACCGGCCGCTGCCCAGGGCTTCGGGTCTTACGGCGCGCTACGGAGCACGGCTTGTCGACGGCGGTCATACGCGGCTGGCAGGCGGCGCGCGGCGAGGTGCTGTGCGTCATCGACGCCGACTTGCAACATCCGCCGGACATCACCTTGGCGCTGCACGCAGTCATCGCTAGCGGCGCCGACATGGCGGTCGCAAGCCGACACCTTGCCGGCGGCGGGGTCAGCGATTGGAGCGTGTTCCGCCGGATTATTTCACGCACCGCCCAACTCATCGGCTTGGTCATTCTTCCAGGCGTGGTCGGGCGAGTCAGCGATCCTTTGAGCGGCTACTTCATGATTCGCCGCAGTGCCATCGAGGGCGTCGAATTGAATCCGCTCGGTTACAAGATATTGATCGAAGTCTTGGCGCGCGGGAAATTCCCCTGGATCGGCGAAGTGCCCTACATCTTTCATGAGCGTGCACACGGGGGCAGCAAGGCGACGGCGCGGGTCTATGTCGATTATCTGCGCCATTTGCTGCGTCTGCGCCTCGCTACCTTGCCGATCAACCGCTTTGTCCGATTTGCCGTCGTGGGCCTCTCCGGCGTGATGGTTGACATGGGGCTGCTCTACTTGCTGAGCGATCCTTCCACCTTGGGTTGGGGTCTCACGCGCAGCAAGCTGATCGCCGCGGAAATGGCGATTCTCAATAACTTCATCTGGAACGATACCTGGACGTTTCGAGATCTCGCTGCGCAGCAACGCGGCTTTCGGCAACGCCTGCGGCGCTTGGGCAAGTTCCAGCTGATCTGTCTGGCTGGCGTCGCCATCAACACCATATTGCTCAACCTGCAGTTCAATCTGCTCGGAATGAACCGTTATGTCGCCAACGCCGTGGCCATCCTCGCCGTGACCGGGTGGAACTTCTGGCTGAACTTGAAGCTCAGTTGGCGCATTGCAGAGCCCCCGGCCTGAACCGGGTCTTGGCATCGAGCCCGTCTTTCGCCGATAACTCGCAAATCTCGCTGATCCTGACCTGCATAGAGTGCTAGTCTGACGGCTCATCAAGGAGCTTTCGTGACTCAATACAAGCCTACACCCACGATGGGACGCCCCTCATCGCCGTCCGCAGAGGACCCGATGATGGATTTTCGCGCGCGACTCGTACACCAACAAGCCGAGAACGCCGAGCGGCGCCGCCTCGATCTCGCGGAGCAGTCCTCCCGGCTCAAGAGCGCCGAGGAACGGATTCGCATCTGGGAGCGCATTCACGAAGTCACTTTGCCGCGCGATTCCGCGCACCGGCTGGTCGAGATCATCGCTTCCAACACGGGGCTCACCGACGCGGACGTGCGCGACGAACAGCAACGCCGGGCAGCGCTACGAACGACGAGCGAGACGCCTTAGTCTAGATAAGCGGCTGCGGTCTTGCGGCGCAGTTCATCGCGCGTGACGCCGGGCGCGACTTCGATGAGCTTGAATCGATCCTTGCGCGTCGGCCGCGAGAACACCGCAAGATCGGTGATCAGCATATCGACGACATTCACGCCGGTGAGCGGCAAATCGCAGCGAGACTTGAATTTGGATTCGCCGTCTTTGGAGCTGTGCTCCATCACCACCACGATGCGTTTGACGCCGGCGACCAGATCCATGGCCCCGCCCATGCCCTTGACCACCTTGCCGGGCACCATCCAGTTCGCGAGATCGCCGTTTTCCGCCACTTCCATGGCGCCGAGCACCGCCATATCGATATGGCCGCCGCGGATCATGCCGAAGCTGTCCGCGGACGAAAAATACGAGCTCATCGGCAATGCGGTGACGGTCTGCTTGCCGGCGTTGATCAGATCGGGATCTTCCTCGCCTCGGTAGGGAAACGGCCCTATACCTAACATGCCGTTCTCGGATTGCAGCACGACTTTGAGGCCGGGCGCGATATAGTTCGCGACCAGCGTCGGTATGCCGATACCGAGATTCACATAGAAGCCATCCTCGAGTTCTCGCGCGGCGCGCGCCGCTAAGTCCTCACGCGACCACGGCATGGGAATCCTCCGTGCGCTCGCGGACGGTGCGCTTCTCGATTTTCTTGTGATAGGGGCTGCCATTGAAGATGCGCTTCACAAAGATGCCGGGCGTGTGGATTTGATCCGGATCGAGAGACCCGGCTTCGACCAGTTCCTCGACTTCCGCCACCGTGACGTGCCCTGCGGTCGCCATGTTCGGGTTGAAATTGCGGGCGGTTTTTCGATAGATCAGATTGCCTTCCGTGTCTCCCTTCCAGGCCTTGACCAGCGAGACGTCGGCCACCAGCCCGGTTTCGAGCACGTAGGTCTCGCCGTCCACCACGCGCGTTTCCTTGCCTTCCGCGATGACGGTTCCGGCTCCGGTCCTGGTAAAGAAGGCATAGATCCCGGCGCCGCCTGCGCGGATGCGTTCGGCCATGGTGCCCTGAGGATTGAATTCGAGTTCCAGTTCTCCGGCGAGATACTGGCGTTCGAACTCCTTGTTCTCGCCGACATACGAGGCGATCATTTTGCGGATTTGACGGCTTTGCAGCAGCAACCCCAATCCTGCGCCGTCGACGCCGGCATTGTTGGACACCACCGTCAACCCGCGCACGCCGGACTCGAGCAGCGCGGCAATCAAGCGCTCGGGTACGCCGCACAGACCAAATCCGCCGCACATCAAGGTCATCCCGTCCTTGACCACGCCGCGCAGGGCACTCGCGGCGTCCGGATACACCTTGGAACTCGAGCTCTTGTTCATCGTCGGGCCCTCACCCCTAGTAGCGGTATTGATCGACCTTGTACGGCCCCTGCTTCGGCACCCCGATGTATCGCGCCTGGGTGTCGGTCAGTTCCGTGAGTTCAGCGGCGAGTTTCGAGAGCTGCAGCCGCGCGACTTTTTCGTCCAGATGCTTCGGCAGCACATACACGCCGATGGGATATTTACCGGGCTGCGTGAACAACTCGATCTGCGCCAGCACTTGATTGGCGAATGAGGAACTCATCACATACGACGGATGCCCCGTGCCGCAACCCAAGTTCACCAACCGGCCTTCCGCCAGCAGAATGATCCGCTTGCCATCGGGGAAAATAATGTGATCGACCTGCGGCTTGATATTCTCCCAAGCGTATTGCTTGAGCGAGGCCACTTCGATTTCGTTGTCGAAATGTCCGATGTTGCACACGATCGCCTGGTCCTTCATGCGCTTCATGTGATCGTGCGTGATGACATGGAAATTGCCGGTCGCGGACACGAAGATGTCCGCCTTATCCGCCGCATAGTCCATGGTGACCACGCGATAACCTTCCATGGCGGCCTGCAGCGCGCAAATCGGATCGATCTCGGTGACCCACACCTGCGCCGACAGCGCGCGCAGTGCCTGGGCCGAACCCTTGCCCACATCGCCGTAGCCCGCGACCACGGCCACCTTGCCGGCGATCATCACGTCGGTCGCGCGCTTGATGGCGTCCACCAGCGATTCACGGCAGCCGTATAGATTGTCGAACTTCGACTTGGTGACCGAATCGTTCACATTGAACGCCGGAAATGCCAAGCGTCCCTGTTTGGCCATTTGATACAGCCGTTTGACTCCGGTGGTGGTCTCTTCGGTGACGCCCTTGATCTTGGCGAGGCGCGTCGAATACCACTTCGGATCAGTCTTGAGCTTCGCCTTGATGGCGGCATAGAGGTGTTGTTCTTCTTCGTTGCCGGGGGAGGCGATGAGCGATGCGTCTTGTTCGGCCTTGGCGCCGAGATGCAGCAGCAGCGTCGCATCGCCGCCGTCGTCCAAGATCATGTTCGAATGGCCGCCGTCGGGCCACTCAAAGATGCGGTGCGTATAATCCCAGTAGTCCGACAGGGTCTCGCCTTTGACGGCGAACACCGGCGTGCCGCCCGCGGCGATCGCGGCGGCCGCATGATCCTGAGTCGAATAAATATTGCACGAGGCCCAGCGCACTTGGGCGCCGAGCGCGTTCAGCGTCTCGATCAGCACCGCGGTTTGAATCGTCATGTGCAAGGAGCCGGCGATGCGTGCACCCTTGAGCGGCTGCGCGGCCGCGTATTCGCGGCGAATCGCCATGAGACCGGGCATCTCCGTCTCGGCAATCTTGATTTCCTTGCGGCCCCAATCGGCCAACGCCAAATCCTTGACTAAAAAATCCGAACTCACTTTGACTGCTGCATTCATTGATGACTCCTTGGGGGCTGCTCAGGCGGCCCGTGTCGATTTAAGTTCCGCCGCCAGCGTATCGGCCTTGTCGGTACGCTCCCAGGTGAACTCCTCTTCCTTGCGGCCAAAATGGCCGTAGGCCGCGGTTTTCTGATAAATCGGCCGGGCGAGATCCAGCATCTCGCGCAAACCGAAGGGGGTAAGATCGAAATGCGCGCGCACGATCTGCGTCAGGCGCGTATCCGACATTTTCCCGGTGCCGAAAGTCTCCACCATGATCGAAGTCGGTTCCGCAACGCCGATGGCATAGGAGACCTGTACTTCGCAGCGCTCCGCGAGTCCCGCCGCCACGATGTTCTTGGCGACGTAGCGTGCCGCATAGGCGGCAGACCGGTCGACTTTGGAGGGATCCTTGCCGGAGAACGCGCCGCCGCCGTGGCGCGCAAAGCCGCCGTAGGTATCGACGATGATCTTGCGCCCCGTCAGTCCGCAATCGCCGACCGGACCGCCAATGACGAACCGTCCGGTGGGATTGATGTGATACTTGGTGCGCTTGTCGATCCATTTGGCCGGCAGCACCGGCTTTAAGATTTCTTCCATGACCGCTTCGCGCAAATGCTTGGTGCTGATGTCGTCCGAATGCTGCGTCGACAGCACCACCGCCTCGAGGCCCACCGGTTTGTCGTTTTCGTAGCGCAGCGTCACTTGGCTCTTGGCGTCCGGGCGCAGCCAGGGAAGCTTGCCGTTCTTACGAACCTGCGCTTGGCGCTTGACCAGGCGATGCGCCAGCGTAATGGGCGCCGGCATCAGCACGTCGGTTTCATTGGTGGCGTAGCCGAACATCAGTCCCTGGTCCCCGGCGCCCTGCTTGCGCTCGTCCTTGCGATCGACGCCCTGTGCGATATCCGGCGACTGTTTGCCGATGATGTTGAGCACGCCGCAGCTCGCGCCGTCGAAGCCCATCTCCGAGGTGTTGTAGCCGATATCGAGCACGGTCTTGCGCACCAGCGCTTCCACATCGACCCACGCGCTGGTCGTGACCTCGCCCGCGACAATCACCACGCCGGTCTTGACCAGCGTCTCGCAGGCCACGCGGCCCTTAGGATCAGCCCCGATGATCGCATCAAGCACCGCGTCGGATATCTGATCGGCGACTTTATCCGGATGGCCTTCCGAGACCGATTCCGATGTAAATGAGAAATTCTTGCTCATGATGTCAAATCCCTTCAGGTACTTGGTCAAAAGATTGCTGATAGCGTCGCTTGAATTCAGCGCGCGTGAATTCGTGATTCTGCGGTCCGCGCGATTCGATCTTGATCGAACCCATCAGGGACGCCAAACGGCCCGTGGTCTCCCAGTCAAGTCCGCGCAGCAGACCGTGGATTAGACCAGCACGATAGGCATCGCCGCAACCCGTCGGATCGACGACGGCCTTCGGTTTTACGCAGGGAATGTCGAGCGTGCGGCCTTCGGCGTAAATCACCGATCCTTCGGCGCCCTTGGTAACGATCAAGGCATCTACTCTGGCCGCGATGTCGAGGGCGGTCAAACCGGTCTTCTGCTGCAACAGGCCCCATTCATAGTCATTGACCGCAACCCAGGTCGCTTGGCCGATAAACCGCTCGAGTTCCGCGCCGCCGAACATCGGCAGGCCCTGTCCGGGGTCGAAAATGAAGGGTATCTTGGCTTCCGCGAACTGCTCCGCATGCTCGATCATCGCTTGCCGGCCGTCCGGGGCCACGATCCCGAGCGTAATCCCGGCCGCCGCGTCCGACACCTTATTGAGGTGCGCATACTGCATTGCGCCCGGATGAAATGCCGTGATCTGATTATCATCGAGATCGGTCGTGATGAAGGCTTGCGCGGTAAAGGTTCCATCGACCATCTTGACGTGTTCGATGTTGATGCCTTGGGACGTGAGCCGCTCGCGGTAGGGGCCGAAATCGTGCCCGGCCGTAGCCATGGGCAGCCCGAGATCTCCCAAGAGGTGCAGGCTGTAGGCGATATTGGCCGCGCAGCCGCCGAATTCGCGCCGCATTTCCGGCACCAAAAACGCCACGTTCAAGATGTGCAGCTTGTCGGGGAGGATGTGCGCCTTAAAGCGGTCCGGAAACACCAAAATCGTATCGTAGGCCACCGAGCCGCAAATCAATGCGGCTTTGCCGCCGCGCAGGTCCTGCACCATCCACCACCGTGAGTTCGGTCAAACCGCTATTCTACCCAATAACCCATGCCGACCGCTCTACCGAATATCGAGCCCCGACGCCCGGGAAGGCCCCCGCGGATGTCGAAATTGCTGGTGTTGCTGGGCACGATCTCCGTACTGACCCCCTTTTCGCTCGATTTGTACCTGCCGGCACTGCCGGCGATCGCAGCGGACCTCAAGGCGAGCCCCGGATCGGTGCAACTGACTCTGCCGGTATTCTTCGTAGGACTTGCCATAAGCCAGCTTCTCTTCGGCTCGCTGGCCGACCATGTCGGCCGGCGGCCTCCGCTGTTGTGCGGCCTTGCGCTGCTGGTGGCCGGGTCGGTCGGATGCGCACTCAGCGGCGGCGTGACGGCACTCACCCTGTGGCGCGGCGTTCAGGCTCTCGGAGTGGGCAGCGCCAGCGTGATACCACGCGCCGTGATTCGCGATCGGTTCGACGTCGCACACACAGCACGCGCGCTGTCGCTACTCGGGCTCATCACGGGACTCGGACCGATTCTGGCGCCGCAGGTGGGTGGAGCGATTCTTTTGGTCGCCAGCTGGCGTTTCGAATTCTGGCTGCTGACCGCTCTTGGCAGCGTGTGTCTCGTGATCGCATTCCTCACGCTCGCCGAATCCATTCCCGAAGAGCGCGCGAGCGCCATCGGACCGAAACTGTGGCTGGCGCTGCTCACCGACCGGCGCTACCTGCGCTTTTGTCTACCCGCGAACCTGATTCAGTCGAGCGTGTTCGCCTACATCGCGGGCGCGCCCTTCGTGTACATCGACCACTTCAATCTGACGCCGCAGCAATTTGCGTGGATGTTCGGCTGCAACGCCGTGGGTCTCATGATCGCCGGGCGCATCAACGCCCACATCGTCTCGCGGCTCGGCCCGGAATTGATCTTTCGCCGCGCCATGCTGTGTACGGCCGCGATCGGCCTGATCCTATTTGCCATCGCGGTCACCGGCTGGGGCGGATTTTGGGGGCTCGCCATTCCGCAGTTGCTGTTCGTGTCGATGTTGGGCTTTAATTTCGCCAATGGCTTCGCCTTAGGTTTAGCCCCCTTTGGAGGCTCGGCCGGCACCGCGTCGGCATTGTTCGGCACGATGCAGTTTACGCTCGCGACCGTGGCCGGCGCGGCGGTCGGTACGTTCTACGATGGCAGCGCGCGCGCCATGACGGGTGTGATGTGCGCCGCGGCGGTGGCCGCCGTTGCGCTCTACCGCTGGCTGAAATAATTGCGCGTGCCGGACGGTCTTGTTGCCAATAACGATTTACGCCGATAATGGAATGCCCCACCAAAACTTGAGGAGTGAACGATGAAAAAGACCACTGCGGCCGTTACCGCCATATCGAGCTTGTTGACGCTGGGCGTTGCGGGCTTCGGCACCGCGCAGGCCGCGGATCCCGCTGCGAAGCCTGAGATGGAAAAGTGCTACGGGGTCGCGAAAGCGGGCAAGAACGACTGCGCGGGCCCCGCTCATGCCTGTGCCGGCCAATCGAAGGATAACGCCGGCGCCAAGGAGTGGATCTCGCTGCCGAAGGGAACCTGTGAGAGGCTCTCGGGCGGCAGCTTGACGGCCGCCAAGTAATCGCAGCCGCATTCCATGAACGTGCGCGCCGCGACATCGCCGCAGGGCGAGCCGGTGCCGGCCTGCGCCGGCATCGGCCTGCGCGCACCGCATCATCTGGACGTGCTCTCAAACGCGCCGCGCGTCGCTTGGTTCGAAGCGCACAGCGAGAATTATTTTGCCGACGGCGGCGCGCACGTTGAATCCCTGACAAGAATCCGCGCGCGCTATCCCTTGTCGCTGCATGGCGTCGGCTTGTCCTTGGGCTCCACCGATCCTTTGGACCGGGAACACCTCAAGAAACTTAAGCGCGCGATCGCGCGATTCGAGCCGGGCCTGGTGTCCGAGCATCTGTCGTGGAGTTCCGCGGACGGCCGCTTTGCCAATGATCTCTTGCCGCTGCCGTACACGGCCGAAGCGCTGCGGCACACGAGCGCCCGCATTGCCGAAGTGCAAGACTTCTTGGGACGGCAAATTCTGATCGAGAATGTATCGAGCTATTTGCAATTCCACGCATCGACCTTGCCCGAATGGGAGTTCGTTGCGGGCGTCGCCGCCGAAGCCGGCTGCGGCATTTTGCTGGACCTCAACAATATCTACGTCGCGGCGCGCAATCACGGCTTCGAGTGCCGCGATTACCTGCATGCAATCCCCGTGGAGGCCGTGCAGGAGCTGCACCTGGCGGGCCACAGCCGCGCCCTTCTCGACGGCGAGGAATTACTCATCGACACGCATGGAACACCGGTGTGCGATGCCGTTTGGGAATTGTATCGCGAGGCCCTGCGGCGCTTCGGCGCATTGCCCACGCTGATCGAATGGGACACCGACATTCCCGCGCTCCACGTGCTCGAGGCCGAAGCCGGCAAAGCGGATGCCCTGCGGGTGAGCGTGCATGCCGTCGCTGCGTAGCCTGCAAACCGATTTCATGGACGCCATCCTGAGTGGCGAGCTCGAAGGCGTGACGCATCTGCTCGCGGCGGAGCGCGGGGCGAAGCCCCCGTCGCCGGCGCGCCGCTTGGCCGTCTATCAGAATAACGTGCGCGCCAATTTCATCGATAGCCTGCACTCGAGCTTCCCTGCCCTGTGGCGTCTGGTGGGCGAGGATTATTTTCGGCAAATTGCCGGCGCGTATCACCGCTCGCATCCGTCGCGCAGCGGCGATCTAACGCATGTGGGACGGGACTTTCCAGAGTATGTGGGTGAGCTGCATCACGCGGGCGAGTATCGCTACCTGGCCGATATTGCGCGCCTCGAGTGGCTGTGCCAGGAGGTGCTATTGGCCGCGCCGCACCCGCCCTTGGATTTGAATCGCCTGCGGCTCATCGCGCCGGCGGCGTACGACGCCCTGCGTTTCGAATTGCATCCGGCGGTGCGTTTGTACGCATCGGCCTACCCTGCCCTGCGCATTTGGGAGGCCAATGTCACGAGCGAAGCGGAGCCCGAGCTGATTGATCTCGCCGCCGGCGCCGATTGCCTGGCCGTGGCGCGCCACGCGCTTGAGCTTAAGTTTTATCGTTTGGGCCCGGGCGAATATGCGTTCCTCGACGCCTTGCAATCCGGCATGGTGTTCAGCGCAGCGCTCGAGGCGGCCTGCGGCTGCGACGCGGATTTCGACGCGGCGGCGGCATTGCGGCGCTTCGTGGCGGCCAAGGTCATCGTCGATTTTCAATAAAAGGATTTCTCCATGTCCGCACTCGAGAAGATACTGGCGCCCGACGCGTTGGCGGCCCGGATTTTGCTGCAATCCTGGTTCGCGCTCGGCGCGCGCTGGTACGTCAGTTGGCAGTTCTTGAAGTCGGGCTATATCAAGGTGACGAATTGGCAGAGCACCTTGTATCTCTTTGAGAATGAATATCACACGCCGGTGTTGTCGCCGCATGTCGCGGCGCTCGCGGGCAGCTTCGGAGAACTGTTTTTTCCCACCCTGCTGGTCATCGGCATTGCCAGCCGCTTGGGAGCGATCGGACTATTCTTCGTCAACGCGATGGCGGTGATTTCCTATTCGCAGGTGCTGTTGGCCGAAGGCTCTGAAGCGGCGTTGGGCCAGCACGTGCTGTGGGGTTCGCTGCTGCTGTTCTTGATCATTTACGGTCCCGGCAAGATATCGCTGGATTACTTGTTGAACAGGTCGCGTTTTTGACCTTCGGCCGCGATAGCTGCGGCGATTGGCACGAGGCCATCCGCCGCGAATGGCTGGTGACCAATGGCCTTGGCGGTTATGCCTGCGGCACCATCGCCGGCGCCAATACGCGCCGCTACCATGCCTTTTTAATGGCAAGCCTGAATCCGCCGGTCGAGCGCACTCTGCTGGTGGCCAAGATCGATGTGAGCGCGGAGTACTTAGGACAGCGCTACCCCTTATCGGCGAATGAGTTCGCCGGGGGCACGATCGATCCCTTAGGCTTCGTTCACATCGAATCGTTCGCCGTGCTGGATGGCATTCCCACCTGGCGTTACGCGATTGCGGACGCGGTTCTGGAACAGCGAATCTTCATGGCTCCGCTCGCCAATGCGAGCTACCTGTGCATGGAGCTCAAGCGTGCATCGGGCCCGGTGCGGATCGAATTCAAACCCATGGTCACGTACCGCGAACTGCACAGCCAGGGCCGTGGCGCGCGGCCCTTCGAGGTACAAGGCGAGGGCGAGAGTTGCACGCTGCGGGCGTTCGCCGGTGCGCGCCCGCTGACGCTTCGCGTCAATGCCGGGACGTACCGCGCGGTCAACGAGTGGTATTGGAATTTCTGGCATCGCGAGGAAGCGGCGCGCGGCCTCGACGCGCTCGAAGATTTATTCGTGCCCGGAACCTTTGCGGCGGACCTCACCGCAGCCGAACCCTTGGTTCTAACCGCCTGGACCGGCACGGAGGCGCCCCCGCCTTGGGCTAAAGTTTTGCCCGCGCTGAGCGCGCAATCGCGGCGTCAACGCGCGGTGCTGCCGCAATCCGCGCCGCCGTGGGTGCGAACGCTCGCGACCGCATCCCTGCAGTTCATCGTGCGCCGCGGCGATAAGAGCGCGGCCGGCTCGAGCATCATTGCCGGATACCCCTGGTTTGCCGATTGGGGCCGCGACGCCATGATTGCGCTCCCGGGTCTCACCACGGCACTGCGGCGCTACGGCACGGCGGCGGATATTCTGCGTACCTACTCAAGGTTCGTCGATCGCGGCATGCTGCCCAATTGCTTTCCCGATCACGGAGCGGCGCCTGAATACAACACGGCCGATGCCACGCTGTGGCTGTTTCATGCGGTGGATGATTATTTAGCGGCCCATCGCGATCCTGATCTCGCACGCGATCTCTATCCGACGCTGATGACGGTCATCCGCGCCCATGTCGAGGGCACGCGCTATGGCATCCGTGTCGATCCCAACGACGGGCTGCTGCGTGCCGGCGAGGCCGGGATGCAACTGACCTGGATGGACGCGAAGCACGGCGATCGAGTCTTCACGCCGCGCATCGGCAAACCGGTCGAAATCAATGCCCTGTGGCTGAATGCACTCGAGGTGGCGGCGCGCCTCGCCGGCCGCGTGCGCAACGGCGGCGAGAAGCGCTATTGCGAAACCCTGCTCGGCCGCGCCCGCGCCGGCTTCGCCCGTTTCTGGAACGCCGAGCTCGGCTGTCTTTTCGACGTCATCGATGTGGACGGCGGCACCTCGGTCGATGCCAGCGTGCGCCCCAACCAAATATTCGCCGTGTCGCTGCCCTACACCGCTTTGCCGGACGTCAAGATGCGAGCGGTCGTCGAGATTTGCGCGCGGGAACTCCTCGTAAGCTACGGACTGCGCAGTTTGAGCCCGCAAGATCCCCAATATCTCGGGCATTACCTAGGCGATCCCCGGCAGCGCGACGCCGCCTACCATCAGGGCACCGTATGGAGCTGGCTGCTGGGGCCCTTCGCGCGGGCCCATTACCGGGTCTATGGCGATGCGCTCCGGGCACAGTCCTTCTTGGCGCCCATCGCGCAACATCTCGGCGCCGCCTGCGTGGGCTCGGTCAGCGAGATATTTGATGGTGATGCGCCTCACATTGCGCGCGGCTGCTTCGCGCAGGCGTGGAGCGTCGCTGAGATACTGCGTTCCTGGATTTACCTCGAGCGCAAGATCTTAAAAAAATCCTGAAAGGATCCAACAATGAACATCGAGCGCGAGCGTCTGCTCGCAAAGGGAGTCGGCCGCGACTGCTGGAAACACTGGGGTCCGTACTTAAGCGAGCGGCAGTGGGGCACCGTGCGCGAGGATTACAGCGCCGGCGGCAACGCTTGGGAGTATTTTCCGCACGATCATGCTCGCAGCCGCGCCTACCGCTGGGGAGAGGATGGCATCGCGGGGTTCTCCGACGCGGAGCAAATCGTATGTCTGTCCCTCGCGCTGTGGAACGGCAACGACCCGATTCTGAAAGAGCGCCTGTTCGGCCTCACCAACGCGCAGGGCAATCACGGTGAGGACGTCAAGGAAGAATATTTCTACCTGGATGCGACGCCCTCGCATTCCTACCTTAGGATGCTCTACAAGTATCCGCAACGGGCTTTCCCGTACGCCGATCTCGTCGCGGAGAACGCCCGGCGCGACACGCATCAGCCGGAGTTCGAGCTGCTCGATACCGGGGTGTTCGCCGAAAATCGCTACTTCGATGTGTTCGTCGAATACGCGCAGGCGGAACCCGGGGACATCCTCATGACCATCACCGCGTGGAATCGCGGACCGGAGGCCGCGGCGCTGCATCTCATTCCGCACTTGGTGTTGCGCAACACCTGGAGCTGGGAGCCCGGTTCCGTCAAACCCATGTTGCGCGCCCTCGGCGAGCGCGCCGTCGGCTTGGGGCCCGATCTTTCCGTGACGCACCTGTACTTCGACGGCGCGGCCGAATTATTGTTCACGGAAAACGAATCCAACCCGCAACGGCTATGGAATTTGGGCGGCCCCGGCTACTACAAGGATGGATTTCACGAACGCATCATCGCCGGGAAGCGCGGCTGCGTGAATCCCGCCAAGACCGGCACCAAGGCAGCGGTCTGGCACCAATCCGTGGTCGCGGCCGGCGGCAATCTAAGCTTCAAGGTGCGTCTGACTCGCCGCGCCCTCGCCGCGCCGTTCCATGATTTCGCGGAAGTCATGACCGCGCGCCATGCAGAGGCCGATCAGTACTATCGCGATCTGCAGAAGGATCTCGCCTCGATGGACGCCTGCGCGATTCAGCGGCAGGCCTTTGCCGGCATGATCTGGAGCAAGCAGTTCTACCACTTGCATATTCCACGCTGGCTCGAGGGCGATCCCGGCCACTTGCCGCCGCCCGAGGAGCGTCTGCAGGGGCGCAATATCGAATGGGGCAACCTCAACAATGCCGACATTCTCTCCATGCCGGACAAATGGGAATATCCCTGGTATGCCTCGTGGGACCTGGCATTTCATTGCATCCCGTTGGCGTTGATCGACCCCGAATTCGCCAAGCAGCAACTGGTGCTGCTGACGCGGGAATGGTACATGCACCCCAACGGCCAAATCCCCGCCTACGAATGGGCCTTCAGCGATGTGAATCCGCCGGTGCATGCCTGGGCCGCGTGGCGCGTGTTTCAGATCGACCGCAAACAGCACGGCGGCCACGGGGACCGCGAGTTTCTGGAGCGGGTGTTTCACAAACTGATGCTGAATTTCACCTGGTGGGTGAACCGCAAGGACGCCTTGGGCCGGAACATCTTTCAAGGCGGATTCTTAGGGCTCGACAATATCGGCGTGTTCGATCGCAGCGCACGGCTGCCGACCGGCGGCTACATCAATCAATCCGACGGCACCAGCTGGATGGCGATGTATGCACTCAATTTGATGCGCATCGCGCTGGAGCTGGCCGAGCACAATCACGTGTACGAGGACATCGCCAGCAAATTCTTCGAGCATTTTCTCTCCATCGCCGAGGCGATGAGCTGCATGTACACCGACGGCGATGGCCTATGGGACGATGAAGATAAATTCTTCTACGACGTGCTCAATTTGCCCAACGATGTGCGGGTGCGGCTGCGCATCCGCTCCATGGTGGGACTGATCCCCCTATTCGCGGTGGAGACCTTGGAACCGGAGCTTCTCGCGCGGATGCCGGGATTTCACGGACGCCTGGAATGGTTCTTGAAGCACCGGCCGGATCTCGCCGGACTCGTGTCTCATTGGCAGTCTCCCGGGCGCGGCGAACGCCGTCTGCTGTCGCTGCTGCGCGGGCATCGCATGAAAAAGCTGCTGCGCCGCATGCTGGACGAATCCGAGTTTCTATCCGACTACGGCGTGCGGGCGCTGTCGCGCGCGCATTTGCAGCAGCCCTATATATTCAAACTCGACGGCGCCGACTTGACGGTGCGCTACACCCCGGCCGAGTCCGACACCCGGCAGTTCGGCGGCAATTCGAATTGGCGCGGTCCCATCTGGTTCCCGCTCAATTTCCTCATCATCGAATCGCTGCAGAAGTTCCATCATTATTACGGCAATGATTTCCGCGTCGAGTGCCCGACGGGGTCCGGCCGCTATCTGACCATCGAAGAAGTGGCGACGGAGCTCTCGCACCGGCTGTCGCGCATTTTTCTCAAGGACTCCGCTGGAAATCGTCCCGTATTGCGCCAACACCCCGAGCTGCAATCGGACCCGAACTTTCGAGACTACATTCCGTTCTACGAATACTTCGACGGCGACAGCGGCCGCGGCGTCGGGGCCTCCCATCAAACGGGGTGGACGGCGCTGATCGCCAAGCTTCTCATGCCCCGGGCGCACGACTAGCCCAGCGACTGCGCGGCCCGGCGATTACGCAGCCCGGCGACTGCACCGGCGCGGCCGGTGCGCTACAATGGTGCAGGGAGCCAAACGGGGGTACTGCGGTGCAAACCTCAGCCGAATCCAAAATCAATCGTCATGCGTGAAAATGGTTTTGTTCCGGTCGTCATGGACACCCGCGCCCGCAGAGAGATCCTCGAGCGCGGGTTCACACACCGCCCTTTGATGGTCGACGTCGATGTTGCGCGGGCCTTGAGCGAACTCGCGCATGCGGCGTGGACCTTACCGAAAGATCAGTACTATGACGGCGGCTACCGCTGCCGTTCATTGAATCGCTTCAAGGCTGAAATCGTCGATGGCGGGGTCCGGGTCGAGTGCTGCGATGACGGCAAACCGTATGTGCAGCTCGCAAAATACAACACCACGCTCGGCGGCAAGCCGCGGGAATACGCGCCGCTGCCCCGCGAAATCGCCGACTCGGTCGGCGTCCGCAAGATGATTTCTCACCACTTGAAATATCTGCCGCTGTCGGAGATCGGCAAGACCTACTCGGTCAATTTGCACGTGCTGCGATTCGCGGCGACTCCTTCTAGGCCGTGCGACACGAGCCCGCCGGGCTTGCACAAGGACGGCGAGAAGTACCTGGCCACGCATCTGCTCGCGCGCTGCGGGGCCCAGGGAGGCGAGGTGGTCATCACCGACAATGACAAGCGCGAGATGGACCGCTTTACGATGCGTGAGTCGGGCGAATGCTACGTCTTCGACGATGACCGCATTTGGCACATGCTGACTCCCGTCGAGACCGCCGAGGGCAATCAATTCGCCTACCGCGATACGGTCACTTTCGACCTGTTGCCGGACGATTGGCAGCCCGCCGTATAGGGGCTATTCGGCCTCGCCTGCCGGCCGCTGCTCGAAGAGTACAAAGCCGCGCGCGTTCTTCTTGGCGCTATACATCGCGGAATCGGCATTGGTGATCAATTGGGCGCCGTTCGGGCCGTCGACAGGATACATGGCGGCGCCGATGCTCGGCTTGACCACAAAATGTAAATCGCCGACGGCGACGGGCTCCGCTATGGCTTTCAACACCGCATTCGCGATGCGTTCAACATTGCGCTTGCCTTTCGGATTCATCAATAAATAAAGAAACTCATCACCGCCGTTGCGGCACACCGTGTCTTCGTCCCGCACATATTGCTGCAGCCGGCCGGAGATGACTTTCAACACCACATCGCCGGCGGCATGCCCGTGAGTGTCATTGATGCGCTTGAAGTCATCCAGATCGAGAAACATCACGGCGAGCGTCCAGTCGTGCCGGTCCGCCAACGAGATCGCCTTGGCCAATCGGTCATCGAACAACTGGCGATTCGGAAGCCCGGTGAGCGAGTCGTGCCAGGCGCGCACGTCCGCGTCCCGCACTTCTTGCTGCGACGCCGATAATGCCGCCGCGGTGTCGGCCAAGGCGATTTTGGATTGGATCAGCTCCGCCGCGGCCGAAACGGAGCTTTTCCGCTTCGAATACTCGGTGGCGGCGCCCGCGATGGCATCGTCGAGACAGCGATTGAAGGTGCGGAATTCCTCGGCCGAGATCGGGGTTCCGGTCTCAACGGCGAGATTCATGACCGATTGGCAGACATCGCCGTAGTCTCGAATCACCTGCTCGAGCGTAAACCCTTGGTCGAATAAATCGCGCCCATGCATCGTTGCCGTCGCGCCCACACCGGAATCGGCGCTCGATCCGCTCGCCGGCCCCGGGCCGAGCGTCCGGATAATCTGATCGACGAACACCGGTATCCCGTGTGTCGACTCGGCGTCAGGCCGCTTTGCCGCCGATCGTAAGGCCACCATGACCCGGCACCGTTCGATTAGAAGGGTGCGATTCGCGGTGATGAAGTCCTGTAGCACCGCTCGATGTTAGGTCAACCGCTCCGCTGCGTATGTACGTTTGCATACACTGCCGCGCGCGGGCGGCATGCTGCAGCGACGCAATCAGGGATTCAGGCAGCGTCTGAATCGATCGTCGACCCGGTGAGCATACCAATCGGTCGTTAAATTTCGCGTAATCTTCGGGCCCTGCAATTTGATACGGGGCACCAAAGCGCGCGGCAGCGCCTGGCCCTCTGCCTGCTCGGCGAGCGCGAATACCCGCTGGTACAGCGGCGTGCGTTCGAAGTCCGCGCTTCTGCCCTGCTCGAGAGCCTTGTGAATCGCAACCGCATCGATGTTGAGCTTCCCCGCGAGCGTGCGCACCGCGAGCTCGGTGCTGCCGGCGTTTTGGGCGTCGCCGCCCTGCGCCAGCAGCGCTCCGTCAGGCGCGAGCGGAATGCCCGATGCGATACTGACGGCGCTTTGGAAGGCCGCATTGCGGCTCGAGTATTGGCCGGCATTGAAATCCGCGAAGCGGTACAGGTACCGATCGTACGCCGCCGGATAGGCGAGCAGATGCGCGATCCCGAAATACAGGCTCCCGCGGCGCGTGAACACCTCGTCGGCGATGCTGACTTTGACCGGATACGGATACGGTTTGACCGCCGCAAACTGCTCGGCGAAGGCCACATTGACCTGCATCGGGCCGCGGGTGCGAATCGGATTCCAGCTTTCGAAGAGGCTCCGGCCGAGCGGCACGGACCCGGTGAAATCCTCGAAGATATCGCTCAATTCCTTCTCCGTCCGCGCATGGTCGATCCGCTCGGCGTAGCTCTTCCCGGTCGAGGACTTGAGCTCGAGGACGCCATGCACGAGGGACCGCGGCATGTGCGCATGTTCCGCGCGTTTGTCGATCTCGCGCCACGCGACTGCACCTAATTCCGGGATCAGCGGATCGACATGGAATCCCGACTCCTGCGCGATCACGGCGGCCACCGCGCAAATGTTCTCGTGCGTGGGTTCGACGCCAAGCACCGTCAAGCCAGCGTAGATATCCGCGTTCCAGCCGGCACGGTCCGTCGCATGGCGCGGTATCGACGCGTCGATCAGCGTACGGGCATCCGCCGGCCTGATATTCGCCGCCGGCGGCTCCGGGGGAGCGCTCGCGCAGCTCGCCAGCAGCAGAGCGCAAACCGCCATGCAGGGATAGGAACCTTGGATTCGGACGGCCGCTGTATTCGATGTGCTCAAGGGCTAAATACTAGCGCGTTGCGGCTCATCTCGCCGCCCCGCGCCGCCATCGGGAACGCGCGTCAGAAGGGGCTTACAGCGACTAGAACCAAAATCAGGATTGAACCGCTGCAAAGGAGCGAGCACTGTCGGCGCGTAGGCGAAGTCCTGTCATCAATTGGAAACACAAGAGGATCGATCCATGGGCCGCGGCATTTTACTCTGGTTACTTGGCGTTCCGCTTCCGGTCATTCTGTTGTTGGCGATGTGCTCGCATCGCTAGATGAATTATCGTGGAACAAACATCGGGTACGCCCGTGATTGAGACCCACCCGAGTGATGCGGGGGACCCTTACTTGAACCACTCCGTAACGGCGGTGACGCCCGGCAAGTCCGCGGCCTCTTGGCCCGCCATCATCGCGGGCGCCTTCGTTGCCGCCGCGGTTTCCTTGATCCTCTTGGTATTGGGCGCGGGTCTCGGATTCGCGGCGATGTCGCCGTGGCCGGGCCACGGTGTATCGGCGACCACTTTCAACATCACCACCGCTATTTGGCTCATCGTCACGCAGTGGATATCCGCCGCCATCGGCGGCTATATCGCCGGAAGACTGCGCACCCGCTGGATCGGCACGCACACGCACGAAGTGTTTTTTCGCGATACGGCCCATGGTCTCATTACCTGGTCGGTCGCCACGGTGCTGATCGCCGCGGCGCTTGCGGCATCCGCTTTTGGAGCGCTTGGCGGCGGGCTGCACGCCGCCTCCGAGGCTGCCTCAGGCCCGCCGCCAGGGCGCGAGGCCAATGCGATGTCGGCTGAATCCGCTTATGCACTCGATAAGCTGTTCCGGCCCGCTGCCGCAGCACCGGCGGTGGCGGCTTCGGGAATCAGCGAGTCGCGCGCTGAAACCGGCCGCATCATCGTCAATGCCATCGCCAACGGTGGCGTCCCCGATGCGGATCGCAGCTATCTCGCGGATTTGGTCGCGGAGCGCGCCGGCGTCCCCGCCGCGATCGCGCAGTCGCGCGTCGATGATTTCATCACCGGCGCCCTGACGGCGGCGGACAAAGCCAGGAAGGCCGCCGCGGAGGCTTCGATCTATATGGCTCTCGCCATGTTGATCGGCGCATTCATCGCCAGCGTGTCAGCGGCGCTCGGCGGAAGGGTGCGCGACGAGCACCCTTAAAGGCCAAGGTTCACAAGGCGCCGTCCGGGACCCCCGGACGGCGCGCTTAGAGCTTGGCGCTCTTAAGAACCCTTACTTCTTGTCTGCCTGCCACTTCTGCACGGCCGCCATGGTGTTCTCGACATGCTTGTCGGGGTTCATCGCCGTGTATTCATAAATAATTTTCCCCGTCGGCGCGATCACGTACGAGGTGCGGTTGGCATATTCGGGCTTGACCGCGAGTACCGCGTCATACGCCTTGGTGATGCTTTGGTCCGCGTCCGACGCGACCGCAAATTTGTTGCGGCATTCGCTCACCGAAAACTTGTTGAGCGTATCGATGGGATCGTGCGACACGCCGATCACGGTTGCGCCCAAGGCTTTGAACTTGTCGGTGGCCTCCGCGAACTCATGCGCTTCGACCGTGCAGCCGGGCGTAAACGCCGCCGGATAGAAATACAGCACCACCGGACCATGCTTCAAGGCATCGGCCAGGGCGAAGCTGAAGGGCTTGCCGGCCAGTGTGGCCTGAGTGGTGAAATCGGGAGCCGTCGCCCCGACTTGCAAGGCCGCATACAGCGGCGCCGCCAATACACACGTTCCGAGCGCGAGAATCACTAATCGCTTCATGTCAGTACACCTTCTTAGGTAGCCGGGTTGGAATTGGTTGCGCCGGAGTGTGCAGCATCCGCTAAAGGCCCGCAAGCCGCGGCATTTTTGCGATCTGGAGCGCGCTTCAATGCAACAATTAAGGCAATTCCCGGCACACACGGACAAGGTCCGGCCTCATGACGTGCTCCGGGACACGAGCACCACACCGGCACAAATTAAAGCGATTCCGAGCACCTTCCCCGGCGACAGGGTCTCACCGAGCGCGAGCACCGATACGCCGGCCACGGCCACATAGCCTAAGGACAGCATCGGGTACGCGGTGCTCACCGGAGCCTTGGTAAGAGCCGCCACCCAGACGCAGACGCTCGCCGCGTAGCACAGCATGCCGCCCCAAAAGGGCACGCTCTTGAGCAGAATCGCGGTGCTCGATAACAGCACCTGCAGGCCGAAATCCGAGAAATGCGCCAACGGGCGTGTGGCGACCTTCAATAGCAATTGCGCGGAAGCATTGAGGCCGACGCCGGTCAGGATCAAAGTCCAGGTGACCCAGCTCATTGCCGTGACACCAGGACTCGCTGCACATTGCGGGCGACTTCACGCATGGGCACGCCGCGGGCTTTGAGATCATCGAACATCAGGGGCTCCATCACGGCATACGCCTTCGATTCCAAATTCCAGCGCTCTACGAATTGAGCGACGAGCGGCATCTCGGCGCCGGGGTCATGCAGCAAGCCATAGTCGAGTTCGCCGCGATAGGCCACCAGCGTGAAGGTCCGGTGCCAGTAGAACGGCAGCGTTTGATCATAGGTACCGACACTGTACAGGGGCGCATGGTTCGGCTCGGGCAGCGCGCGCGCGAGATCCACGCCCGAATAGATCGGCGCCACCGCCGCCGCCGCCCGCAGCAGCAAAAGTCCGGACAGGCACCAACCGACGCCCAAGAAAACCGCCGAACGCGTGGCATCGCGGTAGCGCTGCGATAGGACATACAGGCCGGAAGCGGCGAGCAGTGCGGCAATCTGGGCGAGCGGCTTCGAGAGCGAGATGAAGTACGCGCTCCGGTCCGAGGGCGTGATGTACTTAGGTCCGTACAGGCAGGTCAGCGCCAACGCGATCGCGGCACACAGGGTCAAAAAAGCCGTACGGTTAAGATCTCGCTGCAATGCTTGCGCGGGCGAGGCCGCCATCAGCACGGCGAGCGCCGGCATCGCCGGCAAGATGTAGGGGATCAGCTTGGAGTTCGACAGCGTGTAGAACAGCAAGACGAACATCACCCAAATCCACAGAAACAGGCCGGAGTCGAACCCCTCGCCCGCAGCGCGGCGGCGCCAGCCCGTGCTCATCGCCCGCAATGCCGGCAAGTTCCAAGGGGCGCTGCCGAGCAAGAACACCGCGCCGAAGAACCACCACGGCTCTGCGCGGTCGGCGCTCGGTGTCAAGTACCGCGCCACATGCTCGTGTACGAAGAAGAACTGCAGAAAATCCGGCAAACGCCGTGCCGCAAGCCAGTGCCAGGGTACGGTAATCAACAGAAACAGCGGCAATCCGCTCCGCACGTGAAGCCGGCGCCACGGCGCGAAATCGCGGGCATACAAGCTGTAGATGACCAGAACTGCCGCCGGAATGGCCGCCGCCACCGGTCCTTTGGTGAGCACGCCCAAGGCCGTGGCGGTCCACGCCAAGAGCATCCAGCGGCGGGGTGCTGCGCCGGTTTGCGCGAACAAGAATCCCGCGAGCGCCAGCGTCATGTACAGCGTCAGGCTCATGTCCAGGGTCAGAAGCTGTCCGAGAGCGAGAAACAGCAGCATGCTCGACAGCATGGCCGTCGCCCGCCAGGCCGCCGCCGAGCTCCACAGCCGCCGCGCCATCAGCCACGCCGCGAACAGAGTGCCGAACGCACACAGCGCCGGGTAGAAGCGTGCACCAAACTCGCCCTGTCCGAACACGCGCAAGGACAGCGCCGTCGCCCAATATTGCAGCGGAGGCTTTTCGATGTACGCAAGACCGTTCAGGTGCGGAATGAGCCAATCGCCGCCGGCCAGCATTTCGCGGGGAATCTCCGCATACCGGCCTTCATCCGGGTTGAACAGCGGCCGGATGGACAAGGTCGCAAACCACAACACGCCGATAAAGACCGACAGCAAGACATAGGTGCGCCGGTGGCGCAGCGCCAGCGTCGAGGGCGCGGTCAAGCTCACGCCCGCGCCTCTTCCTGGACCGCGAGAGTTCCCGAGCGCCCGGGTATTTCTCCCCGGGTCACGGCCCGGACCGGCATCGGCCGCTGCAAGGCGAGCGCATGAATGGCGGCCATGCGGACCACGGCCGCGCCCGCATCGCGCCACTTCGTGAGCAGCGACTCAAAGGGGCCCGAGAGCCGCATTCCCTCGAGCTCGGCATGCAGGGTAAAGACCTGCAAGGGCTCCGCCGCGGACGCGGAGAGCTGAAACACGGCCTGCGCAATGGTCGACTCATCGATGCGGTCGCGGCCGAGCAGCTCATCGAAGGTCGGCAGCGTCGTCGGTATCTGCGGGCAGGGACTGGCGCCGCCCTTGAGCTGCGGGAAAAACGCGGGGCCGCCGCGCGTATCGCTGGCATAGGCCAGGCCGTATTCGCGTTCGAGCTCGAGGCCGTGCGCGTTGATCTGCCAGCCGGCTGCCGCATGCGATCGCGGCCGGAATCCAAACACCCGCTCGAAGGCTTCGAGGCCGCGCTCGAACTCCACCCGGGTCCATGCCGCATCGGCGTCGGCCACATAGTCCTGCCAGCGCACATGATCATAGGTGTGCAGGCCCACTTCGAATCCGGCCTCATGCACGGCTCGCATCTCGGCGCCGGCCTTGCGGCCGATATCCGGGCCCGGCCAGAGCACGCCGTACATCAGGGTCTTGAGGCCGTAGTGCTTGAGGACCGAGGTGCGCGCCACCTTCTGCGCGAATCCCTTGCGGAACACCCGGCGCAGCGCGCGGCCGGTGTGGTCGGGCCCCACCGAAAAATAAAAGGTGGCGTCGATCCCATGCCTTTGCAGCAGCGCGGCGAGCCGCGGCACACCTTCGCGTGTGCCGCGCAAGGTGTCGACATCGACCTTGAGGCCGATGTGCGAGTGTTCAAGCATGGCTCGACAACAGCGCCGAGGCGGAAGGCAGGCTGTGGGCGTAGGAATCGAAAATCGCCTTCAAGGCCGCGCGCATGTCGGTGCTCGGAGTCCAACCGAGTTCCGCCGTCGTATTCTTGATCGAGGGCAGCCGCGCCGGAATGTCGGCGTATCCCTTGCCGTAGTAATCGAGCGCCGATATATCAACCAGCCGGGTGTTGCGCGCCGTGGGAGCGTACTCGGGCCGCGCCACGGCGATCTCCAGCATCATCTCGGCCAGCTTGCGAATCGAATACAGATTGTGCGGATTGCCGATGTTGTAGATCTTGCCGTCGGCGATGCCGCCCGGGTTGTCGATGATGCGGGTCAGGCAATCGACCGCATCATCGATGAAGGTGAAGGCGCGAGTTTGGCTGCCGCCATCGACCAGCTTGATCGGCTCGCCGCGCACGATGTGGCCTAGAAATTGCGTCAGCACGCGCGAGCTGCCCTCTTTGGGATCATCCATGCTGTCGAGGCCCGAGCCGATCCAATTGAAGGGCCGAAACAGCGTGAACTGCAGCCCCTGCTGGCCATAGGCCCAGATGATTCGATCCAAGAGCTGTTTGACGCAGGAGTAGATCCAGCGTTGCTTATGGATGGGCCCGAGCACGAGCTCCGAGGTTTCCGGATCGAATTCCTTGTCGCGGCACGCGCCGTACACTTCCGAGGTCGATGGAAACACCACGCGTTTCTTGTATTTCACGCAGTGGCGGATGATGGGCAGATTCGCCTCGAAGTCCAATTCGAACACCCGCAACGGTTCGCGCACGTAGGTGGCGGGGGTCGCGATCGCCACCAGCGGCAGGATCACGTCGCATTTGCGGACATGATATTCGACCCACTCCTTGTTGATGGTGATGTCGCCTTCAACGAAGTGGAAGCGTTCGGATTTGAGCAGGGTTCCGACCCGCTCCGATTGCAGATCCATGCCGTAGATATGCCAGTCGGTGCTGTTCAGTATGTACTTGCTCAAGTGGTGGCCGATGAAGCCATTCACTCCGAGAATGAGAACGTTTTTCAAGATAAACCCCTTGGACTCAATTCAGATCAACGCGAGCGGTTGCTTCGACAAGGCCGGCGGCACGCGGTGGGGGTCGATCGGCACTTGGCCCATCGCGAGCTTGAGGATCCGCAAACGCTTGCCATCGATACAATCGGCATACCATTGATCATCCGACGCGTACAAGCAGGGCGCGAGTTCGGCATAGCGGACCGGCTCAACATCGATGCGGGTTTCGAGCACCGCCAACCTGCATTCGTTCACTTCGGTAAAGGCGCCCGGAAAGGGCGGCGCCACCGCGCGCACCAGATCATGCACCGCGCGCGCGCCCTGGCGCCAATCGATGCGGCCGTCTTCGGGGCGGCGGCGCCCAAAGTAGGAGCCCTGAGCGAGATCCAAGGCGCGCGCAGCCGCGGTGCCGTCAATCAACTTGGGCAGACTGCGCTTGAGCACCGTTTGCGCAGCCTCCGCGACCTTCATCGACACGGCAAGCGCCGTGTCGTTCGGCAGGATGGACACCGATTGCTGATCCACCAGGGCACCGGCATCGGGCTTCTCCACCATGTAGTGCAGGCTCGCCCCCGTGACCGACTCGCCGCGAATGATCGCCCAGTGCACGGGCGCGCGGCCGCGATATTTCGGCAGCAGCGATCCATGCATGTTCAAGGCGCCGCGCTTCGGGATGCCGAGCCACGCCGCATTCAGCAAGTGGCGATAATAAAACGAAAACACGAAATCCGGGCGGGCGCGGCGTCCCTCGGCGATCCATGCGATGGTATTGGGATCGTCGGGAGTTTCGACCCGTAGGCCCTGCGCCCGGGCGAGCTCCATGACGCTGCCGAACCAGCGCTTCTCGCCTGGGTCGTCGGTGTGCGTGAACAGGATCTTGATCTCGACGCCTTGCGCCAAGAGTTCGCGAACGCAGCGAACCCCGACCTCGCTATAGGCGAACACCACCGCACGGGTCACTGTGGAACGCCCTCACTGCTGCGCTCGAGCACCCCGGTGCGCGGCAATTCCTCGATGCCCGGCGCGGCGCCGGGCAGAGCGACCACCGCCGCGGCCGGCTCGCTCGCCTCCTCCAGCACCGCCTCGACGATGTAGCGCGGACGTTGGCGCACCTGGGCGTAAATGCGGCCGACGTATTCGCCGAGCAGTCCAATGCCGAACAAGGCCAAGCCGATGAAGAAGAATACGACGCCGAACAAGCTGAACAAACCTTCCGCTTCCGCACCCACGATCAAGCGGCGCACGAACAGATAAATCACCAGCAGGGCCGAGAGCACCGACACCGCCATGCCAACCATGGAGAACAATTGCAGCGGCACGACCGAAAAGCCGGTGATCAGATCGAAGTTCAGGCGAATCAAGCTGTACAGCGAGTACTTCGAGCGGCCGGCATAGCGCTCCTCGTGGGCGATGTTCACTTCGATCGGATTCATGGCATACAAGGAGGCGAGCGCCGGAATGAAGGTGTTCACTTCGCTCGTCTGATTGAGCGCGGCGACCACGGAGCGCGAATAGCCGCGCATCATGCAGCCCTGATCGGTGATCCGCACCGGGGTGATCCACTCGCGCAGTTTATTGACCCCCTTCGACAGCGAGCGGCGCCACAAGCGATCCTGCCGCTGCCGGCGAATGGTGCCGACATAGTCATAGCCCTGATCCAGCATGCTCACGAGCTTGCCGATCTCCTCCGGCGGATTTTGCAAATCGGCGTCGAGCGTGACCACGTAGTCGCCGCGCGCATACGAGAGCCCGGCCATGACCGCCGAGTGCTGGCCGAAGTTGGCGTGAAACAGCACCACCCGGGTATGGTGGGGGCGGCGCTGGAATTGCTGCCGCAGCAGCGCGACCGAGCGGTCCTTGCTGCCGTCATTGATGAACACGCACTCGTAGGAGATGCCGAGTGCATCGAGCGCGGGATACAGCCGCGCAAACAGAGTCGGCAGTACCTGCTCTTCGTTGTACACCGGAATCACGACACTCAACTTGGGCGGAACGGCTGGCATGCGGGCTCTCGATCAGTGGTCCGCGGCGACCGCGCCGTGCGCCTTCAACACGGCGAGCAGCTCGTCGGTCTTGGCGCGCATGAGCGGCGCCGAACCGCGGGCTTCGACATTGAGACGGATCAAAGGCTCGGTGTTCGAGGTGCGCAAATTGAAACGCCAATCGGCAAATTCATATGATAAGCCATCGGTGCGGTCGACACGCAGAGCCTCCGGCGCATAGCGGCTGGCGAATGCGGCGAGCGTGGCGCCGGCATCCGGCACCCGGTAGTTGAGTTCGCCGCTGACCGGATACAAGCCGATTCTCTCCCCCACCAGCATCGACAGGGGCCTCGAAGATTCGCACAGCGTCTGGGCGACTAGGAGCCAGGGAATCATGCCGCTGTCGCAGTAGGCGAAGCGGCGAAAATAATGGTGCGCACTCATCTCCCCGCCATAAACCCCATCCACCTCGCGCATGCGCGATTTGATGAAGGCATGACCGGATTTCGATTGCACCGCTTCGCCGCCGCCGGCTGCGACGATCTCGATCGTGTTCCAGGTCAAACGCGGATCATGCACCACTCTGCCGCCGGCTTCGCCGCGCAATAGGACCGAGGCCAGGAGCCCCACGATGTAGTAGCCCTCGACGAAAGCGCCATGCTCGTCGAAGAAAAAACAGCGGTCGAAATCGCCGTCCCAGGCCAATCCCAAGTCCGCGCCGTGAGCGCGAATCGCCTCGATGGTGGGCGCACGATTCTCCTCGAGCATGGGATTGGGAATGCCGTTGGGGAAGCGGCCATCCGGCTCATGATGCACCTTGATGAACTCGAAGGGCAGGTGCGGCGCCAGCTGATCGATGATGAGGCCCGCCCCGCCATTGCCGGCATTCACCACGATTTTCAAGGGGCGGAGCTTGTTCAAGTCGATGTACGAGAGGAGGTGCGCGACATAGGCCTGCATGGTGTCGAGCGCCACGCGGCTGCCGCGGCGCGGCGCCGGCGGAAACTCGGCGCGTTCGGCAAACGCCCGGATCTCGAGCAAGCCGTTGTCGCCGCTGATCGGCTTGGACTCCTCGCGGACGAATTTCATGCCGTTGTAGTCGGGCGGGTTGTGGCTGGCGGTGACCATGATCCCGCCGTCATAGCCGCCGTCGAAGGTCGCGAAATACACGCCCTCCGTGCCGCACACGCCGATATCGTAGACATCGACGCCGCTGTCGGTGAGGCCAAGGCACAGGGCATCGGTGAGGCCGGCACTCGACAGCCTGATGTCGCGACCGACCACCACGCGCTGCGGCGATAGGAACTCGGCATAGCCGCGGCCGACTCGATAGGCAACGTCATCATTCAGTTCAGTGGGAATCCGTCCGCGCAAATCATAGGCTTTGAAACACGTGATCGGGCTCAAGTGTTGGTCCCTTGGCGGCCGTAGTTGTCCTCGAAGCGCACGATATCGTCCTCGCCCAAGTAGGAGCCCGACTGCACCTCGACGATATGCAAGGCCACTTTGCCGGGATTTTCGATGCGATGCGTCGCGCCGATGGGAATGAACGTGGACTCGTTCTCCGACAGCAGGAAGGTCTTCTCGTTGCAGGTGATCCGCGCGGTGCCCTGCACGACGATCCAGTGTTCGGCGCGATGGTGATGCATTTGCAAGGACAGCACGCCGCCCGGCTTGACGGTCAGGCGTTTGACCTGGAAGCGCTCGCCGTTATCGAGGCTGTCGTAGCTGCCCCAGGGCCTGAACACCTCGCGATGCAGCGAGGACTCGCTGCGGCCCGACTGCTTGAGTTTGGCGACCAAATCCTTCACGTCCTGGACCCGTCCCTTGGGAGCGACCAGGATCGCGTCCTTGGTCTCGACGATGATGTGGTCGTCCATGCCCACGGCGGCGACCAGCCGGCTGGTCGAGTGGACGTAGCAATCGTGGGTATCGTGCACCAGCACGTCGCCCTGCAGGACATTGCCGTCCTCGTCGGCGGGCAGCGCGTCGCATAGCGAGGCCCAGGAGCCGACGTCGCTCCAGCCGGCATCCAGCGGCAGCACCACGGCATCCTTGGTTTTTTCCATGACCGCATAGTCGATCGATTCGGCGCGGCATTTTTCGAACGCGGCTCGGCCGATGCGCACGAAATCGAGGTCGGTGCTCGCCGCCGCCAATGCCGCCTGGCTCGCACCCAGAATATCCGGCGCGAACGAGCCAAGTTCCGCGAGATAGCGGCTCGCCTTGAACACGAACATGCCGCTGTTCCAGAAATAGTCCCCGGAAGCGACGAACTGCAGCGCCACGTCCAAGGGCGGCTTCTCGATGAATTGCGCGACCGGATAAGAAGGCCCCGCGCCGTCGCCGCGCCGGATATAGCCATAGCCCGTTTCCGCGGCATGCGCCACGATACCGAACGTGACCAGCTTGCCGGTCTCCGCGAGGTCCGCGGCCACCTCGGCGGCCTGCTGGAACCCTCGGGCGTCGCGAATGACGTGATCGGCCGGCGCGATGACCAGGATGGCCTCGGGATTCATCTGCAGGGCCCTCAAGGCGGCCAAGGCAACCGCCGGCGCGGTGTTGCGGCCCACCGGCTCGAGCAAGATGCAGGAGGGGTCGATATTCACGGCATGAATCTGCTCAGCGACCGTGAAGCGGTGCGCCTCGTTGCACACGATCATGGGCGCGCTCGCACCCGCGATCCCCGCAAGCCGCAGAACGGTGTCCTGCAGCATGGTGCGCTTGCCGGCGAGCGCCAGCAGTTGTTTGGGATACATTTCGCGGGACAGCGGCCAGAGCCGAGTCCCCGCGCCCCCTGACAAAATCACAGGAATCAAGGTGGTCATCGTGTCATCGCTTGCGATCGCTTGCCTCGGCCGATCGCATAATAGCTGAAGCCGGCACGCGCCATGTGCGCGGGGTCGTAGAGGTTGCGCCCGTCGAAAATCACGGCGGTCTTGAGGGCCCGCTTGATGTAGTCGAAATCAGGGCTGCGAAATTCGCGCCACTCGGTCACGATCGCGAGCGCATCGGCGCCGTCCACCGCCTCGAGGCTGGTCTTGCACAGCGTCAGAGCCGCGCGGCCCGCGTAGAGTCGGGCGCACTCGGGCATCGCCACCGGGTCGAAAGCCCGCACCCGTGCCCCGGCCGACCACAGCGCCTGCATCAGCACGCGGCTCGGCGCCTCGCGCATGTCATCCGTGTTGGGCTTGAATGCCAAGCCCCACAAAGCGATGGTCTTACCCTGTAAATCGCCGAAGTACACCTTGATTTTGTTGAATAAAATCTCTTTCTGCCGCTCGTTCACCGCCTCCACGGCGGCCAGAATGTCGGTGCGGTAGCCGAGCTCGTCGGCGGAGTGCTTCAAGGCCTTTACGTCCTTGGGAAAGCACGACCCACCGTAGCCCACGCCGGGGTAGATGAAGGCATGACCGATGCGCGGATCCGCGCCGATGCCGATGCGCACGGCCTCGATGTCCGCCCCGCAGTGCTCGGCCAGATTCGCGAGCTCGTTCATGAAGCTGATCTTGGTCGCGAGCATGGCGTTCGCCGCGTACTTGGTGAGCTCGGCCGAGCGCACATCCATCACGATCATGCGGTCGCGGTTGTGCGTGAAGGGCTCGTACAGCGTGCGCATGAGTTCGGTGGCGCGCGCGCTGTCGGTACCGACGATGACGCGATCCGGCTTCATGAAATCCGCGATGGCCGCGCCCTCTTTGAGAAATTCGGGGTTGGCCACGGTGTCGTACGGCACTGCCGCGCCCCGCGCCTTGAGCGCTTCGGCCACCGCCTCCCGCACCTTGTCGGCGGTGCCGACCGGTACGGTCGATTTGGTCACGACCACCTTGTATTCGGCCATGTGCTCGCCAATGGTGCGAGCCACCGTCAACACATGGCGGAGGTCCGCCGACCCGTCTTCATCCGGCGGCGTGCCGACCGCGATCAATTGAAACTGACCGTGCTCCACCCCCTCCTTGGCGTCGGTCGTGAACCGCAATCGGCCGGCATCGGAATTGCGCTTGACGACGGCGTCGAGGCCCGGCTCATGGATGGGGACCTCGCCCGCCTTGAGCATCGCGATCTTGCGCGGGTCGATGTCGACGCAGACCACCTCGTTGCCGGCATCCGCGAGACAGGCTCCCGAGACGAGCCCCACGTAGCCGGATCCAAAGATCGTAATGCGCATGCGTAATGTTCTGATTTGACAAGAAAAAAGGGCCCAAAGCGTAGCGGTTTTGGGGGGTCAAGTAAAGGCTCGCGACGCGAAGCCCGGCCCGGCACCTTAGCGTCGCTCGGCGAGCCCATAAACCCAAACTTGCGATCGGAGCACTCACTCGGTATGCGGCCCTCAGGATGACCCAGCACCCCCACGCCTCGCCGCCGCCGGCGGTGGTACAGGCTGCTTTGTTCAAAATCACCGAGACTCTCGCGGGGGAACTCGCGCGCCCGACCGACTCGACCCCCGATTGGTCGGACTTCGAGTGGAGCATCGCCAAGGCCGTCGCCGCCATGCATGGCGTGTCGCCGCTGCTGTCGACCTCCCTGCGCTGGCGGGGCCCCGCCGGCTGGGTGAATTTTCTCGAGGAACAGAGAGTCCATACGGCGAATCGGCATGCTCGGATCGGCGAACTGCTGCGGCGCCTCGATCAGAGCACCCAAGAGGAAGGGATCGCGGCGATGGCCTTGAAGGGAGCGGCCCTGCATGCGCTGGGCCTGTATACAGCGGGAGAGCGGCCGATGGCGGACCTGGATCTCCTGGTGCGGCCGCGGGACGCGGAGCGCACTGCGCGGTTGCTCGAGTCGCTGGGATACCGTGAGTCCGGCATGACCTGGAAGGAACGGGCGTTCACGCCGGTTGCGCAATTCCCGGTCGCCGCCCTCGGGGAACACTCGAATAATCACATCAAGATCGAATTGCACGAGCGGATCTGCGAGATGCTGCCGAGGAAAATTACCGATCTATCGGAATTCATGTTTCCCGGGTCACCGCGTCCTGGTTTGAACGCTTATCCGTCGAAGGCTGCCCTGATGAGCCACCTCTTGCTGCATGCAGCCGGTGCGATGGTGTTTCAATCGCTGCGGCTCCTGCAGTTGCACGACCTGGCGCTGCTATCGCTGCGTATGACGGCAGCGGATTGGGACGAAATGCTGGGATTCCGCGCGCGCACGCGCGGCCTGTGGTGGGCGTTGCCGCCGCTGCAATTGACGCTGCGCTACTATCCTTTGAGGGTTCCGTCGCGGGTGCTCACGGCACTCAAGCTCGACTGCCCCTGGTTGTTGGGCAGCGTATCCCGGCGACGCGCCATCACCCACGTGTCGTACTCTCATCTGTGGGTCGACGCACTACCCGGAATCGAGTGGTCACGGTCGGTCCCCGAGATGCTGAGGTTTGCCGTCGGCCGGGTTCGACCGAGTGCGCAACATCTCGCGCAGCGCCACACTCTCGCAAACACCCAAGCCTGGGCAGCGGAGAGTCAGTGGCCGAGACTCTCGCAAACTCGGCGCATTCTGCGCTGGGTCGCATCACGACAGACGCGCCCGGTGACCATGCACGCCGTGCGCGCAGCCCTTGCCCGGGGCACGGGCTAACTCCAGGCTCGCGCCGGCTCCAGGCTCGCGCTAACTCCAGGCTCGCGCTAACTCCAGGGCTCACGCAGCAGCTTGCGCTCCCAGGCCAAGGAGCTTGCGACAATGGCGCGCAGGTCGTCATAGCGGGGCTGCCAGCCGAGGTCGGCGCGAATGCGTTCGGCCCGCGCCACGAGGTAAGCCGGATCACCGGCACGCCGCGCCTCCTCGCGAATCACCAAGGGCTTACCGCCGACCGCTTCGACCATGGCCAAGACCTCGCGAACCGAGTAGCCGTGGCCGTAACCCACATTGAGCGTCACGGACCGGCCCGCGGCACGCAAATAAGCGAGCGCCCGCAAATGCGCCGAGGCGAGATCCTCGACATGCAAATAGTCGCGGACCCCGGTGCCATCCGGGGTGGGATAATCGCTGCCGTACACGGACACGTGGGGTCGCTTACCCACCATCGCCTCGCACGCGACTTTGGTCAGCAAGGTCGCACCGGGGGTTGACTGGCCGATGCGCCCGGTCGGATCGGAACCGGCGACGTTGAAATACCGCAAGGCCACATAGCGCAGCGGATTGACCGCCGCCACATCGCGCAGCATCCACTCGCTCACGAGCTTGGAGGTGCCGTAGGCATTGATGGGGCGGGTGGGCGAATCCTCGTCCGCGTAGCCCTCATCCGGCATGCCATAAACCGCCGCCGTGGAGGAAAAGACGAAATTCTGGACCTTCTGCTCGAGGCAGGCCTGCAGGAGGCTCCGGGTCGCACAGGTGTTGTTCCCGTAGTACTTGAGAGGCAATGCCACGGATTCCGGCACGATGGTGTGGGCGGCGAAATGCATGACCGTATCGACCTGATGCTCCGCCAATAGGCGCGAAACCAGGACGTAGTCGCCGACATCGCCGACGATGAGCTCGCCGGCGGTCACGGCCTGGCGGAAGCCCTTTCCCAGGTTATCGAGGATGATGAGCCGTTCACCGGCTTCGCCCAACTGGCGCACGACGTGGCTGCCGATGTAGCCCGCTCCGCCGGTGACCAGGATGGCGCTACGGGCGCGCAGTATCGGTCGGACCCGTGTTTCGCACGATGCGGCGGACTTTGAGGCTCGTTACCTTGCGGTCGTCCACCGGAACGGTAACCTGGCGCGCCCAGACCAGATCATGCGACTCGGGCGCGGGCTTGTACTCCACGACGCCCTCGCTCAAGAGCTGCAGTGCGCGCTGGCAGTCAAAGCGGCTCATGGCCGCGAGAATCTCGTCCAGCATGCTTTGTACCCGCTCCCAGGGAATGGAGTGCTCGATGGCGCGGAGGATCATCGGGTGCTGGGTCCCGGTGACGTTATTGCCGATCAGCAACTCCTCGTACAGCTTCTCCGCGGGCCTAAGACCGGTGTACGCGATCTCGATATCGCCCTCCGGATGCTGATCGTCCCGCACGGTCAGCCCCATGAGATGGATCATGCGCCTGGCGAGGTCACAGATACGGACCGGCTTCCCCATGTCGAGCACGAAAACGTCGCCGCCGTCCGCCATGGAGCCCGCCTGGATCACGAGTTGCGCAGCTTCCGGGATGGTCATGAAATAGCGGATCACTTCGGGGTGGGTCACCGTCACCGGTCCGCCCGCTTTGATCTGCTCATTGAACAGCGGCACCACCGAGCCCGACGAGGCCAGCACGTTGCCGAAGCGCACCATGCAAAACCGCGTCTTGCTGCCCCGATGATGCAGACCTTGCAGCACGATCTCGGCAAACCGCTTGGTTGCTCCCATGACGTTCGTGGGGTTCACCGCCTTGTCGGTCGACACCAGCACGAAGGTTTCGACCTCGGTCTCATGGGCCGCCTCGGCGGTGTACCAGGTCGAGATCACATTGTTGCAAATGCCGGCGATCACGTTCTGCTCGACGATCGGCACGTGCTTGTAAGCCGCCGCGTGGTACACGGTCTGAACGCGATAGGCCAGGAAGATCTCGCGCATGCGCAACTTGTGATGCGCGTCGCCGATGAGGCCGATCAGCTCCACGTGCAGCGAATTCTGTTCGGCGAAGGTGCGCAGCTCGCGTTCGATGTTGTAGAGCGCGAGCTCGGACATTTCGAACAGAACCAATCGTTTCGGACCCAAGCCGATGATCTGGCGGCACAGCTCCGACCCGATCGAGCCGCCCGCCCCGGTCACCATCACGACCCGGTCGCGGATGCAGGCATCGAACAATCCGGCTTTGGGCGGCACCGAGTCGCGCCCCAATAGATCGCAGACATCGACCTCGCGAATATCGCCGACGTTGGCGTTCCCGGTCACGAGTTGTTCGAACTCCGGGACGGTTTGCACGTGCACGCCCAAGGGCTCGAGCGCGCTCAAGATCTCGCGGCGGCGGCGGCGCGTCAGCGAAGGCAACGCCAGCAATATGCGGTCGATATTGCGGTCCTTGATCAGCACCGGCAATTGCTCGGGGGCGAATACCTTGATGCCGTTGACCGAACGTCCATGCAGGCTGCGGTTGTCGTCGATAAACACCAAAGGATCAAACGCCCGCGTGGTCGATAGAACGGTCGACAATCTCGCTCCTGCATCTCCGGCGCCATAGATCGCCACCCGGGCCACCGTCGGTTGAATGTAGCGTGTCAGCAAGTAGTAACGAACCAAGAAGCGGGAGCCGGCGACGTACAGGAGCGCGAGACAGGAGTAAATCGTCACTACGCTCCCCGAGAGCGCCGGCAATCCGGATACCAACCCGAGGATTCCCAATAAAAAACCGCTCAAGGCCACCGCGAATGCCACCGCAAACACGGCCTTGTGGCCGAGAAAGCGAATCACGGCTCGGTACAGCCCCAACCGTATAAAAATCGGAATGCTGACCGCGGCGACCGCGACGTAGGCGGGCCAATCAGTCAGCTTGAACGTGGGGTGACCGCTCTTGAGACTCATCGCAGCCCAGAGTGCCAGCGGCATCATCACCGCGTCGGTGCAAATCGAGATGACGCGCTTGGTCGGCCGCGGTAGATCAACCGTCTGTCGCGCGTAATTTTCAGTGGTCTTTACGATAGATCCCAACGCGAGTCTCCGTGACACAGGCGCAATTTCCGCTTCGCAGTTAACCTCTCGAGCGGCCGGGAACGAGGATTGTTCGCTCCCTCATTCCAGTCTACAGACATTCCCTCAGCGAATTATGCAGGATTACTTTGAGTTAATGCATCTAATAACGCGCCAAAGTCCGCGCGGTTGACCATCGCTCAGGACGACAGTCGGGCTTCCATGCAGTGTTCAGTGAACCAAGTGTACGTGGTTTCAATGCCGAGTTTCAGTGGGATTTTGGGCCGCCAGCCAAGCTCGGTCATGCGCGTCACATCGAGAAGCTTGCGAGGAGTTCCATCGGGCTTCGTCGTATCGAAGATCAAGCGCCCCGTGTAGCCAATCACCGACAACACGAGCTCTGCGAGTTCTCGGATGGTGATGTCCTCGCCCCATCCGATATTGACGATGGGTTCGGCGTCGTACACATGTAAAAGATACAAAATCGCCTCAGCCAGATCATCGACATGCAGGAACTCGCGGCGCGGCGTTCCGCTCCCCCACACCGTCACGCTTTGGTCACCGCGCATTTTCGCCTCATGGAAGCGGCGAATCAATGCCGGCAGCACATGCGAGTTCTGCAGATCGAAGTTATCCCCGGGGCCATAGAGATTTGTAGGCATAAGGGCAATGGCGTTGAAGCCATGCTCGCGCCGATAGGCTTGACACATCTTGACACCCGCAATCTTGGCAATGGCGTACCACTCGTTAGTGGGTTCCAGCGGCCCGGTGAGCAGGGAATCCTCCTTGATGGGCTGAGGCGCCAGCTTAGGGTATATGCAACTCGACCCCAAAAAGACCAATTTCCCCACCCCGGCGCTGTGTGCGGAATCGATGACATTGTCTTGGATCAAGAGATTATCGCGAATGAATTGCGCCGGGCGAGTACTGTTGGCGTGGATTCCGCCGACCCGAGCCGCGGCCATGATGACCACCTCCGGCCGAGCGGCTGCGAAAAAGCGCCGCACCGCGAGTTGATCGCATAGATCGAGCTCCGCGTGAGTGCGCAGGAGCAAATTCTTGTAGCCCTGTCTTTCCAGGGCGCGGACCACCGCCGAACCTACCAGACCGCGGTGCCCGGCGACATAAATCCTGGAGTTCTTGTCGGGGCTCACGGCTATTCGTGATGGCTATAGACCCTATAGCCCTGTTTCGCGACCAGGGCATCGCGCTTCGCGGCTTCGAGGTCCGAAGCGACCATTTCCGCCACCAGTTCCGAAAAGTCGATCTCGGCGGTCCAGCCGAGCTTTTGCCGCGCTTTGGTGGGATCGCCCAGCAGGGTCTCGACCTCGGTGGGCCGGAAGTAGCGCGGGTCGACGCGAACCAGCGTGCGTCCCGTGGCCGTGTCGATGCCCACTTCATCCACTCCCTCGTCCTGCCATTCGATGCGCATGTCGAGCAGCGCGCCGGCGGCGATCACGAAGTCCCGTACCGAATATTGCTTGCCGGTGGCGATCACGAAATCCTCTGGTTCTTTTTGTTGCAGCATCAGCCATTGCGCCCGCACATAGTCTCTTGCATGGCCCCAGTCGCGCCTGGAATCGAGATTGCCGAGATACAGCGTCTCCTGAAGACCGACGTGAATGCGGGTGAGGGCGCGGGTGATCTTGCGCGACACGAAGGTTTCGCCGCGCATCGGCGACTCGTGGTTGAACAGGATCCCGCTGCAGGCGAACAAGCCGTAGGCCTCGCGATAATTGACGGTAATCCAGTGCGCGTACACCTTGGCGGCGCCGTAGGGCGAGCGCGGATAAAAGGGGGTGGTCTCGCGCTGTGGGATTTCCTGGACCTTACCGAACATTTCGGAGGTCGATGCCTGGTAGAAGCGGGTTTTCTTCTCCAGCCCCAGAATACGGATGGCCTCGAGCACTCGCAGGGTACCGAGCGCATCGGCGTTCGCGGTGTACTCGGGCGTCTCGAACGACACCGCCACGTGGCTCTGCGCCGCCAGGTTGTAGATCTCGTCCGGCTGCACCTCTTGGATGATCCGGATGAGGTTGGTGGAATCGGTCAAGTCCCCGTAGTGCAGCTTGAGACGCACCGTCGACTCGTGCGGATCCTGATACAAGTGATCGATTCTATCGGTGTTGAAGGAGGAGGCACGGCGTTTCACTCCATGCACGGTGTAATCCTTGTCGAGAAGGAACTCGGCGAGATAGGCACCGTCCTGGCCGGTGATACCCGTGATCAAGGCCGTCTTTGCCAAAATCCGCCTCCGCTTCGAGCCGCCCGCTGACGCAATCAACGAATCCAAGTATAGAGCTTGGCCCCTGTTGAGATTCAAGAAATTAAATGTTAGGTATGCGCCCGGTCGCAGTCACTGGCTAAGGTTACAACGATGAGTCAAGCGTTCTTGAGTCCCATCGCGCGCATTCTGGACGCTTACGCCGATCAGGGGCTGGTGCGCGCGGGCTATAGGGTCAACATCTATTGCGCGGGCAGCACCACGCCGGCCGACACCTATACCGATTCGACCTTGACGGTTCGCAATGCGAATCCCATCGTGCTGGCCGCGGCCGGACGCCTGCCCGCTTCCGTTTGGGGTCCCTCCGGAGTCATCCTCAAAATGGCGGTAACCGATCCGTCCGGCAAACCCATCGCCGGCGGTACGATCGACGATCTGCCTCTGATAGAGGATACGTTTTCGTCGCTTTACCCCAAGACCGCCGCGGAGATTGCCGCGAACGTCGCACCGATGAACTTCCGCTACGCGCCCGGCAATGTCTTGCGCTACGGCGCCGACCCGAGCGGCGCGACCAGTTCCTTTGCAGCGGTGCAGAACTGTCTTAAAGCCGCCGTCACCGGCCATAACGTGTCCGGCGTGGGAGATCACGGCCGCGTGTACTTCCCGCGGGGCACGTACTTGATCGACGGCGACGCGGTGTTCAATCACGGCGGCGACTTTCAGCGCGGCTTCATTATCGAAGGCGACGGCTTGGCCTCGAGCGTACTCAAGTTGAAGACCAACGGCGAAACCCGCTGGTTCTACGACAATACCGCGATATCGACGCAGCAGTACATCTTCGTCACCGTGCGGGATTTGCAATTCACCTGCGACAACACCGACTACGGCGGCGGCTTCAGATTTCAGCAGGATCAAGGCTGGCGCTTCTTTCGTTGCTGGCTGTACAACCTCAACACCGCTATCGATTCCGAAGGAGGACTCAAGGGCAACATCGGATCCGAGCACAAATTCTACAGCTGCAAGTTCACGCACATTCACGACGCGGTGCATCTTTTCAATAACGCGCAATGCATGAACATCGAGTATCACGGCTGCGATATCGAGAATATCTTTGGCGACGTCTTTCGGGTCGGGCCGGGCGGAGGAGGCTCGCTGCGCGTATTCGGCGGAAGCTACATCATGGATGACGGCGGCGGCCCGCGTTATCTCTTGAACATCGCCGGCGGCCCCGGCGTGGGCGTCTACAACAACACCTACACCATCAACAATATTCAAACCGAACTGCACAGTGCCAACAACCGCCTGGTCTATTACGGATCGGGCGGCGGAGGCGCGCACATCGTCTTCAACGAATGCAGCATCGCCGCGACGCATGGCGCGCGCCAGCAAGTGAACGTCTCCACCGCGCGGGTCACCTTCAACCGCTGCGTGCTGCGCGTGAACCAGGGCGATTCGTACCAAGTCACCGGGCCTCCGGCCGCGGGCGACCAGTACGGCGAGCCGGGCTCCATCCATTTCGTCGAATGCGACGTGCCGCAGGATCTTTCCACGTTGTGCAGCACGCCGCAGAACGCGGGCGACGGTCTCGCATGGGGGATGATCTCCGCGCGCGGCTGCTACAGCAACGGTTATGACATGTCCGATGCGCGCACCCATCGCTACGCCATCGACTTCGACATGAACTGGCAAAACGGCGGACGCGCCGGCAACTTTCCGGGATTGAAGACCATCTCGGTGAAGCCGCAAAACCGCTCATGGCCCTTCGCGGGCCCGAATTTCGACTGGACGGTGACGCTCCCCCGCCATGCACTCATCGTGAATATCCATGTGTTCCGGCCGGCCAATGCCGGAGACCCGGACCCCTATACGCTGCATGTGGGGAACGGCGACAAGTCGGTGATCTACGGCACCGACGGGGGCGGCATCGCCGCCTCGGCGGCGCGCAGCATCAGCGTGCAAAACAATATCGCGAACTTGATTTCCGCGGGCGCGTCGAACCCCGGCAATCAGGTGCGGGTATGGGCCAATCCAACGACTGCGTATGCCGGTGCGCTCGGCGGTTATTTCATCGTTCAATACTATTAGCCAATGCCGCGAGGCTATCGCGTACACTCAAAAGCCGTGCCGAATCACCCTTATCCCGCACCCCGTGCGGCTCGCGTGCCCGATCGTTGCCGGGTTTTGGCGGTCGGTCCGGGAGAAGGATTCCTGACCGGGCAATCGGCTGCTTTCCTGACCTATGTGCGCAAGTCGCATCATTCGATCGCCGTCGTGAATACCAACGACGAAGGCATGTCCTTCATGGCCCATGCCGGCTCGTCCATCCGGGTCATCATCCGCTCCGCATGGCGGATGCTGTTTCACCGCCCGGACTGCGTTTACATCTCCACCTCCCGGAGCCGGCTTGGGGCCATCAAGGACATTTCAGTCATTGCGCTGGCGCGGCTCCGGGGAGTACCCGTAGTCAATCACTTGCATGGAATCACCTTCACCGCCTTCCGCGAATCCTTGGGATCTCTCTACGGTTCGATCGTCGATTGGGCCTACGGCTATATTGCTGCATCGATCGTTCTGCATGAAAACCTGATCGCGCAGTACGCGAGATACCCCCGCATGAAGGTGGCGGTCGTCAATAATTTCGTCGCTGCGGAGGTCGCGGACTCGTTGAAGGCGAAAAGCAATGCCGGCGGAGGCCCGATCAACCTATTGTTCATGTCGAACATGATTCCTGAAAAGGGCATATTCGAACTTGTCGACGCCGTCAAAAATCTCCTGCTGCAGCGGCCCGGAGAGCTTCGCTTGAAGATCGCCGGGCGCTTTCTCGCCGGCGACGGGCTGTCAGCCGGGGAGGTGGAGGCCAAACTGTTTCGCAGTATCGCGGGCTCCCCGGAGATCGAATATTGCGGGTTCGCCGATCCCCTACTCAAACAATCGCTGTTGGAATGGGCGTACGTCCTGGCACTGCCCTCTTACATGAAAGAAGAGGCGATTCCCTTGGTTGTTTTGGAGGGAATGGCGGCAGGCTGCTATTTGATCGTTTCGGATTTCGGGGTTTTGCCGCACTTGGTGAAGGAACTCATTGCCGCCGTGGTGCCGGCCAGGGATATCGCCGCACTGCAAGGAGCGCTGGCGGCGGTCATCAGAAACCCCGGCCTCTTGATCGAGGCCGCTGCGCTAAATCCACAAATCGCCCGCGAGAAGTACTCCGAATCGCAATACATCTTAGGCGTCGACGCGATCATCGGCGAATTTGAGAGAGCGGCACGCCGTTGACGAAACCTGCGGCCCTGTCCCTCACCTACCGCTCCGATGTGGATGGACTGCGTGCCTTCGCGGTCATTGCGGTAATCGCCTTTCATGCCAATGAACGGCTTCTTTCCGGCGGGTTCGCGGGCGTCGACATCTTTTTCGTCATTTCTGGCTTCCTCATCTCCGGACAGATCGCCAGGGATGTCGACAAGGGCACGTTCACCTTCTCGAATTTCTACAACAGGCGCATCAAGCGAATTCTACCGGTGTACGCGGTCGTGTCTCTGGTCGTGTCGCTCGCGTCGCTGTACTTGCTGAATACCAACGATCTCGTCTATTTCACGACTTCGCTGTCGGCGAGCTGGCTGTTTGCTTCAAACGTGTTCTTTGCGCTGTTGAGCGGCGGTTATTTCGACGTGCACGTGAAGCTCTTCCCATTGCTGCATACCTGGTCGCTCGGAGTCGAGGAACAGTTCTACTTCGTTTTTCCGGTGCTGTTCGTATGGGTCCTGCGCCGCCAACGCCGGCACGCGCTCACGATCGCCTGCGCCCTATTGATCGCATTCGTCGCGCTATCAGAGCTCAACTCCGCGAAGCCGAGTTCCTACTATTTGCTGCAATACCGCGCACATGAGCTCTTGATCGGCATCATCAGTTTTTTGCTCACCCGCGAGGCTCCCATCAGCCGAACGGCTCCGGCCAATGTCCTGTGTGCCGCCGGCCTCTTGCTGATGATCGGGTCGCTGGTTCTCTTGAGCCCGAATTCAGTTTATCCCGGCCTCAACTCTCTGTATCCCTGCATCGGCGCCGGTCTCGTGATCTATTCCGGGCACAAGGCCCGATTCTTTCATCCTCTCTTGATGAATCGCGTGATCGTCTTTATCGGGCTGATTTCCTATTCGCTGTATCTCTGGCACTGGCCGGTATTTTCATTGCTGCAATATCGAGGCATCAGCCTGTCGCCTGCGGTGACGCTGGCCGCGATATCGGTCGTTACGCTCCTGTCGTGCATCTCATGGAAAGTCGTCGAGAAACCCATCAGAGAGAACAGGCGAATTCACTTTGGGACGGCGGCAGCCTGCTTCTTCGTACTGCCGGCGTGCGTGTTCCTGGCCTTCGGCGCGATTTCCTATGAATCCGGCGGCCTCCCCCAAAGATTCGCGCCGAATATCCGCGAATTGATGTCGAGCTATTCACGCGAGTCGACGCTTTCCAGGGCGTGTTCGCAAAGACTGACGGACCCATCGGCAATCAGTTTGGCCTCGCTGCTCCAGGAATGCTCGTTCGGAGACGGCACGCCGCAGAGCGCCGACATTCTGTTATTCGGCGATTCGCACGCGAGCCACTACAAACCGTTCGTCGACGTGCTTGCCCGGGATGCGCGGCGCCGCGCCGTTTATCATGTGATGGGCAGCTGCCCGCCGCTGGTCGAGTCAAGCGGCCCTGAAGCCGCGCCCGGCAGCAGTCCACCTCAAAGCCTGTGCGCGAAGCACAATGCGAATCTCTTGAGCCTGGCAAAGGATTTCCGCTATGTGATTGTGGCGGGCAATTGGGGTTCGGTGGGTAGGGATCTCGAGAGCGGGTTGTCGCAAACCATCGAGGCCATCGCCGCCGCGGGAGCCATCCCCGTGGTGTTCCGCGACAACCCCAGGTCCGATCGCGATCTGTCCCAATGCGTCGTTTACAAAGCACGCGGCTGGCTGCCTTCGTCGATCGATTGCAACATCCCGTACGATGAGGTTCTGCAAAGACAGGCCGCCGAGAACGAGGTCATCGATCGGATCAAGGCGCAGCATCCTACGATGATCGTGATCGATCCTCGCGCGATTCTCTGCGATGCCAAGGAGTGTCTCACCGAAATCGATGGTCTTGCGGTATTCAGAGACTCGAATCACCTCAATGAGAAAGCCGCGCGCGATATCGCGGCTAAGTATATGGCCCTATCGGGCAATCCGTTGCGCCGCTAGGCGCTCTCAACCCACGGGCTCCTCGACTCCCGCCCCGGTGCGCCAGGCAACAATGACCAGCGGCGTCCATGCAATCAAAGCGAGCAGCGAGCCGAATGCCGGGCGTAGCGTGGCCGCAAATGCCAGCGGGTCGAGCCAAAAGACATTTACGCCGAGGATGCCGAGCGTAACCTTGAGGTGGCTGCCGCATCTGCGGCTCAGCCATTGATAGGCGTGACTTCGATGGGCTTCCGCGAGCCTCGCTCCGCGCAGCCAGCGGCGCAGCAGCGTCACCGTCGCATCGACGATGAAGACGCCTAAGAGGATGAGCCATACCCACATCGAAAGACGGCCCTCCGCGATGGTCATCCAGGCAATCGCCCCCACACAGAAGCCCAAAAATCCGCTGCCTGAATCGCCCATGAAGATCTTTGCGGGAGGCCAGTTCCATACGAGAAAGCCCAAGACGGCAGCGGCAATGACCTCCGCCAACAGCGCGATGGACGGCATCCCACCCTGCCATGACATCAGAATCGCGGCAAAAACCATGACGCTGACCGCCTCGACGCCGGCGATGCCATCGATACCGTCCATGAAGTTGTAGAGATTCAAGAACCACACCAGGAAAATCACCGCGGCCAACGATCCCGCGGCCCCTAGATTCACAACCGCGATCCCGAAGTTCACGGGCGGCAATCGGCCCAACGACCACACGCACCAGGAGATCGCCGCAAATTGCACCGTCAGCCGCAAGGCCACGGAGGCGGATCGGACGTCATCGGCTAAACCGACCAGCGCCACGAGGGTGCCGCCGAAAAGCAACGCTGCAGCCAGGGTGTGCGACATCGTGCCGCGAGAATTCAAGATGACAATCGCCGCCAGCACCGTGAGCACGATGGCGACCCCCCCGCCGCGGGGAGTGGGCAGAGTATGCGAACTTCTCGAACCGGGGAAATCCAGCACGCCGCGCGCCAGCGCCACTTTGCGAATAACTGCGGTCAGCAGCAGAGACGCCAGGAATGCCGCGGGGACGGCGATCAGCAGTTCACTCGACACGCGATTTCTCCGCGGATGTATACCACTCAACGGTGCGCGACAACCCCTCGTCAACCGCAACCGGCGGCGACCAACTGAGGTCAGCACGGGTCGCGGCGATGTCGACCAGCAGCGACCCGCAAAGCCGCGACATTTCCGCGCGGAAGCCGAGCGCATTGCCGATAGCTCGCAACAGCGGCACCGGGACGGCTATGAGCCGCTCACGCCGCCGCATGACTGTTGCGATTCGCCTGATGAGATCCGGTGTCGAGAGGCTCTCGCCGTCGGCCACCATCCAGATGCCGCGCGCAACGCTCGGCTGGCTCACCAGCAGCACCAGCAGATCGCAGACATTCCAAACACTCGCGAGGCTGCGCCGGTTCGCGATGGCGCCCAAGGGAAGTATTCGTTCTCGATCGACCCAGCGCATGAGCCTGAGGAAATTCGCTTTCACGCCGGGACCGTAGATCAGCGGGGATCGCACGATCGCGATCTCCATGGAGGTTCGTTCGCCGACCGCCAAGGCGTGCCTTTCGGCTTCCCATTTCGACTGCCCGTACGGATCCTTTGGATGCGGCTGATCGGCCGCGGAAAATGCCCGGCCGGTGGTTTCCTCGCCATTGACCTTGATGCTGCTCAACAGGATGAACCGGCGGATCCCGGCTTCCGCCGCCTGCGTCGCGAGATTCAAGGTACCGAGCGCGTTGGCTTCGCGATACAGATTCGAGTTCGCGGGCGAATCGCCTAGAATGTGTGCGCGCGCGGCCAAATGAATGACGCAGTCGACGCCGTCGAGCGCCTCGCGCCAGCGATTGCTCATGCCGAGATCCTCGATCAGCACCCGCTCCGCAACGCAGCCGGGTGCGCGGCTCATATCACGCACGGCGGCGCGCACGCAGTAACCCGAGCGCACGAGCGCATCGCACAGCATGCTTCCCACGAAGCCTGCCGCGCCTGTCACCAACACGCGCTTCAATAGATCCCCCCAGCCGCCGCGAATAATCCCAAGTACTCGTGAATCGCCCGCTCGGTCTTGCGCAGTCCTGCCGAGGTCGGCACGAATCGTCTCCAGTCGACGTCGGCCGGCATACCCACGCTTTGGCCCGTGGGCGCAGGAATCGGCTGCAGTCCGATCCGTTGCATCAGGCGTACCGCTCGCGGCATGTGGTACGCGGAAGTCACGAGAATAAACGATTTGCTGCCGATAAGCTTTGCGAGCGCTTGCGCTTCCTCATTGGTATCGATCGGTTGATCGAGAATATCCAATGCGGCCGCGTCGACCCCGAGATCCCGCGCCAATAGGGCGTAGCCTATTGCCGACGGTGACCCGCCGTTGGGCGCGCCGCCCGACACCACCAGACGAGCGCCCGGCAGGCGCCTGAATATCCTGACGCCTTCGACTATTCGCGCAAGGCCGTCATCGGCAATCGCAGCCGTCACCGGTACACCGTCGCGCGGGGAGTAGCTGCTCCCGAGGACCACGACGTAGGCCGCCGCCGTTGCCGGTTCGCTTTGCGAGAGGCCCGCATATTTACTTTCGAGCGGCCCGAGAAGCGCATCGCCGACCACGCTCATGGAGCTCAAGTAGATGATCGCGGCGGCGGCCGCCAGCAGGCACCAGGCTGAACGTCTGAAACCCCGTATGCGGAAAATAGCCGCCATCGCTGCGCAGATGAGCGACAGCGGTAGGGGCATTACCAATAGATGTATTAGATTTTTGACCACGTCGAGCCAAGTGCGCCGCGGCCAAAGCTGCCGCTAGACAAGTTCGGCAATCTTCATGGGAAATCGCAAGCTGAGCTTGGCCCAATTCGTGCTGATGCCGTTCAACCGGCAGGCGCGCAGCATCTCATTGGTTATATCGAGCTTGCTGCGCCACCCGTGATTGCTCAAGCCGCCGCTCGGCATTCGCACCAAAGGTTCGGCAATGTAGCGGTAAGAAGTCGTCCGCCGAACGAAGGCGCGCAAGCAAAACTCGAAATCACCCGCGATGCGGAACTTCGGATCATATTCACCCGCCGCCGCATAGACTTCCCGGCGCAAGAACAGGGTCGGATGCGCGGGCATCAATCCATAGGCCATGCCGCCGGGGCTGAATCTCTTGGAGCTGTAGCGTCTGATCACCCGCGATCGCTGCTCCGGATCCACGATGAGCACGTCGGCGAAGGCGGCGTCGACCGCGGATGCCTTAAGCGCCTGCATCATCTTGGAGACCACCCCTGTGGATTCATAGCAATCGCCGCTGTTCAAATAGGCGATCACGTCCCCGGTGGCGGCGCGCAGCCCCTTGTTGAAGGCGGCGTATACCCCGGCATCCGGCCCGGAGATGATCCGTGCGCGCCCGGCACGGCTCGCTCTGACGATCGCAAGCGTAGTGTCTTTCGAGTCCCCGTCCGCGACGATGTGCTCGATGTCCGCATAGTCTTGCGCGGCGACGGACTCGAGCGTGCGGCCAATTGAATCGGCGCCGTTGAGCACCGCGGTAATGATCGAGACCCTCATTTTACGTGAGCCTTTGAGAAAGGCTCTGCGCCGCGGCATCATTCGTTTTGATGCCGCCTTTCGGGAGCAAGTGCTTGGCGCACTGGCCGCGTACCGCACGTTCAATGACGCTCATGAAAATCAGCGTGGCGCCAAGCCCCACGGTGTACGCGAACGTCGCCAGCACGCTGCCACGGAGCAGGAACAGACCCAAAATGGAGAGTTCAATGCGGCCGATGGCTGAGATATACGAGGCGATGGAGCCCTCCTCCTTGGGCTTCGAGAACAAGATGTCCAGCCGTCTATAGAGAATTCCCACGAAGAACATTCCAAAAGCCACGCCGAGAATCCCGTAATCCACGTACCACTCCGCCGGCAGCGGAAACGAGATGTTGTGCGCCTGGTAACCTGCGTAATCCGCGAAATCAAAGCTCGTCCCTACGGGCTTCCCCTCCCAGAGCGCGCGCGGGACCCAGAAAAGCAGGATCCCGATCACTTGCCAGCCTTCGCTCCGATAATCGAGATCGATTACCTGGGTCAAGTTGTGGAAGGCATCGAAATGTCCCGAAAAGAGATAGTCCAGACTGTAATTTTCCCCGAGATCCACCTCATCGTGCACGTTGATATGCCTGAATACGTCGACCAGCGGGGCGGCCAACAGCATGGCGAAGAGAATGACGCAAATAACCCCGTACTTCGTATACGTTCTCGGCATGAACCCCATCATGAGAAGGGGTATATAGAGCGCGCCGACGAGATTGCGGGGAATCCCCACGGGAGACACGAACAAGAGCGCGCTCATAAAGAGCGCAAATATCCATAGCCGCGGTACCGGGCGCTCCTTGGCGGCTGCCAGCACCATGATGAGCACCAGGTTGAAGAATAAGGGCCGCGCAAAATAGGTGATGAAGGCATTGCCCATCGCCGATTGATCGAGTTCCTCCCCATAGCCGCGAAACAAGATGTTGCGCAAGGAGAACTCGTAGAACGCGGCAATTGAAAGTGCGCAAACAAAGAGCGCGCCGAAGGTCAGCCACATGATGATTTGGCGGTGGCGGGTGCTCAAGAACCTGATTTTCTTGAGTTCGTCTACTTTCTGCGATGCTCCACGCCTAAGGCCATAGCCCAGGTAGAAGCACACGCTCGTGAGCAGCACGAGCTCCGCCGCGGCGAAATAGGAGCTGTCCCGCGGAATATTCGCGCTGTTATAGGTGATCCCGAGCTTGTACTCGAATAGCGGAATCGCTCCGAAGAAGATCAGGGTAAATAGCGAGTACGAGGCTCCGAGATTGTACCTGCGCACCCACATGATGTGCAGCAGGCTGATGCCGATGATGAGGATATGCAGCGCCGAATAGGACCAATTGACGCGCCCGTCGATCTCCTCGAATAGGATCAGCGTCGCGGCAATAAATGCGAAAAAGAACACCTTGGACACCAAGCCAAATGCCGGCTGCACGCCTTCCAGCTTCAGCAGGGACGTGCGCAGCGATCTGTAGATAATGCTTGCGGACATGGGCCGGCAGCTCTAGCGGGTCAACACCAGCAGCGAATAGCCCCCGAAAACCCGCGCCGTGAACGGTACGCTGATTTTCGAAAGCAGCCACCGCGGCACGTTGGCAAGCGCCCGCTTGAAGGTCGCGTGCTCCCTGAAAAGGCCGAAGGCCACGTTGGTATAGATGCAATCCAGAATCTCATGGCCCGCATCCTGCAGCGTACTCAACGCCGACTCGGCCGTGAAATAGTGGATATGCCCGATGGTGTAGCGGTTCGCGATGAAGGCATTGCGCAATACGGATGAAACGTGAATGTCCAAGGGTATATGGAAGATCTTGTGGGTGGCGCGTTCCTTGCATTTTTCGACGAATCCGAGATAGTCCGGCACATGCTCGAAGACGTCGATGATCAGCAAAAGATCGAAATGTCTTGCCTCGGGCTCGGACAATAGATCGCGCTCGAAAAACCTGATTCTATCGTTGCCGCGCCGCCCGGCGATGTCGATGGCCTGCGGCGAAATATCGTAGCCTTCGAAGCGCGCGCCTGTGAGCTCAGGAAGCTCGGACAATGCGTCCAAAATGGCTCCCGAGCCGCAGCCTATCTCGGCAATACTCCCGGGGCGCACCGCGTTCCTATCGATGATCGCCTTGATCTGCCGCGCTTTCCAGCGGGAGTCCTCCGCATGCCACGACTGGGTGGTTTGCAGGTACTCGCCGCTTTTGTAGATGCACTCCATCTAGGTCCGTAATTGCAAGGCACGGGACACCCTGTTCAGCACCGCCGGAAGGCTCAAGCGTGCCGCTGGAATGTTCTTGATGACATCGCCGGCTTGCGCAGATACGTCGATCAACTCAGGGTATTCGGCCACGCGAAATTCCAGGTCCAAATCGTCTTGATCGATCTTGCTGACGAAGCAGTTCACTCCCGTGCCGTCGAATCCAAGATTGTGGACCAGGGTCTTTTTCGGGAACAGCGCCAGGCCTCTCCGCAGAAACACGCTCAAATACCAGTGGATCGCCCACGAATCGACCTTCCCTTGCTGCTGCGCGCGCAGGCTCTTGGAGAACTTGTAATGTCCATCCAGATCGAATCGTCTTGTGGTCGCGGGATCGTCGAGCACCGCGGCGAAATCCTGATCCCGCCACGCGAAGTGTGCCCAGGCTCTTCGCCATGTGGCCCATCCCCACGAAGATATGAACGGCAGGAATAAGGCGTCCTCGGCGATCTTGGGCGTTACGGGATACATATACCCGGCAATCTGCATGACCCGGTCTTCGCCATCGTAGCGATCAAGCGCCGCATTCATATACTCGAGAAAATGCGGCGAGGTGACCAGGTCATCCTCGAGCACGATGACACGCGCACGCTCCTCGATCAGCTGCGTCACTCCCGCCACGATCGAGCGCGCAAGCCCGAGATTTTCGTTTCGCGCCAGAACCGTAACGGATTTGAACCCATCAATCGCGGCAATGGTGTCGCGCACTTCCCTCACGGCCGCGCTTGCCTCTATGGACTTCGGGGCGTCGGAGAAGACGAAGAGATCGCTTTCCCTTGCGAGGGTATTTTTCTTAAGCGCCGCCACCGTCTGCCGGGTGTGCGCGGGGCGATTGTATACGAATAAGGCGATCGGTGCGTACGGCATTTCACGACAATAACCGCAATCACCGAGGCGATCAAACGGCGTCCATTCGAGAAGGTTCCGACAATGCTATAATTAAACGAGTGGTTATGAGCGTATTTCTCAGACGGATCGCGATGGCTCCCATTTACTCGTGTCTCTTGGCGCTCGGGTTGGCGGTCTACATTCTGAGCAAGAAAACACCGTCGTTCGCGCACCGGAGCATGATTAGGCTCTTTTGCATTACCCGAGGCCGGTCGAACGACTGGTTGTCGGCCGCGATCGGCTTGTTCAAGCGGCGCTACCTCTTCCCGCGGCGGCGCGGAATTTTGCACGAGATGGCCGATCCGGCCGAGCGCGGCAGAGTGATCAAGGCGCTGCGTGAGCACGGATTCCACATTTTCAAGCAGCGGCTCGCCGACGACGTGTGCGATCGCTTATTGAGCTACGCAACCACGCAAGCCTGCCAGATGTGTCCTACGGACTCACAGCCCGCTCCCGACAGCGCGGCCTCCGTCTATCGCCGCGGCGACCCACAGGCCATCCGCTACGAATTCAAGCCGGCGGAACTGCTTTGCAACACCGACATCCAACGATTGCTTGCGGACGTCTCGTTTGCCGGCTTGGCTCAGGATTATCTCGGCAGCCGCCCGGTAGTCGATGTGCTCAGCATGTGGTGGCTGACGGATTACTCGGATCGGCCGGATGCGCGCGCCGCCCAGTACTTTCATTTCGACATGGATCGGCCGAAGTGGCTGAAGTTTTTCATTTACCTGACCGATGTCGAAGCGATCAACGGTCCGCACGGCTTCGTCAGGGGATCGCAGAAGACCGGCGCCATCCCCTACAATATTCTCAAGAAGGGATACGCCAGACTCACCGACGATGAGGTCAACGCCGCGTTTGGACCGGATGCCATAACGACGATTGTGGCGCCGCGCGGCACCATTATCGTCGAGGACACCCGCGGGTTGCATAAGGGCAACCAAGTCATGACGGGAGACCGGCTGATGCTGCAGATTCAATACAGCAATAGTCTGTTCGGCGCCCACTATCCGAAAACATCATTCGCCGGGCCGATGATCCAGGACCTCGAGGAGCTCACTCAAGCCTTTCCCGAGACCTACTCGGCCTACCTTTAGCATCATTCGCGAAGTCAATTGTGCCGCTTCGTTCACTCGCAACCTTTCTTTACCGATACTCCTCTGTTACGAAAATTTTTCGCGCTTTCCGCTACCCGGGAATTCGCATTGCCGGCGGCGGGCGGCTCGACGTTCGCGGGCGCTTTTCTTACGGCGCCGGCTGCACCATAGCAGTGGGAGCCAACATCATCGTGCGGCCCGAAAGCACGCTGAAGCTCGCAACGAAGTGCGCTATTGGGCGCTATGTCGAATTGGGTCCCGACCGGCAGATTGAAATCGGCAGCGAAACCTCGATTCAGGACAGAAGCATCATCTTAGGCGACGTGAAATTCGGCCGATATTGCACCTTGGCCCCCAACGTCTACATCTCGTCGGGCCGCCATTGGTTCGATTTGCACCCCCATGAGCTGATCAAGGATCAAGACCGCCTCGTTCTTAAGGATGCGGCTCTGTCGAAGCATCACAGCAGGCCCGTCACCGTGGAGGACGATTGTTGGCTCGGCATCAATACCGTCGTGATGCCGGGGGTGACCATCGGCAAAGGGGCGGTAGTCGGAGCCAATTCGGTGGTGACCGGAGACATCGAGCCCTATACGGTTGTGGCCGGAGTCCCCGCCAAGCTATTGCGCAGGCGGCTTGATTTCATGCCCCCCCGAGCGATCGATTTCGGCAACCCGATGGACCGCCCCTATTTCTATGGCGGATTCGACGTCTCGCAGCAGGCGCTCGGCGCCGGCGCCGCGGCCGGCGGCATGGCCGCGGCCGGAGAGTTCGTCATCGCGCTAAATTATGCTCTTGGAGAATCGCTGCACCTCGTGGTCCGTGCGGCCGATCCCGCAGCGACACTGCTGTTCGGCAGTCAGCGCGCCGCCATCTCGAATACATTTTCTGAAGTGGTATTCGGCCTGCATGAAGGCGGCAGCAATCGCATGCGATTGAGCGCCGAGGCAAACACCGCTCCTGCGGGGATTTTTCTTAAAAAGGCCTGGATCGAGTGACGCGATCGCGCCTGCTCACTGCGCCTACCTGCTGTCCATGGACTCCGGCCACCTGACCGCGAGCTCTTCCGCGTCCTGGCTCGGACTTTCCGGATCGCTCGCCGATCCAGCCGCCGGCGCTCGGCTTTGCAGGAACAGCGTGTGCTGCATTTGCGACATCACGATGGGATCGTGGGTTACCACGATGACGATTCGATCCTTGAAATGCCGCAGGATATTCGCCAGTACCGCATCGCGGGTCGGCGCATCGAGCGCGCTGGTGCTTTCGTCCAAAACGAGGACGTCGGGATTTCTCAAAAGTGCCCGCGCGATACCCAATCGCTGGCGCTGGCCTCCGGAGAGATTCGTGCCCTGGTAGTCGATGAGGGTTTCGAGTCCATTGGGCATCGCACTCAACACCTGATCGAATCCGGAAAGCTGCAGCGCTTCGCGCAGCGCGCTTTCCGGAGCCTCGAGACCAAACACGATATTGTTGCGCGCCGTATCGTTGAAAATGCGCGATTGCTGCTCCACCAAGACGACTCGCTTGCGAAAATCCTGCGGGTTGATCTCGACCAGCGGTATGTCGTTGACCCGAATGTTGGCCGCAGGGTTCGGAATGAGTCCCAGGATCAAGTCCACGAGCGTCGATTTGCCGCTTCCCGATGGCCCGCAGATCGCGTAGCTTCCGCCCGCCTTGAAGGTATAGGACAGTCCATCGAGGACCGGGGCCGTGCCGCCTTCATAGCGGAACCCCAAGTCCAGCAACTCGATCTTGCGGATTGATTCGTTGAACGGCCTGCGCCCGCCGCTCGCTTGCAGGGGCGGGGCCGTCGCCACGGCGACCACGTCGTGAGCCGCGCGCAAATCGGCCAGCAATTTCATGCCGTTGCTGAGGCAGGCTCCGGCCGATGGGAAAAAACGCATCAGCAAGATCATGGCCGCGAGCGTCGAAGCCAGATCGAAATGCAGAATAGTCTCGGCCGACAATAGCAAGATGATGGCAAAAATGAGCAGCAGCAGAATGATCAGCGGAAAACTCTTCTGCGAGTGCCCGGTGAAATCCACCTTGAACAGCGTGCGGTGGTATTTTTTCATCTGGGCTGAGTACTGCTTCACCACATATTTTTCGCCGCCTATCGAGCGCACGGAACGCAGGCTGTTCAGGGCATCCAAGAAGGTGGATGTGGCAACCCGGCACTCCGCCTTCATCACGGAGCCCAAATGAAAAATCTGCCGCGTGCTGTGCAGGATCGCGACGCCGGTAAGCGCGACGAACAGGGCGACGCCGACGGCGAGCTTGAGCGAAAAGACCAGCATGGCCGCGATCGTCACCAGAACCGACAGCAGGGCCACCAGCAGCTGGCTGAAGTAGAGAAATATCTGCCCTGCGCGGCTCGCCTCATCTCCCGCGATGGCGATGAAGTGTCCGATCTTTTGGCGCTGGATCTCGAGAAGCGAAGTTTCGACGACGAATTTGCCGAAGGCGCCGGAAGCGAGCGATGCCGTCACGTCGCGGGATATGCTCGACACCAGCACCGAGTACGCGAACTGCAGCGCGACGCGAAAGAATATCAGCCCGAGGAACAGTTCAAACCAGGTCTTGGCATCGGGCGAGACGCCCACCGCCGTCAGAAGGTCATTCCAATAACGCGCAATCACCGACATGTGCGAGTGGTTGATGTACTGCGTCAGCGGCACCAGCACGCTCAAGGCGGCAAATTCCAGGATCGTGCCGAACAATGCGAAGAACAGAACGAGGTAGACCCACCGCGACGACCTGATGGAATAGGCGATGACTTCGCGCAAATACCTCGCAATTCGCATGTGCTGCTGATCCCCGGCGCTGCCGCGCTCAATGTCCGGCGGACATCATACTAGAGCTCAACATCGGTGGGACCCGGCGATGCTGGGGGATAGGCAAATGGGGACAGAAACGCTGCGAGCCGGCGCCGAAGGCGGTTAGCTCCTTCGGCGCCGGCCCGCTGTATCTATGCTCAGCGCTGGGCGACCAGCTGATCCTTGGCCTTCATCTGGCGCAGCGCGGCATGCAACTCCTGCTTGAGATCGTTCAATTCGGCCACCTGCTGCGTCAATTCGCCAATTCTCGCCGCTTGCGCTTTGATGGTAGCGTCTTGGACCGCCATTTGACGTTTCTGCTGCTGCGCTTCGTTCAACAGCATCGGCGCGAGTTCATCGTAGCGCACACCCTGGATCTTGCCGGCGGCGTCGCGGATTACGAGTTCCGGATAGACCTTGTCGACTTCCTCCGCGATCAGCCCGTATTGCACGACACCTTTGGGGTCGCTCTTCAGGTGAAAGCTCACGGGCCGGAGCTGTTGCAGCTTCTCGGTGGTTTCCCCGAGCGGCTCGATGGCCGTCTTGTAGCGCTCCGAAGAGGCCAACACCCCAAGTTGGCCCGAGGGGGTCACGTAGACCGCGGCGCCGGTGATGGGTGAGGTGCCGGATCCTGTGATCCCCGCAATGTAGGTTTCCACTTGCGTGCCCGGCGTGCCGATCTTGATGACGGCGGTATCGTCGGTCGCTCCCGCATTGCCGATCTCGATGATATTGCTTCCGGCCCTGACGTTGTAGGCCGCCTGGTAACCCATCGCAATGTTGTTCGAGCCGGTGGCATCGCTATACAGTGATTGGTAGCCAAAACCGATGTTGGAATTGCCCGTCGACGTGGATCGCAGAGCGGCATAGCCGAAGGCGGTGTTGCCGCTGCCGGTGGTATTGAAGTTGAGCGCGTAGGAACCGAACGCGGTGTCGTAGCCGCCCGTCGTGCTGGCAGCGAGCGCGTAGGAACCCACCGCCGTCGTATAGCTGCCAGTCGAGTTGGTGGAGAAGGCTTGGAATCCGAACGCGGAGTTGTAGCTTCCTGAGACATTGCCTTCGAGCGCTTGGTAGCCGTCCGCTACATTGCCGGCGCCCGTCACATTGTAGAGCAGAGCGTCAACCCCGGCCGCTGTATTGTCGAAGCCGGTGGTATTGGAAAAGAGCGCATCAAGCCCGCTCGCCGTGTTTGCGTACCCGGTGGTGTTGGACTCCAGCGCGTTGAGTCCGATACCCGTGTTGTTATAGCCGGTCGTGTTCGCAAACAGCACGGAGTACCCAAATCCGGTATTTTCGGAGGCCGTGGTGTTGTTCTGCAACGTGCCGACGCCGCCGGCGGTGTTATACGCGCCGGTGGTATTGACTTTGAGCGCCCAGGAACCGATCGCAACGTTGGCGCCGCCCGTCGTATTCGCAGCCAGGGCGTTCCACGCGACGGCCGTGTTCTGGAAGCCGGTGGTGTTGGCCTGCAGCGCATACTCGCCGACAGCGGTGCTCCCGCCTCCATTGCTGTTTTGAAGCGCGAGATACCCAACGGCGGTGTTGTTGTTCGAGGTGGAATTCAATTCCAATGCACCCGTGCCGAAGGCGGAGTTGGAGGTGCCAGTCGTATTGGCATACAGAGCAGCCCAGCCGAATGCGCTGTTGTGGGAGGCGGTCGTATTACTTTCCAGAGCGTAGGCCCCGGCAGCGGTATTTTCGACCCCTGTGGGGGTCGAAAGATCCAGTAGCGCGTTCAATCCCATCGCCGTATTTGCGTAGCCGTCGCTGCTCACTGAATCGGGCGGCTGCTGGGCGTAGCCCACCCCCGCCATCACCGACAGTCCGGCCACCGCAAGTACGCTGCGGATACTCGTTTCCAATTTTGAATGGATCATGGTGAAGAAATCCCCGTTTGATTATTTCGATATCGCGTATGCGCAGCGGCGCGCGTCCGTGGCGGCGTTTAGGTAGGGTACACCCGGCCAAACAGGAGGGTCAAATATCGGTCCGCGCAAACCCGCTAAGCTGCGCGGAACTGAGACTCTACGCCGGCTTCGCCGCCTCCGACGGGACCTTTCACATCGTATAAAAAATATTTCTTCAGGCGCAAAATCGGCGACTCAAAGAATCTAAAGCTCAAGTACGCTACGGCCACCGTCAGGCCCAACGACAGCACCGCATCGAGGAACACTCCGCGCGGTGCGACCAGCCGTTGCACGAGCACGAAACACGTCGGATGAAACACATAGAGCCCGTAACTGATTGCGCCCAGCCATCGGAGCCATGCCAGCGAAAACAAACGCGTCAACGGGCGCGCCGCGGGGTCAATCAGGCAAAAGCCGACGAGTGCGCAGTAAAACGCCGGGATCAGCGATAGTTTGACCGCTTGCAGCCACATCAAGCGGCTGCCGGAAAAAACCATGAATGCCGGAAGCAACAGCAGCGGAAGCGCAATCAGCAGCCAGCGGAAAACACGGATCCATCGCGCCGGCCGGAAGGACTCGCGGCTCATGAGCACCGCGAGCCCGGCGCCGTATCCCAAGGCATCGACCCGCGTCAGCGTGAAGAAGAACACTCTCAATCCGTAGTGCAAAAAAACTTCCCGTATGATGGGCGGCAGCAGCAATGTTGCGAGTACCGCAGCGCCGAATTGCCGCCGGGACAGGGAAAAAACCAGCAGCGGCCATACCAGGTAAAATTGCTCTTCGACCGCCAGCGACCAGAAGTGTCCGGGCCCGCTGGTGCGCAGGTTGAGAAATGTCTGCGGCACGTTTTCCAGATAAAACCAGGACCACAGCTGCGTTTCGAGCGGCGGTATCGGGTCGCCCAGCAACGGCGGCACCAGGAAAAAGTAAAGCGCGAGATAGCCGAAATACAAGGGAAAGATGCGCAAGGTGCGGCGCGCATAGAACGAACGGAAAAAATGCGGCGATGTTTTCGTCGACAGCAGGATCCGGGTGATCAGAAATCCGGAAAGAACGAAGAACAAGTCGACGCCCGTTTGGCCGATTCCAAATGCCTGCACCAGCCACGGCGATTCGCCATGATGTCCCACGAAATGAAAGCCGAGCACCATGATCGCGGCGGCCGCCCGGATGCCGTCCAGGGCCGGTAATCGTCCGAGAGCTTCTCGTTCAGCCATTGAATGGCGCCCGCCCCTTAAGCATCGGCAAATTTTCGCAACTTCGATGCCAAGGTGTTCGCGGGAAAATGCGCGCCGGCGCCGTACAGTCCGGTAACGACCCGTTGCACCTCGCCTTTGAGAGCCTGAGTCTCGTCGGGGTACGAGACGGGCGCGGTTGGATCATCCGCATCCACGGGCGACATCAGCTGATCCTTGAGTATTCGCTCGATCCGGTCCGCCGAGGACAGGCGCGCCGTTCTGTCGCGGCAATCCCTTTGCTGCTCGCGCGTGCCGGCAATGGTTCGTATGATTTTTTTTACCGCCTTCTGCAAGAACGAACCGTGCTCGCTTCTGGTGAAGCTCTGCGAGATATCGAGGGGCGAATATTCATATTCGATGGCGCACCATCGGTAGGTGCGGCGAATTCTCTCCGCGTCCCAGCCATCGTCAAGCGCCCGGTCGATCTGCCGATAATATTCGCCCAATGTCGTACCCACGTAATTCAAGTCCGACGGGTACAGCGTGAGATCATTCGAGTAGAGCACCACGGGCAGCCCCAGCCAGGCCATCTCCTTGCCTGCGCTCGACCATCCGTTGGCAAATACATCGGCGACGTTGGCCAAGTCGAACAGCGAGATGTCGTCCGCGGGCCAATTGACCTTGACGTTGCCGGGCAGCGTCGCGAACGCGGTCATCAATGTTTTGGCGTGCTCGGACAGGACGCCCTCCCGCTTGTTGGGAAACTCGCGCGGGTGGACACGAACCACCAGGAACAGATCCTTTCGATCGACTACATAGTCGATCAATGCCCGAATCCAATCGACCTGATTGGGGAATAGCAACCCATCAAGAGACGGCAGTACGCCGGCGATTTCCCCGCCGAAGCGCTCGTCGTCGCTGCTCATGGAGGCGCAGATGATTTTTTGACCCTCTTGGATGCCGAAAATCTTGCGGATGTCGACTCCGGGCTTCGATGCCGCGGAATATGCCCAGGCGCTCCTTCCCCTGGCGACCTCCAACAGATGGTTGGTACTCGATCTCATGGCTTGCGGCGAGCACGGGCGCTCGCGGAAGCTCGGCCAAATGCCGCGCAGATACTCGTAGTAATAAAAGGCGTGGTTTCGCGCCAAAACGAGCGTCTGCAATCGCTTCGAGAGATTGTCGCCGGCGTGCAGGTAATATTGCGGCACCGCGCGAATCTCAGCCAATCGGCAAATGACTCGATTCACCGAGTAGAGCGCGTTATAAACAACCACCCGGTCCGGCCGGTGCTCGTCGAACAGGCGCTGCGCCACTCGCAGGACCACGATCGCGTTCTTGAGGCTGGCGCGATATCTCAGCCATTCGCCCGGGGCAAGATCGAGCGTTCCCTTCTTGATCTGAATGAGAATCTCATAAAGAGCCATCCTGCCGACTTCGACGCCATCCAATACCACTTCAAAATACTTTTCCTGAGCCGTGGAGGTGAGCAGTTCTTCGGCAAAATTAAGGTCGTCGGCACCGGCCAGGCCGGTCAAATCAGGGCCGGCGAATCCGAATCGATCGCGGATGATTGCCTCGTTTGTCCTGCACAGCGAGCAGATGCGCTCCTTGTCGGCGCGCGCGGCTTCGAAGGGAACCTTGAATGCGCTCATGGCGACGCAATGACTGCTCAAGAGTCCGCCGCACCCCACGTAGATGATTTCATGGCCGCTCTGCCGCAGGGCTTCGGCAACCAACGCCTCCGGGAACGCGTGAATCCATACAGCCGTGTGCGGAGCAAAAAACAGTATGTTCAAGTCGACTTCTCGGTCAAAGCAGATCCCAGGAGAGGGGCGTTCCCCGCTTCACGTCCTCCTTGACGCATCTTCCGAGAATCTGAGTGTAGTACTTGGGCTGCAGCCCATTCCCAGGCCGTATGGCGCGCAGATTGTATATGGTGAACGGCTCGCCTGCCTTCATGTCTTGTACCACATATAACGAGCGGCGAAAGCCCAAGGATTTTCTCTCCGCCGCGGTAGGCCCGTAACTGACCGCGCCCAGCGCAGCCCAAGCCCGCTCGCTGTCGGCCACCAGCGAGCGCATCTCATCCGGCTCCATGGAAAACGTGGAATCCACGCCGCCGTCCGCACGCCGCAATGTGAAATGCTTCTCGATGACCGTCGCCCCCAGTGCGACGGCGGCCAGGGAGACGCCGGACCCCATGGTGTGGTCGGATATGCCCACTTCGCAGTCGAACAGCGTCTTCAAGTGCGGGATGGTGCGGATATTGGTATTTTCCGGCGAGGCCGGATAGGTACTGGTGCATTTCAAGAGCACCAAGTCCTTGCAGCCCGCGTCACGGGCCGCGCCGACGCTCTCGTCGAGTTCTGCGACGCTCGCCATGCCGGTGGAAATGATCATCGGCTTTCCGGTCGAGGCAACCTTGCGGATGAGCGGAATGTCGGTGTTCTCGAAGGAAGCGATTTTATAGGCGGGTACCTCAAGAGATTCGAGAAAGTCCACGGCCGTCGCATCGAACGGGGTGCTGAATGCGATCATGCCGAGAGAGAGAGCGCGATCGAATATGGGCTTGTGCCACTCCCACGGCGTCTGCGCCTCGGCGTACAGCTTATAGAGTGAGGTGCCCGCCCACAGACTATTGGGATCGCTGATATGAAATTCACCCGCGTCCAGGTCGAGCGTCATGGTATCGGGAGTGTACGTCTGAATTTTCAGGGCCGCTGCGCCGGTCCCTGCGGCCGCTTCCACGATCTCGAGCGCCCGCGCCAGAGACTGGTTATGGTTGCCGGACATTTCCGCAATGACGAAAGGCGGGTGATCCCGGCCTATGGCGCGGCCGCCGATCTTGAATTCCTTGTTCATGGGTTGCCCACCCTCTTCTCATAATGCGTCCGCTCGGCGTGATAACCCGCGCCCAGGAATAGGCGTTCGGAACGCTCGTTTCCGGCCAAGACTTGCGCCAAAATTCGCCCGACCTCCGGCCTGTTGGCAATGAGCCAGCGCTCGGCACTTTGCAACAGGGCTCGGCCCTCACCGGGCGGATGCACGCCGGGGACGAGATAAATCGAGATTTCCGCTTCCGCGCCCTGCATATCGAAGCGCACGACGCCCACGGCCGAACCTCCTCGTTCACCGATGAGCAGCGCCCGGTGCGGCGTATTCAACACGGACGTGAACCAGTTCCGGTGAGTGTCCCAATCGATCGCCTCGGAGCTGCGCGATACGGCTCTCACCGACGGATGATTGCGCCATTCGAACAGGTTACGCGCATCGTCCAGGCTCGCGGCGCGCAATTCAACGTCGCCGCAGCCCAATCGGCCGGCCACCCTCCACACGCCGCGGCCGTCCACCGCCTGCATGCCCGTGCGGGAGATTACCTCCCGCAGGGAGGAGTTATCAATGAGCGCCGCCGCGTGACGCTGGATCCAGGCGGCACCGTCATAGCTGCGATCCGGCGCGTACAGGAGACCCGCGCTCGCGGCCGCGGCGATTTGATCACCTTGATTGTCCGCAACGCACGACACCAATGCCGGCAGCCCCAAACAGCAGCGCTCCCAAATCGCGGTACCCCCGGCGCCGATGGCCAAATCGGCGGCGGCCATCAATTCCGCCATCCGGGGCGTTTGCACGTGGCACGCAAAACCGTGGCGCTCCGATTGCGCGGCGATCTCCTCCCTCTGGGGATGGCTTTTTCCCACCACGACATCGACCTTGAGCCCCGGAATTGAGAGCGCCGCGATGGCCTCGATGGCATCACCTGTGTAGTTGCCTTGGTCCACGCCGCCGAAAAAAACCAAGATCCGCTGCACGTCGCCGGCGCGCGGCTTGACGGATTCGCGGATTGACCGGAACTCCTCGCGCAGCAGCGCATAGCGGGGCCCGAGCAGCAGGTCGCATTGCGCGGGTACCTTGCCGCGGTATCGTCCGCCCGGATCGCTGTGATAATTCTGATCCAGCAACAGATCGCAGTCATGCCGGCGATCGGCGATGTCGTCGATCACCGCGATCCGCGCGGCCGACCGGCGCAGCATCGCCTCCCATCGCGCATCGAGCGCGTAATGATCAACCACCATCCAGTCCCAGGCATGCCCGGATAACGCGTGGGCCGTGTCGGCGGCGTCCTGTGCCTGGGAAGTTTCCAGCCAATCGGCGTGCGGTAAATCGCGGCCGCATTCCTCGAGCGCCGGACTATCGAGCGGCGCGAACTCATGCGCTTTTAGATTCAACATCTGCAGCAAATGGCCGGGTAGCCGGCGGCTGACAAAACGGATCTCTGCACCCTGCTGCCGCAGCGCATCGGCCAGCGTCAAGCAGCGCATGAAATGTCCCGTACCGATCTTCGGCGATGCGTCGACGCGAAAGGCGATCTTCATCGATCCGCGGTTTCGACGAAATTCCGGCGCACCGGAATCCCAGCCGCTTGCATCGCCGCCTTTGCCCCGGCGGGGGTCTGTTCCGTAAAATGAAAGATGCTGGCGCAGGCAACCGCCGCCGCGCCGCTTTGTTTGACCACGTCGATCATGTGTTGATAGTTGCCGGCGCCGCCGGAGGCGATCACCGGCACGGGAACCGCCTCCACCACCCGGGCAACCAGTTCCAGATCATATCCGGACATGGTTCCGTCTCGATCGATGGAGGTGAGAAGAATCTCGCCGGCCCCTCGATCAACCAATTCGCGGGCCCAGGCGACGGGCTCCCTCGCGGCGTCGGCGGTTGCCGAGTGGCTGAAGCATCGGTACTTGCCGTCTTCAAGCCGGCGCGCATCGATGCTCGCCACCACGCACTGCGTGCCGAAGTGGCGCGCCGCTGCATCGACCAGCGACGGATTCGAGTACGCTGCGCTATTGATGGAAATCTTGTCCGCTCCCGCGTGCAGGAGAGCGGTGATCTGTTCGGTCCGGGAAATTCCGCCGCCCACCGTCAGCGGCACCGCGCATTCCTGCGAGAAGTCCGCGATGGAATCGTGATCCGGCTCATTGCCTTCCTGGGATGCCGTGATGTCGACGAGAATCAGTTCGTCGACTTCGCGCGAGTTGTAGACCCTGATCGCAGGCAGCACGGGCCCCACTCGCCGCCAGCTATCGAAGCTCACTCCTTTTACCAGCCCATAGTTTTTCCACAGCAGCGTCGGGATGACCCTCATCTTCAGCACGCCACATAGCCCATGAAATTCTTGAGAAGCCGCCGTCCGGCCTTCGAACTCTTTTCAGGATGAAACTGGCAGCCGAATACATGACCGCTTCTTACGATCGCCGTTACATCGCAGCCGTACGGAGAGGTGGCAACCAAGTGCTCGGGGTGATCGAGCACGAAACCGTAGCTGTGCACGAAGTAAAAATCCGACGCATCCGGAATTCCGTTGACGAGCTCGTCGCCGGTTCTGAACCGAACCTCATTCCAGCCGACATGCGGAATCCTCAAGCCGCATCCCAAGCCGTCGAGGCGGCGAACCTCTCCCGGGACGAGTCCCAATCCCTCCGACACTCCGCCCTCATAGCTCCGTGACGCGAGCATCTGCATGCCGAGGCAGATGCCCAGCAAGGGTTTCTTTTGCTCGAGTACCGCGTCGCGCAATCCGTCCACCCATCCCGCCTCCCGCAGTGAATGCATGCCGTCGCCAAAGGCTCCGACGCCGGGAAGCACCACCCGATTTGCCTCACTGATCGCCGCCGGCCGATCGGCAATGAAGGCGTCCGCACCGATGTCTTCGAAAGCCTTGCGAACCGATGCCAAGTTGCCCATTCCGTAGTTGACGATGGCCACTCTCATGGGTTGTCGTAGTTCAGCTTCTTGAGGTTGCCGTGGCGGTCTTTGACGAGGGCGCCGGAAGCGTCGCGCAGGAAGATCTTCTTGTTGGTGAAGCGGTCGCACACCTTGATGAACTCCTCGATCGACATG